>WBZP01000165.1_pt1 | contig 94785 bp, 88 predicted proteins | sample 5204301 | NCBI WGS metagenome assembly WBZP01 (sample SAMN12412401, study PRJNA552823) | activated sludge metagenome | isolation source: activated sludge from nitrification reactor of wastewater treatment plant... | place: USA: Pennsylvania | collected 2017 | reverse complement strand
ACCAGTAATCAAACTGGCAAAAAAACAGCCACACCCCAACACGGGGGTACCAGAGCATGACCAAAAAACAACAACAAACAAAAACCACCAAACACACTATTGAGTTCTCAAACAACAGACTGCTCTGTTTTCGCCCGCTTCGGGGCAACCCTGCCAGCTTAGACCGGGTGCGCCTGGGAAGTCAACACCGCGTCGACGCCGATCTCATGTGATCCGCACCACTGCGCTGCGCCGTCCTTGCTGCAACGACTACTCAGCCTACCCGCTCGATCTCCGCACCCAAAGCCACCAGGTTCTCGACGAACAACGGGTAGCCGCGGTCGATGTGGAAAACATCGTGAACTTCAGTGTCCCCGTCTGCAACCAGCGCGGCGAGGACGAGGCCAGCCCCCGCGCGGATATCCGACGACCACACCGGGGCGCTCGACAACTGCGGGATGCCACGGATCACCGCATGATGCCCGTCCGTGCGGGCGTCCGCTCCCAGCCGGATCATCTCCTCGACGAACCGGAACCGCGCCTCGAACACATTCTCGGTGATCATCGAGGTGCCATCGGAGATCGACGCCAGTCCGATCGCCATCGGTTGCAGATCCGTCGGGAACCCAGGGAACGGCAGCGTAGCCACGTTGACCGCTCTCGGCCGTTCGTACTGCACCACTCGGAAGCCGTCGTCGCTCTGCGTCACCGTGGCCCCGACATCGTGCAGTTTGTGCAGCACCAGCTGCAGGTGCGCGGGATCGACGCCGGTCACCGTGATGTCGCCGCGGGTCATCGCCGCCGCGATCCCCCACGTCGCCGCCACAATGCGGTCCCCGATGACGCGATGCTCGGTGGGATGCAGCCGCGGCACGCCGGTGATCGTCAGCGTGGCGGAACCGGCGCCGGATATCTGGGCGCCCATCTGCACCAGCATGGTGCACAGGTCGACGATGTCGGGCTCGCGCGCGGCGTTGTGGATCGTGGTCACACCCTCGGCCAGGACAGCTGCCATCAAGATGTTCTCGGTGGCACCGACCGACGGGAATTCGAGCTGAATCTCGGCGCCGTGCAACGAATCGGCCTCGGCGACAACGCATCCGTGTTCGATATTGCAGTCCGCACCGAGCTGGCGCAGGCCCGACTGGTGCATATCCAGCGGACGGGAGCCGATTGCGTCACCGCCCGGCAGGGCGACCTTCGCACGTTTGCAGCGGCCGACCAGGGGGCCCAGGACGCAGACCGAGGCACGGAACTGCCGCACCGCTGCGAAGTCGGCGTCGTACTTCGGTTCGTCCGGCGAGGTGACCCGAACCACGTCGCCGTCGAGCTCGACCGTGGCGCCCAGGCCGCGCAGCACCTCGGCCATCAGTGGCACGTCAAGGATGTCCGGGCAGTTGGTGATCGTCGTGGTGCCCTCCGCGAGCAGACTGGCCGCCATCAACTTGAGCACGCTGTTCTTGGCTCCCGCGACGGCCACTTCGCCCGACAACCGACTTCCGCCGGTGACCACGAAACGCTCGCTCACGCGGCCAATTGTAGTGAACCCTCGGGTGGGTCCAAGTTTCCACGCACCGACGGCCGAAGTACGGTGCTGTCATGGCAGTACACCTGACCCGCATATATACCCGCACCGGTGACGACGGCACCACGGGTCTGAGCGATTTCTCCCGGGTGTCGAAAAGCGATGCGCGGCTTGCGGCATATGCCGACTGCGACGAAACCAACGCCGCCATCGGGGTCGCCGTGGCGCTGGGATCCGCTGACCAGCGGATGACCGCGGTGTTGCGCCAGATCCAGAACGACCTCTTCGATGCGGGTGCGGACCTGTCGACACCGGTGGCGGCCAACCCCGAATATCCGCCGCTACGGATCAGCCAGGATTACATCGATCGTCTCGAAGCGTGGTGCGACGAGTTCAACGAGCCACTGCCGGCGCTCAATTCCTTCATCCTGCCCGGCGGGACGGCGCTCTCCGCCCTGCTACACGTCGCGCGCACCGTGGCGCGGCGTGCCGAGCGGTCAGCCTGGACGGCGGTGACGGCCTACCCGGACACCGTCAGCGTGCTGCCGGCCAAGTACCTCAACCGCTTGTCCGATCTGCTGTTCATCCTGTCGCGGGTCGCCAACCCCGACGGTGACGTGCTCTGGCAGCCCGGTGGCAGAGGTCCCGAAAGGGCCGAAAGCTGAAGTCCGCCAAGCCGATCCACGTTCACTGACTACGGCGTCGGGCCCGCGGCGACGGCCGAGACTCCAGCCAGGACAGGAACGCGGTCAACGCGCCGCGATCCAGCGCGAGTTCGTAGCCGAGCCGCCGCTCCGGCCGGTCGGCCGCGGCATCGCCGAGTTCGAGGATGACGATCTCTTCGGTCATGATGTCGAACTCGTCGCCGCGCGGCGCCCGCCGCGCGATGATGTCCAGACCCCGTCGGCTCAGCCGCCGATCGGGCCACCAGCGCAGGCTGGACAGGCGGTAGAACTCGGCCTCCTCACCGCGACACCGGATGACGCCGTGCCGCCACCCGTGACCGCCGACCGCCGGGAGATCGCGCAGAATCGCCGCGGTGCCGCCCTGGCGCAGATTCCACAATCGATACCCGAGTGCGAACACCAGCAGCGCCAGAACGCCGATGAGCACGACCATGAAGATCATGGGCGTGCTCATCGCGGGCTCCGCTGCGGCCTAGTCGAGCTTGCCGATGGCGCGCAATTCCGCCCTGCCCCTGGCCGCGACCGCCGGGTCCTCAGAGTCCGCGTTCGACTGGGCCTTGGCGGCGTCGATCTCCGATTCGAACTCGGCGAACTCCGCCAGGATGATGACACCGCCCTCGGTCACCGACATGAACCCACCGTTGACCGCCACGCGGAGGTCGTCATCACCCTCGCGCTCGACCCGCACGACGGCGTCGTCGACGAGCTGGGCGACCAGGGGGATGTGCCGCGGCAGGATCCCGATATCGCCGGCCGTGGTGCGGGTGAACACGAAAGTTGCTTCACCTGACCAGATCTTGCGTTCCACGGCGACGATGTCGACGTGCATCTCAGCCATGACGCTTCACCCTTCTGACCCTCTGACCAGCTGCGCTCATCACAGCTTGGCGCCGAGGCTCTCGGCCTTCTTGGCGAGGTCGTCGAGACCACCGATGAGGAAGAAAGCCTGCTCGGGCACATGGTCGAAGTCACCCTTGGCCAGCTTGTCGAAGGCCTCGACGGTCTCCTTGAGCGGCACTGTCGAACCGGGCTGACCGGTGAACTGCTCGGCGGCCATCATGTTCTGGCTCAGGAAGCGCTCGATGCGGCGCGCCCGGTACACCAGCTGCTTGTCCTCCTCCGACAGCTCGTCGATACCGAGGATCGCGATGATGTCCTGAAGGTCCTTGTAGCGCTGCAGGATTCGGATGACTTCCTGCGCAACGCGATAGTGCTCGTCGCCGACCACGCTGGGGTGCAGAATGGTCGAGCTCGACGCCAGCGGGTCCACGGCGGGGAAGATACCCTTGGAGAACACGGCACGGGAGAGCTCGGTGGTGGCGTCCAGGTGCGCGAAGGTGGTCGCCGGTGCCGGGTCGGTGTAGTCGTCGGCGGGCACGTACACGGCCTGCATCGAGGTGATGGAGCGGCCGCGGGTGGAAGTGATGCGCTCCTGCAGCTCGCCCATCTCGTCGGCCAGCGTGGGCTGGTAACCCACCGCCGAGGGCATGCGGCCGAGCAGCGTCGACACCTCGGAACCGGCCTGGGTGAACCGGAAGATGTTGTCGATGAACAGCAGCACGTCCTGGCCCTGCTCGTCGCGGAAGTACTCAGCCATGGTCAGCGCCGACAGCGCGACCCGCATACGGGTTCCCGGCGGCTCGTCCATCTGACCGAACACCAGCGCGGTGTCCTTGAGGACGTTGGCGTCCGCGAGCTCGACCCAAAGGTCGTTGCCTTCACGGGTCCGCTCACCCACGCCGGCGAACACCGAGGTGCCGCCGAAGTTGCGGGCGATACGGTTGATCATCTCCTGGATGAGCACGGTCTTGCCCACGCCCGCGCCGCCGAACAATGCGATCTTGCCGCCGCGCACATAGGGGGTGAGCAGGTCAACGACTTTGAGGCCGGTCTCCAGCATCTCGGTGCGCGGCTCCAGGTCGGAGAACGCGGGCGGCTTGCGGTGAATCGACCAGTGCTCGAAGTCTTTTCCGTAGCCCGGATCGTCGAGGCAGTTGCCCAGGGCGTTGAACACGTGGCCCTTCACTCCGTCGCCGACGGGCACCGAGATAGGTGAGCCGGTGTCGGTGACCTCCACGCCGCGGACCAGACCGTCGGTGGGCTGCATCGAGATGCACCGCACCAGGTTGTCACCGAGGTGCTGGGCGACCTCGAGGGTCAGCGTCTTGGCCAGTTCGCCGTAGTCGATGTCGGCGTGCAGGGCATTGAACAGCTCGGGAACGGAACCGCGGGGGAACTCGACGTCCACGACGGGGCCGGTGACCCGTAGTACCCGTCCGGTAATGGTCTTCTTGTCTTCAACGGTGGCAGTCATGATTCTTGGCTTCCTGTTTCCTACGTGGCGTTACTTGCTGGCGTCAGCCAGCGCGTTGGCGCCGCCGACGATCTCGCTGATTTCCTGAGTGATCTGGCCCTGCCGTTCGCGGTTGGCCATGAGGGTGAGCGCCTTGATCAGATCGTCGGCGTTGTCGCTGGCGGACTTCATCGCGCGCCGGCGACAGGCCGACTCGGACGCCGCCCCCTCCAACAGAGCCGCGTAGACGCGGGTCGCCACGTAGCGCGGCAGCAGGGTGTCGAACAACGTCGTCGCATCCGGTTCGAACGAGAACAGGGTGTGCGGTCCGGCTGGCTCCCCTTCGTACTCGATTACCATCGGCGCGATCCGGCGGGGCTCGACGATCTGCGAGAGCATCGACTTGAACTCGGTGAACACGATGTGCAGTTCGTCGACGCCGAGGATGCCATCCGGCCCGGGTTCCTCACCGGCGTCGTCGGCACCGGCCATGAACGCCTCCACCAGTGTCTCGGCGATCTCGCGGGCATTCTCGTAGGTGGGCTTCTCGGAAAAGCCGGTCCACGACTCCACCACCTTTCGGTTGCGGAAGCTGTAGTAGCTCAACGCCTTACGACCCACCGCATAAACCACCGGGGTCTTGCCCTCCTCGCGCAGCATCGAGAACAGCTCCTCGGTGCGGCGCAGCACGTTGGCATTGTAGGCGCCGCACAGGCCGCGATCGGACGACACCACCAGCACGCCCGCCCGCTTGGGGTTCTCCCGCTCGACGAGCAGCGGGTGATCCAGCGCGGCGGCGTCGGCCAGGTTGGTCAACATGTGGGTGATCTCGTCGCTGTAGGGCCGAGCCGCCTCGACTCGGGCCTGCGCCTTCGAGATTCGCGAAGTCGCGATCAGCTCCTGCGCCTTGGTGATCTTCTTGATCGACCCGGCGGAGCGGATCCTGCCGCGCAGTTCGCGCAGTGTGGCTGCCATCGGTCCTTCCCGCTACTTCTTCTTCGGCGCCGGCTTATGGACCTTGACCGACTCCTTCTGGACTTCGTCCTCGTCCAGGGCCTCGGCATGCTCGTCGGGGATGACAGAGCTGCCGTCGGTGGTGGCGAAGCCCTTCTTGAACTCGTTGATGAGGCCGGTCAGCTTGTCCTCAGTTTCCTCGGAGAGCTTCTTGGACTCGCGGATATCGGAGAGCACCTCCGCGTGCGAGCCCTTCAGATGCTCGAGCAGTTCGGACTCGAAGCGGCTCACGTCCTCCACCGGGACCGAGTCCAAATGGCCCATGGTTCCCAGGAAGATCGAGACGACCTGATCCTCCACCGCCATCGGGCTGTACTGAGGTTGTTTGAGCAACTCCACCAGCCGGGCACCACGGTCCAACTGCTTCTTGGACGCCTCGTCCAGGTCGGAGGCGAAGGCCGCGAACGACTCGAGTTCGCGGTACTGCGAAAGATCCAGTCGGAGGCTTCCTGCCACCTCCTTCATTGCCTTGATCTGCGCCGCGCCACCGACCCGAGACACCGACACACCGACGTTGATGGCGGGCCGCACACCCTGGTTGAACAGATCGGTCTCCAGGAAGCACTGACCGTCGGTGATCGAGATGACGTTGGTCGGAATGTAGGCCGAGATGTCGTTGGCCTTGGTCTCGATCAGCGGCAACCCGGTCATCGAACCACCACCCAGCTCGTCGGACAGCTTCGCGCAGCGCTCCAGCAATCGGGAGTGCAGGTAGAACACGTCACCCGGGTAGGCCTCACGGCCCGGCGGGCGGCGCAGCAGCAGCGAGATCGCGCGGTAGGCCTCAGCCTGCTTGGTCAGGTCGTCGAAGACGATCAGCACGTGCTTGCCGTCGTACATCCAATGCTGGCCGATGGCCGAACCGGTGTACGGCGCAAGCCATTTGAAGCCCGCGGAATCCGAAGCCGGGGCCGCGACGATGGTGGTGTACTCCATCGCGCCGCCATCCTGGAGTGCGCGCCGCACGCTGGCGATCGTGGTGCCCTTCTGGCCGATCGCGACGTACACGCAGCGGACCTGCTGCTTCGGATCGCCAGTCTCCCAGGCCTCGCGCTGGTTCAGGATGGTGTCGACGCAGACAGCGGTCTTGCCTGTCTTGCGGTCGCCGATGATCAGCTGGCGCTGGCCGCGGCCGATCGGAGTCATCGCGTCGATGGCCTTGATGCCGGTCTGCAGCGGCTCGGAGACGCCCTGGCGCTGGACCACCGACGGCGCCTGCAGTTCCAGTGCGCGACGCCCGTCGGACTGGATGTCACCCTGGCCGTCGATCGGCTCACCGAGCGGGTTGACGACACGGCCCAGGAAGCCGTCGCCCACCGGCACCGAGAGCACCTGGCCGGTCCGCTTGACCTGCTGACCTTCCTCGATCTTCTCGAATTCACCGAGGATGACCGCGCCGATCTCGTGCTCGTCCAGGTTCAGCGCGACGCCGAGGACCCCGCCCTCGAACTCGAGCAGTTCCTGGGTCATCGCCGAGGGCAGCCCCTCGACGTGGGCGATGCCGTCGCCGGCGTCGACAACGGTGCCGATCTCCTCGCGTCCGGATGCCGGGGAGAAGGAGGCAACGTAGTCCCCGATCGCGCTTTCAATGTCAGCAGCCGAGATTGTCAACTCTGCCATGGCTTTTCGTCTTCCTACCTTTGTGTTTCGGTTGTGCTCAAATTTGACGCGGTCATTCCGGCAGCCCGGTGCGGGCCTCGGCCAGCCGCGATGAGATGGAACCGTCGATCACCTCGTCACCGACGGCGATCTGCAGTCCCCCGAGCAGTTGCGGTTCGACGACCAGCTGAACCGAGACCGGGTGGCCATAGATCCGGCTGAGAACCTCGGCCAGCCGGGTGCGCTGCGAATCGCTCAGCGGTGCGGCCGCGCTGACCCGGGCGACCACCTCGCCGCGACGCACCACCGCGAGTTCCGCCAATTCGGCGACGACGTTTTCGATGCGCTCGCCATGCACCAGTTCCACCGACTGCGCCAACAACGATCTGGTGACGCTGTTGACCGAACCTGCGCGGTCGAGCAGCGCGTTCAGCAACTCGTTGCGTTGCCCAGCGGGCACCTTGTAGTCGCTGAGCAGTGTGCTCAACCGCGGCCTGCCATCGAGGGTGCGCCAGAACCGGAACAGCTGATCCTCGACCTCCTCGGCGTCGTGGAGCCGCTCCGCACGAGCCAGCAGCGCCAGCCGGCTGACGTGTTCGATCGCGCCGATCACATCGTGGTCGCTGGACCAGCGCTGCGCGGCCGCGGTGGTGACGATGTCGAAGGCCCGGTCGCCGATCTTGCCCGCGAACAGTCGCCTGGCCAGCCGAACCTGCGGCGAGCCTTCGTCGGTGGCTTCCGAGGGCTTGACGAGGTACTTGGTGAGGGTGGCTTCCCGTGTCAGCAACCGCGCGACGGCGACGAGATCGTCGGCCAGCGTGCCGAGTTCATCGGTGCTGAGTCCGCCGGCCACCTCGTCGAACTTGTTGACGACGGTGGCCAGGCCCTCTCGGCTGGCAGCCCGCAGCTGCAGCGGCGCACCCACCGCGGTGACCGCGGTGGACGTGGCGCCCGATGCCGCCATCGCCTCGAGTTCGTCGAGGAAGCGGTCCACCGTCTCGGACTGCGCGGCCGGATCGGCGACGTGTTCCCGCACCAGCGCCTCGGCCCGACGCACCGACTCCGCACCCAGTTCACCGCGCAGCTCCCGAATCTTCTGCTGGTGCAACATGTTCACCTGCTGCACGCCCTGCGCCCTGATCCGCTCGGCATCGGCATCTGCCTGTTCGCGAGCCAGTTCCGCGATCCGCACCGAATCGTTGCGGGCCTCTTCGGTGACCCGGGCACCGTCGGCCCTGGCGTTCTCGACGGCCTTGGCGTGCACCTCGTCGGCGGAGGCGAGTTTGGCTTGTGCCGAAGCGCTTTCCTCGAGTGCGACGCGGACCGCCTCCTGGCGGTTGCGCATCGCGGTGCGCGCCGGCGGCACGACGTACTTCACCACCAGCCAGACGATGACCGCGAAACCGATCAACTGTCCGATGAATGTGGACATCAGCGCCTCCCGCTGTCGATGCCGAGGATGCGGTTGGCCAGCCGGTTCGACAGGTCGGTCACCGAGGACTCCAACTCCTCGGAGGCGGCCTGACCGTTCCGCGCCAGTTCGGCGTTCGCGTCGCGCACCGTGTCTGAAACCTCACCGCTGGCCTCGGCCCGAGACTCGTCCACGAGCCGACGGCCCTCGATCCGTGCGTCGTCGCGGATGGCGCCCGCTTCACCGCGCGCTTCCGACATCACCTCGTCGGAGTCGGCTTGTGCCGCCGCGACCTGCTCATCGGCCTGCTTGGTGTCGGCAGCGGTCTTGGCGAGCATGGCTTCCCGTTCCGCCAGCACCTTGCTGACCGGCGGCACAACCCACTTGGCGATCACACCGAGCACGATCAGGAAGATGAGCAGCACGAAGAAAAAGGTGCCGTTGGGGATCAGGAAGTTCTGCGTCCCCCCGCCCTCTTCCGCCGCCAAGACGATTGTGCTCACTTCACCCATGCGCTGAATTAGCCGACCGGGGTGGCGAACACGAACAGCGCCATGAACGCCAGGTTGATGAAGTACGCGGCCTCGACCAAACCGACGGTGATGAAGAACGGGGTGAACAGGCGTCCCTGTGCTTCCGGCTGCCGGGCGATGCCGGAGATCAGCGCGTTACCGGCGATACCGTCACCGATACCCGCACCGATGGCACCACCCGCCATGATCAGACCACCACCGATGAGTGCGCCGGCAGCGATTGTGGGATCCATTCCTTATCCTCCTTGATAACTGGTAGTCGTCTACCAGGGCTTTTCTGTTGATACTGGTCTTGGGTTCAGTGCTGCTCGGCCGCCGCTTTGGGAACGTCTTCGGTGTGCCCGTCCCCGTGTCCGTCACCGTGGTCGGTCTCCATCGCTTGACCGAAGTAGAGGACGGTCAACAGCGCGAAGATGAATGCCTGGATCAGGCCGACGAACAAGTCGAAGGCCTTCCAGATCGCGTTCGGGGCCCACATGATCCAGACGGGGAACAGTGCGATCAGGGACACCATGATGCCGCCGGCGAAGATGTTGCCGAAAAGTCGGAGTGACAGCGAGATCGGCTTGGCGATCTCTTCGACGAGGTTGATCGGCGCCAGCACGGCGACGTGGCCCTTCAGCACCTGCTTCGGGTGGCCGAACAGGCCACGGCGCCAGAACCCGGCGATGTGATAGCAGACGAACACGAACAGTGCGAGAGCCAACACAAAGTTGATATCCGAAGCCGGCGGCTTGAGGAGCTCATGGGTCGCGCCGTGCTCGTCGGACCACATCACCGGCAGCACCGAGAGCCAGTTCGCGACGAGGATGAAGATGAACAAGGCCACCGCCAGGGGCAGCACGAATGGCGCAACCTTCATCCCGATCGCGCTTTCGACCTGGTCGCGCATCTGGATGGTGATGGTCTCCCACAACAGCTGGATGCCGCTCGGGACGCCGGTCGAGGTGACCTTGGCCCGCAGGATGAACGCCAGGATGATGACGATGATGCCGGCGATGGCGGTGGCCAACACGGTGTCGACGTTCACGGTCAGGCCGAGCCACTTCTGCTGAACGTGGTGACCGACCTCGATCGCGGCCTCGGCGGCGATGCGTTCTCTCATCAGCGGATCAATCCTTCGGTACTCATCCGTCGTTGGATATGGGCGCCTGATCCGCTTCCGCGGCGCCGCCCTCGCGCAGCTTCTTCATCACCGGCAACGAAGTGCTCAGGACGAGAATGACTTGGAACAGGGCCAGGCCGAACAGCACACCGAGGCCCATGGGCTTGAAGTAAAAGGCGATCGCCAGGCCCACGACGGTGATCGCCAGCAGTCGGGTGGCCGAGTTGAGCGCCATCTTGCTCTTCAGGGGGTGGTCCTGCGCGGTGATCGAGGTGACCGCCCGCCGCACCAGCAGGGCATTGAGCAGGCCGAGAGCCATCCCGATGCCGAAGAACAGTCCGAACGTCGGGTGGCCGAGCAACACCGCCGCGACGGCCACCAAGGCCGTGACCGCCACGCAGATCGCCGACAGCCGAAGCGGGTTGAAAGCGACGGCGGGCAATACCAGTGGCGCGTCCTGCGCCGGCTGGGCAGGATTGGTCACGGTTTCACCTCGCTTCGCTTGTCACCCGGTCGGCTGCGTGCCCGCCGAGCGTATCGGAGGGCCGCAGGCGCAGTGGAATCACCCAAGGGGTAGCTCCCTAAGTCGTCGGTCCAACAGTGGTCGTGCATCGGCGCCGAACGGTCTTCAGACCAGGGGCCGGGGCCGGCAACCCGCGAGGCTTTCGGGTTCTGCCAGAACCGTACCACATGGTAGGAGCCCAAAAACGGGCACCTACTACTCACCGTCGTAAGCCCCTCCGAAGGGGTGAAAACGGGGCTCGACCACACCTACCCGATCAGTCGTATCCGCCCCGGAAATACTCGTCGAACCCGTCCCCCCGGTCCGAATCGTCGGGGTAGGAATCGTCGCCGGGACGCAGCAGCGGAATGAGCGTGACGACGCCGGCGATGACGATGGCGGCCAGCATGACGGCGCCGATGTAGCGCGGGTCCACGAAGATCGTGCAGGCCGCCCCGAACGCGACGATGCCCACCCACAGGTAGATCAGCAGCACGACCCGCCGGTGGGAATGGCCGATCTGAAGGAGCCGGTGATGCAGGTGCATCTTGTCCGGGCTGAACGGACTGCGGCCGGCGCGGGTGCGCCGCACGATCGCCAGCAGCATGTCCAGTGCGGGGACGAACATCACCGCGACCACCAGGAGGAACGGCGACAGCAGCGCGAACACGTCGCGAGCCCCGTAGGCGTTCTGCGACATCGGCCCCGCGGCCGTGGTGGAGGCGGCGGCCAGCATCAGCCCGATGAGCATCGAGCCCGAATCGCCCATGAAGATCTTGGCCCGGTAGAAGTTGTGCGGCAGGAATCCCAGGCACGCACCGGCCAGGACCACCGATATCACCGCCGGCGGATAGAAGAGCACATCGCCGCCGTGGTCGTGCAGCAGCCCGACCGAGAACACGCAGATCGCCAGCGCCGTGATCAACCCGAGGCCGGCGGCCAGCCCGTCGAGCCCGTCGACGAAGTTCATCGCGTTGACGATCGAGACCGTCAGCGCCAGGGTCAGCAGGATCGAAGACGTCTGATCCAGCACAATCGTGCCCACGCCGCCGAACGGGATGTACAGCACGCTCCAGGCGACCCCCATCGTCACCAGCACGCTGGCGGCGGTGATCTGCCCGGCGAACTTGGTCAGCGCGTCCAGTCCCCAGCGGTCGTCGATCAGCCCGATGGCCATGATGAGGCCCCCGGCGACGACGACGGCCGGCATGCCGGTGGAGTAGACGAACCCGCGGGTGAGTGCCGGCAGCTGGGACGCCAGGAAGACCGCGGCGACGACGCCGACGTACATGGCCAGGCCGCCCATCCGGGGGGTGGGCCGGATGTGGACGTCGCGCTCGCGCGGAAGGGCGACCGCGCCGAGACGAGACGCCAGGACGCGCACGGGACCGGTGACGAAGTAGGTGATGATCGCGGCGGTCAGACCGACGAGCGCAAGTTCGCGCAGCGGCACCCCGGCTCCCTGATCGGACAGGGCGAGCAGGGTTGCGGCCGGCATCTCGTTACCGTCCATCACCACCACCCACCCATCGCTCGAACCGTACTGGACCAACCTGAGACAGGTGTCAGGCCAGCAGCGCCGCCGGTTCGATCCCAAGCACCGCGCCGACCCGCTCCGCCGTCACCGGTCCCTCCCGGAGGATCATCGGTTGCGGTCCGGTGAGGTCGACGATCGTCGAGGCAGCCTCAGCATCGGCCGTCCCCCCGTCGAGGTAGACCTCGACCTTGTCGCCGAGCTGATCGACGGCGTCGGTCACGGTGACCGCCGGCGGCCGCCCGCTGACGTTGGCACTGGACACGGCCATCGGGCCGACCGCGCGCAGCAGCTCGATCGCCACCGGATGCAACGGCATGCGCAGCATTACCGTGCCGTTGGCGTCACCGAGGTCCCACTGCAGTGACGGCGCCTGGCGGACCACCAGGCTCAGCGCCCCCGGCCAGAACGCGCGGATCAGTTCGCGCGCCGCCGTCGGCACCGTGTAGACCAGACCGTCGATGGTCGTCCACGACCCCACCAGCACCGGCACCGGCATATCGCGCCCGCGACCCTTGGCGGCGAGCAGCGCGGCCACCGCCGCCCCGTCGAACGCGTCGGCGCCGATGCCGTACACGGTGTCGGTGGGCAGCACGACCAGCCGCCCTCCCTTGACGGCGCTGGTCGCCGCGGCGATGCCGGTGGCACGCTGGGATTCGTCGGCACAGTCGAAAACCTGGCTCATCGGATTCCACTCTCCTGGCGTAGGGCGGTCACGAATCGGGGCCGCCCGGCGAGATCCGTCCGCGCGGTGATGTCCTCGAAAAGGCCTGTTCGCCAGACGAGTTCGACGGTCTCGCAGGACGTGGTGTCGTCGTGCTCGACGGCGAATGCGCCGCCGGGGCGCAACCACCGCGCGGCCAGCGACACCACCGCGCCGATGACTGCCATCCCGTCCGGGCCGCCGAACAGCGCGTGATGCGGATCATGTTCGGCCACTTCGGGTTCGAGTTCGGCGCCGTCGGGGATGTAGGGCGGATTGCAGACCAGTAGGTCGACCCGTCGGTCCAGATCGGACAGTGGCGTCGGGCCGCTCTGCGCGGCGGTCACGTCGGCCTCGACGAGTTTGACGTGGGTGCCGGCCGCGTTGCGCGCGGCGTATCGCAGCGCCGCCGGGGAGTCGTCGACGGCAATGACAGTGGCGTCGGGGCGGTGCCGGGCCAGCGCCACGGCCAGGGCACCGCTGCCGGTGCACAGGTCGACTATCACCGGATCATGCTGACCGGCAACAAATTTCATGCCCCACTCCAGCATCGCCTCGGTCTCCGGGCGCGGGATGAACACCCCGGGCCCGACGTGCAGCATTAGCGGACCGAACGGCGCCAGACCCGTCAGGTGCTGCAGCGGGGTCCGCCGGGCGCGGGCTGCGACCAGTTCGCGGTAGCGTCCGGTGAAGTCGTCAGAGGCATCCAGCAACGGCAGGCGTCCGCGTTCCACGCCGGCCACATGCGCGGCCAGCAGCTCGGCATCCACCGTTGCGCTGTCGATGCCGGCGTCGGCGAGAGACACCGCCGCCGCCCTGATCTCGTCTCCCAACCGCATCTCAGGCCTGCTGGAGCCGGGACTGTTTGTCCGCTTCGCCCAGCGCGTCGAGCAGGGCATCGAGATCGCCGTCGAGCACTTGGTCGAGGTTGTGCGCCTTGAAGTTGATCCGGTGGTCGGCGATCCGGTTCTCCGGAAAGTTGTAGGTCCTAATCCGCTCGCTGCGGTCGACGGTGCGGATCTGGCTGGCCCGGTCGGCCGACGCATCGGCCTGGGCCTGATCTTCGGCCAGCGCCTGCAACCGCGCGGCGAGGACCTGCATCGCGCGGGCCTTGTTCTGCAGCTGGGACCGTTCGTTCTGACAGGTCACCACCACCCCGGTCGGCAGATGGGTGATCCGCACCGCCGAGTCGGTGGTGTTGACACCCTGGCCGCCTTTGCCCGAGGACCGGTAGACGTCGATGCGCAGATCGGACTCATCGATCTGAACCTGCTCCACCTCTTCGGGTTCGGGATAGACGAGCACGCCTGCGGCCGAGGTGTGCACCCGACCCTGGGATTCGGTGACGGGAACGCGTTGCACGCGATGCACGCCGCCCTCGAACTTCAGCCGCGACCAGACCCCATCGAGCGAATCGCCCTTGCTGGAGATCGACAGGGTCGCGTCCTTGTAGCCGCCCAGATCCGAGGTGGTCTCGTCGAGCATGGTGACCGTCCAGCCGTGCCGTTCGGCGTAGCGGGTGTACATCCGGGCCAGGTCGGCGGCGAACAGCGCCGACTCCTCGCCGCCTTCGCCGGATTTCACCTCGAGCACGATGTCGTCGGCGTCGTGCGGATCGCGCGGCGCCAGCATGTCGGTCAGCTGAGAGTCCAGGTCGGCGACGCGCTCCTCCAACTGCGGCACCTCGGCTGCGAAGGAGTCGTCCTCGCCGGCCAACTCGCGGGCCGCCTCGAGATCCCCCCGGGCGGATTCGAGCTTGCGGTGGGTGGCCACGATGGGGGCCAGTTGGGAGAAGCGGCGGCCGACCTTTCGGGCATTGGCGACATCGGCGTGCAGTTCGGGATCGGACAACTGCCGCTCCAGGTCGGCATGTTCGTGAAGCAGCGCGTCGATCGCGTTTCCGGTCGTCACAGTGCTCCTTTGCTTTCCAGGCTTGCCCGCCCTGTCCCCGCGACCCGCCGGCCGTTCGAATACGAAACCGGCGCCCGACTTCACGCATGCGCGAGCATGCGAAAGTGGGCGCCGGTGGCGTCAGCTAGTTGTCGGCTGCGGCGGTGTCGGCCGGCGTGTCCGCTGCGGCCTTCCGCTTGCCATAGCGCTTCTCGAAGCGCGCGACACGGCCACCGCTGTCGAGAATCTTCTGCTTGCCTGTGTAGAACGGGTGGCACTGGGAGCAGACCTCGACCACGATGTGGCCGCTCTCCTTGGTGCTGCGCGTGGTGAAGGTGTTGCCACAACCGCAGACCACGGTGGTCTCGTTGTAGGCGGGGTGAATGCCGGATTTCATCGGTGTCCTCTTCAATAGTCGGCCGCCGGGTCGCCCGCTCGTTTTCACCGATGAACTGGTGCAATCGGGCGTGAACCGGAACCGGAGGTGGTCGGCGGTCAATTATGCCAGGTCAGCCGCCATAGGCCCAAAACACGGGAAGGGCCCTGCGCATTCCCGGGTCCGGCGGGTGTGAACCCCGGGGCCAACGGGTACGGGCACCGCACGAGCTGCCCGCGATCGCGGGTATCACCGGCCTGGTGATCGCCGCTCCTGCCCCCCTGCCGCGGGGCGGCGGTCACCCTCCCGGTAGCCGGTTCCACGCTCGTCGCGCACCCACAATCGGCCGCCCTCGGGGGCGCTGCCCATCGCGGTGAGCTCACGCTTGAGGACCTTGTTGGTGGCCGTGGCCGGCAGCTGGTCGGTCAGCCAGACATATCGCGGGCGGGCCTTCGGCGCGAGGTCGGGCTGGGCGGCGAGGAACTCCTCGAACCGCTCGGGCGACAAGTCGGAACCGGCGTGCGCCACGATGGCTGCCATCACCTGGTCCCCGACCTTCTCGTCGGGCACCGCGTAGACGCTCACCTGGCTGATTCCCGGGTGCCGCAACAGGATCCGCTCGATGGGCGCGGTGGCGAGATTCTCGCCGTCGACGCGCATCCAGTCCGCGGTGCGTCCGGCGAGGTAGATCCAGCCGTCGGCGTCCCGGTAGGCCAGGTCGCCCGACCAGTACATGCCGTCACGCAGGCGTTCGTCGGTGGCAGCGGCGTCGTTGTAGTAGCCCTGGAACATGCCCGCGCCCGCGGTGTTGACCAGTTCGCCGACCGCCTTGTCGGCGTTGGCCAGCGCGCCGTTGGCGTCGAACTCCGCGGTGGGGCATTCGGTCATGGTGTCCGGGTCATAGATCGCGACGCCGGGAAATCCGCGGCCGATCGAGCCCGGCGGGCACCCGTCCTCACGGGTGACGATCACCGCTCCCTCGGTGGACCCGAAGCCATCCCACACCACGCAGTCGAAGCGCCTGGAGAATTCGTCGATGTCGCGCTCGTTGGCCTCGTTCCCGAACGCGATCCGCAGCGGATTGTCGTGGTCGTCGGGGACCTCGGGGGTCGCCAGCACATAGGCCAACGGCTTGCCGACGTAGTTCATGTAGGTCACGCCGTACCGGCGCAGGTCGGCCAGTAGGCCCGACGCGGAGAAGGCGGCGGGGGCCATGGCAGCGCCCGAGCCCACCGCAACGCTCCAGCCGGCCAGGACCGCGTTGGAGTGGAACAGCGGCATCGACAGGTAACAGACGTCCGAAGTGGTGAGGTGGAACCGCTGCGCGAGGGTGGCGCCCGCCGCCAGCACCGTGAAGTGCGGCACCTGGACGGCCTTGGGGTCACCGCTGGTACCCGAGGTGAAGATGAGCATGAAGGTGTCCATCGGGCCGACTTCACGGTGCGGGGTGAGCGGACCAGCGCCCCCGAGCAGCGCGGCCCAATCGTCCCCACCGACGTCGAACACCCGTACGCCCGGCAGGTCCAGACCGTCGAGCAGACCCCGATGCTCGGCGTCGGTCAGCAGGATCTGGCAGTCGGCGTGCAGGATGTCGCGCTGCAGGGCGGCGCCACGGCGGGTGTTGTTGATCCCGCAGAGCACGTAGCCGCCCAGGCCGGCCGCGGCCAATGCGGTCAGCATGTCCGGGGTATTGCCCAGCAGCACCCCGACATGGAGCGGCCGGGTCCGGTCGGCGATGCCCAACAGCGCGGCCGCCTGTGTCGTCGCGCCGGCCAGATGTTCGCGCCAGGTCTGCTGGTGCTCGCCGTAACGCACCGCTAGCGACGACTCGTCGAGCCATTCGCGTAGCTGTTGCTGAACGGTTTCCGCCACCGCCACACCACCTCTGTCGTAGTGAACAGAATCATAAGACTGTCTACTAGGCGCGCCCGGAGGGGACGGGCTTCTGCGAAGATACTCGGGATGAGCATGGGGCTGGACGCCAAGAACACGGAAGCCGCCGAAGACGCGGCATCGAAGACGGTGCGCGACCGGCTCATCGACGCCGCCGAGACCTGTCTGCGCAGCAAGGGCATCCGGGCGACGACGGTGTCCGAGGTTGCCGAGGCCGCCGGGGTGTCCCGCGGCTGGCTCTACCGGCACTTCCCGGACAAGGTCGCGCTCCTGGGCGCGGCCATCGTCCGCCTCAACGACGCCTACTGGGGCGAGGCGCACGACACGCTCGCCGGGGTGGACGGACTGGTTCGCCAGCTCACCGCTGGCATAACCCTGGGCCGATCGGCCTACGACTCGCCGGGCGCACTGCTGATGCGGCTGCGCCGCGACGAGCCGGACGAGTTCGCGGCGTGCGCGGGCGCCGGCGTGCAGGGACTGATCCCCGACCTGGCGGCGTTCTGGCTGCCGTACCTGGAGGCAGCCCAGGAGCGCGGCGAGATCCACGTCGAGAACATCCCCGAGGCCTCGGAGTGGCTGGCCCGCACGGTGCTCAGTGTCACCACGGTGCCCGGCGACACGCTCGACCCCGACGATCCCGAGACGCTGGTCAGCTACCTCGAGCGGTACCTGATGCCGTCGCTGCGGCCAGCTGGTGCGCCCTAGTCGAGTCGACGATGCCGCGCGAGCGCGGCGGAGGAGCGAGACAGTCCGCCCTAGTCGAGTCGACGATGCCGCGCGAGCGCGGCGGAGGAGCGAGACAGTCCGCCCTAGTCGAGTCGACGATGCCGCGCGAGCGCGGCGGAGGAGCGAGACAGTCCGCCCTAGTCGACGTCGTCCATCGCGCCCGGCGCGGTCTTGGAGACCTGGACCAGGAACTCGTAGTTGTTCTTGGTCTTGCGCAGCTGGCTCATCAACAGGTCGATGGCCTGATGGCTGTCCAGACCGGACAGCACGCGGCGCAGCTTGTGCACGATCGCGAATTCGTCAGGGGACAGCAGCAACTCGTCCTTACGCGTACCGGACGGGTTGACGTCGACGGCCGGGAACACCCGACGCTCGGCGATCTTGCGGTCCAGCTTCAGCTCGGCGTTACCGGTGCCCTTGAACTCTTCGAAGATGACGGTGTCGCCGGTCGAGCCGGTCTCGACCATCGCCGTTGCGATGATGGTCAGCGAGCCGCCGTGTTCGATGTTGCGGGCCGCGCCGAGGAAGCGCTTGGGCGGGTACAGCGCGGTGGAGTCGACACCACCGGACAGGATTCGGCCCGAGGCCGGTGACGCGTTGTTGTAGGCGCGGCCCAGACGCGTGATCGAGTCCAGCAGCACGACGACGTCCTTGCCCTGTTCCACGAGCCGCTTGGCGCGCTCGATTGCCAGTTCGGCAGCCTGGGTGTGGTCCGACGGCGGCCGGTCGAAAGTCGAGGCGATGACCTCACCCTTGACCGAGCGCTGCATGTCGGTGACCTCTTCGGGCCGTTCGTCGACAAGGACGACCATCAGATGGCATTCGGGGTTGTTCTTGGTGATCGCGTTGGCGATGTCCTGCATGATCGTCGTCTTGCCGGCCTTCGGCGGCGACACGATCAGGGCGCGCTGGCCCTTGCCGATCGGCATGATCAGGTCGATCACGCGGGTCGTCAGCTTCTCGGGCGTCGTCTCCAGACGCAGCCGCTGGTTGGGGTACAGCGGGGTCAGCTTGCCGAATTCGGGACGGTTCTTGGCGGCCTCGACGGGGCCGCCGTTGACGGTATCGAGACGGACCAGCGGGTTGAACTTCTGGCGCTGGTTCTGCTGCTCACCCTCGCGGGGAACGCGTACCGCACCGGTGACGGCGTCACCGCGGCGTAGGCCGTTCTTGCGCACCATGTTCATCGAGACGTAGACGTCGTTCGGGCCCGCCAGGTAGCCGGAGGTGCGCACGAACGCGTAGTTGTCCAGCACGTCGAGGATGCCCGCGACAGGCTGTACGACGTCGTCCTCGCGCAGTTCGGTGTCGCCACCTTCGCCGCCGCCGCGTTCACCGCGCCGCTTGCGGTCCCGGAAGCGGCGGCCGCGACGTCCCTGGCGGCCTTCGCCGTCGTCGTCAGCGTTGTTGCCGTTGTTGTTATTGCCGCCGTTGTTGCGGTTCTGCTGGTCGCCGCGGTCCTGCCCGCTCTCGTCCCGGCCGCCCTCACGACGCCGCTCCGACTTGGGCGTCTCGGTATCGGCGTGCTGCTTTTCGGCGGCCCGGTCTCCGGCGGCCTGCTCTCCGGCGGGAGCGCCCGCGCCACGCGAGGCGGTGCGGCGCTCGCGCCGGGGCTGCTCAGCGGGGGCCTCCGCTTGCTCGGCGGGCCGGGCCGCGGGCTGCTCGGCAGGCGCCCCGTTGTGGTGCTCGGCACCGCTGTCCGACTTGCCCCCGCCGCCGCTCTGGCGTTCGCGGATCGCGTCGATCAGTTCACCCTTGCGCATACCCGAAACCCCCTTGACGCCGACCTTCGTGGCCAGCGCGCGCAGCTCGGGCAGCACCATGGCACCCAGAGACCTGCCGGACGACGGCGCTGCGATGTCGGAAGTCACGTCTGTCGGCGGCGCACTGCGGTCAAGGCTGCCTTCGGCCGTGATCAGGTCCGTATCAGTCACGGATTTCCTTTCTTCCCCCGCGGCATTCGAGGCGGGGGGTTTGGTGCCCGGCGAGATTGCAGGGCACGGGGTACCACCATCGGCTCAGCAATGGTGATCGCCGGGATTCGCGGCTAGCTGGTGGCGAACCGTCCGTCCACGAGAACACAAGAAGTTTGGTATTCGTCCTAGTGTCGGCGCAGAAGACGCTGCGATTGCCGGGACGGCACCGAGGATAACCCGCATCGTTGCCAGAAGCAACAAACGCTGAGCGTGTCAGGCCCCGGCAGTGACGCCGGTGTTCCACCGGACGGCGTTTCCCACGTCCATGGGACGCACGGTGAATCCGTTTGCGGTGCCGAAGTCGATCACCTCAATCGGCAGGTCGTGCTCCGTGGTGAGGGCCAAGACCGCGGGTCCGGCCCCGGAAAGCACCGCTGCAATGCCGTAACGACGTAACAGCCGAAGGTATTCCGCCGACGCCGGCATCGCCGCGGCGCGCTGCGGCTGGTGCAGGACATCCTCGGTCGCCGCCATCAGCAGATCCGGACGCTCGGTGAGGGCGACCACCAGCAGCGCCGCCCGGCTCACGTTGAACCGCGCATCCTGATGGCTGACCTGGGCCGGCAGCAGGACGCGGGTCTCCGCCGTGGAGGATCGAACCTCGGGTATGGCGGAGAACAGCCGGATGGCCGGATGCAGACGCAAAGCTGTCGCGGCATACCGTGGCACTTCCGTCGATTCGGTCCAGGACACCACGGCGCCACCGAGAACCGCAGCGGCGGCGTTGTCCGGATGACCCTCGAATTCCGAGGACAGCTGCACCAGCTCGTTCTCGCCCAACGGTTCCGCATCCGCCTGCGCGACAAGACCGTTGGCGGCCGCCAGACCACCCACGACGGCTGCGGCCGAGGAACCCAGGCCGCGTGAGTGTGGAATGTTGTTGTGGCAGACGACTTTCAGTCCGGACGCCGAGACGCCGCAGGCCTGCAGGCCGCGGTGGATGGCCTTGACGACGAGATGTTCGGAGCTCAGCGGGACCAGGCCCGCGCCCTCGCCCTCCACCTGGACCGTCAGCCCGGAATCGGTTGTCTCGACAATGATTTCGTCGTACAAGCTGAGTGCGACGGCCAGGCTGTCGAAACCGGGGCCGAGGTTGGCGCTCGACGCGGCGACCGTGGCGCTCGCAGTGAGACCGACCGGCAGGGTCCGTGCCATTCGGCTAGACCAGTCCGAGTTTGGCGACAACGGCCGCCGGGTCGACGGGCACCGGCATCACCGTCGGCATGCCCTTGAGGGCGGTGTCGGGATCCTTGAGTCCGTTGCCGGTCACGGTGCACACCACCGTCGAACCCGGCTTGACCCAGCCATCCTCGATCGACTTGAGCAGCCCCGCGATGCTGGCCGCCGAAGCGGGCTCGACGAACACGCCTTCGGCGCGGGCGACCAGGTGGTAGGCCGCGAGGATCTCTTCGTCGGTGGCCGCGACGAAGCGGCCGTTGGATTCCTGCTGCGCCTGCACCGCCGATGACCATGAGGCCGGTGAACCGATCCGGATCGCGGTCGCGATGGTCTCGGGTTCCTTGACCGGCTCACCGAAGACCAGCGGCGCGGCCCCGGCAGCCTGGGTGCCCAGCATCCGCGGCAGCCCTTCCACCAGGCCGTCACGGTGGTATTCGGTGTAGCCCCTCCAGTACGCGGTGATGTTGCCGGCGTTGCCGACCGGCAGGGAATGGACATCCGGTGCGCGGCCGAGCACGTCGACGATCTCGAAGGCAGCCGTCTTCTGCCCCTCGATACGGACCGGGTTGACGCTGTTGACCAACGAGATCGTCGGATAGTCGGCGGTGAGCTTGCGGGCCAGCTCGAGACAGTCGTCGAAGTTGCCGTCGATCTGGATGATCTTGGCGCCGTGCATGACGGCCTGCGCCAGCTTGCCCATCGCGATCTTGCCCTGCGGGATCAGCACCGCGCAGGTGATACCGGCACGCGCCGCGTAGGCCGCCGCTGACGCCGACGTGTTGCCCGTGGATGCGCACAGCACCGCCTGCTGGCCCCGCTCGACGGCATCGGTGACCGCCATCGTCATGCCACGGTCCTTGAAGGAACCCGTCGGGTTGAGCCCCTCGACCTTCAAATGCACTGTGCAGCCGGTTTGTTCGGACAGTCGCTTGGCATGGATGAGTGGCGTGCCGCCTTCGAACAAGGTGACGGGGCTCCACTTCGCGGCGACCGGCAACCGATCGCGGTAGGCCTCGATCAGTCCGGGCCACACCCGGTGCACAGGGGTGTTCGTGGTACTCATTCGCCGGCACCTTCCATCCTCAGCACGCTGTTGACCTTCGTGACGGCGTCCAGGTCGGCCAGCGCCGCGACGGTTTCGCTCAGCGCGGCATCGGTAGCCTGGTGGGTGAGCACCGCCACCCGCGCGCCGACACGCTGACCGTCGTCGCCGACGATTCCCTCCTGGCGGACCTCGGCGATACTGACTTCCCGTTTGGCGAATTCGGCTGCCACAGAGGACAACACACCCGGACGGTCGTCGACGTACAGGCTGACGTAGTACCGCGTCGGGACAACCCCGATCGGAGCGACCGGCAACTGCGCGTACTTCGACTCGCGCGGGCCACGCCCACCCTGCACGCGGTTGCGGGCCGCCATCACCAGATCACCCGTCACGGCCGAGGCGGTCGGTGCTCCGCCGGCGCCCTGACCGTAGAACATCAGCCGACCGGCGGCCGCGGCCTCGACGACGACGGCGTTGAACGCCCCGCTGACAGTGGCCAGCGGATGGGACAACGGCACCAGCGCCGGGTAGACCCGCGCGGACACCCGTTCCTGCCCGTCGTCGGTGGTGATGCGCTCGCAGATGGCCAGCAGTTTGATGGTGCAGCCCAACGCTTTCGCCGATTCGAAGTCCTCGGCGGTGACCTTGGTGATGCCCTCGCGGTAGACGTCGTCGGCGGTGACCCGGGTGTGGAAGGCGATGGACGCCAGGATCGCGGCCTTGGCGGCGGCGTCGTAGCCCTCCACGTCGGCGGTCGGATCGGCCTCGGCATAGCCGAGGGCGCTGGCATCGGCCAGCGCACTGTCGTAACTGGCGCCGGTGTCGTTCATCGCCGACAGGATGTAATTGGTTGTGCCGTTGACGATCCCGGCCACCCGCAGCACGGTGTCACCGGCCAGCGACTGGGTGAGCGGGCGGATCACCGGGATGGCCCCGGCGACGGCGGCCTCGAAATACAGGTCGACATGGGCCTGTTCGGCCGCCTGCGCGAGTTCCCCGGTCGATTGCGCGAGCAGCGCCTTGTTCGCGGTGACCACCGACTTGCCGCCCTCGAGTGCCGCCAGAATGGCTTTGCGCGCCGGCTCGACCGGGCCCATCACCTCGACGACGATGTCGACGTCGTCGCGGGACACCAGTTCGTCGATGTCGTCGGTGAGCAGCTCGACCGGCACACCGCGGTCCGCGCTCACCTTGCGTACCCCCACCCCGCGCAGCACCAGCGGCGCACCGATCCGGGCCGCCAGATCGTCGGCGCTGTCCTCGATGATCCGGACGACTTCGCTTCCGACGTTGCCCAAACCCAGCACCGCTACACCGACGGGCTTTTCCTCTTTGTCATCTACTTTGTCGACAGCCACGACTCACCTCACTTCCAGACTCAACAGATCGTCGAACGTCTCGCGGCGCAGGATCAGGCGTGCCTTCCCGTCGCGCACCGAAACCACCGCGGGCCGGCCCAGCATGTTGTACCGGCTCGACATCGAATAGCAGTAGGCGCCGGTGGCCGCGACGGCCAGCAGGTCGCCGGGGACCACGTCGTCGGGAACCCAGGTGTCCCGGACGACGATATCGCCGCTCTCACAGTGCTTTCCGACGATTCTCGCCAGCCTCGGCTCGGCGGCACTCCCCCGCGAAACCAGCCTCACGTCGTATTCGGCGCCGTACAGCGAGGTACGGATGTTGTCGCTCATCCCGCCATCCACGCTGACGTAGCGCCGATATGCCGCCTGACTGATCGCCACGTCCTTGACCGTGCCGACCTCGTAGATCGTGACGGTGCCGGGACCCACGATCGCGCGGCCGGGCTCGACCACCAGGCGCGGGGTCGGCAGCCCCACGGCGGCGGACTCGGTGTGGACGATGTTGGTCAGTTTGGCGGCCAGATCCTCCACCGGCGGTGGATCATCCTGCGGCAGATACGAAATACCCAGCCCGCCGCCGAGGTCGACGGTGGCGATCTGGGCGGTCTTCGCCACCCCGAATTCCGCGACCACGTCGCGCAGCAACCCGATGACGCGGTGCGCGGCGACCTCGAACCCGGCGACGTCGAAGATCTGCGAACCGATGTGACTGTGCAGGCCGACCAGGCGCAGGTTCTCGGTCTCGAAGACGCGCCGCACGGCGGCCATCGCCGCCCCGCTCGCCAACGACAACCCGAACTTCTGGTCCTCGTGCGCCGTCGAGATGAATTCGTGGGTGTGCGCCTCCACGCCGACCGTCACGCGGATCAGCACGTCCTGAACGACCCCGGCAGCACCGGCGATGTCGTCGAGCCGCTCGATCTCCGTCATCGAGTCGACCACCACCTGGCCGACTCCGGATTTCACGGCCGTGGTCAGCTCGGAGATCGATTTGTTGTTGCCGTGCAATGCAATCCGATCGGGCGGAAAGCCGGCATGCAGCGCGACCGCGAGTTCTCCGCCGCTGCAGACATCCAGCGACATGCCCTCTTCGTCGAGCCAGCGGGCGATCTCGCTGCACAGAAATGCCTTCGCTGCGTAGTGGACGTTCGAGCCGCCGCCGAACGCCTGTGCCATCTGCCGGCAGCGCGACCGGAAGTCGTCCTCGTCGATCACGAACAATGGCGTGCCGTACTCGTCCGCGAGGTCGGTGACCCGAACTCCGGCGACCGACACCTCGCCGTCGGCACCCCGAACCAGGTTGCGCGGCCACACATTCGGGGCTAACGACAGGAGTTCCCGCGAACCGGCGGGCCTGGCGGGCGCACCGCCGTGGTGGATCTCGTCGGCGTGGCGCGGCCCGGCCGGATGTGCGTTCACATCCGCTCCGGTGCGGAGACACCCAGGATCGACAGTCCGTTCTCGATCACCTGGCGGGTGGCCTGACAGAGGGCGGCGCGGGCGCGGTTGAGGTCGGTGACCTCCTCGTCGCCCTGCGGCAGGACCCGGCAGGAATCGTAGAACCGGTGATAGTCGCCGGCGAGGTCTTCGAGGTAGCGGCAGACGCGGTGCGGTTCTCGAAGGGCCGCAGCGGTTTTCAGCACGCGTGGGAACTCGCCCAGGTTCCGGATCAGCGTGCCCTCTTTCTCGTGAGTCAACAGATCCAGGTGCGCGGTGTCGGGGATCAGGCCCAGTTCGGCCGCGTTGCGCGCCAGCGCCGACAGCCGGGCATGCGCGTATTGCACGTAGTAGACCGGGTTTTCACTCGATGCGCTGGACCACAGTTGCAGGTCGATGTCGATCGGCGTGTCCACCGACGAGCGGATCAGGGCGTACCGGGCCGCGTCGACACCCAGGGCGTCGACGAGGTCGTCGAGCGTGATGACGGTGCCCGCCCGCTTGCTCATCCGCACCGGTTGCCCGTCACGGACGAGGTTTACCATCTGACCGATGAGCACCTCCACCGAATCCGGGTCGTAGCCGAGCCCGGCCGCGGCGGCCTTCAGTCGGGCGATGTAGCCGTGGTGGTCGGCACCCAGCATGTAGATGCACAGATTGAACCCGCGTTCCCGCTTGTCCAGGTAGTAGGCGAGATCACCGGCGATGTAGGCGGCTTCGCCGTCGCTCTTGATCACGACGCGGTCCTTGTCGTCGCCGTAATCGGTGGTCTTGAGCCAGGTGGCCCCGTCCTTCTCGTAGATCTTCCCGTTCGCGCTGAGCTGGGCGATGGCCTGATCGACGCGCCCCGATGCGTGCATCGAGTCCTCGTGCGTGAAAACGTCGAAGTCAGTGCCGAATTCGTGCAGCGATTCTTTGATGTGGTCGAACATCAAGTCCACACCGATGGACCGGAACGTCTCCTGGCGCTGCTCGGCCGGCTGGCTGAGCGCATCCGGTGCCCGCTTGATCACCTCGGCGGCGATGTCGTTGATGTACTCGCCGGCATAACCGTCCTCGGGCGTCGGCTCGCCCAGCGCGGCGGCCACCAGGGACCGCGCGAACCGGTCGATCTGGGCGCCGTGATCGTTGAAGTAGTACTCGCGGGTGACCTGGGCGCCCTGTGTGGACAGCAATCGGCCCAGGGCGTCGCCCACCGCGGCCCAGCGGGTGCCGCCGATGTGGATGGGCCCGGTGGGGTTGGCCGAGACGAACTCCAGGTTGATGATCTGGCCCTTGAGTTCCTCGGATCCGCCATAGCCGCAGCCCGCGCCGATGACGTTGTCGACGATGACGTTCTGCGCGGCGGCCTCCAACCGGAGATTGACGAAGCCGGGGCCTGCGACCTCGGCCGCCGAAATCCCCGCTGCCGCGGTCATAGCATCGGCCAGCCAGCCGGCTAGCTCGCGCGGGTTGACCCCGACCTTCTTGCCCAGCTGAAGAGCCAGATTGGTGGCGTAATCGCCGTGCTCGGGGTTGCGCGGACGCTCGACGGTCACCGCTTCCGGGAGCCCGGCGGGGTCGAGGTCGTGCTCGGCGAGCACCGCGGACGCGGTGATCCGCAGCAGCTCAGCCAGATCAGCGGGGGTCACAAGCGTTCATCCTATGGTCTGGCCGGTCAGCGCCCGAATCCGTTTCCCACCCTGACGCAGATGCCAGAACACTGGCCGCGATGCGCTAGTCTGTGCAGGCCCATTGGCGCGGTTTGTTTCACCACGCCCCCGTAGCTCAGGGGATAGAGCGTCTGCCTCCGGAGCAGAAGGCCGCAGGTTCGAATCCTGCCGGGGGCACCAGCGAGTTCAGGCAGTTCAGATCCTTTTTTCACTTTGGGCGTTCGCGTCGTGCTATCTGCGTGGTGGCCGGAGCCGGAAAGGCACCCGGGAACCCCGCGGGGCGGCTGCTGGCGCTGCGATCCGGACCGATCCTGTGCGACGGCTGACCGTCTAATGCTGCGTTCGCGGACTACTGCTCGCCGAATATGCCAACTTGTGGGGCTTCCAAGGAGTGACGGCGACGTAGCTGGGTGGGTGCTACATGCTGGTGACCATAGGAACGGCAGCGCGGCCGAAGAGCGAGATGGTGCGCGGTAGCCGCCAAGGCGAAGACAGGGGTTACCGAATGGGTTCACAGAGCCCTGCGCAATGCCTTGCCTGCGGGCAGGAATTCACCGTCAGCGAAGGTGGGGGATTTTTCTTTCACCTGCTGCGCTGCGACGGCTGCGGGGGCACCAAGTCCCTTTCGTTCCATGAACTCGGTGAACTGCACCTGCGCTACCTCAAGGGCCTGTCTGGCCCCTATGCCCAGGTCAGCGCCGAGCACGACCGCCACGTCCGCGAGCATGTCGATGTGGAACCGATCTCGGAGTCGGACTACCAGGCCGCGATCGAGGAACTCGCCGGCTCATGCGACTGCGGCGGAAACTTCACCTTTGATGCACCGTCCCGCTGCCCGGCATGCCGATCGACGCACATCGAGGTGCATCCCCCCACAGTGATGTATGACTAGCACTCCGACTCGCTGAAGTCGACCACGCCGGGGCCTCCCTCCGACCAGTGGACGGGCAGCCTGTGCAGTCCCGCCTCCCAATCTCAGTGGAGGGGACGATCTGCAACCCGCGTCATCGAACGGACCGACTCGGGAATCGGGATCGACCCGGCGCAATCCGGGGCCCGTTGCGGTTCGCCGAAGCGCACCGACATCGGGACGACGCCGGCCCACACCCCGGCCTCGACATCCTCGGGCGGATCGTCGGGCCAGCCGTCGCTGACCTTCAGTGACCAGTTTCCGTCGCCGATGGGCAACCGCAGCACCAGTGTCGCCGCCAGTTCCTTACGGGTACTGGAGCGCAGTTCGGCGACGCGGCCGGGGATGAACTTGTCCGTCAGCGTTTCCAGATAGCGCTGCTTGTCCGAATCCGCTACCCGTTCGAAGGTTCCGAACAACACCGCGCTGCGGTAGTGGAACGACGATTCGAACCCGCTGCGCGCCACAACGATTCCGTCAAGAGCCGTCACCGAGACCGCGGCTGATGCACCACCCTCGAGTGCACGCAGCCACGGTGACCCGGTGGAGCCGTGGATCACCAGCTCGTCGTCGATGCGGGCGACGCCGGTCGGAAAGATCACCGGATGCCCGTCGTGCGTCAGCGCGATCGTCGCCAACGGAGTGCTGTCGAGTAGCGCAAACAGTGCTTGTCGGGAGGTGTCTTGCTTTTCGGGTAGCCGAGTGACCCGAGTCGAGGGCTGCGACATGCACCTAACTGTCGCACGCCCGGACCAACCAGACCGCCGCATCGGGCGGCAGTGCCGGGTCGACGCCCGACAGCGAGGCCAACAGCACGTCGTAGCCGTCGGGCAGGCCGACGTCGGCGGCGCCGGTGTTCACCCAGCACTGCGCCGAGCCGCGGGCGAAAGCCAGGACATCGGGCGGACCGGCCAGCCAGCTCACCCCGCCGGCATCCACCCACACCGCCGGGCGCAACGCCAGCGCGGCGCGGTAGAGGCTGAGGAACGAGTCGGGGTCTCGCTCCTGAGCGGCCACCGTGCACGACCCCCAATGTCCGGGTTGCGGCAACCACGTCGTGGTCGCATCCGGCGAAAAGCCGTACGGCGCAGACGAACCCGACCACGGCAGGGGAACCCGGCAGCCGTCACGACCCACATCGGTGAAACCCGACTGAACCCAGGTCGGATCCTGACGAACCTCGTCGGGAATGTCCTCGATCTCCTCGAGGCCCAGTTCCTCGCCCTGATAGATGTATGCGGTTCCCGGCAGTGCCAACTGCAGCAGCGCACACGCCCGCGCCCGACGCCGGCCGAGTTCGTGGTCTGCTTCCTCCTCCGCCCAGCGCGCCCGCTCCCAGTCGGTCTCCACCAGACCGTCGGGCTGCGAACGCGAATAGCGGGTGACCGTCCTGGTCACATCGTGATTGGACAGCACCCAGGTCGGCGGGGCGCCCACCGTAGCGGCCGCCGACATAGCGTCCTGCACGACGCTGCGCAGGGTCGAGGCACGCCACGGCGCGCGCAGGAAGTCGAACTGAAATGCCGTGTGCAGCTCATCGGGACGCAGATACCGGGCCAGCCGGTCGTTGCCGGACACCCACGCCTCGGCGATGAAGATCCGCTCCGGCACATAGCGATTCGCGACCTCGCGCCAACCCCGGTAGACGTCGTGCACGCCCTCCTGATCCCACGCCGGATGCGCCTGGTTGTGCTGCACACCCTCGGTGACCACGCCCCGGTCGGGTAGACCCTCGGCCTTCACCAGTCCGTGCGCGACATCGATCCGGAAACCGTCAACGCCCTTGTCGAACCAGAATTCGAGCAGCTTCTCGAATTCGTCGCGCACGTCGGGGTGCTCCCAGTTGAGGTCGGGCTGCCCGGGGGCGAACAGGTGGAGATACCACGATCCGTCGGAAAGTCGCGTCCAGGCCGGGCCGCCGAACACGCTCTGCCAGTCGTTCGGCGGCAGCCTCCCGTCGGCGCCCCGGCCGGGCCGGAACAGATAGCGATCCCGCGCGCCGGGTTCGCCGGCCAGCGCGGCCCGGAACCAGTCATGGTGATCCGACGTGTGGTTCGGGACGATATCAAGCAGGACCTTGATCCCGGCCGTGTGCGCATCGGCGATGAATGCCTCGGCCTCCGCCAGCGTCCCGTAAGACGGTTCGATACCGCGGTAGTCGGCGACGTCGTAGCCGGCGTCGGCCATCGGCGACGGGTACCACGGGTTGATCCACACCGCGTCGACACCGAGCACCGCCAGGTAGGGCAGCCGCGAACGCAGACCCGCGATGTCGCCGACGCCGTCGCCGTTGCCGTCGGCGAAGCTGCGGATGTACACCTGGTACACGACGGCGGTCTCCCACCACGACGTGTTCTGACCGTCGATCATCAAATCCTTGCCAGTCGTCCGCGATTTCGGCGTGCGGGGGGGCGCGCACCGCCCGTGCGCACGCCGAAATCACACGATGGCACACGCCGGGCGGTGCCGCTGACCCGACTATGCACTGTGTCACACTTACGCAAGCCGGACGCAGGTCGTCGCAGCTCAGCTCGTGGAGGATTGATGAAGCGTCATCGCAGGACCGGGCCGTTGCGGCGGTTCGCGAAGCTAGTCACAGCCTCCGCTGCCGCAGGCGTTCTCGCGGCGACGGCGCTCACCGGATGCGGAGGCGACGACGGCGGGACGCCGGTCCTCACCTGGTTCGCGATGCCCGACAACGGCGGCGCGGTCACCCGCGCCCAGGACTGCGCGGCGGCCTCGGGCGGCGCCTACCGGGTCCGGGTGGAGACGCTGCCCAACGACGCCACCCAGCAGCGCGAGCAGCTGGTCCGGCGGCTGGCCGCCAAGGACACCTCGATCGACGTGCTCAGCACCGACGTGGTCTACACCGCCGAGTTCGCCAATGCGGGCTTCCTGCGCCCGTTCACCGCTGACGAGAAGCACAAGCTGACCGACGGGATGTTGGCCGCCCCGGTGGCCACGGGCATGTGGAAGGACACCCTGTACGCGGCCCCGTTCAAGACCAACACTCAGTTGCTCTGGTACCGCAAGTCGCTGGCCGCGGCGGCGGGTGTGAATCCGGAGAGCCCGGATTTCACCTGGGACGAGATGATCAAAGCCGCTGTGGCACAAGGCAAACGCGTTGCCGTGCAGGGGGCGCGATACGAGGGCTACATGGTGTGGATCAACGCCCTCGTACTGGGGGCGGGTGGCCAGGTCATCACCAACCCCGAGGCCGGCCGCAACGCCACCCCGAGTCTGGCGAGCGAGGCCGGCGCGAAGGCGGCCGAGATCATCGGCAGCCTCGCCCGCTCCCCCGCGGCGGCCGCCGACCTGTCGACGGCAAAGGAGGAACAGGCGCGCGCCACCTTCCAGGGCGACAACGGCATGTTCATGCTCAACTGGCCCTATGTGCTGGCTGCCGCGCGCAGCGCCGTGGAGGAGGGCACGCTGAGCCAGGACGTGGTCGACGACATCGGTTGGGCGCGTTACCCGCGGGTGTTCCCCGACAAGCCCAGCCAGCCGCCGCTCGGTGGCGCGAATCTCGCCATCGGCGCCTATACCCGCCATCCCGATCTGGCCGTCCAGTTGGTGGAGTGCGTGAACGCGCTCCCCAAGGCCACGCAGTACATGCTCGACGAGGGTGAGCCGTCACCGTACGAGGCGTCCTACAACGATCCCAAGGTTAGGGAGAAGTACCCCAACGCCGACCTGATCCGCGACTCGATCGGCGAAGGCGGCCCACGCCCGCTCACCCCGTACTACGTCGACGTCACCGGGTCGGTGATCCAGACCTGGCATCCGCCGGCCTCGGTGAACAGTGACACACCGCGGCGGGCGGACCAGTTCATGGCCGACGTGCTCAACGGAAGGCGACTGCTGTGACGACCGTCGGCGGAACGGCGAAGCCCGCCAAACACTCTGCCTCGCACCGGGTCACGGTAAGCAACCGGCTACGCGGCGAACGCCGCCTCGGGACCTGGCTGACCCTGCCGTCCTATGTGGTCATGCTCCTGGTGACCGCCTACCCCCTGGTGTACGCACTGGTCCTGTCGCTGTACAACTATCGACTGACGGATCCCGCCGGACGCACCTTCGTGGGCCTGCGGAACTACGCGGTGATCCTGACGGATCCGGTGTGGTGGAACGACTTTGCGACCACGCTGTTCATCACCGTCGTCACGGTTGCCATCGAGTTGGTGCTGGGCTTCATGTTCGCCTATGTGATGCTGCGGATCATCCGTGGTCGCGGCCTGATGCGCACGGCGATTCTGATCCCGTACGGCATCGTCACCGTGGTTTCGGCGTTCGTCTGGCGCTACGGGTTCGCAATCGACTCCGGGTTCGTCAACGGCTGGTTGCACCTTGGCGATTTCAACTGGTTCGGCCAGCGGTGGTCGGCACTGTTTGTCATCTGCCTGTCGGAGATCTGGAAGACCACGCCGTTCATCTCACTGTTGCTCCTGGCCGGTCTGGTTCAAGTTCCCGAGGACATGCAGGAGGCCGCCCAGGTCGACGGAGCGACGGCGTGGCAACGCCTCTGGAAGGTGACGTTGCCGAACATGAAAGCCGCCATCATGGTCGCCCTGCTCTTCCGGACGCTCGACGCATGGCGGATCTTCGACAATCCGTTCGTGATGACCGGCGGCGCGAACAACACCGAGACGATCTCGTTCCTGGCGTACCGGCAGAACGTGACATTGGTGAATCTCGGTATGGGGTCGGCGGTCTCGGTTCTGCTGTTCCTGTCGGTGGTGCTGATCGCGTGGATCTTCATAAAGGTCTTCAAGACCGACCTGTCACAGGTGAGGGGCGACGAATGAACCCCGCGAGCCGACGATGCGGGCCGAGGCGCCCGGCGACGATGCCGCACGAGGTACGAGTGCGGTTGAGGAACCGGGCAACTGCAGAAGAGGCCCGAGGAGGAGCGAGCGAATGACTTCCCCCAAATCGACTCGCTGGTGGAGCATCGCCGGCCTCGTCATCGTCGTCTACAGCTTCTTCCCGTTGCTGTGGATGATCATGCTGGCGTTCAAGCCGGCATCGGACATCGTGTCGGGCAAGCCCCAGTTCCTGCCCACCTCATGGACTTTCGACAACTTCACTGAGGTCTTCGGCCAACCACTGTTCACCCGGGCTTTGCTCAATTCGATCGGTATCGCCCTGGTGGCGACACTCCTGTCGGTGATCATCGCGATGTTCGCGGCCTACGCGATCGCCCGGTTGGAGTTCCCGGGAAAGAAGGTGCTGCTCTCACTGGCGCTGGCGATCGCGATGTTCCCGCAGGCGGCGCTGGTGGGTCCACTGTTCAACATGTGGCGCAATCTGGGCATCTACGACACCTGGATCGGCCTGATCATCCCCTACCTGACATTCGCTCTGCCGCTGTCGATCTGGACGCTGTCGGCATTCTTCCGGCAGATCCCCTGGGAGATGGAGCATGCCGCCCAGGTGGACGGCGCCACGTCGTGGCAGGCGTTCCGGAAGGTGATCGTCCCGCTGGCGGCACCGGGCGTTTTCACCACGGCAATCCTGACGTTCTTCTTCTGCTGGAACGACTTTCTGTTCGCGATCTCGCTTACCTCGACCGACAACGCCCGCACCGTACCCGCGGCGCTGGCCTTCTTCCAGGGCGCATCGTACTTCCAGTCGGCGGTGCCCTACATCATGGCGGCCTCGGTCGTCGTGACCATCCCCGTGGTGATCCTGGTGCTGATCTTCCAGCGCCGGATCGTGGCGGGTCTGACCTCCGGAGCGGTGAAGGGATAACGATGGCCGAGATCTCGATGCACAACATCGTCAAGCGGTACGGCGACGGCTACCCCGCCGTCAACGATGTCAGCCTCGACATCGCCGACGGCGAGTTCATGATCCTGGTCGGCCCGTCCGGATGCGGCAAGTCGACGCTGCTGCGGATGATCGTCGGCCTGGAGGACATCACGTCGGGCGAGATGTACATCGGCGGAAAGCTGGTCAACGACAAGGCACCCCGTGACCGCAACCTCGCGATGGTGTTTCAGAACTACGCGCTCTACCCGCACCTGACGGTGTTCGAGAACATCGCGTTCCCGCTGCGGTTGTCGGGCAAGCTGTCCGACGCCGAGATCCGGCAACGGGTCGAGGACGCCGCGCGCACCCTGGAGCTGCAGGAGCACCTGGACCGCAAGCCCGCCAATCTGTCCGGCGGGCAGCGCCAGCGGGTCGCGATGGGCCGCGCGATCGTCCGCGAGGCGGATGCCTTCCTGTTCGACGAACCCCTGTCCAACCTGGACGCCAAGCTGCGCGGGCAGATGCGCACCGAGATCCTGCGCCTGCAGCGTCGGCTCGGCGTGACAACGGTGTACGTCACCCATGACCAGACCGAGGCGATGACCCTCGGCGATCGGGTGGCAGTTCTGAAAAAGGGTGTGCTGCAACAAGTCGCGACGCCGCGCGAACTGTACGAGAATCCCGTCAACCTGTTCGTCGCCGGGTTCATCGGCTCACCGCCGATGAACTTCGTGCCAGCCCGCATCCACGGTGGTCAACTGGAATTACCGTTCGTTTCGGTGCCCCTACGCAGCGACTGGGAGTACCTGGGCGGCACGGACACGGTATTCATTGCGGGAGTCCGGCCGGGCAGCTTCGAGGATGCCAGTCTGGTCGATCCCGAGACGGCCGCCCGCGGTGCGACATTCGCCGCCGATGTGGACGTAACCGAATGGCTGGGCAACGAGCAGTACGCATTCGTGCCCTACGACGCACCGGCCGACATCTCCGCGCAGCTGGCGCAGCTGGCCAGCGAGCTGGACAGCGAACACCTGCGAACCCAGATCTGCGTGGAGCTCGATCCGGCGAGCCGGGTGGCGCCGGGCAGCCGGGCCGGTATCTGGCTCGACACTTCGCGGATCCACCTGTTCGATCCGCGGACGGGCGAGAACCTAACCCGCGCAGCTTCTTCGGCGGCACCCGCCTGAGGCGTGGGCCCGCCGGAGCTGCGCCTGCGGGCGCCCACCCCCGGTCTCCTCGCGCTGCCATGGGATAGCCCGCGGACACAGTGGCTGATGCTCGACGTACCCCAACGTGACATCGCCGCGGCCCGAGCCGGCATCTGGTCAAGTTCGTCGACTGCTACACACGCGGCCCTCGGGGGCCACCAGCACCACGATCCAGGCGTACTGCGATCTGCTGGAGGTCCGCTGGCTGTTGAACGAGCGTGCGGGCCACGATGTGGGCACCGAGAAAGCCCTTGCGGCGCTTAAGCGCAACGTTGCGCCGACCGATTCGGCGGCGAAATTGATGGTGGTCGAGACCCCCACTGAGCCCTTCGAGGTGGTGTTCGACGGGGACTAGCCGACTCGTCGGAGCGCGTCGGGTGTCAGATCCGCCAGCGTCGGATAGCCGTCGACGGCCATGATCAGATCCGCCTCGGCGAGCAGGGAGCGCAACACGTGCACGATGCCGTCGAACCCGCCCAGCGCCAGCCCATATGCGTAGGGCCGCCCGATGCCGACGGCGGCGGCGCCCAGGGCCAGTGCCTTGATGATGTCGGCGCCGGAGCGGATGCCCGAGTCGAACAGCACCGGCAGATCACCCGAGGCGGCCACCACATCGGGTAGGCAGTCGATCGCGGGCAATCCCCCGTTGGCCTGACGCCCGCCGTGATTGGAGCAGTAGATGCCATCGACACCGTAATCGATCGCGCGCCGCGCATCCTCGGGATGACAGATGCCCTTGAGAATCAATGGCAGTTTGGTCAGCGACCGCAGCCAGGTCAGGTCTTCCCACGTGAGAGACTTCCCGAAAACACTCGCCCAGTACATGACAGCCTCGCGGGCGTCCGCGCCGTCGGCCAGACCCGACTTCTGCCGGAACACCGGGTCGCTGGTGTAGTTGGCCAGGCAGTGCCCGCGCAGCTGGGGGAAGTTCGACGTCGCCAGGTCACGGGGGCGCCAGCCGGGAATCCAGGTGTCCAGCGTGACGACGATCCCGGCGTATCCGGCGGCCTCGGCCCGGTGGACCAGGCTCTCGGCGATATCGCGGTCGGTGGGACAGTAGAGCTGATAAAGCCCCGGGGTATCGCCGAACGCGGCGGCCACGTCCTCCATCGGATCCTCGACGAGAGTGGACACACACATCGGTACGCCGGTGCTGGCGGCGGCGCGGGCGGTGGCGAGGTCGCCGTGCCCGTCCTGGGCACACAGCGCGATGACACCGATGGGCGCCATGAAGATCGGTGCGGGCCAACGCTTTCCCCACAGTTCGACCGACAGGTCCCGTTCCGTGGCGCCGACGAGCATCCGGGGCATCAACCCCCAATTAGCGAAGGCGGTCGCGTTGACGTCCTGGGTGCGTTCGTCACCGGCCCCGCCGGCGACATAGGACCATACCGATGGGGGCAGGGTCTGCTGAGCTTTCGCCTCGAGTTCGGCGTAGCACATCGGCAGCTTGGGCAGGACGCCGGTGAGTCCCTGGAAGTAGATCTCGTACTGGTAGGCGCCGAACGGTGCGGTCATGTGAAATCCTTCGCGACGTCGGCGACTCGCCGAAGTTGATCGACATCGGAACTGGTTGGTATGAGGTGGATCTCGTCGCATCCGATCATCTCGAAGGCCTTGAGTTGTGCGGCGAGCTCGTCTTCGGAGCCTGACCATCCGGTGGTGGGGGCGATGGCTTCGACCAGATCGGCCGGGATCCAGTTCATGTACCGCAGCAGGTGCCGGCGGACCTGATCGCGCGCAGCGTCGGACTCGCCGATTGCGAACCAGAACGACGTCGCCAGATGGGGAGCGGGTTTCCCTGCCTGGGACCAGCTTTCGCGTGCGACGTCGAACAGCGCGTTCTCCTTGACGGTGTCGAGGTCCATGGAGATGCCGGCCAGACCGTCGGCCCAGCTGGCCGCGCTGCGCACGGTCTTGGGCCCGATGGTGCCGACCAGCAGCCGGGGTCCGCCGGGCTGGACCGGCGCCGGACCGACCGGCAACACCGACTCGGTGAGCTTCTCCCCCGCCCACACCCGGCGCATGATCGAGACACGGTCGGCCATGGCCCGCATGGTCTGGGTGTTGGGGTCGGCGCCCACGGCGCGGTAGTCCTCATGGCGCCCACCGACTCCGATGCCCACGGTCAGCCGGCCGCCGGAGAGCATATCGGCCGTCGCCAGAGCTTTCGCGCACATCACCGGGTCGTGCAGCTGGGGCACGATCACCGTCGTCACCAGCGGCACCCGGTCGGTCCAGGCCGCCAGGGCGCCCAGCAGGGTCAAACTGTCCGGGTTGGTGAACGCGATCCGCTCACCCCAGCACAGCGACGAGAAGGGCCCATCGTCGACGATCCGCGCCCACGTCCGCAACATCGCGGCGTCCAGATCCGGCTCCATCACCGGCAGCGTCATCCCGACATGCACGTGGGCGATTGTGGCACGGGCGCCGAGCCACTGGGGCAGGACCGCTCAGCCAGCCGGGCACACGGCGTTCAGCGCCTCCATATGGGCCTGGGCGTCCTTGCTCAGTCGGACATACTCGTCGACGGCGCCGGGAATGCCCAGCGGGTCCGCAGTGGGGGTTTTCACATTCCGGACCCGCTCGATCAGGCCGACGAACTTGCCGGCGTCATCGGCCAGTCCACGAGCGTGTGCCGCCAGGGCCGGGTCTGCGAACTTGCCCGAGTAACCGGCAAGCTGCTGGACCCACGTCCGGTAGTCCTCGATCGGAGTCTGACGCTCGGTGTCGATGTCGTAGCCGGCGTCGAGCACCTTCTGCTGGGATTTGTTGTAGTGGACCAAGCTGCGGGCAAGCTCACAGTCCGATGGCGGGCGTGTCAATTGTTGTCACAGCAGGAGGCCGACGGCACCGAACAACAAGGGTTTTCGGCGTGTCGTCATCGAGGCCTCGTCATGACCGGGACCGTCGGCACCTTCCCGTCGGCAACGCCTGCGTTGAACTCGACCGTCCCGCCGCAGCCGTCGGGTAGGTAGTAGGTGGTTCCGGCATTCCTGGCGGAGAGTCTGGAGATCTCGGTCAGCGAGATTGGCTTCCAGGGCTGATTGAATTCCTGAGCCTGGCCCAGGCCCGCCAGGTCGTTTCCCCAGACAGCTGCGGAATGACGTTTGGCCTCATAGACATTGGCGGCCCAGCGTTGCTGTTGCCACCGGCCGTTCGGCTTGACCATCCTGGTTGTCGTGGTTGCCCGGGTGCCTGCAATCCGGAAGGAGTAGGCCTCCTGCGCGTGGATGATGGGCTCATCCTCGTCATTGAGCCAGGTCTTGCCCGGCGTGTACATCCCGGTCGACGGGCCCGTCCTGATCGGAAGATCGTCACGGAACGGCCGGTGCTCCGCGGTCAGCGGCGGGGGCGTCACACCGACATACCGCGGTGGCGGCCCCACGTTCTCCCAATGTCCAAGGTTCTCGTTTCCGACGTATGGGTCAGTTGGATCCACCGGCTGACCGGCCCGCGGCGGGGCCGGAGGACTCTCGGGCAGCACACCGGTGTCGGACTCGGCGAAGGTGACCGCACCGAGTCCGGCTGCCGCTTCTTCCACCCGGCCGGCGACGCGGGAGTCGGTGGCGACGAGTTCGCGTAAGGCGGCGTTGATGGCCCGAGCGTGCAGTTCGACCTTGGCCTGTCGAGCGCTCAGGTAGCCCCGGGATCCCGATTCGTTGCTGGAGACCGAGAAGTCGTGACCGACGGTGAAGCCATCGCGCTGAGCATCCGAAACCGCTTGGAGCACCGCCGCTTTGGCGGCATCGATCTGGTCGGCGCCGGCGATGGCCGTACCGGCAGCACGGTGCAGCTGGTCGACGAACCCGACGACGATGATCCGATCTCCGCTGGCCCGCTGCTGCGCGGATTCCGCGGTCGCACCGTGCCATTGAGTACCGCCGGGATTGCCCACCCGCTGCGCGAGTTGGGTGAAGGTGTGCTCCCGGGTGTCTGCCGACCTCGTCCACTCCCGAGCGGCGTCGGCGAGATGCCGGGTGGCCCACGCCCGAACCTGGGTCAACGGGGCGTCACCGCAACGCCTCGAACCCGGTGGCGCTGGATAGCTCGCCGTCGGTGACCGGCTTGATCGTCGCACCGGCTTCCGCTCCCCATCCACGACAGGAGTCGGCCAAGATCGCCAAGGCCGCGGCATTGAACTTCAGCGAATCCATGTCTCCAGAATGGGAACCTGCGCAATTCACCCTGCGAGCTGCGAATTCCGTTCGGCGGGGATCTCCATCGCGTCGGCAGCAATGTCATCGCGCCGGATCCTTATGCGCCCGGACCGGGCTGCCGCTCGGCGGTGGCTGGAAGAGGTTCCCCCGGACACTGCCACGTGTCGTGCGAATCGCGACCAGCACCCAGGAGCTCAGCAGCCCGAAATAGGCGGCCGCCGCCGCGTAGCGGAACGCGGGCAGATGCGTGTGCAGCGCGAGCTGGGTGGTGCCGGTGACGAACGTGCCGACCGGAAACGTGAGGCTCCACCAGGTGAGCGCGAACGGCATTCCGCGCCGCATGGTCCGCGTCGTCAGCGCGGTGGCCAGCGCGATCCACAGCACCGCGAAGCCCCACACCGGAACGCCGTAGAGGATCGCGAAAGCACCCATGGGCTGTGCGATTTCGGGCTGCACCGCCAATGCGGCGTTCGTGCCGAGCAGGCCGGCAACGGTAATCGACTGACCGAGCGGACCGAGCACGATCCACAACGTCGGCACCCGTGCGGTGCCCGATGTTCCGTACAGCGCCAGTCGGCTCCAGATCATCGAGATGATGATCAGTGACGCCACCAGCGACAGGCCGAACATCGCGTAGCAGCCGTAGAGCATCGTTTCCCGGCCCGTCCCCGGCGCCATGTGCGGGATCAACAGCCCGCCGGTGGCCGCCGCCACCATGGGCGGCACCACGGGCATCAGCCAGCCGCCGAACGCCGAGTCGGGTTCGACATTGTGCTGGGTGAACATCAGGAACGGGATGCTGACCGCGGTGAACAATCCGCCGACGGTGCCGGCCGCCCACAGCGCCCAGGCGGCGTCGACGGCGATGCGCTCGCCGATCAGCCGGTGGCCCACCAGCAGCGCACCGGTGGCAACGGTGAGCAGCGCCATGGGCGCCGCGCCGTAGAAGTGCGCCATTTGCGGGTTGCGGGCGTGGGTGCGCGCGACCCTGGGATTGCGCAGCCAGTGGCCGCCGACGACGACGCCGAGGACGAGCAGCAGCAGTGCCGCGATCACCCAGACGACGTCGGTGAACACCCGTAGGCCCGGCAGGTGCACCGGCAATGTCGCACCCGCGGTGGCGACGATCCCGGTCCCCATCACCGCGGCGAACCAGTTGGGCCCGATGTTGCCCAGCACCTCAACCCGCTGCTGCCCGCGTTCCGTCATCGCCATAGCTTCACAGACCTGCCGGTGTTTCGTGGGTCACACTTGCGGGCAGCCGATGGCAATGGCTACAGAGGATGATTCGCAACCCTACGTGACCGACAGCGCCCAGGAGGCCGCGGCCAAGATGGCCCGGTCGTACGAAGAGCGACCGACGGTGGTGCTGCCGGGGCTCGCACGGCACCGTGTCCGGCACCGCCGTCAACGACCGGCTCGATGAGGACGGCAACCCCAGGTACGGCAACGATTGACGCTATTCCCAGTGGCCCCGGGTGGCCTCCTGCGCCCGGTAGTCGTCGGCCATCTGCGCGACGTGCTTGGGCAGCTCGCCGGCGGCGACGTCGGCCAGGCTGGTGCGTTCCAGGACCGAGCGCATACTGGCCCGAAGCGCACGCCACACGTCGGTCAGTGCCGCGGTGGGGCCCGAGTACGGCAGGTCGCCGAGGCCGATGTCGCGGACGCTGGCCAACGGCCCGTCGATGCACCGCAGCACATCGGCGATGCTGATCTGCGCGGCCGGGCGGGCGAGTTCGTAGCCGCCGTCGCGGCCGCGCTGGCTGCGCACCAGCCGATCGGTGCGCAGGTCCGACAGGATGTCGACCAGGAACTGCGGCGGGATGCTCTGGGCCTTGGCGAGGTCGTCGGTCTTGACCAGGACGCCCGGCTCTTCGGTGGCGAGCTGGACCATGGCGCGGACGGCGTACTCCGCCTTGGCCGACATGCGCATGGGTTAATTATGTCATTTCAGGCCGGATTAGTCAGGAATTAGGTAGCTTCGTTATCCACAGTTCGGCATTCATCCCCAGAACCCACCCGGCCTCACAGTTTCACGAGTCCATCGAACACTTGTGCGAATACGGTTGGGTCATGGCTTCCCCCGCGTACCTGCCGCCCGACGTGGCACGCAAGCGGGTGCGCGAGGAATTGGACCCACCAGACAGGCAAGGACGGCCCGCAGCCGGCGCATCTGCCCAAGCTACCCCTGCCGGGTCACCGCCAGTACCGCAGGCGCGTACTCCGGCCGGCAGACGACCAAATCCGGCAACATCACGTCCACCTGGTTGTACAGCAGTGGTGAGCCGTCGATGCGCGACGTGTGCAGGCCGGCCGCGCGGGCCACGGCGACCGGAGCAGCCGAATCCCACTCGTACTGCCCGCCGGCATGCACGTACACATCCGTCAATCCCTGCACCACCGAGGCGACTTTCGCGCCGGCCGAACCCATTTCGACCAGCTCCCCGCCCAACGCGTCACGGACGGCCAGCGCAATGGCCGGGGGGCGCGTGCGCGACACCACGATCCGCGGCGTCGCGGGCCCCGGCGGTGGTGCGGCGACGTGCGGGGTCGCCAGGGTGACGCCCTGGGCCGGCAGCGCCACCGCACCGGCGACGAGTTCAGCGGCCTCCCAAAGCGCCACGTGCACGGCCCAGTCGTCGCGGCCGAGTTCGGAGAACTCCCGGGTGCCATCGAGGGGGTCGACGATCCAGACCCGCTGCGCGGTCAACCGCACCGGGTTGGCCTGGCTCTCCGACGCTTCCTCGGACATGACCGCGTCGCCCGGCCGCTCGGCGTCCAGCGCGGCCATCAGGAAGTCGTGGGACCGCTTGTCGCCGGCGGCCTTTCGCTCGTCGGCGGGGACACCGGCCAATTCGGCGCGCACCTCGAGCAGCAAGTCCCCCGCCGCGGTGGCCAAGCGCGCGGCAAGCTCGTGGTCACTCACCCGTGGACTCCAGCAGTTCGATGACCCGTTCGGCCAGTTCATCGCACGCATGCTCCGGCGTCAGCCGCAGGTCCGGGTGCTTCGGACGTTGGTACGGACTGTCGATCCCGGTGAAGTGAGTGATCTCCCCCGCTCGGGCTTTGGCATAGAGGCCCTTGGGGTCCCGCTTCTCACAGTCCGCCAAGGGTGTGTCGACGAACACCTCGAAGAACTCGATCCCCGCGTCGGCGTGCACCTTGCGGGCCAGTTCGCGGTGTTCCTGGAGCGGACTGATCGCCGGGACCATCACGGTCAGGCCGGCATCGGCCATCAGGGTGGCGATGTGCGCCAGTCGGCGCAGGTTCTCCGCCCGGTCTGCCATAGAGAAGCCGAGATCGGCGTTGAGTCCGTGGCGGAGGTTGTCACCATCGAGAATATATGCGGGACAGCCATGTTCGAGCAGCTTCTGCTCCACCAGAACGGCGATCGACGACTTGCCGGACCCGGACAGTCCGGTGAACCACAGGGTGCGGCCCTTGGTCAGCCGGTCGCCGGCGGTCACCAGCGACTGGTGGCGCAAGGTGTTCGGGGTGGCGGCGCGGGTGGCGGCCGGCGCGGTGTCACGGACCATGCCGGCGGCGACCGTCACATTGGTGTCGGGGTCGATGAGGATGAACGATCCGGTCGCCGAGTTGCGGGAGTATTCGTCGAGCAGCAGCGGCACCTGGGTGCGCAGCGTGACGCGGCCGAGTTCGTTGAGCTTCAACGCCGTCGCGCTCTTGTCGCGGTGCAGGGTGTTGACGTCGAGGCGGTAGTCGAGTCCGACGACGCGGGCACGGGTGGTCCGGGTGGTGTGCTTGATGACGTAGTCGCGGCCGGGTTCCAGCGTGGTGTCGTCGGCCATCCAGCACACCGTGGCGTCGAATTCGGTGCTGGCATCCGGCTGGTTGTGGGGGCGGGCCAGCATGTCACCCCGGGAGATGTCGATGTCGTCGGCCAGGCCGATCGACACGGCCATCGGCGGGAAGGCCTCCTCTACCGGGCCCGACGGTCCGTCGATCGTGGTGATGCGACTGGTCTTTCCACTCGGCAGCACCACGACCTCGTCGCCGGGGCGCATGACGCCGGACGCGACGGTGCCGGCGTAGCTGCGGTGGTCCGCGTGCGCGCGGGTCTGCGGCCGGATCACGTACTGAATCGGGAACCGGACGTCGACCAGGTTGCGGTCGCCGGCGATGTAGACCTCTTCGAGGTGGCTCAGCAGGGCCGGACCGTCGTACCACGGCGTCTTGTCGGACTTGGTCACCACGTTGTCACCGTTGAGCGCCGAGAGCGGAATGGTGGTCACATCGTGAATGTCCAAGCGGGCGGCGAAGGCGTGGAAGTCCTCGCGGATCCACTCGAAACGCTCACGGTCCCAGTCGATCAGGTCCATCTTGTTGACCGCCAGCACGATGTGCTGCACCCCCAGCAGCGAGGCCAGGAAGGCGTGCCGGCGGGACTGCTCGAGCAGCCCGTGCCGGGCGTCGACGAGCACGATGGCCAGCTGCGCCGTCGAGGTGCCGGTCACCATGTTGCGGGTGTACTGGATATGCCCGGGGGTGTCGGCGATGATGAATTTCCGCTTGGCCGTGGCGAAGTAGCGGTAGGCCACGTCGATGGTGATGCCCTGTTCGCGTTCGGCCCGCAGTCCGTCGGTCACCAGCGCCAGGTCGGTGTAGTCGTTGCCCCGCTCGGCGGAGGTCCGTTCGACGGCGGCGAGCTGGTCCTCCATGACGGCTTTGGAGTCGTACAGCAAGCGGCCGATGAGGGTGGACTTGCCGTCGTCGACCGAACCCGCGGTGGCGATCCTCAAGAGTGTGGTGTTGGCAGACATGTCAGAAATACCCCTCCCGCTTGCGGTCCTCCATGCCGGCCTCGGAGATCCGGTCGTCGGCGCGGGTGGCGCCTCGTTCGGTCAGCCGGGACAGCGCGGTCTCGGCGATCACTTCGTCGACCGTGGCCGCCGTGGACTCCACACAGCCGGTGCAGGTGACGTCGCCGACGGTGCGGAACCGCACCGACGCCTCGAATACCTCCTCGCCGGCGCGCGGCTGCATGAACTCGTGGACGGCCAGCAGCATGCCGTCGCGCTGGAACACCGGACGGGTGTGGGCGTAGTAGATCGGCGGCAGTTCGATCTCCTCGGCGCCGATGTAGGCCCAGATGTCGTACTCGGTCCAGTTGCTCAGCGGGAACACCCTGATGTGCTCACCCTTGCGGTGCCGGCCGTTGTACAGGTTCCAGAGCTCGGGCCGCTGCGCCTTTGGATCCCATTGGCCGAACTCGTCGCGGAAGCTGAACACGCGTTCCTTTGCGCGGGCCTTCTCCTCGTCGCGGCGCGCCCCCCCGAACGCGGCGTCGAACTTGTTCTCCCGAATGCCGCGCAGCAGCGTTACCGTCTGCAGCGGGTTGCGCGACGGGCCGTTGTCCACCACGCGCCCGGCGTCGATGTCCTCCTGGACGCTGGCGACGACCAGGCGCAGACCGTACTTTTCGACCAGGGCATCGCGGGTGGCGATGACCTCGTCGAAGTTGTGACCGGTGTCGACGTGCATAACGGGGAATGGCAACCGGCCCGGGGCGAACGCCTTGATGGCCAGATGCAGCATGACGATCGAGTCCTTGCCGCCGGAGAACAGCAGCACGGGCCGTTCGAATTCGGCGGCGACCTCGCGGATGATGTGGATGGCCTCGGCCTCGAGCGCGCGCAAGTGGCTGAGCTCGTACTGACCGGCGGCCGGCTGGCCTACCGCGGCAGTGGTCATGACTTCCTCGTAATGTTGGTTAGATTTACCAGATTTGCTTGACTAGTCCGGTATCTAACCAGCCACGGCCTGTCGGCGTCAATACGTCAGAGGGTGACCTCCTCCAGCCGGCCTGTCGCGACATCGAAGACGAACCCGCGCAGCGACTCGTGCCTGGTGACGAACGGACCCGAATCGCCCTCTGGAAATCATCGTCGGTGAAGGTCAACATGCCGCAGTCGGTGTGGTGGATCAGGATGATCTCGCGGGTGCCCAGCAGCCGCTGACTGATCGCCAACGAACGGATCTCGTCGCCGGTCACCACCCCACCGGCGTTGCGAATGACATGCGCCTCGCCATCGCGCAATCCGAGGATCCGGTAGACGTCGAGACGGGCGTCCATGCAGGCCACCACCGCGACATGCCTGCTCGGCGGCAACGGCAACGGGCCCGTGAACGTCTCGGCTTACTTCGCGTTGTTGGCCAGATATTCGTCGGTGACAGTCATTTTCCCGACGCTACGCCCGCGCCGACGCGAGGGCACCGACTCCGCTCCGCCTGATCGCAACACCGCGCCCGAAACCTGCGAGACGGTGGACGCTCCTCGCACTTTCTCGCCGAAACGTACGTCTCGGCGGGGAATGGGCGGGCGATCTCATACCCTGTGCGGGTGACGCGGTTCCTGGCACGCCGGCTGCTCAATTACATCGTGCTGCTGGCCCTGGCGTCGTTTCTGACGTTCAGCCTGACGTCGCTGTCGTTCACGCCGCTGGACAGTCTGCTGCAGCGCAACCCGCGACCCCCGCAATCCGTCATCGACGCCAAGGCCGCCGAACTCGACCTCGACAAGCCCATCCCGCTGCGGTATGCGCACTGGGCGGCCGGCGCGGTGCGCGGCGACTTCGGCACCACCGTCACCGGCCAGCCTGTTTCCGCGGAGCTGGGTCGCCGAATCGGGGTGAGCCTGCGGCTGCTGGTCATCGGCAGTGTGCTCGGCGCAACCCTCGGGGTGCTGGTCGGTGCGTGGAGTGCGGTGCGCCAGTATCGATTGTCGGATCGGCTCATCACCGCCGTGTCGCTGTTGATCCTGTCTGCCCCGACGTTCGTCATCGCCAGCCTGCTCATCTTGGGTGCCAACAAGGTCAATTCCGTTCTGGGCGTGCAGCTTTTCGAGTACATCGGCGAGACCTCGCCGGATGCCACCGGAGGTGTCTGGAATCAACTCGTCGACCGTATGCAGCATCTGGTGCTGCCGACCACGACGCTGGCGTTGGGTGCGATCGCCGGCTACAGCCGCTATCAGCGCAACGCCATGCTCGACGTCCTCGGGCAGGACTTCATCCGCACCGCGCGCGCCAAGGGCCTGACCCGACGACAGGCGTTGTTCAAACACGGCCTGCGCACCGCCCTGATCCCGATGGCGACACTGTTCGCCTACGGCGTCGCCGGTGTCGTGACGGGCGCGGTGTTCGTCGAGAAGATCTTCGGCTGGCACGGCATGGGCGAATGGGTGGTGCAGGGCATCGCGACCCAGGACACCAACATCATCGCCGCGGTGACGGTGTTCTCCGGTGCGGTCATCCTGCTGGCCGGGCTGCTGTCCGACGTCATCTACGCCGCGCTCGACCCCAGGGTCCGGGTCGCATGACGGAGCCCCAGCAAAGCACGGTCTTTTCGTCGCGAAACGCCTTGGTGCTGCGTCGATTTCGGCGCAACCGGCCCGCGGTGGTGTCGCTGCTGCTGCTGTCGCTGCTGTTCGTCGGCTGCTACGCGCTTCCGGCGCTGCTGCCCTGGTCCTACACCGATCTGGACTACTACGCCCTGCAGCAGCCGCCGAGCCCAGCGCATTGGTTCGGCACCAATGCGCTGGGCCAGGACCTGTTCGCGATGACGCTGCGCGGCATGCAGAAGTCGTTGCTCATCGGGCTGTGCGTCGCACTCATCTCGACGGTGATCGCGGCGACGGTCGGATCGGTGGCGGGCTACTTCGGCGGTTGGCGCGATCGCGTCCTGATGTGGATCGTCGATCTGCTGCTGGTGGTGCCCAGTTTCATCCTCATCGCGATCATGACGCCGCGGGTCAAACGCACGGGCAGCGTGATCCTGTTGATCGTGCTGCTGTCACTGTTCAGCTGGATGATCAGCTCCCGCATGATCCGCGGGATGACGTTGAGCCTGCGGGATCGCGAATTCGTCCGGGCCGCACGATATATGGGTGTTCCCAGCTGGCGGATCATTGTCCGGCACATCCTCCCCAACGTCGCCTCGATCCTCATCATCGACACCGCGCTGAACGTCGGGCTGGCGATTCTGGCCGAAACCGGGCTCAGCTTCCTGGGTTTCGGTGTCCAGCCACCCGACGTGTCGCTGGGCACGCTGATCGCCGACGGCACCAAGTCGGTCACCACGTTCCCGTGGGTGTTCCTCTTTCCGGCCGGGGTGCTCGTGACGATCGTGCTGTGCGCCAATCTGATCGGTGACGGTCTGCGCGACGCCGTCGACCCCGGTTCGGTTACCCTGCGACGGCTGCGGGGCGGCCGATGACCCTGCTGCAGGTGAGCGATCTGCACGTCACGTTCCCCACCGATGCCGGCCCGGTGCGCGCCGTCCGCGGGATCGACCTGAACATCGAGCCACGCGAGGTGGTCGCGATCGTCGGCGAGTCCGGCTCCGGCAAGTCGGCGACAGCGATGGCCGTCGTCGGCCTGCTGCCCGAGTACGCCGACGTATCCGGCTCCGTGCGGCTGCACGGCGACGAACTGCTGGGCATGTCCGATGCGGAGCTCTCGCGCATCCGGGGCGCGGAGATCGGCACCGTGTTCCAGGACCCGATGTCGGCGCTGACCCCGGTCTACACCGTCGGAGACCAGATCGCCGAGGCGATCACGGTGCACCACCGGCAGGTGGGTCGTGCGGCGGCCCGGCGCCGGGCGATCGAACTGCTCGAGCTCGTCGGCATCAAGCAGGCCGAACGGCGCGCCCGGGCCTTCCCCCACGAGTTGTCCGGCGGCGAGCGGCAGCGGGTGGTCATCGCCATCGCCATCGCCAACGATCCCGATCTGCTGATCTGCGACGAACCGACCACCGCCCTCGACGTCACCGTTCAGGCCCAGATCCTCGACGTCCTGCGGACCGCGCGCGACGTCACCGACGCCGGGGTACTGATCATCACCCACGATCTCGGCGTGGTCGCCGAGTTCGCCGACCGTGCCGTGGTGATGTACGCCGGGCGCGCCGCCGAGACGGCGCCGGTGGACCGGCTGTACGGGGACCGCCGAATGCCCTACACCGCAGGCCTGTTGGGTTCGGCACCCCGGTTGCACGCCCCGCAGGGGACGCGGTTGGTGCCGATCCCGGGTACGCCCCCCGCGCTGACGGCGCTCGATCCGGGTTGCCCCTTTGCGCCCCGCTGCCCGCTGGTCGTCGACGACTGCCGGACCGCCGAACCGCCGCTGCTGCCGGTAGCCGAATCCCATTCCGCCGCATGCATCCGGACCGCCGATGTGCGCGGCCGCTCCGCCGCCGACATCTACGGCGTGTCGACCGAACCGCCGCGGGAAGCGCCGGCAGCGGCCGGCCAGGTGGTGGTGCGGGTACGCGACCTGGTGCGGACCTTCCAGCTGACCCGGGGCGTGGTGTTCCGCCGGCGCATCGGCGAGGTCCGCGCCGTCGACGGTGTCGGTTTCGAACTGACCCGCGGCCAGACGCTGGGCATCGTCGGAGAATCCGGCTCCGGAAAGTCGACGACGCTGCTGGAAATCCTCGAACTGAGAAGACCGCAGAACGGCAGCATCGAAGTGCTCGGCGACGACGTCGCAACGCTGGACGACGCGCGCCGGCGCTCCTTGCGCAGCGATCTGCAAGTGGTGTTCCAGGATCCGGTGGCGTCCCTGGATCCCCGGTTGCCGGTGTTCGACATCTTGGCGGAACCGTTGCAGGCCACCGGGCTCGACCGGGCGGCGGTGACGTCCCGGGTCGCGGAACTGCTGGACACCGTCGGGCTGCGACACGCCGACGCCACGCGATACCCGGCCGAGTTCTCCGGCGGCCAGAAGCAGCGCATCGGCATCGCGCGGGCGCTGGCCACCAAACCGAAGATCCTGGCCCTCGACGAACCGGTGTCGGCGCTGGACGTCTCGATCCAGGCCGGCATCATCAACCTGTTGCTGGACCTGCAGGACGAGCTGGGGTTGTCATATCTGTTCGTCAGCCACGACCTGGCCGTGGTCAAGCACCTGGCCCACCACGTGGCGGTGATGAACGCCGGCCGCATCGTCGAGCAGGGCCCCGCCGACGCGGTGTTCTCGCACCCCGGTGACGAGTACACCCGGCGACTGCTCGCGGCGGTTCCGCAGGCGGAGTCGCCTCGGCGCTGAACGGCGCAGCTACCATCGGTGGCCATGACGTTGCCCAAGTCGCTGCGCTACCTGCTGATCGCCGTCCTCGTCCTGGCCGGGTGCTCGGGCGGGACGACGGCTCCCCCACCCGTGGGCGGCAACGCCGAGGTGGGCAACAGCAGCGACATCAACCCGCAGGACACCGCGTCGCTGCGCCAGGGAGGTGCGCTCCGACTGGCTCTGACGTCGTTCCCACCGAACTTCAACAACCTGCACATCGACGGCAACCTGGGCGACTACGGGAATCTGCTGAGGTGGACGATGCCGCGCGCGTTCCGGGTCGCCTCGGACGGATCGACCACGGTCAACACCGATTACTTCACCAACGTCGAGCTGACCTCCACCAGCCCGCAGGTGGTCACCTACACGATCAACCCGAACGCGGTCTGGTCCGACGGCACGCCGATCACCTGGGAGGACATCGCCTCCCAGGTCAATGCGACCAGCGGCAAGGACAAGGCCTTCCAGATCGCCGGCTCCAGCGGCAGCGACCGGGTGGCGTCGGTGACCCGGGGCGCCGACGACCGCCAAGCCGTGATCACCTTCGCCCAGCCGTACTCCGAATGGCGCGGCATGTTCGCCGGCAACGGGATGCTCTTCCCGAAGGCCATGACCGCGACTCCGGACGCCTTCAACAAGGGCTTCCTCAACGGTCCCCCGCCGTCGGCCGGTCCGTTCGTCGTGGCCAATGTGGATCGGACGGCCCAACGAATCACGTTGGGCCGCAACCCGAAATGGTGGGGTTCCGCCCCGCTGCTGGACTCCGTCACCTACCTGGTGCTCGACGATGCCGCGCTGATCCCGGCGTTGCAGAACAACACGATCGACGCGGCCGGGCTGGGCTCCCTCGACGAGCTGACCACTGCCCGCAACACCGCGGGCATCAGCATCCGTCGCGCGCCCGGCGCGAGCTGGTACCACTTCACCTTCAACGGGGCACCGGGTTCGGTATTGGCGGACAAGGCTCTTCGGCTCGCAATCGCCAAGGGCATCGACCGGCAGGCGATCGCCGACGTGACCCAGCGCGGGCTCGTCGACAAGCCGGTCCCGTTGAACAATCACATCTTCGTCGCCGGCCAGAAGGGCTACCAGGACAACAGTGCGGTGGTGGCCTACGACCCGGAGAAGGCCAAGGCCGAACTCGATGCGCTGGGCTGGAAGCTCAACGGCCAGTTCCGCGAGAAGGACGGCAAGCCGCTGGTGATCCGCGACGTGCTCTACGACTCGCAGACCACCCGGCAGTTCGGCCAGATCGCGCAGAACAACCTGGCCCAGATCGGCGTCAAGCTCGAACTCGACGCCAAGCCAGGCAACAACTTCTTCAGCCAGTACATCAACACCGGCGATTTCGACATCGCCCAGTTCAGTTGGGTCGGCGATGCGTTCCCGTTGAGTAGCCTGACCCAGATCTTCCTCTCCGGCGGGGACAGCAACTTCGGCAAGATCGGGTCGCCGGAGATCGACGCCAAGATCGACGCGGTGCTCGATGAACTGGACCAGGACAAGGCCCGCGTCCTGGCCAACGAGCTCGACGAAATGCTCTGGGCCATAGGTTTTTCGCTGCCGTTGACGCAGTCACCGGGCAACGTCGGTGTCCGCAGCACCCTGGCCAACTACGGCCCGGCCGGCATCGGCGACGTCGACTACACCAAAGTCGGCTTCAAGAAATAGGTTTCCCGCCGGGAATCAAACGCTCGAGCGTGGCCGATGCCGTGATCAGCCAAACCATCAGCCGCACAGATAAATTGGCTGGAAGTCCGTCGAGTTCACCGGCACGCGCCGGCAGCCCGTCGACGTCTCCGTCGACCACCGACACCGCAATGCGCAGCGCGGCAGGTTCCCGCGTGTCCAGGATGCTGTGCCCGGCGGTGGCCAGCTTCACCAGCGTCGCACCGGGAATCAGACCGGCGACACGTTCGGCAACCGCCGGCGGGGTGGTCAGATCCCGCTGTCCGGAGATGACGACGGTCGGCCAGTCGAACCGGGGCATCTCGGCGACCAGAGCATAGGGTTCGCCCTCGAACTCCGGCTTGGGTCCCGGCATCTGTTCGGCCACCATCAGCAGCGCTTCCGACGGGTCCAGCGGCAGGCCGTCCGGCTCGCCCGCATAGTCGAGTTCACGGAACGCAATCCGTCCAACCAGGTCAACTTCGTTGTGGTACGGGATCTTTCGCAGCGCCAACTTGGCGATCTGACGCATCCCGGCCCATAACAGCGTGTGCCCCGAAAACAGCAGGTCGATCATCCGGCCCAGCAGCGGCAGGCCACCGTATGCGTAGGCCGTCGCGGCAACCTCGCCGGACACCGCGTCGAACCTGCCGCTGTCGACCAGGCGTCGCACCTTCGCCGCCATTTCCTCGGTGCCCGGTTGATCACCGTGCAACAGCAGTCCACGAACCGCATCCCGGATCGCCTCGATGTCGTGGGCGGACAGCACCGGCGAGTCCAGCACCATGGCGTGCACACGATCCGGATACCGAACGCCGAGACCGGCCGCGAGATACGTGCCGTAAGACACTCCGTACACGATGGCGCCGTCGACCCCGATGTCGTCGAGCACTGCGCGAAGGTCGTCGACCACCTGATCGACGGTGATGGCTTCGGGCGGCAGGTCCGCGCCAGTGTCGTCGTGCCGCGACATGCCGACCCCGCGGTGTTCCACCATCACCACATCGAGGCCGAGCGCGGCCGCGTGCTTGCGCATCACCTTGTAGAGCTGGATCGAGGCCACGCCGGGCCCACCGGGAACGAACACCACCGGGTGTGGTGACGGTGACCCGGTCCGGACGTAGAACAGGTCGAATTGTTCCTCGCCGCCCGGGACCACGGGGCGCCGGATCGATCGCACACCGGGCTGCGCGGCAAGCCTGGCCTGCAGCCGCCCGCGCCCCGGATTGAGGTTCATGTCGCGATCACTGGGAAGCCATTGTGCCCGGCGACGACCCGGCGCCGCGAGATGTGGACTTCACATTCGTTTATATACGACCGTAAAGTCAGCCGCATGGCCCCTCCGCCGCGCCGCCGCAACCCACGCGGGAGCGGAGCGCTGCTGCGCCAGGAAATCCTGGCGGCAGCCGACGAACTGTTGGACGCAGCCGAGAGCGAATCCGAACTCACCCTCCGCGGCATCGCCTGCGCGGCCGGCATCACCGCGCCGGCGATCTACGCGCACTTCCCGGATCGCGAAGCCATCCTGACCGCCCTGGCCGAACGGGCCTGGCGCGACGTCGTCGTCGAGATCCGGGAGGCCGCGGCACCGGGGGCCGATCCACGCGACCGGCTGCATCGTGGATGCGCGACCTACGTCGCCTTTGCACAGCGCCACCCGCTGCGATACGCGATGATGACAGGCGCCGCCGCGTTGACGCCGGCCACCTTTGAAGCGCTCGGCGTCGTGACGCGCGGATTGGCCAACTGCCGGGCGAATCCGGACGGGCCGGTGCCGGCCGAGCTGCCGCGGATCGCCGCCGCACTGTCCACCGCCCTGCACGGCCTCGCCATGCTCAACCGCACCGGCACACCGTCGATGTGGCTCAGTGATGTCAGCCCCGCCGAGGTCATCACGACGCTGGTGGACAGCGCCGTGGACCAACTCAACCGCGCCGAGGAGAACATGTGAACAACGCCTTCGATTTTGGGATCGCGATCGAACCGTTGGCACCGGGTCGCATGCGGGGCCGCACCGTGCCCGAATGGGCGAACATGGTGGGGCCCTTCGGCGGAATCACCGCAGCCACACTGGTGCACGCCGTCGAGTCGCAACCCGACTGCCACGGTCAGCCCGTGGCGCTCACCGTGAACTTCGCTGCGCCCATCGCCGACGGTGAATTCGACATCGTGTTACGCGCCGCGCGTACCAACCGGACGAATCAACACTGGATCGTCGAACTGACCCAGGACGGTGAGACGAAGACCACCGCTACCGCGCTGTTCGGCCTTCGCCGCGAAACCTGGGCGTCGGACGAGGCCGTCATGCCGGCGGTGCCCGACCCGGAAGCCATTGCCGTTCCGGGGTTTCCGCCGCAGGTTCGGTGGACCAGGAACTTCGAGATGCTCTTCGCCGAGGGGGCGGTCCCCCGGCCCGGGTCCGGCCCGGACCCGTCGTCCACGACGACGCTGTGGATGCGAAACACCCCGTCGCGCCCGCTCGACTTTCCCGCACTGACCGCGATGTGCGACCTGTTCTACCCGCGCATCTACCGGCGCCTGGGCCGCGTGGTACCGGCCGGCACCATCTCGATGAACATCTACTTCCACGCCGATCGGCACCAACTCGACACCCTGGGCGACGACTTCCTGCTCGGGACCGCACACGCAAAGCGCTTCTCGCTGGGCTATTTCGACCAGAGCGCCGAGATCTTCGGCCGGGACGGCACACTGCTGGCGACCTCGCAGCAGATCGTCTACTTCAAGGGCTGAACCTCAGGCCACCTGCGGGATCACCTCTTCGGCACACCAGCGCAGGTAGTCCAGGTAGGCCTCCAGATCAGGCAGCGACGGCGGCAGCAGCGAGGTGACCGTGACGCCGAGTTCGGCCCATCCGCAGCACCGGTCGATGGTTTCCTGCGCGCTACGCACCGGCCGGCCATCGGAATCGGTGGCGATCTCGTGGCCTTCGCCGATCACGAGACCGTCCGGGTTGTAGCAGACCTCGAAGGGGCGATCGTCGAACCCGGGCTGGGAGCGCAGGAAATCCAGCCGGGCCGGCAGCTGCTCGGGCACGGTGAGCCACGGCGCCCAGCCGTCGCCGAACCGGGCCGCACGCCGCAGCACCGCGTCCGCATCCCCACCCATCCAAATCGGTGGGCGAGGCTGCTGAATGGGCTTGGGGCCGAATGCGACATCGCTGAAGGTAACGAATTCACCTGCAAAGGAAGGCAAATCGCTTTCCCACAGTTCGAATATCGCGGCCAGATACTCGTCGGTCATCCGTCCGCGCTTGCCGAACGGGATCCCGAGGTTGTCGAACTCCTCTTTGTCCCAGCCGACTCCCACCGTCACAATCGCCCGCCCGCCACTGATCCAGTCCAGCGTGGAGAGCGCCTTGGCCACCACGATCGGGTGGTGCAGCGGCAGCACGGTGACCATCGAGGCCAGTTTGATCCGGGTCGTCGCACCGGCCAGGAAGGCCTGCGCGGTGGTGCCGTCGAACCAGTGGTCGCCGGAGAGCTCGAGGTGGCTCAGCGGCGTCAGGAAGTGCTCGGGGACTGGCACGAACTGATAGCCGAGTTCCTCGGCCACTCGCGCCACCTGGACCAGATCCGCCCCGGTCAGTGACGGCTCCCAGGGCTGGGTGATGGCCGCCATATGCATCGCGTTGGGCAGATAGATTCCGAATTTCATGGTCGTACCCCCGGGCGTTGCTAAACATCGAGGCTAGGCCTGAACACTGAGGTCGTCAATGCCCGGAACGCGTCCGCGGACGTTGCGCGAGCACCTCGGTCTGCCCGCGGTTCCGCGTACCGAACTCGCACACCCGCCGCGGATCCGGGCGGTCAGCTGAGGGCCAGCTCGACGGTGTGCGCGGCGGACACCCCGCGGTAGCGGTCCGCCACACAGGTCAGCACGATCACCTGCCCGTCGGCGCCGACCGTGTCGAACACCGCGCCCATCTTGGCCAGTCGATCCGGATCGCTGAACCCGAGCGCGTCGTCGATCATCACCGGCACGGCGTCGTTCGTGTCGACGAGGGCCGCCACCGCCAGCCGGGCCAGGATGCCGAGCTGCTCCTTGGCCCCGCCGGACAAGGATTCGAACGGCACCGTCCGCCCGTCCACGGTGCGGTTGCGGATCTGCAGGTCGCTGTCGATCTCGACTTCGAAGGTTGGGCCGAACACGGTGCGGCCCAACCGTTCCAGTTCGGCCCGGAACGGCTGCACGTAGCGCTGCCGGGTGTTGTCGCGGTGGCGTTCCATCACCTCACGCAGCATCCGCGCGGCCTGCGCCCGCCGTTTCAGCCGGTCGTGTTCGGCGGCCGCGTGTTCGCGACGGATCTTGGCGGCGTCCAGCTTCCCGGTGCGCCCCTCGGTTCCGATGACCGTCAGCTCGACCTCGATGTCGTGCAGGGCCCGCTCGACCTCGCCGTGCCGGCGGGTGAATTCCCCGGCGGCGGTGCGGGCCGCCGCCAGCTCCGCGGTCACCGCCGACCGATCGGCCTGCGTCATCCGTTCCTGCACCGCAGCAACCTGCGCGGCGGTGCGCTGGGCCTCGTCGGCGGCGGCCTGAGCCCGCACCGCGAGTTCGTCGTCGGCGGCCTCGGTCTGCTGTGCGGTCAGCCGGTCGACGACGACCGCATGCTCGCGCCGGGCCGCGGCCGCCTTCTCCCGCAGAACGGTTGCCGCGAGTTCTCTTTCGGTGCTCTGCTTAGCCGCCGCGGCCACCAGCTTCCGCTGCGTCTCATCGGCTTTGACCGCGATACCGCAGGCGGCTTCGGCAGTCGCCGCCTCGGCACGCACCGCCGCCGGATCGGCAGCTTCACCCTCCGGCCACTCCCCCCGCAGCGTGTCCAGCCGGTCGCGCAGGTCGGTCGCGACGTCGCCACCCAACAGCGCGGTCAACGTCGCCGTCAGCTGATCGCGCTGCGCCACCAGGTCGCGACGGGTGGCATCGACCCGGCGCGCCTCCTCGACGTCGGGCAGGCCGGGCCCGGCCAGCGCTTCGGACAACTGCCGCCGTGCTGCCGCGAGTTCGGCCTGTACGTCGGCGCCGGGGGCGATCGACAGCGCGCCGATACCGGGCAGCCCGATCTCCACCCCGTCCACGACGGTCACGGTGTGAGTCTGGCCGGCTGCCAGGGTGATTCGCTGACCTCCGACCATCAGCTCAACGTCGGACTCCGCAGTGAACTGCACCGCCGGGGCCGACAGCGCGGCGTGGGCCTCGGCGACTCCGAGGGCGGCGGCCGCGGCCTCGATGTCGCGGAAGGCGCGGTCGGTCAGCGGGATGTCGTGCAAGCGGGCGGCCACTTCCCGGAGACCGGCCTCTGCGGCGTCGATACCTTCCAGTCGCTGCGCCAGCCGGTCGGCTTCCTCGCGCGCGGAAAGCTCGGCGACGGTGCGGCGGGCGGCCTCCGCGCGAGCCTGGGCCTGCTGCAGCTCGACGGCGGCGCCGACGGCGAGGCGTTCGGCCTCGGCGAGCACCTGTGCGCCGGAGAGTGCGGCAGCTGCGGCGTCGCCGGCCGCGGCGTCGGCGGTGAGAACCTCCTCCGCACGGGTTGTCACGTCGGCGCGCAACCGCAGCCGCTCCTTGTGCGCCGCACTCGCGGCACTGCTGGTCGCGGCCGCGGCCGTGGCCGCGCCCTGGACGGCGCGCAGTTCGTCGGCGAGGGCGTCGACCGCAGTCGCGGCGGCCTCGGCGGCAGTCACGCGTTCCGACGAAAGTACACGGCCACTGGCCAATTCGACGATCTCGGCGGCGAGTTCGACGTGCCGGCGCACCCGGTGTTCCACCTCGGCGACGGCCGCCTCGCATTCGGCGACCTCGGCGTCGGCGGCGTCCAGGGCCGTCCGCACGGCGGCCCACTCTCCCGTCGGGCGTCCCGTCGCGGTGAAGTACCGGCCGTACTCGGCGTCGATCCGCTCGATGAGCAGCGGCTCGTCGCCCGACAGCCCGGCGAGGTCGTCTGCGTCACCGGCGGCCACGTCCAGCGCCCGGGACAACGCGTCGCATCCGGACAGGTCGACCGCGGCCGTCGAGGCCGCCTGCAGCACCCGCTGGGCCTGCCACAGACCGGTGTCGACCGTCTCGGCCATCATCGAACGCACCCGGTCGTGTGCTTCGTCACCGGTGATCTGCTCGCGATGCGGCGCGAGAATGCTCAGCTCGGTCTCGCACTTCTTGTGGAAGCGTTTGCGGTACACGAATCGGTAAGGGCCCGTGCTGATCTCGGCGGTGACCTCCGACCCGACATCGGCATGCGTGGGCTTGACCTGCTTGACGTCCTTCTTCGACGACCGGTCCTTGGACTCCAGAAGCAGGTCGAGCGCTTCGATGAGCGACGACTTGCCGACCTCGTTGGGGCCGCTGACGACGGTGACACCCCGCTCGGGGAAGTCGATCTCGCGGTGGGTGATTCCGCGGTAGTTGGACAGGACGAGCCGGTGCAGTCTCATGCGGCACCGCTTCGCGGCGCGGCCAGTCGCAGCAACAAGGCCAAGGCGCCCTGGGCGTCCAGCGCCGCCTGGTCGCCCGAGCGGGCGGTGTCCACCAGTTCGGCCACCGCGGACGCGGCGAAGCCTCCGATGCCCAGATCGGAGAACTCGCCGTCGTCGGGGACCACGACCAGGTCGCAATGGCTGTCCCACAACCCGATCCACGCGAACAGCCGGGCGTACTTGTCCAGGCAGGCGTCCAGGGCGGCGCGGTCGGTGACCGACAGCGTCCCGGTCAGGACCAGGTGCACCACGGTGCGGTCCTTGTCGGGCATCAGGTCGAGGTTCATGTCCAGGTCCGCGATGTCCCGATCGTTGTCGAGCTGGGAGTGCAACGTGGTGAATCGCCAGCGCCCGACCCGGTGACTGTCGACGGCGGTCCGGCCGTCGGCGTCGATGTCGACCACCAGCACATGGCCGGGATCGGACTCGATGTCGTCGTAGTTGGTGACCTCCGGCGAACCCGAGTACCAGATGCGCCCGCAGTCGCCCACCTGGGTGCGGGAATGCCGGTCGCCCAACGCGACGTAGTGCACGGCGCCGCGATCCAGCGCGTCGCGCAGCGCCGCCAGCCGGATGGTCGACGGCCGACCGGGGTCGGGGTCGAGGATGTCGACGGCGCCGTGGGCGACCAGCACCCGGATGGTGCCGTCGGCGGGCAGCTCCGCCAGCGCCTCGGCCGCAAGATCCGTGGTGGGCCGTTTCGACCGCCAGGGCGCGGCGACGATCTGCACGCCGGGACGAACCTCGTGCACGCCCGCGCGGTCCAGGACGGTGACATTGGGCGGACACTCGGCCAGGAACAGCGCGCTGGTGTACACCGACGCCGCGTCGAGCGGGTCGTGATTGCCGGGCAGCAGATACACCGGAATGCCGATGGCGCGCATGGCTTCCAGCGACTGGCTGATGACGCGCGGGTCGAGCTGGTTGTCCTCGAAGACGTCACCGGCGACCACGACGAACTCCGCACCCGATTCCGCCGCGACGGCACGCAGCGCGGTGACCGCGTCACGCCGCGCCGCCGCGTAGCGCGGCTGCGCCTCACCCTGCAGGAAGTGGCGCGTCATGCCGAGCTGCCAGTCGGCGGTGTGAATGAACCGCATCCCGTATCCCCCTGTTCACGATGGCTGGTTCGTGGTCGAGGGCGAGTCTATGGCGGGGTGCCGACAAGTTCGGGGATCCGGCCCGGCATGTAGCGATACCGTGCACAGGGACATAGGAGAAACACGTGACCGACCGACAACGCGTCCTGGTGCTGCTGCGACACGGCAAGTCCGATTACCCGGCGGCCGTCGCCGACCACGACCGTCCGCTGGCCCGGCGCGGCGAACGCGAGGCGGGCCTGGCCGGCGACTGGCTTCGCTCCGGGGCCGTCGACCCGCCCATCGACGCGGTCCTCTGCTCGACGGCCACGCGGACCCGCCAGACTCTGGCGCGCACCGGGATCGACGCGCCCACGCAATTCCTCGACCGGATCTACGGGGCCACCCCGGGGGCCATCATCGACGAGATCAACCGGGTCCACGACGCCGTCCGGAGTCTGCTTGTGGTCGGCCATGAGCCGGCGATGTCCCAGCTGGCCCTGGGCCTCGGCGGCGACGGCAGCAATCCGGCCGCGGCCGAACGGATCATGACGAAGTACCCGACGTCGGCGATGGCGGTCCTGCAGATCCACGGATCCTGGAACGGGCTGGAGCTCGGCGGCGCGGCGCTGACGACCTTCTACGTGCCGCGCTAGGTTCGCGAGGGTGCACAGAAGTCCGCGGCGACGCGGCGAGTCGCGGCCCGACACGCACTCTCACCAGGGAATGGTCAGGAGCTGGTCGCCAGCGTCAGTTCCATCAGCTTGGTGGCCTGGCCGCACGCGTCGATGCCCGGCGCCTGCGGATTGACCCACCAGCCCACGACGCCGCCGGCGTCGCTGGCCACCCCGCAGGCGTCACCGGAGCGCATGACGATCGACGGGACACCGGCGATGTTGCGGGTCTCGACCTGGTAGTTGAGCGCGGCGGCGACCTTCTTCTCGTTGTCGAGGCTGCCCTGCTCGAACCAGAACCGGGTGATGTCGACCAGTCCGCCGGGGTTGGCCGCCTGCCAGCGGCACACCGCGCCGACGAAGGTGCTCTGGATGTCGGCCGGATCGGCGCCGACGGTCTTGGCGATCACGTCGGCGGTCAGGACGTCGCATTCCTTGAGCAGGTTCGGATACGTCTGCTGGGAGTTGTTGTTGCGCGGCCCGGCACCCTCGCGAGCGGCGGTGCCGTCGACCACATGCGAACACCCGGTGATCACGCCGACCACCGACACGGCCAGGGCGGTCCCGGCCAGCAGGCGCCGCGCGCTCACTTGATGTTCCTGATCGACTGCGCGGCCAGCTGCTTGGCGACGTCGCACGGCGGCGGGAAACCCTCCTCGGCGAAACTGACCGACCACTCGATGAAGTCATCGTCGAACTGGATGCCGACCTCGCAGAGGTTGTCGCCCAGGGTCGGGTCCGTCCCGACGGCGATGAATCCGCTGTGGCCCTCGATGTTCACGTCGTCGACCCTGGTGCGGGAAAGTTCCTCGGTCTTGCGTTCCCGGCCGATGGGGCTGCCACGGAACCAGGTGAACGAGAAACTGGGGCCGACGATGCCGCCGTTGACCAGCCACTGGCAGCCCACCGAGTTCTTGGCGGTGTTCACCAGACCGCTCACCTGGGTGAGCTGCTGGACGGTCTGATCGCTGACCCCGCCGCATTCGGGAAACATCGGCCCATGCTTGGCGTCGGCGCCCGGGGCCGGTGTGGACGGTGCGCCGGGCTGCGGGCCCGGGGAGTCCGAACTGGAGCACGCGGAGATCAGCGGAACCGCCGCGACACCGGCAAGAGCGGCGCCCAGACTCGCTCCAAGCGTTCTGACGTTGCGGTTCATTGGTCCGCACACCCGTTGCTCGTCACAGCATGCACTGTAGCGGCAGCGTCCGCGGTGGAACGCCGACACGCCTATTGACCTGCACTTTTGTTGACGTTGTGAGATGTGCGACAGTAGCGGAATGCTCCTGGCACTGCTGCGACAGTACGTGCGGCCGTACCGGGCACTGGTCGCGACGGTGATGCTGCTGCAGGTGGTCAGCACGTTGGCGTCGCTGTATCTGCCGACCGTGAACGCCGCCATCATCGACGACGGGGTGGCCCGCGGCGACACCGCGACGATCGTCCGGCTCGGGGGCGTCATGCTCGCCGTCACCGCCCTGCAGGTGGCCTGCGCCATCGGCGCCGTCTATTTCGGTTCCCGGGCCGGGCTGGGATTCGGGCGCGATGTGCGCGCCGCGATGTTCCACCATGTCACCACGTTCTCCGAACCGGAGACCGCCCGGTTCGGCGCCGCGACGCTGCTGACCCGCAGCACCAACGACGTCCAGCAGATTCAGGTGCTGGTGCAGATGACGTTCACGGTTCTGGTGACCGCTCCGATCATGTGTGTGGGCGGCATCGTGATGGCCGTGCACCAGGACGCCGGCCTGTCGTGGCTGCTGCTGGTCAGCGTGCCGGTGCTGGCCCTGGCGAACGGCTGGATCATCCGCCGCATGTTGCCGATCTTCCGCAGCATGCAGCGGCTGATCGACGCCGTGAACCGGGTACTACGTGAGCAGCTCTCGGGCATCCGGGTGATCCGCGCGTTCGCCCGGGAGGCGTTCGAACAGAACCGTTTCCGGGTCGCCAACACCGATCTGGCCGAGATGGCCCTGGCGGCCGGCCGGTGGCAGGCGCTGATGCTCCCGGTGACCACGCTGACCATCAACATCTCGTCGGTGGCGCTGATCTGGTTCGGCGGCAAGCGAATCGACGCCGGCCACATGCAGGTCGGCTCCCTGATCGCGTTCCTGTCCTACTTCATGTTGATCCTGATGGCTGTCCTGATGGCGACGATCTACTTCGTGATGCTGCCCCGGGCGTCGGCCTGTGCCGAACGAATCGCCGAGGTGCTGGCGACCTCTGCCGCGATCGCCGACCCGCCCCACCCGCGCGAGCCGGCCGGCGAGCGGGCCGGCCTGGTCGAGCTGGACGGCGTCAGCTTCAAGTACCCCGGCGCCGAACAGCCTGTACTGCAGGATGTTTCGTTCACCGCCCGGCCAAGCACGACGACGGCCATCGTCGGCAGCACCGGCTCGGGCAAGTCGACGCTGGTGTCGTTGATCTGCCGGCTCTACGAGGTGACCGAGGGCGCGGTGCGCGTCGACGGCCTCGACGTGCGCGACTACTCGACCGATCGGTTGTGGTCCGGCATCGGCCTGGTGCCGCAACGCGGGTACCTGTTCTCCGGGACGGTGGCCGAGAACCTGCGCTACGGCCGCTCGGACGCCACCGACGACGACATGTGGGAGGCGCTAAGGGTGGCCCGGGCCGACGATTTCGTCGGCTCGCACCCCGACGGTCTGGCGATGCGGGTGGCCCAGGGCGGTGCCAACTTCTCCGGCGGCCAGCGCCAGCGGCTGGCTATCGCGCGCGCGGTGATCCGCAAACCGGCGGTGTACCTGTTCGACGACGCCCTCTCGGCGCTCGACGTGCACACCGACGCCGCGGTCCGCGACAATCTGCGGCGGACCGCCGCGGATGCCACCGTTATCATTGTGGCACAACGTATTTCGACGGTCATGCACGCCGACCAGGTGATCGTCCTCGATGGTGGACGGGTGGTGGGCCGGGGCGATCACGCGACGTTGCTCGACGACTGTCCGGCCTACGCGCAGTTCGCCGAGTCGCAGTCCGTGGTGGCCGGGGCGGGCGAAGGCTCATGAGCGCGCCGATGCGCGGTTCGCTGCGGATCCAACAGGCGCCCGCCGAACGCTCGCGGAACTTTCGGGGCACCGCCTCCCGCCTGCTGCGCCGGCTCACCCCCCAGCGCGGCCTGACCCTGGCGGTGCTGGTGCTGGCGGTCCTGGGCATCGCGATCGGCGTTATCGGCCCGCGGATCCTGGGACACGCGACCGACCTGTTGTTCAACGGCGTGATCGGCCGCCGGCTGCCCGCGGGCATCAGCAAGGAACAGGCCGTCGCCGCGGCCCGCGAACGGGGCGACAACACGTTCGCCGACCTGCTGTCCGGGATGAACGTGATCCCCGGGCACGGTGTGGACTTCGCCGCCGTCGGCCGCACCCTGCTGTTGGCGCTGACGCTGTATCTCGTCGCGGCACTGTTGGTCTGGATCCAGGCCCGGCTCCTCAACGTCGTGGTTCAGCGCACCATGGTCGCCCTGCGCGCCGACGTCGAGGACAAGGTGCACCGGCTTCCGTTGGCGCACTTCGACACCCGCCAGCGCGGTGAGCTCCTGAGCCGCGTGACCAATGACGTCGACAACATCCAGACGTCGGTGTCCATGACGATCAGCCAGTTGTTGACGTCCGCGCTGACCGTGCTTGCAGTGCTCGTCATGATGCTGAGCATCTCCCCGCTGCTGACACTGATCGCCGTGGTCACGGTGCCGCTGTCGCTGTGGCTCACCCGGATGGTCACCCGCCGGTCGCAGAAGATGTTCGTCGCGCAGTGGCGCAACACCGGCCGGCTCAACGCGCACATCGAGGAGACCTATAGCGGTTTCACCGTGGTCCGCACCTTCGGGCACCGGGCGGTCGCCCGCGAGAAGTTCACTGACCTGAACGACGACGTGTTCGACGCCGCGTTCGGCGCGCAGTTCTTCTCCGGATTGGTCGCTCCGGCAACGATGTTCGTGGGCAACCTCGGTTATGTCGGGGTGGCGGTGGTCGGCGGGCTGCATGTCGCGACCGGCCAGATCACCCTCGGTGCGATTCAGGCGTTCATCCAGTACGTGCGACAGTTCAACCAGCCGCTGACCCAGGTGGCCGGGATGTACAACACGCTGCAGTCCGGAGTCGCCAGCGCCGAACGGGTTTTCGAATTCCTCGACGAAACCGAGCAGCCCGCCGATCCGGTCGCCGACCTACCCGTCCCCACGGGCCCACCGCGGGTGGAGTTCGACGACGTCACGTTCGGGTACGTGCCCGGGACACCGGTCATCGACCACCTGTCGCTGATTGCCGAGCCCGGACACACCGTGGCGATCGTCGGCCCGACGGGCGCCGGCAAGACCACCCTGGTGAACCTGTTGATGCGGTTCTACGAACTGGACTCGGGCCGGATCCTGATCGACGGCGTCGACACGACCACGGTGCGACGGCAGTCGCTGCGGGCCCAGATCGGAATGGTGCTGCAGGACACCTGGTTGTTCACCGGGACGATCGCCGACAACATCGCCTACGGTCGCCCCGGCGCCGATCGGGAGGAGGTACTTGCGGCCGCACGCGCGGCGCATGTCGACCGCTTCGTCCAGACCCTGCCCGACGGCTACGACACCGTCGTCAGCGATGAGGGCGGCGCGGTGAGCGCCGGGGAGAAGCAGCTGATCACGATCGCGCGCGCCATCCTGGCACGCCCGCGGCTACTGGTCCTGGACGAGGCAACCAGTTCGGTCGACACCAGGACCGAGCTGCTGATTCAGCGCGCGATGGCCGAATTACGCAGGGACCGAACGAGTTTCATCATCGCGCATCGACTCTCGACGATTAGGGACGCCGACCTGATCGTGGTGCTGGACGGGGGGCGGATCGTCGAGCGGGGCACCCACGCCGAACTGCTGGCCCGCCGCGGCGCCTACTGGGAGATGGTGCGCGCCTGACTACAGCCCGGGGCCCTCGTCCCGCAGTTGGTCGACTTCGGCCATCGCGTCGCGCAGCTTGGTCAGCCACTCGTCGGCGTGTTCACCGACGAGTTTGACCGACCACGCCAGGGCGTCGGAGCGGGATCGCGCCACACCGGCGTTGACGAGCGTGTCGAGCACCTGACGCTCGGGCTGCCGCAACCGGGTCATCACCGGCACCGCGAGATGAGTGAACATCACCCGCTGCCCGTCGGGTCCGGTGCGGACCCCCCAGGACACCGTGCGGCCGAACCGGTCCTGCGCCTCGTCGGCGATGTGCATCCGTTCGGTGCGGGTGTCCTCCCGGAACCGGGACGCGCGTCCGGCGGCCCGGGCCTTCGATTCCGGGGTCTCGTCCGCAGCGGGCAGGCGCCCGACGACGGTGATCTCCTCCCGGTCGACGGTCACCTCGGGATCGCCGTCGAACCAGGTGTCCGGCAGGCGGCCGGCGAACCAGTCGGGCGCCTCGGCGATGTCGTGTTTCGAACCATGCTGTCGAGTCATGCTTACACAATTACATGATTACGACCCAGGTGGGGGCGGCGTTCACCGCCGGCGAACACGCGGACTGCCGATCAGCGCTTGCGCAGCAACCAGACACCACCTGCCGCGACCAGTGCGACGGCCAGCAGGAACGCCCAGCCTCCGCCGAGCACCCACCACACCACGCCGACTGCGACGATCGCCGGCGAGAGTGCGAACAACACCATGCCCGGATGCTGCTTGACGACCTCCAAGGCTCCGCGGGCCCGCTCGCGGTCGATCTCGTTGCCTGCCATGGCATCCAGAATGCGTGGTGTCCGCCGTCGCGGCAAGGTGCAACCCAGACGCCGACCCGTTATCGGTTTCAGCGTTGGCCGCGACAACGTGCGAGTGACCCTCGCAGGGAGCGCTGAAACCGATCACTACCTCGGAGAACCGCGCTTACGCGGGGCCGGCCCGACGTGCGCGGTAGAGCTTGGTGAGACCCGGGATGCCCTTGAGTCGCCGGCTGCCGGCGTAGGACCAGTCGAATTCACCCGCATCGCCGACGGCCTCCCGGAACACCCCGCCGACCAGGACGGTGCCCGGCCGGGCGGCCGCCGTCACCCGGCTGGCGCGATTCACCGGGCTGCCGAACCAGTCACCGGCGCGGCTGACGGCCTCCCCGTATGCCATTCCGACCCGCAGGCGCGGGAAATCCGGATCGGCTTCTGCTGCGCCGGCCAGTTCGAGCATGGCCTCGAGCAGCGGTACCGGGTCCGTGCACACGAGCATCACCGCGTCGCCGATCGTCTTGACGAATCGCACCGGCGGCACCGCTACCTCACGCGCCATCGTCGCCAGCCGGTGCGCCAGTTCCTCGAGTCGCTCGGGTTCGACCGCCTCACCCAAGTCGGTGAAGTCGACCAGATCCGCGAAGGCCACCGCGATCTCGCGGGCGCCGGGCAGCGGATTGCCGGACGCCCGCTCCGAGGCGCTGACGGCTTCGTTCTGCATCGCGTGGCGCAGTTGCACGAGCAGCATCTCCCCGACCATCGGGGCGATCAGGGGCGCCGCTGCGCCGACCACCTCTTCCGAACCCCGGGCCATCTGGAGTTCGGTTGCGCCGGGATGGATCACGGTGGCCAATGCGGTGGAACGCATCAACTCCGCGGCGTTGGACAGCCCCTCGGCGAGGGTGCGCATTCCCTCCAGGAGCAGATCGGGGTCGAAGCCCATCTTGATGAAGGTAGTGGCGTGCACGACGGCTTCACCGTCGGCCTGCAGGTAGACGGGCTCGTCGAGGTCCTCCACGGTGGGCAGGCCGATGGCCCGCTGCACCTGGTGCACGATCTCGACGTCGACGCCGGCCTCATCGGCGATATCCCGGGTGGAGACATAGGTGCCGTCATCGCCGATCAGCCGCCGAGAGGCCAGCAGCACCGGCGAAAACGAACCGGCGATCTCCTCGACCGTGAAGCCCTTGTCCATCAACCAGGCCACGAGTTCGGCGCGCTGGGCGCGCTCGGCACCCTCCAGGCCGTCCAGCAGCCCCGAAGCTGCGATATCGGCGTCCACTGCCACAGGCGTCACAGTACATTTTCCCGGTGGCGGCCAACGAAGTGACGGGGCTGCCGCCCATCGTGGGTGGGCACCCGGTGGCGCTGTTCCTGGGCAACGCGCCCAGCGTGCAGTCACTGGCCAGGCGCCAGTACTACGGCAATCCGCGCAACGCGTTCTGGCCCATCATGGGCGAGGTTCTCGGGTTTGCCGCCGACGCCCCCTACCCGGAGCGGACCGCAGCCCTGGTGGCGGCCGGGTATGCGGTCTGGGATGTCCTCGCCCGGTGCCGGCGTGCCGGTTCGCTGGATTCGTCAGTCGAGCCGGACAGCTTGGTGGCCAACCACTTCGAGGCGTTCTTCGCCGAGTACCCGTCGATCGAGCGGGTGTTCTTCACCGGTGGTGCGGCCCAAGCCAACTTCCGCCGGCTGGTTTCCGTCTCCGCCGACGTGGAGTATGTCCGGCTGCCCTCGACCAGTCCGGCGCACACCGTGCCGTTCGCGGTGAAGCTGGCGGCCTGGCGGGCGGAGTTGACCCGACACCCGCCGGGGCAGGTGGCGGCTGGCAGGTCAAGGGTCATCGCATCACCACTCCGCAACTGACCACAGCGACCCGGCTCCGGGCCTATCCTCATGAACAGGCCATCGGGGAGGGGTCGGATGACGGCTGCGTCGGCATGCCGCGGGTGCGGAGCAGTGCCGCGCGACGGAGCGCGGTTCTGCGATGCGTGCGGCGCATCGCTGGCGCCGACGGAATCCGGTGCCGAGTACAAGCAAGTCACCGTGCTGTTCGCCGACGTGGTGCGCTCGATGGAGTTGGCCGCCCACCTCGGGCCCGAACGGCTCCGCGAGGTCATGGCCGACCTCGTTGAGCATTGCAGCGACGTGGTACACAGGTACGGCGGCACGGTCGACAAGTTCACGGGCGACGGCATCATGGCGATCTTCGGCGCGCCTATCGCCTTGGAAGACCATGCTTTTCGCGCATGCCTGGCCGCACTGAACATTCAGGAAGAAGCCGGCCGGCTTTGCGCCCGGGTCCGCATCCGCGACGGTGCCGAGCTCCGGCTGCGTGTCGGGTTGAACTCCGGGCCGGTGATCGCCGGCGAGATCGGTTCGGGTGTCCCGGGTTATACGGCAATCGGCGAAGTGGTCGGCATGGCGCAGCGGATGGAGGCAGCGGCGCCACCGGGTGCGGTGATGCTCAGTGAAGCCAGCGCTCGGCTGGCCGGAAGATCGGTCGTGCTGTCGACCGCCGATTCGGTACACGTCAAGGGGTCCGACGAGCCCCCACCCGGCGTGGCGGTTGTTGTCGATCGTCGGCGATCAGCCGACGCACCGTGACGAGTCCCCGCTGATCGGCCGATCCTGGGAGCTCAACTCGACAATCGGTCTGCTGGACGAAGCCACCGCCGGTGCGGGCAGCGTCGTCACGATCGTCGGACCACCGGGGATCGGCAAGAGCAGGCTGACCCGCGAAGCGGCGAAATATGCTGCCGGCGTCGGCATCCCGGTGTATACGACGCACTGCGAGTCCCACACCAGCGACGTACCATTCCTTGCGCTGGCCCGATTACTTCGTTCGGCGATGGGTGTCGCCGACCTGGACGACGCTTCGGCCCGAGCCCACATCCCTCATTGTCTCGGGGGGTCGGGTCTGGCACGGGCTGGCGACCACGGTCCTGGTCGAGTTGCTGCTGCAACGCGAGATCGACGGTGATCAGGCCCGCGCCCGGCTCGCGATCGACCAATTGCACGGCGCTACGACAGGATCGGTTCTGGTGCTTCACAAACTCGCCCTGTTGTATGTTCGTGCTCTGCTGGCCCGCTCGGACGGAGATGCGGCTGCCTATCGCGACTACCGCGACCGGTACCGAAAGATGGCTTCGGAACTGAACTTTGAAGGACACATGGCAGTCTCGGGTGAGATGCCATGACAGCCGCTCACGACACCGGGGGGCGACGGTGCGCCCAAGGTCGATCGGCCTCGATCTCGGCGGCCAGCGACAACAACGTCGCCTCGTCGAAAGGCCGGCCCACCAACTGGATCGACAACGGCAGCCCGTGCCGGTCCAGGCCCCAGGGCACGACCGCGGCCGGCTGTCCGGTGGCGTTGAACACCCCCTGGTAGGGCACCCGCGCCGACACCAGCGCCAGCGTCGAAACGCCCCCGCGTTTGCGGTAAGCACCGATGTGGGACGGCCCGGTCGCCGCGCCCGGGGTGATCACCACGTCGCAGTCGTCGAAGATCTGCAACACCCTGGTGGTCATATTTGCCTCGGCGGCACGGATTTTCACGATCCGGGAATCGGAGAACAGCCGACCGATGTTAGCGATTCCGCGGGTGCGCGAATCCAGCCGTTCCCGGTGCGGCAGCACCCGGACATCGTCGTAGGTGCCGCGGAAGTACCGAGGCAACACCTGCCCATACACGGCCGCCGGCGGATAGTCGATGTCGCGTACCACGACGTCGTGGCCGAGTTCGCGCAACACCCGACCGGCCTGGTGCACCGCCGCCCGCTGTTCGGCGTCGCGGTGCGCCGTCAGGGGTGGAGGAACCTTGGTGCTCAACGCAATGCGCAATCGATTCGGCGGGCGCGAGGCCGCCCTGACGAACCCGCCGTCCGGCCCGGGCATCGACTTGTCGCTCGTCACGTCGAGGAACAACGCAGCGTCCTCGACCGTGCGGGTCAGCGGGCCGCAGGCGACCATCCCGCACCACGCGTCGTCGTGCGGGGCCAGCGGAACCCGGTCCCGCTGCGGTTTGATGCCGAACAGGCCACACCAGGTCGCCGGGATCCGGATCGAGCCCGCGCCGTCGGATCCGAGGGCCCACGGCGCCAGACCCGCGGCGACCGCCGCGCCGCTGCCCCCGCTGCTGCCGCCCGGCGTGCGCGAGACGTCCCACGGATTGTGCGTGGCGCCATAGGACACACTCTCGGTGAACGGCCACAGCATCATCTCGGGCACCGCGGTCTTGCCCAGGATCACCGCACCGGCATCGCGCAGCAGTCGCACCACCTCGGCGTCCCTGGTGGGCGCCGGGCCGTGCGCGGTACCGCCGTAGGTGGTGACCTCACCGGCGACGTCGGTGTCGTCCTTGATGGCGATCGGCACACCGAGCAGCGGCGCCCGCTCCCCCGCGTCCAGCCGTTTCTGCGCGGCGACCGCCGCGGCGCGCGCGGCGTCGGCGAACACAACGCGGTAGGCCCGCAGTTCGCGGTCCAGCCGCGCGATTCGCCCCAGGTACAGCTCGGTCAGCGCGGGCGCGGTGACCGCCCCCGCCGCCAACATCCGGGCCTGCTCGGCGGCGCCGGCGAACGCCAACTCGATGGAGTCCATCGGCGAAGCCTATCGACCAGTGGGTACCGTGACGGGATGTCCTGCGTGTTCTGCGCGATCGTCGACGGGTCCGCGCCCGCGGTCCGGATATTCGAGGACGCCGACTACGTGGCCGTGCTCGACATCCGTCCGATCGTGCGGGGCCACACCCTGGTGATCCCGAAAGGCCACCACGTCGACCTCACCGACACCCCGCCGGAAACCGTCGCGGGCATGATGAGACTCGGCCAGCGGATCGCCCTGGGGGCACGCGCGTCGGGACTGCACGCCGACGGCAACAACATCGTCATCAACGACGGCAAGGCTGCCTTCCAGAGCGTGTTCCACATCCATCTGCATGTGGCACCGCGCCAGACCGGCGACAAGCTGTCGTTCGCGAAAGGTCTGGTGGTCCGCCGGGATCCCGACCGCGAAGCGACCGGACGTATCCTGCGCGACGCACTCGCTCAACTCGAGGGCCGATCGTCATGACATTGGTGGAGCGGTTCCTGGGCAGGTTCCTGCGCGTCCACGACGCGGTCTATCAGAAGACCAACGGGCGCATCGGCCGTCGTCTGCCCGGCTTCGCCCCGGCATTACTGCTGCACACCGTAGGCGCCAAGACCGGGCAACCCCGTACCACGTCGCTGAGCTATTCCAACGACGGAAACGACTACCTGGTGGTGGCGTCCAAGGGTGGCGACCCCAGGGCGCCGGGCTGGTACTTCAACCTGAAGAAGCATCCCCACGTCGAAATCAACGTCGGTGCAAGGCGTTTCCCCGTGACGGCCAACATCGTGATGCCGTCGGCCCCGGACTACGGGCGGCTCTGGGACATCGTCAACCGGAACAACCGCAACGTCTATCGCGGGTATCAGCAGCGCACCACGCGGCCCATCCCGGTCGTGGTGCTCTCGCCCTAAAAAAGTTCCTTGGCAAGCAATTCCAGCGTCTGCTCCCGCGCCGGCGCCGTTGCCGGATCCGTCCCGCGGCGCGCCGCACCGACCGGATGGATCATCACCTCGTCGACCCCGAAGCGGTCCGCCAGGGCGCGCACCTGCTCGGCGGCGTCCGCGGGTGCGCCCAGCACGGTCTTGGCCGCCACGGCGTCGACGATGTGTTGTTCCTGCGGACTGAGGGTGGCGTTCTGGGCGTCCTCGACCAGGTCCAGCGGACGCAGCGGCTGCCCGGTGCGCAACCGCGCCATCGACTGCAGATTCGGCAGCAGCAGCGCCTCAGCTTCCTCGCGGGTGGGCGCCACCGACGCGTTGACCGTCAGGAACGTCACCGGTTCGGACAACAAGTCGCCCGGCCGGAACTCGTCGCGGTAGACCGCCAGCGCCTCCTCGGTGCCCTGCCCGGAAAAATGGTGGGCGAACACGTACGGCAGGCCCTTGGCCGCGGCCAGGTGCGCCGAGTACATCGACGAACCCAACAGCCACAGCCGGGGTTCCCCCGTCGCGGCCGGGGTCGCCTTCAGCACATAGTCGCTGCGGCCGAGCCGGGCGGGCAGTTCCACACGCACGCCGCCGGAACGCATCATGGCGGCGATCTCGTCGAGGTGGCGCGGGAAATCATCAGCATCGGAGTCGGCGCGGGCGCCCCGCAGAAGCACCGACGTCACCGGGTCCGACCCCGGTGCGCGGCCCAGCCCGAGGTCGATGCGCCCGGGGGCGGCCGCTTCGAGCAGGGCGAACTGTTCGGCCACGGCCAGCGGCGCGTGGTTGGGCAGCATGACACCGCCGGAACCCAGCCGGATGTGCTCGGTGCGCCCGGCCAGCAGCGCGATGAGCACCGGCGGGCTGGTTGCCGCGACGGCGGGCATGTTGTGGTGTTCGGCCAGCCAGTAGCGGGTGAACCCCAGCCGGTCGGCGGTCTGGGCCAGCCTCGTCGTGGCCGCCAGTGCGCCGGACGTGGTCTGGTCGGTGCGCACCGGAACGAGGTCGAGGACGGAGAGCCGCATGCCGTCCTCAACGCTAGCGGCGACCTCGCGCTTCCCGGTGAGTTCGGCGTGGTTACCGACGCGCAGCGCGGGTAACCACGCCGACGACGCTCGAGGACTCAGACCAGCTCAGGCACCCGAAGGTGCGCGAGCACCAGCTCGAACTCCCCTTCGTCGAGCACCGTTGCACCGGATTCCTCGGTCTTCGCGGCCTTGATGGCGTCCGACTGGTCCCGGCTCCGCTCCAGCGCGTCGAGGCTGTCGAACGTCACCGATGTCACCGCACGTCCAGTGGACCGGTTGACCAACAGGCTGGCACTGCAGAAGCCGTCCAGGGCCTCGATGTCGGGCAGGGCCGAGGCCTTGAAGTAGTCGATACCGGAGTCGACGCGACTCGGGTCGACCTTCACCCACGTCGCCCGCACGCAGGAGCCATCACCGGTGTGGTGGTCACGATGCAGAGCGGCGATCTCCCAGTGGTCGACCATCCCGGTTCCGCCGAACATCTCCGCTCCGCGGTTGCGAATCGGCAACACCAGCTCCTCGCTGGCGCGCATCGCGTCCTCCGTCTCCCACGCGCTCGTGACGATGCTGCGCCCGGACTGCCGGTCGACCAGGAGCGAGAGTCCGATACATCCGGGCATGGCCTGCACCGCGGGCAGGACCTTGTCACGGGTATATGCGATACCCGCGTCGATGGACGACGGTTGCGCCTGGATAGTGGTAGAGCGTGCGTACACGATCCACCCCCTCTTGGTTGAGGCAGCGCCCCGGTGGCGCCACCGGTACCCCTACCCTCCTCCGGTGGCGCGACGGAATCAATGGGGCGTCAAGGGGAATGAGGACGTATTTCACACCATCTCAGGAACCCGCAGGTGGGCCAGCGCCAGGTCGAACTCCGCTTCGTCGAGTTCGGTCGCACCGGCCGCACGGGTCTTGACGTTCTTCAGGGCGGTCGCCTGCTCCCTGTTGCGATCCATCGCCGCGCGGCTGTCGAAGGTGACCGACGACACCGCTCGTCCGGTCTCGCGGCTGACCATCAGGCTGGCGCTGCAGAACCCGTCGAGCTTCTCGAGTTCGGGCAGAACCGACGCCTTGTACATCTCGATCCCGCCGTCCAGCCGGGCCGGATCGACCTGCACCCAGGTCGCCCGCACACAGGCGCCGCCGCCGGCGTGGCGGTTGCGATGCACGGCGGCGATCTCCCATTGCTCAGCCTTGCGCAGGCCACCGAACATGTCTTCGGCGCGGGCCCGCATCGGCTGCACCAATTCCAGGCCCGAGCGCAGCGCCTGCTGGGTCTGCCATGCGCTGGTGAAGATGCACCGGCCGGACTGCCGGTCCACCAGCAGGGAGACGCCGACACAGCCATCGACGACCCGGACCGCCGGGATCACGTCGTCCCGCACGAACGCAATGCCCGCGTCGATGGAGGATGGTTGCGCCTGGATAGTGGTAGAGCGTGCGTACACGATCCACCCCCTCTTGAGTTCGGGGCAGCACCCCGGTGGCGCCACCGGTCCACTGCCAACTGTCCTCCAATTGCGCGCGGATCGCTACGATTTCGGCGTGCTTACGGGCGCTGCGCGCACCTAAGCACGCCGAAATCCCGTCAGATGCGGGCACGCCGACGGGCGTCGGCGAACACGTCGTCGAGCATGGCCGGAGTCAGCCGCCCGGTGAACATGTTCTGCTGGCTGGGGTGATAGCAGCCCAGCAGCTGCAGTCCCGACGCCAGCGGCACGGCAACCCCGTGGCCGAACTTCGGTTTCGGACGCTCGGGCAACTGATCGGCCAGCAACCCGAGCGCCACCTGCCAGGCGAACCCGCCGAGGGTCACGATCACGCGCACCGACGGCGCGACCATCGCCCACTCGGCGGCCAGCCACGGCGCACAGGCCGTCCGCTCCGCCGGCAGCGGCGCGTTGCCCGGCGGAGCGCACCGGACCGCCGCGCTGATCCGAATCCCGTTGGCCCGCAATCCATCCGCGGCGTCCACGCTGTCGGGCTGGTTGACCAGGCCGCACCGGAACAGCGAGGCGAACAGCTGATCGCCGGATCGGTCGCCGGTGAACACGCGTCCGGTGCGGTTGGCCCCGTTGGCCGCCGGGGCCAGCCCGAGCACCAGCACCCGCGGCCGTTCGGCGCCCCACCCGGGGACCGGGCGCCCCCAATACGGCTCGCCGGCGAACGCACGGCGCGTGACGACGGCCTTCTCGGCGACCTGTTCGCGCCAGGCCACCAGCCGTGGACAGGCCCGGCACACGCTGATCTCGGCGTCGAGTTCGCGCACCGAATCCGCCGCGGCGGCGAGCCGGCGCACGGCCGCGGCGCTGCGGGCCACCGAAGTCGTCTCGGTCGCCGGATCACCGGGCCATCCGGTGCCCGGCGGCACGGGTGACGAAAACAGCCGACCGGTCCGTGGATGGGGTAACACGGTCCCATCGTGCCCCGGTGCATGCGTATGCGGCTTACGATTCTCCAGCCATGCTCAGCCGCAAACGCGTCCCGCTCTTGCTGATCCTGTTCGCCGCCCTGATGGCCGGCGCGGGCAACGGCATCTCGATCGTCGCGTTCCCCTGGCTGGTGCTGCAACGAACCGGGTCGGCCCTGGACGCCTCCGTGGTGGCGATGGCCGGGACGCTGCCACTGCTGGCCGCGACGCTGATCGCCGGCGCGGCGGTCGACTACCTGGGGCGGCGCCGGGTGTCGATCATCTCGGATGTTCTCTCGGCGCTCTCGGTGGCCGCCGTCCCGATCATCGCGCTCGGCTTCGGCGCCGATGCGATCAACGTCGTGGTGCTGGCCACCCTGGCGGCGTTCGGTTCGCTGTTCGATCCGGCGGGCATGACGGCGCGGGAGTCGATGCTGCCCGAGGCCGCGACCCGGGCCGGCTGGACCCTCGACCACGCCAACAGCGTCTACGAGGCCGTTTTCAACCTGGCCTACATCATCGGCCCCGGCATCGGCGGTCTGCTGATCGCCGCTGTCGGCGGGATCAACACGATGTGGGTCACGGCTGCGGCCTTCTGCCTGTCGATCGCGGCCGTGGGCTTGCTGGGGGCGTTGCACCTCGACGGAGCCGGACGGCCCGACCACGCCGAACTTCCCGACGGTGTCTGGTCGGGCATCGTCGAGGGCATCCGATTCGTCTGGAACAACAGGGTGCTCCGCACGTTGGCGTTCATCGACCTCGCCATCACCGGTCTGTACATGCCGATGGAAAGCGTGTTGTTCCCCAAGTACTTCACCGACCGCAACGAGCCCGCGCACCTGGGCTGGGTCCTGATGGCCCTGTCCGTCGGCGGGCTGATCGGCGCGCTGGGTTACGCGGCCCTGAGCGGCCGCATGAAGAAGCGCACCACCATGCTGGTCGCGGTGCTCACCCTCGGTGTCGCGATGATCGTGATCGCGTTCCTGCCGCCGCTACCGCTGATCCTGGTGCTGTGCACTGTCGTCGGACTCGTGTACGGCCCGATCGCGCCGATCTACAACTACGTCATGCAGACCCGCGCCCCGCAGCACCTGCGCGGCCGGGTGGTCGGTGTGATGGGTTCGCTGGCCTACGCGGCCGGCCCGCTGGGCCTGATCCTGGCCGGGCCGCTGGCGGACGCGACGGGACTTCGGATCACCTTCCTGGCGCTGTCGCTGCCGATGCTGTTCATCGGAATCATCGCGCTGTTCCTGCCATCCCTGCGACACCTCGACGACGCAGCTCCGTGATCACCCAGCATTCCTTGGCGCCGTTGACTTTTCGACAACGCTTCATACAACCGGGGTAGATCCGTAGGATCGGGACCATGGCTTCCGCAGCGATCGACAGCCTGACCGCCGGACTGCCCGAGGGCAGCGTTGTCACCGACCCGGACATCGTCGCGGCCTACCGGCAGGACCGCGCCGCCGATCCGCAGGCCGGCACGGCGCTGGCCGTGGTGCGCCCGGTGAGTACCGGGGACGTGCAGACGGTGCTGCGCTGGGCCACCGCCCACCGCATCCCGGTGGTGCCGCGCGGGATGGGCACGGGGCTGTCCGGCGGCGCCACCGCCGTCGACGGCGGGATCGTGCTGTCCACCGAACGGATGCGCGACATCACCGTCGACCCGGTCACCCGCACCGCCGTCGTCCAGCCGGGCCTGCTCAACGCCGAGGTCAAGAAGGCCGTCGCCGACCACGGCCTGTGGTACCCGCCGGACCCGTCGTCGTTCGAGATCTGCAGCATCGGCGGCAACATCGCCACCAACGCCGGCGGGCTGTGCTGTGTGAAGTACGGCGTCACCACCGACTACGTGCTGGGTCTGCAGGTGGTACTGGCCGACGGTACCGCGGTCCGGCTCGGCGGTCCGCGCCTGAAGGACGTCGCCGGGCTGAGTCTGACCAAACTGTTCGTGGGCAGCGAGGGCACCCTCGGCGTGATCACCGAGGTGACGCTGCGCCTGCTGCCGCCCCAGCATCCGTCGTGCACCGTCGTCGCGACGTTTCCGACGGTCACCGGGGCCTGCGACGCGGTCACGGCGATCACCGCGCGGATCCGGCCGGCGATGCTGGAGTTCATGGACGCCGTGGCGATCAACGCCGTCGAGGACAAGCTCAAGATGGGCCTGGACCGCAGCGCGGCGGCGATCATGGTCGCGACATCCGACGAGAGGGGGCCCGCGGGCATTTCCGACGCCGAGTTCATGGCCACGGTGTTCGCCGAATGCGGTGCCACAGAGGTGTTTTCGACGTCCGACCCGGACGAGGGTGAGGCCTTCGTGGCGGCCCGGCGGTTCGCGATCCCGGCGGTCGAGGCCAAGGGGTCGCTGCTGCTCGAAGACGTCGGGGTGCCACTGGCCGCCCTGGCGGATCTGGTGGCCGGCATCGAGAAGATGGCAGCCGACACCGGGCTGATGATCTCGGTGATCGCGCATGCCGGCGACGGCAACACCCACCCGCTGATCGTCTACGACCCCTCCGACGCCGAGATGACCCGGCGCGCCCACAAGGCGTTCGGCGACATCATGGACCTGGCGATAGCACTGGGCGGAACCATCACCGGCGAGCACGGGGTGGGCCGGCTCAAGAAGCCGTGGCTGGCCGACTACCTGGGGCCCGAGGCGCTCGAGCTGAACCGGCGGATCAAATTGGCGCTGGATCCCGACGGGATCCTCAACCCGGGCGCAGTGCTGTGACTTCCCACGATGTCGCGCGTCCACGTCGGTAGCTGCACATCCCGCAGCGGCGCTGTCGGTTGCCATTCTCGATGGCGGACGACAACTCTCCGAACTGCGGGCTTCTCGGCTTTGCCACGAAGTTGGCGGACAGTTTTTGCCATCCAGATGGCGGATCCGATAACTACACGGTTGTCCATAAACCAGCCAGGGCAACGGGGGCATGCAGGAGATGTGGAGGCGCGGCGACCGTTCGAGCGGAATAGGCGGTAAGACCCACCTGGCGTTGCCTCGAATTACTCTGTGCGAGCGAGTTTAAGCATCTCACTAGGCTCGTCGCGGCCGTGGCGCCACCATCGCAGATGAGCCGACGGTTCCGTACGCCTAAACAAGATGCTCGGCTCGATGGGTCGGCGAGGACACCAGCGGTGCGGTCGCCGCCATCGAACCCAACAAGTACTTCGACCGCGGTGCGACCGAGTGGGCACGGTTCATCGCCGGGGGCGCAGCAACGTAACGAGGTCGCACTGGCAGTGTCGATGATCGGGGGCATCGGCCCGGTGAGATAAGCGGGTTTGTCGCTGGCACAGAACGCGAGCAGCTCGGCGATTTCAGCTGGGCGGCGCGGGTAGATGTCAACATGCGGACCCCGGATCTTCAGAGGATAGGAGTGCGCGCGGCCTCCCCGGGGCGTAGCTGACGCGAGTGTCGAACTACCAGGATCTAAGGCGGGGTCCGTAGGTGGCTTCGTACACCGCTTGCGGTGGCTCCATCAGTCGCCAGCGGTCTGGCACGGGCTGATCGCGATCTGGCCCTGCGGCTGGTCAACGCGCGCGGTTCGGCTACGAACTGGTGGACGCTTGCCGCGGTTTACCGGTATCCCTGCGCCCCTTTCTGGCACATCCGCACCGACCGAGACTTACCCGCGCGGTCCGTCGGGCCGGACGCAGAACAGTTGAACTGGACTCAGTTTCAAAGTCTGCGGGACAGCAACCGCCACCCGCGACGACGCCGGGTCTCATCAGTCCGGGCGGTCCGCGACTCCGCCGGCCGTGAGGAATTGGCATCTGCGACGACGAAATCGCCAACGGCCGTCGGTGTTGACCAGTAGGTCGTCGTAGATTCCCGGCCGTAGTTCGTGAGTTCCGCTCTCGACGAACAACACCTGGCTACGCACTGTCGCATTCATTCCGTCGACTGCGATCCGGGCGGCGCCGACGAGATGCAAGCCTTGTGGTGCGCTGGTGAACATCGTGCGGATCTTTTCGATACCCTGCCAGGTCCGCCCGAATACCACGAACTCCCCGTCGTCGGTGAACAATTGCAGGCAGGCGTCGAAATCGACCAAGTCAAGGGCGAGGGCGTAGGTCGCCAACAATTCGCGAATCTTCTCTTCGTCGTCAGTCATCTGACAATCTCCGATCACCAGGACTTCGGGTAGTCGAACAGTTGGGTGGCCAGCACACTGCGGACGATCTCCGAGGAACCCCCCGAGATCGTCAAAGCTCGAGACCACAGGAATGCCTGGCACCACCGCGAGTACACGGCCGAACCCTGCGCCGAGAGTCGACCGGAGCCGGCCAGTTGCATCGCGTAGGCGCACATCGCCACGTTCAGCTCGGTGTAGGCGAGCTTGGTGATCAAGCCATCTGCCGGGGCGTCGGTCTGGGCGGCAAGGCGACTGACGGCGCGGCGGGCCAACTGCTGAACCGCTGCGACCTGCGTCTGGAGATCTGCGATCGCTTCCCGCACCACGGGGTCGGTGATCGCCGGCCGACAGCCGTACTCGACGTGGCGGGCGAGCTCTATCAGGTCATCGAAGAGCAGACCGAGCATCACCGCATTGGCGCCAACGTAGGCGCGCTCGGACGCCAGCCCGGAATTGACCACTGCCCAACCACCATTCAGCTCCCCGATGACGGCATCGGCCGAGACAACGACGCCTTGGAGATTCACTTCGCAGAACTCCGCCGACCCGGTCATCTCCCGGATCGGGCGGACGTCGACACCCGCGCTGGACATGTCGACGGCGAACACCGTCAAACCCGCGTGCGGGCGGGGGGCGGCCGGGTCGGTACGAGCCAACAGGACACCCATCTGCGACCACTGGGCATCAGTGGTCCACACCTTTTGGCCGTCCACCCGGAAGTTCCCGTCAGATAGGCGGACCGCTCTGGTGGACAGTCGTGCCAAATCGCTGCCTACGGAGGGTTCGCTGAACAATTGGCACCAAATGTCCTGGCCCGAACGGATACCCGGCAGGTACCGCTGCTGTTGGGCAGCAGTGCCGAACGCAATGATGAGATGTGCCGCCAAGAGCACTTGGTCGATGGGCCGCGGGGCGCCTGCGGCGACGATCTCCTCCATCACCACCGCGTCACGCAGTGCGGTGTGGTCGTCACGCCCGCCGAACTCAGCAGGCCAGGAGCCGCCCATGTATCCCGCGGTGAACAGATCGGCATACCACCGCCGAACGGCATGCTCGGTTTCGGGGTCGCCCGGCACCCGGGCGCCGTCGCGCCACTGGCCTGCGGGGGCGTGATCGGCGATGAATTCACGTACCTGCCTGCGAAATTCGGTGTCGATCTCGTCGGGATCGGAGGCGGTTACCACGCCACCACCTCGGTCAGCCGCTGGGCAGGGCGCCCTGGACTGCTGGCCAGCACGGCGTTGGCCAGCACCCGGCGCAGGTAAAAGTGATGACCGAGTTCCCAGGTGAAGCCGATCGCGCCGGTCAGTTGGATGCAATCGCTGATGACGGTGGCGGCGTGCGCGGTGATGAAGGTCTCAGCGAGGCCCAATGGCACGGCAACATTGCCGGGATCCTCGTCGAACGCGGCAAGCGCACCCGCGAGCAGCAGTCGCATCTGCTGGGCCGTGATCGCATGGTCGACGAGGCGGTGGGCTACCGCCTGGTGTTGGCCCAGTGATTTGCCGAATGTGATTCGTTGCCCGGCATATTCGACTGCCCTGCCCAATACGTGTTCCACACAGCCGAGGGTGTCGGCGCAGTACAGCGCGGTCCGGGCGGCACGACCCGCCTGCACCACGGCCGGATCGGCCGACCGCAGCACGGTGACGGGGAGATCATCGACGCGCAATGCGGAGATGCGGCGACTCACATCCAATGCGGGCATCGGCTCGATGTCTGCGGCACCCGCGGGTATCGCCACCAGCGCGTCGCCGGAGTTGAGCACGATGAGCAACGTGTCGGCCAGTACGGCAACCGAGGGATCGATCAGGCCATGGGCACGCGGCGCCGGGCCCAGCGCAATGGTGAGATCTCCGGTGCACGCGACGGCGGAAGGAGCGCCACCGGCGACATCGACGGGTAACCCGCCATCGTCTGTCCGGGCCAGCACATAGGTGGCGGCCAGGACATCACATGCCGGACCGGGATAGAGCGCGCGTCCCAATTCCTCCACGACCGCGGCGGCGGCGGTCAGGGTGCCATCGGGAGGCTGCAACGTCGACCACAACCCGTACTGTGCCAGCTGATTCCATGTCATCGCCCAGGTGTGCGGCCATTGGTCATCGGGGAGGCCGGCATGCAGTGCGGTCACCGCCTCACGGGTCGACTGGCGCAACAGCACCAGTTCGGCCGCCAGCGGTGCAGAGGAGGTTGCCGGCATGCCGTCAGCGCCCCCCTGCGCCGGCCACCGGCGCGCCGTAACTGGGTTTGCCAAGCCCCAGGGTGTGCTGAGCGATCATGTTGCGGAAGACCTCCAATGTGCCACCGTAGATGCCGGTCAACGGGGCCCACCGGTAGAGGTACTCGGCGGTCTCGTCGAGCCCGCCGGCGGTGGACAGGGCTCCAGCGGCGCCCTGCAGGTCCATCAACTCCGGTGAAACGTCACGCATCGTCTGGGCTATCGCGACGCGACCGTAGATGTTCGGGGTGGACAGGGCCGCCTCGACACGTGCGATGTTGCGGCCCAACCGCTGGGCCACCGACCGGTCGTCGAGCAGTCGTGTCCCCCCGGCGCCGCGGCATGCCGCCTTCTTCGCGACAGCATCGACGGTAACGGCCATCCGGGTGGCGTGGTTGGTCATCACGGCGATATCTTGTAGCCCGTCGGCCGCGGCCGGCACCGCGCCGTGTTCGGCGTTCAGCGGATCGCTCAGCACACGCCAGCCACCGTTGACGTCTCCGAGCCGGTAGCGATCGTCGACGCGAACATCGCTGTAGTAGGTGATGTTGGTGCGGTCGCCGTCCACGGTCCGCACCCCCTGGATCTCGATGCCCTTGGTGTCCAGCGGCAGCAGGAACATGGTCAGGCTCTTGTGTTTCGGCGCGCCGGGATCGGTGTTGGTGATCAAGAAGACGTACTGGCAGTTGTGCGCGCTGGTGGTGAACATCTTCGAGCCATTTATCACCCAGCTCGACCCATCCGCATCGAGCACGGCGCGAGTCTTGCAGGTGGCGATGTCGGACCCACCCTCGGGCTCGGTGTAGCCCAAGCAGATTCGCACGCTGCCGTCGAAGACGCCAGGCATCACTTCGGCTTTCAGCTCCGGTGTCCCGTTGGACTGCACTGCCCGGGCCACCATTGCGGTGACGCTCCAGGTGATCCACGGCGCTTTGGCACGTCGCTTCTCCAGTTCCCAAAGTCGGCGGCGCACCCGGGTGAACCCTTCGTCGGCCTCGGGTTTGAACTCCGACTCCAGATATCCGGCCGCACCCAGTGCACGGTGCACAGCCTCATCGAAGCTGTCGCCGGTCTCGGCCTCACGGCGATGCACGTCGGCGGTGACGTGCGTGTTCAGGAACGCACGGGCGTTCGCAAGGAAAGCGCGGTCGTCTGCGGTGAGTTCTACCGGGGAGAAATCCATCTGCGTGGCTCCTTGCGGCTCAGGCGGTTTGCGCGGATTCGGCAGGAATGGCGACACCAGCGGTCTCGCGGGCGCCGACGATGTCGGCGATGCTCTCGGCGGTGGCACCCGGATCCCCCCCGGCCAGCGCCCAGCCGCGGGTGCGTCGTAGATAGGCTGTGGCCGCCGCCTCATCGGAGACCCCGAGGCCGCCCTGGATGTGGCAGGCCATCGTCGCGGCCTTGGGTGCTTCATCGGCCATGAACACGAAGGCACAACCGGGTAGTTCGGGCCGGTCGTCGGGCGCGTTGTCCAGGAACCAGGCAGCTCGCCGGGCCAGGTTGCGCCCACCGGCGACCACGATCGCCATATTCGACAGGGGATGCGAGATGGCCTGCAGCGTCGATATCGGTACACCCAACGTGTAGCGGGTTTTGGCGAACTCCGCCGCCACGGTCATCGTCTGCTCGACGGCCCCGACCAGCGCCGCTGCGGTCAGGACGCGCCACTCATCGAGGGCACGAACGTAGGCGGCGTTCGCCTCGACCCCGCGGGCCAGAACTGTGCGCTGATCAGCTGCGCCGGGATCGATCCACGCCATCGGCAGCCGCGCGATGTTCTCGACGGTCACCGGTCGGGTCGTGAACGACAGCCGCACCAGCTCGTCGCCGTCACGCGCGATGACATGGTCAGCGATTGCCGCCGAGGGCACCAACCGCATACCGGAAGGGGTCGGCTGTTGGGGATCGAATGCCACGATCTGCTCTCCCCCGATCACGGCGGGAGTCTGATTGACGATGCCTAGCGCCGCCAGCAACCGTGTCGCACAGACGTGGTCGATCCACGGCACCGGTGCCAGACTGCGGCCGAGCTCCTCAGCGACCAGGGTCAGATCGACGAGGGTGGCACCGTCACCGCCAGCAGACTCCGGCAGGGCCATCGTCGCGGCGCCGGTTGCGCACAGTCGCTCCCACAAGCTCTTGTCGAATCCCGATTCCTCGGCAGCCCAGACCGTTTCGATCGGGCAGTGCGTGGCGAGAAAGTCGCGATAAGCGCTCTGCAGGTCGGTGTGGTCGTCGGTGAGGCTGTAGTCGATCCGGCGAAGTTCGTAGCGGTCCATTCAGATCTCCTTCTTGCGGCCGGTGTTGGGTGCGAGCCGCGGCGCCGGCAGAATCCGGCAGTCGTCGTCGGCTTCGCGCAGACGTGCGCGGATCACCTTCCCGGTCTCGGTACGTGGAAGTGGGTGACGCCACAGCAGGATCTGTTCCGGCAGCTTCCACTTCGCCAGCCCGGTCGTCGTCAGGTGTGCGACAACGCGGGTGTAGGTGAGGTCGGAGTCATCGGGCGCATGGATCGCCAGTTCGACGCGTTCACCGGTGTCGGGGTCAGGCACGGTATAGGCACCGCAGTCACCGAGACCGGCGGCAGCAAGGTCGATCTCGGCCAGTGAGATCTTCATACCTTTGCGCACGGCGATGTCCTTGAGCCGTCCGGTGATTCGGACCTGGCCGTCGATCAGCTGGGCCCGATCACCCGTACGCACCCACTCTCCGCAGAACCCGCTCTCGTTGTGCTCGTCGTCAAGGTAGCCGTGAAACTGGTGTGGACCGCGGACCAAGAGTTCTCCGTTCTGATCGAGTTCGACCGCCACGCCCGGCAAGGGACTGCCGTCGTCCGCGCTCGCTGCGTCGGCACCCAGAGCGGTGGCCGTCGACATCGGAGCTTCCGAGGACCCGTAAATGCGTACCGGGTTGATCCCGATCCGCCGTGCCCGCTCGATCACCTGGTCGCCGATCATGCTTCCGCCCACGGCGATGCAGCGCAGCGGCAAGGTGGCCAGCCCTTGACGGTCCGCTTCGGTGAACAACTCCTCGGCGATGATCGGGACACCACCGAAGATCGTGGCACCGTGCCGCAACACAGCAGCCAGGGACGATTGCGGGTGGAACCGGTCTTCGAGCAGAACCCGGCCGTGTGCCGCCAGGGCGGTGTGCAGTTGCAGCACGCCGGTGATGCTGGCCAGCGGGCTGGGCAGGAAGAACGCGTCGTCGCCGGTGACCCGCAGTGCTGCAGTCATATTCGCGATCCCACAGCGCAGGCTGTTGAGGGTGTGCATCACCCCTTTGGGGGTGCTGGTCGTCCCGGAGGTGAACACCACCAAGGCCGGCGCATCCGGGTCGAGCAGTTCGGTTCCGGCGACCGGTACGTTCGAAGGCTGCGCCAGGACCCGCTCGAGGTCCAGGACCGGGCAGCGCTCGGCAAGCGCCAGCTCGTCGACGTCCGCGGTGAATGCCAATGTCACGGTCGGCGCAGCTGCGGCACATGCATTGTCGATGTCCGCGGGTCCGCAGCGACGGTCCAGCAGGACCGCGACTGCTCCGCTGTACAGTGCGGCCAGGTAGGCGGCGGCCGCGCCATTGCGCAGCGGGGCGATGACGAGCACTGCGTCGCCCGGCCGCACACCGGCCGTCGCGAGCGCGCCGCGGACGGCACCGACTGCGGCGGCCAATTGTTGATAGTTCCACACCGATTCGGCGTCGATGAGTGCCACGCGATCGCCACCCCCGGCCAGGTGGCGATGATAGTCGGCTGCCGCCCGCGCGGTCAGCCAGTAGCCCTGCTCGCGGTACTGAGCGGCGCGATCGGGCGACGCTGGGCGGGTGGAGGCGATCACGACGGCTCCTCGGTGCAGAACAGAACGGGCAGTTCGACCTTGCGCACCTTGCCCGAGGCAGTCAGCGGGAGATCGTCGACGAAGCGCCAGTGCCGGGGGATCTTGAAGTGAGCCAGGCGTTCGGCTGCGAATGCCTCGAGTTCCTCGGCTGTCGCGTGCTCATGAGTCCTGAGTTTCACGACGGCGGCGACTTCTTCACCCCATCGCGGGCTCGGTGTGGCGACGACTGCGACGATATCGACGGCCCGATGGTCGATGATCACCTCCTCGATCTCGGCGGGATAGATGTTCTCCCCACCGCGGATGATGACCTCTCGGGAGCGCCCATGGATGCGCAGGACGCCGATATCGTCGATCGATCCGAGGTCGCCGGTGTGCAGGAATCCGTCGGAGTCGAACACCTCTGCGCTGGCATCGGGTTGGTTCCAGTAGCCGGCCATCGTCAGCGGTGAGCGCACACACACCTCCCCTATCGCACCGCGGGAGACCACCTGACCGCCAGGGTCCACGATGCGAAGCTCGGTGTGCGGTACCGGAACTCCGACGGTGGTCGCGACGTGCTCGGCGTCGCCGGCCAGATCGGACTGGGTGACCATGGGGCATTCGGATTGCGCGTAGGCCAGCGACACCCGCGGTCCGTGAGCCGTGATCTGCTCGACCAACGATGGTGGAACGTTGGTGCCGCCCAGTCCGACCCAATGCAACGCCGCCAGGGATTCGTCGAATCCGGGCGTGTCCAGCAGTGCGTGGAACATTGTGGGCACCCCGCCGGTATGGGTGGCGCCGACGGCCCTCAGCACCGCCACCTGCCTGCGGGGTTCGAACCGCGGGATCGCTACGTAGCTGCCACCGCTGCACAGTGCGGCGGCCACGATGATCACCGCCCCCCCGACGTGATGTAGAGGAATCGGGTTGGCCCATACGCCGGTGTCCGTCGCGCCGAGCGTCAGCGCGCGGATGTTCCCGGCGTTGAGCGCGGTCCGGTGCGACAATGTGGCGCCCTTCGGTCGTCCGGTGGTCCCCGAGGTGAATTGGATCAGGAACGGGTCGTCGGGTGACACCGGCGGCGCGATGAAGTCGACCGCTGCACAATCAATCGCGAGATCGTCGAGGTCGGCGACGACGCAACCGGAACCGGCCAACCGACGAGCACGTGCCACCAAATCCGTGCCCCGGCCGTCGGAAGCCGCGAACAGCATTGCCGGAGTGGTCAGTGCGAGTGCGTACCGGACCTCTTCGTCGGTCCACGCGGTGTTCAAGGGCACCAGGATGGTGCCCGCCAGCGCCGAGGCGTATTCGAGGATCACCCACTGAACGCTGTTGGCCGCCCAAACACCGACTCGGGAGCCGGGGGCGGCGTGGCGTGCGATGCCGGCGGCGGCAGCCAGGCTTGCCGTGAGCAGCCCGCGGTAGGTCAGTCGATGGACCACCACTTCTTCGGTGCCGCTGGCCCCCATCACCGCCGGGCGCTCCCCGATGGCGTCCGCCTGTAGCCGCAGTTGATCACCAATGGTGCGGTCCAGCAGCGGGGCGACGGTGTCGGCGGGCAGTGCGGCCGGAGTCGGTGTGGCGGTCACAGCACCACGCCGGTGCGGCTATGGGCGACTCGGTCGAGCACCACCCCCGCGGACGGGGGTGGCACCAACTGGAGTACGACGTGGTCGGCGCCGGCGGCGCGCTGGGCCGCGACTCGATCGGCCAGCGCGGCCGGGGAATCAGGGACGACCAGCGCCTCGATGAGTCGGTCGGCGACCGTGTCGATGTCGACGTCGGTGAATCCCAGGCGGCGCAGATTGGCACGGTAATTCGGCATGTTCAGGCACAGCGCGAGATAACCGCGCGCTTCGTCCTGCCATCCCGGGCCACCGGAGATGGCGACCAACTGGGTGGGTGCAATCCAAGCGCTCGGACCCAACGCGGCGCGGACCCCGGCGGTATGCGCGACCGGGCAGAAGTAGGTGTGTACACCTTGGGTCAAGGTGCCGGCCAGCTCGGACATCCGCGGGCCCAGCGCCCCGAGGAAGCGCGCCGGTAATGGCCGCCGGCCGGCCGCGGCATCCATCGCCATCAGGTACTCGCGCATCGTATCCACCGGCCGGGCATAGCTAGCCCCCCGGGCCGCAGCGAGGTGGGCGTGGCTGTATCCCAGGCCGAGGTGGAACCGTCCGGGGAAGGCCTCGTGCAGGGCGGCGGCCGCCGACACCATGGCTTCAGGGTCGCGAGCGTGAATCGTGGCGACCCCTAATGCCACCGAGAGCTGTTGGGTGGCTTGCAGATAGAGCGCACCACGCACAAACGGGTCGACGCCGCTGTATTCCTGTAGCCAGATGACCGCCACTCCGGCGTCCTCGATGTCGCGCACAGCGGCCAGCGCCGAATTGGTCGGCATCCGATCCAGGAAGCCGGCCCACAGCCCGAGTCCTTCCGGTGGAGCGCTGGGTGCACTAGACATCAGTGGTCGTACCCGAGAATCGTTGCGGCGTTGTCGCGCAGGAACTTCGGCCACACGTGATCTTTGAATGGCACCGCGTCGAGCTCGCTGAAGGTCCGCTCCAGTTCGATACCGAAGGGGTAGTAACCACCGTAGAGGATCTTGTGTGCACCGCGGGTGTTGGCGTAGTCGATGATGGCGGGCGGGTAGTGCTTGGGTGCGAACGCGGTTGTCGAGTAATACAGATTGGGCCATTTGAGCATCAGCTTGATCGCCAGATCGACCCACGGTTCACCGCCGTGTCGCATCACGAATACCAGTTCGGGGAAGTCATAGCAGACCTGGTCAATCAGCTCGACTTTCTGCGGCGCCAACGGTACCCGCGGTCCCGGTACCCCCACCGCGACGAAAACCGGCAGACCAACCTCGACGCAGGTGGCATAGATCGGATATGCCCGGCGGTCGTCGATGGGCACCTGTGGCGACACCCCGGAGGGGAACATGGTGACGGCCCGGATACCGTAATCATCGACTGCACGGTTGATCGCGCGCACCGAGCCCATGACGTCATTGGGATCCACGGACAGCGACGCCGCGAACCGCTCCGGATACTTCGTCAACGCCAGCTTGGTCGCGTCATTTGTGAGATTGACCAGCGCCACGTCGATGCCGTGGATGTCCATCTTGGCCACCGTCTCGTCGACGGAAGCCCCCAGGGACCACTGCCCGGTCGCGTTGGCCGGCATGTCCTTGAACATGTAGCCGATGGTGTTGCCCTTGCCGGTGCCCGGCCGGATACCGGCGATGCTGGGGATGTTGCTGGCCGCGCGGAACCCCATCAAGGTGTCGATGACGGCGACATCCGTGGGTCGGCTCATGCCGGCCCCTCCTCCGACTGGTCGGTGCCCGGCAGGGTGAAGGTACTGTGTGCGGGATCGAGGCCGACAAACCGGGGCGCCCGCTTTTCCCGCCAACTCCGTACCCCCTCGGCGAAATCGGCTGATGCCAGCGCGGCTTCCATGTAGGCATCACCGCGGGCCACCGCCGGCGGCAGCGTGGAGGTCAAATCGACATAGGTCTGGCGTTTGACCACCGCCATCGCCGCCGGGGAGCACTTGCTGGCGAGTTCTGCGGCGTACTCCGTTGCCGCCGAGAGCAATTCATCGTCAGTGACGACGCGGTTCACCAGACCCAGCTCGGCCGCTTCGGCCGAGCGGACCAGCCGTCCCGACATCAACAGGTCGTTGGCCACGCCGATGCCCACCAGACGCGGCAGCAGCCACGTCATGCCGAGTTCGGCAGTCAGTCCGCGGCGGACGAAGGCGGTGGCAAATTTCGTCGACACCGAGGCGAACCGGATATCGCACATCATCGCCAATTGCATGCCGATGCCGAAGCACGCCCCGTTGACAGCGGCGATGACCGGCTTGCCGATGGTCATCGCTTTCCAGTAGGTGGGGCGTTCCTTCTTGATGGTGTAGGAACCGTTGTCTGCGACATTGTCGAGGCTGCCGCCGTCGGCCCCCACGCAGAAGTCCGGCCCGGCCCCCGTGATCAACAACGCCCGCACCTGTGGATCGACGGCCAGCACGTCCAGCTCGGCGAAGAACTTCTCGCCGAGTGCCGGTGTCCACGCATTCCCCGGCGGACGGTTCAGCGTCACGGTTGCCACTCCGCCGGCCACAGTGACCTCGACGGTGCCGTCCACCGCCCACGGCGACGTCTTGGTGTCGCTCACAGGCCCAACAGTTCGACGGCGTTGTCCCGCATGATGCGTTGACGCACCGGAGAATCCAGATGCGCGATCTCCTTCTCGTACTGCAGGGGCTCGACGAGTCCTTCGGCGTGCGGCCAATCCGAGCCGAACAGCACATGATCGGCACCGATCAATCCGATGAGCTCGTCGAGATCGTCCTCGTAGTACGGCGCGACGTAGACATGGCGTTTGAAGGTCTCGACGGGATCGCTGTGGAACCCTTCTGGCGTCTGGTTGAAGTACTTGGTCATGATCTTCATCAGCGGCTTGACCCAACCTGCGCCATTCTCGATACTGACCGCCCGCAGCCGCGGATGCCGATCGAACACCCCGTCGATGATCAGGCTGGCCATCGCGTCGTGAATGGCGCGGTCTCCGACAACGACTTTGGCCAGCACGTTGGTCCGGCCGAACGCCTCCAGAGTGGCCGACCCACCCCACATCGCCGACATCTTGTGATAGCCGCTGTCCCCGAGGTGGAAGGCGACCGGGACGCCTGCCTCGGCAATGCGTGCCCACACCGGATCGTGTGACGGATGGCCCAGTGAGCGTCCGCCGCCGTGTCCGTCGGGCACCGGCGCCGGCCGGACATGAATCATCCGCGCGCCCGCTGCCAGGACGCGTTCGACCTCGGTCACCGCGACGTCGGGCTGGGCCAGCGAGATCATCGGCACCGCGAACAGTCGACCTTGGTACGTATAACCCCAGTCCTCCTCGAGCCAGCGGTTGAACGCCTCGAGCGTGGCCAGCATCGCCGGGATGTCCTGGTGCAGCGCCTCTTCCAGTCCTACACCCATGGTCGGCAGCATGACCGCTCCGGCGAGGCCCTGGGCGTCGATCCGGGCGATGCGAGCGTCACGGTCCTGGTGCTCCGGCGGCAGCGGTTCGACTTCCATCAGGGTCTTGCGACTGACCCCGTCGGGCATCCGGCCGCGGAAGTACAGGTCAAGACAGCCGGGTTTGGCAACCGGGTTGAATGTCGGATTGGGGATGAAGTGGCTGACCTTCTCCCCGATCAGTACGACCGCGCGCTTACCCTTCTGCACGACCTGCACACCGCGCTGGGCGAATGCCGGATCCAGGTGGCGGGTGCAGGCGTCCAGGGGTTCGTAGTAGTGGTTGTCGATGTCAATGGGGCGGGTGTCAGCCATGGAACTCCTCGAATCAGGGTGTGGGGCGGAGATTTTCGTATACGGCCGGACGTTCTTGCTGGCGGGCGAGCAGCGTTTCCTTGGTGTCGTCGGGGTGGTACATCCCGGCCTGCCACAGCGCGACGAGGTCCAGGCCGTCTTCGACGGAGTGCTCACGCGCATGGTTGATCAGGTGTTTGGAGCCCCAGACCGGCAGCGGACTCTTCGCGGCGATCTCGGCGGCGATATCCGCCACGGCCTTCAACAGGGATTCGTGGTCATCGAAGGTCTGGTTGACGAATCCGACTTGCTCGGCGCGCACCGCGGGCGTGCGCGTGCCGCGATAGGCCATCTCGCGCACCAACGCATCGGGCATCACCTTGGACAACCAATGCAGTTGGCCCACATCAGGAGTGATGGCGATGTTGACTTCCTGCAAAAGGAAGAACGCGTCGCGTGTCGCATAGCGCAGATCGCATGCGGCGGCCAACGACACACCGGCGCCGACGCAGCCACCTTGTACCGCCGCGATCACCGGTACCCGCGACCGCTGCAATGCCAGGAATGTCTCATGCAGCGACCGGATCCCCTGATAAAGGAACGCCCGCTTGCGTCCCGGTTCCACCCCGCCGTCAACGGCGCGGAACATCCCGCCGTCGAACACCCCGAGATCCAAACCGGCACAGAAGTGTTTGCCCTCCGCCGACACCACGATCACTCGTGCGCGGGCATTGCGGTCGATGTCCTCGACGAGCGTGCGCAGTTCGGCCCAGAACGACGGGATCAACGAATTCTTCTGTTCGGGCCGGTTGAGGTGAAGATGCGCGACATCACGCTCAAAACGCAGGTCAAAACAGGTCAAGCCGGTCTGGCTCATCGGGTGGTTTCCTTCAGTCGACTGATCACCGGTGCCCACACCTCGGGCTGCTCGGCATACGGAATGTTCAGCCGCAGCCCGTCGACCAACCCGCCGTATCGCTCCAGCAGCACATCGGCCAGCGATCCGGCGTCGGCCACAACCGCCAGGGTGTGCAGCATCTTGTCATCGACGAGCTCACTCATCTCGGCCCACCGACCCTCGCGCGACAAACGGTGGAATTCCTCGTGCGCATCGCCCCAACCGTGGTGGTCGAGCACACCCCGATACGACGGCGTGGACGCGTAGAACGCCAGCTGGCGGCGCACCCCGGCGATCGGCACCTCCAGATCCGCCCCCTGCGGTCCGGTCGCCAGGAACACCGGCACGCACACCTCGGGTTGCTCGGTCCGCCCACCGGCCGCCATCCCCCGCTTCAGCGCAGGCAAAGAAACCTCCGCCAGATACGACGGACTCGTGAAGGCGTGGCCGATCACCCCGTCGGCCACCTCGCCGGCGACCTCGGTCATCCGTGGCCCGACGGCAGCCAGCCACACCTTCGGGGCACCATACGGATTCGGTCCGGGGTCGAACAACGGATTGGACAGCGTGTGCTGATAGAACCGGCCGTCGAAGTTCAGCTTGCTACCGTGGTGCCAACTGTCCCAAATCGCCTGCAGCGCAAGAATGAATTCGCGCATGCGGGCGGCGGGCGCCGACCACGGCATCGAGAAGCGCCGGGTGATGTGCGCCTTGACCTGCGAACCGAGCCCGAGAATGAACCGCCCGCCGGTGAGCAGCTGAAGGTCATTGGCGGTGGCCGCCACCGTCATCGGAGTTCTCGCGAAGGCAACCGCGATGTTGGTGCCGAGGTCGACGTCGGCGGCCCCGGCCGCCAGCGCTACGGCCAGGAACGGGTCGTGTGCGGCTTCGGCGGCGAACAACCGATCGAATCCGACCGACGCCGCCGAGCGGGCAGACCGGGCCGGGGAGGCCGGATCATCGAGGGACTGCCGCAGAGCGCCGTCGACCTTCAACGGGCAAGCCCTTGCTGCGCCTGCGAAAGCTGGAACCGGGGGTCGCCGTTTGCGGCCTGCACGACTCCGGCACGACGGGTGAGGAAGTCGGCTTGGCGATAGATGGCGTAGAGCACAACCGGCGGAAATGTGATGACCGCGATATTCATGAAGATGAACTTGAACCCCACGCCGTACCACAGTCCTTGCCCGATATTGGCGAATCCGGTTCGCGCTTCGGAGAAGAAGTAGACGATCGAGCAGGCCAACAGCATGGCGATGGCGGCGAAGGCGACCCACAGGTAGCGGATACGCCCCTCGTCGGGCAGGTCGGTGCGCAGCAGCCGCAACCACACCACGAACAGCGTGATGCCCGCACCGACCGCGGCCAGCTCGATCCCGAACATGTAGGCGTTCTGCCCCCAGTAGCGGTTGTCGGCCATCGCATACTGCCAGAAGAACCACTTCCATCCGGGCTCGGCCGGGTAGGCCAGCGGAGTATCCCAAGCGCCTGTCAGGTTGCCGATCAGGAACGGCAGCTCGTAGGTGATCTGGCTGGCAGCGGTGAACGGCAGGTACACCAACGTCAGCTCGGCGGCCTTCTCCAGCCCACTGCGGTGCTCGCCGGGCGCATCCCAGTACACGACCAGCGGCAGGCCGACGAACGGGATCGTGAAGATGACGTTGGCGATCACGTCGACGGTGAACGTCGCTGGAATCAACCCGAGTTGGGGCCCGATTGTCATGACTGCCCAGAAAATGGCGAGGAACACGACAGCCGACAGGTAGATCTTGACGCGATGTGGCGCAAAGGGGCGTGCCAGATTCGGTTCCAGCTCACTCATGACGGTCAACACCCATCCTCGATAGCTTGCAGTACGCTATTCCGCCCTGGCAGAATATGATTCTTGTCAGGCAGAACGCAAGGGCGTTGCGTGCATTATTTTCGTGATGGTTCGTCCGGAGACAGCCGGAGACAGGTAGTGGTGCAGTGACAGCGCTCGGCAGCGAACTGGCGGAAGCCTTGGTGCCCTACCTCGAAATCGCAGATGGCCAGTACCTGCCGACGCCGGTGGCGCAGGGCCCATGGGGGGAAACCATTGCGGGCCATGTCAGCGGCGGCCTGTTGGCATGGTCCCTCGAACGTGATGTCGGCGACCCGGCTTGGCAACCCACGCGCCTGACGGTTGACCTACTGCGTCCGGCGCGCCTGTCTGCGTTGAGCATCCAAACCCGCACCGTGCGGGACGGCCGGCGGATCCGGTTGGCCGAGGCGACGATGACGCAGGGTGGTGATGTGGTCGCGCGTGCCAGTGCGATGTTCCTGCGCCGCGGTGAGCAGCCCGAACAACAGGTTTGGACGGCGCCTGTCACCATGCCCGTACCGCCGGAGGTCCCAGTCACCGAACCCCGCCGATCCCCTTTCTTCCTCCGCGCATACGGCTGGGGACCCGCTGCACCTATCCCCGGCATCGGCACTGACGCACCGCCGATCGCACCGAAACATGCGTGGATCCAAGAGGTCCGACCGCTCGTGGACAGCCTCCCGCTGACGCCCTTCACCAGGGCTGCCATGGCAGCCGACGTGACGAATCCGCTCACCCATTGGGGTACCGCGGGAATGCGTTTCATCAACGCCGACTACACGCTGTCACTGTGTCGGTTGCCCGAGGAGCACCTCATCGGCCTCACCGCACAGACCCACGCGAATTACGCCGGTATCGCCACCGGTGTGGCGACACTCGTCGACGGGCGAGGAGTCATCGGAACCTGTACTGCCAATGCCGTATCGGACACGCGGTTCAAACCGCCGCACGATGCGTAGACAGGCTCAGTCAGAGCCCCGGTTTCAGCGACCCGCGGCAGCGAGGCAGAAATGCAGCAGATCGCCGATCTCATCATCGGTGGGCCGCGTCCCCGCCCACAGGTGACCCGACACTCGTCCCATCACCGCGTGAGTCACGAGGTCGGCGGTCAATTCCGGATTAGGGCTACCGAGCATCGCAAACGGCTCATGCAGAAGCCTCGCCAACGGCGCCTTCGCGACGTGGTTTCCGGTCGGCAATGCGGTGTTGAAGTTGCTGCTGTTAGCCAACACCGCCACGGTCGAGGCGGCGTGTGACTCGGCGACTTGCGACAGCATGCCGTCGAGCCACCGGCGCACTTTGAGTTCTGGTGTCGATTCCTTGGCCATCTGGTGACCGACGACGCTTGCGACGCGCTCCGCCCCGTCCTCAATCAAGGCCGCGACGAGTGCATCCTTTGACGGAAAGTGGCGATAGAACGCGTCATTCGACAAACCGGCGACCGCGACGATGTCGGCGACGCGAGCCTTCGCCGCGGTGCCGTTCTCAGCGATGACCTCCAACGCCGCGTCGAGCAACGCACGCACCTCTTGGGCGTAGTTGGTCCGGCGGGCGGCCGTTTCGGCGGCGATGCGCGCCGCGACTCCGCTGTCGGCGCCATTGACTGCATTCTTCATTCTCAGAATCATATTCTGACTATCCGGCCGGGTCGCCTCCGTACCGAGCGTCGCCTTCTGCCGTGTCTTCAATGCCGCCCGCGCGCACATGGTCGCGGCCAGATTGCTGTCAGTGCGGTCGGGTCGGTCCGTCAGTCCAGCATGGCTGGACACATGCTGCCTCCGCTGCCGCCGCAAAAACGGCAGGCGATTGCCTCCGCGGCGCCGAGCGAACTGCTCGAACTGCCGTTTCTGGGCCCGCAAACCATCACCGATCCCGTAGGGGCCTACGCCGTCGCCAAACAAGCCGTCCTCGTACGGGTCAGTGCCGTGGCGGCGAAATGGGGCCGGCGTCGGGGGCGCGTCAACTCGATCAGTCCTGGGGTATCTCCACGCCGATGGGAAGCAGCGAACTCGATTCGGCGCGAGGCGATGCGAAACGCGAGTTGATCGCCGCGTCGATAGTGGGCCGTGTCGGCACTCCGAGCGACGTCGCGGCGGCAGCCGAGTTCCTGCTGGGCCCCAACTCCACCTTCATCACCGGTACCGACCTGCTGGTCGACGGTGGGACGGTGGCGGCGATCTCCTGCCGGCCTGCGTGACGCTCAGCTGTCGGGTAGCACCCGGGCCCCGGCGTAAGGTGCCCACTGGCTGCGACCCCGCCCGCGCCGCTGACAAAGCCGGACGATCGTCTTCGCAGCGAAACTCAGTGCCCGATTCCGATGTGTCTGCTGATGTCGCCGACGAGGTCGGGGTGGATCACACGGTAGGCGAATCTCCAGTCACCATCCACCTTCTCCAGGGTGTCATGCCAGCGACCACCGAGTATCGGCTGGAGCGCAAAATCGGGAAGTGCTTGCAAAGCAACGTAGTACGAATGGACGCTGGCCCGAAGTCCGCTCTGATCGACTCGGACGATGACGTTTGTGGTGAGGTGCTTTGTCTTCGGTGCACCCTCGTACAGCAGGACGGCATCGGTGAGAAGGGACCGCACCGACGGACCGCTGAGAGATTCGTCGGAACCGGTGACCCGGACCGTGGCATGCTCGAAAAGGGCTACTGCCGAATCGAAGTCACCTAGGTCGAAGAACTCCGCATACGAGTACACGAGGTTCTTTATGGCCTGAACATCGTCGGACATTGGGGCGACCTCTAGGCAGACGTAGGAATCCGGCTCGGACCCCTCATGACATCATCGGGAACGGACTCGCGTCAATGATGTCGACGGGTCATCCGAGCCATCAGCATGGGGTGGACGCGCCAAACAGAACGTCAGCATCCTTCCACGATTCGTCCGCTTTGATTTTGGTCAGCCCGGCCTGGTCGCCGAACTCTGCCCGGGTCAGACCCTCTGTCCTTGCAGTCGCAGCCCGCTGAGCCAATGCAAGCCGCGGCGGATCTGATTCGGGATCAGAATAGAATTTCCCATCGCGCAGTAGAACTTTCACCGTCTCGTCGCTTACGCCGAGTTGCTCACTGATCTGCCTTCGACTTGCACCATGGTGCTGCAGCTCAACGGCCTGTCGGCAGCGTTCGAGGCGCTCGGTGCGCACGGAGTTGTTGGAGGCATTCCGTCCGTCGTTTGGGCCAGCAGGTGGTTTGGCGCTGTCGCGGCAATCGTCGCAGACGGGTTCGCTGCGGCGCCGCGCGGCGATCCAGGAATGGCCGCAGAGCGTGCACACCAGGCCTACGCCTTTTACCGGAAGGCGGCTAGTACTACAGCCGTAGATCGGTTTTCTTGAAGTTGTGCGGCGTGTTTGCGCTGGTAGGAGCGGTTGCCGGGGCATTGTTTGCGGTTTGTGAAGACTGAAACGATGCCCGCGGCAGCCGCGGGTTT
>WBZP01000163.1_pt1 | contig 96159 bp, 90 predicted proteins | sample 5204301 | NCBI WGS metagenome assembly WBZP01 (sample SAMN12412401, study PRJNA552823) | activated sludge metagenome | isolation source: activated sludge from nitrification reactor of wastewater treatment plant... | place: USA: Pennsylvania | collected 2017 | reverse complement strand
GGCGCGGCCGCTGCGTTGGGCGTAGTTGGCCGGGGTCGGCGGCACGTTGCGCAACCCGACCGCGTTCAGGCTGGCGATGTCGACGCCCAGTTCCATCGTCGGCGAGCAGTACAGAACCTTCAATTCGCCCTTGCGGAAGGCCTTTTCACGCTCTTCACGATCCGCCGAGGTCACCTGCGCCGTGTGTTCGCGGGCATACATCCCGTTGAGTTCGGCCGCCGTGTTGCGATAAAGACTCAGGAAGAAGGGGTTGACCCGGGTTCCGCGATCGGGGTCGAAGCCTTTTCGTAGCGGATCAGGGGCACCCATCTGCCCGCCGCCCGGCTTCCATATCACCGACGAGGCTTTCAGCCGATAGTTGGGCCCAGGCATGCCCTGGATCTCCACCGTCGTGAGCAACCCGACGCGCTCCAAGGTGCTCAGCACGTCTTCGATGACGCGCTGCGCGTCGGCGCCGTCCAGGCCGGAACCGGACAGTGTGAGTCCGCTGGCTTCGCGAATGTAGCGGCCCAGCGCGGTGCGGCCGGTCATCCGACTGATGGACCGAGCCGCACCTGGCCTACCCGGCTGGGTTGTCACCACCGCGGGGGCGGGCCGGGGCTCGTGCATCGGGATCGACCACAGGCCGGTCAGATGCTGGTCGGATTGGCGTTTGACGCGGTCGAAGCCGTCGTCGGTCAGGCAGTCGATCGCCACCGCCAGATCGCGCCGGAACTCGTCAAGGACGATGGCGCACAGTTCTTTTCGCTGCACCGCTTCGGCATCGCGCAGCGGTTCGTAGGTCTTGCTCCACAGTGCGTCGTCTGCGGCGATTTCGCTCAGCGACTCGTATTCGACGACAAGCAGCCCGGTCTGCTCCAGGTTCGGCATGGTGACCCGCCAGCCTCGCTGCAGATCGGAGTACAAGCGGTATTCGATGAACTCCTTGAACGCCCGTTCCGCTGCGGTGCGGGCACCGTAGACAGCCTCCGGGTTGGCGGCGTAATCCTCGAAGCGCAGATCGAGGCCTGCCACGACACGCTCGGCGACGTCGTCATGGCGGAGGCTGCCCGATTGCAGCGCCCGGAAGGTCGCACCGCGAAGTTGCACCGTCTGGACGAAGTCGTTGAAGTGTCCGGCTTGAAGGCTCGCGTCCTGGCGGTTGTCGACGAAGGTCAGGAGTTTGCGGGACTCCTGATCGAGTTCGTCGGGGGGGATCTTGTCCAGCGAGCGCACGATGGAGGTGCTGAGCACCGTGACCGCCGAGCTTCGGCCCTCGGCGTCGAGCGTGGCGAGTTTCGCGAAGTCACTCCCCCGCGCCTGCTCATAGGAGATCTTGCAGCGCAGGCAGAACCGGAACGGCGCGGGAACGAACGCGGCGTCCACACCGCCGCCGGTGACTTCGACTCCTCCGACGTCGACCTTGACCCGGCGAGGCAGATACGGGCGGCGCCGGTCCACGACGTCACCGTCAGCCAGCCAGGAGTCTGGGAGCCGGCCCTCCGGAATCGGATCCACTGGCCAGGGCTGTCCGGTCGAGATGTAGAGGTAGCCGTTGGCCTGGTCACCGCCGCTGGCATCGCGGTCACGCCGCGGTCGGTAGATGGTCTCGGATCCCTCGGTTGTTCGCGCGACGACGAGATACTCCTGGCCGCACTCGCGGCAGAACGCCAGCGGCATCAGCACGTGGTCGGGCTGGTCCGGGACGGCGATTTGGTACTGGGAGGTGATGTGGCGTCGGGCCTCGTGCTCGACGGAGACGTAGACGGTGTCGCCCTTGGAGAGGAATTGGTGCAGTCGGAAGGCGAACAGCGGACGGTCGTTGACGGGATGTTTCGCGGCTGAGCCGGCCAGCAGGGTGGCGCGGATGGCTCGGGCACACTCGTCCACCGTGCGCCCGGTCTGTCCGGCTAGCCGTGCGGCGGCGTCGCGTACCCGGGCAGGTCGCTGCCTGATCACCCGGCCGGTTCCCTGCTCGATCGCCAGCCCGAACGTCGTCTCGATCCAGGAAGCCAGCGACGACGAGGCGAGTTGGTCGTAATCGCCTGTCGCTCCTTCGCTTTCGACTTCGCGGGTGAGCTGTGGGATATCGTTCCGGTCACCGGTCGTGGCGTGATCGAGCGTCTCCCCGATCACTCGCGCGGGAGTGACTTCAGTGCCGAACAATCCGCTCGCCACATCGGCGACGACCCGGCGTTGATCGGCTTCGGTTCCCGCGCTGGCCATCGTCGCCGAGGTGCCCACACACTGCATGTCCGGTGACTGGCAGGCGTCCCTGACACGGCGGACGAGCATGGCGACATCAGCACCCTGGCGGCCGCGGTAGGTGTGCAGTTCGTCGAGCACCAGAAACTGAAGTCCCTTGGCGGCATCGACCAGTTTCCGGCGTTCCTCAGGCCGGGTGAGCATCAGTTCGAGCATCACGTAGTTGGTCAGCAGAATGTCGGGAGGATTGCGCAAGATCGCTTCGCGGGCCTCCCCCTGCTCCTGGCCGGTGTAGCGGGCGAAGGTCACCGGTTCCTTGTCCCGGCCGTAGCCGAACCGCAGGAACTTCTCGAGTTCGAGGACCTGGCTGTTGGCCAGAGCGTTCATCGGGTAGACGATGATTGCCTTGACTCCGGGCTGCCGCGGCTCCTGATGCAACACTCGGTCGACGATCGGGATGATGTAGGCCAGCGACTTGCCCGAACCCGTTCCCGTCGTGAGGACGTAGCTCTTGTTGGAGCGGGCGGTCTCGATGGCCTCACGCTGGTGCCGGTGCAGAGTGATCGGCCGGCTGCCGGTGTCAGCTTCGTCGCGCTTGGGCCGGAAGATCCTGGAGCACTCGGGATGCAGCAGGCCTTCGGCCACCAGATCGTCGATCGAGCCGCCGGAGGCGAACGTCGGGTTCAGCGAGAGCCAGGGCTCGGGCCACTGCTTGCCTTCGGCGAGTTCGTCCTGGACATATTGTGCGATGCGGGGGTCCAGCGGGCTGACAGAGCTGGTTGTGAAGGACTTGTAGTCGTCGATGAGCTGCCGGTGAACCCGGAAGATATCCACGTCCCTCCCCCCGTCGCCCTTGGTCCCCTGGCCGTGCCCGCTGCCGTCGGCATCTTTAGGCAAGATACCGACGTTCTCGTCGGACGGTGTCGTTGCCGCCATCTCGACGCGCCCAAGCCCCGCAGACCTTGGTAGCGCGCTCCCACCCTGGCTGTCCCCGGCAAGCCCAAGCCGGGACGACGGTCGTGGGGACGACCACTCTAAAAGAGGTGTAAACCTACATGCATGCGATTCGGAGGCCGAAGGAATGCCTCTACCAGCGGAAACGCTCTTTAGACGGCTTCAGTCCGTGTTTACTGTAAAGACCGCCGCCCCCGGTAACAACGAGAGGGACTTGGCAGCCAGTCAGCTGTAGCTCGCGATGACCCACGCCGCGCGCGGATCGTTCTGCGATTTGCCCATCCACTCGATTAACCCTGCGTCTCGCAATGCTTGGAGTCTCAAGGTCGCTGTTGGTCGGCTCATTCGTAGCGCCTCGGCGACCTCGCCCGTACCCATCGGGGTCCGCGCGCCACGCAAGAGATCGAGCACGGCCTGGCTGCCCTTCGGAAGCCGGTCGGCGACCTCTGGTGGGAGCCGTGGAATTGCCTCCAGTCGAAGGCGAACGCTACCGGTGCCTTGTCGGTAGACCGGGTCCGTCAGTCCGACCTTGCGCATCTCGGCGAAATTCCTCGCTGTTGTTGCTCACCACAGCGACGGGCACCGATCGTCTTGTGGCACCTTTCAGAATCGCCTGCACCTCAGGACTCGGCTGGCTGATGCGTGCACAGTCGATCTCCGCAGCGGAACAAGCCGCCTCAACGCTGCCGAGTTCCGTGTACTGATGTTCAGCGGTGTAGCGCAAGACGGCTAGGTGGTCAGTCGTGCTGCGAATCTCGCTTGGGAGCGAAACATGTTGCAGCGCAGCCCGAGCCCGCTCCGCAGCCTGAGCGCTCAGCGGGGGCGGCATAAGGGCGGTAATCGGTCCGTCGAAGTCAAGAAGCAAAGCCCCGGCCGCCGCGATGATCTCTGCCGCGCCGGTCATTTCAGCGGCCGCGCAATGGAGTCCCAAATGCTGTTGAACCAGTTACGGGTCTGCGTCACGAACTGGGTTCCGGTCGATTCCGGATCGCCATCGTCCGTGTAATGAAACATCACGGCGTCTTTGCCCATAGGGTCGAAAATCGCGATGCCCTTGCGGTCGATTGTGACGTCGTGCCGCATGACCGGGTACGGTTGCCGACGCCCTGAACGACCTGAGGAAGCCGAAGTGAGAGTCCCCGCGCCTCGGGCGACGTGCCCACAGCGTGCCCACAATCGAGGCGCGATGGCTGGTCTGACCGAGCCCGCCAGCCACCAGAACCGGGCTGACGTGCGGGGAAGGGACGGAGCCGCCTGGGGGAATCGAACCCCCGACCTATTCATTACGAGTGAATCGCTCTACCGACTGAGCTAAGGCGGCGTGCCCGGGCCACCGGGCGCAGCAGAGTCTACGGCAGGCGCCGCGGCCCACCCAAAACGCGACGCGTCAGTCGCGCAGCGACCGGCCGATGGTGGCCACCATCGCGTCGACGGCGAACTTCGGCTTGACGTTGGTCGCCAGCGCCTCCCGGCACTGCAGCACCGCCTCGATGCACCGCAGCAGACGTTCCGGTGACGCGTGACCGGCCAGCGCGCCCGCCCGCTCGGCCATGTCGGGATGGTTCAGCGTCACCCGGTCCGCGCCACTGGACATCAGGAGCGCGTCGCGAAAGTGCGTCGCCAAGTCGATCAACGCGCGGTCGAGGGCATCACGCGACGCGCGGGTCTGCCGCGACTTCTGGCGTCTCTCAAGGTCTTTGATCGCCCCGGTGGCCCCGCGCAGCGTGCCCGCCGTGCCCTTTCCTGTGCCGCCCGCCCCGAGCGCGGTGCGCAACTGCTCGGTCTCGGCCTCGTTGCGCACCTCGGTCAGCGCCTTGGCCTCGGCTTCGGCGGTGGCGACGAGTTCCTCGGCCGCGGCGTAGGTGCGTGACGGCGTCGCGGCGTCACGGGCCAGCCCGAGCGCCTGTTTGCGCCGCTCGCGGGCGTCGGGGTCGGTGGCCAGCCGCCGGGCCCGCCCGACGTGACCGCCGCTCACCGAGGCCGCCCAGGCGGCTTGATCGGCGTCCAGGCCGTCGGCGTCGGTGAGTACCTGCGCGATGGCCGCCGCCGACGGCGTCACGAGGGCGACGTGCCGGCAACGCGACCGCAGCGTCACCGCGATGTCCTCGGGATCAACCGACGGCGCGCACAACAGGAAGACCGTCGACGCCGGGGGTTCCTCGACGACCTTCAGCAGTGCGTTGGCGGCGCCCTCGGTCAGCCGGTCGGCGTCCTCGATCACCACGATCTGCCAGCGTCCGGTGCTGGGCCGCCGAGACGCCGTCTGGACGATGGCACGCATCTCCTCCACCCCGATGGACAGGCCCTCAGGCACCACGCGCCGGACGTCGCCGTGGGTGCCGGCCATCGTCGTCGTGCAGGCCCGGCACTCGCCGCAGCCCGGAACGCCGTCGGAGGTGCACTGCAGGGCCGCGGCGAAGCACTGGGCGGCCACCGATCGGCCCGACCCGGGCGGCCCGGTGATCAGCCAGGCGTGTGTCATGGTTCCGGTGGTCAAACCGCTGTGAGTTGAATCACCGCGCGCGGCGGCTGCGGCAGCCACCAATTCCGCCTCGACGGCGTGTTGGCCCACCAATCGCGCGAAAACCCCGGACATCACCGCCAACAGTAGTGCCGCGGACCGACGGACTCGGCCGCGGACGGACCCGAAAGGGCCCGTGCGCCGCCCGCGTGGGTTCGGATCCGGCACCGCCGACCGATACGGTTAGCGGGTGACCACCATGCCAATGAGCAGGCGGATCAGCGGATTCGTCCGCTGGCTCGTGCGCACACCCTGGCCGGTGTTCACCCTGGGCATGCTGCAGGCCGACATCATCGGCGCGCTGTTCGTGCTCAGTTTCCTGCGGTTCGGACTGCCGGCGGCGGACCGGGTCCAGCTCCAGGATCTACCGACCCCGAACCTCATGGTCTTCCTGGCATATCTGTTCGTGTCGTTCACGCTCGGCGCCGGCCTGAGTCTGTGGCTGCTGACCCCGGTGTTCCGCTGGCAGCGCAGCAACGGCCGGCTGGCCAGAACCGATCCGGCAGCAACCGAACTCGCCCGCACCCGGGCGCTACGGATGCCGATCTACCGGACCATGATCAGCGCCACCAACTGGCTGATCGGCGGTGTCGTGTTCATCGCGGCCAGCTGGCCGGTGGCAAGCCAGGCGGCACCGGTGGTGGCGGTGGTCACCGCGCTGGGCGCCACCGCGACGTCGATCATCGGATACCTGCAGTCCGAGCGGGTGCTTCGACCGGTCGCGGTCGCGGCGCTGCGCGGCGGGGTGCCCGAACACTTCCACGCGCCCGGCGTGATCCTGCGCCAGGTGCTGACCTGGGTGCTGGGCACCGGAGTGCCCCTGCTGGCGATCCTGCTGACCGTCGTGGCCGGCAAGTTCTCCCTGCTGCACGCGCAGTACGGCGAACTGTTCGCCCCGGTTGTGATGCTCTCGGTCCTGGCGCTCGTCGTCGGACTGACCGGCACGGTGCTGGCCGCGATGTCGGTCGCCGATCCACTGCGCCAGCTGCGCTGGGCGCTCGGTGAGGTCCAGCGCGGCAATTACAACGCCCACATGCAGATCTACGACGCCAGCGAGCTCGGGCTGCTGCAGGCCGGCTTCAACGACATGGTCCGCGACCTGGCCGAGCGGCAACGCCTGCGGGACCTGTTCGGCCGCTACGTCGGCGAGGACGTCGCGCGCCGCGCGCTGGAACGCGGGACCGAACTGGGCGGCCAGGAGCGCCACGTCGCGGTGTTGTTCGTGGACCTGGTGGGCTCGACCCAACTGGCGTCCACCCGCCCACCCGGCGAGGTGGTCAACCTGCTCAACGAGTTCTTCCGGGTGGTGGTGGAAACCGTCGCCAATCACGGCGGCTTCGTGAACAAGTTCCAGGGTGACGCCGCGCTGGCCATCTTCGGCGCCCCCATCGAGCATCCCGACGCCTCCGGCGCGGCGCTGGCCGCCGCGCGGGAACTGCACGACGACCTGCTGCCGGTGATCGGCGACGCCGAGTTTGGCATCGGGGTCTCCGCGGGCCGGGCCATCGCCGGACACATCGGCGCGCAGGCCCGCTTCGAGTACACCGTCATCGGCGACCCCGTCAACGAGGCCGCCCGCCTGACCGAACTGGCCAAGCTGGAAACGGGGCACGTTCTGGCGTCGTCGAATGCGGTCAGCGGCGCGGTGGACGCCGAGGCGCTGCAATGGGACGTCGGCGAGATCGTCGAACTCCGCGGCCGCATCCAGCCGACCCAGCTGGCGCGCCCGGTCCGGTTGGCCACGCCGAGCACCGTGTCGGTCAGCTCTTCTTAGCGGCCTTTTTCGCCGGTGCCTTCTTGGCGGTCTTGCGGGCGGTTTTCTTCACCGGTCCGCGTGCCCGGCGGTCCGCCAGCAGCTCCGATGCCCGCTCGTCGGTGATCGACAGTACGTCGTCGCCCTTGCGCAGGCTGGCGTTGGTCTCGCCGTCGGTGACGTACGGGCCGAACCGGCCGTCCTTGATCACCATCGGCTTCCCGGATGCCGGATCGGTGCCGAGCTCGCGCAGCGGCGGCGCCGAAGCCGCCTGGCGGCCGCGGCGTTTCGGCTCGGCGTAGATCTTCAGCGCCTCGTCGAGGGTGATGTCGAAGATCTGGTCCTCGGTGGCCAGCGAGCGGGAGTCGGTGCCGCGCTTGAGGTACGGGCCGTAACGGCCGTTCTGCGCGGTGATCTCCTCCCCGGATCCCGGATCCACACCGACGACACGTGGCAGTGACAGCAGCTTGAGCGCATCCTCGAGGGTGACGGTCTGCAGGTCCATGCTGCGCAGCAGCGAACCGGTGCGGGGTTTGGGGCCGGTGGGCTTCTTGCCCTTCCTGGCGGTCACCCCGGCGTCCGGCTCCTCGGGCGGCTCGGGCAGCACCTCGGTCACGTACGGCCCGTAGCGGCCGTCCTTGGCGACGATCTCGTGCCCGGTGTCCGGGTCGACACCGAGGCTGCGGCCTTCCTGTGGTGTGGCGAAGAGATTTTCGGCCAGCTCCAGGGTCAGCTCGTCGGGGGTCAGCGAGTCGTTCAGGTTAGCCCGCTGGGGAACAAGCTCGGCTTCTCCCTTTTCCGGGTCACCGAGGATCATGCGCTCCAGGTAGGGCCCGTTCTTGCCGACGCGGACGTTGACGGCGCGCCCCTGATCGTCGTCAAAGAGCTTGATGGAGTTGACCGTTCGGGCATCGATGCCCGCCAGGTTCACCCCGACGAGCTTCTTGAGGCCGCCGGCGCGGGCCACCGAGCCCTCGACCCCGTGCTCGCCGCCGAAGTAGAAGTTGTTCAGCCAGTTGGTGCGCTGCTCCAGGCCGGCGGCGATCGCGTCGAGCTCGTCCTCCATCGCGGCGGTGAAGTCGTAGTCCACCAGGCGCGCGAAGTGCTGCTCCAGCAAGCCGATCACGGCGAACGCGACCCAGGACGGCACCATCGCGCTGCCCTTCTTGTACACGTAGCCGCGGTCCTGGATGGTCTTGATGATCGACGAGTACGTCGAGGGCCGGCCGATGCCGAGATCCTCGAGCGCCTTGATCAGCGAGGCCTCCGTGTAGCGGGCCGGCGGGTTGGTCGAATGTCCGGCAGGCGTCAGTGCGGTGGCTGTGACCCGCTGGCCCTGGGTCAGATGCGGCAGCCGCCGCTCCTCGTCGTCGGCTTCGCCGCCGGCGAGTTCGTCGACGGTCTCCACGTAGGCCTTGAGGAAGCCCGGGAAGGTGATCGTCCGGCCGCTGGCCGCGAAGGTCACCTGCTGGCCGGAACCGGCCTGGCCGGTTATCCGCAGGCTCAGGGTGGTGCCGCGGGCATCGGCCATCTGCGAGGCCACCGTGCGTTGCCAGATGAGCTCGTAGAGCCGGAACTCGTCGCTGTCCAACTCGGCGCGCACGGCATCGGGTGTGGCGAAGGTGTCGCCGGCCGGGCGGATGGCCTCGTGGGCTTCCTGGGCGTTCTTGACCTTGCGGGTGTACTGCCGCGGCGTGGGGTGCACGTACTCCTGGCCGTAGAGCTGACCGGCCTGGGTGCGCGCCGCATTGATCGCCGACTGCGACAGCGTGGTCGAGTCGGTGCGCATGTAGGTGATGTAGCCGTTCTCGTAGAGCCGCTGCGCCAGGCTCATCGTGCGTTCCGAGGAGAACCGCAGCTTCCGCCCCGCCTCCTGCTGCAGCGTGGAGGTCATGAACGGCGGATAGGGCCGGCGCGTGTAGGGCTTCTCCTCGACCGACGCGACGGTCAGATCGGCCCCGCGCAGGCCCGCGACCAGTTCGCCGGCGCTGGCCTGGTCGAGCACCAGCACCTCGTCCGGCTTGGTCAACGTGCCCAGCGAGTCGAAGTCCCGGCCGGTGGCCACCCGGCGGCCGTCCACGTTGACGAGCCGCGCCGAGAACACCGGCGGGGCGGCGGTGGGGTCGGAGAAGCTGGCGTCGAGGTCGGCGGCGATGTCCCAGTAGTCGGCGCTGCGGAAGGCCATCCGCTCGCGCTCGCGCTGCACGATGATGCGGGTCGCCACCGACTGCACCCGGCCGGCCGACAGTCGCGGCGCCACCTTCTTCCACAGCACCGGGGAGACCTCATAGCCGTAGAGCCGGTCCAGGATGCGGCGCGTCTCCTGCGCGTCGACCAGGTTGTTGTCCAGTTCGCGAGGGTCCTCGGCCGCCGCGCGGATGGCCGGCTCGGTGATCTCGTGGAACACCATCCGTTTCACCGGGATGCGCGGCTTGAGGGTCTCCAGCAGGTGCCAGGCGATCGCCTCGCCCTCCCGGTCGCCGTCGGTGGCCAGGTAGAGCTCGTCGACGTCCTTCAACAGGCCCTTGAGCTCGGTGACGGTGGACTTCTTCTCGGGGCTGACGACGTAGAGGGGTTCGAAATCCGCGTCGACGTTGACGCCCAGCCGGGCCCACGGTTCGGATTTGTATTTCGCGGGGACGTCCGCGGCGGCCCGGGGCAGGTCCCGGATGTGGCCGCGCGACGACTCGACGATGTAGTTCTTACCGAGGTAGCCCGCAATCTTGCGCGCCTTGGTGGGCGACTCGACTATGACGAGCCGCCGGACACCGCCGTTACGTCCGCCGCCTTCGCGGTCATCGTCAGCCAACTGCGCCTACGCTCCTGCTTCCATATAGAGGCATATCGCCTTCTGCTCGGGGCCCCCAAACCCGGCGGGCAACTGCCAATTTTGCATTCGAACCCGAGCTACGCAAACCGGCTCCCGCGGCGGAGGCGTTCAAACGCGGGGCCAGGCGGCGATCGCCTCGACCTCATCCGGGGGCTCTCCGATGTTCTCTACCAGGCGAGACAGCCGTCGACGGCCACTGATGCGCAGTGCCGGGTGAGACCCGCGAGTCCCGATCAGAGTGGGTGCGATACCGGCCCGCATCAACGCCGAAGCCAGCGGCGAATGCGTGTCGGGCGCGTGCGGGTCCAGCCCCAGCAGATACCGCTCGCCGTCGGGGGTTCCGGCGGCCAGCACCCAGGCCCGCAGCTCGCGCGAGCCGGGCACCCATTGCGGGGGGACCGTCTTCACGGCTCCACGGGTCCACAGCGCCGCGATACCGAGCAGCGCCGCCTCGACGCCCGTGCGGACCAGCGGGGTGTTCTCCTCGGTGCGCAGCACCTCGGGCTCCAACCCGCACTCTGCGATCATCTCGGCCAGCGCCACCGCCCGCCAGGGGCGGTCGACCACCACCGACAGCCGCGCACCCTCGGGTCGCGGGGAACCGACGACGACGATCTGCCCGGACGTCGCGAGCAGCCCGGTCAGATCGGCTACCGCGGGCGGCACCGAGTCAGCGGAGAAGAACGACAGCTGGCTCACAATTCGACACTAAGGCAGACGAGTCGGACTGAGGCAGACAAAACACCCCGGGCGGTTGAATACCGTCCGGGGTGTTTACGTCAGTGGGAGTCGCTCAGACGGCGCGAACGCCGGTGGCCTGGGGGCCCTTGGGGCTCTGGCCGACCTCGAACTCCACTCGCTGGTTTTCTTCCAGGGTGCGGAAGCCCGACCCCTGAATCTCCGTGTAGTGGACGAAAACGTCCGCGGAGCCGTCCTCGGGGGCGATGAAACCAAAGCCCTTCTCCGCGTTGAACCACTTCACAGTTCCCTGTGGCATCTTTCGATCTTTCCTAACTGTGTACTACTTCGGGTGCGGTACACCACCTTTCGGCGTACCGGGCCCGTTGTCGACCGCACATCCTTCGCAGGAACCGCGACCGCAACGTCGATCCTGCGAGAGCTTTGACACCACACAGAAGCTGCGACCACCCTCATCCAATCACGAACTGGGCACTTGCGACAGTCGTGAGACGCCGAACCTGGTGAACAATGGGCGGATGTGACGACCAATTTCGGCGGTGAACTGCTCACCGCCGCGCTTGCGGGCACCGACGCCGCGGAACGCCCGATCCGTCACATCGCCGAACTGCCCGCCCGGCCGGGGCGGCCCCGGCCCTGGCCGGACTGGGCCGACCCCGACGTCGTGCGGGCCTATGCCGACCGCGGCATCAGCGCGTTGTGGACCCACCAGCACGACGCCGCCGAACTGGCTCACCGGGGCCGTCACGTGGTGATCGCCACCGGCACCGCGTCGGGGAAGTCGCTGGCCTATCAGTTGCCCATCCTCGATGCGCTGGCCCGGGATCCCCGGGCGCGGGCACTGTACCTGGCGCCGACCAAGGCGTTGAGTCACGACCAACTGCGCACCGCGCATGCGTTGACCGGTGCGGTACCGGCGCTGAACGGGGACTTCGCGGCGGCGCCTACCGCGTATGACGGCGACAGCACCGCCGAGATCCGGCGGTTCGCCCGCGAGCGGTCCCGCTGGGTGTTCTCCAATCCCGACATGATCCATCTGTCGATGTTGCGCAACCACACCCGCTGGGCGGTCTTCCTACGCCACCTGCGTTATGTCGTTGTCGACGAATGTCATTACTACCGAGGCATTTTCGGCTCCAACGTGGCGATGGTGCTGCGCCGGTTGCTGCGACTGGCGGCCCGTTACTCCCCCGGTGCGGCCATTCCCACGGTGATCCTGGCCAGCGCGACGACGGCCTCGCCCGGCCGGACCGCGGCCGAGTTGATCGGTCAGCACGTCGAGGAGGTCACCGCGGACGGCGCCCCGCAGGGCGCTCGGACCGTCGCACTGTGGGAACCCGCGCTGCGCACGGACATCAGCGGTGAGAACGGCGCGCCGGTGCGCCGTTCGGCCGGCTCGGAAGCCGCACGCGTGATGGCGGACCTGATCGCCGAGGGGGCGCGGACGTTGACGTTCGTCCGGTCCCGGCGCGGGGCGGAGTTGACCGCACTGGGCGCCCGCGCCCGCCTCGAGGAGACCTCCCCGGACCTGGCCGCCCTGGTGTCGTCGTACCGGGCCGGCTATCTGGCCGAAGACCGGCGATCGTTGGAGGAGGCGCTCACCGACGGCCGGTTACGGGGTCTGGCGACCACCAACGCCCTTGAGTTGGGCATCGACATCGCCGGCCTGGACGCGGTTGTGCTGGCCGGGTTCCCCGGCAGCGTCGCCTCGTTCTGGCAGCAGGCCGGCCGGTCCGGCCGGCGCGGCCAGGGGGCGCTGATCGTGTTGATCGCCCGCGACGACCCACTGGACACCTACCTGGTGCACCATCCGTCGGCCCTGCTGGACAAGCCGGTCGAGCGAGTGGTGATCGATCCCGCCAATCCGTACGTCCTCGGTCCCCAACTGCTCTGCGCGGCAACGGAATCACCGATCGACGAGGCGGAGGTGGCGCTGTGGTCGGCCCATGAGGTGGCGGCAACCCTGATCGACGACGGTCTGCTGCGCCGCCGAGGCGGCCGGTATTACCCGGCCCCGGGGGTGGACCCGCACCCGGCGGTCGACATCCGCGGATCCACGGGTGGCCAGGTCGCCATCGTGGAGACCGGCACGGGCCGGCTGCTGGGCGGGGTGGGGGCCGGGCGGGCGCCGGCCACCGTGCACCCCGGCGCCGTGTACCTGCATCAGGGCGAGACATACGTCGTCGATTCCCTGGACCTCGAGGCGGCGATCGCGTTCGTCCACGCCGAGGATCCCGGCTATTCGACACACGCCCGCGAACTGACCGACATCGCGGTCACCGGTTCCGGCGAACACACCGACCTCGGGTCGGTCACCCTGGGTGTGGCGCCGGTCGCCGTGACAAGCACCGTCACCGGCTACCTGCGTCGCGCTCTGTCCGGCGAAGTGCTCGACTTCGTCGAGCTGAGCCTGCCGCCGCAGCATCTGCCCACGGTCGCCGCCGTGTGCACGGTCACACCGGACGCCTTGGCAGACAACGGAATCGACCCGTTGCGGATACCGGGGTCACTGCATGCCGCCGAGCATGCGGCGATCGGCCTGCTGCCGTTGGTGGCCAGTTGCGACCGCGGCGACATCGGCGGGTTGTCGACGGCGGTCGGCCCCGGCGGGCTGCCCACCGTGTTCGTGTACGACGGCCATCCGGGCGGGGCGGGGTTCGCCGAGCGCGGCTACCGGCAGGCCGGGACCTGGCTGGGCGCCACGCTGGCGGCGATAGCGGCGTGTGAATGCCCGAACGGGTGCCCGTCGTGCGTGCAGTCGCCCAAGTGCGGGAACGGCAATGACCCCCTCGACAAGACGGGAGCGATCGCCGTGCTGCGGACGATTCTGACAGCACTGGAGGTCGACCGACCCCTCGACGGGCGACTTCCGGGATGAGTGCAGCCCTCATGGGTTGCAGGCGAAAGTTACCGCGATTTCGGCCTCCACCGCAAGGCCGTCGTCACGGCACCGATGCACCGGATTCCGCCATTACGCAACTGATTTCGTCGTTTTTATACCGTTTTGACATTGATTCAGTTGCCTTTGTGCACATCCGCGTCGCATATGGACTGTCACGATTCGCCTCATCCGGCGCCGGGGCCCGCACGCGCACCGGCCCGGGCCGTCCCGAGTTGCCAGCGACCCACCCGCACCGGGACGGCGGCCGTGACGATCACGTCGAGCCGCTCGACAGCGCAATCCGCCAATGGAATCCGCATCGAATGCAGCACCGTGGCCGCCCGCGCACAAGCCGGCGCCGAACCCCCGGGCAGCATCAGGGCGGCCGACAGCGCGGCAAGGTCGACGCCCGCCTGAGCCCGGTGCCGCACCACGACGGCCGAGGCGACGGCGCTCAGGGTGATCGCCACCGTCAACAGCACCGCGGCCAGGAACGCACCCAAGACGGTCGCGGCACCCCGTTCGCCGGCGGGATCAGGTGGCCGGTTCGACGGCCGCGACCGCCTCGGCGCGCACAGTGACCCCCGGCAACAGCGAGGCGGCCGCGGACACCGTGGCGACGACGAAGTCCCCGTCCCGGCGCACCTGCAGTACGGCGTTGGCCGGGGCAAGCGAACCGAGTCCGCCGGCCAGCGCCCGACCGTCGCCGCGGGCCGCCAACCGCGCCGCTTCCCGGGCCGCGTCGATACACCGGACCTGCAAATTGATCGCCGCCAAAGCGGCCACGCACAACACCAGGACGACGGCCAGGGCGGCCACCGCCAGGGCCGCCTCCACCGTTCCGACGCCGGCGTCACCGCTCAGACGCTGGTGTTCAGGGCGCGCGCGATGATGCCGCTCAACGCGGTCACGATCGAGTCCCCGGTGACCACGGTGTAGAGGATGGCCCCGAACGCCGCCGCGGCCACGGTGCCGATGGCGTATTCGACGGTGGACATCCCGCTCTCGTCTGTCACGACGACGGTCAGCCTGCCCCGAATGGCGTGAATCATGTTCTGTACCAATTGATTTACCTCTCTTTGTGATGACACTTCCGAAGCCGTCCCGGATCCCGTTCACAGTAGGCCCGAGGAGAACGCGTCCCGGGCGAGGCCCGCGACGACCGGGATGATCCCCAGGCAGATGAACGCGGGCAGGAAGCACACGCCCAGCGGTCCGGCGATCAACACCCCGGCCCGCTCGCCGGCGGCGGCGGCGTCGTGCGTCGCCCGGTGGCGTGCCTCGACCGCCAACTCGGCGACCCCGTCGGCCAGGGCCGTCCCCGAGGAGGCCGACCGGCGCGCCAACCGGAACAGGGCGTGGCCGACGACGCGGCACCGGCCGTCGCCATCGGCATCCACGGGCGCCCAGGCGACAGCGGGTTCGGCGCCCAGCGCCAGCAGGTCCGCGGAGCGCCGCAGCATCGCGGCCAGCTCGGCCGGAGCCGAGGGCGCCGTCGCGCGGGCCGCGGCGGCCACCCCCATCCCGGCGGACAGGCAGGTGGCGAAGACGTCGAGAGCCGATGCCGCGGCGAAGGGATCGCCGACGTCGACCCGGGTTCGACCGGGCTCGCGGTCGGCGACCGTGGGAGGACCGCTCCAGCGCCGGACGCGGGCGGTGACGGTGCGTCCGAGAAGCATGACCGCCAGCGCTAAGGCGAGCGCCGCCGCGCTCACCGGCCGACCCGATCGATGATCTCATCGGCCCACAGCATCCCGGCGGCGAGCAGGACCACACCCGTCAGCAGGAACCACCCGCCGACACCGCCGCGGACGAGGAACAAGACGGGGTCGGCCCCGATCGCCTGGCCCAGCGCCAGCCCCGCAACCGGTAGCGCGGCCAGAATGGCCGCCGATGCGCGCGCGCCCGCCAGCGCCGACTGGAGCTGCTGCCGAAAGCGTTGTCGTTCAACGACATCAGCCTGCGCGCTGCGCATCACCGCGGCGATCGGTATTCCGTGTTCGGCGGCCAACCGCCAGGCCACCGCCAACCGGTGCCATTCGGCACCGAGATGCGATCCGGGAGTTGCAGCGACCAGACCGGACACCACGTCGGCTCCCAACCTGGCCCGCGCGGCGACACCTGACAGCACCCCGGCCACCAGACCCGTCGACTCCCGCGCGGCGATATCGAAGGCAGCGACCGGATGAGCGCCGATGCGGAGCTCACCGACGAGCACCTCCAGGGCGCCGATGAGGACGCCCGCTTCGTCGGACACCAGCCGCCGGCGCCGGGCACGCCGACGGCGTACCGACACGGTGGCCGTGGCTACGCCGGCCGAGAGCAGCGTCGACACCGGAAGCAGGGCGGCCGCCAGGACAGCCACCAGCGCCGCCGACGCCAGGACCGCGCCGCGGCCCACTACGGCTCGGCGCGTCACCGACAGCCGCCGGCCCGGGATCGGCGACGCGAGCACGGCTGCCGCCAATAGCATTGCAGCCAAGGCTGTTTCGGTCACGGAAGGCGACCATCCAGCAGTTCCTGCAACGCAGCCATGCCCGCGCCGAACCCGCGGTCGGCATGCCATGCGGGCACGGCCCGACAGGTGTCGTCGCGGCGATCGAGCACCGACACCTCCGCCAACCGCCGGCGCCCGTCACGGTCCCGGCCGACATGCAGGAGCACGCGCACCGCCGCCGACAACTGGGCGTGCAACGCCGCGCGTTCCAGTCCGCCCAGCACGCCAAGCGCTTCGAGTCGCGCGGGGACCTCGGCGGAGCTGTTGGCGTGCACCGTGCCCGCCCCGCCGTCGTGCCCGGTGTTCAGCGCCGACAGCAGGTCGACTACCTCGGCGCCTCGGACCTCGCCGACGACGATGCGATCGGGACGCATGCGCAGTGCCTGCCGCACCAGCTGCCGCACCGTGATCTCGCCGGCGCCTTCGACATTCGGACCGCGGGCAACCAGGTTCACCACATGTGGGTGCACTGGCGCCAGTTCGGCCGCGTCCTCGACGCAGACGATCCGCTCACCGCCGGGGACCGCGCCGAGCAGCGCGGCGAGGAGGGTCGTCTTGCCGGCGCCGGTCCCGCCGGACACCAGGAAGGCCAACCGCGCGGCGATGACGTCCCGCAGGACCCCGGCGATCTGGGAATCGACGGCGCCCGTCTGGCACAGCGAGTCGAGATCCTGGCTGGCGGGACGGAGAACCCGAAGCGAAATCGCCGTTCCCCCAGCCGAAATCGGCGGCAGCACGGCATGTAGCCGGACGGCGCAGTTGGGTGGACCGACCTCGGTGAGCAACCCGTCGACCCACGGAGCGGCATCGTCGAGCCGCCGTCCGGCGGCCAGCGCCAACCGCTGGGCAAGCCTGCGTACCGCGGCCTCGTCGGGAAATCCGATCCCGCCGGGCCGCAGGCCGGAACCGTCGTCGACCCACACCTGAGCCGGACCGGTGACCAGCACATCGGTGGTCCCTGGGGCCGCCAGCAGAGGTTCGAGGATGCCGGCTCCGGTCAATTCGGTTTGCAGGACCCGCAGGTTCGCGAGCACATCTGTGTCACCGAGAACTCCGCCGGATTCGGCGCGGATGGCCCTGGCCACGATGTTCGGCCGCAGCGGGCCCGATTCGGCCGCCAGCCGCTCCCGGACGCGGTCGATCAGCGGGGCGTTCACGCGGCCCGGCCGCTACCCGCCGGGCGACCGCCGCCCAGCACGTCGAGAACCCGTCCGGCGGCGCGGTTCAGCGGAGATCTGCCGCCGAGTCGCAGTCCGCCGTGTTCGAGTCGTTCGGCCAGCATCGGTTCGGGACGCATCGCCGCCAACAGCGGCAATCCGACAGCGGCCGCGAACTCGCCGGAGCCCAGCCCGCCCGGTGCCGGGCCACGCACCACCAGACCGACATTGGGATTCAGGGCCCCCAGCACCGGGACGCGCGCGACCGTCGCCGCGCACGACCGGATGTCGCAGGTCGCGACGACGACTACGAGATCCGCGGCCGCCAGCGCCGCTCGGGCCGCATCGGTGTACACGTTCGGCAGGTCGCACACCACCGTCACCCCGTCGAGTCGGGCCGCCTCGATGAAGGCCTCGACGGCCGCCGGTTGGACGTCGTGCGCCCGCCGGGACCCGGACACGATGCTGATTCCCCGGTGTCGTGGCAGCGCCTGACGCACGGTGGGCCAGTTCAGCCGGCCCTCGGAAACCTGGATGTCGGGCCAGCGCAGCCCGTCGGCGGACTCCGCGCCGAGCAACAGATCGATTCCACCGCCACAGGGATCCACATCCATCAGCAACGTGTCGGTGAAACGGAGTGCCATGGCCGCCGCGAATGAGGAGCAGCCCGCGCCCCCGCTGCCCCCGACGACCGCCGCAACCCGCCCCCCGGAACCGTCGGAGCCGGGGTGATCGGCGGGTCGGGACAGTGCCCGGACAAGTTGGTCGGCCTGCCCGGGCAGGACAAGCACCGCTTCGGCTCCCACCGCGATCGAGGCGGACAGCACGGCATTGTCCGCGGGTTGCCCGTCGGGCCCACCCGCCACCACGACGAACACGGCTGACCTGCGTGCGAACGGTGTCGAAGCCAGCCGAACCGCGGCGGATTCGTCGACGACGACCGCGCCGGCGGCCGCCCAGACCCGGGCCCCGGGCCGGCCGCCGGGATTTACGGGATCCAGGTGTACCGCCGTGGTTCCGACGGCGGCGGTGATGCGATCGATCTCGTCGCGCAGTGCCGTGTCCGACAGCAGAGTCAACACGCCTGAAGTGGTCGCCATGGCCCCACAGTGCGGGCTCGGCGACGCTAAGCGCCAGCGCCGGAAGCCGGATTGTGGACGAGGGTGAAACTGTGGAATCCGGCTGGCCAGCTAACTGAGAAAATTCGTCGGCAAACGTGGTCCGGACATGAGACGACCCCCGCCAGGGGGGGAGGAGGCGAGGGTCGTCGTATATCAGCCCCGGGGGGTCGGGCTGATACACACCCAGCATAAGCCGAGTAATGCCCACTATACACACGACTCCGCGGAAGCGCGCAAGTGCGCTCGGTCAACACACCGAACTGTAACCATCGAAGATTGCAGTCTCAGACAGGTGGCTTGAAATGCCACCTTAAACACAATTCCAGATTGTGTCACTCAGCGCCTATCCTTGGGATCGTGACCGACCCGGCGACGGCCCCCGACCATCCCGCCGCACGCCGGGAGGCGGCGGCGCAGCAACCGCCCGGCCGCACCGCGGCCTTCTTCGATCTCGACAAGACCGTCATCGCCAAGTCCAGTGCGCTCGTGTTCAGCAAACCTTTCCTAAGCCAGGGCCTACTCAATCGGCGGACCGTGCTTCGGTCCAGCTACGCGCAATTCCTCTTCCTGATGTCCGGCGCCGACCACGAGCAGATGGACCGCATGCGGTCCTTCGTGACGAGCATGTGCACGGGCTGGGACGTCGAGCAGGTCAAGTCCATCGTCGCCGAGACGCTGCACGACATCGTCGACCCGCTGGTGTTCGCCGAGGCCGCCGAGTTGATCGCCGACCACAAGTTGTGCGGCCGCGACGTCGTGATCGTGTCGGCGTCGGGGGAGGAGGTGGTGGCGCCCATCGCACGCGCACTGGGCGCCACCCACGCCATGGCCAGCCGGATGGTCGTCGAGGACGGCCGCTACACCGGCGAGATCGCGTTCTACTGCTACGGCGAGGGCAAGGCGCAGGCCATCCGCGAATTGGCCGCCCGTGAGGGTTACGCACTCGAGCACTGCTACGCCTACTCGGATTCGAGTACCGATCTGCCGATGCTCGAAACGGTCGGACACCCGGCCGTCGTCAACCCGGACCGGACCCTGCGGCGCGAAGCCGCTGCACGGCACTGGCCCGTGCTGGCCTTCACCAGGCCGGTCTCGATCCGTGATCGCCTGCCGGCCCCGTCACGGGCTGCGGTTGCCACCACGGCGGCGATCGGAATCAGTGCACTCGCCGCGGGCGCGGTGACCTATTCGGTGTTGCAGCGCTTGATGTCTCGGTGAACTATCGGCACTTTCGCCACACCCGTAACGATCCGGCTTCAGAGCTTGCTGTGACCGGGATCACGTAGTACAAATGAAGCACGGTAGCCGGGGAGGCTTGGATCGACTCGGAAGAGAAGGGGCGATCTCCCACACCGGATACCTAGCACGGTTCACGGCACCCACGCGCAGCCACAGCCGCGATAATGGCAGAAGTGTTGTGGGCCTGCGTAATTGCGAAAATGCGGACGGCAACAGGTCCTTCCGCCTGTCGGCCCTTTGGGTGGGGCTGCAGTCGTAACGCGTCGCAAAAGCGCCGAGGCCATCCCACGCAACCCACCGTTGCACGCTTGGTAACCGGGGTCCGTGCTAGCGGGCGGCGAGCCGAGTCATTCGGAGCGTCGCCCGCTTCATCTTATTTTCCGGCCCGCCCGGCCGCCTGGTCCTTCGAGTCGGCGATCGCCACCGCCTCCCGCGCCCCCTCCTGCAGTGCGCGGCACGAGAACACCAGCCACCGCGTCAATCCGGCTTCACTCCCAGAAGCGAAGTCCTGCGCGGCTTCCCGGTAGTCGGCCGAACGGCGCATCCAGAACACCTCGGGCACACCGAGTCCGTGGGGATCGAGTCCGGTGGCGATGCTCACCAGTCGTCCCACGCCGCGGGCGACGACGCCGTCGGCGCTGCCGAACGCGGACAGCGCCAGCAACTCGCCGTGGGCCACCGCGGTAAGGATCGGAGCCGGGACCGCGGACCCGCCGGTCACCAGTCGCGACATCAGATCCAGTCGGGCGGAGGTCTCCGGGCTCAGCCGGGGACGACCCAACGCGTCCTCGGCGACAAGGTCGGCGGCGGCGAGGCTGTGCAGTCGGGCCAGTGCCTGCAGGGGGGCACGCTGCCACACCCCGACCATCGCGGTCGCCCCACCCTCGATCGCCTGGGCCACCCGCAACGCACCCGCGAACACCGGGTCGTCGACCGAATTCTCGTCCAGATGCAGGGTTCCGCCGTCGAGCACCGAGGACGCCCGCGCGGCCCGCAGTGCCGCCTCCGCCGCGGTCACCGGCCACCCCCGCAGATTCGCCCGGTGCCGGTGCGCCCGGCCCAGCGCGTCCCGCGCGTGTTCGGCCGCTTCGGCCACCCCCGGCAGATCCAGCAGCGGAGCCAACGGATCAGCGGTCACGGCGGCTCACCCTACCCGGCCGTGCCGTCGCCGGAACGGTTCGTCGAGGGTGTGGTCCCACGCCCGCAGTCGACATCAGGGCTTGACGATGTTCTCGTAGTCCGGCAGGCCGTTCCAGGTGATCACCACATTGCTGACGGCCGGGGAATGTCCGGCCGCGCCGACGTAGTCCCACAACGGGATCACCGGCATGTCCCAGAAGAGGATCTGCTGGGCGGTGTTGATCAGGGCCTGCGACTCCGGCAGTGTCGGCGCCGCCTGTGCGGCGGTCAGCGCGCCGTCGAACTCGCGGTTGGAGTAGTCGACGTCGTTGAAGTCGGCGCCGGTGACGAACAGCGGTTCGAGGAATTCCAGCGTGGACGGATAGTCGCCCTGCCAGCCGGCCCGGAACGCGGTGTCGATGGTGCGGTCGGTGATCCGGGTGCGCATGGCCGCGAACGTCGGCTGTCCGGCGCCGACGGCGTCGATGCCCAGGGTGTTCCTGATGCTGTCGGCCACCGCGTCCACCCACGCCTGATGGCCGCCGTCGGCGTTGTAGGCGATGACGTACTGGCCGCTCCACCGGGAGATGGCCTCGGCGCGGGCCCACAGCGCGCGGGCCCGGTCGGGGTCGTAGTTCAGCGCGTCGTTGCCGGGCAGGTCCGCATTGAACCCGGGCAACGAGCTGGCGGTGAAATCCCTGGCCGGGGAGCGACTTCCGCTGAATACCTGCTGACAGATCCGCGTCCGGTCGATCGCCGCGGACAGGGCGAGGCGGCGCAGCCGGCCTTCTTCGCCCCCGAAGTGGTCGAGCCGCAGCGGCGTGTCCAGCGTCTGATTCTGCGCGGTCGGGCCGGTCAGCGCCCGGTCCCCGAGAACGGTGCGGAAAGTGGGCAAGGCGCGGGTCGGCACGGTGTCGAGCACGTCCAGGTCGCCGGCCTTCAGGTCGGCGTAGGCGGCGTCCAGGTTGGCGTAGAACACCAGCCGCAGACCCTTGTTCCTCGGGACGCGGTTGCCGTGGTACTCCGCGTTCGGCACCAGATCGAGTCGCACGTTGTGCTGCCAGGCGTCGCCGCCGGCGAGCCGATAGGGGCCGTTGCCCACCGGGTGCCGGCCGAATGCGGCCATGTCCTTGAAGGCGGATTCCGGCAGAGGATAGAAGGGGGTGAACGCCAGCCGCTGGGCGAAGTCGACGGTGGGGGCCTTGAGTTGCACGGTGAATTCGGTGTCGTTGAGCACCTTGAGACCCGACATCGCCTGTGCGGTCGGCCTTTCGGCGGCCACCTCGTCGAAACCGACGATCGGCGAGAAGAAGCTCTGCCGGAGCTGACCGTTGGTGCTCAGCGCCCCGTAGTTCCACGCGTCGACGAACGAGCTGGCGGTCACCGGCGTCCCGTCGGTGAATTTCCAGTCCGGCTCGAGGGTGATGTGGAAGCTGACGTTGTCGGTGGTGTCGATCGACCGCGCCACCTCGTTGGTCGGATTGCCCTGCGCGTCGTAGGACGTCAGGCCGGCGAACAGCCGGTCGACGACCCGGGCGCCGTTGGTTTCGTCGGTGTCCGTCGGGATCAGCGGATTCTGCGGTTCGCCGCCGTTGACGGTGACGACGGAGCCGGACGCACCGCCCCCGACGCAACCGGTGAGGACGACCAGCAGTAGGGCACACACCGCGGTCACCAGGATCCGCAACCGCAGCACTCGGTCGAACCTCCTAGAACCACGATCCTTCGGCACCCCACCCGCCGTCGGCGGCCAGGCGATGTGCGTTGCCAACGTCGATGCAACGTTGAGTGACTACGCTCACAGGCATGACCGAGACGCCCACTGAAGTTCAGTCATGCTATCCGCCTTCGGCGGCGTTCGCCGCAGCCGCGAACGCGACGCAAGACCTGTACGACGCGGCCGAGGCCGACCGGCTGGCGTTCTGGGCCGAACAGGCGAACCGGCTGACCTGGGACAAACCGTTCACCGAGGTGCTGGACTGGTCGGATGCCCCGGTCGCGAAGTGGTTCGTCGGCGGCAAACTCAACGTCGCCTACAACTGCGTGGACCGGCACGTCGAGGCCGGCAACGGCGGGCGCGTCGCCATCCACTGGGAGGGCGAACCGGTCGGCGACGCCCGGGACATCACCTACGCCGAACTCAAGGACGAGGTGTGCCGGGCCGCCAACACCCTGACCGAACTCGGCGTCGTCGCCGGTGACCGCGTCGCCATCTACATGCCGATGGTGCCCGAGGCCATCGTCGCGATGCTGGCCTGCGCCCGGCTCGGCGTGATGCACAGCGTCGTCTTCGCCGGCTTCTCCGCAGCGGCGCTGCGGGCGCGTATCGACGACGCGGCCGCCAAGATGGTGATCACCGCCGACGGCCAGTTCCGGCGCGGCAGCGCCGCACCGTTGAAGTCCGGCGTCGACGAGGCACTGGCCGGGCTCGGCGACGACAGCCCCGTCGAGCACGTTCTGGTGGTGCGCCGCACCGGTATCGACACCCCCATGACCGAGGGCCGCGATCTCTGGTGGCACGACGCGGTGGACAAGGCCTCCGCCGAGCACACCCCGGAGGCGTTCGACGCCGAGCAACCGCTGTTCCTGCTCTACACCTCCGGCACCACCGGGAAGCCCAAGGGCATCCTGCACACCTCGGGTGGCTATCTGACCCAGGCGTCGTACACGCACTACAACGTGTTCGACGTCAAACCCGAAACCGACGTGTACTGGTGCACGGCGGACATCGGGTGGGTCACCGGGCACACCTACATCACCTACGGGCCGCTGTCCAACGGCGTGACCCAGGTGGTCTACGAGGGCACCCCCGCGTCCCCGGACGAGCACCGGCACTTCCAGGTGATCGAAAAGTACGGTGTGACAATCTATTACACCGCTCCCACGGTGGTCCGGACGTTCATGAAGTGGGGGCGCGAACTCGCCTTCGGTCACGACCTGTCCAGTGTGCGACTGCTGGGTTCGGTCGGCGAGCCGATCAACCCGGAAGCCTGGCGCTGGTATCGCATGACCTTCGGTCACGGCACCGCGCCGGTCGTCGACACCTGGTGGCAGACCGAGACCGGAGCGGCGATGATCTCGCCGCTGCCCGGTGTGACGCACTGCAAGCCCGGGTCGGCGATGCGCCCGTTGCCGGGCATCTCGGCCAAGATCGTCGACGACGACGGCAACGAACTCGAACCCGCGCCCGACCACGGCGAGCACGTGACGGGCTATCTGGTGCTGGACAAACCGTGGCCGGGGATGCTGCGCGGCATCTGGGGTGACCCCGAGCGGTTCAAGGAGACCTACTGGTCGCGCTTCGGCGAGCAGGGTTGGTATTTCGCCGGCGACGGTGCCCGCTACGGGAGCGACGGCGAGGTCTGGGTGCTCGGCCGCATCGACGACGTGATGAACGTGTCCGGGCACCGCATCTCGACCGCCGAGGTGGAGTCCGCGCTCGTCGGGCACGCCGGCGTCGCGGAGGCGGCCGTCGTGGGCGCGACCGACGAGCACACCGGTCAGGCGATCTGCGCGTTCGTCATCCTCAAGGCGCACGCCGCCGAGATGTCGCGGGACCAGATGGTCGACGAGCTGCGCGCCGAGGTGGCACGGGAGATCTCGCCGATCGCCAAGCCGCGGGAGATCCACGTGGTTCCCGAACTGCCCAAGACCCGCAGCGGCAAGATCATGCGCCGCCTGCTGCGCGACGTCGCCGAGGGCCGCGAGCTCGGCGACACCTCGACGCTGCTCGATCCCAAGGTGTTCGAGGCGATCCGCGCCAGCAAGTAGGTCCCGTCAGTCGTGAGGGTCGCCCTTGTACGCCTCGGCTCGGCGTGTCGTGTGCCGGCGCGGCCACTCGCGGGGGACGGACCGTTCTGGACGACGGACTGCTCAGGCGACCGGCACGAAGCCGGAGCCGGGGCGGCCCTTGGCCTCGATATCGGCCAGCTGGGTGTTGATCGACATTGTGACGGCCGGGGTGTGCAGCGGGATGTACTTGATGATGCACGTCGGCAGGTCCTCGGTGAACGCCCCGTGCAGCATGCCGACGAGTCTGTTGTTGACGGTCACCGGCGCACCCGAGTCGCCCGGCTGACCGCACACCTGATTGACGATGGTGCCCGGATCCTTGCCCGGTCCCCAGGTGACGCCGCACGAGTAGCCGGTGGTCCGGCCCAGCTTGCAGGCGATGTCGCCGAACTTGGGGTCCGGGCCGAGCCCGTTGATGACGAATCCGTTGACGTTGTCGGTCGGTGTCACCCTGGCCGGATCGAACTTGATCACCGCATAGTCCAGCCCGTCGTTGCCGGCCACCATCTCACCGACCGGCCCGGCGTCCTTGGCGGCCTCGGCCGCGACCTTGGCGCCCGGACCTCCGCAGTGCGCCGAGGTGAAGCCTATGAGTTCGCCGCGGTTGTCGGTGCCGATCGCCGTCAGCGTGCAGTAGGTGTCGCCGTCGACGACGATGCCCGACCCACCGCCAAGGGTGATCGGTTCGGCTGCGGCCGGCCCGGTGGTCAGCAGGGACAGCACCGTCAGGCCGGCGGTCACGGCGCTGGGCGCCCACCATCGGTGCCGACCGTTCAATGTGCTCTCCCAGCGCCGTACTCGCGAACGGCCAAACCGGCTGTCCGCGGCCACCAGTCTAACCGCACCACATCTGCCCCACCCGTAACACAGCCCGGGGTGGAGCCGCACCCGACGCACTGCCTGTCCGGGACCCGGCCGGGCATGGCACGATGAACGCTTAGTCCCAGACCGACGAGTTCCAGCCCATCGGGGAGGATCACGAGCCGTGAGCAATGGTGACCGAAACAACGGTGTGCCCAACACCGTGGCGTCGATTCCCCTGGTCGATCCGCACGCGCTGTCCGCCGACCCGTCGATCGGGGAACTGGTCAAAGACGCCACCGCCCAGGTGTCCACACTGGTGCGCGCCGAAGTGGAACTGGCCCGCGCAGAGATCACCCGCGACGTCAAGAGGGGCATGACGGGCAGCATCTTCTTCATCGTCGCCGGGGCGGTGCTGCTGTACTCGACCTTCTTTTTCTTCTTCTTCATGGCCGAGCTCCTCGACACCTGGATCTGGCGGTGGTTGGCCTTCCTGATCGTGTTCGTCGGCATGCTGCTGGGCGCCGCGGTGCTCGGACTGCTCGGATGGCGCAAGGTCCGCAGGATCCGGGGCCCGCAGCAGACCATCGAGACCGTCAAGGAGACGCGCGCGGCCTTCACCCCCGGCCACGACAGGCCGACGGCGAAGAGCTCGATCCCCGCTCAGCTCGAGACCGATCCATCGGGGTGGTGACGGCCGGGTGACAACGGGGCCGGACCCGTCGGTCACCCGCATCGCCGGGCCGTGGCGGCATCTGGACGTGCACGCCAACGGCATCCGCTTCCACGTCGTGGAGGCGCAGCCCGCCGCGGGCGCACAGGCCGACCGCGAGCCGGCCACCACCCGCCCGCTGGTGATCCTGCTGCACGGCTTCGGCTCGTTCTGGTGGTCCTGGCGGCATCAGCTGCGCGGGCTGACCGGCGTGCGCGCGGTCGCCGTGGACCTGCGCGGGTACGGCGGCAGCGACAAACCGCCCCGGGGATATGACGGCTGGACCCTGGCCGGCGACACCGCCGGCCTGATCCGCGCGCTGGGCCATTCGTCGGCGACGTTGGTCGGCCACGCCGACGGCGGCCTGGTCTGCTGGGCCACCTCGGTGCTGCACCCCCGGTTGGTGCGCTCCATCGCATTGGTCAGTTCGCCGCACCCGGCCGCGTTGCGCCGGTGCGCGCTGACGCGCCGCGATCAGGGCCGTGCACTGCTGCCGACACTGCTGTCCTATCAGCTCCCGTTATGGCCGGAGCGCCGTCTCGCCCGGCACGACGCCGACGCGCTGGAGATGCTGATCCGTAGTCGGGCATCCGCGAAATGGGTTGCTTCGGAGGATTTTTCGGAGAGTATCGGGTACTACCGCGAGGCGTTCCGGATCCCCGGCGTGGCGCACTGCACGCTGGAATACCAGCGCTGGGCGGTGCGCAGTCAGCTGCGCGCCGAAGGACACCGCTTCATGCGGTCGATGGCTCGGCCACTGGGCGCACCGGTTCTGCACATGCGCGGTGACGCCGACCCGTACGTGCTCGCCGCCTCGGCCGAACAAACGCGCCGGTACGCACCGCAGGGTCGCTTCGTATCACTGTCCGACGCCGGGCATTTCGGCCACGAGGAAGTGCCCGATCAAGTCAACGGTCACCTCGGACGGTTCCTGAACCAGGTCTACGCGCCCTAGGAGGGCAGGCACGACCCGGTCGGCGCCGGCTCGGTGTTGTTCACCAGCGCCATCTGCCGGGATACCTCGTCGGCGGTCAGCACGAAGCCGGTGTCGTTGTCGTCGACAGCGGCGCCGAACACCACGCCGAGCACCTGGCCACTGCGGTTGACCAATGGGCCACCCGAATTTCCTTGCCGCACAACACCTTTGATGGTGTACACCTCACGGGTGACCGTGGTGCTGCGATAGATGTCGGGACCGTTGAGCTTGATCGTCTCGCGCACCCGCGCCGGCGTCGCGACGAAGTCGCCCCCACCGGGGAAGCCGAGCACCAACGCGTCCGTTCCTGTGACCGCCGACTTCTCGGCGAACTGGAGCGGTACGGCGGGCAGATCGGGCACCTCGAGGATGGAGAGGTCTTCATTGGGGTCGTAGGAAACCACGACCGCGTCGTAGACCTGACCATCGGACTCGACGGTCACGCTGGCCGAGCCCGCCACGACGTGTGCGTTGGACATCACGCGGTTGGGCGCTACCACGAATCCACTGCCCTCGAGCACCTTCTCGCAGCCGGTGGCCACGCCCCGCACCTTCACCACACTGGGTCGCAGGGCGGACACCACGGCACTGGAGGCCAGCGATGCGTCCGGGTCGTCGACGTTGGCGATCGGATTCGGTCCGATCTGCAGACCCGAGGAGTCCAACAGTCCCGACAGGCGTTTGCGGACCACGTCCCGAATCCACGGCGGCGCCACCCGGTCCACCTGCTGGAGAACCTTCGAATCACGCACGGCGGCAACCAGACTCGGCTGGGTCGACGACATCAGCGGAGTCGCCATCAGCCAGGCGGCCAGCAGCACCACCGCCACCTGGAGCACCACACCCACCAGCGAGTCGACGAACCTGGCGCCGCCGTGGCGGATGGCGCCGCGCATCGCGCCGCCCACCACCGAACCGGCGATCACCCCGATCACCACCAACGCCAGGATCATGAACAACGTGGCGAACGTCTTGGCCCGCGTTCCGTCGATGTGTGTGACGACGTGCGGTGCCAGCAGCACACCGGCGGCCGCGCCCAGGACGACGCCGATGAACGACATGAGGGAACCGAGCGCGCCCGAGCGCCATCCCGACACACCAGCGAGGAACGCGACCACCGCGATCCCGATGTCCAACCACTGCGACGGTGTCATCGTGCTCCTTCACCCACCAGTGCCATCGCGTCGTCGAGTTCGAGCACCGTGCGGTCGTCCCAGGGCTGCGCCCAGCCTGCGACGTCGAGCATCGCCGAGATGACCTGACCGGTGAAGCCCCACACCAACATGTGGTTGAGCAGGAACGCCGGACCGGCGAAGCGGCGGGTGTTGGCGCTGCGGTACACCATCAGCCGATTCTCGGGATTGACGAAGGCGCGCAACGGAACTCGCGCCACCATGGCGGTTTCCGCTTCGTCGACGACGCTGACCGGGCCGGGATCGTGCGAATAGGCGAGCACCGGGACCACGTGGAACCCAGAGGGCGGGATGAACATCCGCTCCAGCGTGGCCAGGGGTTGCAGACGCGTCACGTCGATGCCGGTCTCCTCGCAGGCCTCGCGAAACGCGGTCCCGACCGGGCCGTCGTCACCGGGATCGCTGGCCCCGCCGGGGAATGCGGCCTGTCCGGCGTGATGCCGCAGCGAGGCCGCCCGGACGGTGACGAGCAGGTCCGCGTCGGCGGGCAGCCCGCCGGCCGGCGCATCGGCGGCGCCGGAGAAGAGCACCAGCACCGCCGCGTCGCGACGGGTACCGAGGGCACCGGCGGCAACGTTGGCCGCGGTGATGCTCGCGAGGACCTCGGCCGGAACACGCCGGCGGTACGCCCCGCGGACGTCGTCGACGTTGTCGACCAGCGGGCGCAACCAGTCCGGCCCGGCATCGGGCGCCAGCGGAAGGGCTGCATTCACCGCCGCACACCTTTCGCCGTGTGGTTCGTGGGTCATCGCTGCTGCACCTCTCCTACCGCAGCGGCGATCTCGTCGGCGTCGGCGAAGGCACGCGGCAGGATTCCGGCTACGGTACCGTCCGCGCGCAAAACCACCGTCGCGGGCATGACATTGGGTACGTGCAGGGCAGCGGCGATCCGGCGGTCGGCGTCCTGGAAGGTGGGCAGGCGTACGCCGAGTTCGGCGAGGCGCTGCAGACCGGCACCCTCGTTGGGGTCCTGATGCACGGTCACCACGGTGACCGCCGAACCGCTGCGGCGTTGGTATTCGGCCATCGCCGGCAACTCCTGGGCGCACGGGCCGCACCAGTAGGCCCACAGGTTGAGCACGACGGGACCGCCCGCCAGAGCCCGCCCCACGTCGACGTCGGCACCGTCGGCCGCGCACTGCACCGTGACATCGCGCAGCGCGGGCGGCCCGGGCGCCCCGGACCCGGTGGGGCACGACGGCAGGTCGGCGCGCCGGCGCACCTCCGCCAGCGCCGCGGCATCCGGCCCGGACTGCAGCGCCGGCCGGTCACCGGTGCCGGACCGGTCCGTCGGACCGCGCAGCTGGGCGGCGAATGCACCGACGAGCACCGCCGCGATCGCCGCGAACACCAGCGTCCACCGGATCGAACCGCGCATGCCGGCTACAGACCGGCCAGCGCCAGCAGGTGTTCGGTCTCCGGTCCCTTCACCAGCGGCGCCGCCAGCAGCGGGTCGGTAGGTCCCAGCCCGAACGACGGGCAATCCGACGCCAGCACGCACACCCCGCAGGCGGGTGTGCGGGCATGGCAGACGCGGCGGCCGTGAAAGATCACTCGGTGACTCAACAACGTCCACTCGCGGCGCTCGATGAGGTCGCCGACCGCCTTCTCGACCTTGACCGGATCCTCCTCGGCGGTCCACTGCCACCGCCGGGCCAGCCGGCCGAAGTGTGTGTCGACGGTGATTCCGGGGACGTCGAAGGCGTTGCCGAGGATGACGTTGGCGGTCTTGCGCCCGACGCCGGGCAGCGTCACCAGTTCGTCCATGGTGTGCGGCACCTCCCCGCCGAAACGTTCGACCAGGGCCTGGCCGAGGCCGATCAGTGCGTTCGCCTTGTTTCGGTAGAAGCCCGTCGGCCGGATGAACTCCTCGAGTTCGGCCCGGTTCGCCGTCGCGTAGTCGGCGGCGGTGCGGTAGCGCGCGAACAGCGCCGGGGTGGTCAGATTGACCCGCTTGTCGGTGCTCTGCGCCGACAGGATGGTGGCGACGGTCAGCTCGAGCGGGTCGGTGAAATCGAGCTCGCAGTACACGTTCGGAAAGGCGCGGGCCAGCGTGCGGTTCATCCGGCGGGCCCGGCGCACCAGCCCGAGATGCGACTCGTCGTCGAACCGGGTCCTGCGTTTGCCCACGCCCACCGCTGTCACCCTGTCAGGGTACTGAGCAGGTTCGGACCGGTGACATTTCGTGATCCCGATGAGACCTTGCCAGTGTTTACTTCACCCTTGTGTCCTGGATGTTCGCCGCGTTTATTCCCGCGCTGCTGATGCTGGGAACGTTCGGGCTCGAGCGGGTCGAGAGTGCCCTCGGAAACCGCGACGACACCGACGCGATCGACGAACTGGTCGCTCAGATCCCGCCGAAAGTCGAACGGCCGACTCAGCACGCCGGCCGCGCGGCGCCGCCGTGGTCGTCGCGGTTGACGCCGGACGGCAGCTTCCCCGGACTGGCCGCGCTGGATTCCGAACCGCGTCTGCCCACCCGGCTGTGCCGCCACGAGACTGCGAATCCGCAGTTTCAGGCGACTCGCCATGCCAATTCTGTGTAGCGTTGGCTCGGCACGAACACCGTGCCTCTAGACTTGGTTCGAGCTGTTCAGCGCGCATTCAGACCATTGATGAATTCGAAGGGACAACGTGGACGAGATCCTGGCGAGGGCCGGAATCTTCCAAGGAGTGGAACCCAGCGCCGTTTCCGCGCTGACCAAACAGTTGCAACCCGTCGACTTTCCCCGCGGACACACCGTCTTCGCCGAGGGGGAGCCCGGGGACCGGCTGTACATCATCACCTCCGGCAAGGTGAAGATCGGCCGTCGTTCGCCTGACGACCGGGAGAACCTGCTGACCATCATGGGACCGTCGGACATGTTCGGCGAGCTGTCGATCTTCGACCCGGGCCCGCGGACGTCCAGCGCCACCACCATCACCGAGGTGCGGGCGGTGTCGATGGACCGCGACGCCCTGCGCACGTGGATCGCCGATCGGCCGGAGATCGCCGAGCAGCTGTTGCGCGTTCTGGCGCGCCGGCTGCGTCGCACCAACAACAACCTGGCCGACCTGATCTTCACCGACGTGCCGGGCCGGGTGGCAAAGCAGCTGTTGCAGCTGGCGCAGCGGTTCGGCACCCAGGAGGGTGGCGCGCTGCGGGTCACCCACGACCTGACGCAGGAGGAGATCGCCCAGCTGGTTGGGGCATCCCGCGAGACGGTGAACAAGGCGCTGGCCGATTTCGCCCACCGCGGCTGGATTCGGCTGGAGGGCAAGAGCGTCCTGATCAGCGACAGCGAGCGCCTGGCCCGCCGCGCGAGATAGCGATTTCGGCGTGGTTACGGGCGCTCAGCGCACGTTCCCACGCCGAAATCCCTACTCCCGCAGGTAGTCGAGCTGCGCCTGCACCGACTTCTCCGCGGCGTCCCACAGCTTCTCGTCGACGTCGGTGTAGACGTGTTCCACGATGCGGCGGGCGCCGGCGTCGGCTCCGAGTTCCCGCAACGCATCGCGCACCTGGTCGAGTCGCTCCCGGCGGTGCGTCAGATACATCTCGGCAACGCCGCGGATGTCGGGCAGGTCGGGCCCGTGCCCGGGCAGGACCGTCCGCGGGCCCAGCCCGGCCAGGCGGTGCAGTGATTCGAGGTAGTCGCGCAGCGAGCCGTCCTCGTCGTCGATGACGGTGGTGCCGCGCCCCAGCACGGTGTCGGCTGTCAGCACCGCGTCGTCGAGCAGGAACGACACCGAGTCGGCGGTGTGCCCGGGCGTGCCCAGCACGGTGATCCGCAGCCCGGCCGCGTCGATCACCTCACCGTCGGTCAGGCCGCCGCCCAACCCGCGGAGGAACCCGCTGCCCACCGAGCGGACGGTGGCGCCAGTCAACTCCACGAGTCTGTCGATCCCGTCGGTGTGGTCGCCGTGCCGGTGGCTGATCAACACCAGCACGACCTTGCCCAGTGCCGCGATGCGCTCGATGTGAGCGGCGTCGTCGGGTCCGGGGTCCACGACGACGAACTCGTCATTGCCGGGGCCGCGCAGGATCCAGGTGTTGGTGCCCTCGAGCGTCATCAGTCCGGGGTTGTCGCACAGCAGGACCGACGCGGTCTCGGTGACCGCGCGGAGCTGTCCGTACGCGGGGTGCTCCGGCGTCACTCGACCTCGACGACGAGTTCGACCTCCACCGGCGAGTCGAGCGGCAGTTCGGAGACGCCGACCGCCGAGCGGGCGTGCGCACCGGCCTCGCCGAAGATCTCGCCCAGGAAGGTCGAGGCTCCGTTGACGACCGCGGGCTGCCCGGTGAACCCGGGTGCCGAGGCGACGAACCCGACGACTTTGACCACGCGCGTCACCGCGTCCAGCCCGACCAGCGCGTCGACGGCGGCCAGGGCGTTGAACGCGGCGATACGCGCCAGTTCGGCGGCCTGTTCAGGGGTCACGTCCGTGCCGACCTTGCCGGTACGCACCAGCTTGCCGTCCACCATCGGCAGCTGGCCGGCCGTGAAGACGAGGTTGCCGGTGCGCACCGCCGGCACATAGGCCGCCAGCGGAGCGGCCACCGCGGGCAGTTCCAGACCGAGTTCGACCAGCCGCGCCGACACGCTCACTTCGGCCTCTTCAGGTATGCCACGTGCTGTTCACCGGTCGGGCCGGGCAGCACCGACACCAGCTCCCAGCCGTCGGCGCCCCACTGGTCGAGGATCTGCTTGGTCGCGTGGGTCAGCAGCGGCACGGTCGCGTACTCCCATGTGGTCAGCTCGCTCATGGGGCGAGCTTAGCCGGGTGTATCGGTTGGCTAGCATGCACTCATGGCGACCACAGCAAGCGGCGGACCCCCTGTCGGCTGGCCCTCCCGCTTGGCGAAGGCCCGACTGCATTTCGTCACCGGCAAGGGGGGCACCGGCAAGTCCACCGTGGCTGCGGCGCTGGCGCTGACGTTGGCTGCCGGCGGCCGCAAGGTGCTACTCGTGGAAGTCGAAGAGCGCCAAGGGATTGCGCAGCTGTTCGACGTCCCACCGCTGCCCTACAAGGAGCAGAAGATCGCCACCGCCGACGGCGGCGGAGTCGTCAACGCGCTGGCGATAAGCATCGAGGCGGCGTTCCTGGAATACCTGGACATGTTCTACCGGCTGGGGCTGGCGGGACAGGCCATGCGTCGCATCGGCGCCATCGAGTTCGCCACCACCATCGCACCCGGTCTGCGTGACGTGCTGCTCACCGGAAAGATCCGGGAGATCGTCACGCGGGTGGGGCCGGACGGCAAACCGCCCTACGACGCGATCGTGGTCGACTCACCACCCACCGGCCGGATCCCCCGCTTCCTCGACGTCACAAAGGCGGTCTCCGAGCTGGCCAAGGGCGGCCCGGTGCACGCGCAGGCCGAAAGCGTCGTCAAGATCCTGCATTCGGACATCACCGCCATCCATCTGGTCACCCTGCTCGAATCTCTGCCGATCCAGGAGACCATCGAGGCGATCGACGAGTTGCGTGCGCTCGACCTGCCGATCGGCAGTGTCATCGTCAACCGCAACATCCCGGCGATCCTGCCCGCCGCTGATCTGGCCAAGGCCGCCGACGGGGTGATCGACGCCGACACCGTGCGGGCCGACCTCGGCAAGGTCGGTCTGAAACTGTCCGACGCCGACTTCGCCGGACTGCTCACGGAGACCATCGAGCACGCCACCCGCATCCGCGCGCGCGCCGAGAGCGCCGAGGCGCTCGACGCGATCGACGTCCCGCGCCTGGAACTACCGGCCATCAACGACGGCATCGACCTCGGCAGCCTTTACGAGCTCGCCGAGGCGTTGGCACAACAGGGGGTCCGCTAAGTGATGAGCAGAGCGAGGAGCGAGCGATGCGAAGAACGAAAAGTGAGGTCTGAGCGATGACCACCACACCTCGCACCCTCGACATGGCATCGATCCTGGCCGACCGCAGCAATCGCGTGGTCGTGTGTTGCGGCGCCGGCGGTGTCGGCAAGACCACGACGGCCGCGGCGATGGCGCTGCGCGCCGCCGAGTACGGCCGCAGTGTGGTGGTGCTGACCATCGACCCGGCCCGCCGGCTGGCCCAGGCACTGGGGGTCAAGGATCTCGGCAACACCCCGCAGCGGGTCCCGCTGGACGACGGGGTGACCGGCGAGCTGTCCGCGATGATGCTCGACATGCGCCGCACCTTCGACGAAATGGTGCTCGAGCACTCCGAACCCGAACGCGCGCAAGCGATTCTGAACAACACGTTCTACCAGACGGTGGCCACCTCCCTGGCCGGCACGCAGGAGTACATGGCGATGGAGAAACTGGGTCAGCTGCTGGCCCAGGACAAATGGGACCTTGTGGTGGTCGACACGCCGCCGTCGCGAAACGCGCTGGACTTCCTGGACGCCCCCAAGCGGTTGGGCAGCTTCATGGACGGCCGGCTGTGGCGGCTGCTCCTGGCGCCGAGCCGCGGCTTCGGCCGGATCGTCACCGGCGCGGTCGGCCTGGCGATGAAGGGATTGTCGACAGTCCTGGGTTCCCAGATGCTCTCCGACGCTTCGGCTTTCGTGCAGTCGCTGGATGCCACGTTCGGCGGCTTCCGGGAGAAGGCGGACCGGACCTACGAATTGCTCAAGCGCCGCGGCACCCAGTTCGTCGTCGTGTCGGCGGCCGAGCCGGATGCCCTGCGGGAGGCGGCCTTCTTCGTCGACCGGCTCTCCCAGGAGAACATGCCGCTGGCCGGCCTCATCCTCAACCGGACCCATCCGACGCTGTGCTCGTTGACGATCGAGCGCGCCACCGACGACGCCGAGGAACTGGAGAAGGCCGATCCGGATTCACTGGCCGCGGCGGTGCTGCGGGTTCACGCGGACCGGGCGCTGACGGCCAAACGGGAAATCCGGCTGCTGTCGCGGTTCACGGGGGCCAACCCGCACGTCGCGATCGTCGGGGTGCCGTCGCTGCCGTTCGATGTCTCCGACAGGGAGGCGCTGCAGGCGATCGCCGATCAGATCACGCAGGAATCGGCCAAGAAGAGCGCCTGACTCCTCCCCGGCTTAGCCGACGGCGCGATGTTTGCGCTGAGCAGCGAAGAACTCGGCCCAGGAAACGACCTCGGGATGCTGCTTGAGCAGCGCTCGACGCTGACGTTCCGTCATACCGCCCCAGACGCCGAACTCGACGCGGTTGTCGAGAGCGTCGGCACCGCACTCGGCGATCACCGGACAGTGCCGGCAGATGACGGCGGCCTTGCGCTGCGCGGCACCGCGCACGAAGAGCTCGTCGGGGTCGGCGCCGCGGCACCGAGCCTTGGAAACCCAGGTGATCCGGGCCTCGGCTTCAACGGTTTGAACAGTCACCTGCACGGTTTGTGTGATTGTCCTACGCGGCGCGGGCCGAGAAGCTGACATCAGCGCTCCCTATTCGCTCAGACCACCCCGGGGGGCGGTACAAACCTCGGGTACAGACCGCTGGTGCGATCTGCGCCACACTACGCAGGTGGTTGTTACCTGTGTCGCATCGTGTGTTTAAGTTAGGTGGTCAGGTGGCATTTGCGCAACAGTTCGGTAACCACTTTTTTGGGACGCGCGTGCAGACAGGTCGTCTCGCATACACAATTCGACCGTGACGGCCGCTCGGCCGGCACCCACGAACGCGCGACCACGCTCAGCAGGTCGTTATTCTGTAGTGCATGTCGGACCGCCCACCGGTGGCCGTCACCGTCATCAAGCTGGCCTGGTGCTGCCTGCTGGCTGCGGTGATCGTGGCCGCCCTGCTGTTCCCCGTCGTCGGCGGGGTCGGCGTGATGTCCAACCGGGCGTCCGATGTGGTGGCCAACGGTTCGGCGCAACTCGTCGAAGGTGAAGTGCCGGCCGTGACCACGATGGTCGATGCCAAGGGCAACAACATCGCCTGGCTGTACTCGCAGCGCCGCTTCGAAGTGGCCGGCGATCAGATCGCCGACACGATGAAGCTGGCAATCGTCTCGATCGAGGACAAACGGTTTGCCGAGCACAACGGCGTCGACTGGAAGGGCACGCTGACGGGCCTGACCGGCTACATGTCGGGCGACGCCGACACCCGCGGCGGTTCGACCATCGAACAGCAGTACGTCAAGAACTACCAACTGCTGGTGATCTCGCAGACCGACGCCGAGAAGCGCGCCGCCGTTGCGACCACGCCGGCGCGCAAGCTCCGGGAGATCCGGATGGCGCTGACGCTCGACAAGACCTTCACCAAGCCGGAGATCCTCACCCGCTACCTGAACCTGGTCTCGTTCGGCAATGGCGCCTACGGCATCCAGGACGCCGCGCAGACGTACTTCGGCATCGACGCCTCCCAGCTGAACTGGCAGCAGGCCGCACTGCTGGCCGGTCTGGTCCAGTCGACCAGCATGCTCGACCCCTACGCCAACCCCGATGGTGCGCTCGCGAGGCGAAACCTGGTGTTGGACACCATGATCGACACCATCCCGGAGCACGCCGACGAGCTGCGCGCGGCCAAGGAGCAGCCGCTGGGCATCCTGCCTCAGCCCAACGCGCTGCCCCGCGGCTGCATCGCCGCCGGCGACCGCGCGTTCTTCTGCGACTACGTTCAGGAGTACCTGGCGCGGGCCGGCATCAGCAAGGACCAGCTCGCCAAGGGCGGCTATCTGATCCGCACCACCCTGGATCCCGACATCCAGGCACCCGTCAAGGCGGCCGTCGACGGCAACGCGGCGCCCGACATCCAGGGCATCGCGAATGTGATGAGCGTGATCCGTCCGGGGCGGGAGTCGCATCCGGTGCTGGCGATGGTCAGCAACCGCACCTACGGACTCAACAGCGATGCCGGCGAGACCATGCAGCCGCAACCGTTCTCGTTGGTCGGCGACGGTGCCGGGTCGATCTTCAAGATCTTCACCACGGCGGCCGCCCTCGAAATGGGGATGGGCATCAACGCCCAGCTCGATGTGCCGAACAGGTTCGAGGCCAAGGGGCTGGGCAGCGGCGGCGCCAAAGGCTGCCCGAGCAACACCTGGTGCGTACAGAACTCCGGGGGCGCCAGCTACCGCTCACCGCTGAGTGTGACCGACGCGCTCGCGACCTCCCCGAACACCGCCTTCGCCAAGCTGATCTCCCAGATCGGGGTGCAACGCACCGTCGACATGGCCGTCAAGCTCGGTCTGCGCTCCTACGCCGAGCCCGGGACCGCACGGTCCTACGACCCGGAAAACAACGAGAGCTTGGCCGAATTCATCAAGCGACAGAACCTCGGCTCGTTCACGCTGGGACCGGTCCAGGTGAACGCACTGGAACTGGCCAACGTCGCGGCAACGCTGGCCTCCGGCGGCGTGTGGTGCCCGCCCAACCCGATCGACAAGGTCTTCGACCGGCACGGCAACGAGGTGTCGGTGACCACCCAAACCTGCGAGCAGGTGGTCCCCGACGGCCTGGCCAACACGATGGCCAACGCGATGAGCCACGACGACCAGGGCAACGGCACCGCGGCCGGGTCGGCCGGTTCCGTCGGCTGGAGCCTGCCGATGTCGGGCAAGACGGGGACCACCGAGGCACACCGCTCGTCGGGCTTCCTCGGTTTCACCAACACCCTGGCCGCGGCCACCTACATCTACGACGATTCGACGGACCCCGGCGAGTTGTGCTCGTGGCCGCTGCGCCAGTGCTACGACGGCAACCTGTTCGGCGGCAACGAGCCGGCCCGGACGTGGTTCGCCGCGATGAACCCGATCGCCAACAACTTCGGCGAAGTGAAGTTGCCGCCGACCGATCCCCGCTATGTCGACGGCGGCCCGAACTCCAGGGTGCCGTCGATCGCCGGCCTGACCCAGGACGAGGCCCGTCAGCGGCTCAGAGACTCCGGATTCCAGGTCGCCGACAACGTCAGCTACATCGGCAGCGCGGCGTCGTACGGCAGCATTCTCGGGTCGTCGCCGAGCGGGCAGACCATCCCCGGCGTCATCGTGACGATCCTCGCCAGCAACGGTGTGGCTCCGCCGCCACCGCCCCCTCCTGCCGCGCCGCCACCGCCACCGGGGGCACCACCCGGAGCGCCGCCGGCGTTCGGGCAGACCGTGGTCGAAATCCCCGGCCTGCCCCCGATCACCGTTCCGGTGCTGATCCCGCCACCGCCGCCGCCCCCGCCGGGATGACCGCGTGGCGGGCGACAACAACGCGCTGCCGACAGCTACCCGCAGTACGATTCCCCACATGCCTGCCGCACCACACGCTCTGAAGAGTGCCGCCGCCGTCGCCGCCGGGACGGCCATCGCCGGCCTCGGCTACGCAACGATCGTGGAACCGAACGCCTTCGTGGTCCGGGAGTTGACCATGCCCGTGCTGGCCCCGGGTTCGTCACCGCTGCGGGTTCTGCACCTGTCCGACATCCACATGCGGCCCGCCCAGCGCCACAAGCAGGCGTGGCTGCGTGAGCTGGCCGGCTGGGAGCCCGATCTGGTGGTGAACACCGGCGACAACCTGTCGCACCGCAAGGCGGTGCCGGCGGTCGTCCAGGCGCTCGGCGACCTGCTGGCGGTGCCGGGCGTCTTCGTGTTCGGCAGCAACGACTACTTCGCGCCGAAGCTGAAGAACCCGGCCAACTACCTGTTCCGCCAGGATCAACGTTCGCACGGTCCGGCACTGCCCTGGCAGGACCTGCGGGCGGCGTTCAGCGAGCGCGGCTGGCTCGACGTCACGCACGTCCGCCGCGAGATCGACGTGGCCGGGCTGACAATCGCGGTTGCCGGCGTAGACGACGCACACATCAATCGCGACCGCTACGAGACGATCGCCGGGCCGCCCAATTCGGCTGCCAACCTGCGGTTGGGTATCACACACGCGCCGTACACCCGGGTGCTGGACCGCTTCGCCGCCGACGGCTACCAACTGGTGCTGGCCGGGCACACCCACGGCGGTCAGCTCTGTGTGCCGTTCAAGGGCGCTCTAGTCACCAACTGTGATCTGGACACGTCACGCGCCAAGGGGCCGTCCCGGTGGGGCGCGCACACCGCATTGCACGTCTCGGCCGGCCTCGGCACGTCCCCGTATGCGCCGTTCCGGTTCTGCTGCCGTCCCGAGGCGACGATGCTCACGTTGGTGGCCTCGCCCATCGGCGGCGAAGACTCGTTCATGCCCTCCCCACCGGTCGAGGCGGACAGCCTTCGCAGCCTGACCCGGTGAGGTCAGCACCCCATCGGACCGCGCCGGGCTGGCGTCGGCACTGACGGGTCGGACTGATCCTGGTCGACGTGTGCGTCGGACGTCAGGAACAGCCACAGCGCAGCCGCCACGAAGAAGCCCGTGTACAGGGCGGCGCCCAGTGTCGTCATGGTCTCTCCCGCGATCTCGTGGCGTGCCCAGGGTGACAGCTCTATCCGGGCTCAACGCGTCGACACGCCCGCCGCTTCCCGATTCCTGATCGCACGGGAACGCGTTTGGCTTCCATGCGGGCCGGTGCGATACGCTGTCGTGGCTTCACGCGGGGTGTGGCGCAGCTTGGTAGCGCGCTTCGTTCGGGACGAAGAGGTCGTGGGTTCGAATCCCGCCACCCCGACTCGCGTTATTGCAGGTAAGGGGCTCTGACTGGTAATTCTGGTTGGGGCCTTCTTGCTTTTCGGTCCGCAGCCGGTCCGCAGCAGCAGCTTTCAGCGACTTGTTTCTGGCGGTATCGAGCGCCGCAGAAACCTGCTCCAAGTCGTCCGAGAACAAGTCGGCGCAGGCATCCAATGTGAGGACCGCCGAAGCGTGACCTAGCCCAACACCGCGATGCCGGAAGCCGCCGAGGCGGCGCTCACCACGACGCTGACGGTGGTCGCCCCGGCATCCGAAGCGATGACCAGAACCTGAGCGCCGGCGTCGGACACCACGTGTCCGCCGGTGACGCTCACGTGGTAGCCGGTGGGGTACTGGATGGCCGGGACCGAGATGGCGGTCTGCGAGCCTGCGGCAAAAGTGCCTGAGCCGTCGACTTTTTCGGTGGAATAGCTGAACGTCAGCGTGCCTCCGGTGACGGACCAAGCGGTCGGGGTACCCGAGACCGACTGCGGGTAGGGCGCCGCCAGCGTTACCAGATTCGACGTGTTGACGTTGTCGCCCGACGGTGGCAGCGCCGGGTCGTACACCAGTGACTCGCCGTGCGTGGTTCCGGCGGTGGTGATGTCGCCCTTGCCGGAGTAGGACCACACGGTCCAGCCGGTGAAGGACCGGCTGGCGGCATTCATCCCGGCGGTGAGGTCGGAGACGACGTCCGAGGCCCCGAACTCACCCATGAAAATCGGAATCCGGTGTTGGACCGAGTAGGCCCGGGCCTTCTCGGCCACCGTGTCGGCGATCCACGAGCAGATGCCGGTGGTGGCCGATCCGTAGCAGTAATTGTGAACCGCCATAACGATATTCGAATCGTCGATAGTTCCCATCACCAGGGGACGACCGAGGAAGGCGCCGATTTCGTATGTTCCGGGTACCGGCTCGACGAAGATGGCCGTGGTCGGGTCCACCGCCCGGATCGCCGCGACCACCTGGTTGTACATGGGCGCCAACTGCTGTTCGGCGAAGAACGTGCTGCCGAGCAGCGCCGCCGGCCACGCCGAACCCTCGAACGGCTCGTTCATCACGTCGTATCCGATCACCGCCGAGTTGCCGGTGAAATACGACGCTACGGTTTCCCATGTTCGCGCGTATTCGTCCTCAAGCCCGAGACCGGTCGGTGTCTCGGCGTTCGACCAGAACGCATCCCAGGCATGACCCTCGGCCGCATTGAGGAAGTAGCTCCACGGGAACCCGTAGTCGACGTTCGGCAGACCGCCGGTCTGGGTCGCCCACTCCGGGGCGCCTTCGCCACGGAAGGTGGTGCCGTAGTTGTCCTGATGCATGTCCAGGAGGGTGTAGATGCCGTGGTCGGCCAGCACCTGGACGGTGTGCGCGATCGAGGCGAGGTAATCGTGGTCGAAGACGCCGGGTTCGGGTTCCACCGCGGCCCAGATCATGCCCAACCGGACGACGTTGAATCCGTTGGCCGCCAGAAACTCCGCGTCGTCCGCGTCGAACCCGGCGTCGGCCGGGTCATAGGAATCGACCTTGTAAACCTCGTTGGCTCCGTGCAGGACGACGACCCGTCCGTCACTGGTCGTCAGCCAGCTGCCGGTGGCCGTGACCGTCAGCAGCGCTGCGTCGGCATCCTCGGTGACGTCGCTCCAGGACCCGACCCCGCCGGTCCCCGATCGGCCGACCGAGCCGTGGGCGCCCAGCGACCCCGCATTTCCCCCCGCCCCGCCGAGGGCCGGTAATCCGGTTGCGGCGCCGGCGATTCCGCTGTCGCCCGCATCCCCGCCGTCGCCTCCGCTGCCCAACATCGTCGCGCCGTCGCCGCCGGTGCCGCCCCTGCCGCCGTCGGATCCGTCACCGCCGCGGCCGCCGCCTCCGCCCACGCCGAACAGCAGGCTTCTCGCGTCACCTCCGGCACCTCCGGCACCACCGGCGCCGCCCGCCCCGTCGCCACCGGCACCACCGGACCCACCGATCCCCGCCAGCCAGCCACCGGTTCCCCCTGCCCCGCCGGATGCGCCCGCCGCGCCGCCCCCGCCGCGGCCGCCGTTGCCGAACAGTCCGGCGGCACCTCCGGCGCCACCGGTGACACCGGCCAGGGTGCTGGTCCAGCCGTCACCGCCGTCGCCCAACAGCCAGCCGCCGGAACCACCGTCGGGATGCTCGGCCGTGCCGTCGGCGCCGTCGCCGATCACATACGAGCCCGCGAGTGCGTTGATGATGCCGTCGACCACCCGCCCGATATCGCTGTTGATCCACGCCTCGAAAACGTAATGAATTGGGAGATAAAGGAAGTTCTGGACGAGAGAGGTGAGGGTGACGGGGGTGGCCGTCACGGACACGGGGGCTGTGCCGGCCGCAACGGCGCGGGCCGGTTCGGGGTCCGCGGAGGTGTCGGTGGTCTCGGGGGTCGCCGTGACGGCCGCCGCCCGATACGTGGACGGGGTGTCGGAGGTTTCCCGGCGGGCGGCGGCGTACGCCAACCCGGTCAGCGGGGTGTCCGTGGGTGTGCTCGGCGGATCGTCTTTGTTCTCGTCCTTTTCCGGCTTCTCCGAGGTCCGCTTCCGGTCGGCCGGGTCCGAGATCGTGGTGACTTCGGTGGCGGCGGTCTCGACGTCCGGGTCGAGACGCTGCTTCGACGGTGTTTCATGGGCCGGCGACCCGTCGGCGTCGCCGTCCGCACCGTCTCGAGCCTCCGTCGACTGCTGCTCGGGGCCCGGTTGGTCGGATTCCCCGGGGTCCTCGGACCGCTTGTCGGTCTTGGGTCCGGCCGTAGCCGAGTCGGCCGATCCACCGGCATCGACGCCGGCCGACGAGGACGCCGGTTCGGTCGTCGAGTGGCTCGCTGACCCGGCGTCGCCGTCAGCCCACGCCACCCCGGCACCCGCGGTCAGCGCCGCGCCGATACCCACCGCGGCCGCCAGGCCCCGACCCCGGCCGATGATCCCCGATATCGCCATGTGCCTCTGTATACGGGATCGCGGGAGGGGTCGCGTGTGGTTTGGGAATCGCGCGGCGCGTCCCGAAGGCACACCGAAAACGCGGTTGCGGCATGCAGTGGAACACCGCGATGCGATATTGCCAGCATGACAGTCGCGGGCAAGGTGGCACTGGTGACGGGCGCGGCCTCGGGCATCGGGGCGGCGACGGCGGCGCGGCTGGCCGCCGACGGTGCGACGGTGATCGGCGCCGACATCACCGCGGCGGACGGCGTCGAGATGCTCGACGTCACCGACGAGTCGGCCGTCGCGACGCTCGTCGACTCCGTCGTGGCACGGCACGGCCGCCTCGACGCGGTGGTGACCGCGGCCGGCGTGAGCGGCGGGGGTCCGGCGCATCTCGTCGACCGCGGCGAATGGGACCGGGTCATCGGCATCAACCTCACCGGCACCTTCCACGTCGCCAAGCACGCCGCGGCGCGCATGCTCGAACAGGACCCCCGTGACGGTGAGCGCGGCGCGATCGTCACCATCGCCAGCGTGGAGGGCCTGGAGGGCACCGCCGGGGGTTGTGCGTACAACGCCTCCAAGGGCGGCGTCGTGCTGCTCACCAAGAATCTGGCGATCGACTACGGCGGCAAGGGAATCCGCGCCAACTGCATCTGCCCGGGCTTCATCGATACGCCCATGCTGCGCAACGTGTTCGACCTACCGGGCATGGAGGACGTCCGGGCCCAGGTGATCGACGAACACAAGCTGCGCCGCCTCGGCCGCCCGGCGGAGATCGCGTCGGTGGCGTCGTTCCTGCTGTCGGCCGATGCCTCGTTCCTCACCGGGCAGGCGATCGCCGTGGACGGCGGCTACACCGCCGGGCGCGACCACGGGGTGACCCGCCTGATGGGATTGTCCTGACGGCTGGAGCCGACTGTCTCGCTCCTCCTCTACCCCGTTCCGCGGCAGCATCGGTCGACTCGACTACAACCGGTCCCGCACCGCCGCCGACAACCGGGCACCGTCGGCCTTCCCCCCCGCGATCGCCGTGGCGGCCTTCATCACCTGCCCCATGTGCTTCATGTGCGGGCGCTCCCCGATCTCTTCGGCCACCTGAGCGATCGCGGTGTTCACCACATTGGCGACCTCATCCTCACTGAGCGGGGACGGCAGGTACTCCTCGATGACGGCCGCCTCGGCGCGTTCGTTGGCCGCCAGTTCGCCGCGGCCGTTGGTGACGTAAATCTGGGCCGCCTCACCGCGCTTGCGCGACTCGCGCGCAAGCACCTTGAGCACCTCCGCGTCGGTGAGCTCGCGGGCCTGCTTGCCCGACACCTCCTCGGTCTGGATCGCCGCCAGCAGCATCCGCAACGTCGCTGTCCGCAACTTGTCCTGAGACTTCATCGCCGCGGTCAGATCCGCACGCAACCGGTCCTTGAGTTCGGCCATGCCGCCGAACATACGCTCCTCGGGACTGCGCATGCCAGACTGGACGGCAAAGGCCTGCCGAGGCCTACCGACACGACGACGGGGAGGACTTTCCCGGTGACAATGCCGCCGATGGGACCGGGCCGGCCACCGTGGCAGGGACCACCGGGCTACTACCCGCCCCCCGCGCAGCCCCCGCCCTATCCACCCGCGGGTTACCCACCACCGGGGTATCCGACCGCGTACCCCGGCTACCCGCCCGCGGGCGCCCCGTACGGCTACCCCGGGTACCCGGGCAGTCCCGGCCGGCCGATGGCGTTGCAGCCCGGGGTGATTCCGCTGCGGCCGCTGACCCTCAGCGACATCTTCAACGGTGCGATCCGCTACATCCGCGCCAACCCGAGGGCGACACTCGGCCTCACGGCGGCGGTCGTGGTCATCACCCAGGTCTTCGGCCTGCTCATCCAGGTGGGGCCCCTCGCGGCGACCGGGAATCTCGATGCGATGCTCACCGCCACGGATGACGCTGGGGCCACGGCACTTTCGTCCGTCACGTCGTTCGTCGGGTTTCTCGTCAACGCGCTTGGCGCCCTTCTGCTGACCGGCCTGCTGACGGTGGTGATCGGCCGCGCCGTGTTCGGTTCGCCCATCTCCGCGGGCGAGGCGTGGGAGCGCATCCGGGGCCGGCTGCTTCCGCTGATCGGGCTGGTCGCGGTCGAGGCCATCGGCGCGATGGTGATCGTCGGCACCGTGACGGCCGTCATCGCGGGAATCGCCATGGCGGGCAATGGTTATGCCGCCGCCGCGATCGGCATCCCCCTGGGCCTGGCCGCGTTCGTGCTGCTGATCTGGCTCTACACCATGCTGTCCTTCGCCCCGGTCGCGGTGGTGCTGGAACGCAAACCGGTGTTCGCCGCGCTGTCCCGCTCTTTCGCGCTGGTGCGCAACGGGTTCTGGCGGGTGCTCGGCATCCGGATGCTGACCGCGGTGGTGGCCGGCGCGGTGTCCACCGCGGTGTCCATGCCCTTCGCCATCGTGACGATGGTCCTGGCCTCGGCGTCGTCGTTGTCGACGACCGCGGTCATCGTGGCCGCCACGGCCAACACGGTCGGCGCGATCATCGGGCAGATCGTCACGACGCCGTTCACCGCGGGCGTGGACACCCTGCTCTACACCGACCGGCGGATCCGCGCCGAAGCATTCGATCTGGTTCTGCGCAGCGGCGCGGTGAGCGCGATGCCCGGAGCGGGCACCGACCAGTTGTGGCTCACCGGTCCCTAGCCCCCCGTGCCCACCATCGACGTCGACCGCGACACCGCTCACGAAGCGGCGCAACGCGAACTCGCCAAACCGATCTACCCGCGGCCGTCGTTGTTCGACCGCCTGTACCAATGGCTCGACGATCTGCTCTACCGGCTGACCCAGGCGGCGTCGACGGTGCCGGGCGGCTGGTTCACCGTCACCGTCCTGGCCATCATCCTCGTCGTCGCCGTCGTGATCGCGGTGCGGATGGCCCGCCGCGCCATGCGGGTCAACCGCTCCGACCACCGGTTGTTCGCCGTTGCGGAACTTACCGCCGCCGCGCACCGGGCCGCCGCAGAACAGCACGCGTCCCGCGGTGAATGGGCGGCCGCCGTCCGGGAACGCCTGCGCGCGATCGCGCGGCACCTCGAGGAGTGCGGGGCGCTGAGCCCTGTCCCCGGCCGGACCGCGGGGGAACTCGCGCGCGACGCGGGCGCGGTGTTCCCCACGGTATCATCCCAATTCACCTTCGCTGCAACGGTATTCAACGATGTCGCCTACGGCGAGATGCCGGGCTCTCCGGAGGACTACCGGCTGGTGGCCGATCTCGACGACCGGCTGCGCGACCATGCCGGACGCCGACCGGCCACCGCGACCCCGGACACCGCCGCGCAGATGTGGACACCGGTGCGATGACGACCGTGGCGCCGCGGACCGTGGCGGGCGGTCGACGGCGGAGCTGGCGTGGCGTCGCCCTGGCGGTGGCGGCCATCATCGCAGTGGCGGGACTGACCGCGTGGTTGACCGCGCCGCGCGGCGGCGGCCTGATGAATCCCGATGCCACGTCCTCCGACGGCGCGCACGCGCTGGCGACGCTGCTGCGTGACCACGGCGTCGACGTGATCGTGGCCGACTCGGCCGGGGACGCCCGGCGGGCGGCTTCCGCGGGGGACTCCGACAGTCTGCTGCTGGTCGCCCAGACGCCGTATCTGACCACCGACGCACAGTTGGAGACACTGGCCCAGATTCCCGGGGACCGCCTGCTGGTGGACCCCGGCCCCCGGACCCGCAACGAGCTCGCCTCCGGAATCCGGACCGCGCCCAGCGGGCTGATGCATGCCGACCCCGACTGCGACTTGCGCGAGGCGCGCCGCGCCGGAACGGTGAATCTCGGTGATTCCCAATCGTTCACGGCGATCGCGGGTGATCTGGCACTGATCCGCTGCTACGGCGGAGCACTGGTGCGCTATCAGAACGGTTCCGACACCGTGACCGTCGTCGGCGCCGCCGACTTCATGACGAACGGGGGCCTGCTGCGGGAAGGCAACGCGGCGCTGGCGATGAACCTCGCCGGCACGCATCCCCGCGTGATCTGGTATGCGCCGCAGCACCCCGAGGGCGAAAGCCGCGGAGCGGCAACGCTGTCGGACCTCATCCCGGATCGCGTGTACTGGATCCTGGCCCAACTCGCCGTGGTGATCGTCCTCGTCGCACTGTGGAAGTCGCGGCGCCTCGGCCCATTGGTGGCCGAGAGGCTGCCTGTCGTGGTACGGGCATCGGAGACCGTGGAGGGCCGCGGCCGGCTCTACCGGTCACGGCGCGCCCGCGCCCAGGCCGCCGCCGCGCTGCGGACCGCCGCGCTGCAACGGCTGACACCGCGGCTGGGGCTGGGCCCGCAGGCCTCCCCCGAAGCCGTCTCGACGGCCGTGGCCGCCCAGGGCGGCGGCGTCCCGGCGGCCGTGCACGGTGCGCTGTTCGGCCCGGCGCCGGCCAGCGACGACGATCTAGTCCAACTCGCCAACGCTCTCGACACCATCGAAAGGCAGGTCCGACGCCTATGACTCAACCGAATTCCTCATCAGATCCGGCCCGCGACGCACTGCTCGCGCTGCGCGCCGAGATCGGCAAGGCCGTCGTCGGTCAGGACGCGGTGGTCAGCGGACTGGTGATCGCGCTGCTGTGCCGCGGCCACGTGCTCCTCGAGGGCGTTCCGGGCGTGGCCAAGACGCTGCTGGTTCGGGTGCTGGCCGCCGCGTTGCAGCTCGACTTCAAGCGCGTCCAGTTCACCCCCGACCTGATGCCGGGCGACGTCACGGGATCGCTGGTGTACGACGCCCGGACCGCGGCGTTCGAATTCCGCGCCGGACCGGTGTTCACCAATCTGCTGCTGGCCGACGAGATCAACCGCACCCCACCGAAGACCCAGGCCGCCCTTCTGGAGGCGATGGAGGAACGACAGGTCAGCGTCGACGGCCAGCCCCGCCCACTGCCGGACCCGTTCATCGTCGCCGCCACCCAGAACCCGATCGAGTACGAGGGCACCTACCAGTTGCCGGAGGCCCAGCTGGACCGGTTCCTGCTGAAGCTGAATGTGCCTCTGCCGCACCGTGATCAGGAGGTCGCGATTCTGGCCCGGCATGCGCACGGTTTCGATCCGCGCGACCTGTCGGCGATCCGCCCGGTCGCCGGTCCGGCCGAGCTGGCCGCGGGACGCCACGCCGTCCGGCAGGTGCTGGTGGCCGACGAAGTTCTCGGCTACATCGTCGACATCGCCGGCGCCACCCGGAATTCCCCGGCGCTGCAACTCGGGGTGTCCCCGCGCGGCGCCACCGCGCTGCTGGCCACCGCCCGGTCGTGGGCGTGGCTGTCCGGTCGCGGCTACGTCACCCCTGACGACGTCAAGGCCATGGCCAAACCGACCTTGCGGCACCGCATCGCGCTGCGCCCAGAGGCCGAACTCGAAGGCGCCACCTCGGACGGGGTGATCGACGGGATCCTGGCAGCCGTCCCGGTGCCACGGTAGTGGTGCTCACCGGGCGGGTCGCGCTGGTGGCGCTGCTGTGCCTGCTGCCGATCGCGGTATCTCCCTGGCCGGCAACGTCATTCGGTGTGCTGTTGGCCGCGCTGGTGGTGGCGGTGGTGGTCGACGCCCTCCTGGCCCCCAGCCCGGCCGGTGTGGAGCTGACCCGCTCCGGCGGCATCTCGGCGCGCCTGGGTCAGCCGGTCGAGCTCGAAATACGAGTTCGGAACACCGCGCGCCGTCGCCTGCGCGGCAGGATCCGCGACGCGTGGGCGCCCAGCGCCCGCGCCGAACCCCGCAGCCACGAACTCGACATCGCCGCCGGCGGCTCTGCTCTCGTGCGCACCGGGTTGCGCCCGGTCCGGCGGGGCGAGCTGCACGCGGAGACGACGACCGTGCGCACCGTCGGTCCTCTCGGGCTGGCCGGCCGGCAGCGCTCCCGCCGGATCCCGTGGACGGTGCGCATTCTGCCGGCGTTCCTGTCGCGCAAGCACCTGCCCGCCCGGCTGGCCAGACTCCGCGAGATCGACGGCCTGCTACCGGTGCTGGTCCGCGGCCACGGCACCGAGTTCGACTCGCTGCGTGAGTACGTCGTGGGTGACGATGTCAGATCGATCGACTGGCGGGCCACCGCCCGCCGCGCCGACGTCGTGGTCCGGACGTGGCGTCCGGAACGGGACCGCCGGGTGGTGATCGTCGTCGACACGGGCCGGACCTCGGCGGGCCGCGTCGGTGTGGACCCCATCGCCGCCGACCCGACCGGTTGGCCACGCCTGGACTGGTCACTGGACGCCGCGCTGCTGCTGGGCGCGCTGGCCGCCCGGGCCGGCGATCACGTCGACTTCCTGGCCCATGACCAGGTCACCCGCGCCGCGGTGTTCGGGGCGTCGCGTTCGGAGGTCTTGCCGCAGTTGGTCGACGCGATGGTTTCGCTGCATCCGGAACTCGTCGAATCCGACTCCACCGCAATGGTTTCGGAGATCTCCCGGCGGGTGCGGCGGCGGTCACTGGTGGTGTTGCTCACCGACCTGAACACGTCGGCGCTCGAAGAAGGCCTCCTGCAGGTGCTTCCGCAACTGTCCACCCGTCATCAGGTCGTCATCGCCGCGGTGTCCGACCCGCGCGTCGAGGAGATGGCCGGCGGGCGCTCCGATGCCGCCACCGTCTACGGTGCGGCCGCGGCCGAGCGGGCCCGGAACGACCGTCGTCACCTCGCCACCCGGCTGCGCCGGCACGGCATCGAAGTCGTCGATGCCGGGCCCGAGGAACTCGCACCCGCGTTGGCCGACCGCTACCTGGCGATGAAGGCTTCCGGGCGGCTTTAATCGAGTCGACGATGCTGCCGCGGGGACGCGGCAGAGGAGGAGCGAGACCGTCAGACCAAGTCGAGTCGACGATGCTGCCGCGGGGACGCGGCAGAGGAGGAGCGAGACCGTCAGACCAAGTCGAGTCGGCGAGGTCAGCGCACCGGAACGACATCGGGCGCGTCGTCGATGTCGCCGGTCTCCCCGGCGCGCACGCCGCTGCGGCCGAAATGCACGATGTAGCCCAGAAACGCGGCCCACACGACCGCGCCGATCCCGATGCGCGCCCACGTCGGCAGCGACGACGGCGTCACGAGCGCCTCGACCAGACCGGACACCAGCAGCACGCCAACAAGGCCAACGGCGACCGAGCCGACCGCGCGGCCCTGCTCGGCGAGCACCTGCCCGCGGGGCCGGTCACCGGGCGCGATCACCGCCCAGCCCAGCCGCATGCCGACCGCGCCGGCGAGGAAGACGGCGGTCAGCTCCAGCAATCCGTGCGGGGCGAGCAGTCCGAACAGGACGTCGGCCTTGCCGGCGCTGATCATCAGTCCACCGGTCACCCCCACGTTCGCCGCGTTCTGGAAAAGGATGTAGGGGATCGGGATTCCGAGCAGGACCGCGAACGCGATGCACTGTGCCGCCACCCACGAGTTGTTCACCCACACCTGCAGGGCGAAGGCTGCGGCCGGGTGATCGCTGTAGTAGGACTCGAAATCGTGGTTGACCAATTCGGCTATCTCACTGGGGGTCCCGAGTGTGGCCTGCACCGCCGGATCACGGGCCACCCACCCGCCGATCAGCACTGCGACGACGAAGAACACCACCGCCGTCGCCAGCCACCACCGCCGGGCCCGGTAGGCCACGACCGGGAACGACACCGTCCAGAACCGCACGACGTCGCTCCACAGCGGCGCGTGGGCGCCGGTCACCGCCGAGCGGGCCTGGGCGACCAACGCGGAGAGCCGCCCCACCAGAACGGAGTCCATGGACGACGATCGCACCATCGACAACTGGGTCGACACCCGCTGGTAGAGATCGACGAGTTCGTCGACCTCGGCGCCGGTCAGCTTGTTGCGTCGCTTGACCAGATCTTCCAGACGGTTCCATGTCGAGCGGTGCGTGACCACGAACGCGTCGACATCCACCCCGGCAAGTTTAGTAGCGTCGCACCATGAGTTCGCCGTCATTGGTCACCGGGGACGCCGTCGTGCTCGACGTCCAGATCGCGCAGCTGCCGGTGCGGGCGGTGGGTGCCCTGATCGACATCGTGATCATGGTGCTGCTCAACATCGCCGCGACGGTGCTGTGGGCGCTGACCCTGCGGCAGTTCGACCTGGCGCTGGCGCAGGCGCTGGTCGTCATCTTCACCGTCCTGGTGTTCGTCGCGTACCCGGTCGTCTTCGAGACGGCGACGCGTGGCCGCTCGCCGGGCAAGTTCGCGATGGGGCTGCGGGTGGTGTCGGAGGACGGCGGCCCGGAGCGGTTCCGGCAGGCGCTGTTCCGCGCGCTGGCCGGCCTGGTCGAGATCTGGATGCTCTTCGGCGCTCCCGCCGTCATCAGCAGCATGGTGTCTGCGAAGGGCAAGCGTCTCGGTGACGTGTTCGCCGGAACCGTGGTGGTCAGCGAGCGCGGCCCGAAGGCCCCGCCGCCGCCGGTCATGCCGGCGCCACTGGCCTGGTGGGCGTCGTCGCTGCAGTTGTCCGGACTCACCGCCCACCACGCCGATCTGGCCCGGCAGTTCCTGGCCCGGGCGCCGCAACTGGAGCCCCGGCTGCGTGATCAGATGGGCCATCGGATCGCCGCCGATGTCGTGGCGCAGATCTCGCCCCCGCCGCCGCCGGGCGCCCCGCCGCAGTACGTGTTGGCCGCCGTGCTGGCCGAGCGGCACCGTCGGGAACTGATGCGCCTCGGCACCGTGGGGCCGGCTCAGACGGCGGTCGCGCCTGTCGGATTCCCGCCACCCCCGTCGGGGCCCCCGCCACCGTGGTCGGGCGGGTTCGCCCCGCCGGGCTGACCGCGGGCCGCGAGTCGGCCGGCCACCGAGACCAATGCGTGGCGGACCCTGTCGTCCAGCTAGCTCTGGCCGCTGATCCAGTTTCCGTGGAATCCGTACGGAACCCGTTGCGGCAGGTGGATTGTCGCAACGGCGTCACCGGCGAAGTCGGAGGCGTCGACGATCACCAGATCGCTGCCGTCGCGTGCGGGGTCGTAGACGTAGGCCAGATACCAGCCGTCGCTTTCGTCCGAAGAACCCGCCGCCGGGACGAATACCGCCTCGCCGGGCCGGGCGCCGGCGAAGGTGTGTTCGGTGGCGCCGCCGTCGGTGAGGTCGTAGCGCACCAGCCGGTCGCCGCCGACCGCCACGCCGTAACGGGCGGGCAGTCCGGCCAGCCGGTCGTCGATGCGGGGGAACTCCACGCCGCGGTCGTCGAGCTGACGTTCGGTGACGGTACCGGCGTCGAGGTCGAGGGTCCAGCTCCACAGCACCCCGTCGGCGGCGAACCCACCGTCGTGGCGCCATAGCTCCGGATACCGAACCGCCTGCAGCTCAATGGAATTGCCATCGGCACCGTCGTGGGCGTTGGCCACATGGAAGATATAGCAGGGATCGATGTCGAACCAGCGGATATCGCCGAACGGGTCGTCGCGGCGCAGCACCCCGAACCGGGCGCCGTAGTCGTCGTCCCACCGGAACGGCATGTCGACGCCGGTGATCGCCAGTTCGAGGTTGAACACGATCGGCAGGTCCATGAAGACGATATGCCCGGCGGTCATCGCGAAGTCGTGCATCATCGTCAGGGCGGGAACGTCGACCGGTCGGTCGACCACCAGTTCGCCGCTCGCGTCGGCGCGGTGGTAGCTGACATGGGGCGCAACGATGTTGCCGTATCCGAAGAAGTGCAGTTCGCCGCTGGTCGGGCAGATCTTTGGATGCGCGGTCATCGAGTCGGCGAGCTTACCGCCGAAGTCGTAGGCGCCGACGGTCTCCAGGTCGTTGGTGATCTCATAGGGCAGCGAGGACTCGACCAGTGCGAGGGTCCGGCCCGCATGGTTGACGACGTGGGTGTTGGCCAGGCTGGACCGCAGGTTGCGGGTGCCGTCGGGACCGTAGAGCGGGAACGGCTTGACGAAGCTGTCGGTGCGGACCCAGCGGTTGCGGTACCACTTGGCGTCGCCGGATTCGAGGCGGACGCCGTGGATCATGCCGTCTCCGGTGAACCAGTGCCCACTGGCCCGGCGTGGGTTGGGTCCGTTGCGCAGATACCAGCCGTCCAGTTCGGCCGGAATGGCGCCGTCGACGGTCAGGTTGGTTTCGGTGAGTTCGTCGGCGACGGGCGCGTAGTTGCCGGTGCGGAAGAACTGTCCGTCGGCGGGCATGTCCGAGACAAGGGAGACCAGGGAATCGTTGTGGGTGTCGGTCATGCACCTCACCATGACATTCCACTAATGACATGTCAATGGTGGAGTCCGATTTCGTAGGATCCGGGCTGTGAGTCTTCGGATCGCCGCACTGGGCCTGCTGGCCCAGCATCCCGGTAGCGGGTACGACCTGCTGAAACGCTTCGACCTGTCGATGGCCAACGTCTGGCCGGCGACCCAGAGCCAGCTCTACGGCGAGCTCAACCGGCTCGCCCGGGACGGCCTGATCGAAGTGAGCGACGTGGGTCCGCGCGGGCGCAAGGAGTACCGGGTGACCGATGCGGGCCGGACCGAACTTCTGCACTGGATCACCCATCCGGGTGACGACCCGGCGCTGCGACGCCCCAACCTGCTGCGCGTCTTCCTGCTCGGCCAGCTTCCCGTCGACCAGGCCCGCGCCTACCTCAGCGGTGTCGCGGTGCACGCCGAATCGGAACTCGCCCGCTATGAGCGCCTGCGCGACTCGGTCACCTGGAGTGAGGACCCCGCCGATGCCCCGGCCGATTTCTACGGCCGCGCCGCGCTGGAATACGGCCTGCGTGAGGCAGCACTTGAAGCCCAGTGGGCGCATTGGCTGATCGCCGAGCTGGACAAGAAAACCGCAGGTAGGGATCGGGAAGCGGCCGACTCGTCATCCTGAATCGACATGACGGGGAATATCTCGTTGCATCGCGATAGTTTGCGATATATCGTTACTGTATCGAAGTTCGAACTGAGCTTCCCCGAACATGAAGGAACCTGACATGAACACCCCATTCAGCCCCCAAGACCCCGACAGTGGATTCGGTTTCGGCCCCGGACGTGGCCACCGTGAGCGGCACGCCGAGTTCGTCGAGCAGGTCCGCGCTCAACGCGGCGGCCCGTTCGGCCCGGGTTTCGGACCCGGCGGTCCCGGCTTCGGCGGTCCCGGCTTCGGTTTCGGCCCGGGCCCCCTCGGCGGTGGCGGCCGCGGACGGCGCGGGCCCGGCGGACGGCGCGGGCCGGGCGGCCGCGGCAGGCGCGGCGACGTCCGCGCGGCGATCCTCACGCTGCTGGCCGAACGGCACATGCACGGCTACGAGATGATCCAGGAGATCGCCGAGCGCAGCAACAACCTGTGGAAGCCCAGCCCCGGCTCGGTGTATCCCACGTTGCAGATGCTCGAGGACGAAGGCCTGATCGTCGCGGCGCAGACGGAGGGCAGCAAGAAGCTCTTCGAGTTGACCGACGAAGGCCGTGCCGCCGCCGCAAAGATCGAGACGGCTCCGTGGACGGAGATCACTGAGGGCGCCGACCCCGCGCAGGTCAACCTCCGCGAGGCCGCCGGCCAACTGTTCGGTGCGGTTGCGCAGTCCGCGCACGCCGCCAACGCCGATCAGCAACACCGCATCCTCGAGATCGTCAACAACGCCCGCCGCGAGATCTACCAGATTCTCGGCGAGAGCTAGTGATTTCGGCGTGGTTACCGGCGCTGACCGCCCCTCACCACGCCGAAATCACCCCCATCAGTCGATGTCGACCCAATCCAGGGTGCGCTGGACGGCCTTGTGCCAGCCGGCGTAGCCCTGGGCCCGCCGTTCGTCGCTCCACTGCGGTGACCACCGCCGGTCCTCCCGCCAATTCGCCCGCAGCTCTTCGGTATTCGACCAGAACCCGACCGCCAGGCCAGCCGCATAGGCCGCGCCCAGCGCCGTCGTCTCGGCCACCACGGGCCTGACCACGTCGACGCCCAGCACGTCGGCCTGAATCTGCATACACAGTTCGTTGGCCGTCACCCCGCCGTCGACCTTGAGCACGTCCAGGTGCACACCCGAATCGGCTTCCATGGCATCGGCGACGTCCCGGCTCTGGTAGCAGATCGCCTCAAGGGCCGCGCGGGCCAGATGCGCGTTCGTGTTGAACCGCGACAGCCCGACGATCACCCCCCGGGCATCCGAACGCCAGTACGGCGCAAACAGTCCCGAGAACGCCGGCACGAAGTACAGCCCGCCGTTGTCGGGGACCTGCCGGGCCAGCGCCTCGCTGTCGGCGGCGCCGCTGATGATCCCCAACTGGTCGCGCAGCCACTGGATCGCCGAGCCGGTGACCGCGATCGAACCCTCAAGAGCGTAAACGGGTTTCGCATCACCGAACTGGTAGCACACCGTCGTCAGCAGCCCATGCGCGGAGCGGACAATCTTCTCGCCGGTGTTGAGCAGCAGGAAATTCCCTGTGCCGTAAGTGTTCTTGGCTTCGCCAGGCGCCAGGCACACCTGTCCCACCATGGCGGCCTGCTGATCGCCGAGGCTGGCTGTCAGCATCACCTCGCCGCCGGCCGGCCCGGTCGCCTCGGTCACCCCGTACGGTTCGGGCGACGACGACGGCGCGATGCGCGGCAGCATCCGACGCGGAATCCCGAAGAACGACAACAACTCGTCGTCCCAGTCCAGGGTCTCCAGATTCATCAGCATGGTCCGGCTGGCGTTGGTCACGTCGGTCACGTGCACACCGCCGCGTGGGCCGCCGGTGAGATTCCACAACACCCAGGTGTCCGGCGTGCCGAACAGCGCGTCACCATTCTCGGCGGCCGCGCGCACCCCGTCGACGTTGTCCAGGATCCACTGAATCTTTCCCGCCGAGAAGTAGGTGGCCGGCGGCAGGCCCGCCTTCTGCCGGATCACGTCACCGCGCCCGTCGCGTTCCAGTGCGGCGGCGATGTGGTCGGTCCGGGTGTCCTGCCACACGATGGCGTTGTAGTACGGGCGCCCGCTCCGCCGGTCCCAGACCAGCGACGTCTCGCGCTGGTTGGTGATGCCCAGCGCGGCCAGATCGGAGGCCTGCAACCCCGTCGAGTTCAACGCACTGGTCAGCACGGACGCCGTGCGTTCCCAGATCTCGACCGGATTGTGCTCGACCCACCCCGCCCGCGGCAGGATCTGGTTGTGCTCGAGCTGATGACGGCCCACCTCCCCGCCGGAGTGGTCGAAGATGATGGCCCGCGTACTGGTGGTGCCCTGGTCAATGGCCGCTACGAAGTCCGGAATCTCGCATCTCCTCGCCGGTCGGTTGCCGGTGATTTCGGTGCGTCTTCCGGCGCCGGGCGCACGGAATCGCACCGAAATCACTCAGTCGTCCATGATGGACCACATGAGCGTAGGGACGGCCGACATTGCCGAGATGCCGCGCGGCGGCTTCGACGCCTCCTGCCTGGACCGGCTGCTGCAGACCGACCGTGACGAGTACCTCGATCGGGACGACGTCGGCGAGGGTGTCAGGCGCCAGGTCATCGACGCGCTGGACTGGACCGGCCGGGTGTTCGGCAACCACGAGCGGCACGCGCGCAAGGTGCTCGAAGTGCTTGCCGACGTCGCCGACCCGAAGATTCTGGAGCTCGGCGCCGGCCACGGCGCGGTGTCGCGCCGGCTGCTGGACGAGCACCCCACCGCCGAGGTGACCGTCACCGACGTCAACCCCGAATGGGTCGCCCGGACGGCCGCCTCCTTCGCCGGCGAACCCCGCGCCACCGTGCGCCGGATGGACGCCACCGCCATCGACGCCCCGGACGACGCCTTCGACCTTGCGCTGTTCGCCCTGTCCTTCCACCACTTGCCCCCGGAGGCGGCCGCGCGGGTTCTCCGCGAGGGCACCCGGGTCGCAGCGGTGCTGCTGATCATCGACCTGCCGCGGCCGCCGGCTCCGCTGCACCTGCTGCGCCTGGCGTCGATACTGCCCTTGGCCCCGTTCGTGCCCTTCGTGCACGACGGGCTGATCAGCTCGCTGCGCGCCTACAGCCCGTCGGCGCTGCGAGCGCTCGCCGCCCACGCCGACCCGGCCATCCACCTCGAACTGCACGGTTGTCCCTTCAGTGAACAGATCGTGCTCGCGCGCCGCTGACTCGCCAATACCATTGCCGCGTGGGCGAAGAGATCACGCACACCGAGTACAGCCGGGCACACCGCCGGGCGTACCGGCGCAAGGTGCAACTGTGCCTCGACGTGTTCGAGACGATGCTCGCGCAATCCAGTTTCGAATTCGACCGTCCCATGACGGGCATGGAGATCGAGTGCAATCTGGTCGACGACGGCTATCAGCCCGCGATGACGAACGTCGACGTGCTGGCCTCGATCGCCGATCCTGCGTATCAGACCGAATTGGGTGCGTTCAACATCGAATTCAACGTGCCGCCCCGGCCCCTTCCGGGCCGCTCCGGTCTGGAGCTGGAGGACGAGGTCCGGGCCAGCCTCAACGCCGCCGAGGCAAAGGCCGACGCCCGTGGGGCGCACATCGTCATGGTCGGCATCCTGCCCACGCTGATGCCCGAGCACCTCGTCCACGACTGGATGAGCGAATCCCACCGATATCATGCGCTCAACGACTCGATTTTCACCGCCCGCGGTGAGGACATCCTGATCGACATCGCCGGGCCCGAACGCCTGAGTCTGTACTCCGCCACCATCGCACCCGAATCCGCTTGCACCAGTATGCAATTGCACCTGCAGGTAGCCCCGGACGACTTCGCCGCCAACTGGAACGCCGCCCAGATCCTGGCGGGGCCGCAACTCGCCCTGGGTGCGAACTCGCCGTTCTTCTTCGGTCACCAGCTGTGGGCCGAGACCCGCGTCGAACTGTTCAAACAAGCCACCGACACCCGGCCGGACGAACTCAAGACGCAGGGGGTCCGGCCGCGAGTGTGGTTCGGGGAGCGGTGGATCACCTCGATCCTCGACTTGTTCGAGGAGAATGTGCGCTACTTCCCCAGCCTGCTGCCCGAATTGTCCGACGAGGACCCAACGGCCGAACTGGCCGCCGGGCGCACGCCGGCGCTGTCCGAGCTACGGCTGCTCAACGGGACGGTCTACCGGTGGAACCGGCCGGTCTACGACGTAGTCGGGGGCAAGCCGCACCTGCGGGTGGAGAACCGGGTGCTGCCCGCCGGCCCCACGGTGATCGACATGATGGCGAACTCGGCGTTCTACTACGGGGCGCTGCGGATGCTGTCCGAGGCGGACCGCCCGCTTTGGACGGAACTCAGTTTCGCTGCCGCAGAACAGAATTTCACCGCGGCGGCCCGCAACGGCATCGAGGCCCGGCTGTACTGGCCGGGCCTGGGCGAAGTCACCGCCGACGAACTCACGCTGCGCCGGCTGCTGCCGATGGCCGACGAGGGGCTGCGCCGCTGGGGCGTGGCCGGCGAGGTGCGCGACCGCTTCCTCGGGGTGATCGAAGGCCGGGCCAAGACGGGTCGCAATGGCGCCACCTGGCAGGTCGGCACGGTGCAGGCGCTGCAGCGCAACGGCCTGTCGCGGCCCCAGGCGCTGGCCGAGATGCTGCGGCTGTACTGCGAGCGGATGCACAGCAACATCCCGGTTCACACCTGGGACGGGCCCGGCTGAGTTCCCGGGACTGGCGCCGCGTGCAGCGTTCCCTGCGAGGCCGGGCGGTCAACCTGCGTAGCGGTGAACGTCATACGGCCCTTCTTCGAAGACCGCTCCGACAGTGCGGTCCCGCGCACACGGTGCGGTGTACCCAAAGCGGAGACACGTTACGACCCTTTTACTGGCCCAGAGTGTTTTGCATGGCTCCGGCCAGCACGTTGACCGCCGGGCCGCCGTTTCCGGACTGACACACCTTCGCTTGCAGCAGAACGTTCTCCCGCAGCCGGGTCTGGGTGAAACAGCGGCGGTCTGTGCCCGCTTCCTGCTTCGCCCACTCGGCGTCGGCCGGCCCCGGCGGCCCGCCGGCGAAAGTCCACACCTGAACGGGGCCACCCGGCCAGGGGCCGTCGATGCGCATCGTGGCGGTCTGACCGGAGCATCCGACGGTCCGGTCGACCACCCGGTGGAAGGCCGCCGCCGCGGCATCGTTGGTCGCGAACACACCCACCGCCTGCTTGACCAGATGGGTGTCGTCGGTCGCCGAGGTCTGGGCGGCGGCACCGTTGAAGGACGCCAGGTCCGGGTCGTTGTAGACCTCGGGCAGGCCGATGTCGGCCCAGTTGTTGCACGCCGGGACGTCGACCGAATATCCCTGGAACGGCAGGGTGAACACCGTCTCGGAACCGATCGGGGCGCCGACGATGTTCGCCACCGACCCCCTGCCGAGGACCGCGTAGTTCACCACACCGGGATCCGACGGGTTGGCCGCCGCCGGCGGCGCGACCGCCAACCCCACCATGGCGACCGCGACCGCACCCACCGCCCGCAGCATCAGACCTTCGCTGCCAGTGTGACGTCGATGTTGCCGCGGGTTGCTTTGGAGTACGGGCACACCTGGTGAGCTTTCTCCATCAGCCCGTCCGCCGCATCCTGTTCCAGGCCGGGAAGGTAGCCGATCAGCTGAGCGGTCAGGCCGAACCCGCCGGCGGAGTCCTTGCCGAAACCGATCCGCGCGGTGACGCCGCTGGCGTCGTCGAGCTCGGTCTTCTCTTTGTGGGCGACCACCCGCAGCGCACCCAGGAAGCAGGCAGCGTAGCCGGCCGAGAACAGCAGTTCGGGATTCACGCCCTCGCCGCTGCCACCCATCTCCGTTGGTGGACGGGTGTCGAGGTCGATGAGCCCGTCGGTGGACTCGACGTGGCCGTCGCGCCCCCCGCCCGTCGCCGTCGATTCCGCGGTGTAGACGACTTCGATACTCATGAATCCGATGATGCCAGGTTGGCCCGCACGCCCGCTTCCTTGGCGTGTGGTTGGCGTTCCGGGAGGCGTCCCCGGTTGAAGCCGGCCATCTGCTCGATCAGGTAGTGGTCGTGCAGCAGGATCGTGCACCCAAGCGGGGCGGCACGTGGACGTTCGGCGAAAGGGGGCCTGCGCTACCGGTTGGGCGTGGTCTGCGTCGGCTGGACGGGCAGCGTCGGTGCGCCGGGCCCGACGTTGCCGGGGCCGGGGCCGCGGCCGCCAGGGCCACTCTCGTCGAAATCACGCGGCCCCATCATTCCCGGCCCCATCATTCCCGGCCCCATCATTCCCGGGCCCATCATTCCCGGGCCCATCATTCCCGGGCCGCCTTGACGCATCCTGCCGTGTTCCCACGAGGACCGATCGAGGTGCCCGTATCCGCCGGAGTGCTTGCCCAGCACGAATCCGGTGAAGAAGATCACCGCGACGATGAACAGTGTGCCGGCGACGATCGCCACCCACGCAGCGGACTGGTACAGCCGATTGGGCTTGGATTCGGCGGCGACCACGGTGCGTTCGGCAAAGGGTTCGGTGGCCGCCACGGGCGTCGTCGTCTCGACGGTGTGATCAGATGATTCGCTCATGGCTTCATGATCCCCGCACTCAGCGAAGTGGCTCCTAGGTAGCGGTTATGAAATTGCTGTGAAGCATGCGCCGGGACCGAGCCTCGCCTTGACGACGCATGCAGATGACCATTGGCACTAGTCCCGGCCAACCGAGAGCAGGTTTCATGTCTTCATGACCTCATCGGGACTGTGGGTTCGTCGTGGGGCGGCCACGGTGGGAAGCGCCGCCCTCATCGCCATGGGTGTGATCGGGTCGGGTTGTGCCGGCAATAGCGCCGGCGATTCACCGCAACCAGCACCGCAACAGGCCACCAGCCTGACCAGCGTCTGGGAGTCCATCACCTCGTGGATGTCGACCGAATACTCGGTGATCAGTTCGATGACCAGCACGATCGTCAAGAGGTGTCAGCAGAAACTCAACCCGCGCCAGCCGGCGGTCTGCGTAGCCGTACGCGGGTAGGTGCGGGAGATCCGGTTCCGGAAGGTGGTCCGACCGATGATTCGCTCGTTCCTCGCCAGCCTCGGCATCGCCGCGGCCGCCTTCGCGTTCGCGGCGCCGGCGGCGGCCGCGCCGTGCGACAACAGCGGCATGTCCAGCATCGAATACGCCCTCGATCTGGTCTTCCCCAACCCCTTGCCGGTCTTCAACCCCGGCGCGGCCTGTTCCACGGACTCCGAATGCGGCAGCACCAGCGAAAAGTGCGAGGGCGGAAGCTGCTGTGTCAAGTCGGGTGAGACCTGCACCGGACTGGGTTACTGCTGCGGCCATCCGAGTCAGGGCTGCCAGGGAACCTGCCCCTGAGTCCTGACCGCTCCGCGCGTCAGGGCTTGAACGGGTTCACCGCGAATTGAATGACCCGGTAGGGCGACCGGTCCCGCGGCCCGGTGTTCCACTGGCTGACGAACACCCGCAGTTCGTCGAGGGTCGACCCCGGCGACAGGTAGCCCCCGTAGGGCTGTGCCAGGGTGTTGTCCTCGGGGGCGGGCAGGTTTTCGGCGGGTACGGGCCAGTTGCCGGCGACGACGACGGTGGTCACCGGGGCGGTGCCCAACCCGGTCGGGTCGGCGGCGACGCGGACCTCCATGTTGCCGGTGGATTCGTTGAGGTAGGAGAGCACCGTCTTGCCGTCGATCTGGCGGATGCTCATCTCGCCGACGCGGTCACCCCATAGCGGTGTCGGCGGCCGGTTCCAGCCGGCGTCGGCCGACCAGCCCTGCCACCTGGCGCGGTCGGTGAACTCCTGCGGCGGCACCCGGAACAGCCGGACCGGTGCGCTGCGGTCGAAGTTGTTGGCGACGATGTACACCCAGCCGGTCACCGAATCCGGCGTCGGGATCGGATCGTAGTAGCCGCTTATCTGTGACTGCGCGCCGCCCAGATAACCGGCGTCGCGCACCGATCCCCTGACCGTCTGCCAGTGCCGTTGTGCTGCTTCGGCTTTGACCAGCCGGGAGCCGACCGGCACCAGCGAACGGGTGGTGGTCACCAGCATGAAATTCTGCCGGTTGATCTCCACCACACCGGCTGGCAGTTGGGATGTGCCGGGCACCCGCGGGTCGGCGAGCAGCGGTTTGTCGACGCCGGTGACCCCGGTGTAAACGATCCCGTCGGGCGAGTCGAGCGATGCCCGATCCACATGCAGCGCGATCGGCGAGAACCAGTTGCCGAAGCCGACGCCCTGCCCGGCGAAACTGTCGCCACATATCTGCAGCAGTTCAGTGGGGAATTCCATGAACTCGCAGAGGTCGGTGGCGCCGATACCGTAGTCGCCGGTGGGAGTGCCTGTCCCCGCGACCGGTCCGATGCGGACCACCTCTCCGGGCACAAGGGTGTCGGCGTCCGCGAGCGGAGGGCATATCAGCACCGAGATCAACGTAATGGCGAGCGCCACTCGTACATTCCCGCCCAAACGCACGTCTCAGCGCACCGTGGGTCAGAGGTCGGCGGCGAGCAGTTCGGCGATCTGGATGGTGTTGAGCGCCGCACCCTTGCGCAGGTTGTCACCCGAGATGAACAACGCCAGGCCCCGGCCGTCGGGCACACCGGGATCCTGGCGGATCCGGCCCACCAGCGATTCGTCCACACCGGCGGCGGCCAGCGGGGTCGGCACATCCACCAACTTCACCCCGGGCGCGACCCCGAGCAGTTCCTGCGCGCGGGCCACCGACAGCGGCCGGGCGAACTCGGCGTTGATCGACAGCGAGTGCCCGGTGAACACCGGTACGCGCACGCAGGTGCCGGAGACCGCGAGATCGGGGATGCCCAGGATCTTGCGACTCTCGCTGCGCAGTTTCTGGTCCTCGTCGGTTTCCCCGGAGCCGTCGTCGACCAGCGAGCCGGCCAGCGGGACGACGTTGAAGGCAATGGGCGCAGCGTATTTCACCGGCGCCGGGTAGTCCAACGCCGAGCCGTCGTGCACCAGTTGCTCGACGCCGTCGATGACCGCGCGGGCCTGGCTGGCCAACTCCTCGACACCGGCCAGCCCGCTGCCCGAGACCGCCTGGTAGCTGGAGACGATCATCCGGGTCAGGCCGGCCTCGTCGTGCAGCGGTTTGAGCACCGGCATGGCGGCCATGGTGGTGCAGTTCGGGTTGGCGATGATCCCTTTCGGGCGGTTGCCGGCGTCACGCGTGAAGTTGACTTCGGACACCACCAGCGGGACGTCGGGGTCCTTGCGCCAGGCCGAGGAGTTGTCGACGACGACCACGCCGGCGGCGGCGAACCGCGGTGCCTGCACCCGCGACATCGTCGCGCCGGCCGAGAACAGCGCGATGTCCAGACCGGACGGGTCCGCAGTCTCGGCGTCCTCGACCTCGATCTCCTGACCGCGGAAGGTCAGCTTTTTACCCGCCGACCGCGCCGAAGCGAAGAACCTCACCTCGGTGGCCGGAAAGTCGCGCTCCTCCAACAGGGTTCGCATCACCTGGCCGACCTGTCCGGTCGCACCCACTACCCCTATCCGCAAGCTGCTGTCCATCACTAGCGTCCCGTTCCGCCGTAGACGACGGCCACTTCGTCGCCGCCGAGTCCGAATGCCTCGTGCAACGCCGCGACGCCCTTGTCCAATTCCGTGTCCTTGATCAGCACCGAGATCCGGATCTCTGAGGTGGAGATCAGGTCGATGTTGATGCCGGCGTTGGCCAGCGCCTCGCAGAACGTCGCGGTGACGCCCGGATGGGAGCGCATGCCCGCGCCGATCAGCGACACCTTGCCGATGTGGTCGTCGTAAAGCACTCGGGTGAAACCGATTTCGCCCTGCTCGGCGGTGAGCTTCTCGACGGCGGTCGGGCCGCTCTCGCGGGAACACGTGAAGGTGATGTCGGTCTTGCCGTCCTCGACCTTCGAAATGTTCTGCAACACCATGTCGATGTTGACGTCGGCGTCGGCGAGGGCGCGAAACACCTTGGCGGCGTAGCCCGGAACGTCGGGCACACCGGTGACGGTGACCTTGGCCTCGCTGCGATCGTGGGCTACTCCGGTCAGAATGGCGTCTTCCATGGGGATGTCCTCGATCGATCCTTTGACGATGGTGCCGGGCTTGTCGGAGTACGACGAACGGACGTGGATGGGCAGGTCGAAGCGCCGCGCGTACTCGACGCAACGCAACATCAGGACCTTGGCGCCGGCGGCGGCCATCTCGAGCATCTCCTCGAAGGAGACGGTGTCCAGCCGGCGGGCGTTGGGCACGATGCGGGGGTCCGCGGTGAAGATGCCGTCGACGTCTGTGTAGATCTCGCAGACGTCGGCCTTCAACGCGGCGGCCACGGCGACGGCGGTGGTGTCCGAGCCGCCGCGGCCCAGGGTGGTGACGTCCTTGGTGTCCTGGCTGACGCCCTGGAATCCCGCGACGAGCACGATCTGCCCCTCATCAAGAGCTGACCGCAGCCTGCCAGGCGTCACGTCGATGATCTTGGCGTTTCCGTGCGTGCCGGTGGTGATGACGCCGGCCTGCGACCCGGTGAAGGAACGGGCTTGCGCACCGAGTGACTCGATGGCCATGGCGACCAGGGCGTTGGAGATGCGTTCGCCCGAGGTCAGCAGCATGTCCAGTTCCCGGGCCGGCGGGGCCGGTGACACCTGCTGGGCGAGGTCCAACAGGTCGTCGGTGGTGTCCCCCATCGCCGAGACCACGACGACGACGTCGTTGCCGGCCTTCTTGGTCTCCACGATGCGCTCGGCGACGCGCCGGATCCGCTCCGCGTCCGACACGGAGGATCCGCCGTATTTCTGCACGACGAGCGCCACTTGCTGCCCTTTCAGGAGGTTCGGGATCGCATACAAGGATAAGGGAGCCGCGCGTATGGTTTTCCCGCTGCGTTCAGCGCCGACAGGTCTTGGTCAGCTCCGCGAGTTGGGCGGTGATCTGATCGTTGAGGATGGACAGTTGGTAGACGGCCGGTGGAGCCGGCGCCCCGGGTGCGTGCGGCGTCGCGCTGATTTCCTTGAGCTTGCGCACGAAGTCATTGGCCGACGTGGCGACCCCGACCGCGGGCGCGGCCAGTTGCGGAGAGGTCACCCTGCCCGCCCGGTCGGCCAGCCCGTCGGCCCACGCGGTGTAGGCGTCGAGCTCGGCCGGTGATGGCACCCCGGTCCCGTCCCCGCCGTATTTCTCACCGATCACCTGGGACTGGCGATGGTTGAAATCGAGCAGTTCGATCACCGGCGCGCAGCCCTCGGGCACTCGCCGATACCAGAACTGGTAGATCAGCGTGCCGACCACCGCGATGATGACCGCCACGATCGTGAACTTCCAGCGACCCAAGAACAGTTCCTTCACGGTGTCCACCAGGTGTTGCCGTCGGAGAGCATCTCCACAGTCTGCCCGGTGCCGATATCGCGTACGTGCGACGGGGAACCACACCGTGCCACCGCCGGTGGCGTCCGCCGTGCGCAAGTTTTGTCGCGCCGGTCAGCCGGGGTAGAGTGGCCGACGTGCAGCGTGTGCTCCTCCTCGGGCGCCGCGGCGGGGTCTGATCCAGACTGGCTTCCCGTCGCGGGTCTTTCGCGATGCCGGTCTGATCACCCCTAGACCTCCCGGAGCCACCATCATGACCAGCTTCAGCAAGACCTCGGTAGATTCCCCCGACGCATTCTCGTCGGTACGGACCGTCATCACCCCCGACGGCGCACCCAACCCCGGCCAGCCCGCCTGGAACACCCAGCGCGGCTCGGCGATGCCCGTCAACCGCTACCGCCCCTTCGCCGACGAGGTGGAGGACATCAAACTGCCGGACCGCACCTGGCCCGACAAGATCATCGAGCGCGCGCCCGCGTGGTGTGCGGTGGACCTGCGTGACGGCAACCAGGCGCTGATCGACCCGATGAGCCCGGCCCGCAAGCGGCGCATGTTCGACCTGCTGGTCCGGATGGGCTACAAGGAGATCGAAGTCGGCTTCCCGTCGGCGTCGCAGACCGACTTCGATTTCGTCCGCGAGATCGTCGAGCAGGGCGCGATCCCCGACGACGTAACCATCCAGGTGCTGACCCAGTGCCGGCCCGAACTGATCACCCGCACCTTCGAGGCCTGCGCCGGCGCGCCCAACGTCATCGTGCACTTCTACAACTCGACGTCGGTCCTGCAGCGCCGCGTGGTGTTCCGCGCCGACCGCGACGCGGTGAAGAAGATCGCGACCGACGGCGCCGCGCTGTGCGTAGAGACCGCCAAGCAGTATCCCGGCAGCAGGTGGCGCTTCGAGTACTCGCCCGAGTCCTACACCGGCACCGAACTGGAGTACGCCAAAGAGGTCTGCGACGCCGTCGCCGACGTGATCCAGCCCACCCCCGACTGGCCGCTGATCGTCAACCTGCCGGCCACCGTCGAGATGGCCACACCGAACGTCTACGCCGACTCCATCGAGTGGATGAGCCGCAACCTGAACCGGCGCGACGCGATCATCCTGAGCCTGCATCCGCACAACGATCGCGGAACTGCCGTTGCCGCAGCCGAATTGGGCTACCAGGCCGGCGCCGACCGCATCGAGGGTTGCCTGTTCGGCAACGGCGAGCGCACCGGCAACGTCTGCCTGGTGACACTGGGCCTGAACATGTTCTCCCGCGGCGTCGACCCGCAGATCGACTTCTCCAACATCGACGAGATCCGGCGCACCGTCGAGTACTGCAACCAGCTGGCCGTGCCCGAACGGCATCCCTACGGCGGCGACCTGGTCTACACCGCGTTCTCCGGCAGCCATCAGGACGCGATCAACAAGGGCCTGGACCAGATGAAGTTCGACGCAGATGCGGCGGACTCCGACGTCGACGACATCGTGTGGCAGGTGCCGTATCTGCCGATCGACCCCCGCGACGTCGGCCGCACCTACGAGGCCGTGATCCGGGTGAATTCGCAGTCCGGCAAGGGCGGCGTCGCCTACATCATGAAGGCCGACCACGGCCTGGCCCTGCCGCGGCGGCTGCAGATCGAGTTCTCCCAGGCGATTCAGCGCATTACCGACGGCGAAGGCGGCGAGGTATCCCCCAAGGCGATGTGGGACGCCTTCTACGAGGAGTACCTGGCGCCCGTCACCCCGCTGGAGCGGATGCGCCAGAAGGTGGACGCGGCCGAGACCGACGGCGGCACCGACACCATCACCGCTGTGGTCAAGGTCGACGGCGTCGAGCGCGAGATCGTCGGCGCCGGCAACGGTCCGCTGGCCGCGTTCTGCGATGCGCTGGGCTCCATCGGATTCGACGTCAGCGTGCTGGACTACTCCGAGCACGCCATGTCGTCCGGCGAGGAGGCACAAGCCGCGGCCTACGTCGAGGCGTCGATCGGCGGCAAGACGGTCTGGGGTGTCGGCATCGCCACCTCGATCACCACGGCGTCACTGCGTGCGGTGGTGTCCGCGGTGAACCGCGCCGCCCGCTGAGGTCCCGGTCCCGCAACAAAATCCCCTGGCCGACTACGCGTTGTAGTATTCGCGGCCGAAGGGACGATGCGGAGGGTCACGACGTGACCCCGTCACCCTGCGAACAAGGAGCGTTCGACGTGAACTGGGGCTCAACCTGGGACTTCCTCTGGCATTTCCTGATCATCTTCGCCTGGATCGCCTACCTGCTGGTGCTGTTCCAGATCCTCGTCGACCTGCTCTGGCGTGATCACACCACCCGCGGCTGGGCCAAGGCACTGTGGGTGATCGGGCTGATCTTCATCCCGTGGCTGACCGCGCTGGTGTACGTCATCGCCCGCGGCAGGGGCATGACCCTGCGGGCCCAGCGCGCCGCCGTGGAAGCGAAGGTCGAGACCGACAACTACATCAAGCAGGCCGCCGGACACTCTCCTGCTCAGCAGATCGCCGACGCCAAGGCCCTGCTCGACAACGGGACGATCAGCCCGGCCGAGTTCGAGTCGCTGAAAGCCAAAGCGCTCAGCTGACACCGGGCGTCAGAACAGCGCGAACTGGTCCCCGTCGGAGGTGGTGTCGGCGAACTGCTCGATGCCGGTGCCACCGATGACGTGGCCGACGTTGTCCATGAAGTGGTCGTCGGAGACCATCGGGATGCCGATCTCGCGCGCCGCGAAGCCCTTGCCCTGCAACGGGTTTTTCTCGTTGCAGATGACCACCGACGTCTCGGTGTCGACACTGTCGCTGTAGGCGAGCCCGGCGTGCAGGATGCGTTCGACGAGTTCCTCATGGGTCCGCGCCACCTCACCGGATAACGCCACCCGCATGCCCTGCACCATCGGCCGGCCGCCGATGTAGCGGCCCGGGTTCAGGTACGGGCAGGGCATCCGCGCCGCCAGTGCCTTGAGCGGCCTGAGTTCGTCGTGGGTGATACGGCCGTTGGGCCAGCGGCGCCGGGTGACCGGCCGCACCGGCAGCCAGACGTCACGCTCCCGGGCACGCTCGACCGCCGGGGCCAGCACCCGGGACAGCACCATTGCGTCGTCGAACGCGTCGTGCGGCCGAAGTTGCGCGACACCCCAGTGCTGCGCGAGGGTCTCCAGCCGCAGATTGTCCAGGCCCAGGTCGAGCCGGCGGGTCAGTTCGACGGTGCACATCACCGAGTCGATGGGCAGCTCGGCCTCGGCCGCATCGGCTTCGGCGGCCAGGAATCCGTAGTCGAACCCCGCGTTGTGCGCGACCAGCGTGCGACCCCGCAACAGCTCGGCCAGATCCCCGGCGATCTCGGCGAAGGTGGGCTGATCCTCGAGCATCTCGGCAGTCAACCCGTGGACGTGCGTGGGGCCCGGGTCGACACCGGGGTTGAGCAAGCTCACGACGGACTGTTCGACGCGGCCGTCCACGTCCAGCGCCAGCGCCGCCACACTGATGACGCGCGCCTGGTTGGGATGGAACCCCGATGTCTCCAGGTCGACGACGACCCAGCCGTCGCCGGTTTCGGTGGCCGGCCGGCCCCAGGGGTGCTTCACAGAATTCAGAATGGCACGCGCCACCGACGATCCCCCGTCTTCGCCCTGCCGTGCACGACCGTGTCGAAGGCCGGCCCGGGCGACACCCTGGATGATCACTTAAAAACAACTGCAGATTCCCTGAATGCACACACGCATCGACGGTCCGGCTCGTGTCGACGGCCCGCTCGATCCGCTGCCGGCCCGGTTGCTGGGCGCACCCGCCCAGATCTGGCGGATCCTTTCAACGTGATCGGGCCGGGCGGTTGGCTACGGCAGTGACGGCAGCGACGGGGCCGACGGGTGATTCACCCCCCGAATTAGACTGCCCGGGTGATCACCGCCCGTGGACGAGCAGCCCTGGCCGCCGGGTCGGCCGCCCGCTGGGCGTCGCGGATGACCGGGCGCGGAGCCGGCTCGATGATCGGCGGCCTGGTCGCGATGACCCTCGACAAGTCGATCCTCGGGCAGCTCGGAGCGGGCCGCCGTTCGGTCGTCGTGACCGGCACCAACGGCAAGTCGACGACCACACGGATGGCCGCGGCCGCGTTGCGGACACTCGGCCCGGTGGCGTCCAACACCGAGGGATCCAACATGGACGCCGGCCTCATCGCGGCACTGGCCGCCGACCGGACTGCACCGTACGCGGCACTGGAAGTCGACGAGATGCACGTGCCGCACGTGGCCGACGCGATCGGCCCCAGCGTGATCGTGCTACTGAACCTGTCCCGGGATCAGCTGGACCGGGTCGGTGAGATCAACCACATCGAGCGCACGTTGCGGGCCGGCCTGGCGCGCCATCCCGACGCGACCATCGTCGCCAACTGCGACGACATCCTGATGACCTCGGCCGCCTACGACTGCCCGAACGTCGTGTGGGTGGCGGCCGGCGGCGGCTGGGCAAGCGATTCGGTCAGCTGCCCGCGCAGCGGCGAGGTCATCGTGCGGGACGGGTCGAGTTGGTACTCCACCGGCACCGACTTCAAACGGCCACACCCGCAGTGGTGGTTCGACGACGACAACCTCTACGGGCCCGACGGACTGACCCTGCCGATGAGACTGTCGCTGCCCGGCGCGGTCAATCGCGGCAACGCCGCGCAGGCCGTCGTCGCCGCGGTCGCACTGGGCGCCGACCCGGCAAGTGCCGTTGCCGCGGCCGGTTCGGTCGACGAGGTGGCCGGGCGTTACCGCACCGTGCAGGTCGGCCCGCATGCGGTCCGGATCCTGCTGGCCAAGAATCCGGCCGGCTGGCAGGAGGCGCTGTCGATGGTCGACACGTCCGTCGCGGGTGTGGTGATCTCGGTCAACGGCCAGGTGCCCGACGGCGAGGACCTGTCCTGGCTCTGGGACGTCAACTTCGAGCACTTCGTCGGGTTGGGCCCGGAGAAGAGGGTCGTCGCCGCCGGGGAACGCGGAACCGATCTGGCGGTCCGGCTGGGTTACGCCGGCGTCGAGCACACCCTGGTGCACGACACCATGAAGGCCATCGCGTCCTGCCCCCCGGGCCGGGTCGAGGTGGTCGCCAACTACACCGCGTTCCTCCAACTCAACCGTGTGCTGGAGCGCCGGCATGGCTGAGTCCAAGGTGCGCATCGGTCTGGTGCTGCCCGACGTGATGGGCACCTACGGCGACAGCGGCAACGCCGTCGTGCTGCGGCAGCGGTTGCGGCTGCGCGGCTTCCCGGCAGACATCGTCGAGATCACGCTATCCGATCCCGTGCCCGACTCACTGGACCTCTACACGCTGGGCGGCGCCGAGGACTACGCCCAGCGGCTGGCCACCAAGCATCTGATCCGCTCTCCCGGTCTGCAGTCGGCGGCGGCGCGGGGCGCCCCGGTGCTGGCGATCTGCGCGGCCATCCAGGTGCTCGGGCACTGGTATGAGACCTCGGCCGGAGAGCGCGTCGAAGGCGTGGGGCTGCTCGACGTGACGACCTCACCGCAGGACGCCCGGACGATCGGCGAGGTGGCCTCCACACCGTTGATCGACGGCCTCACCCAGCCGCTGACCGGATTCGAAAACCACCGCGGCGGAACGGTTCTCGGCGCGCAGGCCCGGCCGCTGGCGGCGGTCACCAAGGGGGCCGGCAATCGGCTCGGCGACGGCATCGACGGTGCGGTGCAGGGCAGTGTGGTGGCCACCTATCTGCACGGCTGTTGCCTGGCCCGCAACCCCGAACTCGCCGACTACCTCCTGGCCAAGGTGGTGGGCGACTTACCCCCGCTGCAGCTGCCCGAGGTCGACCAGTTGCGCCGCGAACGGTTGGCTGCGCCCCGGCGGGTCTGATCGAGACCGCGCGTTCACCTGGCTGGGCTATGTTTCCACCCCGGTTCCTGCGATGCGAGAGGCGCGAACATGCCTGTGAACAAGGCGGCCCCGATGGCAGCGTGAGCGTCACGGCCGTCGATGTTGCGGCGACGCACAGCATCTCAGGCCATCGCGCGGCGGCCGGCCAGCGCCCGTCCCAGGGTCAGCTCGTCGGCGAACTCCAAGTCGCCGCCCATCGGCAACCCGGACGCGATCCGCGTCACCGCCAGGCCGGGGATGTCGCGCAGCATCCGCACCAGATATGTCGCGGTCGCCTCGCCCTCGGTGTTCGGGTCGGTGGCGATGATGATCTCAGTGATGTCGACGCCGTCGACGCGTTCGCCGATGCGGTTCAGCAACTCCCGGATCCGCAACTGTTCGGGGCCCACCCCGGAGAGCGGATCCAGCGCCCCGCCCAGGACGTGGTAGCGGCCGCGGAACTCGCGGGTCCGTTCCACCGCCTGCACATCCTTGGGCTCCTCGACCACGCACACCACCGAACCGTCCCGGCGGGCGTCGCCACAGATGCGGCAGCGCTGCTCGTCCGACACGTTGCCGCACACCTCACAGAAGGTGACGCCGTCGCGCACCCGGCCCAGCACCGCGGTGAGCCGGTCGATGTCGGGCGGCTCCACCGACAACAGATGGAACGCGATGCGCTGGGCGCTCTTCGGGCCGATCCCGGGCAGCTTGCCGAGCTCGTCGATCAGATCCTGGACTGGGCCTTCAAACATGCAGGTGAATCGGTCCCTAGAGGCCCAGCGAGCTGCCCATGCCGCCGGCCAGCGGACCGAGTCGGCGCTGCGCCAGTTCCGCGGCCTTGGCGGCCGCGTCCCCGAGGGCACCCACGATCAGATCCTGCAGGGTCTCGGGATCCGCGGGATCGATGACCTTGGGGTCGATGGTCACCGCGGTCACACCGCCGCTGCCGTGCATCGTGATCCGGACCAGCCCGCCGCCGGCCTCCCCGTGCACCTCGGCCCGGGACAATTCCTGCTGGGCCTGCATCAACTGTTGCTGGACCTGCTGAGCCTGGGCCAGCAGCGCCGACATGTCGAACTGGTTATCGGGTTGCATGACAGTCCCCTTGCGTGTTGGTCTCGACTTGGTTGCGCATCGGCAATCCGGCGGTTGCGGACTTCCAAGCCTAACCGCGACCGGGCTACCGTGGCGCACGTGAGCGTTCCTGTCCGACTGCGTGTTGGCGTCCCGATCGCCGCCGCGATGTTCGTCGCCGCCGCGGTCTCGGTCGCCCCCGTACACGCCGCACCCGCGAACATCGCCGGGATGATCGTGTTCCTGGACCCGGGCCATCAGGCCGCCATGGCCGACATGGGCCGACAGGTGCCCAACGGCCGGGGCGGCACCAAGGACTGCCAGGCCGGCGGCACGTCCACCGACGACGGGTTCCCCGAGCACACCTTCACGTGGGAAACCACCCTCAAGATCCGGCAGCTGCTGTCGCAGTACGGCGTGCGCACCGCCATGTCCCGCGGCGACGACACCGGGGCGGGCCCCTGCGTGGACGCCCGCGCCCAGATGGCCAATGCGCTGCAGCCCAATGCGACGGTGTCCATCCACGCCGACGGCGGGCCGGCCACCGGACGCGGATTCCACGTGCTGTACTCCAGCCCGCCGCTGAACCAGGTGCAGGCGGGGCCGTCGCTGAAGCTGGCGCAGACGATGCGCGACCAGTTGGTGGCGTCCGGCATTCCGGCGGCCAACTACATCGGCAGCAACGGGCTGGACGCCCGGGCCGACATCGCGGGCCTGAACCTGGCGCAGTACCCCTCCATCCTGGTGGAGTGCGGCAACATGAAGAACCCGGCTGACTCCGCGCTGATGAAGACCCCCGAAGGTCAGCAGAAGTATGCCGACGCCGTGGTCAAGGGCATCGTCGCGTTCCTGGCGACCCAGCCGGCACGCGCCGCCTGAACTCAGCCCTCGACGTATTTCTTCAGGTTCGCCAAGGTCTCGGCCTGGATCTTCCTCAGGCCCTGCGGCGCGAACGTCTTCTCGAAGAATCCCTTCACCCCGGTTCCGCCGGTCCAACTGGTCTTGACGGTCACGGTCGCCCCGGTGCCGGCGGGGGCGACGGTCCAGTTGGTCACCATCGACGAGTTGGCGTCCTTCTCGATCACGGTCTTGCCGGCCACGTCGATATCGGCCTTCACGTGCCGCACCCGTGACTCGGTGGCCTGCAGCTTCCAGGTGGCCACGGTGCCGGCACCGATGCCGCCCTGCAGAACCTGATAGCCGCTGTACTGGCTGGGCAAAATCCTGGGCCGCACCGTCTGGTAGTCGGACACCGCCGCGAGCACCGCGTCCGGTGCGGCGTCGATCAGGACCGTGCTGGCCGCGCTGACCTGTCCCATGTCGTGAAGTGCTCCTCGGGTCGCAATGTCATGTGATCGGAACCGTCGTGCGGTCGCACTGCCGGTGTCCGCCGACTAGCTTAGAGGTGTGTCCGTTCCGGTGACTGACGCATCAGCCGCCCACCGCCTGGGCGTGCAGCGCCTGCTGGCCAGCTATCGCACGATTCCGCCGGAAGCCACCGTGCGGCTGGCGAAGCGGACGTCGAACCTGTTCCGCACCAGGGCAAGACGCGATGCACCCGGCCTGGACACCTCTGGGCTGATCGGCGTCATCGCCGTCGACCCGGATGCGCGCACCGCCGACGTCGCCGGGATGTGCACCTACGAAGACCTGGTCGCGGCGACGCTGCCGCACGGGCTGGCGCCGCTGGTGGTCCCGCAGCTCAAGACGATCACCCTCGGCGGGGCGGTCACCGGCCTGGGCATCGAGTCGACGTCGTTCCGCAACGGCCTGCCCCACGAGTCGGTGTTGGAGATGGACATCCTCACCGGCGCCGGCGAGCTGGTGACGGCGTCACCCGTCCAGCACCCCGACCTGTACCGGTCTTTTCCCAATTCCTATGGAACGCTTGGTTATTCGGTGCGTCTGAAGATCGAGCTGGAGCCGGTGAAACCCTTCGTGTCGCTGACGCACCTGCGGTTCAACTCGACGCGGGCGCTGATCGCCGCGATGGACCGCATCGCCGAGACCGGCGGGTGCGCCGAGGTCCGCGGCGGTCGGGTGGACTATCTCGACGGTGTGGTGTTCAGCGCCGAGGAGTCCTACCTGTGCCTGGGGGTGCAGACCGACACCGCCGGACCGGTCAGCGACTACACCGGCCGCGACATCTACTACCGCTCGATCCAGCACACCGGACCGGACGGCGCCGCCAAGAGCGACCGGCTGACCATCCACGACTACCTGTGGCGCTGGGACACCGACTGGTTCTGGTGCTCGCGGGCGTTCGGGGCGCAGCACCCCACGGTCCGGCGGTTCTGGCCGCGGCGCTACCGGCGCAGCAGCTTCTACTGGAAACTCATCGGCTACGACCAGCGATTCAACATCGCCGACCGCATCGAGACCTGCAACGGACGCCCGCCGCGCGAACGGGTGGTGCAGGACATCGAGGTCCCGATCGAACGGTGCGCCGAGTTTCTCGACTGGTTCCTGGAAAGCGTTCCGATCGAACCGATCTGGCTGTGTCCGCTGCGGCTGCGCGACCCGGCTGGCTGGCCGCTGTACCCGATCCGGCCCGACCACACCTACGTCAACGTCGGATTCTGGTCCTCGGTGCCGGTCGGTCCCGAACCCGGGTACACCAACCGCATGATCGAAGAGAAGGTGTCCGAACTCGACGGGCACAAGTCGCTGTACTCGGACGCGTTCTACCCGCGCGACCAGTTCGACGAACTCTATGGCGGCGAGGCCTACAAGATGGTCAAGAAGACGTACGACCCCGACACCCGGTTGCTCGATCTATACGGGAAGGCGGTGCAACGACGATGACCACATTCGACGAACACCCGGACCTCAAGCAGCACAGGCTTTCCCTCGCCGAGATCCTGGAGGTCATCACCGACGGCCCTGGGTTACCGATGAAATTCACCGCCTACGACGGCAGCTCCGCCGGCCCCGACGACGCCGAACTCGGGCTGGAGTTGCTCACCCCGCGCGGCACCACGTACCTGGCCACCGCGCCCGGCGATCTCGGGATGGCCCGCGCCTACGTGTCCGGCGACCTGGAGACGCACGGGGTGCATCCCGGTGACCCGTACCCGTTGTTGCGCACGATGGCCGAGAAGCTGTCGTTCAAACGCCCGCCGGCGCGGATGCTCGCCCACATCGTCCGGTCCATCGGCGTCGAGCACCTCAAGCCGATCGCGCCGCCGCCCCAGGAGGCCCTGCCGAGATGGCGGCGGGTCGCGGAAGGCTTCCGCCACAGCAAGACTCGGGACGCCGAAGCGATCCACCACCATTACGATGTGTCGAACACGTTCTACGAATGGGTGCTCGGCCCGTCGATGACGTACACCTGCGCGTGCTACCCGGACCCGGACGCCACGCTGGAAGAGGCCCAGGACAACAAGTACCGCCTGGTGTTCGAGAAGCTGCGACTGCGCGAGGACGACCGCCTTCTCGACGTGGGGTGCGGCTGGGGCGGCATGGTGCGCTACGCCGCACGCCGGGGCGTACGGACGATCGGTGTGACGCTCTCGGCCGAGCAGGCGGCCTGGGCGCAGCAGAAGATCGCCGCCGAAGGGCTCTCGGAACTGGCCGAGGTCCGCCACGGCGACTACCGCGACATCCGCGAGAGCGGCTTCGACGCGGTGTCCTCGATCGGCCTGACCGAACACATCGGGGTGGCCAACTACCCCGCCTACTTCGGCTTCCTGAAATCCCGGATGCGAACGGGCGCATTGCTTCTCAACCACTGCATCACGCGGGCCGACAATCGAGCGTCGGCGGGTGCCGGGGGATTCATAGACCGGTACGTGTTCCCCGACGGGGAGCTGACCGGTTCCGGCCGGATCATCGCCGAGGCTCAGAACACCGGCCTGGAAGTCGTCCACGAGGAGAACCTGCGCCACCACTATGCGATGACGCTGCGGGACTGGTGTGCGAATCTGGTGGAACACTGGGACGAGGCGGTCGCCGAGGTCGGTCTGCCCACAGCGAAGATCTGGGGGCTCTACATGGCCGGGTCCCGGCTGGGCTTCGAGACGAATGCCGTTCAGTTGCACCAGGTTCTGGCGGTCAAGCTCGGCGCATCCGGCGACGACGGCGGACTGCCGCTGCGGCCGTGGTGGCAGGCGTGAGGTTCTGACCCGCTCAGCCGTCGATCTTGCGGGCGCCCAGTTCGCTCTGCAGTAGTTCCAGCGCGACTTCCTCCGGGTCGCGCCGCGGCGCATCCGAGCTGTCGGCCTCGGCGGCTTCGGCCAGCATCTCCTCCTCGGCCTGCACCTCGGCACTGCGGTGCGCCGGTGGGGGTGCGGCGGCCGGGGCCTCCGCGGGCCGCTCCGACCCGGCGCCGACCTCGCAACGCACCCGCCAGTCGACGCCGAGCGCATCCTTGAGCGCCTCGCGGATGACATCTGAGTTCCGTTGCTCGGAAAGGCGTTTCGCCAGGGGTGCGGATTCGTGCATGAGCACCAGGACGTTGTCTTCGACCGTGCGCACGGTGGCGCCCGAGAGCATCACCTCAGTGGTGCGGCTGCGCTGCCGGACCTTGTCGCGCACCGTCGTCCACATGCTGCGCACCGCGGCGGCATCCGGCTCGCCTGTCGTAAGCGGCTGAGTGGGCGGGGGAGCCGGCTCCGGTGCGGGCGGGGGCGCCGCCGTCGCGGGGGTCACCTTCACGACGGGCGGTTCACTGGGCGGTGGCTCCGCGGGCGTCTTGGGCACCGCCGGTGATTCGCTGCGGGGCGGCTCCGGCGCCGGCTCCGGTTCGGCGGCCGGGGGGGACTGCTGGGTCTTGCGGACGAACTGCTTGGCCGGACGGACGCCTGCTGCGCCGACAGCGGCCTCACCCGCCGGGATCGACATGTCCAGCCGCGTCTCGATGCGTTCGACGCGCTGCAGCAGCGCCGCCTCGGTGTCGCTGGCCGACGGCAGCAGCAGCCGGGCGCACACCACTTCCAGCAGCAGGCGCGGGGTCGTCGCACCACGCATCTCACCGAGCCCGGCGTGCACCACCTCGGCGAACCGGGTCAGCGTCGCGGTGCCGATCCGTTCGGCCTGGGACCGCATCTTGTCCAGTTCGTCCTCCGGCGCCTCCACCACGCCGCGGGCCGCGGCATCCGGAACCGCTTGCAGCAGAATGAGATCCCGGAAACGTTCCAGCAGATCGGTGGCGAAGCGGCGGGGGTCGTGTCCGGCGTCGATCACCGACTCGATCGCGCCGAACAACGCGGCGGCATCCCCGGCCGCCAGTGCCTCGACGGTGTCGTCGATCAGCGCGACGTCGGTGGCGCCGAGTAGCGCCAGCGCACGCTGGTAGGAGACATGGTTGTCCTCGGCGCCGGCGAGCAGTTGGTCGAGCACCGAGAGCGTGTCTCGCGGCGAGCCGCCGCCGGCGCGGATCACCAGCGGATAGACCGCGTCGTCGACCTCGACGTTCTCCGAGGAGCACACGCCTTCGATGAGGGTACGCATGGTGCGCGGTGCCAGCAGCCGGAACGGGTAGTGGTGGGTGCGCGACCGGATGGTCGGCAGCACCTTCTCCGGTTCGGTGGTGGCGAAGACGAAGATCAGGTGCTCGGGCGGCTCCTCGACGATCTTGAGCAGGGCGTTGAAACCCGCCGTCGTCACCATGTGCGCTTCGTCGATGATGAAGATGCGGTAGCGCGAGCTGGCCGGGGCGTAGAACGCGCGGTCGCGCAGCTCACGGGTGTCGTCGACACCACCGTGGCTGGCCGCGTCCAGTTCGGTGACGTCCACGCTGCCGGGCCCGTTGGGGGCCAGCGCGATGCACGAGTCGCACACCCCGCACGGCGTCGGTGTCGGGCCCTGTTCACAGTTGAGCGAGCGGGCCAGGATGCGCGCCGAGGAGGTCTTACCGCAGCCGCGCGGACCCGAGAAGAGGTAGGCGTGATTGATGCGCCCGGCCTGCAACGCCGTGGACAGCGGCGCGGTCACGTGCTCCTGCCCCACCACCTCGGCGAACGTCGCCGGCCGATACTTGCGGTAGAGAGCCACGGAAGCAGGCTACCGATACCGGCTGACTAACCGCGCGCGAGCAGCGACTCCGTCGCCGCCAGCAGCGTGCAGGTCGCCAGGCCGTCGATCGCCTCCCGCAGGTCGGGCAGCGACGGGAATGTGGGCGCAATGCGAATGTTCTTGTCCTCGGGGTCTTTCCGGTACGGGAACGACGCACCTGCCTCGGTGACGGCGATGCCGGCGTTCTTGGCCAGCGCGACGGTGCGTTTGGCCGTGCCGGGCAGCACGTCGAGGCTGACGAAGTAGCCGCCCTTCGGATCGGTCCAGGACGCCACCTTCGAATCGGACAGCCGCGCGTCGAGGATCTCGGCGACCGCGGCGAACTTCGGTGCGATCAACTGCTGGTGGCGGCGCATCTGCAGCCGGACCCCGTCGGCGTCGCCGAAGAACCGCAGGTGCCGCAGCTGGTTCACCTTGTCCGGGCCGATGGACTTCTTGCCCGCGTACTGCAGGTACCAGGCGATGTTGCCCAGCGAGCCGCCGAAGAAGCTGACACCGGCCCCGGCGAAGGTGATCTTCGACGTCGAGGCGAACACGAACGGCCGGTTCGGGTTGCCCGCCGCGGCCGCCAGACCGAGCACGTCGACCTGGCGCAGGAAGTCGTGGGTCAGGGTGTGCACGGCATAGGCGTTGTCCCAGAAGAGCCGGAAATCGGTTGCCGCCGTTTTCATCTGGACGAGACGGTGGACCTTGTCCCACGAGTAGGTGGCCCCGGTGGGATTCGAGTACACCGGCACGCACCACATGCCCTTGATCGCCGGGTCGGCGGCGACGAGTTCCTCGATCTGATCGACGTCCGGGCCGTCGTCGTGCAACGGCACCGTGATCATCTCGATGCCCATGGTCTCGGTGATCGCGAAATGCCGGTCGTAGCCGGGCGCGGGGCACAGGAACTTCACCCCGGTCCCCCCGTGGGCTTCGGCCGCCCAGGGCCGGGGCGAATCCACGGTGCCGTGCAGCATCGCGAACGCGATCGCGTCGTGCATCAACTCCAGGCTCGCGTTGTTCCCGGCGATCAGGTTCTGCACCGGGATGCCGAGCAGCTCGCCGAAGATCTCGCGGAGTTCGGGCAGACCGTGCTGACCGCCGTAGTTGCGGGTGTCGGTGCCCTCGGAGTCGCGGTATTCGTCGCCGGGCAACCGCAGCAGGGCGTTGGACAGGTCCAGTTGCTCGGGGGCCGGCTTCCCGCGGGTGAGGTCCAGCTTGAGTTGCTTGGCCTGCAAGTCGGCGTAGGCGCGCTGCTGCTGTTCGTACTCGGCCTGCAGTTCCGCACGGCCGAGGGAGGTGAACGACACCGTGGGGCCTTTCGAGGCGGCGAATCGGGAAGACATACAGGGGACCCCGCGCACCCGCTAGAGCCCGTTGACCCTTGCTGCCTTCCGGCCCTGGGGGAGTTCACAGGATGGACGCCGCGCGGGGTCCACAGCAAGTCTAAAGCGTGTCGAACAACTGGGTGCGGTCGAGTCGGCGTAGCAGTAGGACGATCTGGCTGAGATGGAGGAAGCCTTCGTGTGCTTTGAGGGTGATTTCGTAGTGGCGGTCGAGTCGTCGGCAGTGGTTGATCGAGCCGTTGGTGCCGAACACTCAACAGAGTTGTTCGACACGCTTTAGCCCGTCCCCGATCCGCGGCCGCCCGCCGGTGATTCTGGTCTCGTCGGCTACTCGGCTACCATGACCGGCGGAGGATTCGCCTAGTGGCCTATGGCGCTCGCCTGGAACGCGGGTTGGGTTAACAGCCCTCGCGGGTTCAAATCCCGCATCCTCCGCACCGGTCCGGGGTGCGCCGTCTGACGGCGCACCCCGGCGTCACAAGCACCCGAGGAGAGGCATGCGGCGCAGCGTTGCGGTCGTCTGGCACACGGTGTCCTTCATCGTGGCGGCTTGCCTCTACTTCTTCTTCGTCCTGCCGCGCTGGCCGGAGCTGGCCGGGTCGCGCATATCCCACACCGCGGGCACCGTGCTGCGCATCGTCACCGGCGTGGCGATGGCGCTGACCGCGCTGCCGGTGCTGTTCACCCTCCGCCACACGCGACGGCCGGAGTTCGGCACTCCCCAGCTGGCGCTGAACCTGCGCGTCGCGTCGATAATCGGCGCCGTCCTGGCCGGCGTGATGGTCATCGGGACCGCCGTCGCGGAGATCTGGATCAGCCTCGACGACGCCGGCCCCTGGTTGTTCGGCAGCTACGGGGCGGCCGCGGCCGTCGAGGTCCTCGCCGCGATCGCGTTCTATCTGGCGTACGTCGCCGAACTGCCGCCGGCGCAGCCGAAACCGATCAAGACGAAAAAGACGGCCCGGGCCGATGCCGAGGAGCCGCCGGCGCCTGCCGAAACGGAAGAGTCGGACGACGCCGGGAAGCCCGGGACCGACCGTCGCGGCCTGCGTAACAGACGACCCGCCAACCAGTCCGGCTGAGCGGGACGCGTCACCGCCCCGACTGTCGTCGTTTCGGCTCGACGGGCGTCCCCCGCTCCTATGCTGTGCGAGTGCTCAACACCACCCCTGATCACCGGGTCTATCGCGTAGTCCAGTGGACCACCGGCAACGTCGGAAAGAGTTCGGTAGCGGCCATCGCCAAGAACCCCCACCTCGAACTCGTCGGCTGTTATGCCTGGTCCCCGGACAAGGCCGGCCGCGACGCCGGTGAGCTGGCGGGCATCGCGCCGCTCGGTGTAGCCGCCACCAACGACATCGACGCGCTGCTGGCGCTCGAACCCGACGTCGTCGTCTACAACCCGATGTGGATCGACATCGACGAACTGGTGCGCATCCTGGAGGCCGGCGTCAACGTGGTGGCGACGGCGTCCTTCATCACTGGGCACAACCAGGGCGCCGGGCGGGAGAAGATCGCCGACGCGTGCGCGCGGGGCGGCTCGACGATGTTCGGCTCGGGCATCAGCCCCGGTTACGTCAATCAGCTGTCGATCGTGGCGGCCGGCATCTGCGACCGGGTCGACAAGATCACCGTCAACGAGGCCGCCGACACCACGTTCTACGACTCTCCGGAGACCGAGAAACCGGTCGGCTTCGGCCGGCCGATCGACGACCCGGAACTGCAGGCGATGACCGCGCACGGCACCGGCGTGTTCGGCGAGGCGGTCCGGATGGTGGCCGACGCGCTGGGCATCGAACTCGACGAGGTCCGCTGCGACGCCGAGTACGCACAGACCACCGAGGACCTCGACCTCGGCTCGTGGACCATTCCGGCGGGGTGCGTGGCCGGTGTCTGCGCCAGCTGGAAGGGGATCGTCGGCAAAGGAGAGGACGCCGTCACCCGCGTGGAGATCAACGTGCGCTGGCGTAAGGGCCAGACGCTCGAGCCGGACTGGAAGATCGAGCAGGACGGCTGGGTGATCGAGGTCGCCGGCCGCCCCACCGTGACGATGAAGGTCGGATTCCTGCCGCCGCCGGACTTCGAGGCCACCACGCTCGAGGAGTTCATGGTGCTCGGACACATCATGACCGCGACACCGCCGATCAATGCCATTCCCGCCGTCGTCGCCGCCGCGCCCGGCATCGTCACCTACAACGACCTGCCGCTGATCCTGCCGCGCGGGATGGTGCCCGAGGGCCGCTGCCTGGTTTCCGGCGGCGTCATCAGCAACGACGGCAATTCGTGCGTGGCTCCGCCGGCCGTCGCGCAGGGTTCCGCCCCGCAACAGGGAGCCGTGCAAGGTACGCCACCGATGCAGGTGACGCCGCCGCAGGATTCCTTCGGACAGCAGGGCGCCGTGGAGGCCACCACGACCACGTTGCCGATGCCACCGCGGGACACCTTCCAGCTACCGCAATTCGGCAACATGGGTTAGCCGCGCGACCGGCGCGATGGCCTCCGGGCAGAATGGGTACGTAACGAACGTGCCCGTTTCGCCGAGAGGTAGGTATGGCTGACAATCCAGTCCGGCGCCGCCGTGCCCGCAGCCAGGTCGTCCTGTGCCTGCTCAGCGCGTTGCTGTTGACGCTGTTCGCGCCGTTGGCGCAACCGGCGCCCGCCTCCGCCACGCCGGTGGTGGACGCTTCAGCGCTCGTCACGCGCGTGGAACCGGGCCTGGTCCAGATCACCACACTGGTCGACTTCCAGGGGGTGGTCGGCAACGGGGCCGGCATCGTGCTGACCCCCGACGGCCAGGTGCTGACGAACCACCACGTGGTGGCCGGGGCCAACGACATCAAGGCCTTCAGCATGGGCACCGGACAGACCTTCGCGGCCGACCTGCTCGGCTACGACCGCGCCAGCGACATCGCGCTGCTCCAACTGCGCGGAGCGCAGGGCCTGCCGGTGGCGCCGCTCGGCGACTCGAACACCGTGGCCCTGGGCGATCCGGTGCTCACCATCGGCAACGCCAACGGCTCGGGGAACGCGATGACCCACGAAACCGGCACGGTGACGGACCTGAGCCGGTCGATCGCCGCCGAGGACGAGTTGACCGGCGCCAAGAACGACCTCGGCGGGCTGATCCAGTCGTCGACCAACCTGCGCTCCGGTGATTCGGGCGGCGCGCTGGTCAACAGCGCCGGCCAGGTGGTCGGCATGAACGCCGCCGCGACACTGAATTTCACCATCGAGGGGGAATCGACACCGGGCGGCGAAGGTTTCGCCATCCCGATCAACCGTGCGCTGGACATCGCCAACCAGATCCGCAGCGGCGCCGCGAGTCCGACCGTGCACATCGGCCCGTCGGCGATGCTCGGCATCGGGATCGCGGCCACCGGCGAACCGACTCCGGGCGGGCTGCGGGTGCGTTCGGTGCTCCAGGGCGGTCCGGCCGGCCTCGCAGGCGTGCGGCCCGGCGACGTCATCACGACGATCGACGGCATCCAGATCGACTCCGCCAACACCCTGACCGGCCTTCTCGATCAGCGCTACCCCGGCAACGTCATCGACCTGAACTGGCAGGACCGGACGGGGGCGCCACGCAACGCCAAGGTGACGCTGGTGGTCGGCCCGGTCAGTTGATCGGCTGCGGGCTCACGTCCGCGGTCTTCTCACCCGGACCGGGCAGCGGTTTAGGTCCGGATACCGGACTGATCTCGGTGACCCTGGCGGTCAGTTGCGCCCCGGGCGGGCCGTCGACGGTGACGTCCTTGTACACCCGCGCCTGCCCGCTGCTGACGGTGAAGTTTCCCGGCTGCGGCGCGGTCCCGCCGACGACTTCGTAGAACACGGCGAAATCACGTTCGGGCAGGGGATGGAACCCCACGTAGTTGGGCTGGATCGAATACGTGTAGGTGCACACCGCATTGGCTCCGCATTGCACCCCCGTGACCTGCACACCGACCTCGAACTCCTGCGGCGTCGGCATCTTGGGCTCCGGCGGCACGAGCGAACTGCGCGCCGCCGACGGCGTCGACTTCAGCGTGTCCATGCGGGTGAACAGGAAGATCGCCACGCCGACACCCGTCACCGCAATCGCCACGATGCACAGCGCCGCGAGCACCTTGATCAGCGCCGATTTGCTCAGACCCACTACCGTTTCACCCCTTCACTTGCCGAGTCTGCCGGAAGGCTACGGGTTGTCGGGCAACCTGTCAGCCGAAGCGGGTCAGCGCGGGTGGCTGACCGGGTTCCCCTCCGAGTCCCAGTTCTCGGCAACCATCCTGCTGGGCTGCACCCGCGGCGGCTCGCCCGGCATCTTCGGGTAGTTCGGGGGGTAGGGCATGTCCCCGAGCCCGTTCTCCTCGTCGGCGGCCACCATGTCCAGCAGCGGCCGCAACGACTGTTCGACGGAGTCGATGCCGGCCCAGGGATCCGCTCGCCCGGCGACGATGTCCGGGACGGTCAGGATCGTGTAGTGGTCGGGATCTGCCCCGGCAAGTTCGGCCCACGACAGTGGCATCGACACCGTGGCGATCCGGGTGCGCCGCGCCGAATACGGCGAGGCCATGGTCCGGTCGCGGGCATTCTGGTTGAAGTCGACGAAGATCCGCTCGCCGCGCTCCTCCTTCCACCACGACGTCGTCAGCAGATCCGGTGCACGCCGTTCCAGTTCACGCGCCAGCGCGATGCCGGCCCGGCGCACCGCGATGAAGTCCCACTCGGTCGCGATCCGCAGATAGACGTGGACACCGCGGCCGCCGGAGGTCTTCGGGTACCCGATCAGGCCGAGTTCGTCCAACAGGGGCTTGAGCACCTCGACGGCCACCCGCCGGGCCTCGGGGAATCCGGTGCCGGGCTGGGGATCCAGGTCGATTCGCAACTCGTCGGGATGCTCGGTGTCCGGGCAACGCACCGGCCAGGGATGCAGCGTGACGGTGCCCATCTGTGCGGCCCAGACGATGGCGGCCGGGTGGGTGATCTTCAACGCGTCCGCGGTGCGGCCCGACGGAAAGGTCACGGTGCACGTTTCCAGGTAGTCGGGATGCTTCTGCGGCACCCGCTTCTGGTAGACCTCCTCGCCGTCGATGCCGTCCGGAAAGCGCTGCAGGTGCGTGGGCCGGTCACGCAGCGCGGTCAGCATCGGCCCGGGCGCCACGGCGCGGTAGTAGTCGATGAGCTTTCCTTTGGTGCCGTTCCTGCCGAGTTCGGGATAGAACGGCTTGTCCGGGTTAGTCACCCTGACCATGACGCCTTCGACATCGATTTCGATTGCAGGACTGGGCATTACGGCGACTCCAGGACGTCGTAGAGGTCGTAGTTCATCGGGATTTCGAGCTGGTCGAAGGTGCAGCTGAGCGGGTCCCGGTCGGGTCGCCAGCGCACGAACCGCACGGTGTGGCGGAAGCGCACCCAGCCGTCGTTGCCTTCCATCTGGTCGTAGGCGACCTCGGCGACCTTCTCGGGCCGGATCGGGATCCAGCGCTTGTCGGCCCCCGAGTTCCACCGGCTCGGCTCCCCGTCGAGCACCTCGTCGCCCTTGCGCAGCGGCTCGAGGTCGGCGAGCAGTTCCAACCGGGCTCTGGCCGTGAACGACGCGGCGCCGCCGACCATCCGCAGTTCACCGTCGTCGCGGTACAGCCCGAGCAGGATCGAACCGACTCCCTGCCCGCTCTTGTGGATCCGGTAACCGATGGCCACACAGTCGGCGTCGCGGGCGTGCTTGACCTTGACCATCTCCCGCTTGCCCGGAACATACGGCCCGTCAAGACGTTTGGCGATCACTCCGTCCAGGCCGGCGCCCTCGAAGGTCTGCAGCCACTGCGCGCCGACCTCCGCGTCCTCCGTGGCACGCGTGACATGACACCACCGGTTCTGTTCCACCAACTCGCCCAGCGCCTCGCGGCGCTCGCGAAACGGTGCATCCATCAGTGAGGTGTCCCCCGCGGCCAGTGCGTCGAAACCGACGAAGTGTGCCGGCGTCTGCTCGGCAAGCATCCGGACCCTGCTGGCCGCGGGATGGATGCGCTGCGAAAGTGAGTCCCAGTCCAGCCGGATGCGGCCATCGACCTCGCGGGGAACGACCACCTCGCCGTCGAGGACGCAGCGCGGCGCGAGTTCGGTCCGCAGCGCCTCGACCAGCTCCGGGAAGTAGCGGCCGAGTTCCTTCCCGTTCCGCGACAGCAGCACAACCTCGTCGGCGTCACGGAACACCAAGGCGCGGAAGCCGTCCCACTTCGGCTCATACGACCACGTGTCCGGATCGTCGGGCACCCGCGCCGCCGCCTTGGCCAGCATCGGGTCTATCGGCGGCAACACCGGCAGGTCCACGCGTCCATCCTCATCGATCGCGGGTCAAATAGTAAGCGCCGTGGGTGGCAGCACACCTCGGGACAGACCCGCTCCGCCTCCCGGACTCATCGGGGAGTCCCGATTCCTGGCAGTATCACCGCCGTGAGTGCGGCCACTTCGCAAGCCCGTCGTGGGACGGGTGCGGCGGGCCGGTTCGCGCCCAGCCCGTCGGCCGATCTGCACATCGGTAACCTGCGCACCGCAATACTGGCGTGGCTGTTCGCCCACTCGACGGGACGGCGGTTTCTCGTGCGGGTCGAGGACCTCGACGACCGCACCTTCGGCGATGTCGCGGCCCGGCAACTCGCCGACCTCGCCGCGATCGGGCTGACCTGGGATGCCGACCCCGAATACCAGTCCGCACACCCCGACCGGTACGCCGCGGCGGTCGACGATCTCACCGACCGCGGCCTGGTTTACGAATGTTATTGCAGTAGAAGGGAAATACTGCAGGCGCCGCGCGCACCACATGCTCCGGAAGGCGCCTATCCGGGGACCTGCCGGGACCTCACCGATACGGAACGGGCCGAGCGACGCGCCGCCGGGCGGCCACCGGCCCTGCGGTTACGTTCGGGGGTCTCCGAGTGGACCGTCAGCGATGTGCTGCACGGCAGCTACACGGGCCTCGTGGACGATCTGGTACTGCGCCGCGGCGACGGGGTGCCGGCCTACAACCTCGCGGTTGTCGTCGACGACGCGGCCCAGGGTGTCGACCAGGTGGTGCGCGGTGACGATCTGTTGTCGTCGGCGCCCCGCCAGGCCTATCTCGGCGAGCTGCTGGGCTATCGGCAGCCGGTGTACGCCCACGTTCCGCTGGCCCTCAACACCGACGGCAAGCGGCTGGCCAAACGTGACGGCGCGGTGACGCTGGCCGAACTCGGGGCGACGGACGTGCTCCGCCGGATCGCCGACTCACTGGGCTACGCCGCCCGCACCGTCGAGGCGATGCTGGCCGAGTTCGATCCGGCCGGACTGCCGCGTGAACCGTGGATCTTTGCGCCGGGCGGCTGACGCTGACGGCCCTGACTGCGGAGTTGGTCCGCCACTTCGGCGGCAAGGCCGCCCGGCCCGAGTGCTATGTCGACGGCGAGTAGTCCGACCGGCAATGGACTCGCGGGTGCTACAACGCCAACCTCGGCCCGCTGGTGTGGACCAACTACGGTCCCGCCCTCGCGGCGCCCATCGGTGCGATCCATTGGGCGTCGACTGACAGCGCCACCCACTGGAGCGCGTACGAGCACGAGATCAGCGATCTGCCAACCTGGCTTGAGACCTTCAGAAAGTTCGCGCCCGCTCGCGAGCAGGCCGGCGTGACTCAGGCCGAGGTGTATCAGCCCACCGACGATCGAAACTGGATCGTGGTCAATCTGCGCTTTGAAAATGCCGACGCGGCAAGCAATTTCCGCACGTTCCTGACCGAGCGGATCTGGGCGGCACCGGAGACTTCGCCGGCCCTGGTGGGCGCACCCACGGCACGGGTTCTGACAGAAGTGAGCCTTTAGACCGCGACCGGCAGCGTCGACATCCCACGCAGCGTCAGGTTCGGCTTGTAGACAGGCTCGCCACCCAGCCGGGCGTGTGGAAAGCGGGCGGTCAACGCCGTCAGCGCAATGGTGGCCTCGAGGCGGGCCAGCGGCGCACCGAGGCAGAAGTGCGGGCCAAGGCCGAACGCCAGGTGGCGGATCGTGCCGCGATCGGGGTCGAATTCGTCGGGACGGTCGTATGCCGCCGGATCCCGTTGTGCCGCAGCGAAAAGCAGCATCATGGTGTCACCCTTGGGCACATGGACGTCACCGATGACCATGTCGTCTGCGGCGATCCGGCCGGCCAGCTGCACGGGCGGGTCGTAGCGCAACGTCTCCTCCACGATTCCCGCCGCCCGCGTCGGATCCTCGGCCAGCGCCGCCCAGTGCCCGGGGTGGCGCAGCATCGCCAGGATGGCGTTGGCGATCAGGTTCACGGTGGTCTCGTGCCCCGCGATCAGCAGCAGGTTGCAGGTGGCGACTATCTCCTCGCCACTGAGTTGATCGCCGCCCTCCGAGGCCGCGATCAATGCCGAGATGAGGTCGGCGCGCGGCGATGCCCGCCGTTCGGCTATCAGGTCACGCAGGTATCCGCGCAACCACAGTCCGGCTTCCTGACGCACGTCGAAGTCGGCCGGCACGTCGCCGGTGAACGTGGTGAACGGGTCGAGTCCCTGAGCCAGCAGCGCTGACGCGCGGCTGAACTGCGGCTCGTCTTCGATCGGCACCCCGAGCAGGCGGCAGATCACCGCGACGGGCAGCGGGTACGCCAGTTCGGCGACCGCATCGAAGGTGCTGCCGGGCTCGATGCCGTCCACCAGCGCGCGCACCAGACCGACGATGTCGGGCTCGAGCGCCTTGATCACCCTGGGTGCGAACGCCTTCTGCGCCAGTTTGCGCAATCGGGTGTGGTCCGGTGGGTCGAGGAACAGGAAGCCCGGCTCGCCGAACGGACGCACCTGCTGGCCGGCCGCCAACGCCTGCTGAGCGACGGTCGACTTGAGCCGGTCGCTCGCCGAGAGGGGATGCCGCAGCACCTCGTCGCAGGACGCGAAGTCGGCGAACACCACCAGATGCGCATCCGGTAGCTGCAGCGGTCCGCGTTCCCGGATCTGCGCGTAGAGCGGGTACGGATCGGCGCGGTTGGCCGGATCGAGCAGCCGCACCAGCAGTTCCTGCGGCTCGGCCAGTCCGGATGCGGCAGTCATCACTCGATTGTGCACGCCTGCCGGCGAGCCGAACGCGATCCCGCCGCGAGGGTGCGCAGAAGTACGTACATCACGGTGCGCCGCAGCACCGACACGCACCCTCGCCGTCTGAGTCGAGTAGTAGCGGCCCAGGGTGTGCTCACGCAGTTCGTCGAAGTCGCCGGCACCGATTGCGGCGCGGATCTGGTCGACGAGGCGGATGACGAATCGTTCGTTGTGGATCGTGCACAGCGTCGAGGCCAGGATCTCCTTGGCCTTGAACAGATGGTGCAGATACGCGCGGGTGTAGTTGGCGCACGTGTAGCAGTCGCATTCGCCGTCAATCGGGGTGAAGTCGCGTTTGTAGCGCGCGCCGGTGATGTTGTACCGCCCGGTCGCCGAGTACACCGCGGCGTTGCGGGCCACCCGTGACGGCGACACGCAGTCGAAGGTGTCCGCGCCGGCGGCCACTGCGGCGAACAGGTCGTCGGGTTCGCTGATGCCGAGCAGGTGCCGCGGCTTGTCCTCGGGCAGTTCCTCGGTCACCCAGCCGAGGATGGTGGCCAGGTTCTGCTTCTCCAGCGCGCCGCCGATTCCGTATCCATCAAAGCCGCAACCTTCCTCGTCGCGCAGTTCGACCAGCCCCCGGGTCGCCGCTCGGCGCAGGTCCTCGTACTGCGCGCCCTGCACCACCCCGAACAGCGCCTGATACGGCTTGTCGGGCCGCTCGAACGTCAGGCGCCGGTGCTCGGCCAGGCAGCGGGCCGCCCAGTCGTGGGTGCGACGCACCGACTGCTCCTGGTAGCCGCGAGTGTTCACCAGCGTGGTCAGCTCGTCGAACGCGAAGATGATGTCGGCGCCGAGCTGGTGCTGGATGCCCATCGACACCTCGGGGGTGAACCGGTGGGCGGAGCCGTCCAGGTGCGACGTGAACGTCACGCCGTCGTCGTCGACGCGGGCCAGCCGCTCCTTGCCCGCGGCGATGATGTCGTCGGCCTGAACCCGGTCGGCGTCCATCGAGAGCACCTTGCGAAACCCCGCGCCCAGCGAGAGCACCTGGAACCCGCCGCTGTCGGTGAACGTCGGGCCCGGCCAGTTCATGAACGCGCCCAAACCGCCGGCTTCCTCGACGACATCCGGGCCCGGCTGCAGATACAGATGGTAGGCGTTGGCCAGTACCGCTTGCGCACCAAGGGATTTCATGGTCTCGGGCAGGACGGCCTTGACGGTCGCCTTGGTGCCGACGGCGATGAACGCCGGGGTCTGGATGTCGCCGTGCGGGGTGTGGATGACTCCGGTGCGCCCGCGTGCGCCGGGCAACCGGTCGCCCACGGTGAAGAAGTCCGCCACGTCAGGTATTCAACCCCACGCCCGGGCGCCGCCGCGGCGGCGTGCTCGCGCGCAGCACGGGCCAGCCGTGTTCGGCCGCGGCGACCGCCAGCCCGGCCCGCGGATTGACCGGGCGAGGGTGACCGACCTTGCGCATCAGCGGCAGGTCTTCCTGACCGTCGGCGTAGAAGTAACTCTGTTGCAGCTCAATGCCATTGGCCGCGCAGAAGTTCTCGACGGCCTGAGCCTTGCGGGCGCCCCAGATGATCGGCCGGACGATCGCACCCGTCAGCCGGCCGTGCTCGTCGACGTCGAATTTGTTGCAGATGAGGTGGGGAATCTGCAGGGCATCCGCGATGGGCGCGGCGTGCATCGTCATCGCCGACGAGCACACCACCAGGGTGTGGCCGGCCGCCCGGTGAGCGCGGACGATGTCGCGCATCTCGGTATGGACCCGGGACTCGATGCGCTGGGCGTACAGTCGGTGCCCCAGATCGTGCAGATCACTGAGCGATTCGCCGCGCAGATAGCCGCCGGCCCGCGACAGCAGGTGCTCGAACTTCATCCGCCCGAAGCGGTACCGCAGCGCCGCCTCGAGCGTTCCGGTCAACTCGCCGAGACGGGCCTGCCGGTTTCGGATCCGATGGCCGAGGTGGACGGCGGCGGTGAACCCCTGCACCAGCGTGCCGTCGAGGTCGAAAAACGCCCCGACGTGCGCGCCCGCGGTTCCGGCGAGAATCTCAGCGACGGTCTCCATCTCGGGCAGATGCTACCGCCGCGCGGCCTGCCGGGTCGGGCCGATCGACGGGGCGCGCGCACGGACCGCCATACTCGACGCATGAAACACCTCTTGGTACTCGGCCTGGCCTCCGCGACGGTGGTCGGGGCCGTCACTCTTGCCGGCTGCTCGGAAGCCAAGGAGGACGACAACCACACCGACCACTCGACCACGACATCGGCGCCCGCCGGCACCACCCCGGCGACCACCGAGGCACCCACCACGGCGGGCGTCCGGCCGGGAACCGGCCGCGTCACGCTCGACAACGCCGAGCTGGGCCCGGCGGCGAACGTGAGCTGTCAGACCGCCGAAGGTGTCGTCACGATCAGCGTCGACTCCAGCCCGAAGGCCACCGTCGTCGTCACCGACGAGGCCACCCCGGCGGTGCAGACGGTCACCATCGGCGAACTGGGGTCTCCGGGCCCGTCCATGGCGTACGTGGACGGCGTGTCCGGCAAGGCCGAGGCGACCCGCACCGGCGGCGCGTTCACCGTCAGCGGCAGCGGAACCGGGGCCCGCGCCGACGCCCCGGACAACCCGGTCGAACTCCCCTTCGAGATTGCGGCCACCTGCCCCTGACCGGAGCGCTACATTCATCGCGTGAGCAGGGCAGCGCTTTCGGGGACTCGGCGGCTCCTCGTAATGACATGGGTGGGGCTGGCCGCGGCCAGCGCTGCGGTCGCGTGTTCGTCGGAACCGCCCCCGTCGCCGCCGACACCGGCGGGCTCGCTGGCCGCCGGGACCGCCCAGATCACGGTCAACGACGACGACCTCGGCGAGTTCCACACGGTCAAATGCACACCGGCTGGCAGCTACCTGACCATCAGCACCGGAAACGACCAGCAGGGCAGCACGGTGGTGGTCTCCAACGCCGACGGGCTGGTTGCCAAGTCCGTCACCATTCGTGACCTCGGCAACTTCACCGGAAGCTTCAACGAGGGCTTGGGCAGAAAGGCCGAGGTGTCGCTGGACGGCGCCACCTACACCGTCACAGGTACCGCCGACGGCTTCGCCACCGACAAGCCGAGCTTCCGGTCCAGCGGCACCTTCACCATCAAAGCTGCCTGCTGACCTGCGCCGACAAACCGACCCCAGGCACGGGCGGGGCGATCAGGATCCCGACAGTTTTGCTATTCGGCGCCCGTTCGGTCAGTGACGAACCATACTTCTCCGTGAAGTCCGACGATCGTCGGACACGAAAAAAGGAGATGCAGGGGTGAAGCAAGCTTTCGTGGTCGCGGTGGGCGGTGCGGCCATCGTGTTCGGCAGCCTCGTCGGTTGTTCCAGCGACAAGACCGTCAGCGAAGTGACCGACACGGCCAAGAGCGCCGCGTCCAAGGCAACCAGCGCGGTGACGTCGGCCACCGACGCGATCAAGGGCAACCCGGAACCGGGCAAGGCCAAGGTGAGCATCGACGGCAAGGACCAGAACGTCGAAGGCACGGTCGTGTGCTCCGCCATGGGCGGCAACGTCCAGATCGCGATCGGCAACGCGACGACGGGCATCGGCGCCCAGGTCAGCGAGGGTGATTCGCCCACGGTGCACCAGGTCGGCCTCGGCAACGTCAACGGTGTTGCGCTGGGCTTCCAGGAAGGCGCCCCGGGCGGTGAGGCCACCGCCACCAAGGACGGCAGCACCTACACCATCAAGGGCACCGCGACGGGTGTCGATATGGCCAACCCGATGCAGCCGATGACCAAGCCGTTCGAGATCACGGTCACCTGCCCGTAGTTCTCGGACGAACACCGACACCGGCGGCGGCACCCACATGGGTGCCGCCTTCGGCGTCTTCAGGCCAGATGCTCGCGGAGCCGATCGAGGAACACCGTCTGCGCCGCCAGCAACTTCACCCGGGCAGCGTCGAGCGGCATCCACTCGACGCGGTCGACCTCGGGGAACACCTGCATTCGCCCGGATCCGCGCGGCCACTCGAGTTCGACGGTGTTGCAGCGGGTTTCGGTGACGTCGAAGTCGGCCCCGACCGCGAAGGCGGTCACCGCCTTGCCGCCGGGCTGCCGGATCTCGCCGAGGTCGATGCGCCGGCCGTCCGGCGCGGGCCGGCCCAGCTCCTCGGCGAACTCACGGGTGGCCGCCCGCCACGGGTCCTCGTCGGGCCCGAACTCGCCCTTCGGGATGCTCCAGGCGCCGTCGTCCTTGCGCGCCCAGAACGGTCCGCCCGGATGGACGATCAGAACTTCGACGGCGCCACCCGTGCCACGGTAGAGGAGCAGCCCGGCGCTGCGTCTGGCCATGGCGCTCAGACGCCGAAGGCGCGTTCGAGGTCGGCGAGCGCGTCTTCGAGATGACCGAGCAGCCGCTGCAGGCGGGGCACACTGCGCCGGCATCCGATCAGCCCGAAGTCGAGATTGTCGGCGTTGCTGACAAAGGTGATGTTCAAGGCCAGGTTGTCCATCACGATCGACGCCGGGTAATCGCCGGTCATGCGGGCGCCGTTCCAGTACATCGGCTTGCGCGGTCCGGGAACATTGGAGATGACGACGTTGAACGGCGGCGGCGCGGTCCCGACGAAGCCCGGCACCGCGCCCAGGCCCAGCGGCGCGATCATCAGCCCCGACAGTGCCAGCACTTCCAGCCGCGGCAGGTCGGCGAGCACCTTCTTGTTGCCCCGCATCGAGGTGGCGATGGTGTGGAGTCGGCGCACCGGATCCTCGACATCGGTGCCCAGATTGCACAGCACGGAGCCGACGTGGTTGCCCCCGGAGTTGGCCTCGGCGTCGGACCGCAGGCTGACCGGGACCATCGCGATCAACGGCGCGTCCGGCAGCGCACCGTTCTCGACGAGATAGGCGCGCAGCGCACCCGCACACATCCCGAGGACGACGTCGTTGACCGTGACGCCGGCGGCCGCCTTGACGTTCTTGACCCGCTCCAGCGGCCAGGACTGTGCGGCGAACCGCCGGGCACCGCCGATCTTGACATTGAACATGGTCTTCGGCGCACCGAATGGCATCGTCAGGTGCTGTTCGCGGAGCGCCGCGTTGGCGACTCGCAGCGTCGACGGCGCCAGGCCGAGCACCGACCCGACGGTACCGGTGACCGTGTCGAGCACGCCCGGTGCGGGCCGGCCACCCTTCGGGTTGCGGGGCGGCAGCGTCCACGGAACCGCGACGGTGGTGTCGTCGGGGTCGTCGGACAGGGCGCGCATGGCGAGCTTGACCGCCGACACGCCGTCGATGAGCGAGTGGTGAATCTTGGTGTAGAACGCGAAGCGGCCGTCCTGCAGCCCTTCGATCAGGTAGGCCTCCCACAGCGGCCGGTGCCGGTCCAGCAGGGTGCCGTGCACGCGGGAGATCAGTTCCAGCAGATCCCGGACCCGGCCGGGCGTCGGCAGCGCCGAGCGGCGCAGGTGGTAGTCGAGGTCGATCTCGTCGTCGACCGACCACGCGCCGAAGCCGGCCACCCCGCCGAGAATCTTGGCCGGGTGCGTGCGGAAGGTCGGCTGGATGTCGGTCTGGGCGGCTATCCGCTCGTAGAGATCGACGACGAACTCCGGGCCGGCACCGGACGGCGGTTCGAACAACTGCAGGCCGCCGACGTGCATCGGATGCTCGCGCGATTCACCGATGAAGAAGATCGCGTCGGTGGGAGACATCAACTGCATACGGTCATTCCTACCCGCTGACGAACCGCTCCCGGTAGCGATTGAGCCTGCGGCCGACGTCCTGGAGGTCCAGGCCGAGATCGTCGGCGTCGTAACGAACGCCGCCGTGCCGGCCGCGCGGATGCTCGGCCCGGAACTGCGCCATCGCCGCGCGCGCCGCGGGCGTCAGGGGCTGGCCGGCGAGTTCGTAGACTCGTGCGACGGTGGTTTCCTCGTCGGCCATGAAGTCTTCGAACCGCACGTCGATGGACTGTCCGGCGGGAAGCACGCCACGGTCCCGCAGGCAGCCGTTGAGCAGATCCTCGGCCCGGCTCAGCCAGTATCGGGAGATTGCCACCGGATCCGGGTGCGCGGTCGCCATCCGGGCGGCGTAACTGATCATCGTCGCCATCGACAACGTCACCTCGGCCGGATCACGATGTGTCACAACAAAAGTCGCGTCGGGGAACGTCTTCACCAACGTCGGGAACTGTTCGAGATGCTGAGGCGACTTGAGCACCCACCGGGTTCCGCCGCGCAGCCACTGCATCGCCTGCAACTGCGTCTTCAGATACGCGTACGACGCGGCCTGGTCGTGCGCCTTGTAGTGCGCGGCGAAAGCCGGTATCCGATAGGTGGTTTCGAAGAGCATGCCGGAAATGTCGTTGGCCAGCAGCTGGATCTCCTCGTGCGCGTGGTCGACCGTCATGTCGTGCATCCGCTTGAACTCCGGCATCGACGTGTTGACGATGTCCAGGCCCGCGGCGCAGCGGTCGCGGCGCGGCCGCTGGTCGGCCTCGTCCGGGGCCGGAAACGGTTCCAGGCTCTCCCAGTACGGCAGGTGGCGCAGCGCCGGGTCGGCGGCGAGCAGATTGTGCAGGTGCGTCGTTCCGGTGCGGGGCAGTCCACAGATGATGATCGGGCGCTCGATCGGGATGTCCTCGATCTCGGAGTGCGCGGTGAGCAAAGCCTGCAGTCGCAGGCGGTTGACCAGGTTGCCCACCAGTTGCTCGAACACCACGGCCACGCCGGCGTCGGAGAGTCCCGCCTCCGTCCGCAGCGCGGCGCACAGGATCTCGAGGCGCTCCCGGAATGCGGCGTCGCCGAAGTCGTCCAAACCGGTGCGGGCGCGGGCGGCATCCAGCAGCGCCTCCGGATGGAGTTGCAGGGTCGCGCCGTAGCCGGCGAGTCCGTCGCGAATCGGTTGGGCCGCTTCGGGATACACCGGGTCGGCCAGATCGGTGAGCCGGAGGTCGGCGGGACGTTCGCTCACTTCGGCACCCCCTTCACAGCATCCACGCCGACGACACGACACCGGGGCCGCGCCGGGGTCTGTTCGGGCAGGAACCAGCGCAGCCAGACCAGGCCTTTGGCGCGGCCCGCGGTGGACACCCAGTTGGGGTGGCCGGGATCGGTCTGGCTGACGACGATCCGCCAACTGCCGTCGGGCTCGTAGTCGACCTCGGCTCCGTTGATGGTCACCCGTTCGCGGCTGAAGTCATAGGTGTGCAGGAACGGATTCCACAGGCACAGGTTCCAGAACACACACGGCGGCGACGTGCCCTCGATAACGAGGGCCTGATCGGGCTCGAGCTCGTAGGCTCCCATGGCGTAGGCGGCGTCGCCGGCTGCCCAGCCGTAGGTCTGGCTGGGCACGGGATACGGCTCGGCGATCTCGTTGGGCGGGTCGAGTTTGATCGGCACCATCGCGAATTGCTCCCGCAGCCAGGTCCGGGCGGCCCGCAGCCGGCGGCTCAGATCGTCGGGAGAGTCGTTGCGGCGCAACGGCGGGTCGACGGTTTCCACCTTCCAGACCGGTCGCCGGTCGGTGTCGCGGGCCGTCACGTAGTCGCGGGTGAGCCCGAACACGGCGTCGGGTTCGAGTTTCAGCCAGGCGCCCGGTTGCGGGTCGGGGCTCATGGTGAAGGCGAAGTTGCCGTCGGCGTCGAAGCTCAGTTGCCGGTGGTTGAGCGTGCCGACGATCCGGTCGCTGTAGCGCCCGTCGTCGGGGCCGCCGTAGACCGTCATCGACAGGTACACCGCGTCGCCCCGGTTGCCGCTCACCCGGTAGGTGCGGGCGGGGTCGACGGGC
>WBZP01000161.1_pt1 | contig 96892 bp, 66 predicted proteins | sample 5204301 | NCBI WGS metagenome assembly WBZP01 (sample SAMN12412401, study PRJNA552823) | activated sludge metagenome | isolation source: activated sludge from nitrification reactor of wastewater treatment plant... | place: USA: Pennsylvania | collected 2017 | reverse complement strand
GGATACATTTACTGCCCCTGTGAGCAGAACCAGCAAAAAAAGCCAGCTACATACGTTCATGAACGAAGTAGAAATCGCTTTCTTCATGAGATTAGAAAAAATTGTGAAAAATGAAAAAATTAGTGATGAAATTAGGCCGCAAAGATCATCCCTTGCGGAGATTTTTTTATGTATTTTCAAGGGAATTTTTTAAGAACAGGCAATTTTAACAACGCGGTTGACGTGTCGTCCTCCTTCAAAAGGCGTGTCTAAAAAGACGCGCACCATAGCCTGTGCGAGTATCTCCGTAACAAATCTTGCGGGCAGAGCAAGGATATTGGCATCGTTGTGCTTTCTGGCCAAGGAGGCAATTTCTTCCGTCCAGCACAGAGCACACCGTATTTGCTGGTGCTTATTGGCCGTGATGGCCACGCCATTTCCGGAGCCGCACAGCAGAATGCCCCAATCGGACTGGCCGGAGGCGACGCTGTCTGCCACTGCGTGGGCAAAATCAGGATAGTCTGCGGATTCTGAAGAATGGGTTCCAAAATCCAATACCATGTGTCCTTGCGCGGATAACATGGCAGAAATGCCGTCTTTATAGATAAATCCGGCGTGGTCACAACCTATGGCGATTTTCATGCAATTATATACTCAACAGTGTCAACCAGGCTTCTTTAACTTGTTTTCTCTGCAAATGTTTTTTTGCCTCCTCGACATTAACAGGGTTTGGTGGGTTTGCGACAAATGCGGCCACCTCTTCGGCAGTAGGGAGTGCCTCAATATTCCCCAGACACCCAAGATCGTTGCCATCGAAAAGTGGATGCTGTTTAATAAATTCGGGTATGGCATCCACGCCTATGCCAAGTTGTGTATTTGGCTTTGGCACTTCAAATAAAGCGGCCTTGTCGGCCCGTACATACCAATCGCCTCCCAAACGCGCTACCCAGTCGGTCTTTCTCTGATCTATGCGCTGGTGTTCATCCAAAATATCGTCCGAAAAATGGGCGGCTACGATTTCGCATATAATCAGATTGGCAGCACCGCCTTCCTGTCCCATTTGTATAATGTCCTTGACCATACACTCAAAAGCAGCCTTTGACTCTCCTACACGCGGCGGGCGCACTTTCTCAGAAGGGATAGCGGTGAGACCCGCCTTTTCAAATTCGTTAACTCCTCTGGGGTATTCACAGCTGGCCAACGAAATTTGCTGTACAATATCGTAATGCACCATATTAATAACCACTTCCGGTATATTCATGGCGTTTTCCAAAGTATGTTTGGTGCTGCCGTCTCGCACTCTTCTATTGGGCGAGAAGATAAGGGTAGGGGGCCTGGTGCCGAAAAGGTTGAAAAAGCTGAACGGACTAAGGTTGATTTGTCCGACTGCATCTACCGTACTGGCTAAGGCAATGGGGCGCGGGGCCACACTGGCCTGTAGGTACTGGTGCAGGACAGGTACGCTCAACTGATCGGGATAAATAGTCAGCATTGGCCGCAAAGATACTACACTTTCCTGATTTAGCGTTAAGCTGGCATCTTTAAAAATTGAAATACCTATATATGAATAAAAAAATCGTGGTTACGGGCGGGACAAAGGGTTTGGGCCGGGCCATTGCGGAGCAGTTTGCGCGACAGGGTTTTGACGTATGTGTATGCGCCCGCACAGAAGCCGATTTAACTGCTATGCATTCGGACTGGCAGGTCTATAAGGAGGTAGAACTACTTACTTTTGCTGCCGACATGGGGAAGAAGTGGGAAGTATGGGACTTCGCGCAGTTTGTTTTGGCCAAATGGCCAACTTTTAATGTGTTGGTCAACAATGCCGGTCTTTTTCTGCCCGGTGCGGTTTCGGAAGAATCGGAGGGGGTATTGCAGACACTTTTGGAAACCAATTTGTACAGTGCCTATCACCTGACCCGTGCCTTGTTGCCAGCCCTGCTGACACAAAAAAGGGGACATGTTTTTAATATGTGCTCGGTGGCCAGTCTGATGGCTTATCCCAATGGCGGGTCGTATAGCATTTCCAAATACGCCCTGCTGGGCTTTTCCAAAGCGCTGCGGGAGGAAATGAAGCCCAAAGGGATCAAGGTGACGGCAGTGATGCCGGGGGCTACCTGGTCGGACTCTTGGCAGGGAGTTGACGAGCCGACGGAGCGTCTGATGCAGCCTTCCGATATTGCCAAATTGGTATGGGCCGCCTATGACCTTTCCGATTCGGCAGTGGTAGAAGATATTGTATTGCGCCCTCAATTAGGCGATTTGTAAAAAAAACGGTGTACAAATTTCTCTTCTCAAACTTCGTCTGACCCTGTTCGAGTTCAGCGCTTCAGTGGCTCCAAAGGCGCGGCAATGTCTATTTTTACGGTTTTGTTGACTTTGTCGGCTACCAAACCCGGAATGGAAATGTTATAATCCTTTAATATAACAGAAAAGTGTACTTCCGCAGCAGGTTTGCCGTCCTGCACCGTTACTTTGAGCGGTGTAGTCAGGTCTTTGGCCACGTCGTGTATGGTGAGGGTACCGACTACATTGGTGTTGTAAGTACCGTCCGTCGTCCAGTTGACCGCCGCCGGATTTTCTATTTTTCCTTTGAAAACAGCTTTCGGATATTTGTTGCTTTCCATATAATTTTCATTAAAGTGATCCTTCATGAGGGCGCGCTCAAAAGTGAAACCCTGTACTAAGACCGACATTTCCACAGCTCCGGTGGGCTGATCAAGTACGCAGGTACCCGACAGGCTGTACGCCTCTATTTTTTCGGGGGAATTGGGTGCAGTGGCATTGAAATACACTTTGCCATCGCGGGTGAACCACTTTTGAGCAGTGGCAAAGGGTACAAATGTAAAGGTGAGGGCCGTCAGGGCCAGAAAATGCTTTGTCATAGTTTCAACTTTGGATATTGACTTTTACTGTATTTTGCCTTTTTTAAGACAATCCATTTTGTATAAACTTTTAAAAGGCCATTTTATTTTACAGTCTTTCGCGTGTGCCGCTTTCTTACAAAAATATGCGGGAAAAATATTGTCTTAAAGAATAGGAGCTAACAGCAAACCGCCATCATTCACTACCACCGAGCCGGTCATATAAGAGCCGGCCCCGGAAGCCATCAGTACAGCCAACCCTGCCATTTCATCGGGGTCGGCCATGCGGCGCAGTGCCACTTTGCGCTCGGTGCGTTCCAGCATCTTTTCGTCCTGCCACAGCGCTGCACTGAGTTTGGTTTTTACCAAACCCGGACAAATCACGTTCACGCGAACGTTGTATTGTCCCCATTCGGCAGCCTGATTCTGGCCCAGCATGATAAGCGCTGCTTTGCTGATATTGTAGGCTGCCATCATGGCGCTGGCGTGCAGACCCTCGATGGAGCTGATATGTATGATGCTGCCCCCGCCCTGCTGCCGCATGTAAGGAAACGCTAAGTTGCTCAGCAACAGGGCCGCATTGAGGTTAATGTCTAAAGTCTTCTGATACGCCTCCGAAGTCATTTGTTCAATGGGGCCAAAATAGGGATTAGTGCCTGCATTATTGACTAAAATATCCACCCGTCCGAAGTGTTCAATGGTTTGGGCGATAAGTGCCTGCCGCTGCTCTTCGCGGGCCACATGACAGGCAATGCCCAGCGCCGAAAGACCGTCATTGCGCATTTCACTGGCCAGATCGTTCACAGCCGCCTGATCGCGACTGCTTACTACCACCGAAGCCCCAAATTCGGCCAATCCCCGGGCAATGCTTTCGCCAATGCCTTTAGAAGCGCCCGTAACAACCGCTACTTTCCCTTCCAGATCGAATAAATGTCTGATGCGCATGGTGAATTTTACTGTCTGAAAGCAAATTGAACAATGTTCGCCCCCATCTGAAGGGCTTTGAGGCGCAATTCTAAGGGGTCATTGTGTACGTCATCCCAACCGTCGCCCAAATCGGTCTCAAAATTATAAAAACATACCAAACGGCCCTGCCACATCAGGCCAAAGCCCTGCGCAGGCTTGCCATCGTGTTCATGTATTTTCGGCAGACCGTTCTTGAAGTCATATTTTTGATGATAAATGGGATGATTAAAGGGCAATTCTACAAAATCCAGTTCGGGAAATACTTTTTTCATGGCCGGACGCACAAAGGGATCCAGCCCAAAATCGTCGTTGAGGATCAAGAAGCCGCCGCCCTCTAAGTACGCACGCAAATTGCGTGCTTCCAGATCGGTAAACAGCATGTTGCCATGCCCTGTGGCATAAACAATGGGGTAGTTGAATATTTCCGCGCTTCCCGATTCCACTGTCCCATAATCTGTATCGAAATTGGTACGCAGCTGGTCGTTACAAAACTTAGCCAGATTTTTCAGGGAATTGACATCATTATACCAGTCTCCTCCGCCGTTGTATTTCAAAAGCGCTAATTTCAGGGAAGGGGGCTGTACTGCCGTCACTATATGGTGCGCAAGCAACAAAATAAAGATCAACACATGTTTCATGGCGCAAAGATAAGGAGTGTTTTTCGGTTGTGCAGACAAAATGTCCATATTGCAACCTTTCAGTACAGATACCTGTCTTTACCGACACATCTTTTCATTTTTTACTTCCTTTTTTGATATGTTCCAGCGTATTTTTCTGCCGCTTTTTCTGTTTTTACCTTTGGTGTGCAGCGCACAGACCACCGTCACCCGCAGTTTATCTGCCTTCAACAGCATCGGGGTTTCCGGCGGCTTCGATGAGGTCGTTTTGAAAGCGGGTGATCAGGAGTCTGTTAAAATCACGGCCAGCGGCGTTGATCCCGACCGCATTGTCACCGAAGTCATTGACAACCAACTCAAAATTGGTATGAAAAAAGGCTCCTACAATAATTTCAAAGCCCGTTTAGTGGTTACTTACCGCTCCATAGAGGCCCTCAGCAACAGCGGTTCTACCGATATTGTTACGGAATCCCCGCTAAAAGCGACTAAGTTTAAGTTGAGCAGCAGCGGCTCCGGCGATGTCAAAGCCGAATTTGACGTACAGCAACTTAAAATTGCGATCAGCGGCAGCAGCGATATGCACCTGAAAGGAGTAGCCGACGAGCAGGAAATTGCCATCAGCGGCTCAGGCGATATACATGCCACCCAGTTGCGCGGCAAAACAGCCGATGTTTCTATCAGTGGCTCCGGCGATGTGGACTTAAATGTGAGTGGGAAGGTGAATACGCGGGTGTCCGGTTCGGGCAATGTGACCAACAATTAGAAGCACAGGAGTGTCAGAAAACACTTCTGTAAGGTTTTAAACAATTCCTGCATCACAACGCTTAAATGCGTGGGGGGGCAGGAATTGTTTTTTCAGGATTGCAGCGGATCATCAACGGCGGGGGTCGGATTGAGCGGGAGATAGCGGTGGGCAAGGGGTGCACGGACATGTGTGCTTTTTGGAAGGACGGGGTGTTTCCGATAGAGATGAAGATCAGGCGGGACGACCAGACGTACCGGGAGGGCTTGGAGCAATGGTGGAAGTACTTGGGCCGACTGGGTCAGACCCACGGCTATCTGGTGTTGTTTGAGACCACTTCCTCAGCCGTGATTCCCTGGGAGGAGCGCCTGAAGTGGTACGAGGTGGAACATGGGGGGGAGCGCATGACGGTGGTGGAACTATAAACAGTTGGTCTGCGCTACCAATCTTTTAAGTCCTGACAGAGGCGTTGGGCAGTGGCCCATATTTCTTCCGGCCCTTTTCCTGCCGTGCGCCATTGTTTCAGGGCAGCCGCTCCGGCAGACTTGGAAAGTTTTCGACCCTGCGCATCTAAGAGGAGCGGATGGTGCATGACAGCCACCCGTAGGAAATCCGTATAAGGTAATTCGAAACTGGAAAACGGCCCTAACACACTGGCCAACCACTGTTGTGCCTCCGAAGAAGGTGCCAGGTCCATACCCCGCACCAAATGCGTAATGCCCCAGTGTATGTCATCTGCTAAACTGGCAATCTGATAAGCAGGCAAGCCGTCGCGGCGGCGTACCACAAAGTCCGACAGGGACAAATCATCGGGGGTACACACCCGCCAGGCGCAGTCGGGGGCCTCTAAACTCAGACCCTGTTCCCGAAAGGCTTTGGGGAATGTCCCGTGAAAAGGTTCGAGGTCTTTCCGCGACTTGCCACAGGCATATACCAACCCGGTTTGTACCAAGTCGTTCAATACCTGTTCGTATAAGGCCATTCTGTGCCGATTCGACCACTTCGCTTCAAAATCTGCTGCATCACGCGGCCCTTCGTGCCACTCAATTCCCATCCAATGCAGGGTTTCAAAGATGTCTTCCACATATTCGGGGCGTTTGCGTTCTGCATCCATATCGTCTATGCGCAGCAACAGGGTAGCCCCCTTGGCACGCGCTGCCAAGGTAGTCAGGGCGAAATTAACCCCGTTTCCGACATGCAAAAAGCCCGAAGGGGTGGGTGCTATCCGAAATGTAGCCATTTCATTTTAAAACTCCTCTCTAAACAAACGAGCAGCCCACAGGTTCAGGAAGATTTTCAAAAGAGAGGGCGCACGTCGGTCTTTGGGCTTCTATGCGATAAGAGCAGATGTGTGGTACTCCTTCCAATCGCGCATAAGGGCCAAAAGTGTACGCCCGAAGCGCCGTGCGCGGGTGGGTCCCAAGCCCTCAATGGCCCGAAGTGCACGGGTGCTGGTCGGTACCTGCTCTGTCAGGGCAGTCATTACTTTTGTGGGCAATACCTGATGCGGCTCCAGCAGGAAAGCGGCGGCGGCTTCTTTGCGCCATGCGTCCAATTTCTCGTACAGCAATTTTCTACTGGCTGATACTGTCGGACGATCCGGGGTTTCCAATTTAAAAGCAAATTGGGCATCGGCCTGACTTCTGGCCTGTAAATGGGCCGTCAGCGAAAAACCGGATGCCAATTGCGCCATGCAGGCCTTTTGTATAAAAGTAGCTCTTTGGAGTTCCTCTACGGCTTTTATCACCATAGACAACACGCCTTTGTTGTCGGAAGGCAGCGGGAAACGCCGCAAGGCCGTGAGGAGGCCCTCCATTTTTTTGCTAAAATAGACCCCGCTTCCTTTCAGCCGTTCCTGTAAAACCGCATCTTCTTCGGGCAAAATGCCGCTGTTGAAGTGGGCAGGCAATTGCTCTGTAAATTTATCTGCTATCACAAAAATTTCTCTTCCGGCGCGTTCCTGCCATCCCTGCCAGCGGGTTATGGCTTCGGGAGTGAAAGACCCCGGGTATTCCTGAAACAACCGCGTCATGTGCTGGAAAGCGCGCTTCAGGCCCTTCATCTGAAAAAATTCCGTGAGTACGCTTTGTTGAAAATCATAGCGGGCCTGTCGCAATTGTGCGGCATTGGGGGCGCGGCGGTCTGCTTCTTTTGTATAGTGCAGCACCTGATTATCTGTTTTTACACTCGAACGCGCAATTTTGGAACGCAGTACCAAGCCCTCAAAACAGGTACACCGACTAAGGGCCACATATACCTGTCCGGCCGCAAAGGCAGATTGCACATCTATAATGGCCTTTTCAAAAGTCAGGCCCTGACTTTTGTGAATGGTAATGGCCCAGGCTAAGCGCAACGGATATTGTGTGAAGCTGCCTGTCACTTTTTCTGCCATCTCTTTGGTCGTGTCGTTTACTTCATACACGATATTTTCCCAACTGACCGGCTGCACCACGACAGGGTGTGTATCGCCGGAACACTGAACGTGTATTTCAGTATCCTCTATTTTTACTATATGACCGATTTTGCCATTATAATATTGCCGTTCGCGGGCACTGTCATTTTTAATAAACATCACCTGGGCACCTGTTTTGAGTTCCAGACATTCTTCGTTGGGGTAGGAATGCACCGGAAAATCACCCTTCACTACCGATTTGAATATCGCCAAAGGCTGTTTCAGCGCGTTTAGACGTTGGCGGTTAATGTCCTGTGCAGTGCCAAGGTGGGCCGTCAGCGTAATGTAGCCGTCTGTTTCATTCGGCTGGAAATCGGGGAAGTAGCGACTGTTAAGCACTTCCAGTGTTTCCCTGTCCAATTGATTACCGCGCACCTTATTGAGTATCTGTACAAAGCGATCATTGGTTTGGCGATATACCTGATTTAGTTCGATGGGGACGTACCCGGCGGCAGTCAGTGCTTTGCTGCTGAAAAAAAAAGTAGTATCATAGTGTTCCAGCAGGATTTGTTCTTCCCCGCCTTTCACCACGGGCGGCAACTGGTGCAAATCCCCGATCATCAGTAACTGTACCCCTCCAAACGGCTTCGTATAATCTCTGTAACGGCGCAACACGTCATCCACTGCGTCCAAAGTGTCGGGTCTGACCATGCTGACTTCATCTATCACCAACAGGTCAATGCTGCGCAGCAGGCGAATTTTCTCCTGCGTGAAGCGGCGTTGGCGATTGATTTCCTGTATGGCCCCGGGTACATAAGGCCCAAAAGGCAGTTGAAACAAGGTGTGGATGGTCATGCCTCCGGCATTGATGGCAGATACTCCGGTAGGGGCCACGACCACCATGCGCTTTGGGCATTCTTTGCGCAGTTGATGCAAAAACGTTGTTTTGCCTGTTCCTGCCTTTCCGGTCAGAAAAATGTTGGTCGCAGTGTTCCGAACATAGTCGAAAGCGAGTTCGAATTGCAGGTTGGAGTGGAAAACAGTATTCATGAGCACTCAATTTATTGATTAATGGCAACAAAAATAAGACACTGTTTAGCCGCCCACAAGCACTTGGAAGCAGAATACTGATTTTTGACACAAAATATATGGGAATTAAGTATCTTTGCTTACTGCATTTAAAGCAGAAGAGTGAGGAATGGCAGCAATAAAAACTTTTTTGAAAAAAATTAGTTCCTACTGTGACATTGGTCACAATCCACACTGCCTGAAACCCCGTACCTTTGCACCATCATTCAATCATTGCATACACACACTTAGATAATAAGAACATGAAGATCGAACAAATCTATACCGGATGTCTGGCACAGGGTGCCTACTATATCGAAAGCGAAGGGGAGGCAGTCGTGATTGATCCGCTGCGCGAAACCACGCCATATGTAGAGCGGGCTGTCAAAGACAACGCCAAAATCAAGTATGTCTTTGAGACGCACTTTCATGCAGATTTTGTGAGTGGTCACATAGACTTGGCCAAGGCAACAGGTGCTAAAATCGTGTATGGCCCCACTGCCCAGCCTGGCTTCGAAGCCGTGGTTGCCAAAGACGGAGAGGTGTTCAAAGTCGGCAAATTGAGCATTGAAGTACTGCACACGCCCGGCCACACGATGGAAAGCAGCTGTTTCCTCCTCTGCAATGAAGCAGGCGTGCCGCAGGCGCTGTTCTCCGGCGATACCTTATTCATAGGCGATGTAGGCCGTCCTGATCTGGCGCAAAAAGCCGCACACATGACGCAGGAGCAACTGGCCGAGACGCTTTACGATTCCCTGCGCAAAAAGATAATGCCTTTATCGGATGACCTCATTGTGTATCCGGCACACGGCGCGGGTTCTGCCTGCGGCAAAAACATGTCCAAAGAAACCACGGACACGCTCGGCAATCAAAAACGCACCAATTATGCCCTGCGTGCTGACATAACCAAAGCGGAATTTGTAAAAGAAGTGCTGACTGGTCTGGTGGCACCGCCCGGTTACTTCCCTGCCAATGTGGGCATGAACAAGTTCGGCTACGACTCCATTGAGCAGGTAATGGAGCGCGGCACCCACCCACTGTCTCCTGCCGCTTTTGAGGTGGCTGCCGAAGAAACCGGTGCCCTCGTACTCGACACCCGCGATGCAGAGACCTTTGGTCAGGGTTTTATCCCCAACAGCATCAATATCGGGCTGGATGGCAACTTTGCGCCCTGGGTAGGTGCGCTGATTACCGACATCAGGCAACAAATTTTACTTGTTACCCCGGCAGGACGCGAAGCAGAAACCGTACAGCGGCTGGCGCGTGTGGGCTATGACTATTGCATCGGCTATCTGGAAGGAGGTCTGGATGCCTGGAAAGCGGCCGGAAAAGACATAGAAACCATACAGCGGGTGGATGCTGCCCAAATGGCAGCCATTCAAAAGCAGAACCCCGAAACAGCCATTTTCGATGTGCGCAAAGCCAGTGAGTACCAAAGCGAACACCTGCTGGTGGCGGAAAATGCACCACTGGACTTTGTGAACGAATCCATGAAACTGATCCCGCGCGATAAACCCGTGTATATCCACTGTGCGGGAGGGTATCGCTCCATGATTTTTGCCAGCATTTTGCACGCACGCGGCTACGACAACCTCATAGATGTACGCGGCGGTTTCAAAGCCCTGAAAGAGGCCCAAATGCCGGTCAGCGATTATGTCTGTCCCACGACGCTGCTCTAAACAGGCAGTCAGCCTTTTTAACCTTTTACACACGTTTAAGAGATGAAGCATTTCCAAATTCTCATTATCGGAGGCGGTAACGCCGGTATCTCCACGGCATCGCAATTATTGCGCAAAGATCATTCCCTGCAAATTGCCATTGCTGACCCCGCGCAGAAACACTATTACCAACCCGCCTGGACCTTAGTAGGGGGCGGTGTGTTCAATATTAATGATACCGTGCGTACCGAAGCGTCTGTAATGCCCAAAGGCGTGACCTGGATACAGTCGAAGGCAGTGTCTTTCGAGCCGGAGCAGAATCAGGTCACTTTGGAGGAAGGCCCTGTCACCTACGATTACCTCGTTGTTTGCCCGGGCATCCAGCTCAATTGGAATGCCATTCCGGGTTTGGCAGAAACAGTGGGCAAAAACAATGTATGCAGCAATTATTCTTTTGAAACCGCTCCCTATACCTACGAATGCCTGCGCAATTTTAAAGGGGGAAATGCCCTTTTCCACAATCCGACCACGCCGGTGAAATGTGGCGGCGCACCTCACAAAGTCATGTACCTGAGTGCAGATTACTGGCGGCGGCATGGGCTTTTAGACAAGACCAAAGTGCAGTACTGGAGCGGCGGCACGCGGCTGTTCGGCGTTGAAAAATATGAAAAAACCCTTCTGAACGTCGTTCAACGCTTCCATATTGATCTGCATTTTCGCGTGGAAATGACTTCCATAGACGGCCCCGGGCGCAAGGCCGTTTTTAAAGGAGTCGGTGCCGAAAACAAAGACCAGATACAGGAAGTGTTTTTCGATATGATCCATGTGACACCGCCGCAAAGTGCCCCCGATTTCGTGCGGAACAGCCCTTTGGCCAACAGCGCCGGGTGGGTGGATGTGAACAAAGAGACACTTCAACATGTTCGATATGCCAATATCTTCTCGCTCGGAGATGCAGCAGGCTTGCCAACAGCCAAAACGGGCGCTGCCATTCGAAAGCAGGTACCCGTATTGGTACAAAATTTGACCGCACTCATGGCGAAGAAAAGTATAACCGGGGTGTACAACGGATACTCTTCCTGTCCGCTCATCACGGGTTACGGAAAGTTGGTACTCGCGGAGTTCGATTATAACAACAAACCGTTGGAAACCTTCCCGTTTGACCAGTCCAAAGAGCGTTGGAGTATGTATATGCTCAAAAAGGAGGTTCTGCCGCGTATGTATTGGAATGCCATATTGCCCGGTCTTGCGTAAGACAGTTACAGCAAAACTTAAACCTGACTTATAATACTTCTTCATGATTGAGATGCTTTCACATCCCTGGCCCTGGTGGGCAGCCGGTATCATCGTTGGCCTGACGGTGCCGGCTTTGTTGCTTATCGGAAACAAGCACTTTGGCATTTCTGCCAATTTAAGACACCTTTGTGCCGCCTGTTTGCCTGCCAACATCCCTTTTTTCAAATACAACTGGAAAAAAGAAGCCTGGAATTTGTTTTTTGCAGGCGGTATTCTGCTGGGAGGCGCGATAGCCGCTTTTTTCCTGCCCGATCCCAATCCGGTACAAGTGGCACCCGCGCTGGCAGAAGAATTGGCGGGCTACGGCATTCAGAACTATACCCATGTAGTGCCTGCCGATCTTTTTTCCTGGGACAGCCTGCTGACGCTGAGGGGGTTCATCCTGATGGTAGCAGGAGGCTTTTTGGTGGGTTTTGGCACTCGCTATGCAGGCGGATGTACCAGCGGCCACGCCATCATGGGGCTTTCCACCTTGCAATGGCCATCGCTGGTCGCTACCATCGCCTTCATGGTGGGCGGCATACTGACCGCCAATTTCTTATTGCCCTTCATTCTTCACCTCTAATTTCCGTGTATCTTTATGAACTCTTTAAATATACCTGATGCTCCGCGCGTGCAGTCCGACGACCGGGATTTTGAGGTGCGTTCCATGCACACCATGTGCCTCAACGAGTCAGAAATACAATTGCCATGGTATCATAATTTTGTTTATATGGCAATAGGCATCGTTTTTGGCATTGCCTTTGTGAAAGCGGAGATTGTTTCTTGGTTTCGGATTCAGGAAATGTTTCGTTTTCAGTCTTTTCACATGTACGGTGTAATCGGTACAGCGGTAATTGTCGGGGTCATTTCTGTATGGCTCATCCGGCGCTTTAAACCCAAAACCATACACGGCGAAGGCATCCGCTTCACGCCCAAAATGCTCCACAAGGGACAAATCATCGGGGGCTTGCTTTTTGGGTGTGGCTGGGCCATGACGGGAGCCTGTCCGGGGCCGCTTTTCGCACAGGTCGGCACAGGGGTCTTGGTGATTCTGGTTGTCATTGCCAGCGCAGTCTTTGGCACCTGGAGCTATGGCCTGCTGCGCGACAAATTGCCACACTAATCCCCTTTTTTACAGAGGCCGCACTTGCCTCGATCCATACCACATCAACAGGCGGGTGGGCAGGTGGCGGGTAATCATCCCCAACAGGTGAAACCATCTGTTAGGGATGATCATGTCCTGCCTTTGCTCCATGGCGCGATAACCGGCGCGGGCTATGGTCGCGGGAGACACGACCATCCAGCCGTCGAACAAAGGGGAACGCTCCATCCGGGCCACCGAACCAAACCCGGTGCGGGCAGGCGGCGGACACACGGCAGTTGCCCGCACGCGGCTGCCTTTTTCGCGCAATTCGTAATTCAGTGCACGGCTGAACATAAGCACAAAACTTTTGGTGGCTCCGTACAGGCTCAAATAGGGGTCGGGCTGCAGGGCCGCAATCGAGGCAATATTGATGATACTCCCTTTATTACGCGCTATCATGTCGGGCAAAAACAAGTGGGTCATCTGATAAAGGGCCAGCACATTGGTACGAATCATGTCGTTGGCCCGCTCCGGGTCATACGCCCACACCGGGCCAAAGCAGCCAAATCCGGCATTATTGACCAATACCTCCACTTCCCATTCATTTGCCCGCACCCATTCCCGAACCTTTTGCGGAGTACCTGTCCGTGCCAGATCCAGCGCCAGCGTATGGACCGGCGTTTGCGGATACCGCTCCTGAAAACGCGTCCTGGCCTCCGACAATTCTGCTTCGGTCAGCGATACCCACAGAATGCGGTAGCCCCGCCGGGCGAACTCCTCGGAAAAAGCAAAACCAATGCCCCCGGAACCTCCGGTGATGAGTACAACAGGAAAAATGGGGCGGTCGGCGGGACGTAAAGTATCCATAATGGCAGTGCTAAAAAATGAAAAAAACGAAGTTCCAAAAGCAGGGCCAAAGTTACCTGCTAAAACAATTTCCCTGCATACAAATTTTTGCCTGCTTTTGCGATTTCTCCTTATTTTTGCGACGGTTTTTACAGCCAAGCTCTGCACCACCCGAATTGATCCCCGTCGTTGATCCACAGACTAAAAAAATATATTGTTCCTTTGGGGGAACTCAGTGCCTTCCCCTTTCGCTCCGGTCGCCTCTATATGCACCATGCCGCTGTACGCATCACCGAAAGAATACAATATGGCCCCCATTCCCGCCAATACCTGCTTTACTTTCAGCCCGCTGCCGACATTCCTTTGCAAAATAAGTGGGTCGTGTTTTTCCACGGCGGCGGCTGGCATTTGGGCTGGCCCGGTATGTTTCCCCACCTGATTGACTTTTTTGCCGGAAACGGCTACCACCTGTTGCTGCCCGCTTACCGCCTTTGTCCCCGCTTTGCCTTTCCGGCGATGCGGGCAGATGTACAGGCCGTTCTGGAAACCGCCCTGCGCCTGATGCGCCGCGATACCGGACAGGGCCGTCCCCTCATAGCAGGGGGCATGTCGGCAGGGGCTACTCTGGCGGCCCACCTTGCTTTCGACGATACCATCTGGAAAAGCGCGGGACACGATCAGCGGCTGCTGGCCGGTTTTTTGTCCTGCGGTGGCCCCCTCGATCTCAACCATATGCCCGATACTTTTGTGGTCCGGCGTTTTGCGGGAGGGCGACCCGGCACCTCCGCTTTTCAGGCCGCCAATCCCGTTCACCTGATAGAGGATCTGCCTGCGGTGTGTCCGCCCGCTTTCTTTGTGCATGGCACGCACGACCGCATTGTGCCTTACCGCAGCGCCCGGAATTTCTGCGAGCGTTACGCAGCCTGCGGCCCTGTGCAATGGCACCGATTGGAAGGCGGAGAGCATATAGATGCCATCCGCTGGATTGATGATGACAAGGAGACAGGAGCGGAGCTGCTGGAGTGGTTAGATGGCCTTGGTGATATGCGATTTTCTATGTGATTCGAAATAAAATTTGCTTGGCCTCCCTGAACTTAAGGTGTCCTCGTTGGAGTTTGAAGAAAAAACAATTCGTGTCAATTGCGAATCTAAAGCGCATCAAGGGCCCTGTCCTGTGTGCGGCAAAGAAACCAACGAAGTACACCAGTACAGCGTGCATGAGGTGCGCTACTTTGATATTTCGGGTCGCAAAGTCATCTTGTACTTTTGGCAATAAAAAATCAGCAACTATTCGTTCACAAACTGTAACGAGGCAATCCGGCAACTGAAAACCCGGCCCCACGCGAACGGGTAGTGAAAATATAAACTTAACCCAAACTTAAATATCCAAAACCTGTGCAGCACAGCGCATATTCCGACCTTCACCAAAAATGTGCAATATGCGTCTGCTGTTTATTTTTTCGCTGTTTTTGCTCTTTTTACAGTGCAAAAACCGACAAGTCGAAACCATCACCATCAAAGGTTCTGACACCGAGGTGAACCTCGTGCTGCAACTCGCCGAGGCTTACATGGCCACCGATCCCGAAGTGTCGGTCAGCATCACGGGCGGTGGCAGCGGCACGGGCATCGCCGCTTTGCTCAACAGCAAAACGGACATCGCCAATTCTTCCCGCGAAATCAATCCATACGAACTCCAAATGGCGGGCGAACGCAATATTTCAGCCCGGCCCTTTGTCTTTGCCGCCGATGCGCTGGCGCTGATTGCGCATCCGTCTGTTGGCGTGGACAGCCTGACAATCAATGATTTAGGGAAAATATACAACGGCGAAATCCGCGACTGGTCGCAGGTGGGCGGCAGGCCGGGCGCGATTTCTTTGTACGGCCGACAGAGCAATTCCGGCACCTTCATGTATTTCCGCGAGCGAGTGTTGGGCAAAGATTTTTCCCCGGAACTGAAACAAATGAACGGCACTGCCCAAATCCTCGAAGCCGTAAAAAACGACCCCGGTGGCATCGGTTACGTCGGCTTGGGCTACCTGACCGACCACGACGGGCGTTTGCGCGAGGGGATCCGCATCATCCGGCTTTCAAAAAAAACAGGCGAACGCGCAGCCTCGCCCCTGGACAAAGAATTGATTTTGAGTGGCTTGTACCCGCTCACGCGACCGCTTTTTCAATACACCAACGGCGTGCCGACGGGCAAAACCCATGCGTTTTTTGAGTTCGAAAAGAGCCCTGAAGGCTTGAGAATCATTAGCGAAAATGGCTACTTGCCGGCACCACAAAGAGGTTTTGCCTCGAATATGGAACGATGACGCGCCGCTTTTTTCTCGACCGTTTTTTTGCAAAAACACTCGCTGCCTCGGCCTGGCTTTCGGTGCTGACGCTGGCGGGCATTTTCGCCATGTTGCTTTTCAATGGCCTGAAAATGTTTGAAACTGTCGCACCCGGCGAATTTTTTTCCGGGGCGGCGTGGAACCCCTCGGCTTACGCACGCCCGACTTTCGGCATCGGGGCCATGCTGTGGAGCAGCCTCATGGTGACGCTCGGCGCGATGACCATTGCGGTGCCGCTGGGCATCGGTACGGCGGCTTTTTTGTCCGAAATCGCCCCACCGCGCCTGCGCAATTTCCTGAAACCCGCTGTCGAGATGCTCGCCGCCGTGCCTTCGGTGGTCATCGGTTTTTTGGGCATTGCGCTGGTCGCGCCCGCGCTGTCGGCGACCTTTGGGCTGCCCAACGGATTAAATGCGCTGAACGGCTCAATTTTGTTGGCAGTCATGGCCCTGCCGACGCTGATTTCCGTTGCCGAAGATGCCATACACGCCGTGCCAAACCACTACAAGGAAGCCAGTTTTGCGCTCGGCGCAAACCGCTGGGAGACACTCATCCGGGTGACACTGCCCGCCTGCCGCTCCGGGATGTTGGCGGCGGTGATGCTCGGTCTGGGGCGCGCCCTCGGCGAAACCATGACCGTACTCATGGCGACCGGAAACGCGACTGCCATGCCCGGCGGTTTTTTCGATTCGGTGCGCACCATCACGGCAACGGTCGCCATTGAAATGGGCGAAGTACCCTTCGGGACAGCACATTTTTACAGCCTTTTTGCCTGCGCACTGGTGCTGTTTTGTATCACTTTGGGCGTGAACGTGGCGGCGGAGCGGGTGGCGGCGGGACTGAGGAGAAAGGGACAGTGATAAAATAATAAAATAATATCCTGATTTTTTATGAAAATTGGGATTTTAAAAAGGTAAACTTTATGAAAATGAATGCAGAATTTCTTTATAGGATCATTTTTGAGAGTCTAAAAAAGGAAGACCTCGAATTGTCCAATTTAACAACGCAAGGCATTTTCTATGCCCCAGAATTGTACATCGCGTTTGTTCTTGGAAAGAAAATCAAAGAAAATGAGGAGGATATTTTTGGTGAAAAAATCGAGTGGTTGCGGGAAACGGATTTTAAAAACGGTGGGATTTCGGATTTTGCTTTCAAAACGAGCGATAAAAGCATTGTTTTTGAACTTAAACTTCGAGACACCAAGCATGCCTACCGCCGGGACATTGAGAAATTGAAAAAATTGGATAAAACAAAATTCACGGGTTGTTTCATTGCAATCGTTGACAGTTTTGAAACTCAAAAGGAAAATGATGCTCGAATTGCTGCCCTCGAACTGCAATTTCCAGAGTTGAAAAGGGCATCGAAAATTGAGAGTTTTAAGACATGCCAGGGCCGGTATAAAAGCCAGATTTATTGCACGGTTGCTATTTGGATTTTAAAAAATGAATAGAAAACGCTGCCAAATCCTCGGCTTGTCTGCTCTTTTCAGCTGCGCCCTGATTGTTTTGGCCACCCTCGGCATTATCCTCTTTGACCTCCTGTGGCACGGCTCCGGGGCGCTTACTTGGTCGTTTCTGACCCAATTTCCCCGAAAAGGTATGACAGAGGGCGGCATTTTTCCCGCCATTTTCGGCACCACTTTGGTCACGCTGCTTTCCACCCTGCTCGCCACGCCGATAGGCATCGCTTGTGCGGTTTATCTGAACGAATACGCCCCCGACACCCCTGTGACGCGGCTCATCCGCGCCAGCATCCGCAACCTCGCCGGGGTGCCGAGCATCGTGTACGGGCTTTTCGGATTGACGATTTTTGTGCAGGGGTTGGGCATGGGCGCATCGGTGCTGGCAGCGGGCTGCACCCTGGGGCTTTTGACCTTGCCTTCGGTGATTGCCACCACCGAAGAAGCCCTGCGCAACGTGCCGCGCCTCTCCCGCGAAGGCGCGCTGGCGCTCGGCGCGACCCATTGGGAATGTGTACACACGGTCGTGTTGCCTTCAGCGGTGCCGGGCATTTTGACGGGTGTCATCCTCGCATTGTCGCGGGCAGCGGGCGAAACGGCCCCCATTTTGTTCACGGGCGTGGCATTTTACACGCGCTATCTGCCGGGGTCGGTACTCGACGAGTTCATGGCATTGCCCTATCACCTTTATATACTGAGCACACAGCACCACGCCATCGAACAGGTGCGCCCGCTGGCTTACGCAACGGCATTGACCTTGCTGGGGCTGGTTTTTTTGTTGAACCTGACTGCGTTTTGGGTGCGGGCGCGGTGGAAATAGATTTTTGGGAAAATGGAAAAAATAAAACTCGACGTTCAAAACCTCGACCTCTTTTTTGGCAAAAAACAGGTGCTGAAAAACGTCTCGCTCGCCGTGCCGGAGGGCAAAATCACCGCCCTCATCGGGCCTTCGGGCTGTGGCAAAAGCACGCTGCTGCGCTCGATCAACCGGATGCACGACCTGCATCCCGATGCCCGCCTGGAAGGCAAAATTTTGCTTGACGACCACAATATCCTGCACGGCAACACCAACGTCGTACACCTGCGGCAGCGCGTCGGTATGGTTTTTCAAAAGCCGAACCCTTTCCCGATGAGCATTTTTGAGAATGTGGCTTATGGATTGAAAATCAATGGTTTGTCGGACAAAAATGAGTTCCGCCGCTGCGTCGAAGCCAGTCTCCGGGGCAGTTTTTTGTGGGAGGAAGTGCGGGAGGATTTGGGAAAATCCGCGCTCGACCTCAGCGGCGGGCAGCAGCAACGGCTGTGCATCGCCCGCGCCATCGCCGTCGAACCGGAAGTGATTTTGTTCGACGAACCCTGCTCGGCGCTTGACCCGATTTCGACCCAAAAAATAGAAGCGTTGATGCTCGGCCTGCGCGAAAAATTCACGCAGGTCATCGTCACGCACAACATGCAGCAGGCACAGCGGGTGGCGGATTTCACGGCGTTCATGTACCTCGGCGAGTTGGTGGAGTTTGGCGAGACACAGCAGATTTTTGAAAAACCCCGACTGGATTTGACCAAAAATTATGTGGAAGGGCATTTCGGCTGAGGCACCGGCGATGCTGAAAATCAAGGGAACGGGTGATTTTCGTTGTTAATAAATGGTGCATGGCGGCGCATTTTTGCATAAAAAAAGCGGGCAGCCGGTCTGATACGCTGCGGGCTTTCTGGTGGTAAAGCCATACGGCCATCAGGCAACGATGTATGATAAACCGATAAAACGGCATTCCGCTCACTCAAAATCTGTCACTTTCACGCGTTAAAATTGTATGAGAATCCAAGCATTAGCCGCATTTTTTCTCCTCGCCTACGCCATTTCGTGGTTGCTCTGGTCGCCGCTCTGGTTGCCATTTTTTGGCGTAAAAGCCAATGCGTTTCTGCCGTACCAGCATGGTTTTGGCGGCTTGGGGCCGATGATTGCGGCGTTTGCCACCACCGCCATTTTTGGCAAAAAAGGCGACCTGCGAGCGCTTTGGCAAAGCCTTTTTCGCTGGCAACCGCTCGTTTGGACACTGGCGGCGATTTTGTTGCCTTTCATTTTTGCCTTGCTCGCCGGGGTGATTGCCCGGTTTTCCGACGGTGTTTTCCCCGATTTTTGGAAGATGGGTACGAGCAGCGAGTTCCCTGAATTGGGCATTGCAGCCTTCGTTTTTTACAATGTTTTCTTTTTCGGCTACGGCGAAGAGGTGGGTTGGCGGGGTTTTGCCCTGCCGAGGTTGCAGGAAAAACACTCTGCTCTTGCCGCCACCCTGATCTTGTCTGTGTTTTGGGCAGGCTGGCACCTGCCGCTTTTTGCCTATCGTCCGGGCTATGCTTCGATGGATATTGTGGGCGTGGCGGGCTGGTTTTTCAGCATTGTGGCAGGCGGGGTGCTGTTCACCTGGCTGTTCAACGGGTCAAGGGGCAGCCTGTTGGCCTGCGCTCTTTTTCACGGATTGACCGATGTCGTTTTCCTCGCCGACTACGGCAACGAAAATATGATGCAGCACATCGGGATGCTTATTACGCTTTGGGGCGTGGCGGTTTTGCTGATATGGGGCTGGCGGAATTTGGCACCGGGAGAGCGAGTTAAGTGTAATAAACTGTAATAAAAACGTTCGTGGTAGTGCTGCTTTTCCGTATCCGGCCAATGGGGATACCTCACCCAGCTTGCCTTTCAAATAGTGGAGGATTTTATGCTCGCGGGGCGTGACTACTCCGTCAGCCAGAATCACTTCTAAGCAATGCAGGAACAGCGGAAGCCGATTGTGGGCGGCAATAACCGAAACGGCAGCATCAATCAGCCGTTGGGAACTGCCTGCCTCTGTAAACAGCGCATTGGCCTGGTCAATCAGCTCCGCAGCATCGTACCCCTGGAATACATTTCGGCCTTCGATGATCCGCCGGAAAGCTGCCAGACGATCCGAACAAAGGATTGAATTAGGCAATCCATCAGGGAAGCAGTCGCTGATGACCTGTTTGGCGCGTGAAGTAGCGGTAACGATGTAAGTGACCAACGCCGTTTGCCACACCCAAAACCAGTGCTTGTTGCCTTTAGCCTTGAAAGAGGTCTCATCCGAACCAACAAAAAAAGAGACAAGGATGGTCTTTTTGATTTGTTGATACGGAGGTTCTGCTTTTTGTGCGGTACGGCAAATGATATTTTCAAGGGTGCCTTTTCCTATGGACAAATGGCAAACTTTTTTAAAAAAATCTTGCAGACGTGCGAAGGGCAAAAATTGAAAATAACTTTGGTAAATGACCAAACTTTGTAGGTTTTTACCATATTGGACATGATTGGTGACTCCTTCTGGAAATGTCCTGCAGGCATGATACCCGCAAGTGCAGACCGTTCCAAAACTTACGAAGGCTCTGATTTTTACGCGCTATATCGGAGGAGGGGGGGCTTGCTGCTATTGGTACTCGTTTTTGGTGTCGAAAGTTTGAGTACAAGTGATTCTAACTCGCTGATTCGAGTCAAAGCCTGGGACAAAAGAGTAGTTAATTCCACTATTTTTGCCTCTGCTACATGTAGTTTTTCTTCCGTTGTCATTACCAAAAAACAAATTTAGGTTGTATTTTGTTTGGGTTGTAGCACAGGGTGTTCGATGGTGCTTTCTTCTTTTAGTTTAAACGTGTTCTCATTGCGTGGTGTCACACCGCCAAAGGTTACGAACGCCCGGGCCGTTTCTACAATGCTGCTGCATAAAACAGAAAGGTTTTGTACTACGGAATCAGGTTGATTGGCGATGAGCGTAAACAGTGCTTCAGCAGCTAAAAGATGAGCGGTGCTGTCATGCTCTTCATAGGCAGATAGCATTTGATACGCCTGCCTGAAGAGAACATCAAGGTTTGTTGCATCTGAACCATTTTGTATAATCGGGCAGGCAGCAATGTAAACCGTGGCGGGCTCCCCATTAAGTCCTGCTGTCTGACCATTACAATCCACCGGAGCAGATGTCAAAAATGGAATTCTCGTTATCGGGACATTACTGTTTTTAGAGCCGCAGCCAGGCCCCGAAGTGCTATTGTTCGGATTGAAAATTCTCCATGATTCTTCTGGAAAAGCAACAGCCCCCTCCCAATAATTATTTGTTATGGGAGTGGTTGGTGCAGGAAATAGGGGAGGTACCCGAAAAAGGTGATTTTTGACAAAAATGCCTCTATATAGAATTAGTCAAAATTTTGACTTAAAATATTGATTTTCAATTTATTATAAAAAAACAGGTTTCAAAAAATCTATATACCCTGTTTTTTCTGTCTGTATTTTTGGAAATGTCAATATCTTTGATGCCCGAAGCAGTCTTGTAGGCGATTTTGGAAGAAATGACCCCATTCTCACCCTTTGGGCAAATGTTATGGCAGGGAGCGGTGAAAAATAAAATTTCATTCTAAAATCGAAACCGGTGCTTTCAACCTATCATTCTCATCACTTATTGTATGAAGCAACTCAAAACACTTTCTCTTATTTTTGTTGCCGTTTTGTTGCCTGTCTTTCTTTGTGCCCAACGTATTCTGTCCGGTAAAGTAACAGATGCAGTGACTGGCGAAGACCTGATAGGCGCTACTGTTCAGGCAGTAGGTACTACCATCGGAGCTATTTCCGATGTGGAAGGCAATTACAAATTCCGTGTACCCGAAGGCACTACTCAAATCCGGGTGGCCTACACCGGCTACATCGAGCAGATACTTCCCCTGCCCCCCGCAGGTACGGATGTTCTGAATTTTCAACTGACTACCAATAACGTCCTGACCGAAACCCTGATTATCGGTTATGGCACCGTGAAACGCGAAGATGCCACCGGTCTGGTGCAGTCCGTCTCCACCGAGAGTTTTAACCGGGGTGCCATCACCGGGCCGCAGGAATTGCTGGCTGGCAAGGTGGCCGGTGTGGTGATTTCTACCAATGGCGATCCGGGGGGCGGTGCCAAAATCCGGGTGCGCGGCGAATCGTCACTGAGCTCTGTCACAGACCCTCTGATTGTGATAGACGGGGTACCATTGGCCGATGGTGGCGTGTCGGGCAACCGCAATCCGCTGAACATCATCAACCCCAACGATATTGAGAGTTTTACGGTTTTGAAAGACGCTTCCTCAGCCGCCATTTATGGTAACCGCGCTTCCGGGGGGGTCATTTTGATCACCACCAAAAAAGGAAAATTAGGCAAAAAAATAGGAGTGGGTTATAATGGCAACGTGTCGGTAGGGCAAACCTATAACCGCATTGACGTATTGAACGGAGATGAATTTCGTGCAATTGTAAAAGCGCGTTATCCAAATTTGACCAATCAGGTAGATCCACAGGAACTGCTGGGTACTGAAAATACAGACTGGCAGGATTTGATCTATCAGAACGCCTTTGCGCAGGACCACTCGCTGAACGTTTCAGGCGGCATTGGTGTGGTGCCTTACCGCGTTTCTTTTGGTTACACAGATAAAGACGGCTTGCTGAAAACCGACAATTTTAAGCGCTACAGCACAGCCGTCAACCTCACACCCGGATTTTTGGATAACCGCCTCCAGCTCAATCTGCATCTCAAAGGCATGTTATCGGACAATCACTTTGCGGATCGCGGAGCCATTGGGTCGGCTTTGAGTTTTGATCCCACCAAGCCCGTGCGCAATACCACCGGTTTGTACGGCGGTTACACCACTTGGTTAGTGTCGGACAATGGGGGCACCAACAACAATCCCAACGGTCTGGCACCCGCCAATCCGGTGGCACTTTTGGAATTGCGCGACGATAATTCTACGGTGCGTCAGTTGATCGCCAATGCCAACATCAGCTACCGTTTCAAAAGAATACCGGAACTGTTGTGGAACCTGACTTTGGGGCGCGATTACTCCAATGGTCAGGGTACCGTCGTAATTCCGAATTTCGCTTCTTTTGCCTTTGACCCGATCAACGGCGGCGGGGTCAACAACAACTACGAGCAAACCCGTACCAATTCCATACTCGAAACCTTTGGTAACTACAAACGCACCTTTGGTCGCCACGACCTGGATTTAATGGCGGGGTATTCGTGGCAGCGTTTTTATCAGGAAAATAACGCTACCAATAGCAACACGGCAGGTACGCCCGGACAAACCAATATCGAGCGGTCGGCAGATGAGCTGTTTCTGTTGTCGCTCTATACCCGTATCAACTACGGCTTCTTCGATCGCTATTTGCTGACCTTTTCGTTGCGCCGCGATGCTACTTCGCGTTTTGCGCCCGAATACCGCGTGGGCTACTTTCCGGCAGCCGCTTTTGCGGTAAAACTGGTGGACAGAAACAGGCCGTATTTTGGCAATATCAAATTGCGCACCAGCTGGGGATTGACCGGACAGCAAAATATCGGCGACCCTTATGCCTATCTGGCCCGGTATGAATTGAGTCAGCCCAACGCCCAATATCCCTTTGGCAACACCTATTATAATACCTACCGCGCCAATGGGTATGTACGCGATATAAAATGGGAGGAAACCCAAAGTTTCAACGCTGGTTTGGACTTTGAAGTGGTTAAAAACCGTTTATCTGCTACCTTCGACGTTTATCAGCGCTTTACCAGCGACTTGTTGAGCTTTATTCCGGTACCGGCCGGTTCCAACCTGACCAATTTTGTTACAGATAATGTCGGCAAAATGGAATCAAAAGGGGTAGAGTTGAGCTTAGTTACTACTCCCGTGTTGACAAAAGACATTAAATGGGATCTTAGTGCCAATTTCGCCTACAATGTCTCCGAAATTACAAAACTCAATGAAGTAGAAGATCCCACTTCGGAAGGGTTGCAAACGGGTGGCATTGCCGGAGGCGTAGGCTCCAATATTCAGCGCCATACGGTGGGCTATTTCCCGGCTTCTTTTTTCGTTTTCGAACAGAAATACGACGAAAACGGTAACCTTTTGGAAGGCCAGTTTGTAGATCGCAATGGCGACGGCAAAGTGGACGATCTGGATAAATATCGTTACCAGAATCCGGCTCCTCTGTATTCGCTTGGCATTACCAGCAATTTCAACTACGGCAATTTTGACTTTTCCTTTGGTGCAAGGTCTTTCATTGGCAATTATGTCTATAACAATGTGCAGACCGACATGGGCTATCTGAACCGCCTGTACAATTCTTCGGGCTATCTGGCCAATGTCAACCGGTCTGCGGTAGATCTCAACGTGGTGGACCAGGCCAAGCTGACCTTCAGCGATCATTTTGTGAAAAACGCCACATTCCTGCGTTTTGACCACATCACCGCCGGGTATTATTTTAACAAGGTCTTTACCAAAGTGCCATTTCGGGTGTATGCCACCATCCAGAATCCGCTGGTTATCACCAAATACGACGGCCTGGATCCGGAAATTGGCAATGGCATAGACAACAACACATATCCGCGTCCGCGTACCTTCCTGTTTGGTATCAGCGCAAATTTTTAAACCACTTCCAGCATTTACCTTTTAAAAATATGACACACTTTAAAATAAAACTATTTGGCGCACTCGCGTTTTTGCTCACGGCTGTTGGTTGCTTCAAAGATTTGGATACCATACCGATTGACCCGGATGTGGTGACCGGAGAAAGCGTTTATCGGGACCCGACCGCCTACGAAAAGGTATTGGCCAAGCTGTATGCAGGATATGCCGTGTCCGGTCAGGAAGGCCCGGCCGGTAAGGCCGACATCAGTGGCATTGACGAAGGCTTCGGACAGTACCTGCGCGGCTATTGGTACCACCAGGAATTGACCACCGACGAAGCCGTGATCGGCTGGAACGACCAGACCATCAAGGATTTTCATGCACAAACCTGGACTCCGGCAGACGGTTTCATTTATGCTTTCTATAGCCGCATTTTTTATCAGATCGCCTCGGTCAATGAATTTGTGCGGGAAACAACAGAAGACAGACTGAACGAGCGCGGGGTGGACAATAGCCTGCGCACCCAGATCAAAGCCTACCGTGCAGAAGCGCGCTTTTTGCGTGCCCTCAGCTACTGGCACGCTTTGGATCTGTTCCGCAATCCGCCTTTCCCGACCGAGCAGGATGTCATTGGTGCCTTTGTGCCGCGCCAGACCAACCCACAGGAGTTGTTCTCCTATATCGAATCTGAGTTAAAAGCCATTGAAGGCGATCTGCTCGACCCGCAGGCAGTGCCTTTTGGCCGCGCCAGCAAAGCCGCCGCCTGGACGCTGCTGGCCAAGCTCTACCTGAATGCAGAAGTGTATGTGAACCAACGCAAATACGACGAGTGTTTGGCCAACTGTCAAAAGGTCATCAATGCTGGTTTTACTTTGGAGCCAGAATATCAGGATTTATTCCTGGCGGACAATGACAAATCTAAGGAGATTATTTTTCCGGTGCGCTTCGACGGTGTGCGCACCCGCACATGGGGCGGCATGACTTTCGTCATCCGCGCCGGCATTGGGGGTACCATGGATCCCAAAACGTCCGGTGTAGCGAGTGGCTGGGGCGGTACGCGCACCACGCCCCAGTTCATAGACAAGTTCCCGGCAGACCTGACAGGCGTATTGATAGAGTATAATCCGGGTAAAACGGCTACCTATCCGAAGTTGTATGTGCCGGGTTCCCACCAGGGTTTTGATGCCACCCAAACGGAAAATTCGCTGGCTGCTACTTCTACCATAGCGCCCAACAACCGCATTTACGAAGGCTATAAATACTTCCCGGATAACAACACCCAGATAGAATTTACCACCATTCCGGCCAACAGTGGCCCGCCGCGTTGGGGAGACAACGGGGGGGATGGCACGCTGGAGACAGGAGGAGCTAAAATCGTCGTTCCACAGGCCGGTTTCTACTACATCCGCGTCAACCTGAACGACCGGAAATATGTCATTGAAAAGCGCGACTTCAGCATTTTGGGTTCCGCCACAGGCAACGCCGATCTGGCGATGCAATGGGACACAGCAGCCAAAGCCTTAGTGGTTTCTGCCAACCTGTCGGCGGGTTCCTTCCGCTTCCGCGCCAACCGCAGCGATGCGGTGGCTTACGGAGATAACGGTGCTGATGCCCTGCTGGAATTGGGCGGCACCGAAATCAACGTGGCAGCAGGCAGCTACCGGCTTCTGCTGGATTTGGACAAACCGGATTATACTTTCCGGCTGCTGAATACCAGTTTCGACCGCCGGGGCAAATTTTACACCAGCGGACAGAATAAAGAAATCAACGATCTGACCATTTTCAACGACGGTTATGCGGTCAACAAATTCAAAAATGTCACTTCTGATGGCAGGCAGGGGTCTAATAATGACTTTCCGGATACAGATTTCCCGATGTTCCGCCTGGCAGATGTATATCTGATGGCAGCCGAGGCCATTTTGCGCAATAACGGCAACAAACAACAGGCATTGGATTTTGTGAATATAGTACGTCAGCGCGCTTACAAAGGCAGTGGCGGCAATTTCACGGCCAATAACCTGACCTTGGAAGCCCTTTTGGACGAACGCGCCCGCGAACTGTATTGGGAATGCCACCGCCGCACCGATTTGATCCGCTTCGGTCAGTTCACCAATGGTTCCTACCTGTGGGCCTGGAAGGGTGGAGTGAAAGGGGGGGCAGCAACCGCTGTTACCCGCAACGTCTTCCCCATTCCGGCCAACGACCGCAATGCCAATCCGCAACTGAAACAAAACGACGGCTATTAATGCCGCTTAAGCAGGGACAGGACGATGCCCTTGGCAATCCGGCCTGTCCCTGTTTTTTGCCCGCTCCACCTATTACCTGTTATTGACCTTTTTTCGTTCGTCAATTCTCAACTTTTTTAATTCTGCTTATAAATGCAACTTCGACTATTTTTCTCGCTTTTGTTCTGTGGCTTATTGTCCACAGCATTCGGCCAAGTGTCCATCGGACTTATTGGCACCGCCACGCCTGGTGGCTGGGACAGGGACACCAACTTAGTGCAAGTCAACGACAGCTTGTGGTCCATGACCCTTGATCTGAAACAGGGAGAGGCTAAGTTCCGCCAGAACGATGCCTGGGATATCAACTGGGGCGACAGCGAATTTCCGATTGGCAAGGGTACCCAGGGTGGCTCGAACATTCCCGTTCCCGCCGATGGCAATTACACCGTTACCTTTAATTCCAAGACAGGGGACTACGAATTCTCTATTAAGTCGGATATCGGTATTTTGGGAAGTGCTGCTCCCAAAGGCTGGGATGCAGATGTCAATTTGTTCCAGGACAAGGTGGACACCAATGAATATACCCTGACCCTGCGCCTGAAACAGGGAGATGTGAAATTCCGCCAAAACGATGCCTGGGCTGTCAACTGGGGTTCCAAAGACTTCCCCACAGGCGTGGGAACACAGGGGGGCGACAACATCCCTGTGGCAGCAGCCGGTCGCTATAAAATTACTTTCAACAAGTCCACCGGGGCTTACAAGTTTGAAGAGATTCTGGAGTTTCGCTCCATTGGCCTCATCGGCAGCGCTACGCCGGGCGGCTGGGATAAAGACACGGATCTCACCAAAGACGGGGGCAATCCCGACCTCTGGAAAGGCACGGTAGGTCTGATTCCCGGTGAAGCCAAGTTCCGCGCCAATGGTGGCTGGGTACTCAATTGGGGCGATACCCTGTTCCCCATTGCCATTGGCATTCCCAATGGCCCAAATATTAAAATCCCCACGGCCGGTGAGTACCTGGTTTCGTTCAACACCAAGACCTTGGAGTACAAATTTTTAGTAATTGGCAACTACGAAACCATTGGCATCATCGGCTCGGCTACGCCGGGTGGCTGGGATACCGATACAGACCTGCAGCAGGATGCCACCGACCGTTCGATCTGGCGCGGTCGCCTTGTGCTGAAAGACGGCGAGGCCAAGTTCCGCGCCGGGAATGCCTGGGATGTGAACTGGGGCGCAGGCGACTTCCCTACCGGCATTGCCACACAGGATGGAGCCAATATTCCCGTTCCTGCGGGAGAGTACAAAATCACGTTTAACTCCACCACCGGCGATTACAATTTTGAAAAATTGGTCGTATTCAGTACCATAGGTCTCATTGGTCCTGCTACGCCGGTAGGCAATTGGGATACGGATGTGAATATGAACAAGAGTGCCACAGACGAGTCTTTCTGGGAAATTCCGACCATTACCCTGAAAGACGGTGAAGCGAAGTTCCGCGCTGAAGACGCATGGGCCAAGAACTGGGGTGCCAAGGACTGGCCTTCCGGCACAGGCACGCAGGATGGCCCGAACATTCCGATCACAGCGGGTACTTACCGCGTAACCCTGAACTCGGTTACCGGCGAATATTCCTTTGGCCCGACCTCTTCCACCTTAGACCTGCTCCATTCCAACAGCATCAGCATTGCACCCAATCCGGTAAAAGACGTGCTGAACATCCGTCTGGAAAACGAGCTGCTGCGCGGCGAGGTACGTTTCATCCTCTTCAACGCACAGGGACAGCAGGTAATGTCTCAAAAAATGAACATGCAGGAACTGACTACAATTCCGGTAGGCAATATTGCACCCGGTCACTATACGGTACACCTGTCCAATGGGCAGTACATCGTGGGTAAGAAGGTAGTGATTGTGAAATAAGATTTTAGCAGCGCGAGTGCCTGCCTGTTTGAACAGATGTCGGCGTGGTCTGAGGGACTGCGCCGACATTCTTTGTTCCATCTTTATGATGCTGATTCCGGCTGTTTCCCTAGTGCCGGTTGATCTGTCGTATATATATTATCGGGAGGAGACAAAATAAAAAAACGAGAACCTTTGAAGATTTTTTTAGCCTTTTCTATTGCAATTCAAACTTACTCCCTACTTTTGCCGCAGTCCTTTTATGTTTATCTGCATTTATCTTTAATATAATCGTGAGACTCTCAACTACCTCCCTGCGGCAATGGCTGCAATATGCGAATCGTTATTTGTTGAGTCACCGCCATTTTGGGGTGATCTCTTCTGCTGCCTCCTCGCTGCTTGTTGCTTCCGGCTTCTTGCTCACCGCCTCATACCCCACACAAACTGAGTCCTCCGGCGGAGTCACCACAGCAGGCATTTTTCCAGTCATGTCCGCTCCGCGTTGGGATCTGGCCATTAATAAATACCGTTTGGAGGAAAAAGAATTGCGCTCCGGCGATGTGCTGGGCGAATTACTGGGTACACAGGGGCTGGCTTATCCGCAGATCGCACAAATAGTAGCCAACTGCAAACCAGTGTTCAACATCAACACCATGCGGATGGGCAAAAAACTATATTTCATGAATCCTCATTTGTCCGGAGTGCATCCACGCTACATGGTCTATGAGCCGTCGCCCTACGAATACGTGCGTTTTCTTCTGGAAGCCCCCTATAAAGTGGAAGTGGTGAAGCGGCAGGTGGAAACCAAAGTCATCGCGGCTTCCGGGGTGCTGGAAACCAGTTTTTGGCAGGCCCTGACGGACAACGGTCTGAACGACGAACTGGCAGACGGCATGATAGACATATTGGCTTCCTCGGTAGATTTTTACCGTCAGCGCCAGGGAGACCGCTTTAAGATGGTGTACGAGCAGCACTATGTAGAAGGGCAGCCTGTGGGTACTGGCAAAATATTGGCTGCCCTCTACGAACGCGAAGGCAAGGAAAACTACGCCTTCCACTACGATAAGCCCAACGAAGGCTGTAAGTACTTCGACGAAGAAGGTCGTCCGGCCCGCAAAGCCTTTCTCAAATCTCCGGTGAAATTCAGCCGCATTTCCAGTCGCTACAACCTCAATCGCCTGCATCCCATCCTCGGCTTTGCCAAGGCGCACTTTGGTACAGACTACGCCGCTCCCCACGGTACCCCCATTTTGGCAGTGGCCAATGGCACGGTGACCGAGGCCACGCACAAAGGCGGCAACGGCAACTATGTGCGCCTGCGCCACGACAAAACATACGAGACGCAGTACCTGCACATGAGCGGTTTTGCCAAAGGGATTCGACCCGGCACCCCCGTTGTACAGGGCCAAACCATCGGCTATGTAGGCGCTACCGGTTTGGCCACCGGCCCGCATGTGTGCTTCCGCTTCTGGAAAAATGGACAGCAGGTGGACCATCTGCGCCTCAACCTCCCCCAGCCCGATCCCATGAAAGGAAAAGACTTAGAAGATTTTTCCATTGTCCGGGATCAACTGAAAAATCTGCTCGACGGGGTAGATTACCATAAACATGCAGAGTCAGCCATATAGGTATATTTTTTAATGCGCTTATTTCTAAATAATTGCATTGATAAAAATACGAATTAACTGCGGTCGTTCCCTCCATGTACAGGATACGATTCAACAACCCTTTCATACACCGATAATTCAACCATTCAGGCACCGTTCACCATACACCTGCCCGTTTTTGAAGGGCCATTCGATTTGTTGCTGTTCTTCATAGAACGCGATGAACTGGACATTTACAACATTCCGATTGCCCAAATCACCGATGATTTTCTGGGCTATCTGCATGAAATGCAGACCATGAACATAGATATGGCATCGGAGTTTATTGTAGTAGCAGCTACCCTGATGCGTATAAAAGCCAAAATGCTGCTGCCACGCAAACAGGTGGACGACGAGGGCAACGAAATTGACCCCCGGCAGGAACTGGTGGAGCGCCTGCTGGAATACAAGCGCTACAAAGACGTATTGGAAGAGATGCGCCGCCTGGAAGAGGTGCGGGCATTTATGAATCCCCGCCTGTATGCCGAAACCGAAATGAAAGAGTTGGCCGCACGCAGCCTCGCCGATGCCGATTTGGAAAGTGTTTCGTTATATCGGCTCCTCCGGGTCTTCGAACGACTGTTGGCCCGCTACGAGGAGGACAAGCAGGCCAAACGCGTCCACACGGTCTATAACTACAACTATACCATTCAGGAGCAGCGCGACTATCTGCGCAGTCGCCTCCACAAAGGCAAAAAAACGGGTTTTGAATCACTTTTCCTGCCTTTGGAAAGCCGCATACACGCCATCGTCACCTTTCTGGCCCTTCTGGAGTTGCTCAACGCCCAGGAGGTCGTGCTCATTCAGGGAGAAGGCATCAATAACTTTTGGCTGACCCTGCCAGACGATTCGGAAGCAGCAATATAAAGTGGATAGAACAGGAGGGTCTCAGCGCTTTTTTACAAAACGACCTGCCACCCTCCGTTTTCCCGAATCATCGTACCATATTACAGCGTACATGCCGGGCAGCAGCGCAGCAGTTTCTAAGCATATCCCCTGTTCGGTAAGGGCCACCCGCTGGCCCCCGACCAGCTGCCCTCTGCTATCTGTCAGGCGCAGGTGGCCGCCTTCCCGTACACTTTCCGGCAATGTCAGGCACACCCTGTCATCAGCCGGATTGGGATACAAGCAAAGGCGTTCTGATGAAAATGCGGACAGGGCTGTGGTGGCTTCTGCACATTTGGGGTCATCTTCTGTGAGTAAACGCAGTACCAGTGCAGGCTGTTCGGGCCGGACAGTTGTCATGCCCCGCCACCAAGTGTAGAGAAGGCGGGGTGTAAAGCTGTCCGCAACGGCTTCCCGAACCGGAGGCGTTGCGGCGAAGGCAGGATAGATAGAATTGCCTGCTATATCTGCATAGCGAACAGCCAGGTAGTACGCATGTTCCGGTTTCAGCACAATGGGTTGACTCGGATCTGCAGCTGTCCCCAGGGCTACCCGTGTAAAAGAGTCATTGGGTTCCTGTCCGGTAACTGTGTATATAGTAGCGGCCATCAAAAGACTTTCCATATCCTGAAAATGCACGTTGGGCTGATTGTAGAAATCTATGTCGCACTGCCCGTCGTCATTCGCATCTGCATCATACAGGCAAAACAAAAGGTCCAGCTCCTGAGGGGATCGGGGAGGTATCAGAGCGGAAGCATTCATCAGGCCAAAGGCCGCCCCTGTGACCCTGCTGCCTCGTGGCCCTGTCCTGTATAAAACCGCCTGTCCGATTTCGACATCGGCATTAGGAACTGCCAGGGCAGGCGGGCTGATTTTCAGCCCTGCCTGCCTTAAAGGCCCTTCGTCCTGCCCAAAATCACAATTGGTGAGGTAAAAATAGTTGTATAGGGTATCGGTTCCGTCTTTTTCGGGAGGCTGATTGTCTGTAAACATCACCTGATACCGACCGACGACGGGTGGGGGCAGGTAAGCAGGAAAATGTACAAACGTATCCTGACCGACAAACATAGAGCCGATCTCCACACGCAGGTCTGTGGTGTGCCCATTGGGGTCAGTAACAGATGCCTTCACCGCCACCCCTTTTCTCTCATCGGGGCCAAAGTTATAATACCGCAGGCCGATGTGCCGCAGGGTGTCGCGTTGGTCAAGCGGGGTGCGTTGGTGATAAGCCGCCACTGCATCACTCATTCTCCACATGCGGATACACATATAAGCATCGCCCCGATTCAGGGCATTTGTCACCACTTCACCCATTTGCCGCGATGCGCCAAAGGCTGGTATCTGTACCTGAGTAAAAGGTTCGCCCCACATAAAAGAGATATGGCAGTCATCGTCTGTAGCAACATTGTAGTGATTCAGCACGATAATGGCACTGCCTCCGGCGCGTTCCACATTTGCTCCTTTGAGAATGGTCTCACACCAGCCCCGCCTTGCTACGGCAATGTGGCCCGTCAGACTGCTGCCTGCAATGGAATCGCAGACCAGAGAGTCACCTTTGATGCTGCGTGCCCATACCAAAGGCCCGCATACGCTTTTCTCATACATGGTTTCCCAACTTTCGGCAAATCCGAATCCACAAGGTCCGGCATGAAAGACAAATGTTTCGCCTCCGCTGATGAGGGTCATATCAATGGGCAGTTCCTGACTTTGTACAGACGGCCAATGTGTCATCAAAAAAACACTAAGACTCAAAAAATGCAGTTTTGTGTGCATGTCGGATGCGTTTAAGTTGAATGCAAAAGTAAAATTTAAAAAGGAGACGGCCCGGAAAACTACCGGACAATTTCCACCTCAAAAAAAAATTCTATCTTTGGGCCTTCATTCTCACATACTCACTTTTGTTTCCCTCTGCTTCGTTCCTATGCGTATCCTTTTTTTATGCGTTCTCTGCGGGCTGTTTTTTATCCTTTCCCTGACTGCCCAGGATTCTCTGCCCCCTGTGCCGATGGAAAATGATTATTACAAAATTATCAAACTACCCATTCCGGAGGGGGTTGTTTTGGAAACGGGGGGATTGGCCACCCTGCCCAACGGCGACCTTGCTGCCTCTACCCGACGCGGGGAAGTCTGGATAATTGAAAACCCCGCCTCCCGGCAACCCCATTACCGCAAATTTGCTTCCGGCCTGCACGAGATACTGGGATTAGTCTGGAAGAACGATGCCCTGTACTGCGCCCAGCGCGGCGAATTGACCAAATTGGTGGATCGCAATGGCGACGGACGCGCCGACCGCTACGAAACCGTTTATGCCTGGCCGCTCTCCGGCCACTACCACGAGTATTCCTTCGGCCCCAAAGTCGGTACTGACGGTTCCTTCTACGTCACCACCAACGTCAGTTTCGGATCCAACGACTGGTGGGCGGGTAAGTCGGTCGTACCTTGGAGGGGCTGGACCCTGCGCATCAGCGAAGACGGACAGATGGAGCCTTACGCTGCCGGTTTGCGATCGCCGGCAGGCATTGGCATGTTAAACGGTGCTTTTTTTTATGGCGATAATCAGGGCGACTGGATGGGCTCGGGATTTATCAGCGAAGTCAGCAAAGGCGATTTCATGGGACACCCGGCTTCCCTGCAATGGGCCAAACGCCCGGAGTCCCCGGTGGTGGCCAATCAGGGCGACATCTATACCATTGTACCCCCGCGCGACGATCCCAAAGTAAAACCGGAGTACATCGCTGACGAACCCATGACCACGCTGTACGACTATGCCCAAAAAAGGCCCGGACAGCACATCAAGCCCCCTTCGGTATGGCTGCCCCACGGGGTGCTGGGTATATCTACTTCGGAAATCATTGCCGACGAGACAGGCGGCGGATTTGGGCCTTTTGCCGGACAAATTTTAGTGGGCGATCAGGGTATGTCGAAAATTGCCCGCGTTTTTTTAGAGAAAGTGGAAGGGCAATATCAGGGAGCAGCCTTCGATTTTCGCAGTGGCTTCCGGTCGGGCGTATTGCGCATGGCCTGGGGGAGCGACAAATCACTGTACGTGGGAGGCACCAATCGGGGGTGGGGGAGTGTCGGCTCCGAGCCTTATGCCCTCGAACGCTTAGTGTGGACAGGGGACACCCCCTTCGAAATGAAAGCCGTGCGTGCCATGCCCGACGGCTTTGAAATAGAATTCACCCGCCCTGCCGACCCTGCCACAGCAGAAGACGCAACTAAGTACAGCGTCGTGAACTACACTTATAAATATCACCCCGTGTATGGCAGCCCCATGGTGCGCCTTGGCGGCAATCCGGTGCTGGGTGCCAAAGCCAGTGCCGATGGCCTGCGGGTGCGCTTAGTAGTGGACAGTCTGCATCTCGGACACATTCATCATATACACGCGGAAGGAGTGCGTTCGCACGAACAGGCCCTTCCTCTGCTGCATCCTTCGGCTTACTACACCCTGAACGTGCTGCCAAAAGGCCCCAAAGCGGATTTCCCGCTGGCTGCCCGGCAGGGCAGGGCTGCACTGAATAAAGTAACGGACGCAGGCGCTGCCCGCAACACTCCCGACAATCAAATGAAAGAGGCACGCCCCACCACGCAGGGCAGTGCCAACGCCGATGCCGCCGCTAAAAAGACAACCACTCCTGCGAAACCCCGGATAGACAAGAAAGAGGTGATGGCACTTTTGCAAAAACATACTTGTGTGGCGTGCCATAAAGAACGGGAACGCGCCGTCGGGCCTGCCTACTCGGAAATCGCTAAACGCAAGTATTCTGTCAGTAAAATGGTGCAGTTGGTACACAATCCGCAGCCGCAAAACTGGCCCGATTTCAGTACTCCTATGGCTCCCCTGCCCCACGTTCCCAAGAAAGACATTGAAAAGATTGCTGCGTGGATTAACACGCTGAAGTAAGATCATTTTGAAGCAAAAAGACCTCTTTTGGAACACGTGCATTTTTATATAATGTCTTTTATCTGTCAAAACACGGGGGTTTAAGCCGTTTTTAATAATATTTTGAGCCTAATGTTACTTGAAACTGCAAATTTCGTCCGTTCTTTGCGTCCAGAAAACTCAAACAAACATTTTCGTTTTCACTCAATAATCTTTTATATTCATGCGTATTTTTAACACACGTTTCGCCCTGCGCATCCTATTACTCATGATAGTGTCGGGCTTTTGGTTTTCCGCTTGTCGGAATGTCGAATCTGTCGAAACACCTACAGTCAGTAAAGCTGTTAATCAGTATGACAATGAGGTAGCTTTCAAATGGACAGAATTGTTTTTGGAAGTGGAGCGCTATGCGGCCGGCTACCGGCCAGGCGGTGCGCCACGTGCTTTGGCCCACATGGGTCTTTCGGCCTATGAAGGTTGCGTCCAAGGCATGGAAGGTTTCAATTCGCTGGCTCCTTTCTATGCCAGTCTGAACATTCCACAGCCTGAGAAAAATGTGGAATATCACTATCCCACCATCGTAAATGCCAGCTACGCTTATTTGATGCCGCGCTTTTTTGGAAAAGCAACGCCTAAGCAGATTGATGATATGAAAAATCTGCAAAACTATTTTGACCAAAAAGGACGTAGCGAAGTGAGCGCAGAAATTTTTGATCGTTCCAAAAAATATGGCGAAGCGGTTGCTTCTGCTGTTTGGGAATGGTCATTGACCGACCGCATCTCTACCGGCAACACCAACGATGTCTATCTCGACCCGTTTGCGGGCTACAACTGGGAGGATAAGTACCGCAAAAATGGAGACTGGCGGGCTACTTTCCCCGGTCCCGGTCGTGCCATGTATCCGTCTTGGGGCCAGGCTCGCACTTTTGCCCTCAAAGAGTCACAAAAACTGTGTCGCCCGCCGCTGCCCTACAGCGAAAATCCGGTATCTGACTACTATTCACAGGCCATTGAGACCTACGCACAAAACACGCCCACCTGGTCTTACGAAGACGAATGGGTAAGCGAATTTTGGAGTGACGATCTTGTGAACCTGACTTTCAGCCCCGGCCCCCGCTGGGTGGCCATTGGTAATCAGGTATTGCGGGCAAAGAAAAGCGATCTGGAAACCGCCATTTATATGCACGCCAAAGTCGGCATGGCCATTTGTGATGCCAGCATTGGTGCCTGGTACTCTAAGTACTACTACAACGTAGAGCGTCCGCAAACTTTTATCAATCGCTTCATTGATCCCAACTGGAAACCCGGCCTGACCAATCCGCTGACAGGCGATCAGGGGTTAACGCCTTCCTTCCCGGCTTATCCTTCGGGCCACGCTACTATGGCTGGTGCCGGCGCAGAAGCATTGGCCAGCATTTTCGGTTATTCGTATGCCATGACGGACAACTGCCACAAAGACCGGGCAGAGTTTTCCGGCACACCGCGTTCTTTCACCAGCTTCTATGAGATGGCGCAGGAAAATGCGTGGTCGCGCGTTCCACTGGGTGTACACTGGCGCATGGATGCCGAAGAAGGTGTGCGCTTCGGCACCGAGATCGGCCGTCGTGTTAGCGAACTGCCGTGGAAAAAATAAGCCGAGTCGAAAGGGGGGTATAGGCTGTTGAGTAAAAGGAGGGCTTATTGAGCATTTGGCAGGTTGGCATCGTCTGATGTTTTCCGATTCCATAAACCGGAGTTAACCCGGAGGGCTTGATATACACGCATGTGCAGAACATAAATTTGTACCATACAGGTACGATGCTTCTGGTAGAGGTATCGTACCTTTTTCATTTTTTTAAGACGCGTTTTCAAAAAATAAGCATTCTGATTTTGCGTTTACCATCAATATGAAGCCATTCCCAATTTTCTCTGTCCTCTTATTCCTGCTTACTGTCACGGGATGCGAGTCTTTTCGCAAAATCACCGGACCAAAAACATCCAAATCTCCCGCCCCTGCTCCTACCGAGTATAAATCTTCTGATTTACAGCGGAATTATATACAGGATTATAAAGATGCCGCCGTTGCTGAAATGGAACGCAGCGGCATTCCGGCCAGTATTAAATTGGCACAGGGTATTCTGGAGAGCTCGGCAGGCAACAGCGAGTTGGCTCGTACTGCCAATAATCACTTTGGTATTAAGTGCGGCAACGGATGGTCGGGCAAAAGCGTTAAGAAAAAAGACGATGACCGCGATGACAAAGGCAATCTGATAGAATCCTGCTTTCGCAAATACGACGACCCGCGTCAAAGTTTCCTCGATCACAGCGAATTTTTGCGCGATCCCCGCAAATACAACCGCTATGGTTTTTTGTTCAATCTGGATCGAACGGACTACAAAGCCTGGGCACGTGGCCTACAGGCATCCGGCTACGCTACTTCTTCCGACTACGCCGATAAACTCATTGACCTCATTGAACGATACCAACTCTATAACTTCGATCGCCCGGGCCATGCCGCAGGCATTCCTTCCAATCCCAATATACCTGCCACCCCGCCCGCTCCCGGCGAAAAACCGCCTGTTGTCCCCGCCACCACTTCTCCGGTACAGCGCATAGGTCGTGTCAATGATGTAAAAGTGGTGATGACTCAAAATGGAGAAACCATAGACGACATTGCACGTCGCTATCGCCTGAAGCCCGAAAAAGTGGCCGATTACAACGAGCGCCGCTATCCGCCGGGTGTAAGGCTGGCAGATAATACCCGCATTTATATACAAAGCAAACGCACAAAATGGCGGGGGCGCGATAAAGAGCATTTTGTACACGAAGGACAGAGCATGTTTGAAATATCGCAGTTATACGGCGTAAAGTTAAGTAAACTGCTCGAACGCAACGGCCTCTCTTCCAGTTCCGAACCCGCTACCGGCGAACGCATTGCCCTGAAAAGTCGCCGCACCGGCCCGCCTGTGCGCCTGCGCGAAACACCGCTTCCGCCCTTCGATCCGGCGCGTCCTGCCGGTCAGACTGCCGGGACGGGATCGGCACCTGCTTCCGGAACACCCACCCGACCGGCTACGACCGACGAAGACCTCCCCTTCGACATCGGGGGAGGGGAAGGGAGCAAGCCTGCTACGCCACCGCCTCCGGTCGTTCCCCAACCGGACCCTCCCAAACCCGTATTGCCGCCCCGGCCTTCCACTACCAATCAGCCTTTCCCAACGGATAATGGCAATCCGTCGTCTGGCAGCACCTGGCCTTCATCGCCCACACCTGTTCCGCCTCCGACAGAACCCACTGTGGTGCCGGATGGCTATCACCGTATTGTCAAAGGAGATACCCTGTACAATCTGGCAAGGCGCTACAACACCACAGTGCCGCGCCTGCGGCAAATAAACAACATGACAGACGACAACATCAAACTGGGACAATTGCTCAAAGTACGGTGATGCAAACAAGTTCGATTCACACATGCATCTATAAAACCCCCTTTGGGAGCTTGCTTTTGGGTGTCTGGGAGGGGAAGTTGTGTTTGTGCGACTGGCAGTACCGTTCTGCCCGTTCGTGTATAGATCGGCGTATTCAAAAGGCATTGCAGGCAGAATACGTACCACAAGAATGTCCGGTACTGGAAACTGCGTGTCAGCAGCTGGGGGCCTATTTTCGAAAAGAGCGTCACATCTTTGATCTGCCTTTGTTGTTTGTCGGAACTCCCTTTCAGCAACGGGTCTGGCACTCCCTTTTGAGCGTTCCATACGGCACTACTCTTTCTTATGCGGCACTCTCCAAACAACTGGGACAACCCGACGCTGTCCGGGCCGTGGCGGCTGCCAACGGGGCCAATGCCCATTCTATTATCGTACCCTGCCATCGCATTGTTGGCAGTAACGGAGAAATGACCGGATACGCTGGTGGATTGCGGGCTAAAAAATCCCTTCTACGGATGGAAGGGGCCACCACAGAAGGGCCATACAAGGGAATTCTGACACTGAGTTTTTAAATTTTTGTAGTCTCAGGTTTTCTTGCACATCTACTCAGATACTACCAATTTACGGTATATTTTCTGATCCTCTGCCTGCACGCAGGCCACATAAACGCCCGAGGTACCCAGTTGCCCATTCTCAATGGGGATGGTGTGCTGACCCATTGGCAGATCAAGTATCCGGGCGAATACCAGGTGTCCCGTCAGGTCAGTGACTGAAATCGTTACCTGCGCCGGTTTGGCTAAAGAAAAAGAGAAAGTCGTACACTCGCGAAAAGGGTTTGGGCTTACGTGGAGTGCAGCAACAGGGGCCTTTTGCGTGTGCTTTTCCCGAATAAAACGGAGGGCTACCGGTTGGCGCATGTCCGAAGCGGGATAGCACTCAGAAGCCAGCCGTTGTTGCACAATGCTGAACAACTTCGAAGAATCGCTGCCTTCTGTTACCTGAGTATGCAGAATCAGGAATGGCGTTTTGGAGTCAGGCAGGTTTCTAACCAATTTTTCCGGGTTCCAACTCAGGGTCAGACGGCCTTTTTCCGAAAACAGGGCACAGTGTCCGGTGTGAAACAGATCGGAAACCGGGTATTCTATGCGCTCTACTTTCAGCTGGTCTGGCAACCAGCTGATCTCACTTTGAAATCCCTGCATTTTCCACCATTCCGGCAAGTATAGAGGAATTGCAAGAGAACCACTCATATCCGGTTGGCGCATGTCTATATCCAGAAAAACGGTATCGCTCTGTGTGCGCGGATCGGCAGGATTGACAGTGCCATTCACATCTCCCAACTTAATGGCTACGAAGTCCTCTGCCAATGCATCCGATTTTGCGTTAAGCAATACATGTGCATCCGGGATGGGGTGGGTGAAAGGATTTTGTGGATTGGCAAATACGAAATCGGAAGGGACAAAGCGCCAGGAAGTGCTGTTGGGAATGGTATCCTGGATGCCAAGAATCAGACGGCGAATGGCCACAATATCGAGGGTAGTGACTGTATTGGAACGATTGGCATCAGCAGCAATGATCTTGTAGATGTTATTTAGGGGCTTTAAATTCAGGATGTGTTGGGAGATCATTGCTAAATCCAGAGTAGTTACCCCATTTAGCCAGGTTTCATTGGTGTGATAAGGTCGGATAATACAGGTGTCTCCTGCTAAAATATCGGCCAGGGTATATCGGCCCGCTGTATCGCAAACAGTTTGCTGTACGCCGTCGTCGGTAATGATGCGAACCCCCATTTGCTGTACCGGCTTTCCAAAATAGGTTTTGAGCTGCCCGCCTATGGCAATGGCAGACGGCGTGGTACAATAGGCAAGTGTATCGGCCAATGTGATTCTGGCCTGACAGGCTGTGGAGTTACCTGTGGGGTCTTTGACCAATATCGTCACTTGTGTTTGTCCTACTTGCCCGCATTCTAAAATGGAAGGAAGGAGCGTGAAACGCAGGCTGTCGGCAGGGGCACAGTTATCGCTCACTTGGGTAACAACTGTCTGTACGGGAACTTGCACTGTGCCATTGCTGCCTATATACAACAAGGCATTGGTAGTACAGGTCATGGCAGGCGGAGTCAAATCGGCTGCCGTAACACGCACCACACCCGTTTCGGTGTTGCCACAGGCATCAGTTGCCGTAAATACCACGGTGTGGATACCCGTTGGATAAAGGCCGGAGGCGTTTTTGCCAGGCTGCGTTGCATAAGGACTGTTATGGGTGATAGTGACCGGGCCGCTGCAATCGGCGGCAAGGACATCGCTTAACACCACTTCGGCAAGGCAACCGCTTTGTGAGGTGCTGACGGTGACATCAGGCGGCAGAGAAAGGAGGGGCTTCTGACGATCTGTTACCGTAATGACCTGTGTTTTTTCCCAGTAGCCCCCGGCAGCAGGCTGATTCAGGTCGTACACACAAAAGTCTATAACTTTCCAGGTGCGTGCAATGGTATAGCAGGCAGGCGGAACGGCACTGTTGAAGCGCTGATCCCGAAAGGTAATGGACAGCGCTGAGCAGGCTTCACCGCCGATGCGGGGTCTTCCCGTGCTGTCGGGCGAAAGGGCCACCTCACTGATACAGCGATTCAGGGTCAGATCGTTTGGGAAAGTAACTGTAGTGGTACGCAGCGGGGTAAGTGCTATATTCTGCACACAGCTGCGGGTATTGCCCGAACTGTCGGTAGCGGTCCAGGTGCGTAGCACTGAGCCGATGTGGCAACTGTTGAAGGTGGCCACGTCCTGATGGGCGATATTTCTGATGCCACAATTGTCGGTGGCTGTGGCCTTTCCAGTCAAATTAAGGTCTTTTTCGTCCTGCTGGCAATGAAGCGTAGTGGCCCCGGGACACTGGATAACAGGTCGCAGCAGGTCACTGACGGTGATTAGGGCATCACAAAAGTTTTCCAGATTGTTTTCGTCCCGGATGCGCAGTGAGACCCGCACCGCTGTGCCGAGATCTTTGCAGTCAAGAATCACTTCCGGGCCATAAAGATTGCTGCTGTCGCGCGCTAATTCGCGGGTGAGGGTGCCACCGCAGTTGTCTCTGCTGCCTGCATCTATCAGGTCAGGCTCAATGACAGCGATGCCTCCTGTGGTCAGCGAAATTTGCAAAGCAGGCTGACAGACCATGCTGGGAGGCGTGTTATCTGCTACCCGTACTGTGGAAGTGGCAGTTTTGGTGTTGCCACAGGCATCTGTAGCGGTATAAGTAACCCGATGTATGCCCGGAGGTACATTATTGAAGGGGCCGAAGCCGCTGCCAAAGGGCCAAACTGCCGAGATGGTTACTGCGGAACAATTGTCGGTGGCTGTACCCTTTGCCAAAGTGACTGTGGCTCCGCAAGACAGGGGAGAGGTGTTGATGGTGACGGGTGGTGGCGGGGTCATGACCGGTGCTTTGCGGTCTTCCACGCGGATGGTTTGTGTGGCGGTGGCAATGTTATTGGAGCAGGCCCCCACCACCGTCCATTTGCGCAGGATGACATATCCGCCCGGTCCGCAGTACTCTATTTTTTGATCGCTGTGGCTAATGCCCAATGCGCAGGGGCCGGGGCTTGCAATAAGGGCTTCATCCAACAGGGGCCTGCCCGTGAGGTCCAAATCCAGCGGATTTTGTTCGCAGGTAAGCGCAGCGTTGTTCATGCCGTCCAAATCAGGGGGGAATACTACCTGACTAATGTCGGGTCTTTCCAACCATATTCTTTCTAAGCAATTGGATACATTGTTGAACTGGTCGCGCACCAACCAGGTGCGGTCTATGCGCCGTATAACAGGGATGCCGTTTTGCATGGTGTTGCAACCCAAGGCAACTACTACGTCGGTGTTGAGTCCGCTGCAATTATCGGTGCAGTTGTCAGACCATTCCGGGTGGCCGAATATCGCGGGGTCGGTGTTCTGGGAACACGATACAAAATGCTCCTGACACTGCACTACGGGTGGCAACAAATCGCGCACGGTGAGGTTGGTGGAACAGTAATTGCCGGTGGGCAGGTGGCGCACGCGGCCTACCACCACTTTTCCGGCCTGGTCGCAGGTCAGCGGATTGGCCAGCGGCGCTCCAAAAGTGGTCACCAACTCGACACTGACATCGTTGGGGCATTGAACTGCCACATTGGGGGCCAGGGCCGACAGTTCAATGAAAGCTTCTCCATTTTGATCTAAAGAAACCTGAAGGCTGGCATTGCAACTCAGGGTGCATTGTGCAAAAACAGGCGCGCAGGGTACTGCTATACAGCTCCAGGTAAATAAAAAAACGCCCCACAGGCGCAGTGCGAGTATCGGTCTTTGCATACGTACAGGATGTCCGCGTTTGGAAGGGCAAAAGCGGACGGGGATTAAGAGTGAAAAGATAAGTTATAAACGAGCGAAAACCTTGCCAGATTTTTTTGGGGTAGAAATGCTATGGGTATTTTGCCGCAAATTACACAAATTTCCACTAATTGAATCCCTATAGATTCGTGCAGTTAGTGGCAAAAATTAACTTGTTATTTAATGTCGAAAATGCCGAAACCCCGTCATCACCATAGCCATACCCGCCTGATTACAAAAGTCAATACTTTCCTGATCGCGCATCGAGCCACCGGGTTGTATGATGGCCGTGATGCCCGATTGGTGCGCAATCTCTGCACAGTCGGGAAAAGGGAAAAAAGCATCGGAGGCCATGACAGCGCCTTGCAGGTCGAAGCCAAAGGAGGTAGCCTTAGCAATCGCCTGTCGAAGGGCATCCACCCGCGATGGCTGCCCGCAGCCCATGCCGATGAGCTGGCGCTCTTTCACCAAAGCAATGGCGTTGGATTTCAGGTGTTTTACACAGCGGGCGGCAAACAGCAATTCTCCCACCTCTTTCGGCGTAGGTATCCTTTCGGTCACCGTTTTCAGGTCGGCCTCTGTTTCTATTTTCAAATCCGTATCCTGCTCTACCACCCCGTTCAGGAGGCTGCGAAAACTGCGCGGACGCACTTCAAAAGATTTAATTTTCAGCAAAATGCGTTGTTCCTTCCTGCTTAAAAGTGCCAGGGCATCCGCATCGAAGTCGGGCGCGATCAGTACTTCATAAAAAAGTTTGTTGATCTCGGTGGCGGTGGCCACGTCAATTCGTGTATTGGTCACGAAAATGCCGCCGAAAGCAGAGGTGGGATCGCAGGCAAGCGCAGCCTGCCAGGCTTCGAGCAGGCTATGTCGGCGGGCTACGCCACAGGCATTGGTATGTTTCAGAATGGCAAACGCAGGTTTGCCCAGCTGAAACTCGCGCATTAACTGCACGGCCGCATCTATGTCTATCAGGTTATTATAAGAAATGGCTTTGCCGTTGAGTTTGTCGAATACTTTCTCAAAATCTCCAAAAAACACACCCGTTTGATGGGGGTTTTCTCCGTAGCGCAACATATCGGAGCGATGAATGGAGTATTTGAACGAAATATCGGCGGTACCCTCGTTGAACCAGTTGAAGATGGCGATGTCATAGTTGGAAGATACCTTAAAAGCGCGGCGTGCCAGTTCGCGGCGTTGCTCCGGCGTAAATTCCCCTTTTTGGCTTTCCAAAAGTTCTAAAAACCATTTGTAGCTGTCTTTGGAGGCCACAACCACCACATCCTGCCAGTTTTTGGCCGCAGCACGGATGAGAGATACCCCGCCAACGTCTATTTTCTCTATGATGTCTGATTCATCGTTGGTAGCAGCCACGGTTTCTTCGAAAGGATAGAGGTCCACAATCACACAGTCTATTTCAGGTATATGATATTGGGCCAGTTGCTCCAGATGTTCGGGCGAACGGCGCGCCAGCAAGCCGCCGAAAACGGCCGGATGCAGGGTCTTTACGCGCCCGTCCAAAATGCTTGGATATCCCGTCAGGGTTTCGACGGCAATAACAGGAATGTCGAGTCTTTGAATATATGCTTGTGTGCCTCCTGTACTATAGAGTGTTACGCCGAGGGCATGTAGCTGGCGGATAACGGGTTCAAGACCTTCTTTCGAATAGACAGAAATCAGAGCGGAACGCATACCTGAGGTTAATTTTTGGGTGCTGAATGGTGTGTGAAGCAGGCTTAATATCTGATATTTCGGGCAGATGCCTCTTTCAAGGCATCTTCAGGTACGCCTTTCCAAACGTTGGGGAGGTTGCCCACATAGCCTAAGTCATGAAACCCCATTTGGGTAGTATAAAATCCAGTGAGTACCAGGTTGCGCAGGTGAGTGAAAAAAGCAGCACCGGGTTGCATGGCAGGTGTGGCCTGTTTGGGATAGGCAATGTCTTCTGTCATTGCCAATTGTTGTTCGCTGGAACAACCTGCAAAAGGACGGCCAAAGCGCATTTTACATTGTGTATCTAACCACATCAGGCCGCCGCGCAGCGGAGTCTGGTGTTGAGGCTGGTCCTTTGCCATAAATTCGATAAAAGCGGGTACACCGGCATGCGTAGCACTGCCCGACACGGCATCCGCAGGCAGTATAATATCACACAGAACAGAAAGGGTCGTCATTTCGGAGGCACTGAAGAAGCGCTCTTTTAGCAATTTTTCATCGCGTACTGCTTCTTCCCGGGTGCGTCCCGGGGGGACTTTGGCGGGTTTGTGGGGTGCTTCGGCATTCTCTGTCAAAGGAGCAACCCCTTCAAAGGGCGCAGACAGTGCCTCCTGACCCGTCAGCAGCCCGAGGGAGCCGAGGGTCAGGTTTTTTAATGCATCTCTTCTTTTCATATTGCCGAAAACGCTTATTCTTTTTGTAAATACGCCTTAATCCACTCAGTAGTTACCGATTTGGGTCGCTCAAGCGGCAGCGAAAGGGCGCGTGCCCAACACAAACCCGCCATTACGCCGAGTGCCCGACTGACTCCAAACAGCACCGTATAAAAATTGTATTCTTTCAATCCGTAGTGTACCAGCACGGCACCGGAGTGGGCATCCACATTGGGCCAGGGATTTTTTACCTTGCCGAGGCTGCTGAGAATAGGCGGCACCACGTCGAATATTTTCCATACCACTTTTACCAGGTCGCTGTCGGGTACATTGTCTTCGCAAAATTGTCGCTGTGCCATAAAACGCGGATCAGGTTTGCGCAGTACAGCATGGCCATAGCCCGGAATAACCCGGCCACCAGCCAGTGTACTCTTTACATATTCGGCGATTTGCTCGCGGCTGGGCTTGGTCGTACCCAAGGTTTGGGTCATTTTCTGTATCCAGCGGATCACTTCCTGATTGGCCAAACCGTGCAGGGGGCCGGCCAGAGCATTCATGGCAGCACTGAAAGCCAGATAGGGATCGCTAAGGGTAGAACCCACCAGGTGGGTAGTGTGCGCAGACGCATTGCCGCCTTCGTGATCGGCATGAATGGTCAGGAACAGGCGCATGTACTCGCGGAATCCTTCATCCTGATAACCCAGCATGTGGGAAAAGTTGCCCCCCCAATCCAGCGTAATATCGGGCAGCACGTGGTCGCCATTGTGATAAACGCGGCGGAAAATATAGGCAGCAATGCGCGGCAGGCGGGCAATGAGATTCATGGCATCCTCGTAGGTGGCATCCCAATATTCCGTGCGGTTGATGCCTGCGTTATAGCGCTGCGCGAAGGTGCTGGTATTTTGCATGGCCAGAATACCAATTGAAAACTGCGTCATCGGGTGCGTATCGGCGGGCAATACGTCTATGGCTTTGAATACGTGTTCCGGCACGTTCGCCCGGCGTGTCCAGTTGTCGGTCAGCCATTTGACCTGCTCTTTGGTGGGGATTTCGCCCACCAACATCAGCCAGAAAAGACCCTCCGGCAGCGGTTCGGTACCTTGAGCTGCGCGGGGCAGCTTTTCGCGCAGTTCGGGGATGGAGTAGCCCCGGAAGCGGATGCCTTCTTCGGCATCCAACAGCGAAGGCTCCCAAAGCATACTGGTGATATCGCGCATACCGCCAAACACCTGCTCTACTTTAACATCGTCCACTGTTTTATCGCCGTGTTCTTTCAACAGCTCTTTGACTTCTTTGGCCTGCGCCTGAAATTTTTCCTGAAACAGGTTTTTCAGTAAATCCATATATAGTGAGGAAAAGATAATGAATAATGAAAAATGACTGCGCAAAGTTATGCCGCAAAACGGGAACCGCGCAGTTTTAATACATTATTTCTGCACATTTGTTCAAAAAAGACCGTGTAATTCTGCCTGCACCATTTCCACGATCTTCCCGGCGTGTTCTTTATTGCTGGAGAAATCTAAATGATCTACATTGATAATGAGCAGTTGGCCATTCTGATAACCGCTAATCCAACTTTCATACCGGTCATTGAGGCGTTTGAGGTAATCAATGCTGATGCTGCCCTCGTAATCGCGCCCCCGCATCTGGATGTGTTCTACCAGAGTGGGAATGCTTGCCCGCAGGTAGATCAGCAAGTCGGGGGCCTTGATGGAGGCTACAATGGATTGAAAAAGGGCGAGGTAATTTTCAAAATCGCGGCGCTCCATCAGACCCATATCTGCCAGATTAGGCGCAAAGATGTAGGCATCCTCATAAATGGTGCGATCCTGTATCACCGTTCGGCTGCCTTGTTGTATCTCCTGCACCTGACCATAGCGACTGGACAGAAAAAATACCTGCAAATTGAAAGACCACCGCTTCATGTCCATATAAAAATCGGACAAATACGGGTTGCTTTCCGTATCCTCATAATGTACTTCCCAACCAAAATGGCGTGCTAAAAGTTCGCAAAGGGTGGTCTTCCCTGCTCCAATGTTGCCTGCTATGGCAACGTGTTTAAGATGCCTCAACGTTAATTGTTAATTGTTAATTATTAATTGTTAATTATTTATTTTTGAATATTTGAGTAGATGATGGAAATCAAGTCGTGTTATGTCCAGTCTGACGATCTGAAAATTAACACATGTACTGATGCTGTATGATCACGTATCATTTGTTCATCCTTACCATCTTTCCTTCTGCCGCCCCCCATGGCGATTCCAACCGATACACCAGAGTGGTGGAGGGACCCGGTTCGTCTATTTTAAAATGCCCGTATCCGGCCTCGAAATCCCCATTGCGCATGTACAGAAGCCGACCGGTGAGGTCGAACACGCGCAAGGACAAACGGGCTGCTTCCGGCAGATGGAAATTCAATAAAGTACTTTGTACAAAAGGATTGGGGCTGTTGGCATAGACTTCAAAACCCACCCCCTGCGGCGCACTGTCTGCGTCGAATTGTAATGCCAGATCGGCATAGGTATTGGGGTGTAAATATGCCTCGGTGGGAGTAACAGCGTTGGAAAGGCGCAGCAGACTGCGTACAGCGGCTGCTTTTTCTACCCGCACTCGCACGGAGAAAGTTGCTTTTTCGGAGCCATTGCCCGGTGTATTCCAGGAAATAGACAGTGCATTTCGCGTAGTGTGCAAAGCAAAATGATCGGGACGCATCCCCGCTCCCGGCTGCACTTCCAGCAGCGTGCAGTGCATGCCCAGCAGGGTGGTTTGAAAACCGGCGGCAGCCTGGTCGCTACTTATAATGAGCTCCATTTCCTGACCGGGGTATGCCCAAATTGCCTCGGCAGCGGGCCGAACCCTCAAAATCAAACTCGGGCGGTAGCGGTCGCCGCTGCCCGCGCTGCTCAGCGGATTGGGCAGGGCGGTGTCGTTCACATCCCCGACTTTAATCCCCACAAAATCGCTTGTCCATTGACTGCCCTGTGCATTCATCACCGAAATAGATTCCGGAAAGGGCGTTGCAAAAGCATCGTTGGGGTTGGTGAATACAAATTGCCGGGGTACAAATCGCCACGACGTGTTGTTGCTAAACTCGCTGCTGATACCCAGAATGAGCCGTCGAAGTTCCACAATGTCCAATGTGGTAATGGTATTGCTCTTGTTGGCATCGGCGGCAATCATTTTATACGGGGAGGTAAAAACGGTTTGCCCCAGGATGTGTTTCGAGATCAGCGACAGATCGAGGGTGGTGACTCCGTTCAGGGGATTGTCGGTTTTGAGGGGTACAATCTGATAATTGGAACCAATGGGCAGCAGTTGATGAAAGCGATAAAGCCCGTCGCTGTCCGATATCTGAAAATATTTAAGCGGAGGCAGGGCGGGGTGACTGCCCTGTAAAGTCACAGAGGCATCTTCCACCCCTTCAATGATTTCGGTTTGCAGGGTACCGGCTACCGTGGCTTTTGGAATACAATTGCCCATATTGTCCTGTACCAATACGTAAGCCAGGCAAAAATCGGCATTGCCGTTCAGATCGCGTGCCCAGAGTTGTACAATTTGGGTACCCAGCTCTGAGCAGGAAAAAGAGACGTTGGTGCGGGGATTTCCAAACGGGTCGGTCGGGAAACTGCCTGTGCTTTCCCCCTCTTTAATAACTCCGTAGCCCAAGCGCTCGGCAGGAGTGCAGTTGTCTTCTGCATATTGCAAAAAGTCAGCAGACCACAACGATACCGAACCCGTTTGCATGATGTTGACCGTCAGCGGCTTGCACACAATGACCGGTTTTTTGCAGTCGCGTATGATAAATGTATATTCGCACACCCGCTCGGTGCCGCAGCCGTCGGTGATGATCCATTTAATTTTATGCCGCCCATAAGGCAGTTCAGGGATCACAAAATTATTCGGCTGTGCATTGGTAGTCCACCGAATGGCGGCTGTTTTTTTGCCGCCTGTGATCGTGGTGTGCAGGGCAAAGCGGTATTGCTCATTGAAAGGGCGGTTTCGACGATCAAAACGGCGGGCCTCGCCCCCTGCATAGTTCACATTAAAGGCATTGCCATAAAAAACAGTGTTGACGGGCGGTAAAGCGGCACTGTTGAGAACGGTCTCTAAGGTGCCGTCCTGATTCAGATCTAAAAACAGCAAAAACCGGATGTTGACATCTGCACCCGTGCAGGCATCAGAGGCAGTAATCTTCAAATCCGCAGGGCCTTCACAAAGGTTATGACTTGCGGTAATGCCTTCCCACCAGTACGTTTCATTCCAAAGGCCGGTGTCGTTGGGCGAGAGGTCGCAAAAGCTTTGTATGCCTGTCGGACAATTGGCATCCGGCGGTTGTACATCCACCACCCGAATGGTCTGGCGATAGGTATAGCAATTCACATCGGCCCGCCAGAAGCTGCTGAAATCGGTAGGAGCAGGGTCAGAAGGATTGATTTTTGCGAGCGTGGCCGTCCAGGGAGCAGGGGTGCCGGGGGCGGCTACAATGGGGCCGGGCAGATTCAACAGGCTGTTGATGTTGGCGTTCGGCTGCGGGTTCGGGATTGCCACACAACTTCCGTTTGGATTGTAATTGCACCAATTAATAATTTTCCAGGTGCGTTCTATTTTCAGACAGGCATCGGCGCTCAGGCGGAAGGTGTCATCCGCAAAAGACGAGGCGAGCAGTTCGCAGTCCTGGCCAAAAAAGGCAGGTTTGCCATAGTCGCCATTGGCCTGACAACCGGTCAGTATTACGTCGTCGGGCATTTTGACGAAGTAGCGCTGTCCATAGGTCACCACAATCCGTTGCGAACAGGAGGCGCTGTTGCCGTGACAGTCAGCAGCCCGAAAGGTACGCACTAAGGTACCCCGGGAACACACCGTGTCGAACTGTGTATAATTGACGCTTGCAGCGACCGCATCCACGCAGCAGTTATCTGTCCAGACAGCCCCCCCGTAAGCGCTGAGGCCGGGATCGAAACTTTCACAATTGACGGTGACGGGTGGCGGGGGGGTACACACGGGCGGTAATTTGTCTGATACCGATACCCGCACCATACATTCATTATAGTGACCTGTTTCGGCATCTATATCTACTTCACCGCTGTCTAAGGGTACGTCATAGACGCGCAGCGTCACCATAATGGTATCGCCTGCATCGGCGCAGCAAAATTGCATGTCGTCGCGCAGGATGCCGGGTTCATCCTCGAAGCAGGGTGTATCCTCCGGGCGATAGACCTTGTACCAAAGTGCAGGGGAGCAGTTGTCGTAAGAACCGTCGTCTAAGGATTTGGCGGAGAGCAGGGCTATGCTGTCGGCACCGATACTCACCTCGGTAAAAGCGTCGCATACGGCTACGGGGGGTACTCCGTCGTCAATGCCTATGTAAAAAACACAATCGGTCTGATTGCCACAATCGTCGGTGAAAAGATAATTCACCTCCTGAAAGCCGACAGGCAGGCAGGTGGTATTGCCAAAAACAGCCAGCGTATCGGTGGCCCTGAGGTTATTGCCCGGAAAGTCCGATAAAGTCCCGTTAAAAGTCATGGTGGTCAGCACATCGCCTGTCTCCTGATCGAGAATATTGACCGTAGCGGTAGCGGATGCTATTCTGCTGCAATCATCCGACAGCACCAGGTCGGGCAGGTTGATGGTGCCGCAGCAGGTGTTGGGATTGGTACTGACCGTCAGATCGTCGGGACAATTGACCGACGGGCCGTCTAAGTCTTTTATTTCAATAATTTGGGTGTGGTAGCGCGGATTGGGGTTTAGAGGGTCTGTCGAAGTTTCTTCGCACCAGCTGTAAATGGTCCAACGGCGCAGGATTTTCCGCGAACCGTCGCACCCGGGCAATTCCTGATCGGCATAAACGGTGTTGAGTTCGCAATAGGAGGTGTTGGGCATCAGCAGGAAGCGGTGGCCAAAGGCTTCCAACCAGGGAACGCCGGTAACGTTCGGATCGGCGGAGGGATCGGTGCAGGAGATTACTGTGTCAGGCGGCACCTGTACATCGGCAGCATTGCTTCTGAAATCGTACAGGTACTGCTGGCAGGCGGAGGTGTTGCCATGAGCATCGCGGGCCGTCCAGCGGCGGCGCAGATAACCGCTCAATGGCGAAAAACCATTGAAACCTGGAGTTTCGCAGTCTAAATCCATCCAGGTCTCTGTCTGAGTAAGGGTCACCGGCCCGCAATTGTCAGTGGCGGTGGGTATGGCGACCTCAATGCCGAGGGTGTTTTTGAGATAAGCCGGGGTAAAATCCGAGATGGCGCAGGTCAGCGGTATATCTTCGCAGCGCAAAACCGGCGGCAACTTATCCTGTACGCGCAGGGTAGTGGTGCAGCTGTTACCACTGCACGGGTAGCTCAGGCGGGCGCGTACAGTTTGCCCGATTTGCGCACAGGTCACGCGGTTGCCTAATGCCTGCCCGCCGGGTAATACTGTAATCTGCAGATCGAAAATCCCGTAATCCGGGTAAGTGACATTGTTGAGAATATCCTGTGGCTGCACGATGGCCTGCCCGTTGCTGTCTAAAGAAACCTGTACGCTGTTGTTGCAAAGAAGTGTCAGAGAAGTGGGATGTACAAATACCTGTATTTCGGCGAAGGGGCGGCAATCGGGCGGAATATCGGGGTCAGCGCTGTCTATAATGGCGTAAAGATACCATTTGGTGACAGCGGTGGCGCTTGGGAAAACCACATTCTCCAACATTGCCTGAAAACCATTACTGCCCGCAGGGACTAAGTCAGCGGCCGCTGTGGTGGAAACCACTACGCCTCCCGAATACATGGAAGTGCCGCTTTGGGGAGCTGAAAAACGCACCCACTGCACATCCGCCACATTGGAAGTAAGAAAAACGGAAAAATCCTGCGTATCATCGCCGGAGCAAATAGATACTATACTGTCAGCAGGGGCTAATTCCGGACACAAAAAAACCTGCCCGTGCGATGCCGAAGCAACCCGCACCAGGACAAAGACCAACAGCCAGGATAACGTCCAGGCTGCGGGCAGAGGACTGTGTTTGCAACTTTTCATACAAGTCTTCGGAACCGGGACGCAGGGCATTGATACACCCCTTCAGGATTAAAAGTGAAATTTCGGGCACAAAAATAGGCAAAGTTTTGAAAAGGCAACCAAAATCTTTTGGCAACAGAAAATTGTCCCTTCGGGAGCCTGTACTTGGGGGCTGTGAAGGAGTAAATCGGCAGACCGGGATGCGCGTGCAGAAGGGCAGGGTAGCAAAGGGTCGGAGGGGCTTGGGGCGGCTGTGGGCAGATTGCCCTGTACAAGAGCAAGGAGCTTAAAATATTTTTTATACGCCTGTCCGATAAAAATAAGGGAAAGAAGATTAAAAATATTTTTGATAAATTATTAATAATCATTTTTTTATAAATAATTAATTTTTATTTATTTTTTTTAAAAAAACTAAAATCCCCTTTTTGGTACAGTTTTTGAAAATGAAGTGTCAACAACCGGACAAAGACATCCCGGCTGTTTTTTACGTTTAATCCTTACGGCCTTCGGGTTGGTTTTTCCGTATATGCCATTTTTTCATGTAATGTGTATTTCTTTTTTCGTGACCTTTTCGGGGTTCGGAGTCTGAAAGAAACATTATAAAAAAAGATTGCATTTCATTTATTTTTACATTCCATTCCGATTACACATTAAGATGGAGAAATCCTTACGCATCTGGCCATCCCGCAGCCAATTTTTTCCTTTTCAATCATTCTTTTCAACCGTTCTGTTTATGAACAACATCCCGACCCTGCGTTGGCTGGTGTGGCTTTGTGCCGTGCCGGCCTTGTTGCTGTTATCTCAGCGTACTCATGCTCAGTGTAACTTTACATTTCAGTCGCAACCTGTACAGGTGATTCTCAACCTGAACAATATCGCAGGCAGCGGCACGGCCATTTTGGATGCCGGAACCCTTTCTCCATACATCGGAATTCCCCTTACCTGTGGCATTGAGTTCAGTAAAAATAACAATTTTACTTCTACCAATCCTACGGTTACGTTTACATGTGATTCCATTACCGGTACCACGCCTTTGGTCTATTATATGCGCTCGGACGATGGAGGGAGCAGTGGTATTGTTACTCTGCACGTCTTTGTACGTGATACCTGGGGGCCGATAATTCCCTGCCCTGCGGCCCCGCTGACCTTTAATACTTCCCTGAACACTTGTACCTATAGTTTTGTACCCAATAGCCATATCGGCTTAGTCACTGACAACTGTTCCAATGCGGGTATCACTTCTACCTGGACGGCTACCGGGGCTACTACCATTGCCACTGCGCAAAGCGGCAGCACGGCAGGTTTGCTCAACGTGGGCAATACCACTGTATTTTACACCGCAAAGGACTTCTATAACAATACAGCCTCCTGCACCCTCAATGTGGTGGTGAGCGACCAACAGGCACCCACCATTCAATGTCCGGTTGCTTTGGACACAGTTTTGTTTACTGACTCTGGATTTTGCTACACCAAGCCAATTTTTGTGGCAGAGGCTGCCGATAATTGCAGCACCGTAACTGTCAAGTACACGGCTGACGGAGAAGAGGATTTCAGTGGTACCGGAAAAGTAATCAGTGGCAGAGAGTTTAAAAATTCCCTGAACCCCACGGTTATTACTTTTACCGCAACCGACGCTTTCGCCCGTACTGCCACCTGCTCGTTTTCGGTACTGGTGCGCGACCGCGAACTGCCGCTGATTACCTGTCCGGATGGTTTGACATTGGAAGTAGATGCCAATTGCGAGCGCTTTATCATGGGCGGTATCCTGGATCCCACAGCGGTGGACGATAACTGTTCCATTGACAATACTTTGTGGCCCTATAGCAGCATCAGCTATGTGGATATGAATGGCGATTTGGTGATTGGCACTTTGGACGGCTACACTTTTGCCGGTTTAGACTCCACCACAATTGAGTGGTACGTGGAAGACGTAAACGGGAATTCCAATTCCTGTTCTTTTATGGTCAAATTTGAAGATAAAATTGCTCCGGTGGTTGCCATTCGCGACACTGTTATCAATATTGAAGCCCTGAGTACGGCCTGCACGGCCGCTTTGACCATTCAACGTCCCAGCTACGAAACGCAGGGCGGAGCTGTGGTGACCAATAATTGCGGCGGTTCTGTACGGATTGTGCAGGACAGCGTGGCCATCGTAAACGGAGACCCCAACACGGCTTTGTTGAAAACGATCCCGACGTTCAATCCGACTTTGCCCCAGGTACTCAATACGGCCACACTGACTTTCTCGGTGGGCGAAACCCAATTGCGTTATTACTGGATAGATGCAAGTGGCAACCGCAGCAGACCCTACACAATGACCATTCGGGTGAATGAGACCATTAAACCCATTGCCCGTTGCAAAACAGCCGCCAGCATTCCGCCTTTCCGCCTGAACAGCAACGGCCGGGTGGTAATCACGCCAACCGACATAGACAACAACTCCACCGACAACTGCTTCATTGACTCCTTTACGGTGCGTTCCACCACAGGCAGCATCATGATGCAAAACTGGCAGTTTTCCTCCTGTGGAGCCATTGGTACCCATGTAGTCACCCTCACAGCTTACGACGCGGCAGACAACACATCCTCCTGCACTACCACCATCCGCATCATTGACGATCTGGCTCCGGTAGTGAATTGCCCGGCAACGGTCATTACTTCGGCAGACAACAATTGTCAGGTAATTGGCACTGCGATCACCAACAGTTTGCGCATGACGCGCATCAGTTCTGATGTAGCATTGAACGGCCCCGGACAATATCAGGACAACTGTGAAGTGACCAAAATCACTTACTCCCTCCTCAATCCGGGCAGCAGTACGCCGGAAGTGGATACTATTACGAAGCTGGTCAACAAAGTATTCAGAAAAGGAACCACTAAAATTACGTATATCCTCTCTGATGCCAATCGCAATGCGACCGTTTGCAACTTTGATGTACAGGTAAACGATGTGACTCCGCCAATTCGCACTGGTGGCCAAATGGCGGGCGATACTATTAAAGTAACTGCTTTGACAGGTGATTGCGGCGTAGAAGTCAACTGGACACCCATGACCTTTCGCGACAACTGTGATGCTGCCATTGCTCCTCAGAATGTATCTTCTACCCGTGTCCCCGGTGACTTTTTCCGCGTGGGCGTGCGACCGGTAACCTATACGGTGCGCGACTCTTCGGGCAACCAAAATCAATATACTTTTTATGTAAAAGTAGAAGACAAACAGCGCCCGGTGGCCCGTTGCAAAGCATATACGCTTTTCGTACCCGCCTCCGGTACGGCCACCATTGTGCCTGACTCCATAGACAACGGCAGTACCGACAATTGCCGTCCGTTTAGCCTGACCACCCAGCCTGCCACACTTTCCTGCGCACAGTTGGGTACCCAAAGCGTGATACTGACGGTCACGGATGCCAACATCGTACCCAATACCAGCACTTGTATCGCCACTGTAACCGTGCGCGACACCGTGCGCCCTGCTGCTGTATGCATTGGTACGCCTGTGACTCTGGTACTCAATGCTTCGGGCGAAGCCCGCTTGCCAGCAGGAGATATCAACGGCACCAGCAGCGATAACTGCACCACTCTGGCAGCCGCCAACTACAAAATCTCTAAAAACGGCACTACTTTCGAAGATTTTGTGCTGTTTGGCTGTAGTGATCGGGGAAACAAAACCGTCACGTTGCGCGTCACCGATGGCAGCGGCAACAGCAGCACCTGCACCAAATCTGTTGCAGTCGCCGACAATATTCTTCCGACCGCCACTGTTCCGGCCAATGTGACCATCAACTGCCAGCAGTTGCCATACGCCAGGGCCACAGTGACAGGCACCGACAATTGCGGCACTCCGGCAGTGACCGATCTGCGCGACTCCAGCATCAACATTACCTGTACCAACAGCTATGACATTGTGCGTTCCTGGCGCGTCACCGACGCTGCGGGCAACAGCACAGTCGTTTCCCAGACCATTTCCGTCCGCGATACCGAAATACCACACTGGTTGGTGCGCGACACCCTGCGCCTCAACGTGGCCGGGCCGTCGAGCTGCTTTGCTGCCCCCCAATATAAGATAACGGCAGACAGTGTAAAAGACAATTGCTCTGCTTTTGCCAACCTGACAGTGATGATGACCGTGGATTTTGCCAATGACCCGCGCTTCCCGGATATCACGACCATGCGTGCGTACAATACTGCCTTGTTAGATACCTTCCCCGTGGGTACTTCTACTGTAGTTTTTCAGGTCTCCGATCAATGCGGACGCAGTGCCACCAAAACTGTCCGCATCATCGTCCGCGACAACCAGCCACCTGTTTTTGCAGGTACTTTCAGCAATATTTGCGACGAATATTATACAAAAATGAATACGCCGGGTGCCTGCTCCAACACGCACCAATGGCAGCGCCCCTCCAATTTGTTCCAAAATCCCGACATTACCGATTGCAACTTGTTGCGGGTAGAAGAAATCATCAGCGATTTGAGCGTAAGCAGTGCTTTGCCGCCTTTCCAGTACAATGCGCCCAGTTTTGTGCAATTGTACCCGACAGGCCAGTTCCCGGTAGGCACTACCACAGTCAGCTATGTAGCCACCGACCGTGCAGGCAACAAAAGTACCTGCTCTTTCACGGTGGAAGTAGTAGATACAGAAGCACCCCGCCTGACCTGCCCGCCGACCCAGATACTGCCCTCCACCTGCGTGGAAGCCACCATACCCGATTATAGGAATTTAGTGTCTGTATTGGACAACTGTCAGGGGAGAGTAAAAATCACCCAGCAAGTGGCCCCCGGTGTGCGTTTGGACAGCCTGTTCAAATCTCCTGCCAATCCGCCTGCTGCCGGAAAGACCTTTACAATCAATATGTTTGGCAATGACGATTACAACGAGTCCATGTGTTCCTTCATGGTACGCCTGGCCGACGGCAACGCGCCTATCCCGGATTCGGTGCGCCTGTTTACCCGGGTAGATTCCTGCGGCGGCGTTATTATTCCTGCGCCTACCGCAAAAGACCCCTGTAACCCGACTGCGACCGTCATTTATGGCACACCTTCTGCGCCGGTGGGTACCTTCATTCCCGGCACACCGCCCCGTTATAACCTGATGCCCGGCAACTATGTCATCACCTGGGTATATAATGACGGTTTTGGTAACATCAGCACGCAGCCGCAGAATATCACGGTGCTGAACGATGTTTTCCCGCCGGTAGCAAAGTGTAAAAAGCCGTTCACCATCAACCTGAGTGCGATGGGTATGGCCACCCTGACCACTGCCCAGATAGACAGTGGCAGCGTGGATCTCAATAAATGCGGCCCCGTAACCCTTTCCCTGAACAAATCGGACTATACCTGTGCCGATGCAGGTGTCCGCGATGTGATTCTGACGGCGAAAGATGCAAAGGGCAATATGGCCGTTTGTACCACCAAAGTGACTATCAAAGATGTAAGCGCTCCGGTGTTCTCTGCTACGCCCCGCGACACCGTAGTAAATGCCTGTGCGGCCATTCCGGCTCCGATGGCGTTGACTGCCACGGATATCTGTGGCGGCACAAGCACTGTGACCCGTGCTGACACTTCTTCGCAGACACTGACCGGTACTACCAAATACAATTATACCATCACACGCACCTGGAAAACCCAGGATGCTGCCGGTAACCGCAATACCTATCGCCAGACCATTACGGTACGCGATACCATCAAGCCTGCGTTTGCTACCACACTGCTCAACCGCTACACGATTCAAACGCCTGGCACTGCTGCCGATTGCAAGGCACCTGTATCCTTCAATGTCGGTCGTTTTGTAACCGACTGCGCCACAGGCAACGATCTGCGCGTGACCAGTAGCCCTGCCGGATTCAGCCTGTCTGATACCACAGAAGTGCTCAATTTCGGGGTACACACTTTTGTCTTCACTGCAAAAGACACGACGGGGAACACTTCCACCCGCACCATTATCTTCGAAATAAAAGACGGCACCATTCCAACTGCCGCCTGCATCAATGGCATCAGCGTGTCGCTGCAAAATGGCGGCATGGTGTCCATCAACACCTCTCAGGTGAATGCCAACAGCTTTGACAATTGCACACAACGCGACAGTCTGTCGTTGCGCATTCAGCGCCTGACTCCTGCGGGAGCAGCCATTGGCATACCTGCGGCGAGCATCACCTTCACCTGCCCGGATGCGGATGCCATTACCCGCCACAAAGTGAAGATGTTTGTAAAGGACAAAGCCGGTAACGAATCCACTTGCGAAACTTATGTAGTGGTACAGGACAATGCCGGACCTAATTTTACTTTCTGTCCGGCCTCCAAAGTGATTGACTGTACGGCCAGCATTGATCCGGGACAAAACAACAATGGGTTTGCCACCGCTACCGATAACTGCCCCAGCAGCGTAAAAGTCACCTACAACGACGTAACCGATCCCGGCACAGGGCCGGACTGTTTGGTTGTGACCCGCACGTGGTCGGCCGCTGACTTGGCGGGGAACATCAGCACCTGTGTGCAGCGTTTTAGTGTACGCGACACCCTGGCTCCCCGTTTAAGCGCCGAACCCGCCAATATCACCGTAGATTGCAGCAGCCCCCTGCTGACTCCGCCGGCCATTACCGCCACCGACAATTGCACTTCTGCGGCAGACATTGCTCTGACTTTCAACGAGATACGGGTAGATACCGCCACAGGTGCCTGCGGCCCCTATTCTTACACGCTGGTGCGTACCTGGACTGCCAAAGACAAGTGCAACAACACCAAGTCGCACGTACAGCGCATAAAAGTACAGGATGTCACGCCGCCACTTTTCCTCGGCATGCCCGATACGCTGCGTTTCCTGTCGGCCAACTTCGCCGCTGTTAATGCCTGTACGGTCCCGGTTAACTTAGATTTGAGCCAGTACCTGACTGATTGTACGCCCGACAATAAATTGCGTGTAACCCACAACTTTGGCACTTCGGTCAAAGACAGCATTGTGTTTGGCACTACTTTGGCGGTGGGCCGTCGCAAAGTGACCTTCACTGCGCAGGATTTGTGCGGCAATACTGGCCGCGACTCGGTCGTGATTGTCACGGTAGATAACAGCATTCCGACCGTCATTTGTAACGATAACGTAGTGGTTGCTTTGGGAGTCAACAGCACGGCTACCCTTGCTGTCAGCGATATAGACCTCGGCAGCACCGACAACTGTGGTATTGCTACCCGGGTATTGTCCAAGAGCAACTTCAATTGCGCTGACATTGGTACGCAGACCATCTTCATGACGGTGACCGATGTAAACGGCAATACCAATGCCTGTACCGTGAGCGTATCTGTTAAATTGGGCAATAATCCCGGCCTGATGGTGAATGCTGTGGCAACCGACGAAACCTTCTATGGCGCTGCCAATGGCACTGCCAATGTAACCGTTTCCAATGGTTCCGGAACCTACACCTATATGTGGAACACGGGAGCGACCACGACCAATCTGAGTGGTTTAGTACCCGGTGAGTACATCATTAAAGTACAGGATACGAATACGCAATGCGTCGGCATGGATACGGTGATTGTAAATGAAGGTGCCCAAATCGAATTATTGGGCGGTTTTGTTGCCGGTACCCAAAAGCAGGTCATACAGGTGCCTGTACGGGTGCGCTTGTTTAAGAACATCTATGGCTTCCGCTTCCATGCGGAGGTGGCAGACACCATGGTGGGTAAAGTCACCGGCATTGCCAACGTACATCCTGCGCTCAATCCGGGCTTTACCTCTTCGATGATGAGTGTAAACAAAATGTCGGTTCTGTTCTCCCGCATTGACTCTATTGCACTGGCTGACAGCACCATTTTGTTCAATCTGTTGGTGGAACTGGGTACCAAAGCCCCCACCGTATCGAGCGATGTGGTGTTCTCGCAAATCGAATTTATACAGGGATTGGGCAATGGCCCCGAATCTGTCCCGATCATCAATACATCCGGCCAGGTCACCATCAACAAAACGGCCACCACCTTGCAAATTGGCGGCGATATTTTCACATGGCGTGCCCCCACGAAACCCATTCCGGGCGTAACGGTCACCTTGAGTGGCACCAAATCCGACATGCAGGTAACAGGGGCGACCGGCAGCTACCTCTTTGGGGTACAACCTTCCGATACCACCATTGTGACCTGCTCGAAATCTACATCGGGCAATGCCCAGATTACCGCTGCTGACCTGTTGCTCATTCAGAATTTCCTGTTTGGCTCTTCTTTCACCTCTCCTTACCAGTGGGTCGCTGCCGATGTGGATGGCAACGGTACAGTAGGTCTGGTGGATTATGTGCGCATTTCGGAAGTAGTATTGGGTACCAAACAGCATATTCAGGGCGCACCCGATTGGAAATTTGTGCCAAAAAGTCACGTATTCCCGGCACCCAACCCGCTGAGTACTCCTGTGCCTGACCGCATTCGCCACAACGGCCTGACCACTTCCTTCTTAGATGATGACTTCATCGGGGTGCGCATGGGTGACGTAAATGGCAACATCACGCCTCAGTTCAAAGGCAATGGCAATGGCAACGGCGCAGGCGACCGCACGGGCGAGACGTTCCGTTTCCGCCTGCCCAATCGCCCGGTACAGGAAGGCGAAGTGATTGAAGTACCCTTCCGCGCAGTGGATTTCGCTGATCGTCAGGCATATCAGATGACGATTGATTTTGATGCCAACGTGCTGGCGCTGGATGACATTCAGACGGGTGCTTTGCCGGGTCTCACGGAGAAAAACTTCGGAACGGCCTACCTGAACGAAGGCCACCTGAGCACCTTCTGGGTAAGCACGGTACCCACCACCCTGAACGATAATACGGTTTTGTTTACGCTGAAATTCCGGGCCTTGAACAGCCATCATGCCCTTTCCGGTCTCTTGAAGCCGGGTTCGGCCATCACGGCTGCCGAGGCGTATGACGAAATGGGAGACGTGTTGCCCATCTCCTTCGAGTTTGCGCAAACCAGCACTTCGGCCACGACGTTGGTGCAGGAAGGCTTTGAATTGTATCAGAACCGCCCGAATCCGTTCCGCGAAACAACCACCATTCAATTCCGTTTGCCGGAAAGCGCCCGTACCACGGTACGGCTCTTCAACGCCAGCGGTCGCCTGGTGCGCAGCTTTATCGGCGAATATCCCGCAGGAGTCAATACCATCGAAGTACACAAAGCGGATCTCGGTGCTGCCGGGGTGTATTATTATGAATTAGAGGCACCTGGCTTTGCAGACCGCAAGAAGATGGTCGTCATTGAGTAGTTTTGAATAAAACATGCCTGATGTGGCGCTTCGGTTTTTGACAGCGGGCAGGACGCTGCGTTTGCAAGACTTCCAAAAGTTTCGTAAACGCTTGTACAACCACTCAGGATAAAACCCGGTTACAGATACCTGTCCGGCCAGAGCCGTCCGTTTTTATTTCAATATTTCGCCATGCAGACTTTTCGGGTTTGATCTACCTGAAGGGTCTGCATGGCGTTTTTAGGAATAAGGCTTCAATCAAGAAAAACGATGAGTAAATGTGCTAATTTGATAATGTGATAGGGAGACCCAATGTAGCGGATATAAAACAGCAAATAGGCATCCTCTCAGGAAGAGCGTGGAGCAAATAAGCCTAAAACCCTACAGTCAGCTGCTTTTTGCGCGCCAAATACAGGTGCAGTCCCAGTCGGGCAGCCAGACCGGCATCTTCCTCCTGACTTTCTATTAAGTGTTGGGGGGTATAATAGTTTTTAACGAAATTAGTATCGAAACGCGCTTCTGTGAAAGCCGGATGCTCCATAACAAACCGCCCAAAGGGCAGGGTAGTGGCCACCCCTTCCACTTCATATTGGGCAATGGCTTCCTTCATGCGCTGAATGGCCTCGGCGCGATTGGCCCCGTAAGTAACCAATTTGGCCAGCATGGGGTCGTAATAGATGGGAACGCTCATACCTTCCGCGTAGCCGTCGTCCACCCGGATGCCCGGCCCCTGTGGCGGACGGTAGCGGTGCAGGGTGCCAATGGAGGGCATGAAATTGTCTAAGGGGTCTTCTGCATACACCCGCAATTCCATCGCATGGCCCTGTATGCGCAAATCCTCCTGCCGGAAGGGGAGTGCTTCGCCCCGCGCCACCCGAATTTGAATTTCCACCAGATCCAATCCCGTGATCATTTCCGTTACCGGGTGTTCTACCTGCAGGCGGGTGTTCATTTCCAAAAAATAGTAGTTCATGCGGTCATCTACTAAAAATTCCACCGTACCGGCCCCTACATAATCGCAGGATTGGGCCACGCGCACCGCCGATTCGCCCATGGCCTTGCGCATTTCCGCGGTGAGGATGGCGCTGGGGGCCTCTTCCACGACTTTCTGGTGGCGGCGCTGGATGGAGCATTCGCGTTCAAAAAGATAGACGATATTGCCGTGCTGATCGCCCATCACCTGTACTTCTATGTGGCGGGGCGAAGTGACAAACTTTTCAAGGAAGACAGAACCGTCGCCGAAAGCCGAAGTGGCTTCCGAAATGGCGCGTTCCATTTGTTCCTGTAATTCCTCTTCCCGATCCACCACGCGCATGCCTTTGCCGCCCCCGCCTGCGGCTGCCTTAATCAGCACCGGATAGCCAATCTGCCGACTGATTTCCCTGGCTTTCTGCACATCGGTAAGGGCCTCGTCTATACCCGGCACCATCGGCACATTGAATTTTTTGGCGGCTTCCTTAGCGGCCAGCTTATTGCCCATTATTTCAATAGAGTGCGGTTTGGGACCGATAAAAATCAAGCCCGCTGCTTCCACCGCCGCAGCAAAAGTGGCGTTTTCGCTCAGGAAACCATAACCCGGATGGATGCCCTGCGCGCCTGTCTGCCGGGCTGCTTCTATGATTTTATCCTGTCGCAAATAACTTTGGGAAGACGGCGCAGGACCAATGCACACGGCTTCATCGGCAAAACGCACATGGGGCGACTGGCGGTCTGCCTCCGAATAGACGGCCACGGTAGCAATGCCCATTTTGCGGGCGGTGCGCATGATGCGCATGGCGATTTCTCCGCGATTGGCAACTAATATTTTATTCATAATTTCATATGATGATTACAGCAAAGAATCAGGGCATGCACAGCTTCTTCAATGCTACGCTATCCCCGTTGAATACATTGAAATCCACTTTTTCATTGATGCCGTTGATGTTCCCCCGGTCGCTGTGCTGCCAAAAATGCCAGTCTGACTCTCCCGGCATACTCAGATTATTCACATAGTAATGGGCGATCCAAAAAAAGTAGTCCTTGAAGTCCGGTACATCCGCGAAATACTGTTTGTAAAAATCGCGGTTGGTGTACAGGATGGGCTTTATCTTATAGTGCTTTTCAATGATTTTCAGAAATTCTTTGGTGTTGCGCTGTATCTGTGCCTTGCTCATGCCCCGCGTTTCCTCCACATCCACCACAGGCGGCAAATCGCCTTTTCGCAGCTTCACTGTTCGCATAAACAGCAGCGCCTGATCGCGCGGACTGATGTTCGGGTGAAAAAAGTGATAGGCTCCGCGAATAATGCCCGCTTTGCGCGCATTTTCCCAGTTCATTTCAAATTCCCGATCCTGTCGCCAGCTGCCTTCGGTGGCTTTGATGAAGGCAAACATCACATGCACATCTCCTACCCGCATTTTCTTCACCCGTTGCCAGTCCACCCGCAGCTGATAGCGACTTACATCTATGCCGTGTACCTCATAACCGCCCGGAATGCGAATGCCAAAGTGTTTGTACTCCTTATAGTGCAAGGGGTATTCCAGAAAAGAGCGCAGGTAGTACCGAAACTCCGGCACAAAGATCAACATAAACAGCAAGCCCAACAATAACGACAACCAAAACCCGCGTGGAATCTTGCGACCACTGGCGTAGCCCGGACGAAAAATGAGCATTCGGCGTTTCCAATCTGACATGGCGCTGCAAAAGTAGGTATCTTTACATACAGACCAAAATAATCTTTTACCTTTGCGCACACCGTTGCCTTTTTCTATATGAACACACCGCCTGCTCCTGCCCCCGTTCGCCTGCTCAACACTGCGGTCATTGTGGCCGCGCTGGGTTATTTTGTAGATATTTACGACCTGCTGCTTTTTGGGTTTGTTCGACAAAAAAGCCTTCTTGGATTGGGTTTTACCAAAGAACAGGCTTTCGATATTGGCCTTTCTCTGCAAAACTGGCAAATGTTCGGGATGCTGGTCGGAGGGATTCTGTGGGGCATCCTCGGCGACAAACGCGGGCGCGTATCGGTACTCTATTTTTCCATTGCCCTTTATACATTAGCCAATATTCTGAACGGCTTTGCATCCGGTTATGCCGATTATGCTTTCTATCGCTTCATCGCCGGGGTCGGGCTGGCCGGCGAATTGGGCGCAGGCATTACCTTAGTGGCAGAAGTGCTGCCGAGAGAAAAGCGCGGGCTGGGTACCATGCTGGTGGCCAGCATCGGACTGTCGGGCGCTTTGTTAGCTTGGACGATTGATAAATTTTTCGATTGGCGTACCTGCTACTTTATTGGCGGTGGCTTGGGCTTGCTTTTACTGGCTATCCGCATCAGCGTCAGCGACTCCGGCATTTTCAAACAGGTACAGGCGCAGCAACACATCAGCAGGGGCAATTTTTTGGCCCTTTTTACCAACCGGAGTCGGTTTACGCGGTTTTTGCGCTGTATTTTTATCGGCACTACCACCTGGTTTGTGGTGGGGGTGCTGGTTTTCTTTTCTCCTGAATTTGGGGCAATTAAGGGATTGCAGGGCATTACAGCAGGCAATGCAATTGCCCTGTGCTATATCGGTCTTATCTTAGGTGACCTGTGTTCAGGCCTGTTGAGCCAGTACCTGCGCAGCCGGGTGAAGGTCATGTGGATATTCTTAGTCCTGGATCTGATTGCCATTCTGATTTACCTCGGTGCGCCTTTTTCGTCGCCCTTCTGGTTCTATGCCTGCCACTTATTGCTTGGGTTTTCAGTGGGCTTCTGGGTGATTTTTGTAACCATTGGGGCAGAGCAATTCGGCACCAACCTGCGTTCCACTGTGGCCACATCGGTGCCTAATTTTGCACGCGGTATGCAGGTACCCATCAATGAATCTTTCAAGTACATGAAAAGCGCCGCAGTGACGGGCAGCGTACTGACTGCCTCCTACATCGTGGGTGCTGCCTGTCTCTTCATTGCTTTCGCCGCCGTCTATGGGTTGCAGGAAACCTTCCACCGCGATTTGGACTACGTAGAGGAAATTTGAACCAATTTACTGCTTTTTCCTATCTTTGCAGCATGGGAAGATTCTTTAACACTACGGGATTTTGTGATCCTGCGCATCACTACATGGTGGATCCGCTAAGGGGACTATTAAAGGAAGTCACTGCGCTGATTGGGAAAAGACAATATTTCCTGATCCATGCCCCGCGTCAGACGGGAAAGACCACCCTGTTACATGCGCTGGCCCATCGCCTCAATCGCGAGGGCAAATACATCGGTTGCGTGATGTCGGTAGAGCAGGCCGGGGTGCCAGGCTTCACGGAGGAACAGGCCAATGCCAAAATGGTGAGTGCTTTACATCGCATCTCCAGTCAGTTTCTCCCGGAAGCAGAGCGTCCGGAGCCGCCGCAAAGCGCTGTATCACTTAACACATACTTAAGCAACTGGTCGAAAAGCCAAAGCAAGCCCATCGTGCTGCTGATTGACGAAGCCGACTCGCTGTGGGACGATGTCATGGTCTCCTTTTTGCGCCAGATGCGCGACGGTTTTCAGGATCGCCCCTCGGGCTTTCCGCAATCAATTGCTTTGGTAGGGCTGCGCGACATTCGCGAATACCGCCTCAAAGCCAGGGGCGACAACCCCTCCCTCGGCTCCGGCTCGCCTTTTAATGTCAAAGCAGAATCTTTTTTTCTGCCTGCTTTCTCTTTAACAGAAGTCAGGGGCCTGTTGCAGCAACATACAGACGACACCGGCCAGCGTTTTTCTAAAGCCGTAGTAGAAAAAATTTACGAATTTTCCGGCGGACAACCCTGGCTGACCAACGCCCTGACCAATGAAATCATTGAAAAAATATTGGGCGGCGATTTCTCCAAAACCATCCGTCCGCACATGGTGGAGGAAGCCAAAGAACGCCTGATTGCTGACCGGCAGACCCACTTGGACAGCCTCGTGGATAAACTCAAAGAAGACCGGGTGCGCAAGGTGGCCTTAGCCATTGTCGGTGGCGATGCGCCGCTCTACGACGACTGGGACGACAGCCTGCGCTATTGCCGCGATCTGGGCATCATCAGGAACGAGCGGCGGGTGGTGGAATTTGCCAACCCCATTTACCGGGAAATCATCACGCGGGTGCTGAACAGTTCTTTCGAGGGCATTATGACGGGGCAGGATATGTTTCAAACGCCTTTCTATGTGCGCCCCGACGGCACGTTGGACATGGACAAACTTTTGAAAAAGTTTCAGGAGTTTTACCGCAAAAATTCGGAGCATTGGTTGGAGCGTTTCCAGTATAAGGAGGCAGGCCACCAGTTGCTGCTGATGGCGTTTTTGCAGCGGATCATCAACGGCGGGGGTCGGATTGAGCGGGAGATGGCGGTGGGCAACGGGCGCACCGATATGTGTGCTTTTTGGAAGGACGGGGTGTTTCCGATAGAGATGAAGATCAGGCGGGACGACCAGACGTACCGGGAGGGCTTGGAGCAATTGTGGAAGTACTTAGACCGGCTGGGTCAGGCCCACGGCTATTTAGTGCTGTTTGAGACCACTTCCTTGGCCGCGATTCCCTGGGAGGAGTGCCTGAAGTGGTACGAGGTGGAACATGGGGGGAAGCGCATGACGGTAGTGGAAATGTAAAGGCGCAGGAATTGTTTGTGCGTGATATTTCTGCTTTTTACTACCTTTGCAGCATGGGAAGATTCTTTAATACCACAGGATTTTGTGATCCGCATAAACACTACATGGTAGAGCCACTGCGCGGATTATTAAAGGAGGTGATTGCACTGATTAAGCGGGAGCAATATTTCCTGATCCATGCCCCGCGTCAGACGGGGAAGACCACCCTGTTACATGCGCTGGCCCATCGCCTCAATCGGGAGGGCAAATACATTGGCTGCGTGATGTCGGTAGAGCAGGCCGGGGTACCGGGCTTCACGGAGGAACAGGCCAATGCCAAAATGGTGAGTGCTTTGTATGAAATCGCTCCGCGTTTCCTGCCGCAAGCGGAGCGTCCGCAACCCCCTGTGCCTGGCATTTCTTTGAAATCATACCTCAACCTGTGGGCCTCGGCTCAGACAAAACCCATCGTGCTGCTGATTGACGAAGCCGACTCGCTGTGGGACGATGTCATGGTCTCCTTTTTGCGCCAGCTGCGCGACGGTTTTCAGGATCGCCCCTCGGGTTTTCCGCAGTCAATTGCTTTGGTAGGGCTGCGCGACATTCGCGAATACCGCCTCAAAGCCAGGGGCGACAACCCCTCCCTCGGCTCCGGCTCGCCTTTTAATGTCAAAGCAGAATCTTTTTTTCTGCCTGCTTTCTCTTTAACAGAAGTCAGGGGCCTGTTGCAGCAACATACAGACGACACCGGCCAGCGTTTTTCTAAAGCCGTAGTAGAAAAAATTTACGAATTTTCCGGCGGACAACCCTGGCTGACCAACGCCCTGACCAATGAAATCATTGAAAAAATATTGGGCGGCGATTTCTCCAAAACCATCCGTCCGCACATGGTGGAGGAAGCCAAAGAACGCCTGATTGCTGACCGGCAGACCCACTTGGACAGCCTCGTGGATAAACTCAAAGAAGACCGGGTGCGCAAGGTGGCCTTAGCCATTGTCGGTGGCGATGCGCCGCTCTACGACGACTGGGACGACAGCCTGCGCTATTGCCGCGATCTGGGCATCATCAGGAACGAGCGGCGGGTGGTGGAATTTGCCAACCCCATTTACCGGGAAATCATCACGCGGGTGCTGAACAGTTCTTTCGAGGGCATTATGACGGGGCAGGATATGTTTCAAACGCCTTTCTATGTGCGCCCCGACGGCACGTTGGACATGGACAAACTTTTGAAAAAGTTTCAGGAGTTTTACCGCAAAAATTCGGAGCATTGGTTGGAGCGTTTCCAGTATAAGGAGGCAGGCCACCAGTTGCTGCTGATGGCGTTTTTGCAGCGGATCATCAACGGCGGGGGTCGGATTGAGCGGGAGATGGCGGTGGGCAACGGGCGCACCGATATGTGTGCTTTTTGGAAGGACGGGGTGTTTCCGATAGAGATGAAGATCAGGCGGGACGACCAGACGTACCGGGAGGGCTTGGAGCAATTGTGGAAGTACTTAGACCGGCTGGGTCAGGCCCACGGCTATTTAGTGCTGTTTGAGACCACTTCCTCGGCCGCGATTCCCTGGGAGGAGCGCCTGAAGTGGTACGAGGTGGAACATGGGGGGAAGCGCATGACGGTAGTGGAAATGTAAAGAAGAGTTCAGTCTATAAAAAATCCAATGAATATCTCGACAGGTCACTCTTTTATTTTTTCCTATGCAGGGCCACTAAACAAAAGTGTCCCGATCCGCACCATCGTACTGCCTTCTTCCACGGCAATTTGCCAGTCACCCGACATGCCCATTGAAATCTCCTTAAAATGGGGTTGCCCGGCGAAATACTGTTGCTGTAATTGCCGGAAAATGCTGTGTAAATGCTGCATTTCAGCCCGTACCTGCGCCCTCTTGTCTGTAAAAGAAGCCATCCCCATCACCCCGCAGATGCGCACATGTTGAAAGGACGCGCACACGGGGCTTTCTAAAAGCGCCTGTGCTTCCGCCTCATCCAGTCCGAATTTGGTTTCCTCCTGTGCTATATGAAACTGTAACAGCACATCCGCTATGCGACCTGCTTTTGCTGCTTCCTTATCAATTTCTTTTAATAGTTTCAGGCTGTCCACGGAGTGAATGAGTTGCACAAAAGGCACAATATGCCGCACCTTATTGGTTTGCAAATGGCCGATCAGGTGCCATTCCACATCCGGCGGCATCAGAGGTTGTTTCTCCAGCAGCTCCTGCACCCGATTTTCTGCAAAGATGCGCTGGCCTTGTGCATACAGTGCCATCAGTTCTACGATGGTGCGGGTCTTCGATACAGCCACCAAACGCACCCCTGCATCCTCCAATTGATTTTTTAATGTCCGAAACATGAAAAATATTTTTTAATTCCCCTTTAATAGTCCAAAGTTTACGTACTTTTGCGTTTTAAAACGCCGATTTATTATAATTCCGAAATAAAATTGTTTTTTTAAAATGTGTATTACATTGGAAACAAATGTAAAAAAACATTTTTGCCGGAATAAAACGCTCAAAATTACTATCAGCCTTGAATTTTCTAAGATTTTTTAAGCAGGAATTAGCTGTTGACCTGGGAACCGCCAATACGTTGATTATGGTAGAGGATCAGGTGGTGGTGGACGAACCCTCTATTGTGGCGGTGGATCGCCGAACCGGAAATACCATAGCAGTGGGGCATCGTGCCATGCAAATGCACGAAAAAACCCACGAAAATATCAAAACCGTGCGCCCCCTCAAGGACGGTGTGATTGCCGATTTTCAGGCTGCCGAAGCCATGATTAAAGGCATGATCGAAATGGTGGGCCGCCGCAGCAACATGTTCAGTCACCTCAAAATGGTGATTTGCATCCCCAGCGGCATTACCGAAGTGGAAAAGCGCGCCGTATTTGACTCCGCCGACCATGTAAACAGCAAAGAGACCTATCTCATCCACGAACCCATGGCTGCTGCACTGGGCATTGGCCTCAACGTGGAAGAGCCGGTAGGCAACATGATCATAGACATCGGCGGCGGCACCACCGAAATTGCTGTTATTGCCTTGTCGGGCATCGTTTGCGATCAGTCCATCCGCATTGCGGGCGACGAACTGACCACCGACATCATGAATTATATGAAGCGGGAGCACAACATCCTTATCGGAGAGCGCACCGCCGAGCAGATAAAAATCCATGCAGGATCGGCGTTACATGAATTGGAAAATCCACCGGCCGATTATGCGGTCAATGGACGGGACCTCATGACGGGTATCCCTAAGCAGATCAAAATCAACTACCAGGAAGTCGCCTACGCATTGGACAAAAGCGTCAGCAAAATTGAGGATGCCGTGTTGAAGGCCCTCGAACTGACCCCTCCTGAGCTGGCATCAGATATTTACCGCACCGGCATTTATTTGACGGGAGGCGGGGCTTTGTTGCGGGGATTGGACAAACGGCTGGAGTTTAAGACAAAACTCTCTGTCCACATTGCCGACGATCCTTTACGCGCCGTAGTGCGTGGCACAGGTCTTGCTCTGCGCGAAACGGAGCGTTTTTCTTTCCTGATTGACCGGAAAAGCGTATAGCCCAATCCCTCTGTCTCCGTTGTTAACGCGCCGACAGGCTGTTCATCTTATGAGGTACGCCATATTGCCATGAAAAAAAAGATTGCTTCGTTGCTGAAAACTCCCAATGTACAGGCCGTAAGTGGCATGGATGCCACTTTTTTATATGGCGAGACCCCCACCAGCCACATGCACGTAGGCTCTGTGCTGGTGATTGAGGGTTCTTTGGAATTTTCCACCTTCCGCGATACCATTCATGCGCGCCTGCACATGATTCCCAAATTGCGGCAGCGCCTGATGTATGTTCCCTTCAGCATTGACCATCCGTATTGGGTGGACGATCCGAATTTTGACATAGACCTGCATGTGCGGCACATTGCCCTGCCCAAGCCCGGTGGCTGGAAACAGATGCGCGAGACGGCTTCTCAAATTTTCAGTGAGCCGCTCGATCATTCCCGCGCCCTTTGGAGCATGACTTTTGTGGAAGGCTTGGACAATATTCCGCAAGTACCTGCGGGATCGGTGGCCATTGTCTCCAAAATACACCATGTGGCCATAGACGGGGTGGCAGGCAGTGGTTTGCTGGGGCTGTTTTTGGATATGACCCCCGACAAAAAGCCCATCCCGGCTCCCCGGCCTTTCAATCCGCGTCCCCTGCCCAACGAAATATCGCTGGTGATGAAAAGCGCATTTTCTTTTGCGGAAGAGCCTTTGAAATTCCCGAAGTTGTTGGCCAATACCTTAGGGGCTACCATTAAAGCAGGTTTTCTGACGCGGGTAAATCGCCAGGAATTGCCGACTGCGCCCTTTACCGCTCCGCATACTCCGCTGAATGGCATCATTTCGTCGCGCCGCAAATGGAACACTGCCATTTTATCCTTGGACCGCATTCTGGCCCTTAAAAATGCGATGGGGTGTACTGTTAACGACATTCTGCTGGCAATATGCGCCGGTGCCCTGCGCCGTTATCTCCTCGAAAAAGGCAAACTTCCCCAAAAGCCCCTTGTGGCCATGGTACCTATCTCTACCCGTACCGCTACAGAGGCCGAAAACGCCGACAATCAGTTGTCTGCCATGCTGGTGCAGTTGGCCACCAATGTAGCCGATCCGGTGGAGCGTTTAGAGGTCATTCAGGAAAATACGATTCGCGGCAAAACCTATCACGGAGCCATCGGTGCGAAAACGCTGGCGGCCATGGCCGAAGCCGTGCCTTTTGGAGTGGCCAATCAGGCGGCCCGTTTGTACTCGCGCTTCCACATTGCAGAAATGCACAATCCGGTCTTTAATGTGGCCATTACCAATGTGCCGGGGCCAAAAATTCCGCTCTATCTCAACGGACATAAAATGCTGGCCATCATGGGCATGGCTCCCATCATAGACGGTATGGGCCTGATTATCACCATTTTAAGCTACGACGGCATGGTGACGATCAGCCCCACTTCCGACGCGAAGACCATGCCCGACATAGACGACTTTACCCGCTACCTGCGCGAATCTGCCAATGAGTTAGAGGCAGAAATTCAGAAGCGCCACAAGAAGAAAGAAAAAAAAGCAGGTAAAAAAGCAGAGCGCCCCGCCTCCGAAGCCTTGTTTAAAGAATTTGATGCTTTTTTGCAGGCCCTGCCCGACAATGGCAAAGCCAAAAGCGGCGTGTTTCAGTTCAAAGTACACGGCCCGGTGGCTTCCGAGTGGGCAGTGGATATCAGTGCATACCCGGGTACGGTCAGGGAAGGCAAGGCTGCCAATCCCGATGCCATCTTTACGGTGGAGGAAGAACACCTGCTGCGCATTGCAGAGGGAAAATTGGACGTTCAGACTGCCTTTATTCAGGGGCGACTGAAAGTGGATGGCGATTTCAGCCAGGCCATGCGCTTAGCAAAAATACTTGGCAAAATGGTGGACAGCAGGAAGAAGACATAGACACGCTGTCGCCCTCCTTTCTGCATACTGCCGCTCCACACCTGATATATGAAAATTTACATTCTTCTCTTCATCTGTTGTCTGTCGGGGCTTGCCCCGGCAGGTGCTCAAAATGCCCTGCTGGATGCCATCCATTTGCGCGGTTTGTTGGATAGCAGCTACGAGCGCAACGAACAGACGGTATCTAAGTTTAAGGAAGTATGCCCGACCTGTGAGACGATTCTGCGGCGCTACATGGACCCCGGCGAGCGGGTAGTATTTGACGGGTTTTCCCGTACCGATAACCCTTTTATAGGAAAAAGAGAAGGAGAAGTTAAAATTCTTTTTCCACAGGTTTTTAACACAGTAGGTGCATCGGATCTGAATGCCAGACAGATACCTGCTCCGACACCTGCCGGAAGAGGCGCATTTGTAAATAATGTGGCCGATGGGCTGGCTAAGTTTTTGGTGGCCCGCACCAAAGAAGAATTATCCATTGCATTTTTTTCCCGTTTTCAGGAGGAAGTGGGCAACAATCTCTACCTGAAAACGCTGCTTCCGGGAACTGCCGGTATGTTTCGCACCGTCGGCAAGGACATTTACCGCTATAACCTCTATATAAAGTCATTCCGACAGTCGTTCCAGCAGGATCTGAAAAACCTGCCCGCCCATCTTGGCAATACCATTCGCGAAACCAACATCATCGCACAGCCGGAGTGGCGCATTGCCCTGCACGATGCCCTGCAATTGTCCCAACTGCTGTTGGACCGCCGCCCGCCGGACTCCGTACTGCTGTATCTGGGGGAGGAAGCCTGGCTACAGAACGCCACCCCGCAAATGGCGCTCCTCCCTGCACGCGAACAGGAGCGTCTGCGCAACTTAGCCAATACCCTGCAACTGACGCAGCTCGTTTCTCAGTCCCTGCGCAGTTCCAAAGAGGGGCAGATATGGATGAAAGGCACAGATATTCGCAATGCGCTGCGCGATTCTGCCACCCTGTATATTTATCTGGGCCTGTTGTGGCAACAAGGCCACCAAAAAGACCTCGGCTTCTCCGCCAATGGCAAGCGCGTCACCCTGAAAGATGCCCTCTCTCTTGTCGGTAGATCGCAGGAACACCGTGCGGGCTTACAGCAGTATTTATCGGGCTTTGGAGAGGCCGCACAGCAGATGGAAGCCTCGCTGCAGTCCCTGCATACCCAGCCCGAAGGAGAAAACCTGCCCTACGACCGTTATTATGTGTTTTTCAACCAGTTTTTTGGACTGATGGAGCAATCGTTTGTGTTCAAAAAGCAGTTTTTTGAAAAATGGGGGGCGACTTCGGAAATGGACAGCCTGTTTTTGAGCAGTCTCAGCCATCTGAATCAAATCAACTTCAATGTCCGACAAAGACAATATGCTTCGGCAGTGGCGGAATTAGGGGCCATCCTGTCAGAGTTGAGTCCAGGTGCAAAGGAGACGCGACAAAAAATACTGAAATACGGTTTTTTCATGGCCTCTGTGGCAGAGGCTGAAACCTCCGATCAGGTGGCTGCGGCCATAGATGCGGTGGTGCTGCCACCCGGCAGCTCTGTGGTCAAAAAACAAAGCAGGTGGTCGGCAGCCCTCAACGCCTATACGGGACTGGCAGGCGGACAGGAACGACTGTTGGATGTGGGGTTGAATCCGTCGGGCTTTGCTGCTGTGGCCGCTCCCGTAGGCATCACCGTCAGCAAGGGATTGGGCAACGCGGGCAGCCTGAGCCTGCTGGTTCCGGTCATAGACATAGGGGCCTTGGTCGCTTTCCGCTTTGAGGACGATCAGACGGATTTGCTTCCCAAACTGGCCTGGAGCAACATTGTCGCTCCCGGGGCCTATATCGCCTATGGTTTTTTTAATAATATTCCCGTTTCTGTCGGATTAGGTGCCCAAATCGGTCCCAACCTGCGTTCCATCAATCCTGCCCTGCCCACAGCCGCCGAAACGGCCAAAGGCTGGCGTTGGGGCGGCTTTATTTCGGTGGACATCCCTTTGTTTAATCTCTATTCCAGATAGGTGCCGGATGGAATTTCTTTTCTTCAAATATGTACATCGGTGACATTATTCAGGTGTTGGAAGCCGTGGCTCCACCCCATCTGCAGGAATCTTATGACAACGCGGGACTGATTACCGGCCATCCCGGGCAGGTATGCACCGGGGTACTGTTCAGTCTGGATGCCACAGAAGAAGTCGTGGAAGAGGCCCTGCAAAAAGGCTGCAACCTGATCGTATCTCATCACCCCATCGTGTTTCGCGGCCTGAAGCGCCTCAACGGCAGCAATTATGTGGAGCGCACCGTCATTAAGGCCATCCGCAACGAAGTGGCGCTGTACGCCATCCATACCAATTTGGACAACGTGCTTTACCACGGAGTGAATAGCAAAATTGCCGAAAAAATTGGCTTGCAGAACACCCGGATTTTGCTGCCCCGGCCCGGCCAGCCCGACATCGGGGCAGGTTTGCTGGGCGAATTGCCCCACCCCATAGAAGAGACCGCTTTTCTGGAAATGCTCAAAACGCGTTTCTATTGCGGTGTAGTGCGCCATACGGCCCTGCCGGGCCGACCGGTGCAGCGGGTAGCCGTGTGCGGCGGATCGGGCAGTTTCTTAATGCCGGACGTACGCCGCGCCGGAGCCGACATCTTTGTAAGTGCCGATTTTAAATACCACGAATTTTTCGACGCAGACAGTCGCATGGTCATTGCCGATATTGGACATTACGAAAGTGAACAATTTACAAATGAACTTTTATTTGGACTTATTTTTGAAAAATTTCCTACCTTTGCGCTGCATTTGTCAAATACAGTGACCAATCCGGTGCATTATTTTTAAAAAATAATTACAACTGATTGATTGTCAATCATTTATACTCATACATCATAGAATGGCAGCAGAAATTTCCGTAGCGGAAAAATTGCACAAACTCTGGAATCTGCAACAGATTGATTCCCAAATTGACGAACTTCAAATCCTGAAAGGCGAACTTCCCATGGAAGTAGCCGATCTGGAAGACGAACTGGCGGGCTTAGACACCCGCATCAAGAAGCTGAAGGCCAACCTGAAAGAGAGCGAACAGGACATTGCCAAAATGCAGTTGACCGCCAAAGAGGCCGATGCCAACATCAAACGCTACCAGAAGCAGCTGGAAGAGGTGAAGAACAACCGCGAGTACGAGGCCCTGCAAAAAGAAATTGAGCTGGCCAAACTCGACATTCAGCTTTCCGAAAAGAAAGTGCGCGAAGCCAAAAGTACCTTAGATGCCAAACGCGATTCCATCACCGTGGCGGAAGCCCGCTTCGATACCAAGAAAAAAGAGTTGGATGCTAAAAAAGTAGAACTACAGGGCATCATCGAGAAAACAGAACAGGAAGAAAATAAACTCAAGACCCGCTCTGAAAAGGCCCGTCAGGGCATCGAGGAGCGCCTGATGAACGCCTACGATAAGACGCGCCGCACTTATCGCAACGGCTTGGCAGTGGTCACCGTAGAACGCAATTCCTGTGGGGGCTGCTTCAACAGTGTTCCGCCACAGGTACAATTGGAGATCGGTCTCCACAAGCGCGTCATTGCCTGCGAACACTGCGGGCGTATCTTAGTGGATTATTCCATTGTGAATCCTGAAGTAGAGGTGGTCTGAGTATCCCTTTCCCTAAATAAGGACCAGCCCACAGCGCCCCCTCCGAAAGGCGTATAATAGAAAATGCTGTTTGAAAACACCCCTTTCAGGCAGCATTTTTTTATCCAAAAAGTTAAAATGCACTTTTTTCGACGTACGAAATGTTAAAAGGCTTGCCATATCAGAAAATCTTCGTTCCTTGCGTGGTCATTTTTAATAATACTCAAATCGTTCTATGCTCCCGTATCGGCTACATTTGATCCTGCTCTTTTTTGGTGCCTGTTGGAGTGCCAAAATGCAGGCGCAGACACCTAAGGAGGTGCCATCTCCCCCTGCTGTCTCCGCCGTGCCCGCCCCCGCCCCTGTTTACGTCATTTATGACAGTATGCCTCAGTTGGAGGAACGCATCCGACAGAGTTCCCATGCTACCACTCTGGTGATTAAATTTTGGGCTACCTGGTGCAAACCCTGCGTAGAAGAGCTGCCCATGTTTGAGCAGCTGAATGAACGATACGGCGAAAAAAATGTCAAAGTGCTGTTGGTCAGTTTAGATTTTAAAAGTCAGTTGCAGAAGCGGTTTTTGCCTTTCTTAGAAACCACGCGCCTGAAATCGGAAGTGGTGCTTTTTGCAGATCAGGATGCCAATACTTGGATACCGCGCATCAGCGAAGATTGGGACGGGGCCATACCTGCCACCTATATTGTGCGCGACGGTAAGCGCGAGTTTCATCAGGGGCGATTCAAGGACTTTTCAGAATTGGAGACTTTTATGACCCCTTTCTTAAAAGGCCTGGCATCTTCGTCCGCTTCTACGAAAAGATAAAGGGCCTGTTTCGAAACTAAAGCTATCCCCACAAAGAACACTCATCACTCATCACTCATCACTCACTTTTAATCCTCTTTTCATGGTTTAGGGAGAACCAGTTTGTAATCCAAGTTCCTTCATTGAGCATGATGTTCATCACATATCATTGTCAGGTTCAATATCATTACAGTCGTTCACCAATTAAATTTTTTTTATTCCATGAAGCAGTTCCCCCTTTTGGTCGTTCTTTCGACATTTTTGCTTCTTTTTACAGGTGCTATAGCGCCCTCCGGTTACATCGTCGGCGACAAAGCCGCCGATTTTGAACTTAAAAACATTCAGGGTAAAATGATTTCTCTGTCCGGCTACAAAGCGGTCAAGGGATATATTGTTGTTTTTACCTGTAACCATTGCCCATACGCACAAATTTATGAGCAGCGCATCATCGAGCTGCACCAGAAATATGCACCACAGGGCTTTCCCGTAGTCGCCATCAATCCAAACAGTCCGCTGATTGTGCCGGAAGACAGCTACGCGGAAATGCAAAAACGGGCCACAGAGAAAAAGTACCCTTTCGAGTACTTATTTGACGAAGATCAGACCGTTTATCCCCTGTATGGTGCCACCCGCACCCCCCACGTTTTTGTACTGGATTCCGGCTTAGTGGTGCGCTACATCGGAGCCATAGACGACAATCCTGAAAGCCTGCGCTCCATTAAAAATCGGTGGGTGGAGAGTGCCGTGGATTCCCTGCTGCGCGGGGAAAAGCCTAAAATTGACTTCACACGCGCCATTGGCTGCCCGGTGAAGAAGGCACCGCCGAAGAAAAACTGACAATGTCGGATCGCTCCATTGCCCCCATCATCCATCCCGTACAAAACTTCCACCTGCCCCGTCCGGAGCGGGTGTCCTTAGATAACGGCATTCCACTGTGGATACTCCATTTCCCCGACCAGCCCTTTTTGCGCATAGATGCTGCTTATCGGGCTGGCCGACCGGAGGAACACCAAAAGTTGGTTTCGCGTGCCACCAACCGCCTCCTGCGCGAAGGTACCCTGCTGCGTACAGGAGCAGACATTGCAGAAACGGTGGATTTTTACGGAGGGGCGCTGGGCACTTCCGGTGGCTTGGACATTGCGGCCTTTTCTGTCTCCTGTCTTAAAAAACACGAGGCGCAGCTCCTTCCGCTGTTTGCCGAAATGCTTCATACGCCCGCGTTTCCGGACGAAGAATTAGAGACTTTCAGACGCACCAACATACAGGCTCTGCAAATAGAACTGCAAAAAGTAGAAGTGCTGGCTTACCGAAGCATCACCGAACAGATTTTTGGCAAGGCACATCCCTACGGCTATAACTCGGAAGCGGACGATTACCGCGCCCTGACGCGGGCCGATCTGGTACACCACTTCAACACGTGGTACACGCCGTCCAATTGCCGCCTGATTGCCTGCGGCAACGTGGATGCCTCCACAGTGTCGGAAATCAATCGCCTGTTCGGGCAGGACCGGCGCACCGGGCCGGTTCCCGAATGGACCTGGGAGGTCGGTGTGCAGCGCCCGCAGCGCCTGCAGATCGCGCACCCTGCGGCCCTGCAATCGGCCATTAAAATCGGCAGGCGCGCTTTTTCGCGCCGCCACCCCGATGCCGAAGGGCTGTTTGTGCTGAATACCATTCTGGGCGGCTATTTCGGCTCGCGCCTGATGACCAACATCCGCGAAAAGAAGGGCTACACCTATAATATATATTCCACCCTTGACACCCTGTTGCACGACGGGTGTTTCTACATCGCCACAGAAGTCAGCCCGGAAAAAAAGGACGCTGCGCTGCGGGCCATTTTTTCGGAAATGAAAAAATTGCGTACCCGCCCTGTCGGGCAGGAGGAGTTGGACATGGTGCGCAATTATCTGCTCGGTATGCTGCTCAATGGCTTAGACGGCCCGCTGAATACCTCGGATATGGTGCGCAGTTATCTCCTCGAAGATACGCCTTTTGAAAAATTTGATTCATTAGTACACACCATTCAGACCATTGGCCCGGCAGAATTGCAGGCGTTGGCAGAGCGCTACCTGCAAAAAGAAGATTTTTGGACGGTGGTGGTGGGGTAGGAAGAAAATGTGTTTACCTTTGTCGGCTGCAAAAGCCGTCTTTTAATTTATGTCCATCTATTTTCCTTTTTCTCGCCTGCAGACTGGTATCGGGGTGTTTGTTTTGTCACTATCGCTCGCACATTGTAAAAAAACAACACCGGGTGATGCGTCCGGTGTCCCTTTATTCCAGAAGATGGAGGAAGAGCAGACAGGTATCCGGTTTTTTAATAAAGTAGAAAACAGCGAGGAGTTTAATATCTTCTCTTACCGCAATTTTTACAATGGCGGCGGAGTTGCTATCGGAGATGTGAATCAGGACGGTTTGAGTGATATATATTTTACTGCCAATATGGGCCCCAACAGGTTATTTCTCAACAAAGGAGGTTTCAAATTCGAGGATGTAACGGACAGGGCCGGAGTGGGGGGCAAAAAATTCTGGAGTACGGGCGTAGTCATGGCAGATATAAATGCAGATGGATTGTTGGACATTTATGTATGTAATGCGGGTTATATACGCGGTCAAAAACCTGAAAATGAACTGTTTATCAATCAGGGTGTCCAGAATGGAGTGCCGATTTTTGTGGAAAAAGCCGCTGAATACGGCCTCAACGAAGCCGGTTACACCACCCATGCTGCCTTTTTGGATTACGACACGGACGGCGATTTGGACTGCTACATCCTGAACAACAGTTTTATGCCCGTCAATACCCTCAATTACAGCAATAACCGGGAATTATACGCCGAAGACTGGCCCGTCGCCGATTTCCTGAAAGGCGGTGGCGATAAACTGCTGCGCAATGACAACGGCAAGTTTACCGACGTAACCAGACAGGCAGGCATTTATGGCAGCCTGATCGGCTTTGGGCTGGGTGTCACCGCAGGCGATGTAAACGGCGACCATTTGCCCGACCTGTATATTTCCAATGACTTCTATGAACGCGATTATCTGTATATCAATCAGGGCAACGGTACTTTCAGGGAAGAGATAGAACAATGGATGCAGCACCTGAGTCTTGCTTCCATGGGTTCCGATATGGCTGACCTCAATAATGACGGATTTCCGGAGATTTTTACTACCGAAATGCTGCCCTTTGACGAAACGCGCCTGAAAACAACCACCCTTTTTGAGACCTACAGCCTACAGCGAATCAAACAGGAGCGCGGTTTCTATCACCAGTATATGCAAAACTGCCTCCAGCTGAACAACCGAAACAGAACCTTTAGCGAAATTGCTTATTACGCAGGCGTAGCTGCCTCAGACTGGAGTTGGGGCGCTTTGCTTTTTGATATGGACAACGACGGCTACCGCGACATTTATATCTGCAATGGCATCTTTAAAGATGTCATAGATCAGGATTTTATTGACTTTTTTGCGGATGAAGTTGTGCAAAAAATGGCACTGACCGGCAAAAAAGAACAGATGAACGAGGTGCTGAATAAAATGCCGTCCAATCCCATTCTCAATAAAGCGTATCGAAACGGCGGCACCTCCCTCAAATTTGAAGACACCGGTGAAGCATGGGGTTTTACAACCCCTTCGTTTTCCAACGGGGCTGCCTATGGCGATCTGGACAACGATGGCGACCTTGATCTGGTGGTCAACAATGTCAATATGGACGCTTTTGTGTATCGCAATCAGAGCAGGCAAATCCTTCCAAATCATTATTTGACGGTCGAACTGACGGGGAAGGGACAGAATACATACGCAATCGGAGCCAGGGCCGCCCTTTTCAGAAAGGGCGAAACCCTTGATTTTGAGCTCCAGCCCTCAAGGGGTTTTCAGTCTGCCATAGACTATAAAATGGTCTTTGGACTGGGTACTGACCAGCACATAGATTCCCTGCTTGTACTGTGGCCGGACAGAACGCGTACGCGCGTGATTCATCCGCCTGTGGATACCCTTTTGCACTTTTTCTGGAAAGATTCGGAGAAAAAAAACAGCAGCAACTTATACGAGCAACTGGCTGGCAGGTACAAACCCCTGTTAAAAGAGCAGCCAACTGCCTTAGAGCCGCACCGGGAAGACCCGTTTTCGGATTTCTATCAGGAGGGAATGGCTTATCACTCCCTTGCGCACGAAGGCCCCTGTATGGCGACGGCTGATATAAACGGAGACGGTCGCACGGACTTGTATGCAGGGGGAGCAGCCGGACAGGCCGGGCAATTGTACCTACAGCAGGCGGACGGACGGTGGTTGCGGGAGGCACGTCGCACTTTCGACGCAGATTCCAGCTATGAAGATACAGCAGCCCTTTTTTTTGATGCGGACGGAGACAAAGATATGGATTTGTTTGTGGGATCGGGGGGCAACAACCTGCTCAAAGCAAACCTGACAGAAAACCGCCTTTATCTGAACGATGGCCACGGACGCTTTACGCGACAGGAGCGCAGTCTGCCGCTTAGCAGTTTCAACACTTCGGTAGCGCTGGCGCTGGACTACGATGAGGATGGAGATCAGGATTTATTTGTGGGAAGCCGCAGCGTGGTGGGGCAATATGGCGTGGCACCCCGACATTTCCTATTGCAGAACAACGGCAAAGGTATATTTGAATCGGTCGAGCGTTCGGTGGCTCCCGATTTTAGCCGCCTCGGTATGGTCACCGGGGCAGCAATGGCAGACCTGACCGGAGACGGCAAAGCAGAACTGGTAGTGACGGCGGAATGGGGAAGCCCTAAAATTTTTGAAGTGCAACAGGGGCGCATCACTCCGCTGACTTCGGACTTAGACCGTTTTTCAGGCTGGTGGTACGCCGTTGCTGCCGACGATGTGGACGGCGACGGCGACCAGGACCTCATACTCGGAAATCGGGGGGATAATTTCCATTTTACCGGAACAACAGAAAAGCCGTCCAAATTGTGGGTAATGGATTTCGATAAAAATGGTACTGTTGAAAAAATTATCACGCGCACCATCGGCGGACGCGATATGCCTGCCATATTAAAAAAAGAACTGACTACACAGTTGCCTGCCCTGAAAAAGTCGGTGTTGCGCCATACAGAATATGCCAAAAAGAGCATCCAGGATTTATTTCCGGCGGATATTTTGGGGCAGGCTGCCCAATATACGGGCAATTATTTCCTGTCGGCAGTAGCACTGAATCAGGGAAAGGGAAAATTTGACCTGGTGCCATTGCCTATGGAAGCGCAATTTTCGTGCATACGAGCCATTGCGTGTTTAGACCTGAATAAGGATGGCCGCCGCGATCTGGTAGTGGCGGGCAATGATGCGGGATTCACTCCGCAATTTTCCAAATTGGATGCCGGCTTTGGGCAGGTACTGCTCAACGTGGGGCATGGCACTTACAAATATATTGATTCTTGGGAATCCGGCCTGCTTTTGAAGGGCGAAGTACGCACCATAAAGACAATATTATGGAAAGGCAAAGAGACGGTATTGATCGGTCGGAACAATGCTGCTCCCCGGCTGTACGGGTTGCTGTGAGTACAACACTGGCCGGTCTTCGACGGGTTTTTCATATTTGAATATTCTTATATGGTATAAAGAGAAAAAAAAGGTGATTTTGTCTCATTTTCAAAAAAAAATAGGAAAATTTAAAAAAAACTTAAAGAAGTATTTGGATATTTGCAAAAGAATCTTCTACCTTCGCGCTTGATTTTTTGGTAATCTGAGATTGCAATTGTGCATACACGCCCGTAAGCATTCCCTATTTAATCTTTGCAGTCTTGTAGCGTTTTGCAATATTCCGTATCTGATATGCCTCATGCCTGGCATCTGAAACCTTAAACGTTCACCTTGTGGTGGATTATCAAAACACTTTTTTTTAACTCAATTTCATTTTAGTATGAAGGTTTTGCACACTTTAATCAGGTGCGGCTTCCTTGCAGTGGTGATGCTGCTTGCAAGTAATGCTGTGTCTGCACAAAATCGCATGGTGCGCGGTACAGTCACCGATGCGGAAACCGGCGAAGCGCTGATCGGCGCTACCGTTACAGTAGTGGGTACCACCCGTGGTGCTGTCACAGACATTGATGGCAATTACGGTGTGGAGATACCCACCGGAAGTACCCAATTGCGCATTGCCTATACGGGCTATGCAGAGCAGATGGTGGACCTCACTGCTTCCAACGTCGTGAATGTGGCCCTGAAACCGGGTACAGTTCTGGACGAGGTCGTGGTGATCGGCTATGGGTCTGTGAAAAAGTCGGATGCCACGGGGGCTGTAGGAAACATCACGGAAAAGGACTTTAACAGAGGGGTTATCGCCGCACCTGAACAATTAATGCAGGGGCGCGTCGCTGGTGTCCAGATCACCAGTTCAAATGGTGAGCCAGGTGGTGCCATGAATGTACGTATTCGTGGTACATCCTCTGTCAGAGGTGGGAATAATCCGCTCTTCGTTGTTGACGGTGTTCCGTTGAGTGGAAACGAAACCAGTGCCGGTGGCGCAGATGCAGGCTTTGGTACCAGCCAGGCCAGAAATCCGCTCAATTTCCTCAACCCGGCAGACATAGCCAGCATTGACGTATTGAAAGATGCTTCTGCAACCGCTATTTATGGTTCCCGGGGTGCCAATGGTGTAGTTTTGATTACCACTAAAAAAGGCGCTCAGGGAAAAGGTACACTGAATTACGATTATTCTCTGGGTATCAGTAAAATTGCCCGTAAGTACGACCTGTTAAACGGATCGGATTTCATTTCGGCTTATGCCAAGTTTCAGGGTCAGGATGCTGCAAATGCACTCAATCTTGGATCGAACACGGATTGGCAGGATGCCATTACCCGTACAGGTTTTACCCACAACCACAATCTTTCCTTTGGAGGAAGTGGCAATGGGGGAGACTATATTTTTACGGTAGGCTACTTAGATCAGGAAGGGATTATCAAAGAGAGTGGCTTGAAAAAGTACACTGCGCGCTTTAACGGTAGCAAAAAGTTCATCAACGACCGTTTGCAATTGGGTACCCAAATAACGGTTGCGAAAACACACGATGACAATGTACCCATTTCTAATAATGCCGGTTTTCAGGGCGATCTGATCGGGGCTGCATTGAAGGCCAATCCAACTGCCCCCATACGCGATGGGAATGGCAATTTAGTGCAGAATAAAGAAAACCAGGATGATCCTAACCCTGTGGCCATGCTTGAGCTGTCCAAAGACTTTACAAATACATTGCGTGCACTGGGTAATATCTCGGCCAGTATTAAATTATTGGATGGGTTATCATTTAAAACCATTGTTGGCTTTGACGAATCTCTGTCAGGCAGGAAAACTGCTTATTCCCGTGATTTGTATGTAAATACCATAGCCAATAAGGATGGCAATTTTGGCCGTCTTTTTCTGAACGATGTTGAAAGTAGCAACAACCTGTGGGAAAATTACTTTACATACGACAAAGGCTTTGGATCTGCTAATTTGAATGCAGTCTTAGGGTATTCGTATCAAAGTTTTCAATACGGCACACGCGGTATTGAAATGACGAACTTTAGAACTTCCGATCTTGATTTGATGATCAATAACTTTGCTTCTGCCGACTTAAAGAAAGGCACAAGTGCAATAGGTCGCAATTCTTCAGATACCAAAGATGAATTGCAGTCCTATTTTGGTCGTGTAAACTTGAGCCTGAAGGAAAAATATCTGTTTACGGCCACCTTACGTGCAGACGGCTCGACGCGCTTTGGTGGAGATAATAAGTATGGATATTTCCCGTCTTTTGCTTTTAAATGGCGCGCTTTGCAGGAAGGATTTCTTCCTGATGCGTTTTCCGAGTTTAGTGTACGCCTGGGTTATGGTGTAACGGGCAACCAGGAGATACCCTACAACTTATACCAGCGCCGTCAGCGTTATAACGACTGGGACATTAACGATAATGGTACCAGCATTGATGGAGGCGGGATTGGATTTGTTTCTTTCAACAATAGTAACCTGAAATGGGAAACTACCCGCCAGTTGAATGCCGGTATTGACTACGCGTTCCTTGATGGCCGCATAGCAGGTTCGCTGGATTTTTATAAGAAAAATACTGCTGACCTGTTACTTCAGGTGGAAAGTGCACAACCTGCTCCCCAGCCTTTCGTGTGGAAAAATTTGGACGCAGACGTTCAAAACGCAGGTGTTGAATTGTCTTTAAACTGGACTGCCGTAAATAAATCCAACCTGCGTTGGAATGTACTTACGAATTTTGCTTATAACAAGAATAAGGTCAAAAGTTTCAACAGTGTGATTAACACGGGAGTGATTAATGGACAGGGGCTTAGCGGTGCTTTTGCCCAACGTATTGCGGAAGGACAGCCTCTTTTTGCTTTCTTCCTGCGCGACTTTGCAGGCTATGATTCGGAAGGCATCTCCACTTATAAAGATGGTGACTTTCAACAATTCGTAGGTAGTCCATTGCCCACTGTCAATGTAGGCTTTACCAATTCTGTCTCTTTAGGAAATTTGGATGTCAGCCTCTTTTTAAACGGGCAGTTTGGCAACAGCATTTATAACAACACCGCCAATGCCTATTTTACAGCAGGGTCTCTTGCCAACGGTCGTAACACCACCGCAGATGTACCTGGTAACGGTGAATCCAACTTGAACGCACCCGATGTATCTACTCGTTTTATGGAAGACGGCTCATTTGTGCGCGTTCAGGATTTGACTATTGGTTATCGTTTCAAACCGAATAATAAAAACATATCCGGCTTGCGTGTATTTGCCACAGGTCAAAATCTGGCGCTGTTCACAAACTATTCCGGTTTAGATCCGGAGGTGAATATTAATAAGGCCATAAATGGCGTACCATCTTTCGGTATTGACTATACGTCTTATCCGCGTGCACGTACTATTGTAGTAGGTGCCAGCGTTAACTTCTAACAACTTCAATTCATTGTTCACATGAAAAAACATATAAAAGCGTTTTCTCTGGCTGCTTTGGCAACCGGTCTGCTGTACGCTTCCTGTACAGACCTTGAGAATAAGGCTACTGATTCCGTTGTATTGGAAACTGCAGGCGGTGGGTTTGTTGCGGGAGATCCAACGGCCCTGTTGGAGTCTGCCTATAAAGACCTGAGTATCTTCACGGATCAGGCTAACATTTACTCCCTGTATGATCATACCTCCGATGAGATGATTCCGCCCACTCGCGGCACAGACTGGGGAGACAACGGAGTTTGGCGCAGTTTGCATCAGCATACGTGGGAATCTACGCACGCCTATGTCAGGGATGCATGGAATAGTATGCACTCTCGTGCATATAAGTGCAACGAACTGCTGGCTTCTAACCCTTCGCCTGCTCAGGCTGCAGAAGGAAAATTTCTGCGCGCCTACTACATGTATCATGCGATGGACTTGTTTGGTCAGGTACCCGTCCGCCAAGTGACAGAAGGAGTCAATGTAGATCCGAGAGTATTAAGCCGTTCCGAAGCTTTTGATTTTATAGTGAAGGATCTGACGGAGGCGCTTCCGCAGCTCCCTAAAACTGGTCCCGGACCCAACAATCCGAAAGCTTCCAAAGCAGCAGCAAACGCTTTATTGGCCCGTCTTTACCTGAACAAAGCCGTCTATAAGGCCGCTAATGCTGCCGGCCCTTATACTTTCGACAAAGCCGACATGGACAAGGTGATTGAATACGCCGATGCTGTAAAAGCAGACGGCTATGATTTGGAGTCGGAATACTTTAAAATCTTCAGCAAAAATGCAGCATCCGAGGTAATCTTTACGAGCGCAGAGGGAAGCCCGCAAAACCGCTGGTATATGACCCTGCACTACAACAACAACCCCAGCGGCTGGAATGGTTTTGCCACTTTGGCAGATTTTTATGCCAAATTTGAAGACGGCGACCAGCGTAAAGGGAAAGCGGCTACTCCGAATGGCACTCCGTTTTCAGGTCTTGGGCGTGGCTTCCTGCTCGGGCAGCAATACAATGACAAAGGAGAAATCATCATCAATGGACGTAACAAAAAGCCCCTTGCTTTCACATCTGATGTACCCCTCTCCGGTGCCTCTTCCGAGAAGGGCATCCGCGTTATCAAGTACCACCCCTCCGATGCAGGCCAGTACATTCTGTTGAGATATGCCGACGTATATCTGATGAAGGCGGAGGCCCTGCTTCGCAAAGGCGATAATGCCGGCGCGTTGGCTTTGGTAAATGCGCTGCGGACAGCACGCAGTGCCAAGCCGCTGGCCTCCATCAATGAGGCTGGCATGCTCGATGAGCGTGGCCGCGAACTCTACTGGGAAGGCATTCGCCGCGTGGATCAGGTGCGCTTTGGCACCTTCGCCGGTACATGGTCGTTCAAAACCGTCACCGATCCTTCGCGTGTATTGTTCCCGATTCCGCAACAGGCCCTGGACTCCAATCCGAACCTGCGTCAGAATCCGGGCTACTAATTTGTACGTCCGTTTCCTTTGGGTGCAAGCCTGAAGCAAATATGTGTTATTGATAACCTGACGGGCTGTTCATGTAAGTGAACAGCCCGTTTTTTAGTGTGCTTCTTCTGGTAAAGTGATTCGAGCGGTAACTATCATATACATCGCACAGTACGATATTCAGGCTGGCGAGGAGGAGTAAGCCTCACCCCGCACTCTTTCCTCTATCTCCCCCAACGTAGCCCTGCGCAACACCTTCCCATCCCTGAAAACAGGTTGCAGCATTCCGCCGTTGGCCTGTTCCCAGGTACAGCCATCGGACAAAACCAAGCGGCCGTTCTCCCGATCTACGCGGAGCAGGCCCCTGGCGCTTCGTTTGCCGCCATTATCTGTTTTGGGGTCTTTAAAAATGGCCCTGCCCACGCCCTCCACTTCTCCATAAGTGGCCTTGACTGCAAAACCAAAAGTGTCGCGGGTCACATATTGATAGGTATAGGAACCAATCCCAAAGACGATATTGCCCGAAGCAAAGCCTTTGGCAATTAAGCCCTCGCAAATGGCCCGGCAGCGTTCTAAGGTGATGCTGTCGCCATAAATGAGGCCGATATGCGGGTCGAGCAGCCGATGACCGGTAGCAGTGGTACTGCCCCCGAACACTTCCCAGAGACACTCCACAGCCCCCTTGTATTGGGGCGTATCCACCGGGGCATGGGGGTCGCCACAGATGATTTGCACCGGATCGCCGGAATCGGGCCGAATTACCACTTTGCCTTCCCGTTTTATAATCACGGACTTCAGGGCAGGCAAAAAGCAGGTAAGTACCTGCCAGAAATCCCAGGTGTCGGACACAATAGACACGATGCCCTGTGGGTAAATTTCGGTAATCAGGCGGCGAAAAGTACCCAATTCGTCTTCTAAGGTACCCATACACATCACCGAGTGTTCGGTAGCCGGCACACTCCCGCCCACCAATGCGGCGCTGGCATCTGCCCCGTAGTAGTGTTCCAGAAAATCAATGGCCGGTATGGTATCCGTACCTTTGAAAAAAAGCAGGTGGGCCGCTCCACTGAGCATGGCCGATTCAATGCCGCTCATACCGCGAAAACTGAAATCGTGGCCCTGCCACGCCACAAAGTCGGGATCGGTGCCGGTTTTCCGGGCGTAGGTGTCCAGCATATTGCGGTATTGGAGGGCAATGGTGGCGCTGGTACACGGATGCCACAGGCAGGCAGAAAGCAGGGTTTCCAGAAAATTGGTCAGCCAGAAAAAATCCGGCAGGGTATTGTGGATGGTGAACATGGGGACTTTCAGGGGTACCCGCGTACCCTCCGGCAGCGCCCTGATTTCTAAGGGCAGGTAGCCCAAATCGTGCAACGCCTCTATGTGGGTGTAGGTAATGGCACCCGGGCCGAGATATGCCTCAATGCGGCGCTTGTAGCGCGCCACCACTTGTTCTCTGGGCTGCGAAAAGAACTGTTGGTTAAATTCTTCGATCAGGTAGCGCTGTATGGCGTACTGAAGGCCAAAAAAAACCACTTCTTCCACTCCGCTCATGCGGCTGGTGCGCGGGGTCATGTTGGAATAGACCAAAGTGGTGCCTTCGGGATACTGGCGGCGGTGATCCACTTTGTAGCCGTCGGTCAAATGAATGGGAGACATCATGTGAATTAATGTGTTAATTTGCTAATGTGTTAATTTGCTAATGTGTTAATTTGCTAATGTGTTAATTTGCTAATATGTTAATTTGCTAATGTGTTAATTTGCTAATGTGTTAATTTGCTAATGTGTTAATTTGCTAATGTGTTAATTTGCTAATGTGTTAATTTTGAGGTAGCTACATTAAAAGTAACACGAATTTCAGCAATTTCTTATTTGAATGAACAGATGTGATGTTTGTCAGGATGATAGATGTTTTTGAAGGGAGAAGGTGCTTGGCCCCCCGATAAATCAGGGGGTTACAGGATGACAGATGTGCCAAATAAGAAATTGCTGCACGAATTTAGCGATCCCCGCTTCGGAAAAAGCCGCTATGTATTATTCACCTGAGTGTCATGCTGAACGGAGTGAAGCATCTGCCGGGGCGTAAAAAACGGGAGTTTAAGCCTGATCGGATTCTTCCTCCTGCGTCGTCAGAATGACACTTTTTAGAATTTTAACATATAATACCTCAAAGCGAGAATTGCTGACACGAATTAATTTCGAACTTGTTTGTGAACGGAGTTGTTGTGTGAATGGGGATAGTCAGGCAGAGGCCAGATCGAAAACCGTCAGGGAAGGGTGGGAGGGACCGTTGTAAAAGGAATTGGTGCAAAACACGTGATCGAAGTGTTCCAAAAGCGGATCGAGGCCCTTGCTGAAAATGCCATGACTGACGCACAGGCGCAGGCGGCCTGCGTTTTTGGCGCGCAAGGCCCGGGCCAGTTGGATAAAGGTGCCGCCCCCGTCGCAAATGTCGTCCACAATCAGGCAATCGGCCCCTTGCTGGTCTTCGCTGAACACCATCGGGGCGGAAAGTTGACCTGTTTTTACATCGCGGGATTTGGTGCATTGCACCACCTTCGCCAGGCCCAATCGGTCAGCCAACTTGCCGATTTTCCGGGCCGCACCTGCGTCGGGAGAGATCAGGGTATGGGAAGACGCATCGGGTAGTTGACGCAATACAAAGGAGACAAAGTCGAAGTTATCCACAGACTGACAGCGATCTAAAAGGGCCGGTGCAACATCCGAGTGGGGATCGAATACGGTGACGCAGTCAAAACCGGCGGCATTGAGTAACTGTGCATAGACTTTTGCACTCAAAGGTTCTCCCGTTGTCATGGCCCGGTCCTGTCTGGCTGCAGGAAAGTAGGGCATGAATAACCGGATCTGTGAACAGCCCATGCGCCGCAGCGCATCGTTGGCCAGCAACACTAAAATAAAATCGGCTGCTGTACGGGCCTGTACAGTAATGGTCACGGGCTGCTGCGGATTTTCGAGCGGGGACAACCGAATATGGGGTTCTCCCCCACTGAATACAAAACTTTCGCAGGCAATGGCCGGGGTAAATTGAAGGCCGGATGATAAATTTAGAAATTTCATTTTGAGTAAATTTTACACAAAATTGCAGCAGTTCAAATGAGATTTCCAAATTTTTTTGAGTAAATTTTACACAAATTATTTTTAATAATACATAACTATTTGATTTCAAATAAAATACCTTCTTTTTTTAATTCTGAATATTTTTCAATATCGAACTTATAACGGGTGCCGGGCCGGCCTTTGCCGGAGGTGTGCTGTATGTCGTATTCCTGCAAAATGCCGAAGCTGAGGAATTTTTTGCGGAAGTTAGAGCGTTCCACCTGCCGACCCAATATGGTTTCATACAGCTTCTGCAAATCGGAAAACAGGAAGGCAGATGGCAGGAGATTGAGACCGATGGGTTCGTAGCTCAATTTGCCGCGCAGTCGTTGCAGCGCCATTTGTACAATGTCGGAGTGGTCAAAAGCAAGGTCGGGCAGATGCTGCACTGCAAACCAGCGCGCTTCATCCGCATCGGTGCTGGCCACGAGGGCAAACTGCTCCGGATTGACAAGGACAAAATAGGCTACCGTCACCACCCGTTCACGCGGATCGCGTTTCGGAGCGCCAAAGGTGTACAGCTGCTCGGAATAATTGATGCGGACTCCGGTTTCTTCTTCCAATTCGCGTGCTACGGCAGCTTCCAGCGATTCGCCGGGCAGTACAAAGCCCCCCGGCAAGGCCCATTGTCCTTTGTAGGGATCAATTTTGCGCTTCACCAACAGGAGGTACAACTTTTGGTTGCTGTATCCAAAAACGACGGCATCAACAGTCAGCTTCATCTGTTTTGTGTGTCTATTATTTGCCTGCCTCCGGGAAAACCTTGTGAGGGGCAGTGCGTTAGGAATGCAAATTTAAGCGTTTATTTTCGTCTGTTGTTCCACTCCCCAAAAAAACCTTACTTTTTTCGGCACACCTGTAACGATTTTGTTGCCTTATTTTCTGTTCCTGTGCATCAGCTTCCTCGTGTAAGCAGAGCCAAAGTCCTGATCGGCAACTACTCCGACCCCCTGCCGCCAACGAACAACTGCGGCCCTGCGAAGCGGTGGTTTTGGCGCTTTGACTCGGCGTGTTTGGGCTATTCGCTTAAAATTTGTTCCTTAAAGCCTGCAATCTGCTCCATATTCCCCAAAATTACGATGTGCTGTTCAGGGTGGAGTACCGTTTGGGGCAGGGGGTTGAGTTCGTACTGGCCGTCCGGCTGCCGGATGGCAATGATGGAGACGCGGGCATGGCGGAAAAGCCCGCAGCTTTCGAGGGTTTTGCCCTTGAGGCGGTGGAAAAATTCGCGCAGGTGCAACTCCTCAAATACCACATTGCCCGGCCCCATGTTGGACAGCAGATTGAAAAACTCGACCAGATCGGGCTTGTCCACCAAGGTGGCCATATAAAAACCGCCAATGCGTTCCGGCATAACGGTGTGGTCGGCTCCGGCGCGGCGCAGTTTGGCTTCGTCGGCTGCTGTGTGGGCGCGGCAAATAATCCGAAGCACAGGATTCATCTGCCGGGCGGACATGGTAATGTATAGGTTGTCGGCATCGCTGGGCAGAGTTACCACCAATGCCGCTGCATGTTCGATGCCGGCTTCTTTCAGAATATCATCTTCTGTGGCATCGCCCTCAATGCTGAGGTAGCCATATTCACGGGTGAGGGCTGCTTTGCCCTCATGGTTTTCAATGATCACAAAGCGGGCATTTTGTTTGACCAATTCTGCCACTACTTCCATGGCGTGGCGACCATACCCGCAGACAATGGTGTGTCCTTTTAACTGTTGAATGGCCTGTTGCATCCTGAAATCGCGTAAAATTTTTGTAAAACCACCTTCGGCAAAAATACCGGTAATGGTAGAAATGGAGTAGGCAAACAAACCAATATTGAACAAAATGAGCAGGGAGGTAAACAAGCGCCCCTCCCCGCTCAGCGGATGTATTTCTCCAAAACCCACCGTTGCCAGCGTGATGACCGACATATAGTAGGCATCGAGCCACGGATAATTCTCAATCAGCACATACCCGATGGTACCTACCGTTATGCCAAAAATCATCAGGAAAACGGCCCAACGCAAACGGCGTACAACGGTGAAAATTCTCTCTGCATAATGCCGATTGCCCGTTTCCGAGTGGGGAAACCAAAAAAACAACAGCAGAAAGGTGAGAAAGGTGCCTCGAATCACAGGTGCAGCCGAAAGATGTCAGGGGGGTGAAAGAATAACAGCCTTACAGCCCGAAGAGCGATTTGCCCGGGTAGGAGGCTGCTTCACCCAATTCCTCTTCGATGCGCAGTAACTGATTGTACTTGGCCACCCGGTCGGAGCGCGACGCCGAACCCGTCTTGATCTGTCCGGTGTTGAGCGCCACAGCCAGATCGGCGATGGTGGTGTCTTCGGTCTCCCCGCTGCGGTGACTGATGACCGAGGTGTAGGCATTGCGCGTGGCCAAATTCACCGAGTCAATGGTTTCGGTCAGCGAACCGATCTGATTGACTTTGATAAGGATGGAGTTGGCAATTTTCTCGCTGATGCCGCGCTGTAAGCGCTCTACGTTGGTAACAAACAGGTCGTCGCCCACCAGCTGAATGCGGTGTCCTAAGGTTTCGGTCATCAATTTCCACCCTGACCAGTCGTCTTCGGCGCAGCCGTCCTCGATGCTTTGAATGGGGTATTTGTTGCACCATTCTTTCCAGTAGTTCACCATATCGGAGGGGCTGAGGCGTTCGCCGGAAGATTTTTTGAACACGTATTCATTCTTTTCTGCGTCGAAAAATTCGGAAGAGGCGGCATCCAACGCAATCACAATGTCTTCCAAAGGCCGGAAACCAGCGGCTTCAATGGCGGTCATCACCATTTGAATGGCTTCTTCGTTGTCTTTGATGCCGGGCGCGAAACCGCCTTCATCGCCCACGTTGGTGGCGTAGCCTTTGCTTTTAAGTACTTTTTTGAGGTGGTGAAACACCTGAATGCCCATGCGCAGCCCTTCGCTGAAGGTGTCGGCTCCCACGGGCATAATCATAAATTCCTGAAAATCAATGCCGTTGTCGGCGTGTGCGCCCCCGTTCAGGATGTTCATCATCGGCACAGGCAGCACGTGGGCATTCACCCCGCCGAGGTAGCGGTAGAGGGGTTGGCCCATTTCTTCGGCAGCGGCTTTGGAGGCGGCTAAGGACACCGCCAAAATGGCATTGGCTCCCACTTTGCTCTTGTTGCGCGTGCCGTCCAATTGCAGCATGGTGCGGTCTATGCGTATCTGATCGCTTACTTCCATGCCCACCAGCTCCGGGCGCAGGATGTTGAATACGTTTTTGACGGCTTTGCGCACGCCTTTGCCCATATAACGGTCTTTTTCGTCGTCGCGCAGTTCCACCGCTTCGTGTACACCTGTGCTGGCCCCGCTGGGCACGGCGGCCCGGCCCATGAATCCGGTCTCGGTCCATACTTCTACTTCTACGGTCGGATTGCCCCGGCTGTCTATGATCTCACGGGCCATGATCTCTTTAATTGCACTCATTTTTCTGATGTTTATTTTGTGAACGGAATAAATTGTAACAAAATCCGGTTACATTGGTTTGAGCGCTGCAAAGATAGGGCAAAGATGCGGGGAGGGAAGGGTGTGGGGGGAAATATTTTATGGAATCAGGCATAAAAAAGCCGGACGCATACTTCACCCCATTCTCCCCTTTCGCACACACCCGTGGTCGGGACGGATCGTTGATGGAGAAAGACAATAAAATACATGGAGCATCCTGCCATGTACCTTTATATACAACGGGAAATCTGCCAGAAAAAATCTGCCCTGTGCGTCACACCCCGCTCCCCGCTTTTTGCAGCGTAAACCCAAAAGTGGACCCCTGGCCCTCGTTGCTTCGCACATTGATGGTTTGTTTATGGGCCTCGATGATGTGTTTTACGATGGAAAGACCCAGTCCGGTGCCGCCGGCATCGCGCGAGCGGCTTTTATCCACGCGGTAAAAGCGGTCAAATACATATTTCAGGTGGTCTTCGGGAATGCCGATGCCATTGTCGCTCACCTCCACCAATACGTAGGATTCCATGTCGTAAAAACTGACTTTGACCAAACCGCCGTTTCTGCCGTATTTGATGGAATTGTGGATTAAATTGATGATGACCTGGCGGATGCTGTCCTTGTCGGCGCGCACCTGATAATGCTGACTGGCTCCTTCCTTGAATTGCAGGCGGATACTGCGCTCTTCTGCGCGGCGTTCCATTTCTTCAAACACTTCCGTGACCAGGTCGTACACATCGAAGTCGCTCAGTTCGAGAATCATCTGCCCGGCTTCCAGTTTATTGATGGTTTCTAAGTCTTCGACAATGGACTGCAGGCGGTCGGCGTTGCGGGCCGCTTTTTGCAGAAACTTGATGTTTACGGCGGGGTCGTTGATGGCCCCGTCCAACAGGGTATGGATAAAGCCCTGTACATTAAAGATGGGGGTTTTGAGTTCGTGCGACACGTCGCCGATGAAGCGCCGCCGATAGGAAGCCAGGCGCTCTAATTCTTCCTCATCTTTTTCGTAGGTGTCGGCCCACTCGCTGACCTCTTTTTCCACCTCGCCGAGGATATTGATTCCCATATCTATCTTGTCGGACTTGAAATCGGAGGGCATTTTATGGCGGTGAATGATTTTATACACCAATTTGATGCGCCGAAAAATGAAGTACCGCAGCAGATAGTAATTCAGCAGAAAAACAACCCCAAAAATGAGCAGTACCGACAACGCCAGTTCCATCCACACAAATTGCAAAATGCCCGCCGCCATGAGCAGCAGGGAAATGCCGGTGACGCATACGGCGGAAAGAATGGCAATAAAGAAAGAAAGTTGGCGGGGTGTCTGGTTCTTAAACATCAGAACTCGAATTTGTAACCAATGCCTTTCATGGTTTTAATATAGTCTTCTCCGAGGTTTTCGCGCAATTTGCGAATGTGCACGTCAATGGTGCGATTGCCCACAATGACCTCGTTGCCCCAAATTTTTTCAAAAATCTCCTCGCGGGTAAAGACCCGTCCGGGGCGGCCCGCCAGCAGCCACAGGATTTGAAATTCCTTGCGCGGCAATTCCACAGTTGTACCGCCCTTAAAAGCCAGGAATTTTTGCTTGTCTATCACCAAATCGCCAAATCGCAGCTGTTCCTCCTGGAGGTCGGCAGCAATCAGGCTGCGGCGCAGCAGGGCATTGATGCGGCTGGTGAGGATGCGCGGGCGCACAGGCTTGGTGATGTAATCGTCGCCGCCGGCATCAAGGGCCGTGATTTGGGTAAAATCTTCATCGCGGGCCGTCAGAAAGGCGATGGGTACTTCCTTAAATTCTTTCTTGAGCCGCAACATCCGGCAGGTTTCCACGCCGTCCAATTCCGGCATCATAATATCTAAGAGAATCAGGTGGGGACGTTCCTGTTGGGCAACGGTCAGGGCCATGCGGCCATCGGAAGCCGTGACCACCGTGTAGCCTTCTTTTTGTAAATTGTAGCGCAGGAAATCCAAAATGTCCGGCTCGTCGTCCACAATCAGAATTTTTTTGCCTTTGGTCGTTTCGTTCATGCCTCTGCCGGCCATTAGAAGCCGCATTGCCGCAAAGGTAAAACACCCTGCGCAGACGACGGGCAGCTCCTGTGTGAAATAATTGTAAAGTTTAGTCAAAAAGGCTCAGCTGGCCATTGTGGTTGTAGAGGTCAATCAGCCGTGCATAGCGGAGTTTGTGCTTGCTGGTGCTGCGCAGGGCAATGAGTTTTGCCAGATCGAGCGTCAGGTAAAAATCTTCCATTGGCTCGCCGGGACGCGCCCGCCTGGCAAAGTCGCGGTAGATTTGCGGACGACGCATGCCGTCGGGCATTTCATAAATGTCGCGGATCCATTTGCGTACTGCGGAACCGTATTGGCGCACCGGGAGGTCCAGTGCGGCGTGTAAATTGGAGGCAGTAACGACTTTTGTACCCTGCCTGCTTTGCAAAACTTCGAGTTCCTTCATATAACCCAAGCGTTTTGTGAGGTGTGCTGTTGTCTAATTTCGGCACAAAGATAAACTAATTGTTTTGAATTGTCAAATATTTTGACACATTTTTTTATTTTTTTTTGAATTATTTTTATAAAATATTGAAAATCAATAACTTGATATAAAAAAAATTTGAAACAAATTTTTGAAAAAATAAAAATCCTATGTAGTATTTGCCAGAATGACAGATGTGTTAAGGGGTGATTTTCAAGCCGCCTCTTTCAAAAACTGGTTGCCGAATGGAGGATGTAACTGGCGGTTTTGCCTGTCTTGTACGTTTTATCATTGCTACCAACGTGCGACCTCGCCGAGGTCATATATAGGTGATGTGTCTTTAAACAGACACATCTGGCATCCTGACAAGCATCACATCCTGTCCCCCCTGATTCATCGGGAGGCCAAGCGCCAACACTGACTACATCTATCATCCTGTAACCCCCTGATT
>WBZP01000160.1_pt1 | contig 97292 bp, 69 predicted proteins | sample 5204301 | NCBI WGS metagenome assembly WBZP01 (sample SAMN12412401, study PRJNA552823) | activated sludge metagenome | isolation source: activated sludge from nitrification reactor of wastewater treatment plant... | place: USA: Pennsylvania | collected 2017 | reverse complement strand
GCTCGGCTGGCGCTTTCTCAAGCGGCTACTGGTCAATAACCGAGAGCTGCGCGTGACTCTCTGCCCTGATTCTCTGCTCGACCTCTGGCCAGGTAACTAACACAAACTGTCCGGTAGCTAAATCGAGGATCGAGGATCGGCGGACGCAACCTGTGCGGTGGTTGTGCGTATTGAAGAGAGCGGGGCCGGTGGCGCGCAGCTGCCGGCCCCGTCTTTGCGATATCTGATAGAATGGCGCAGATACGCCCGCATCTTGCTGCCCGGGCGCATGTCGCTCCCTATGGAAGGGGCCAACGATGGCCGAAGAGTCACACCTGCCCATATCACGGCCCAAGCTGCCGCGCGGCTTCGCCCTTTTGACGATGCTCTTTGTGGCGCTGCTGCTGCTGGCGCCGCTGCCCGCCGCGGCGCAAGAGACGCCGACGCCCGCGCCCGCCCCCACGCCCACTGCCGGCGCCGCCGGCGCATCGGGCAGCGCGACCCTGCAAGCGTGCAGCGAAGTGGACGAGAGCACGCTGCTCGATGAGCTAAACCGCGTCACGCAGGGCGTCTTTGCCGGCGCGCTGGCCGGCATCGACATCCCGGCGATCGTGGACGACCAGTGGGGCGAGATGGGGCTGGACGCGCTGGTGCGCAGCGAGGTCGACCGCGCCGCCGCCCGCGTGCAGAACGAGACCGACTGGTGGACGATGGCGCAGTCCAACTGGTCGGGCCAGATGGCGCGCGAGTTGACGGAGAAGGTCGCCGTCGCCACCTTCAACGGCGAGGCCTTTCGCAGCGCAATGGACGACCTTTCGGCCGCCGTTGCCGCCGATGTGGCCAACCAGATCGGCGCCTACTCTGCCGAATCGGTCTCGGCGGCGCTCTACTGTCTGCAGACCTTCATCCGCGCCAACTACTCGGGCGCGCTGCTCGAGGCCTTCGAGGACGAGGTGCAGCTGGCCACTGCCGAGGCCGGCATCAATCCCGACGACCTTTCGCCCAGCCTGCTGCAGGTGATCGACCAGCACAAGATCGCGCTGGGCGGCATCGGCGTCATCATCGCCGCCCAGATCAGCCGGCGGCTGGTGGTGGCCGTGGCCAAGCGCATCTCCACGCGCGTGGCGGGCGGCATTGCCGGGCGCGTGCTTGGCCGCGTGGGTACCACGGTAATCCCGCTGGTGGGATGGCTGGTGGGCGCAGGCATGATCGCCTACGACATCTACGACAGCCTGGATGGCGCGCTGCCGCAGATTACGCAGGCAGTGCAGGACGAAGAAACAATGGCCGGCATCCGCGCCGAGATTGCGGCGGCGATCGAGCCCGAACTGGCCAACGAACTGCCCACCGTGGCGCGCGAGCTGGCCAACGACCTCTACAGCCAGTGGCTCGCCGTCAAGCGCGACCTGCGCGTGTTGCTCGAGCTGGCCGGCGCCAACGCCGAGTTCGCCGCGCTGTTGGCCAAGACCGAAACACCCGAAGCGCTGGCGCAGCTGGTGGCGGTGACCTCGCCGCTGCTCAACGCCGCCGGGCGCGATGCGGTGCTTGCCGCCGCCGCCGACGGTTCGCTTGAGCGCGCCATGAGCATGGGCGTGGACCTGGGCCCAATCGTCGCCCACAGCGGCTCGCTGCAGACGGCGCTGGCCTGGGCCGATCTGGCGGGCGCCGACCTCGATGAGGCCGTGCGCCTCGAGCTCTACAAGTTCGCCACGCCCGAGTCGCTCGACAGGGCGCTGGTGCAGCAGCTGGTCGCGCTCGAAGAGCCCGCCGCCGTTGCCGCACTCGCCGCACTCCCTTCCGACACGTTGCGCACGCTGCTCGACCTCTCGAGCGTCTCGCTGCGCCAACTGACTTCCACGCTCTCGCCCGAGCAGCTCGCCTCGCTGGCGCAGACGCTCGACGGCATGCAGCCCGCCGACCGCAACGTCTTCGTCAGCCGCCTGGTGGGCGATGCCTCTCTGCTCGACCAGGTGCAGCAGAGCGGCCTGCTCGAGAGCGGCGCGCTGCCCGCCGGCGCCAGCCTCGATACGGCGCTCACCTTTCTGGCCGGCCCTAGCGACTTCTTCGGCATCTTCAACGACACGGTGGCCGTAGTGAGCGGGGCGCCAACCTGGGGCATGTTCCGCATGAAGTATGGCTGGGCGGTCACGCTGCTGACGATGGCTGTGCTGCTGCTCCTGGTGCTGCTGGTGCTGCGTCTGCTGTGGGGAGGAATCGAATGGCTGCTGCGCCCGCTGCGCTCGATGTCGCCGCGCCGATGAACGAGCGCCCGATTCTGTTGCTGACGGTGGAGACGCTGCCCGGCGAGCCAGTCGAGCTGGGCGGGCTGATTACGGTGGTGGCCGTACACGCCGCCAACGTGGTGCGCGACATCCGCGAGAACATTCGCAACCTGGTGGGCGGGCGCATGATCCACTACGAAAACTTGATCCAGGGGGCCGTCGACGCCGCCATGCAGGACATGCAGACGGTGGCGCGCAGCAAGGGCTATGACGGCGTGCTGGGCATCCGCATCAGCCACCCCACCGTGGTCGACGGTGGGGTGGAGGTGATCATCTATGGCAATGGTTTCCACTTTCGCGAGCGGCCGGTTACCGAGTAACAGCGATTCGGGGTAAGAAGCCGGCTCGAGACGGCGCGCCGTCTCGAGCTCGCCCAGTGCATGATTGGCAGGCGCCGGCGCTTGCGTGATGGCCGGCTGCCACGTGCTTGAGTTGAATGCTGTGAGGAATTGCCGTTGAAGAAGCCCTTCTGGTGGGCGCCGCTCCACCTCTTGCTGATCGTTGCGCTGCTGCTGCCGCAAGTGGCGCGGGCGCAGTCGCCCGTCGCCACGCCGGTTGCCGGCGCGCCGGCGGTGGGCGCGAGCTACACCGTGGGCAGTTGCGCCGCGATCGAATCTGACCAGTTGCGCGCCGAGATTGAAGCAGCGGCGACCGCCGCCATGAGCTCGGCCGAAGCGGTGGACATCGACGCGCTGGTGGGCCGGCTGTGGGCCGAGCTGGCGGTGGATGATGCCATCGACCGCGCCGTGGCCGACGCGTCGGCGCGCGTTGCGGCCGACGAGAGCTACTGGAGCCGGCTGCTCTCCGGCTGGTCGGCCCAGCGCGCCGAAGAGTTCGCCGAGCGAGTGGCCGCCGATGCCTTTACCTCGGAGACCTTCAACGGCAAGATTGACGAGCTATCGCTGGCGATTGGCGGCGAGATCGCGCGCGCCGTCAACGCACGTCTGGCCGGCGCGGCGTCGGCTGCCTTCCTCTGCCTGCGCGACTATGTGGGGCAGGCCTACACCGAGACGCTCTTCGCCGTCTTCGAAGATTCGGTGCTGCAGAGCGTGACTGAAGCAAACGTCAATGTCGACGCCGGCCAGTTGGGCATCAACGCGCTGGACACGCACGCCATGGGGCTGGTTGGCGCCGGGCTGGTGGTCGCCGTGGAGGTGGGGCGGCGCGTCAGTGTGAAGCTGAGCGAGAAGGTGGCGCAGCGCGTGGCAGGCAAGGTGGTGGGCCGCGTGGCCGGGCGCGCCGGCGCCTCGATTGTGCCCGCCATCGGCTGGATTGTGGGCGTGGGTCTGATCGTCTACGACCTGGTAGAGGGCGGACAGGGCGCGCTGCCCCAGATCGAGCAGGCGCTGACCAGCGTCGAGGTCAAGGATCGCATCCGCGCCGACGTAGTCGACGCGGTGCGCGTCGGCATTCCCGAAGAGACCTCAATCGCCGCGCTCGAGACGGCGGTGACGATGATCGAGCGCTGGGATGCCTTCTGCACGGACTACGCCGACGTCTGCGCGCTGGCGCAGGAAGATCCCTCGTTCGCACACCTGCTGAACGACGCCGCCGTGCAGGATGTCGCGCGGCTCGAGAGCTACGTCGACCTCTTCCTGGCCGAGTTCGGGCGCGAGCGGCTCGAGAACGCCATCGCCACCGGCGCGCTGGACCAACTGCTGGCCCTGCCGCAGGTCTCGCAGCAGATCCTGCGTGAAACCGGTTCGGTCGAATCGACGCTGGCGTGGGCGGCGCTGGCCGGCGATGCGCGCCTGCACGATGTGGCGGCGCTTGGCATCCACACGCTGGTGGCGCCATCGCAGCTCGACGCCGCCACGCTCGAGAAGCTGACGACCACCGCCGACGCCGGGCTGGTGCAGCGGCTGCTTTCGCTGGATGCGGTGACGATGCGCGCACTGCTTGCGCTGCCGCCGGCGCTGGTGCGCACGCTGGTCTACTCGTTCTCGCCCGATGAGGTTGTGGCGTTTGTGCGCGTGCAGCAACTGCCGGCGATTACCGCCACGCCGCCCGCGCTGCTGGCGCAGGCCGTGATCAGCGGGCTGGTGACGCTGGAGGAGCTGGCGACCACGCCCACACCCGCCCCCGGCGAGGATGCGCTTGTCGTCGCCCAGGCGACGCCGGCGCCGCCCACTGCCGCTGGCAATCCGGCGCCTGCAGGCACGAGCGCACCCGCGGCCGGGGAGGTGACGGGCGGCGCCGCAGTAGAGGCAAATGCTGCTCCTGCCGGCAACAGCTGGACGGTGGCGCTGTTGAGTGGGCTGGTGCTGCTGCTGACGGTGGCCGTCGCCCTGCTCTTCTTCCGCCGCCGCCCGCCGGCCTGAACGAGATCAACAGCTGGTGGTCGCCGGCCGCCGCCCCCTTTGCTGCGCATTTGTGCAGCAGGGCACAAGTTTTGCCGACGTTTGCCTGCTCCCTGGGCGCATGCTATACTAACGGCTCCCACGCAGCATGGCTCCCTTCAATGTGGAAGGTATCTGTCGTCGTCGCCGACGGCCTGTGTTCTGGACAACCATCCTTGTTCAACATAGAGGAGATCCACGTTGGAGACGAGCGAGCAACCTTCCCAGCCGGACTGTCCACGCGCCGACTGTTCGCCTGCTGAACAGTCGGAGGCGCCGCAACGGACGCCTGCTGTCAGGGCACGGGCCGGCGCCGATGGCCTGACGCCGCCCGAGTTTGATCTCCCCGCCGCCGCCGGTCTCTACAATCCCCGCTTCGAGCACGATGCCTGTGGCATCGGCTTTGTCGCGCACGTCGAAGGGCGCAAGAGCCATCGCGTCGTCGAAATGGCGCTCGAAGCGCTGGGTAAGCACGCCCACCGCGGCGCCGTGGCCGACGACCGCAAGACGGGCGACGGCGCCGGCATCCTGACCCAGTTGCCCTACGCCTTCTTCAAGCGCGAGCTGCAGCGCTTCGGCCTCGATGCGCCGGAAGCGTCTGACATGGCCGTGGGCCAGCTTTACCTCTTCCGCCAGGACGCCGACGACCGGGCCCGTGCGCGCGAGATCATCCGCGAGGTCTGCGCCGAGCTCAATCTCGAGGTGCTCACCTTCCGCTCGGTGCCGGTGATCGAGGAGGCGCTGGGCCGCCGCGCCGCCGCCAGCCGCCCGTGGATGGAGCAGGTGATCGTCAAGCGCACGCCCGAAGCGTGCGAGGCGGGCGACGAGTTCGAGCGTGTGCTCTACCTGGCGCGCAAGAGCATCATCAACCGCGCGCGCGAGGCCGGCGTGCAGCGCCTCTACATTGCCAGCTTCAGCGCCCGCACCATCGTCTACAAGGGGCTGGTGCAGGCGACGGCGCTCGTCCACTTTTACCCCGACCTGAGCGACAGCGACTTCACCAGCGCGCTCGCCGTCTTCCACCAGCGCTACTCCACCAACACCTTCCCCACCTGGGAACGTGCGCAGCCCTTCCGCATGATCTGCCACAACGGCGAGATCAACACGCTGCAGGGCAACGAGAACTGGATGCGCGCGCGTGAGGCCGACCTTGCCCACCCGGTTTGGGGCGAGAACGTTTCGCGCCTGCGCCCGATCATCGCCAGCGAGAGCAGCGACAGCGGCAAGTTCGACAACCAGCTCGAACTGCTGGTGCGCAGCGGCCGCGACATTCGCCATGCCATGATGATGATGGTGCCCGAGGCGTGGGAACGCATGCCCGAAGGTGAGGTCAGCCCGTCACGGCGCGCCTTCTACCAGTACCACAGCGCGCTGATCGAGCCGTGGGACGGCCCCGCCGCCCTTACCTGGACCGACGGCCGCATCGTCGGCACCATTCTCGATCGCAACGGCCTGCGCCCGGCGCGCTACGTCGTGCTCGACAACGGCATCGTCATCCAGTCGAGCGAGGCGGGCGCGGTGAGCTACGACGAGTCGCGTGTCATCCGCAAGGGCAAGCTGGGGCCGGGGCAGATCTTCTGCGTCGACACCACGCGCGGCGCGGTGATGGACGATTACGAGGTGACGCACGCCTTTGCCACCCGCAAGCCCTACGACCGCTGGGTGCAGGAGAATCTGCTGCACCTGGATGATGTGGTGGCTCGCAGCCGCCCCGCCGATGGCCACGCCGCAAGCCCGGCGGCGCAGAACGGGCAGGCAGCGCAGAACGGCCAGAACGGTCACGCGCCGGCCGTTGGCCTGGTGCAGAAACAGACCGCATTCGGCTACTCGAGCGAGGAGATCGTGGTGGTGCTGCGCCCCATGGTGGTCATCGGCATGGAGCCGGTGGGCAGCATGGGCGACGACGCGCCGCCCGCCGTGCTCTCTACGCTGCCCCGCTCGCTCTTTGGCTACTTCAAGCAGCGCTTTGCCGAGGTGACGAACCCGCCCATCGACCCGCTGCGCGAGGAGATGGTGATGAGCACGCGCGTGCTGCTGGGGCAGCGCGCCAACCTGCTCAGCGAGACGCCCGAGGCGACGCGCCTGATCGAGCTCAAGTCGCCGCTGCTCAAGCCGGCGCAGATGGCGGCGCTGCGCAGCATGAGTGAGCCTGAGTTCCGCAGCGCGACGGTAGACGCGATCTGGCAAGTTCCGGCCGGCGGGTTGGAGGAGGCCGGTGGGGCACTGCGTGCCGCCGTCGAGCTGCTCTGCCGCAAGGCAGAAGAGGCGGTGCGCGCTGGCGCGCGCCTGCTCATCGTCAGCGACCGCGCCGCCGACGCCCACTCGCTGCCGGTCCCGTCGCTACTGGCCGTGGGCGCCATCCACCACCACCTGATCCGCAACGGCCTGCGCATGGCCGCCAGCCTGATCTGCGAGAGCGGCGAACCGCGCGAGGTGCATCACTTTGCAGCGCTGATTGGGTATGGCGCCAACGCCGTCTGCCCGTGGCTGGTCTTCGAGGCCATCGACGAGATGGTGACTGAGGGGCGCCACACCGCCGGCATGACCGGCGCACAGGCGACGGGCAACTTTGCCAAGGCGGTGGACAAGGGCCTGCTCAAGATCATGAGCAAGATGGGCATCGCCACCATCGACGCTTACTGCGGCGCGCAGACCTTCGAGGCGTTGGGCGTTGGCCCCGAGCTGCTTGACACCGCCTTTGTGGATACGCCGAGTCTGGTGGGCGGCGTGGGCTTCCAGTCGGTGGCCGAGGATGTGCTGGCGTGGCACCGCAAGGCCTTTGCCGACGGCGCCGCCGCGCGCACGATCAAGCTCGAAACCTGGGGGCTCTACAAACCGCGCCGCGGCGGCGAAGTGCACGAGTGGAGCCCACAGGTGGTGCAGGCGATCCACGCCGTGGCCAAGGCGCCCTCGCGCGGCGAAGGGCAGCTCAAGCACCGCGAGTACGCCGCGCTGGTCAACAGCATGCGCCTGGCGCCGCGCCACCTGCTCGACTTTTCTGCGGTGCGCCCGGCGATCCCGGTGGAGCAGGTGGAATCGGTGACGAACATTCTGCGCCGCTTCTCCACCGCCGCCATGAGCCACGGCGCGCTGAGCAGCGAGGCGCACGAGACGCTGGCCGTGGCCATGAACCGCCTGGGCGGCAAGAGCAATTCGGGCGAGGGTGGCGAGGCGAAGGATCGCTACTTTACCGAGCGCGCCAGCAACATCAAGCAGGTGGCGTCGGGCCGCTTCGGCGTCACCCCCGCCTATCTGATGAGCGCCGAAGAGCTGCAGATCAAGATGGCGCAGGGCTCCAAGCCGGGCGAGGGCGGTCAGCTGCCCGGCCACAAGGTAACGGCCGAGATCGCCGTGCTGCGCCACAGCACGCCCGGCGTCGCCCTCATCAGCCCGCCGCCCCACCACGACATCTACAGCATCGAAGACCTGGCGCAGCTGATCTACGACCTCAAGACGATCAACCCGACCGCGCGCGTCAGCGTCAAGCTGGTGGCGCAGGTCGGTGTGGGCACCATTGCCGCCGGCGTGGCCAAGGGCTTCGCCGACATCATCCACATCAGCGGCGCCAACGGCGGCACGGGCGCGAGCCCGCTCAGCAGCATCAAGAATGCCGGCTTGCCCTGGGAGATCGGCCTTTCGGAGACCCACCAGGTGCTGCTTGCCAACGGCCTGCGCACACGCGTCACGCTGCGCACCGATGGCGGCATTGCCACTGGCCGCGATGTGGTGATTGCCGCCATGCTCGGCGCCGACGAATACTCGTTCGGCACCAGCGTGCTGATCGCCGAAGGCTGCACCATGGCACGCGTCTGCCACAAGAACACCTGCCCGGTGGGCGTGGCCACGCAGGACCCCGAGCTGCGCAAGAAGTTCATCGGCACGCCCGAGATGGTGATGAACGTGCTGATCGCGATCGCCGAAGAAGTGCGCGAGCTGCTCGCCTCGCTGGGCTACCGCAGCTTGGACGAGGTGGTGGGCCATCCCGAGCTGCTGCAGCAGACAGTGACCGGGCGCGACGCCGGTTTCCTCGACCTGTCGCCGCTGCTGGGCGTGCCCGACACCGGCAGCGCGCGCCGCAACGTGCTGCCCACCAACGAACTGCCCGAAGAGACGACGATCGGCGACCGCATCACCGAGCAGGTGCTTGCCAACCTGCGCGCCAACCCAGATGCGCCGGTGCGCCTGGCCCATAAGATCGACAACACACAGCGCACCATCGGCTCGCGCCTTTCGGGCCAGCTCGCGCTGCGCTACGGCGACGAGGGGCTGCCCGAGGGCAAGATTCAGGTTACCTTCACCGGTTCGGCCGGGCAGTCGTTCGGCGCCTTTGGCATCAACGGGCTGCACCTGCACCTGGTGGGCGAGGCGCAGGACTACGTGGGCAAGGGGCTCAGCGGCGGCGAGGTGGTGGTGCGCCCCAGCGAGGACGCCCGCTTTGTACCCCATCAGAATGTGATCATCGGCAACACGGTCTTGTATGGCGCTACGGGCGGCCGCTTGCACGCCGCGGGCATCGCCGGCGAGCGCTTTGCCGTGCGCAACAGCGGCGCCGTCGCCGTGGTGGAAGGGGCGGGCGATCACTGCTGCGAATACATGACGGGTGGTACAGTGGTGGTGCTGGGCGAAACCGGCCGCAACTTCGGCGCCGGCATGAGCGGCGGCGAGGCCTACATCTACGACATCGGCGAGAACTTCGAGCGCCGCTTCAACCCCGAGCTGATCGCCGTGCGCCGCCTGCGCGGGGCCAGCGACGACGGGCGCCTCAAGCAGCTGGTGCGCGACCATCTGGAGAAGACCGGCTCGCTGCGGGCCAAGGCGCTGCTGGAGGACTGGGAGCGCCAGCGCCCGCTCTTCTGGCACGTGGCGCCGCGCGAGAACATCGTCGCCATCGAATCGGCGACGGAAGGCTCCACCCAAGCCGACGCCGAAGAGGAGAAGGTGAAGGGGTAGAAGCAGGGTACGCGTGCGGATTGAGTCAGTTCGTTGGATCCCGGCGATTGTCGACAAACTCGCTGCCAAACATGATGTTACGATAGAAGAGGTAGAGTCGGTGCTGTTCGCCCGGCCCCATGTTCGCTTTGTCGAACGTGGCGACGTTGCAGGTGAGGATGTCTATTCAGCAATGGGACTGACTCACCCCGGCAATCGCTATCTGGTCGTCTTCTACGTTGCCAAGGAAGATCGCTCGGCCCTGGTGATTAGCGCGCGGACGATGTCTGCGTCGGAGCGAAAAGCATATGAGCGTAGATAACGTCGCACGCAGTTCCATCTCGCAGGCCACCTCCTACGAGGAGATGGGTGAGTTCTGGGATACGCATGACCTGGCCGACTACTGGGACCAGACCGAAGAGGTCGAAGTCGAGTTTAGGCTGCCACGGCGCCATCGCATCTCCATTGCCAGTGAGGTCTACTCGCGGCTGGCAGACGAGTCGCGGCGGCAGGGTGTACATCCCGAAACGCTGGTCAACTTGTGGATCAACGAGCGCCTGACCGCTGCAACACCCGTAACCGTAGATGCTGCCGGCACAAGCGCACCCCAAGCCAAGGCCGAAGCAGCGACCGCCGCAGAGGAGAAGGGGTAGCGCGCCACCCGTGTATTCCCGTAATCAAGGCTTGCACGACGCAAGCCGGCGAATCCTATACGACGTCTGGAGTTGAAGAATGCCCAAAACCCTCTTTGAAAAAGTATGGGATGCACACGTGGTGGCGCAGGACGAAGGCGCGCCCGCCGTGCTCTACATCGACGCGCACCTGGTGCACGAGGTCACCTCGCCCCAGGCATTCTCCATGTTGCGCGAGCGCGGCCTGCCCGTGCGCCGCCCCGAGCGCACCTTCGCCACCATGGACCACGCAATCCCCACCCGCAACACCGAGATCGCGCTCTGGCCGCTCGACGCCGCCACCCAGGTGCGCACCCTGCGCCAGAACTGCGCCGACTTCGGTGTTACCCTGTGGGACATTGCCGGCGACGTGCAGGGCATCGTGCACGTGGTAGGCCCCGAAATGGGCGTCACCCAGCCCGGCATGACGATTGTCTGCGGCGACAGCCACACCAGCACCCACGGCGCGTTCGGTGCGCTGGCCTTCGGCATCGGCACCAGCGAGGTGGGCCACGTGCTGGCCACCCAGTGCCTGCTGCAGAAGAAGCCCAAGACCTTCGCCATCAACGTCGAGGGCGAGCTGGGCGCGGGTGTGACGGCCAAGGACATCATCCTCGCCATCATCGCCAAGAATGGCGCCGCCGGCGGTACGGGCTACGTCTTCGAGTACCGGGGCAGCGCGATCCGCAGCCTCTCGATGGCGAACCGCATGACGATCTGCAACATGAGCATCGAAGGGGGCGCCCGCGCCGGCATGATCGCGCCGGACGAGAGCACCTTCGCCTGGGTCAAGGGGCGCCCCTACGCCCCCGCCGGCGCAGAGTTCGACAAGGCCGTGGACTACTGGCGCACGCTCAAGAGCGACGACGACGCCACCTTCGACCGCGAGCTCTTCCTCGACGCCAACGCACTGCAGCCCATGGTCACCTACGGCACAAATCCGGGGCAGGGCGTGCCCGTCACCGGCTGCATCCCCACGCTCGACGAGCTGCCCGACGCGGCAGAGCGGCGCAGCCTGATCAGCGCACTCGACTACATGGGGCTCAAGGCCGGGCAGCCGATGGCCGGCCAGCCGATCGACATTGTCTTTATCGGCTCGTGCACTAACGGCCGCATCGACGACCTGCGCGAGGCGGCGGCGCTGGTGAAGGGCAAGCGCGTGGCCGATTCGGTGATGGCGCTGGTGGTGCCGGGCAGCAAGGCCGTGAAGGCGATGGCCGAGGCCGAAGGGCTGGACCGCATCTTCAGTGAGGCCGGCTTTGAGTGGCGCGGCGCCGGTTGCTCGATGTGCCTGGCCATGAACGACGACAAGGCCGGCGCCGGCAAATACGTAGCCAGCACCAGCAACCGCAACTTCCAGGGCCGGCAGGGGCCGGGCGCACGCAGCTTGCTGATGTCGCCGATTATGGCCGCCGCGGCAGCTGTGAATGGGCGCGTGGTGGACGTGCGGGAGATGCTTTAGGGAGATCGAGAAGCGAGAAGCGAGAGAACTGCCGATCGAGGATCGAGGGTGCGGGGCAGTGAACAGAGTGAGCATACAACGGTAGGAGAGGCTGATGGAGCCCTTTGCTGTATTGACGACGACGGCGCTGCCGCTGCGCATTGAAAACGCCGACACCGACCAGATTATTCCCGCCCGCTACCTGACGGCGGTGACCAAGGAGGGTATGGGCGACGGCCTCTTCTCGGCGTGGCGCTACCTGGCCGACGGCTCGCCCAACCCCGACTTTGCCCTCAACGCGCCCGAATACACTGGCGCGCAGATCCTGATCGCCGGGCGCAACTTCGGCAGCGGTTCGAGCCGCGAGCACGCCGTCTGGGCGCTTACCGAGTATGGCTTCAAGTGCGTGATTGCGCCCGTGGTGGCCGACATCTTCTACAACAACTCGCTCAAGAACGGGCTGCTGCCCATCGCCCTGCCCGAGGAGACCGTGGCTACCCTTTGGGACCTGGTGGAGGAGGATCCAACGACGATCATCACCGTCAGCCTGCCCGAGCAGACGGTGCGCCTGCCCGACGGCCAGAGCTTCCGCTTCGAGATCGACCCCTTTCGCAAGCACTGCCTGCTGCACGGCGTCGACGACCTGGGCTATATCCTCTCCAAGCAAGAGGAAGTGGCCGCCTACGAGGCACAGCCCCGCTGGTAGGCACAGCCCCGCTGGTAGACGCAGCCCGCACACATCCGAAAAGACGAAACCGCCGCCGTCGAGCACAGGGCTCGACGGCGGCGGTCTTTGTGCTGGGCGTGCTGCCGTGTGCGGCTACTTGCGGATCAGGGGCAGGAAGAGCGAGCGCAGGTCGCTCATCTGCAGCTGCAGGCGCGCCTCGTGCACCGGCTCGCCGCCGGGGCCCAGCAGTTCGGCGCGCACGCCTACGGGGCTGATGTAGCCGGGCTGCTTGACGAAGGTGGTGCTGAACTGGCCCTGGGCGTTGGTCACACCCTGCACCACCTCGGCCGTGCCCAGCTTGCCCGCCTGGCCGTCGCCTTCGACGCCGATGCGCACCGCGGCGCCGGCCACTGGGTCGCCCCATTCGTCGCGCACGGTGGCAATCAGCGTGGCGCTGGTGGCGCCGGCCAGGGTGGGCGGTGAGGCGGCCAGCTCCACCTGGTTGGCGATCGGCGCGCGCACGTGGACGATTGCCGTGTCCTGCAGCGCCCCGGTTGCAGCGGTAATCGTGTAGTCGCCGGGTGCGGTGGGCGCACGGAAGGTGGTTGTGACGCGCCCATCCAGCGTGGCGAGCGCGGTGGCCGCCAGCGTGCCGCCGTTCGCCGCCAGTGTCACCGGCGTGCCGTCGGCCACGGGCGAGCCGTCGACGTCGCGCACGTCGACGCGGATCGGCATCGTGTCGGCGCCGTTGGGGCGCAGGTATTGGCCGAGCGGAATCTCGTCGATCACGATGCTTGCCGCCGGCTTGAAGTACTGCACGGCGATCTCCAGGCTGTCGGCCAGCGAATCGTCGTACTGCTCCTGCATGCTCATGCCGACGACGGCCTGCGCGCCGCTGCGTGTAGCCATCGCGGCGTCGCCCGCCGCAGCGCTCACCGAGCTCCAGTCGGGGTAGAGGGTGATTGTGCGCACCACGCTCTGCCCGGCGTTCAGGCAGGGGTAGCCCTCGCCGATCTCCCACTCCACATTCCAGCCGGGCGGCAGCTCGAAGGTGGGCGTGTAGCAGCGCAGGCGTGGGTCGTGGCTTTCGATGCGCACGGCCACAGTGAAGGGCGAGCCGTCGTTGGGCACGGCGCCCGGCGTCACCAGCGAGATTTCGAAGGGCTGCAGGCTGATCGGCGCCGGGTCCATGCGCATGAAGCTCTGGCCGCCCAGTGCACCCTGCACCCAGAGCCAGGCCACGCCCCGCCCCGGCGGCGCAAAGTTGAGCAGACCGAACTGGCCGTCGCCCGCCTGGCCGTCGCCCTGCAGGCCGTTATCGTAGAGCGTAAAGGGCGCGCCCATGCGGCTGCCGTCTGGCCGCTGCAGCCACGCCTGCACCGTGTTGCCGTCTGTCGCGCTGCCCAGCCGCACCAGCAGCTTGTTGGCCTTGAAGCTGGGCGCCTGGCGGTCGTAGAAGCCCTCCACCTCCAGATCGCTCTCGGCCATGCCGGTGAAGGAGTAGGTGGCCTGCCCGGCGCTGCCGGCGTCGACCACGGCGGTCCACGCGCCCACGCGGCCGTTCACGCGCACCTGCACAAACTGCACGCTGCGGTCGCCCGCGCTGTTGTCCATGGTCAGGCAGAGCACGTTGGCTGCGTCGCCGCACGAGATGGTGTTGCCTTGCGGGTCGCGCACAACCAGCGGCTCGAAGTTGCCGCTGAAGCCCGTCTGCAGGAAGGCAACGCTCGTCATCAGCGCGTCGACGGTGACGGTGTGCGTCTTGGTTGGCTGCGGCGGCGCGGGCGTAAAGACATAGCCCGTGCCCAGCGCGGCGCCGGCGATGTCGTTGCGGCTCACCACCAGCTCATCGGGTGTGCTGCCCAGCAGCGAGTACTCCTGGCGCAGGCCGATTTCGGCAGTGGCCGCTTCGCCGTTCAGCGCCTGGTACTGGTACTGAATCTCGCCGGTCTGCAGGTTCAGCCAAACCTGGAAGGCGCGGCAGGGCGTGCTGCCCCCGCCCAGGTTCGCCTCGCCCTGGAAGGTGATCACATACCACTCGTTGATGCCCACGCTGGCGGTGTAGGCGCGTGCCTGTAGGCCATAGTTGCTGCCGCCGTAGCACTCGGCGCTCACCGCGTCGGGGGTGACGAGCGCGTCTGTGCCGGCCGGCCGCGCGCCCTCATCCACGAGCGCGGCCGCCTCTGCCTGCTCGGCGCCGGCGATGATCGCAGCCGGCGGCACGGGGATGAATGCCCATTCGAGGTTGCCCTTGAGCGGGTTGAGGAAGCCGCGCGGCAGGATGTTGCAGACCGTGTCGCCCGCCACACAGGGGCGCAGGCGGATGTAGCCGTCCTCATAGATGCGCGCCGTGCTGCGCGCGCCGCCGTAGAAGCTGAAGGGCGCGGGCAGCGTCACATCCACCGGCGCGCCCAGATTGCCGGCAAAGGTCATCAGGTCGATGGGCAGCCACTGGTAGTCGGGCGGGTCCATGCGGTCCCAGCGGTAGGTGAAGGAGTCGCTCACATAGTCGCTCCAGCGGCCGGCGCCGGCGGTGTGGCTGAGCTGGGCGCGCAGCACGTCGCCGGTGTTCGCCAGCTGGTTCTGGTTGACGTAGAGGAACTGGCCGCCGCTGCCCAGCGCCGTGAGCAGGTAGGGCACAATGCCGCTGGGTTGCGTGGAGTTGGCGGCAGTGCCCAAGTAGCTCTTGAGCGTTTCGGAGACGGCGGGCTGGGGCGTGGGCGCGCTGCCGCAGCCAGCCAGCAACACAACCGAGCCGCGCACGCCGCGATCGTTGAGCGTGCGCTTGACGGTGTTTGCCGTGGGCGAGGTGACGCCGTCGCCGTCGGTGTAGAGCCACGCCTGGCCGCCCAGCATGCCCTGCGCCGCCTGATGCAGCGCGCTGAGGCCGTAGACCGGGCAGCCTGGGTCGGCGGCGGCGCTGGGGTTGAGGGCGTTGATGCCGGTGGCGGCGTCGCCGGCGGTGAAGTAGTCCTTGAAGAAGGGCTGGATCGCCGTCGTGCTGTTGTTGAAGGTAAAGAGCTTGAACTGGGCGCCTACGGGGCTTTGGGCCACGTCGTTGGCCTGCTCGAGCAGCACGGTCTTGACGCCGGCGAACTTGGGGCCGGCCATGCTTGCCGAGTTGTCGACGACGAAGGTGAGCCGCTTCCACCACTGGTAGTCTTCGGCGCCGGAGGGAGCAGCGGCGACGGCAGCCGGGTCAACGCCCTGCGCGCCACTCTGCGCGGCGGCCACGGCGCTGCCTGTGGTCGGTTCGAGCGGGTTGGCGGCGCGGCCGATGTTCTTGGTGATCGCCTCGGCCGTGGCGCCGTCGGTTGGCAAGCTGAGCGCGCGCCACGACGTGAGGAAGACCCACGAGGTGCAGGTGTCGTCGAAGACGTCGCCGTTGGACTCGAAGGTCGGGTCGGTGTAGACGCGCTGGATCATGGGGTGGCCGTGGGCCACACGGTCGAAGGGGGCACCGGCGGGGCCGCCGCCCATGGTGCGGCCGTCCTGCGCGCCGTCGTTCAGGTCCCAGAGCATAGCGGCCACGGCCAGCTCGTTTCTGTCGCTGAGCAGGGCGGCGCCGCGAGTGGAGTCGTAGGTTTCGAAGTTGACGTTGATGTTGATGTTGCCGGCGCCGTTCACGTCCAGGTAGGAGCTGGCGGCAGAGTAGCCGCGCGCCTGGCGCACGGCGCTCTGGAAGTAGTCGGGGTAGCCCTCTCCCCAAGCCAGCTCGGCGCTCACCAATGTATCGACGTTGTGCGGCCCGCCGTCGTTGTCGTCGCAGCCGTAGAAGTCGTCGGCCATGTGGCCCCACTCGTGCATGATCACGCTGTCGTCCCACTGGTCGGGGTCGGACGCGGCGTCGGCGATCGTCATCTCGCCCCAGTCGTTCGAGTAGTAGGAGATGGTGTCGTTATAGCCGGGCTCCCAATGCACCTCGGCCGGCTCGTCGAAGATCGCGTCATCGCCAGTGGCGCCGCCGCTCTGATTCCAGAAGCTCCAGGCCTGGTAGACGGCGTCGGCGATGTTGAAGATCGCGCTCTGGTTCTCGTCGAGTGGGAAGTCGATGCGGTGCGTGCCGCCGTCACTTTCGACGATCTCGCTGTCGATCTCGTAGGTCTCGTCGATCCACGAACTGTCCTCGACTTCGACCACGGAGCGTTCGCCCGACTTGAGCTCGGCGCGCAGCCGCACGTAGAGCTCGAGGTCGTCATCGAAGACGCCGTCGTCGTCGCAGAAGGCGAAGGAGAAGTTGCCGAGCGCGTCGGTGGTGCGCGAGCCGTACTCGTCGTCGAAGAAGGTGTCCTCCTCGCGCATGAAGACGACGGCGTTGGCCACGGCCACGCGCGTGGCCGCTTGCAGACCGCCGACGTCGGGGCGGCGCTCCGTGCGCGTCACCGTACCGTTGATCAGGAAGCAGGGGTCGTCGGGCTCGGCAACCAGCGCCGGCGTTGCGCCCGTATCGGGAGCGCCGTCCGGTGCAATGCCATCGGTCGGCAGGATGGGCGCAACGTCGGGGGAATACTCGACCACGATCGCGGGGAAGCGTACGCTCTCGGGGTGAACGGCCGTCAGGTCGCGGGTGCTCACCACTGCGCCCGTCGTGCGCACGTCGAAGAAGAGCACCCCCAGCGCCGCATAGGTTTCGGCCTCGGAAGGGCGGATCGCGGCCTGTGCCATCACGCGGTAGATGCCCTCGGCAGGGAAGCGCACCTCGCGCGCCGAGACAACCGGCGCGCCGCCTGCCACCAACTCTTCTGCCGGGCCGCCCAGCAGCTCGCCGCCGTCGGGCAGCAACCAACTGACGGTGACGCCGGCAGCCTGCGCCCCGGCGTCGGCGCTGAGCCGCAGCGCGACGACGCCGCCCGGGCCGACTGCACCCTGCGCCGCCAGTTCCACGCGCACGGGATTGCCGTCCTGCGCTTCGACGTCAACAATCGGCCCGGCCGTGACCTCGGTGGGCGCCTGACGCGGGGCCGGGGCGGGCGCGGCCGCCAGCACCGGCTGGGCAGGCAGCAGCGCGGCGAGGATCAGCGCCGGCGCGGCCCAGGCCACGGCGCGCCGCAGCCGGCGCATGAGGGAGGGACGATTGCGTCTTTGCTGCGCAAATCGAGACATAAGGAGAGTATCCTTTGCGGGCGCGCGGCGCCGCAGGGGTAAGGGGGGGATGCGGTAGGGTGGTGAGGAGTTCGGCAATTCTATGCGCGGTGGCCGGCGTGCGCAATACGGCTTCCGGGCGCCCCCCAGTCGCCCGGCCGCAGGTGGTTTCAGGATAGGGCGGGCGGGCAGTGCGCGCCTGCCACAATCTGCGCGTTCTCTGCCAACCTTGCGCGCCGGCGCCCGCCATGCGAGCCGCGCCGCCGTGCGTGGGGCGCCGCTCTGCTGCAAAGCGCTTGGCTCATGGCGGCGGCGCGGCTATAATGGGGGTAGATTGTGGGCGCCGGGCCGCTGTTGCCCTCTGCTGCGCTCGGCGCATCTTCAGTTCGAGCCAACTTCATCGGGGCGCGACGTCGCGCACCAACGGGCGCAGCCGCTGCGCCCGTCTCTTGTGCCCGCAAACCGGCAGCCCGCGCCGCCCTCGCTCCTGCGCTTCCCGCTATCATGTACGACGCCGAGTCACAGCCCTCCAGCGCCGACGACGCCGCGCCCACGCTCCCGCCCGCCGCCGAATCGGCCGCAGGCGGCTACGAGGTCGCGCTCGCCGTCGAAGCCGACATTCCGGGCATCCAGTTTGCCGCCGCCGAATCGTGGCGCACGGCCTACCGCGAGATCTATTCGCCCGACTACATCGAGGCCTTCATCGGCCGCGCCTACAGCGCCGAGAGTCTGCGCCGCGTGATCGGCTCCACCCAGTCGGTCTTTGTGGTGGCGCGCGAGGAGGGCAGCGTGGTGGGCTTCAGCCACGCCGGCTACGGGCCGCGCGGCGCCGAGCTCTACCGCATCTATCTGCGCCCGGCGTGGTGGGGCAGCGGCGTGGGCGACCTGCTGCTGCAGCGCACCGAGCTTTGGCTGCGCGACGAGGGCTACCCTGGCTACGGCTGCTTTGTCCATGCCGAAAACCAGGTGGGGCGCCGCTTCTATGCCAAGCACGCCTTCCGCCACCTGGCCGAGCACGACGACGGCCAGCACCAGTTTCTGTGGAAAGAGCTGTACTGAGATCGAGAAGCGAGAATCGAGAGAACTGCGATCGAGGATCGAGGGGCGAGGGGCGTGTTTCAATGGCTTTTCATGCAGTGGCAGTTCCTTGCGCCCTTCAGTTGATCTGTTCCATTGCGCCCTTGCGATAGCAGTTGTAGTTGCAGTTGTTGTTCCTTGCGATTCCTTGCGTCTTTCGCGCCCTTGCGTCAGATGTTGTCGTTTTCTCTTGCCACTGGAGAGTTGAGCGCATGAGCAGTTCTGGGGAGTTGGGCGGGGCGCTGCGCGCACGCCTGGTTGTGCTGGCCGGCGACGGCATCGGCCCCGAAGTCACCGGCGAGGCCGTCAAGGTGCTGCAGGCCGTGGCGGCGCGCTTTGGCCACACCTTCAGCTTCGACGCGCAGATGATGGGTGGCTGCGCCATCGACGCCTACGGCACCAGCCTGCCCGCCGCCACGGTTCAAGCCGCACGCGCCGCCGATGCCATTCTGCTGGGCGCAGTGGGCGGCCCCAAGTGGGACAACCCGCAGGCAGCCGACCGCCCAGAGCGCGGCCTGCTCGCGCTGCGCAAGGAGCTCAACCTCTTCGCCAACCTGCGCCCGGTAAAGGTCGCGCCCCAGCTCATCGACTCGAGCACGCTCAAAGCCGAGGTGCTGGCCGGCGTCGACCTGCTGGTGATTCGCGAGCTGACGGGCGGCGCCTACTTTGGCCCGCGCAAAGAGGCCGGCGCCGACGGCGACGAGGCCTACGACACCATGCTCTACAGCGCCGAGGAGGTGCGGCGTGTGGTGAAGCTGGCCGCCGAAGCCGCCTTGCAGCGGCGCGGCAAGCTCGCCAGCGTCGATAAGGCCAACGTGCTCGCCTCGAGCCGGCTTTGGCGACGCGTGGCCAGCGAGGTGCTGCGCGACTATCCCACGCTGCAGGTGGAGCATGTGCTGGTGGACGCGATGGCCATGCACCTGATCCGCCGCCCCGCCGCCTTCGACGTGATCGTGGCCGAGAACCTCTTCGGCGATATCCTTACCGACGAAGCGTCGATGCTGGCGGGCAGTATGGGCATGCTGCCCTCGGCCAGCGTGGGCGACACGCTGAACCAGCACGGACTGCCGCTGGGGCTCTATGAGCCGATCCACGGCAGCGCGCCCGATATCGCGGGCAAGGGCATTGCCAACCCGCTGGCAACGATCCTGAGCGTGGCCATGCTGCTGCGCTACAGCCTGGGGCTGCACGCCGAGGCCGATGCCGTCGAGGCGGCCGTCGACCGTGTGCTCAACGAGGGCGCGCGCACGGGCGACATTGCCTCGCCCGGCAGCGAAGTGGTGACGACGCAGGTGATGGGCGACCTGGTGGTGGCGCAGCTCTAGCGCAGCTCTGGCGCCCTGGCCGTTGACGGAACAGGTGGGATGGCGTGGTGGCATGGGAAGAGGTGGGCGCGCTGGGTCTGCCCTGGCAGGCGTTGGGTGCGCTCTTCGTCGTTGCGCTGCTGGTCTCGGCGTTGGGGTTCTGGCGCGTTGTCTACTTCATCAGCGTGGGCTATGCGTTTTCGATTCTGGCCATGGCGCTGGTGCTGGTCTTCGCCTTTGGCGCCCGACTTTCCGTTGCCACCTGGGTGCAGACGGCGCTGCTGGCGGCGTGGGGGCTGCGCCTGGGCTACTTTCTGGTGCAGCGCGAGCGGCAGGCGGCCGCCTATCGTGCGCAGGCGCAGGCGGTGCACAGCGCTTCGGCGCGCACGAGCCCGGCGGTGCGCGTTGCCATCTGGCTCACCGTAAGCCTGCTCTACGTGGCGATGTTTGCGCCGGCGCTCTTTGCGGCGCAGGCCAATGCCGCGGGAGAGGCGGCCGGTGCGGGCAGTGCGGCGCTCTTCCAATGGCTGGGCGTGGCGGTGATGGCGGCGGGGCTGCTGATCGAGGCGCTGGCCGACGCGCAGAAGTCCGCCGCCAAGGCCAAGGCGCCCAACCGCTTCTGCGACAGCGGCCTCTATGCCTGGGTGCGCTGCCCAAACTATCTGGGCGAGATTCTCTTCTGGCTGGGCAACTTTGTGGCCGGCGTCGGCTTCTATGCCGGCTGGGCGGCGGCGCTGCTGGCGCTCGTCGGCTTCGTCTGCCTGCTGCTGATCATGCTCGGCTCGGCCAAGCGGCTCGAGGAGACGCAGGACGGCCGCTACGGCAAGCTCGCCGACTACCAGGCCTATGTGCGTTCCACGCCCGTGCTCTTTCCGTTTGTGCCGCTCTACAGCCTGCGCGGGCTGCGCGTCTATCTGGGCTAGGGCGCGCGCCTCTTACTCTGTAGCACCCCGCGCCTCGTGCGCAAGGACTCGATTTGAGCCATCCACCGGCGCAAGCCCCCCAACCCCCCCAGCCGCCCGATGCGCAGCGCGTGGCCAGCGACGCGCAGCAGATCGCCATGCCCGGCCCCGGCCAGCAGGACCAGCTGCGCGCCACCATCCGCCTGCTGGGTAACCTGCTGGGCGAGACGATCATCGAGCAAGAGGGGCGCGAGGTCTACGAGATCGAGGAGCAGTACCGCGCCTGGGCCAAGGCCTGGCGCGGCGGCGAGGAGGATGCCCGCGACGAGATCGTGGCCGCCAGCGCCGCGCTGATCGAGCAGCCCGCGCGTATACGCGCCGTGCTCAAGGCCTTCACCACCTACTTCCAGTTGGTGAACCTGGCCGAGGAGCAGCAGCGGGTGCGCATCATCCGCGAGCGGCGGCGAGTTGCGGCCGATTCGGGTGTGCCCATGGCCGAGACGATCGCGCAGGCCGTGCAGCGTCTGCGCGACGAAGGGCTGCGCGCCGACGAGGTGCGCGCCCTGCTTGCCAACCTGCTGATCATGCCCGTGCTCACGGCGCACCCCACCGAGGCCAAGCGGCGCACAATCCTGGTCAAGCTCAACACGATTGCCGGCCAGCTCGACGAACTGGGGCGCAGCAGCCGCCTGCCCTCCGAGCGCGACGAGATCATCGAGCGCATTCGCGAGGAGATCGTCGTGCTTTGGCAGAGCGACGAGACGCGCGACCGCCGCCCCACCGTGCTCGACGAGGTACGCAACGTCCTCTATTTCTTCGAGGCGACGCTCTTCCGGCTGGTGCCGCGCATCTATCACGAGCTGCAGCGCGCGCTCGAGGAGCACTACCCTGGCGAGAGCTTCGAAATTGGCCCCGTGCTGCGCTACGGCTCGTGGGTGGGGGGCGACCGCGACGGCAACCCCAACGTCGTCGTCGACATCACCGAGGAGACGCTGCGCGAGCAGAAGGAGAGCGTGCTGCGCCACTACAATGTGCTGGTCGACGAGCTCTACAATCAGCTCAGCTCGGCCAGGACGCGCACCGGCTTCAGCCAGGAGCTGCTCGACAGCATCGCCGAGGACCTCAAGCTCGCGCCCGAAGACGAACACCCGGTGCTCGAGCGCTTCCGCATGGAGCCCTACCGGCAGAAGCTGATCCTGATCTTTCGCCGCCTGCGCGCCACGCGCTCTGAAAACGAGCGGCCGTGGAGGGCGACGGTGCGCAACCCGCGCGCCTACCACAGCGCCGACGAGCTGATGCGCGACCTGCGCCTGATCGAGCGCAGCCTGCTCGAGAACCGGGGCGAGCGGCTGGCGCACGGCCGCCTGGCCGACCTGATCCGCGCCGTGCAGGTCTTCGGCTTTCACCTGGTGACGCTGGACCTGCGCCAGCACTCCGAGCGCCACATCAGCGCCATGGCCGAGGTGCTCGAGCGCGTGAAGCTTGCCGCCGGCTATGCCGGCATGAGCGAGGCGCAGAAGGTAGCGCTGCTCAGCCGCGAGATCGCCAACCCGCGCCCGCTCACCGCCCGCCTCGAGTTCAGCGCAGAAACCAACGAGACGATCGCCCTCTTCCGCTTGATCCACCGCGCCCGCCAGGAAGCCGGCGAGCAGGTGATCCAGACCTTCATCATCAGCATGACCAAAGCCGCGAGCAACGTGCTCGAGGTGCTGCTCTTTGCGCGCGACGCCGGCCTGCTGGGCACGCTCGACGTAACGCCGCTCTTCGAGACGATTGAGGACCTGACGCAGGCGCCGCAGATCATAGCCTCGCTCTTCGCCAACGACGTCTACCGCAAGCACCTGGCCCTGCGCGGCGACTGCCAGCAGATCATGATCGGCTACAGCGACAGCAACAAGGACGGCGGCTATCTGCGCGCCAACTGGATGCTCTTCAAGGTGCAGCAGGAGCTGGCGGCGGTCTGCGAGCGCTACGGCATCCGGCTCACGCTCTTCCACGGGCGCGGCGGCTCGCTGGGGCGGGGCGGCGGCCCGGCCAACCGCGCGATTCTGGCCCAGCCGCCCGAATCGTTGCACGGGCGCATCAAGCTTACCGAGCAGGGCGAAGTGATCAGCACGCGCTACGAAAACGCCGACATCGCCCACCGCCACCTCGAGCAGATGATGAACGCCGTGCTGCTCACCAGCGGCAAGCGCCCCAGCTTTGCCGACATGCCGCGTTGGCTCGAGGTGATGGACGCGCTGAGCACGATCGCGTTCGACCGCTACCGGGCGCTGGTGGGCAACCCTGCGTTCATGCAGTTCTTCCACGATGTGACGCCGATCGACTTTATCGACCAGTTGAACATCGGCTCGCGCCCCTCGCGGCGCAAGGCCTCGGCGTCAATCTACGACCTGCGCGCGATCCCCTGGGTCTTCGCGTGGACGCAGTCGCGCATTGCGCTGCCCAGCTGGTACGGTGTGGGCGCTGCGCTGGAGGCCTGGGTGGCGCAGGCTGCCGACGCCGCACGGGGCGAGCGGTTGGAGCTGCTGCGCACGATGTACGCCAAGTGGCCCTTCTTTCGCAGCGTGCTGGACAACACGCAGTTGGGGCTGGCGCGCGCCGACATGCACATCGCCTCGCTCTACGCCGAGCTGGCCGACGAGGAGGCCCAGGCGAGCCTCTTCGCCGAGATCGCCGCCGAGTTCGCTCGCACCGAGCGTTGGGTCAAGTCGGTGGCGAACGCTGCCGACCTGCTCGAGCGCGAGGAGTGGCTGCAGCGCAGTATCCGCGTGCGCAACCCTTACGTGGACCCGCTGAACTACATCCAGGTTGCGCTGCTGCGTCGCTTCCGCAGCCTGCCCGCCGATGCCGACAGCGCCGAGGTGCGCGACCTGCGCGAGAGCATCTCGCTCTCCGTCAACGGCATCGCCGCCGGCCTGCAGAACACCGGCTGATCCCGGCCCTGCGCGCGGCGCCCCGCAAGTTCCGCCCTGGGCGCAGTGCCGCATTCTTTCAGACTCTCTCCCGCCTTCGCCCCGCACATTCGGAGGTTACGTGGCTGATCTGTTGTCGTCGGTTGATGGCTTTCTGATCGATATTGAGGGTGTGCTGGTGCGTGGCAACGAGGTGATCCCGGGCGCGCAAGAGGCCATGGCGGCCCTGCGCGCCCGCGGCATTCCCTTCCGTTTCATGACCAACACCACCATCTACTGCCGCTACACGCTGCACGACAGGCTGCGCGCGCTGGGCTTCGACGTCGAGCTGAAGGAGCTCTATACGGCGTCGTTTGTGGCCGCCGAGTACCTGCGTGCGCAGGGCGTGCAGAGCTACCTGCCCCTGCTGCTGCCCGATGCCCAGCTGGAGTTCTCGGGCCTTGAGGTGGACGAAGAGGCGCCGGAGTTTGTGGTGGTGGGCGACATGGGGGCGAGCTTCACCTTTCCTCGCCTCAACCGGGCGTTCCGGGCGGTGCTGGGCGGCGCCAAGCTGATTGCGCTGCACAAGAAGCGCTCGTGGCGCACCGAAAACGGACTCTACCTGGATGCAGGCCCCTTTGTGGTCGCGCTCGAATACGCCGCCGACACCAACGCGCTGGTGGTGGGCAAACCCTCCTCCGCCTACTTCCGCATGGTGCTCAACGACATCGGCTTGCCGGCGCACCGCGTGGCCATGATCGGCGACGATATCGAGGCCGATGTGCGCGGGGCGCAGCTGGCCGGCGCGCAAGGCTGGCTGGTGAAGAGTGGCCGCTTCCGCAAGGAGGACCTGCAGCAGGGCATCTGGCCCGACCGAGTGCTCTCTAGCGTGGAGGAACTGGCAGCCGCGCTGCGCTGAGTGCGCTCTCCGGCGGCGCGGCCCGACGGGCGCGCCGCCCTCACATGGAATGGACGAGGTCTCTCGTGAACAACCACATTGTGGCTCAACCCGCACGCGCTGCGCAGTTCGCAAGTGTTGCACAGCCCGCAGTCATCCTCTACGACACCACGCTGCGCGACGGCACGCAGGGCGAAGGTGTCTCGCTCTCGGTCGAAGACAAGCTCAAGATCGCGCGCCGGCTCGACGAGTTCGGCGTCCACTACATCGAAGGCGGCTGGCCCGGTTCGAACCCCAAGGACATGGAGTTCTTCGACCGCGCCGCGCGCGAGCTCAAGCTGGGCCACGCCCGCATCGCCGCCTTTGGCTCCACCTGCCGCGCCGACACCAACCCCGCCGACGACCCCCAAATCCAGCTGCTGGTGGCCGCCAACACGCCTGTCGTCACCCTCTTTGGCAAGACGTGGGACCTGCACGTGACCGAAGTGCTGCGCACCACGCTCGAGGAGAACCTGCGCATGGTGCGCGACTCGGTGGCGTGGCTGGTGGGCCAGGGCAAGGAGGTGGTCTACGACGCAGAGCACTTCTTCGACGGCTACCGCGCCAACCCCGAATACGCGCTCTCGACGCTGAAGGCGGCCATCGTCGGCGGCGCCGGCTCCGTCGTGCTCTGCGACACCAACGGCGGCAGCATGCCCTGGCAGATTGCCGAAGCGGTGCAGGCCGTGCGCAGCGAGGTGCTGGGCGTGGCAGGTGCGGGCGCAACGCCGCCGGCGGCCAGGGTTACCCTCGGCATCCACGCCCACAACGACAGCGAAACCGGCGTCGCCAACACGCTCGAGGCCGTGCGCCAGGGCGCAAACCACGTGCAGGGCACCATCAATGGCTATGGCGAGCGCTGCGGCAACGCCAACCTCGTCAGCGTGATCGCCGACCTGCAGCTGAAGATGGGGCTGCCCGTGGTGGACGACGAGAAGCTCTCGGCCCTCACCGATATCAGCCGCTACGTGAGCGAGCTGGCCAACCTGAACCCCGACAGCCATCAGCCCTTTGTGGGCGCCAGCGCCTTTGCGCACAAGGGCGGCACCCACGTCAACGCCGTGGTCAAGTTCGCCATGAGCTACCAGCACATCGACCCCACGCTGGTGGGCAACGAGACGCGCGTGCTGCTGAGCGAGCTGAGCGGCAAGGACAACATCGCCGTCAAGCGGCGCGAGTTCGGGCTGAAGGGCATCTCGCTCGAGCAGGAGAAGCAGGTGCTGCAGCGCATCAAGGAGCTGGAGAACGCCGGCTTTGCCTTCGAGAGCGCCGAGGCCAGCGTGGAGCTGCTGCTGCGCCGCACCCGCCCGGAGTACAAGCCGCCCTTTGCGCTGGTCGATTTTACGGCGAATGTGGAGCACCGCAGCGGGCGCGGCATGTTCTCGGAAGCCACGGTGAAGGTAAAGGTGGGCGAGCAGGTGCTGCACGAAGTGGCCGAGGGCAACGGCCCCGTCAACGCCCTCAACCGGGCGCTGCGCAAGGCGCTCTTCCACTACTACCCGCGCCTGCGCGAGGTGCACCTGACCGACTACAAGGTGCGCATCCTCGACAGCGCCAGCGGCACCGCGGCGATGACGCGCGTGCTGATCGACTTCACCGACGGCGAGCGCTCGTGGACGACGGTAGGCGCAAGCACGAACATCATCGAAGCCTCGTGGCTGGCGCTGAGCGATTCGGTCGAGTACTACATCATCACCGACACGGAAGCGCACCCGGAGCTGACAGCCGACTAAACGAGCACCCTGTAGAAGAGGAACCCATGCCGGAAACGCTTGCTGACAAGGTCGTCATCATTACGGGTGCGAGCAGCGGGATTGGCGCCGCCACGGCGCGCCTGCTCGCACCGCTCGGCGCAAAGCTGGTGCTCACCGCACGCTCCGTCGACAAGCTGCACGCACTGGCCGCCGAAGTGGGCGGCGCGCAGGTAATCCCCGGCGACGTGACGGCGGCGGCCGATGTGCAGCGCGTCGTCGACGGCGCGCTGGCGGCATTTGGCCGCATCGATGTGCTGATGGCCAACGCCGGCATCTACATTCCCGGCAACTTCCACGAAGGCGACCCCGACGCCTTCGCTACCCTGCTCGACGTTAACATCAACGGCGTACTGCGCTATGCCCACGCCGTGCTGCCCCATCTGCTGGCGCAGGGGGCGGGCGACATCCTGGTCACGAGCAGTATCTCGGGCTTTATCGACGTACACTGGGAGCCGGTCTACAGCGCGTCGAAGCACGCGATCCAGGCGTGGGTGCACGGCGTGCGCCGCCAGGTGATGGGCAAGGGCGTGCGCATCATGTCGCTAGCGCCGGGCATGGTGGCCAACGAGCTGTGGGGCATCTATGAGGCCGAGGCGGTTGCGAAACACGTACACGATCGCACGGCGCTGACGTCGGAAGATTGCGCCGACGCCGCGCTCTTCATGCTCAGTCGTCCGCGCCACGTGACGGTGCGCGATTTGGTGATGCTGCCGCAGAATCAGGACCTGTAGATCGAGAAGCGGCGGCGAGGCCGCGATCGAGAAGCGAGAAGCGAGAAGCGAGAAGCGAGAAGCGAGAAGCGAGAAGACTGCTTGCGGCGCGCCGGGGACAATAGTGGAGACTTCCCGCCTGATCTCCTTCGACTCTCCAGCCGGCGCTTGTGCTGGATTACCCTCACCAGTATTGACTGACGGAACGTCGCTCGTTCCGCCGCCATGCCCCAAAGGAGCAAAGCGTGACCACCACAACGCTCAACGGCACACTCAACAAGTACAGCAGCCAACTCACCCAGGTGCGTTCGCAGGTCGGCTCGCAGGCCATGCTCTATGGCGCCGGGCTGAGCGACGACGACATGCACAAGCCGCAGGTGGGCATCGCCTCCATGGGCTGGGAGGGCAACCCCTGCAACATGCACCTCAACGACCTGGCGCGCGAAGTCAAGGCAGGCGTGCTCGAGGCGGACATGGTGGGGCTGATCTTCCACACGATTGGGGTCAGCGACGGCATCAGTATGGGCACCGAGGGCATGAAGGCCTCGCTGCTCTCGCGCGACCTGATCGCCGACTCGATCGAGACGGTGATGCGCGCGCAGTGGTACGATGCCAACGTCAGCCTGCCCGGCTGCGACAAGAACATGCCGGGCACAATTATGGCTGCGGCGCGCCTCAACCGCCCCACGATCATCGTCTATGGCGGCACCATCCGCCCCGGCCACCTGGGCGACGCCAAGCTGGACGTCGTTTCGGCCTTCGAGGCCTACGGCAAGTGGCTGGCCAAGGAGATCAGCGAGGACGAGCTGCGCGCGATTCTGCGCAACGCCTGCCCCGGCGCCGGCGCCTGCGGCGGCATGTACACCGCCAACACCATGGCCTCGGCGATCGAGGCGTTGGGCATGAGCCTGCCCTACAGCTCGAGCTATCCGGCGACCAGCCGCGAGAAGGTGGAGGAGTGCCGCGCCGCCGGCCGCCAGGTGCTCACCCTGCTCGAACGCGACATCAAGCCGCTCGACATCATGACGCGCGAGGCCTTCGAGAACGCAATTGCAGTGGCCGTGGCGCTGGGCGGCAGCACAAACGCCGTGCTCCACACGCTGGCCTGTGCGCGCGCCGCCGGCGTGCCGCTCACAATCGATGACTTCCAGGTGGTCTCAAATCGCACGCCGCTGCTGGCCGACCTCAAACCCTCCGGCCCGTGGGTGATGGAAGACCTCTACGACGTCGGCGGCGTGCCGGGCGTGATGAAGCTGCTGCTGCGCGAGGGGCTGCTGCACGGCAACTGCCTCACCGTCACCGGCCGCACCATCGCCGAGAACCTGGCCGACCTGCCCGACCTGCATGCCGGCCAGAAGGTGGTGCGTCCCATCAGTGACCCGATCAAGCCCACTGGCCACCTGCAGATCCTCTACGGCAACCTGGCCGAGCAGGGCGCCGTGGCCAAGATTACGGGCAAGGAGGGGCTGCGCTTTACAGGGCCGGCCAAGGTCTACGATTCGGAAGAGCTGACGCTGGAGGCAATTGAAGAGGGCAAGGTGACCCACGGCGACGTGGTAGTGATCCGCTACGAGGGGCCGAAGGGTGGCCCGGGCATGCGCGAGATGCTTTCGATCACCTCGGTGATCATGGGCAAGGGGCTGGGCAAGAGCGTGGCGCTGATCACCGACGGCCGCTTCTCGGGCGGGACGCACGGCTTTGTCGTCGGCCACATTACGCCCGAAGCGCAGTTGGGCGGTGCGCTGGCGCTGGTGCAGGATGGCGACGTGATCACGATCGACGCCGAGGCAAACCGGCTGGAAGTGGCCGTGGACGCCGACGAACTGGCCCGCCGCTGCGCCGCCTGGCAGGAGCCGGCGCCCAAGTTCACCAAGGGCGTGCTCTGGAAGTACTTCAAGAGCGTCGCCACTGCCTCCGAAGGCTGCGTCACCGACGCGTAAACATCTGACGCAAGGGCGCAATTGGGCGCAAGGGAACGCAAGGAACTACCACAACAAGCTGTTGCTGTTCCTTGTCGTTCCTTGCGTTCCCTTGCGCCCAATTGCGCCCTTGCGTCAAGGCAGTTGCTGTCTCCAGGTTAGGTGACGATGGCGGAATATGAGTACCGCGGCCAGATGGCCGAGCTGTGGGACTTCTTTCGGGGCGACACCTCGGCGTGGCCCGACCGCAAGTTCTATCTTGAGCTGATTGAGCGCGAGGGGCAGCCGGTGCTCGATGTCGGCTGTGGCACTGGCCGCCTGCTGCTCGATTACCTGCAGCTCGGCATCGACATTGAGGGCGTCGACAACTCGCCTGAGATGCTGGCGCTCTGCACAGCCAAGGGTGCAGCGCTGGGGCTGGCGCCGCGGCTCCACCTGCAGCCGGTCGAGGCGCTGGAGCTGCCCCGCCGTTCCCGCGTGATCCTCGTGCCCTCCAGCTCGATCCAGCTGCTGACGGTGCCCGAAGCGGCCGATGCGACCATGCGCCGCCTGCACGCGCAGCTGCTGCCGGGCGGCGCGCTGGCGGCGTCGGTGATGGCGATCTGGCGCACGGGTAGCCCCCTGGACAGCGGCTGGCAGCTCAGCGCCGAGCGGGTGCGAGAGGGCGACGGCGCGCTGCTGCGCCGCTGGTCACGCAGCGTTTACGACCCCACCACCGAGTGCGAGAGCACCGAGGATCGCTACGTGTTGCTGGTGGAGGGCGTTGTGGTGGAGAGCGAGGCGCACAGCCGCGCACCGGCCACGCGCAACTACACACAGGCGCAGGCGCGCGCCCTCTTTGCGCGTGCCGGTTTCGACGACATCACACTCTACAGCGGCTTTACGCACGCGCCGGCGGCAGCAGAAGACTCGCTCTTCGTCGTGGTTGGGCGCAAGCACGCATAGGCTCGCAATCACGCCTCAACGCCGAGGTACAGGATGGGAGGGAGAGATGGCCCAGGTCGTGGCACCTGCCGACTTGAAGGGCGCGCTGCACGAGAGTCTGGCCGACTTTGTGCGCCGGTTCCCCGCCTACGCCGCAACCGGGGCCTTCGACCAGCTGCGCGCGACCGATTATGCGCGCCTGGACGCCGCCGACGAGATCTACCTCGACTATACGGGCGGCAGCCTCTATGGAGCATCGCAGCTGCGCCGCCACGCCGAGCAGTTGGCCGGCGGCGTCTTTGGCAACCCGCACAGCAACAACCCCACCTCGCTGGCCACCACCCACCTGGTGGAAGAGGCGCGCAGCCGCGTGCTGGCCTACTTCCGTGGCGACCCGGACGAGTACACCGTGGTCTTTACGCCCAACTGCAGCGGGGCGCTGCGGCTGGTGGGCGAGGCTTTCCCCTTTGGCCCCGGCGGCCGCTACCTGCTCACGTGGGACAACCACAACTCGGTCAACGGCATTCGCGAGTACGCGCGGGCAAAGGGCGCGCAGGTAACCTACGCGCCGACGCACGCGCCCGAGATGCGGCTGGATCTGGAGCTTCTGCGCGCCGAACTGGCGGTGGCGCCCACGCCGGGCGCGCCGCGCCTCTTCGCCTTCCCGGCGCAGAGCAACTTCAGCGGTGTGCAGCACCCGCTCGAGCTGGTGGCAGAGGCGCGGGCGCTGGGCTGGAGCGTGCTGCTCGACGCCGCCGCCTTTGTGCCCACCAACCGGCTCGACCTGAGCCAGGTGCAGCCCGACTTTGTGCCGCTCTCGTTTTACAAGATGTTCGGCTATCCCACCGGCGTGGGCGCGCTGCTGGCGCGGCGTGCGGCGCTGGCCGCGCTGCAGCGCCCTTGGTTTGCCGGCGGCACCATCGCCATGGCCTCGGTGCAGGGCGAGGGCTGGCACACGCTGATGGCCGGCGAGGCCGCGTTTGAGGACGGCACCGTCAACTACCTGGCGCTGCCGGCCGTCACGATTGGCTTGGACCATCTGGAAGCTGCGGGGATTGACGCGCTGCACACGCGCGTGGGTTGCCTCACCGCTTGGCTGCTCGAGCAGATGCAGGGCGTGCGCCACAGCAACGGTGCGCCGCTGGTGCAGCTCTTTGGCCCGCGCAGCACCGAGGCGCGCGGCGCCACGATCGCCTTCAACTTGCACGACCCGCAGGGGACCGTCTTTGACCCACGCCGCACCGAGGCGCTGGCGGCCGAGGCGCAGATCTCGCTGCGCACCGGCTGCTTCTGCAACCCCGGCTCGGGCGAAGTGGCCCACGGCATCAGCGCCGAGGAGATGGCGCCCTGCTTTACGCGCAGCAGCCGGCTGGCACAGCATGGTTACACCGAGCTGCTGGACCGGCTGGAGCAGACGACGGGCAAGCAGCCGAGCACGCACCGCGTCTCGCTCGGCATTGCCTCGAACTTTGCCGACGTCTGGCGCTTTGTGGCGTGGCTGCGCACGCTGCGCGACCTGCCGGCGCCCAAGCTGGCCCAGCGTCCGCTGCCCCCGCCGACGGACGTCGACGAGGCGCTGGCGCGCGACGCCGCGTAAGCGCAGCACGCATGTAAAACCGTACTGCGAACTGCAACTGATCAACGCAAGGGCGCAAGGAGACGCAAGGACGCGAGGAAGGGCGCAAGGAACAGCGCCTAGACGCGGTTTTCACCACGGGTTCACTTTGGTACAGCATTTTCGCATGAGAACACGACGGGGCGGCCCCAGCGCAGGGCCGCCCCGTCGTTGCCTGCTCTGCGTGCGCGGCCTCATTCGCCGGGCAGCGGCTTGGACCAGGGGGAAGGGCGCGGGAACCAGAGCGTGAAGATCAAGTCCTGGGCAAAGGTGGGCGCGTCGAGCTGGTGCAGCGCTGCCAGCAGTTGGGCGCGATGGTCGGTGCCGTGGTTGATCACGTGCGAGAGCACCTGCCAGCGCGGGCCAGGCATGCCGGGCGCCGGCGCGGCCAGCTCTTCCTCGCTCAGCCCGTCGACGTAGGCCTGGAAGCTCGCCAGCACCTGTTCGTGGCGCGCCTGCAATGCCTCAATGGTGGCGACTTCGGCGGGCTCCATGTTCCAGTCTTGCGCCTCGGCGTCGCCCTCCAGGCCGCGTTGCCAGCGCTCGAGCACCTCGGAGGCGTGGTAGAGCTGCGCGCGCACGCTGCCGTGCGAGTAGGCGATCTCCTGTTCGAACTGCGCGGGCGTCAGCGTGCGCGCGCTCTGCCAAATGCGCAGCCACTGCTGCGCCTCGTACTGTGCCAGAGCACGGTAGATGTCGGTCGTTTCCACGGACGTTTACTCACTGTGACAAGAGGGGCGCCCGCCGTCGCCCCCAGGATACATGCGGGTTCAGGCTTGCTGCAGCGTCTTTAGCTTGCGCGCCATAAAGGACTTGGCAATCTCCACGCTCACGGCTGCGTCGCGGCCGTAGGCGTCGGCGCCCACGTCGCGGGCAAAGTTCTCGGTGACGGGCGCGCCGCCAACCATGACGTAGATCTGGTCGCGGATGCCCTCTTCGCCCAGCACGTCGACCACGTTCTTCATGTAGGGCATCGTCGTCGTCAGCAGCGCGCTCATGCCGATGATGTCGGGCTGGTGCTCCTTGATGGCGGCCATGAACTTGTCGGCATCACAGTTGATGCCCAGGTTGATGACCTCGAAGCCGGCGCCCTCCATCATCATCGCCACCAGATTCTTGCCGATGTCGTGGATATCGCCCTTGACGGTGCCGATCACCATGGTGCCGATGCGCGAGGCGCCGGTTTCGGCCAGCAGCGGGCGCAGCACCTCCATGCCCGCCTTCATGGCATTGGCCGCCATCAGCACTTCGGGGACGAAGAGGATGCCATCGCGAAAGTCGACGCCGACGATATCCATGCCGGCCACCAGTCCGCCATCGAGCACCTGCTGCGGGGTAAGGCCGCGGCCCAGCGCTTCGGCCACCTGCACCGGAATCTCCTCGCGCACGCCGTCGTAGAGGTCATCCTGCATCTGCAGCCAGAGGTCTTCCAGACTCAACTCGGCATAGCTCATTCGTTTGGCTCTCCTGGGGCGCCCGATGCGCCGGCTTGTTGGGGGAGGTGATGCAGGCGTGGCTGCTCGCGGTCCCCTCCATTTTGGTCGCACGATTATACACGGCCGGCCGCCGATGGCGAATCGGGCTGCGTGCAGCGGCTCGTTATGGACCTATGAACCTCCAATGCAATCCACGTTCAAAGGGCCTTCCTTGCGCCCTTCATCGCGCCCTTGCGTTCCCTTGCGTTGTGCAGGTGTAGTTCGCACGAGAGAAGCGCCCAGGGCGCGGCAATTGCCTGCGCTGCGGCGGCAGCGGGTGTCGTCAAGGCTCTATCCTTTGCGGTTCAACGTGGGATCTGCGTCGCAGAACCATACGCCCGACCGCGCCGCTTGTCAAACGCCCTGCGCAGACAACAAGCCGCCGCGGTCACTCCGGACGAACGTCCGAAGCGCCGCGGCGGCCACAAACCTCTCAGTTTCTGAAAGCACAGCCGCTTCCAGCCCTCGATCCTCGATCGGCTTTTCTCTCTTCTCGCTCTTGCCTAGAAGAGCCCTACAATCCGCCCGGTCTCGAAGTCGATGTCCACCTTCTCGGCAGCGGGGTGGCTGGGCAGGCCGGGCATGGTGCGCATCTCGCCCACCAGCGGATAGATAAAGCCGGCGCCCACGCTCGCCCGCACCTCGCGGATGGGCAGCGTAAAGCCGCGCGGCGCGCCCTTCTGGCTCGGGTCGCTGGTCAGGCTCAGGTGAGTCTTGGCCATGCAGATGGGGAGGTTGCCAAAGCCGTTCTTCTCGTACTGGTTGATCTGGCTGCTCGCCTGCGATTCGAAGACCACCTGGCCGGCGCCGTAGATCTCCTTGGCGATGATCTCGATCTTGGCCTTGATCGGCTGGTTCACATCGTAGAGGTGGTGGAAGTCGTTCGGTTCGGCGCAGGCTTCGGCGACGGCGCGGGCGAGGTCCATCGCGCCCTTGCCGCCCTCCGCCCAGTGGCTCGAAAGCGCACAGCGCACACCCTCTTCCTTGCAGACGGCAAAGACGGCGTCGACCTCGCTCTGGAAGTCGCTGCTGAAGTGGTTGACGCAGACGACGGGGCTGATGCCGTGCTTCTTCATGTTCTCGATCTGCTTGCGCAGGTTCGAGGCGCCCACCATCACGTCGTCGGGGTTCTCCTTCACCATCTCGTCGGGCAGGGGCTTGCCGGGCACAACCTTGTACTTGCCCGTGTGCAGCTTGAGGGCGCGGATCGTGGCCACGATCACCGCCGCACTGGGCTTGAGCCCGCTGTAGCGGCACTTGATGTTGAGGAACTTCTCGGCGCCGATGTCTGCGCCAAAGCCCGCCTCGGTGAAGAGGAACTCGCCGCACTTGATGCCGATGCGGTCGGCCAGGATCGAGCTATTGCCGTGGGCGATGTTGGCAAAGGGGCCGGCGTGCACCAGCGCGGGGGTGTTCTCCAGCGTCTGGAAGAGGTTGGGCTTGATCGCCTCCTTCATTAGCACGGTCATCGCGCCGGCGGCGCCCAGCTGTTCGGCGGTGACGGGCTTCTTGTCCTTGCTCTGGCCGATGACGATGCGGCCGAAGCGCTCGCGCATATCGCGCAGCCCGGTCGTCAGCGCCAGGATCGCCATCACCTCGGAGGCGACGCTGATGTCGAAGCCCGTTTCGCGCGGGATGCCGTCGCCGCGCCCGCCCAGGCCACTGTTGATGTTGCGCAGGTCGCGGTCGCTCACATCCATCACGCGCCGCCACGTAATCGCATAGGGGTCGATGTTGAGCGCGTTGCCCTGATAGATGTGGTTGTCGATCATGGCCGCCAGCAGGTTGTTGGCGGCGGTGACGGCGTGGATGTCGCCCGTCATGTGCAGGTTGAACTGCTCCATGGGGATGACCTGGCTGTAGCCGCCGCCCGCGGCGCCGCCCTTGATGCCGAAGGTGGGGCCCTGGCTGGGCTGGCGCACGGCAATCACCGCCGAGCGGCCAATGTGCTGCATGGCCTGGCCCAGCCCCACGGTGGTGGTGCTCTTGCCTTCGCCGAGCGGGGTGGGTGTAATCGCCGTCACCACCACGTACTTGGCGTCGGGCTTGCTCTGCAGCTTCTCGATCGTCTCGAGCTTCACCTTGGCCATCGACTCGCCATAGAACTCGATGTCGCTGCGTTCCAGCCCCATCTTCTCGGCAATCGCCTCGATGGGCTGCAGCGTTGCAGCCTGCGCAATCTCAATGTCGCTGGGTACATGCTTGGGCACGGAAGAGTCACTCCTTTGTGAATTGTCGTTTGCGGCAGAATTGATTTGTCAGTCGGTAGATGGGGTGCGCGCCGTCAGGCCGGGGAGACGGAGAGCGGGCGCGCGGGCTGCTCGTGGATGTGGTCGTGCACGTGCTCGCCCTCGGCGCGGTGGCTGGCCGCATGGCGCGGGAAGAGGCCGGCGCGGTGCACAATCTCGGCCACCACCTCCTCCTGGCGGTAGGCCATCACATGCACGCCGTGCACGCCGGGAATCTCGCGCACCTGCTGGATCATCTCGATGCAGATGCGCTTGCCCTCTTCAGTCTTGGCCTTGGCGCCGGTCACGCCGGCGATGCGTTGCACCACCTCATCGGGAATGTGGACGCCGGGCACCTTGGTGCGCATGAATTCGGCCACCTTCTCGTTGCGCAGCGGACCCACGCCAACGAGGATGAAGGCCTGCTTGTCCAGCCCCAGATCAACCACGCGCTGCATGAAGCTGCGCAGGCGGGGCAGGTCGAAGCAGTACTGCGTCTGGATGAAGTTGGCGCCGGCCTCGATCTTCTTGGCCAGGCGCAGAGGGCGCCAGTCGTAGGGGGGGACGAAGGGGTTTTCGGCCGCGCCCAGGAAGAGGCGGGGCGGCGTGCTGAGCTGGCGGCCGCTGAGGAAGACGCCCTGGTCGCGCATGATGCGCGCGGTGCGCAGCAGTTGGCTCGAATCGAAGTCGAAGACGCGCTTGGCTTGCGGCTGGTCGCCGGCGCTCACATCATCGCCGGTGAGGCAGAGCAGATTCTTGACGCCGAGCGCGGCCGCACCCAGGATGTCGCCCTGGATGGCGATGCGGTTGCGGTCGCGGCAACTGATCTGGAAGACCGGTTCGTAGCCGGCGCGTACCAGCAGCGCGCAGCAGCCCAGGCTGCTCATGTGGCAGTTGGCACCCGAGCCGTCGGTGGCGTTGATGCCGTCGCAGACTTCGGCCAGCACGAGCGCGTTGCGGTAGACATCCTCGGGGTTGGCGCTGTCGGGCGCGTTCAGCTCGGCGGTGACGGCAAAGCGGCCCGAGCGCAGCACCCGTTCAAGACGACTGTTGGCGTACATGAAAGGCCTCAAAGCACAAAAGAGAAAGTACACGGAAACGACGGAAACAACGGAAAAAACGGAGAAAAGCGGCTACCTGGGCATGGCGTTGGGGGCGAGCCAGGTGAGCGAGCCCTTTGCTTCGTTGTCGTAGGCCTTGCGCTCGTATTCCGGCGCCGACCCGAAGTTCATAAGCAAGCCCACTTCGAAGCGGCTCGCCTTCAGATAAGAGAACAGTTGGGCACGATGCTCGTCGAGAAGTGCCTTAACCGCCTTCAGTTCCACGATCACACAGTCGTTCACAACCAGATCGGCGTAGAACTCGCCAACAAGGTGGCTGCGATAGTGAACCGGCAGCGCCACCTCACTCTCAACACGCAGATCCGCTCGGCGCAGCTCCACAACCATTGCCGCGTGGTACACCCGCTCGGCAAACCCAAACCCCAGCGTGTTGTACACGACGCGGTATGCTCCGATGATGCGCTCCGTCACCTCGGCATGCTTGCGCAACATACGTGACACCCGCTCTACTTGCGCTGGTGGTTGCCGTTGCTGTTCCCGTTGTTTCCGTTGTTCCCGTTGTTTCCGTGTACCGTCTCTGCAGTTGCAGTTTGCCAGCCGGGCGGAACCACCTTGTCGATGCCCTCGGCCATGTTGATCCACGACGAGGTGTTGGCCAGCGCCCGGTTGACGGGGGGTTGCAGCTCGATGATCTCGTGGCCGCAGACGGGCATTTGCAGGCTGCGCTCCCAGGCCTGCACCCAAACGCACGGCCGGTCGGGGACCACCTCGCAGTGGCCGTTGGCGCGCACGCCGCCACAGGGACCGTTGCGCAGGTTCTTGGGGCAGTTCATGGGGCAGGTCATGCCCGTGCTGTGCAGGATGCACTGGCCGCACATCTGGCAGTTCCAGACGTAGCCCTTGGCCACCTGCTCGGCCCAGATCATGAAGCGTTCCGAGCTGCGCGGCGCCACCTTCTTCATGGTGGGGTAGACGCGCGTAAATGCGGCGATGCTGACCTTGTAGACCGATTCGAGCGCGGCGGGGTGGTCCTTGATCCATTCGCTGCCGGGGCGGCGGCGCGCTTCCTTCAAGTAGGATTGGGAATGGCTGCTCATGTGGACTCCAGGTGCTGCGCAAGGCACGCCGGACCTGCGCGGCAGCAGGCCAGGCCGAAAACCTGTGCGGGGAATGCACGAATTATCGCACAGTTCGGGAGCGGGGTCGAGTGTCGAATGTCAGGCTCTGCGGGGGAAGAATCACCGGGCGGGCGCGACTGGCGCGGCCCGCCCGGCAGGTTGGCGGCTGCTAGCCCCAGGGCGATCGGATCGTGCTCTCCTGCTCGTAGATGCGGCGCACGCTGGCGCGGTCGCCGCTCGAGCTGTAGGGCGCGCCACCCAAGGCGCGCGCGCCAGCCACATGCAGGGGCGCGCCGCTGCCGGCGGGAGTGTGGTGGTCGGTGGGGAGGCGCGGGTCGCGCAGGGCGTGGCGGCGCACTGCGGTGTCACCGGTAGGGGTAAGTGCGCCGTGGGCGCCGTGGAAATTGCCGCCGGCGCGGCTGCCGCCGTGGGCGCCAAAGCGGTTGTGCGTAAAGAGTTCGATGTTGTGGCGCGTCTGGCGGTGCTGGGCGAGGTCGGCCAGGATCTCGCCGATGACGCTGGCGAACTTGAAGCCGTGGCCGGTGCAGGCCGAGGCGTAGGCCACCTGCGGCAGCTCGGGGTGCAGGTCGATCAGGAAGTGGCCGTCGGGCGCATTTGTGAACATGCACGACTTGAGTGTCATCGTCGGTCCGGCGGCGGCAGGGAAGTAGCGACTGGCGCAGTCGCGCAGCAGCTGCTCGTCGAGCGGGGTGATGGGCTGGTCGAGCGCTTCCGGGCTGCCGGTCTCCTCCAGGTGGTGATACTTGCCGATCTTGAAGCCGGGCACGGCGTGGACGGGGAAGCCGTAGAAGCGCCCCTCGTCTACCAGCAGGTTGAAGACGGGGAAGGTATCGGGGCGGAAGAGTTCGGGGCGCGCGGGCTGGAGCCAGGCGAGCACCTGCCGTTCGGGCACGATCAGCCCGCGCAGAAAGCCGAGCATGGTATCGTTCCAGGCGCCGGCGGTCACCACCAGCGAATCAGCCTCGTAGGTTGCGCGGTCTGTAAAGACGCGCACGCCCTCGTCGCCCAGCGGCTCCCAGTGCAGCACCTGCTCGCGCCCGTGAATCGTGGCGCCCGCCTTCAGCGCTTCGAAGACATAGCTGGTGATGCACTTTTCGGGCGCCAGAAAGCCGCCCTCGGGCTGGTAGAGGGCAAGAATGTCGTGCGGGAGCTGGTAACCTGGGTAGCGCTGCGCCAACTCGAGGCCGGTCAGCACATCATGCTCCAGCTCGTGCTCGATGCTCGACTGCAGCGAGCCTTTGAAGACCCACGAGTCGGCCGGGCCGATGTCGAGCGAGCCGGTAATGTGCAGCAGCTTCTCGCCCGCGCGCGCCTCGATCTCGCGCCACAATTCGTAGGCGCGCTTGAGCAGCATGACGTAGGAGGGGTGCTCGTAGTAAGCCATGCGGATGATGCGCGTGTAGCCGTGCGACGAGCCCATGTCGTTGGGGATGTCGTAGCGCTCGAGCCCCAGCACGCGCCGGCCGCGGCGCGCCAGATAGTACGCAGCGGCGCTGCCCATCGCGCCCATGCCGATCACAATTGTGTTGTAGCGCGTCTGGTGCACCTGGCTCGCGCGCGGCTGGGCCGCAGCGTGTGCGGCGCGCGTCGCAAAGGCGCTGCCATAGGAACTGCCGTAGGAGGTCGACATGTCAGCGCTCTCCCTTGCTCTCGCGGCGGGGGGCGTCGCTGCGCTTGGCGCGCAGGCGGGCGCCGGCGGGGTCATAGAAGGGTGTGGGCGTCACCGTGGCAAGGATGGGGCGGCCGGCGCTCTGCACCACCAGCTTGCTGCCGGGCCAGGCGTGCGTGGTGCGCACATAGGCCAGCGCCAGCGTCTTGCCCAGCGTGTAGCCCAGCGCGCTCGAGGTGACGCGCCCGATCGCCGTCCCGCGCGTGACGCGGTCGCTCTCGTCGCCGGCTTCGGGGCCACTCTTGCGGCGCGGGCGCTGCGTAGCCACATCGCCCATGCTGAAGATCGCGTCGCCTGCCGCGGCCGGGCTGGGGGCGTCGAGCACAAGCCCCACCCAGCGCTCGTCCACGCCCTCCTCCTGCACGCGCAGCAGGGCGTCGCGGCCGTTGAAGTCGCGCTTCTCGAAGCGGATCCAGCGGTCCAGCCCCACGTGGAAGGGGGTCAGCTCGGGCTGGATGTCGGGACCATAGAGCGGGAAGGCCTTTTCGATGCGCAGGCTCTGCATGGCGCCGGCGCCGTAGGGGAGCAGCCCGTACTCCTTGCCCACCTTGAGCAGGTATTCCCAGACCACGCCCGCCTCTTCGGCCGGGATGTAGAGTTCGTAGCCCAGCTCGCCGGTGTAGCCCGAGCGCGAGACGAGCAGTTCGACGCCGCCGAGCGTGGCCGGCGCAAAGCGGAAGAAGGGCAGCGTCTCGACGTCGGCGCCCTGGGCGTGGGCCGAGAGCAGTTCTCGCGAGCGCGGCCCCTGCACCGCCACCAGCGCCACCGCCGCCGAAATGTCGGTGGTGTAGCTGCTTGTGCCCAGCGCGTTGTCGCTGATCCAGCGCGCACAGACCTTGCGCGGCGCGCTGCTGGTGACGACCATAAAGTGCTCGTCGTGGAACTTGTAGATCGTGACGTCGTCGACGATGCCGCCCGCCTCGTTGCAGAGCGTGGAGTAGCGCACCTGCCCCGGCTCGAGGTCGCGCACTTCGGCAACGGCCAGGCGCGAGAGCAACCGCTCGGCGCCCGGGCCCTTGACGTCCACCTGGCCCATGCTCGAGAGGTCCTGCATGCCGACGTTGGTGCGCGTGTTGGCATGTTCCTGCGCCGTCGAGGTGAAGGCGTCGGGGAAGAGATAGTCGCCGCCGCCCTTGACGAGCAGGCCGGCATGCCGGAGGTGGTAATCGTAGAGGGGGCTTCGTCGCTCGGCCATAAGCAACACCTTGTGTGCTGGGTCGGCGCGTCTGGCGCGCCGGCGAAACGGCTCGTTACGCCCACAAATCATCTGCATCTTATAGCGGCGCCTTTAGGCGTCGTTCTCGAGGAGAACCGGGGCAACGATGCCTAAAGGCGCCGCTATGAGATGTAAAGTTCTCTCTGGAGCAGCCACTCTAGCTGCCAGAGGGTAGACTCGTTACAGGAGCAAATCGGCTACGATGTATAGTCAACCCACTGCGTGCCTAAGCAAAGCCCAGCGCACGCTTGCGGCTGCGCAGAAAGCCCTGCAGCTCGGCGTCGAGCGCGTCGTCGATGGGCGGCGGCGTGTACTCCGCCAGCATCTGCTTCCAGGCGGCGTTGGCGCGGCGGTTTGTGTCCTCGCCGCCGTTGATCTCCCACTGCTCGGACGAGTTGTAGTCGAAGAGGCGCGCGCGGTAGAAGGCGCTGCGGAAGTGGCGCTTGGTGTGCTCGGTGCCCAGAAAGTGGCCGCCCGGCGCCACTTCGCGCATGGCATCGAAGGCGAAGGCCTCGTCGCTCAGGTCCAGCCCCTTGGCCCAGGTGTGGTACATGCCGAGCAGCTCGTTGTCGATCACGAACTTCTCATAGCCCGCCACCAGCCCGTTCTCCAACCAGCCGGCGGCGTGGAGGACGAAGTTCACCTGGGCGAGCAGGGCGGGAAGCATGACCTGCACCGACTCGTAACCGGCCTGCGCGTCGGCCAGCTTCGAGCTGCTGAAAGTGCCGCCCGAGCGGAAGGGCAGGTTGTAGGAGCGGGCGACCTGCGCGCCGGCCAGCAGCGCGAGCTGGCTCTCGGGCGAGCCGAAGACGGGCGCGCCGCTCTGCAGGTCGATGTTGGTCATGAACGAGCCATAGACGACGGGGGTGCCGGGGTTGATCATCTGCACCAGGGCGATGCCGGCCAGCGCCTCGGCGTTCTGCAGCGCGAGCGTGCCCGCCACGCTGACGGGCGACATCGCGCCGGCCATGAGAAAGGGCGTAACGATCATTGCCTGCCGCGCCTTCGCATAGACAAGCATGTCGCCCAGCATGCGGTCGTCGTAGCGGCGCGGGCTGCTGACGTTGATCAGCGAGAGCAGGGCAGGGTGCTGCTGCATGGCGGCGCGCCCGAAGATCAGCTCGGCAAAGCGCACGCTGTCCTCGGCGTTGGCCGGGTCGGTCACCGAGCCCATAAAGGCCTTGTCGCTATAGCGGGCGTGGGCGTAGAGCATGTCGAGGTGGCGCGTGGCTACCGGCTCGTCGGTCGGCTCGACCACGGTGCCACCCGAGTGGTGCAACCAGGGCGAGCTGTAGGTAAGCTTGACGAAGTTGTGGAAGTCCTCGAGCGTGGCCTCGCGCCGGCCGCGGTCCAGGTCCAGCACAAAGGGCGGGCCGTAGACCGGGGCGAAGATCGATGTGGCGCCGCCGATCTCGAGCGAGTTGGCCGGGTTGCGGGCGAGCTGGGTGAAGGTCGGCGGCGCCTTGCTCACCCAATCCATCAGCACCTGTTCGTCGAAGAAGACGGTGTCGCCCACCACGCGCGCGCCGTTGGCGGCCAGAATCGCGCGCGCCTCGTCGTGGTAGAAGTCGATGCCCAGCTCGCGCAAAATGCGCATCGAGGCGTCGTGGATGCGCTGCACGTCGGCGTTGCTGGCGATTTCGAAGCGGGGCGCGTGGTGCTGCAGCGGTTGCATGTGCGGCGCCGTGGCGGCCTCGCGCTGGCGCTCGCGCCGCTCTCGCCGGCGGTCGCTGCTGGCCGCGGGCGTGGTTGTCGCCGTCTCGCCCGCCACGCCGGCTGGATTGGCGGCGTCCACTTCGCTAAGCTGGGTCATAGGGCGCTCCTTTGCGCAGGGCGGCGGGTGCAGGAACGACTTCAGCAGTACACGGAAAAAACGGAAAGAGCGGGAAGAGCAAGAGTAGGCTGCGCGGGTGCTCTACTCGGCCATGCTTGCTCAGCCACCCAAGCCCGTTGTTTCCGTCGTTTCCGTGTACTTTTCAGGCTGTGTACCCTAGACCGCCGTGCGCACGTCCACCAGCTCCTGGCCGGGAATCTGGCTCAGCACGGCGCGCACCTCGTCGATGCCCACCTGCGGAATCTTGAGCACGGCATCATAGTAGCCCGGATGGCGGCGCGAGGGGAAGGTGCCCACGCCCATGACGCCCCATTGGTGTTCGGCCAGCACCGCGATCAGGCGCGCGAACTCGCCCGCACGGTCCTGCATGCGCACCGTGACGCGCACGCCGGGCGAGGGCAGACCCAGCATCTCCTGGAAGGAACGTAGCAGGTCGGTCTCGGTGACGATGCCGACGACCACCGTCTCGTCCTCCACGACGGGCAGGCAGCCGATCTTGCGCTCGGCCATGATCTGGCTCGCGCGCTCGATCGTGCGGTCGGCCGTGATCGTCAGCACGTTGCGCCCCTTCACCATCACTTGCGCGACGCGCAGGTCGGCCAGGTAGCGCGAGATCTCCCAGACGTTGAGGCTGCCCACGGCGTCGGCCTTGAGCAGGAGCTGCTGGCGTGTGACGAGACCGGCCAGCCGCTTGCCGCTTTCGACCACGGGCAGGTGGCGGATATGGTTTTCGGAGAGGATCTTCTGCGCCTCGCTGGCCAGCATGGCGGGCGGAATCAGGATCGGGTGGCGCGTCATGCAGTCGGCGATCAGCATGGAGGTTCTCTCGCAGCGTGGGCGTGGGTAAGCGACGGCGCGGGCGCCGGTTCGGTGAGTTTAGCGAATCGGCGGCGGTTCTGGGCTGGGCGCGATGCTGGGCAGCAGTTCGACCGCGACCGGCTCGGCTTCGATCACAGGCTCGAAGGCGCGCAGCTGCTCGAGCGGGATGTGGCAGAAGATGCGGTGGCCGTCGCCCACCTCGCGCCAGGGCGGAACCTGCTCGGCGCAGATGCGGCCGCCGTCGGGCAGCAGCGCACGGCGCGGGCAGCGGGTGTGGAAGCGGCAGCCGCTGGGCGGATTGAGCACGCTGGGCACAGTGCCCTCAAGCCGAATCTGCTTGACGTGCACCGTGGGGTCGGGCACGGGCACGGCGGAGAGCAGCGCCTCGGTGTAGGGATGGTAGGGCGGGGCGTAGATCGCCTCGGCGGGGCCGATCTCCACAATCTGGCCCAGGTACATCACCGCCACGTTGTCGCTGAAGAAGCGCACCACGCTCAGGTCGTGGGCGATGAAGATCATCGTGGTGCCGGTCTCCTGCTGGATTTCGAGCAGCAGGTTGAGGATGGCGGCCTGCACCGAGACATCGAGCGCGCTGACGGGTTCGTCGCAGAGCACAAGATCAGGGCGGCTGGCAAGGGCGCGGGCGATGCCCACGCGCTGCTTTTCGCCGCCCGAAAGCTGGCGCGGCAACCGGTCGAAATAGCTCTCGCCCAGGCGCATGGCCTGCAACAGCTTGACCACCTCGTCGTGCACCTGGGCGCGCGGCACGGTGCCAAAGCGCAGCATGGGGCGTGCAATCTGCTGGCCCACGGTGTACGAGGGGTTCATCGTGGCGTCGGGGTTCTGGAAGACCATCTGCAACTCTTCGATGATCTTCTGGTTGCGGGCGTCCAGCGCGCCGGTGATGTCGAAACCCATAAAGTTCATCTTGCCCGAGGTGCTCTCCTCGAGGCCGACGATGGTCTTGATCAGCGTGCTCTTGCCGCAGCCCGATTCGCCCACAATGCCCAGCGTGGAGCCGCGCGGCACGCTGAAGCTCACACCTTCCACGGCCTGCACGGCGCGCTTCTCGCCCAGCCCCACCACGTCGCGCAGCGAGCTGCCCTGCACGGGGTAGTGCTTGCGCAGTGCGTCGACCTGCAGGATCGGCTCGGCGTCTGTGGGCGCACTTTCGGCCAGGGCGCGCGGGGCGACACCGGCCAACTCGGCGAGCGGGGTCCACGCGCGCGGGTCGATCTCTTCGCTGAAGTGGCAGCGTACAAAGGCGCCGGTGGCCAGCGGGCGCAGTTGGGGGCGCTCGTTGCGGCAGCGGTCGGCGGCGTAGTCGCAGCGGGGCGCAAAGACGCAGCCGGCGGGGCGGTTGTTCGGCGCCGGCACGCGGCCGGGGATGGGGTAAAGGACGCTGCTCTCCTTGTCGGCGCCCAGGCGGGGAGCGCAGCGCAGCAGCCCCTGCGTGTAGGGGTGCGCCGGCGCAGCGAAGAGCTCGTGGACGGTGGCGCGCTCCACCATCTCGCCGGCATACATCACGCCCACGCGGTTGCAGACGCGCGCCACCACGCCCAGGTTGTGGCTGATGAAGAGGATCGCCGTGTCGAAGTCGCGCCGCAGCTCGGCGATCAGATCGAGCACGGCGGCCTCGACGGTAACGTCGAGCGCAGTCGTCGGCTCGTCCATGATCAGCAGCGCGGGGTTGTTGAGCAGCGCCATGGCGATCACCACGCGCTGTTGCTGCCCGCCCGAAATCTGGTGCGGGAAGCGGCGCATGACGGCGCCGGGGTCGGGCATGTAGACGCGCTCGAGCATGCGCAGGCAGCGCGCTTCGGCCTCGTCGCCTGCCATGCCGCGGTGGACGGTGAGCACCTCTTTCATCTGCTCGCCGATGCGCATGGATGGGTTGAGCGCCTGCATCGGGTCCTGGTAGACCATGGCGATCTGGTCGCCACGCAGGCGGCGCAGCTCCTCGCCCTTCTTGCCCACCAGTTCCTGGCCCAGGAACTTGATCGAGCCGCGCTTGACGAAGCCGTTTGCGCCCAGGAAGTTGACGATGCTCCAGGCCACGGTGCTCTTGCCGCAGCCCGATTCGCCCACGACGCCAAAGGACTCGCCGCGCGCGATCTCAAACGAGACGTTCTGCACCGCCTCGATCTCGCCGCCGCGCACCTTGTAGGCGATGGCAAGATCCTCGACGCGCAGCACAGCGCCTTGGGCGTGGGTGGGAATCAGTTCGTTGGCAACCTGCTCGAGCATAGGTGGGAGGGGGTAGGTGAACTCAGCGCTGGAAGCGGGTAATCTCCTCGCGCAGGCCGTCGGCAAGCATGTTCAGGCCCACCACCAGCGTGGCAATCGCCAGCGCCGGCCAGATCACGGGAAGTTGGTGTGTGAAGATGTCGTTGCGGGCATCGTTGACCATGCTGCCCCAGTCGGGTTCGGGTGGGGGCAGGCCAATGCCCAGAAAGCCCAGCGTGCCGATGGCAAAGATGGCGTAGCCCACGCGCAGCATGGCATCCACCAGCAGCGGCCCCATCGAGTTGGGCAGAATCTCGCGGAACATGATCCATGAGGTGCGCTCGCCGCGCGTCTCGGCGGCGCGCACATAGTCGCGGCTGCGAATGTCCAGCGCCAGGCTGCGGATCAGGCGTGCGGCCCCGGGCGTGCCGGTGATGATGATGGCCAGAATCACAACCAGGTCGCTGCGCCCAAAGGCCGAGACGATCACCAGGTAGAGCACAATCACAGGGAAGGCGATCAAGGCGTCGAGCACCTGCATGATCACCGTGTCGGCCCAGCCGCCGCGATAGCCGGCGTTGAGGCCGAGGATCGAGCCGAAGAACATGACGCCCAGCACGCCCCAGATCGCCACGCCGCCAGGGATCACCCAGCCGTTGGGCAGGCGCGTCTTGAGCAGCACAATCTGCGTGCCGGCCATCAGTCGCGAAAGAATGTCGCGGCCCAGATGGTCGGTGCCCAGCCAGTAGGTGGCGCTGGGCGGCAGGTTGGGTTCGGCCAGGTTGGCGTTGGGCGGGTAGGGCGTCCAGAAGAGCGAGATGAAGCCGAGCAGAAACCAGAAGAGCACCAGGATCAGCCCGATTGTGGCGATGCGCGACTGGAAGATGATGCCGGCATTGCGCCACCAGCGCGCCGGGCGCGAGTTGCGGGCGACGCTGCGTTCGCTGCGATCGGGACTGCTGCCGGTGGGAGGGGCGATGGCGGCCATCAGGCGTACCGAATCTTGGGGTTCAGGAACATGTAGATCAGGTCGCCCAGCACGCGCGTCAGGGCGGCGATCAGCACCAGGAACATCGCCGCCGCCTGCACCGAGCTGTAGTCGCCGAACATAGCGGCGCTGTAGATGAAGTTGCCCAGCCCCGGGAAGCCGAAGAGCACCTCGACCACCACGATGCCGCCGATCAGCCAGTTGATGTGCAGCATGATGATCGTGATCGGCGCCATCAGCGCGTTGCGCAGCGCGTGGCGAAAGACCACGCGCTGCATGGGCATGCCCTTGATGATCGCCGTGCGCACGTAGGGTGAGTCCATCACGTCGACCATGCTCGCGCGCGTCATGCGCGCGACGTAGCCGACTTCGACGGCGGTGAGCGTAATTACGGGCAGCGCAATCAGCCGCAGGTTGAAGACGTCGCGGTCGCTGAGGAAGATCGCCGCCGGTGGCAACCAACCCAGCCAGATGCCCAGCACCAGGATCAGGAAGAGGCCCACCACAAACTCGGGTGTCGCCGTCAGCGCCAGGCCAATCAGCGAAACCGTGCGGTCCTGCCACTGGCCCGCCTTGACGCCGGCATAGATGCCGAGCAGCAGCGCCAGCGGCATCACCACGGCGAAGGCGACGCCGGCGAGCACCAACGTGTTGCGCACGCGCGGCCACATCACATAGCCCACCGGCCGCCCAAATTGCAGCGACATGCCGGGGTCGCCGCGCACCAGCCCCTTGCGCAGCGGGATGTAGTCGACTGGGCCGTCGCTCTCCTTGCGCATACCTGCCTTGGTCAGCTCGAAGACCACAGCGCCCTCGCCGCGCGCCCATTTTGCCGCGCGCCCGCGCGTGTCCACGCCCCAAAACACCTGCTGCCCGCTCGCGTCTGTGCTCCAGACATCGCCGGCCGGCTCCTCCGTCACGCGGCCGTCGTCGCCGCGCACCATCTGCACAATCTCGCCGTCCACCATCTTGTGCTTCATCAGGCGGCCATCGATCTCGGCCCACCACTCGGCCTCGCCCGTCTGCGGGTTGGGCAGGGTGCGCACGGGGTGGCCCACCTGGCGCGCGGCGCGGCGGTTGCTGCCGATCAACCAGTCGAAGTAGCGCTGCAGCGGCGGTTCGTCGAGCCCCAACTGGTTATCGTACGACGCGAGCTGCTCGGGCGTGGCGAAGACGCCCAGCACCTGCACCGAGACGTTGCGCCCCAGCACCTCCATGAGCAGGAAGAGCAGGGCCGAAACGATCACCATGGTGATAATTGTGGAGATGATGCTGCGCAGGATGAAGCGGGCCATGGGCTGTGGGAGGTGAAAGCGAGGCGGGCAAACGGCAGTGGTGCGGCAGCGCCGGCCCGCCCCCGCACCGGGGGCGGGCCGGCGCCGTGTGACATCACATCGGCGGCTACTCGTCCAACCAGACCTCGTTCATCAGGTCGTAGGCGGTGGGGTGCCCCTGCACGTTCTGGAACTCCTTGCGCGTGATGTTCCACACGCTCTTCCAGAAGCTGATGAAGACCGGGCCGCGCTCCTGGAAGATCTGCTGAATCTTGCCCATGATCTCGCGTCGCGCCTCCACATCCAGCGTGCGCTGCGCTTCGGCCACCAGCTCGTTGAACTCGGGATCGTTGAAGCGCGTTTCGTTCCAGGGCACGGGCACGCCGTCGGCGTCGACGGTGTAGCCGGCGGCGAGCACCATGGTGGCCAGTGGGCGGTGCGTCCAGGCGGTAATGCCCAGGTCCACCTCCGTCCAGCGGTCCCAGTAGCCGGCGGCGTCGGTGATGTCGAGCTCGATGTCAAAGCCACCGGCCAGGGCCGTCTCCTTGAGTGCCTGGGCGATCAGGTCCTCGTTCTCGTCGTTCTTGGTGGCCAGCGTCACCTTCAGCGGCAGCGTCGCGCCCGTCTCGGCGGCGTACTCCTCAAGCAGCGCGAGCGAGCCTTCGGGGTCATAGGCGGGAAGTTCAAACACGGCGTATTCGGGGTGGATGGGTGCGACGTGGGCATCCATGCCCAGGTCGCCCTGCCCCTTGTAGGCGAGGTCGAGGATCTTCTGGCGGTCCTGGCACTTCTTGAGCGCGTTGCGCACGCGCACATCGTCCCAGGGTGGGATGTCGACGCGCATGCGGCCGCAGAGCACCTGCGCCGTGCTGGTGGCAATCACGTTGAGGTCGGGTGAATCCTTGAGCGCTTCCCAGTTCGAGGCGGTGGGCAGGTAGATCGAATCGATCTGGCCCGAAAGCAGGGCGGGCACGGCGGCCTCGCGCTCGATCGAGACATAGGTGAGCGTGTCGAGATAGGGCAGCGGCTTGCCGTCGGCGGCCATGCGGTAGTAGTCGGGGCGGGCGGTGAAGACGGCGCGCTCGCCTTCGGCATACTCGGTAAGCGTGAAGGCGCCGGTGCCCACGGGCTGGCGGATCCAGTCGCCCTCGAAGCCGCGGTGCAGGATGATCGCCGGATACTGGTTCAGGTCCTCGGGGAAGGAGATGCTGGCGTCCTTGAAGTAGAACTTGAGCGTATAGTCGTCGACGCGCTCGATATTCTCCATGCCGCCCAGGTAGCCCAGAAAGCCGAGCATGCTCGAGCCGACGTCGGGGTTCAGCCACTCGCCGAAGGTGAAGAGCACGTCATCGGCGTTCATCTTGTCGCCATTGTTGAAGGTGACGTCCTGGCGCAGGTAGAGCGTCCACTCCTTGACGTCGTCGCTCGCCTCCCAGCGGTCGAGCATGTGCGGCCGGGCGATGTTGTCGGGGCCGACTTCGGTCAGGTATTCGTTGACCTGGCGCACCACATTGCCGCCCTGCAGCCACGAAAGGCGCGCCGGGTGGTCGATCTGCTGCAGCTGCATGGCGCTGGTCCACCGGCCGCCGCGCTTGAAGCCGGTGATGTCGCCTGCAACGGCGGCGCCACTCTCGGCAGCAGGTGCGGTGGTGGTGGCGGCGCCGGGTGCGCAGGCGGCCAGCGCATAGGCAGTGGTGGCAGATGCGCCGAGCAGTGTGGCAAAGCGCAGGAACTCGCGCCTCGACATGCGTCCCTTTGCCAGGCTGCTCTGCGCATCCCAGATTGCAGGGTGGATGCGTTCTTGCTTGGTCATTCGGTTGCTCTCCTTGAGTGACACAGCGGTCGGGTTCAAACGCGAACGGCGGCGGAAGGGTCAGGGAAGGTGAGAAGGGTCGGGAGGGCAGGGCGCGCGCTGGCGAGGTGGCGCCGATGTCGTCCGGCACGATCGCTCGGTGCAGGCGCGCGGCGACAGCGTACGCGATGCGCAGTGCGCGGGTGAGGCCGGTTCCACAGCGAATGGAAGACCGTGTTCCTTTGAAAAGGGGGTACGGCAGGCGGTTCTGCCGGAATGGTGGGCAAGTATAGCACGCCGCGCGCGGCGCGCAAAACGGCCAAAAAGAGGCCAAACCCCACTTCCACCACAAGCAAGCGCCCGGCCGAACCATCGACCGAGCGCTTGGAATGACTGCGTTGCGGGCGCTATTTTAGCGCGTCAACGAAGGGGCGCAGCACCTGTTCGAGGGTCGGTTCGCCGATCTCCTGCAGCTCGTAGCCCACACGCAGCGCGGGGCGGTCAAAGCTGATCAGGCGGCGCAGGTCGATCGGCGTGGCGATCAGCACCACCTCGGCCGGTGTGGCGCGGATCGTGGCCTCCAGGTCGGCCACCTGCTGGGCGCCATAGCCCATGGCGGGCAGCACGGGGCCGGTGTTGGGGTACTTGGCGAAGGTGTGCGCCAGCGCGCCCACGGCGTAGGAGTGGGGGTCGATGATGGTGGCGCCCAGGCGGCGGGCGGCCACCCAGCCGGCGCCGTAGCTCATTTCGCCGTGGGTCAGGGTGGGACCGTCTTCCACCACCAGCACGCGCTTGCCGCGCGCCGTGGCGCTCTCCTCCACAAAGATCGGGCTGGCGGCATCGATGATCGTGGCGTGCGCGTTCAGCTCGCGCGAGGTGCGGCGCGCCGTTTCGATCTGCTCCATCGAGGCGGTGTCCACCTTGTTGAGCACAATCACATCTGCCTGACGCACGTTCAGCTCGCCGGGATAGTAGTGCAGGGCGTGGTCGGCGCGCAGCGTGTCCACCACGGTGATCAGCAGGTCGGGCTTGTAGAAGGGGAGGTCGTTGTTGCCGCCGTCCCAGATGATGATGTCGGCCTCCTGCTCGGCCTCGCGCAGGATCGCCTCGTAGTCGACGCCGGCATAGATCACGCCGCCGGCGGCCACGTGGGGCTCATACTCCTCGCGCTCCTCAATCGTCACGTCGTGCAGCTCCATGTCCTCCATGGTGGCAAAGCGCTGCACGGCCTGCTTGACGAGGTTGCCGTAGGGCATAGGATGGCGCACGGCCACCACGCGCTTGCCCATGCCGCGCAGCAGACTCACCACCTTGCGGCTGGTCTGGCTCTTGCCGGCGCCCGTGCGCGCGGCGCAGATGGCAACGACGGGCTTGCTCGAGCGCAGCTGCGTACGCTCGGGGCCAAGCAGCATGAAGTCGGCGCCGGCAGCCATGGCGCGAATCCCCGTGCGCATGACGTGCTCGTAGGTGACGTCGGAGTAGGAGAAGAGCGCGATCTGCGCGCCCGTGCGGCGGATTACCTCCTCCAGCTCGGCCTCGGATTCGATGGGGATGCCGGCCGGGTAGGCGGCGCCGGCGAGCTCGGCTGGGTAGCGCCGCCCGTCGATGTTGGGAATCTGCGTGGCGGTGAAGGCCACCACTTCGTAGGCGGGGTTGTTGCGAAAGAAGGTGTTGAAGTTGTGGAAGTCGCGGCCGGCGGCGCCGAGGATCACGACCTTCTGCGGGGTGCGCGGGGCGCTCCCTGATTGCTGCGTCATTGCAGCCTCCTGTGGAGAATCGCGGCAAGCGTTCGTACGGCGAATCAAATCCTGCGAAGGGTTGCGCTGCGGGGCGTGTGCCGGCTAGGGTCGGTAGAGCACAGCCCGTGACCGGTCAGGTGGACTGGCAACACGGGAACAACAGCTGGAAATTGTACACGGAAACAACGGCAAAAATGGGGAACTGCCAAAACTGTGCTGCTTTTCCGTTGGTTCCGTCGTTTCCGTGTACTTGCTTCTCCTGGCTGGGGGCGACAGGGCGGCGTGGCTAGCTGCCCGGCTTGCGGTTGGCGCCGGGCCAGACGCCGACGGGCGTTGCAGGCAGCGAGGTGAGCACCGTCTCCTCGAGGAAGACACGCAGCCCGCGTGCCTTGTAGTTCTGCAGCGCCGCCGGGTGGTCGAGCGAGCAGGTGTGGACCCAGACGCGGCGCGCGCCGGTGGCAAAGCCGCGCGCGATGGCGTGCGTAAGCAGCGGGCCGCCGATGCCGCGCCCAATAAACGCGTTGAGCAGGCCAAAGTAGGCGATTTCGGCGCTGCCGTCGTCGTTCTGGTCGAGCTCGTAGTAGCCGGCAGGCGAACCATGGACGTAGGCGACCCACGTCTCGTAGCCGGGGCGGAGCAGCTGCTGCACCCAGCGGGCGTGGTCCCACGTCAGCCGGTCGCGCCAGAACCAGTCGCCACCCACCGCCGCGTACAGAAAGCGGTTGAATTCGGGCTGCGGGATCTGCGCCTGCACAATTTGCAGGTCGGCGGGCCGGCGCGTGCTGGGGCGCAGGTCGTCCGGCGTCAGCATCTCGAGGTGCCAAACGTCGACCAGTTGAAGATGCTCGCCGTTGGTGGCGCCGCGCGTGGCCAAACCAGCGGCCTCGCTCAGCGAGTTTGCGTCGGGAGTCGAGCTCATGCCAGCACCAGCCCCAGGGCGAGCAGCAGACTGTAGACCAGGCTCAGCCGTGCCGTGCCCGCCAGCGTGCGGTTGAGCGCGCGCCCCGTCTCGCTGCGCATCGAGCGCACCAGCGGCAGCGCCAGGGGTAGCGAGAGCAGCGGCAGCAGCAGCCACGGCCCGCGCAGCCAGGCCATCCAGAGCGCGGCGGCGTAGGCAACGGCGAGCAGCAGCATGTACTCGGCCTGCGCGCCGCGGGCGCCGAGCAGCACGGCTAGCGTGCGCTTGCCCACGCGCGCATCGCCGGCGCGGTCGCGCAGGTTGTTGACGACGAGCACGGCAGTCACCAGCGCGCCCACGGGCACGGCGGCCAGCCAGACGAAGCCGGTGGTGCTCTGCGCCATGGCAAAGTAGCTGCCCACCACCGCCGCCAACCCAAAGAAGAGGAAGACGAAGAGCTCGCCCAAGCCATAGTAGCCGTAGGGCAGCGGCCCGCCCGTGTAGAGCACCGCCGCCGCAATCGCCGCCAGCCCCACCACCAGCAGCGGCCAGCCGCCCACCACAACCAGGTAGAGGCCGACAAGCGCCGCCAGCGCAAAGACAACAATCATGCCGTTGCGCACGCTCTGCGGCGGCAGCAGCCCGGCCGATGTGACGCGGGTGGGCCCCATCCGCTCGGCCGTGTCGGCGCCCTTGAAGTGGTCGAAATAGTCGTTGGCCAGGTTGCTGCCAATCTGAAGCAGCATGGCGCAGAGCAGGGCGGCCAGCGCCGGCAGAGCCTGGAAGAAGCCATCCGCCCAGGCCAGCGCCGCACCCACCAGCACCGGGCCCACCGCGGCCGGCAGCGTCTTGGGGCGCGCGGCCAGCACCCACGCCTGCTGCGGCGTCGGTCGCTCGGAACTCTTCATCTGTACAACGGCATCGTGCGGCGTATCTGCCTGCATCTGCGGCACCACGAACTCAACGCTGCGCCGAGCGCCGGCGCGAATTTCTTCATCTTAACACAGGGCAACTGGGGGCGCTGGAATGGGCTGCAGAAGGATTCTAGCGGCGGCTTTCGCCCGACCAGGCATCGAGCAGCGCGGCCACGGCGGGCAGGCGCGCAGCCGGTTCGAGCGCGGCGCGCACCAGCGCGCGCCGTTCGGGGCGGCGCTCGAAACGCAGCGCGTCGACGCAGCGCTCAAGGACCTCGCCCTGGCCGCGTGTGATTGCCGCCGCCACTGCAGCGGCCAGCAGGTAGCGCACCAGCTCGGGCGGCCCGCTGCGCAGCTCCTCCAGCAGATGGTCGATCAACTGCGGCCCGGCCTCGTGCTCCAGCAGCAGGTCGATGATACCCACGCGCACACCGATGGGCGGCGGTTCGCCTCCGTCGCTCTTGCCCGTGGGGCGTTCGCCCGCCGGCTGCTGCAGCGCGGCCACCAGCGGCGCCAGCAGGCCGGGTGGCAGCGTGCGCAGCCCGCGCAGGCATTCGGCCAGCACCTCCTGTCGGCCGCGGTGGGCGGCATCGTGGACGAACTGGAAGAGGGGCAGCGGCTCGTTCAGCAGCGCCAGCGTGCGCGCCGCCGTCACCGCCGGCTCGCCCGACATGCGGTCGGTGAAGGGGTCCACCAGCAGGCGCGCGGCGTGGAAGCGCGCCAGGTCCTCGTCGACCTCGGTCAGCGCCGGCAGCGCCGCCGAACGTAGCAGCCCCGCCTCTTCGACAAAGTAGGGCGGCGGGAACTCGTAGGTGCCGGCTGCCTGTTCAAGCAGGGGAAGTTCGGCGCGAGTGACCAGGGTGCGCAGCGCGCGCAGCACGTCGCCGCGGATGTAGCAGCCGTAGTCGAGCGCGCCGCCGCTGCGCGCAAAGCGCTCGAAGAGCTGCGCCAGCGGCTCGCGCGCCTGCGGCAGAGGCTGCGCCGCCAGCACCTTGAGCGCGGCGCGCAGTGTATCGCGGCGCGTCTCTTTGCGGCCGGCGGGCGCCAGCAGCTTCAGCGCAAAGGCGGCCTGCTCAGCGCCGGCAAGCTGGGCAAGCTCCACGGCGGCGGGGTCTACGGCGAGTTCTTTCATTCTTCACGTACAATGGGCAGGCGGCCTTACGCCGCACGCCGCGAAGAACTGTTCTTCGCTACAGGAGATGGCAGAAAATGGCTTCCAGCGCACTCACTACCGCACTGATCACCGGCGCCTCGAGCGGCTTTGGCGCCGAGTTTGCCCGCCAGCTTGCCGGGCGCGGCCACAACCTGATCCTCACCGCGCGCCGCGCCGAAAGGCTCGAGGCGCTGCGCGACGAGATTGGCGCGCGGACGCCTGTGCAGATCGACGTGATCCCGCTCGACCTGGGCGAGAGCGGCGCGCCCCAGCGCCTCTTCGACGGCGTGCTGGCGCTCGGCCGCGAGGTCGACGTGCTGGTCAACAACGCCGGCTTCGGCCTGCACGGCAGCGTGCTCGCGCTGCCGCTCGAGCGCCAGAGCGAGACGATCGACCTCAACGTGCGCGCCCTCTTCGAACTGAGCCGGCTCTTCGCGCCGCCAATGGTGGCGCGCGGTCGCGGGCGCATTGTGCTGATGGGCTCGATCGCCGGCTTCCAACCCTCGCCCGCCTATGCCGTTTATGCCGCGAGCAAGGCCTTTGTGGATTCGTTCGGCGCCGCGCTCGACTATGAACTGCAGGGCAGCGGCGTGACGGTGACGACCATCTGCCCCGGCCCGTCGCCCACCGAATTTGCGCGGGTGGCCGACCAGGGAAGGGCGCTGATTCACCTGGGCGAAATAGCGCCAGATGCTGTGGTGCGCGCGGCGCTGGATGGCGCCTTTGCGGGCAAGCGCCGCGTGGTGCCCGGCTGGATCAACAGCGCGATGACAAGCCTCTCGGGCTGGGCGCCCCGCTCGCTGGCCATCTGGTCCGCCGAACGCATGAGCCGCGATTAACAACAGCCACCCCATCCCGCTTGTTGTCGCTCTCGCCGACCTGCTCCCTGTAACTTACAAGGAACGGCAAGGAACAACAATCGACTACATGGAACGGCAGCAGCAGAATCGAACTGCCGGAAGGCTTTACTCTGCTGTTTCCGTCTTTTCCGTGTACTTTTTGCTTTTCCTTGCGTTCCCTTGCACCCTACTGCCCTTGCGTCGGATGTTGCCGTTTAGTATTCGCCCTTGAGGACGCGGCGCAGGTCGCGTTCGTTTTCGCGCTTGGCGATCGTATCGCGCTTGTCGTGCTGCTGCTTGCCGCGCACCACGCCCACCTCCACCTTCGCCTTGCCCCGCTCGCTGATATAGATGCGCAGGGGCACCAGCGTCCAGCTCTTCTGCGTGGCCTGCTCGTGCAGGTAGCGAATCTCCTGCTTGTGCAGCAGCAGCTTGCGCGGGCGCACCTCGGGGTGGTTAAAGCGGTTGCCCTGCACATAATGCGCGATATGCACGTTGTGCAGCCAGGCCTCGCCGGCGCTCACCATCACAAAGCCCTCTTGCAGCGCCACCTTGCCGGCGCGCACCGACTTGATCTCGGTGCCCGTCAGCGCGACGCCCGCCTCGAGCGTATCTTCAATAAAGTACTCGTGGCGGGCCTTGCGGTTGGTGGCAACCGTGCGCGGCCCGCCCTTCTTCTCTTCGCTCATCGTCCTCTGTCCTGCTGCGGCGCGACGCTGCAACCGCTGCGCCTGTGAAGTCGCCCCATTCTAGCGCAAGCGCGCCTGCGGGTCGACTTGTGGCCTACGGAGCGAAAACTTCGATCTCGGCGATGCGCACCTTGTCGTCGATCGGCGCGCCTGCGGCGTCGAGCACGGGCAGACGCGCGCCGGTGACCGGGTCGTAAAGCGCCGTGTAGAGGGGGTAGAGCCCGGGCGGGGTGTCGGCACTGATGGGCAGCGTGTGGCGGTCAACCACCGCCTCGCCGGGGCGCCAGCGGTCGGTGGGGCGGCGGTCGCAGAGTGGCGCGCTGTCCTTCTGAACGGCGAAGTTGCCGCGATCGTCGTAGATCTGGTTCGAGACCTTGTAGCCCACCTCCATGGCGCTGCGGGCGCGCCAGTAGAGGGTTAGCGTGAGCGCATCGCCGGCGCGCAGCGGCGCGTCGTATTCCAGCGCGTAGCCCTCGAGCGTAATGCGGTCACCGAAGTTTGCCTCCAGCGCGTTTGGGGCTGCTTCCTCGAGCGTGGGGTAGTGGAGGGGCAGCCAGGGGTCGGCGGCGGCATCGAAGGCCGCGCTGAAGGCGGCGGGGTCAAGCTGCGCCGGCAGCGCTGCGGTCACCCGGTCGCGGGCAAAGATGCGCATGGCGGCGCGCTGGTTCACCGGCACGTCGGCCCAGGTGGAAAAGCCCATGGACTCGATGCGGCCGTAAACATCCTCGGGGCGCTCGGCCCAGGGGTCGAGCGTGCGCACGGTCAGGTACCAGTCGCTGGTCGAAAGGCAGCGATTGCGGCCGCGCAGATACCAGTCGGAGACCGAATCGGCCCAGAGCAGGGCGTCGTAGTCGCCGCGCAGTGTGCCATCGGCGTAGAGCGCGCCCACCGTCTTCCAGCCATTTTGCAGCGGGAAGCCGTACTTGCCGTCGATGGTGGCGGCAGCCGCAGGCGTCCAATAGAGGGCCGGCTTGCGTGTCTCCCAGTTCATCACCACTGCGGCCGGCGCGTTCACGAAGGCCAGCCAGAGCCAGCCGCCGATCAGCACGGTTGGCAGCGCGGCTGCGCCAAGCGCAACGCCGGTTGCGACGCGCGGGCCTGCCCACGCGCCAAGCCTGCGCCACGCGGCCTCCACCGCCAGGCCGGCGACCAACGCCCAGGGCACAAGGAAGATGTGGACATGCGTGCGCGGCGTGGCGATTACAAAGAGGCTGGCGAGCAGCGGCACGCCGAGCCAGAGCCAGAGCGCGCGCTCGTCGTTGCGCAGGTGCGGCGCCGGCCAGAGGCCGCCCAGCAGCAGCAGCCAGAGCAGCGGTGTCAGGTCGACGCCGCCCACGTTGAGGAGGTTGGGGCGCCAGAGTGTCGCTGCGAGCAGTAGCAAGAGCAGCGCTGCCGCCACGCCGGCGCGCTTGCTCCAGCCCCGGCGCCAGGCGAGCAGCAGCGCGGCGCTGCCCAGCAGTGCGTAGGATGCCAGGCCGTAGATCGACGAGTAAACGGTGGTGCGGGCAACGATGTCGGCCAGGTTGTTGCGCAGGCCGAACGAATCGCCCAACAGGCGCGCCTCGAGCAGGTAGCTGGCGGCCGCCTCGGCGCTGGGGCGCAGCAGCCAGGGTACAAAGAAGAGCGCCAGCGCTGCGCTCCCCACCAGCGCCGCCGGCAGCGCCGCCCGCCAGAGCGTCGCCCAGCGCACGCGCCCTTCGGCCCAAAGCGCAAGCAGCAGTGCCGCGGCGGGCAGCAGCGCCAGCGCCCCATCCCAGTGGAAGAGCAGCGCGCCGGCCAGGCAGAGCGCGCCGGCCGTCAAGTCTCGCCCCAGCGCGCGCGGCTCGCGATAGAGACGGTGAAAGGTCAACACCGCCGTCACCGAGAGCAGCAGCACCACGCTCTGGTACTGCACAAAGTGGGCAAAGGCCACCAGGTAGCCGTCGAGGGCAAGCAGCAGCGCCGCGGCCCAGCCCGCCGCCTGCCCGCGTATTCGCCAGCCCAGCAGCAGCACGCCCAGCAGCGCCGCAAGGTTGGCCAGCGCAAAGGGCAGGCGCGCCGCCGCCTCGTTCAGCCGGCCGCCCCAGGCAAAGACCACCAGCGTCGCCAGGATTTCGCCCGGCGGCTTGCGGTGGATGTAGAGCACATTCTCGTGGCCCTGCAGCACGGCGGCGGCGCGCAGCACGGCGCGCGCCTCGTCGCCGTGAAACTCAGAGTAGCCGAGCTGGGAGAGGCGCAGGAGGCCGGCGAGCAGCCCCAGCGCCAGCAGCGCAGCGGTCACGGCCCAGAACTGCCTCCCGGCCACCTGCACATCGGCCAGGGCGGGGGAGGGCGCGTACTGCACTCTTCCCCTTGCGCGCAGCAGGACGGCGGCGGCGAGCAGCAGCGCCAGCAGCCCAAACGCAACCTGCACCTGCCACAAGGCAAGCCCGCCCGGGAGCAGACTGAGCCCCAGCGTGAGCAGGGTGAGGAGCACGAAGCCGAGGGCGACGGGGAAGATGCCCCACTCGAGCGGCGTCGGCGGCGATTCACCCTCGCCCAGCAGCAGCTGCGTGAGGAGCAGGCCGGGGGCGACGACCGCAGCGGCAAACGCACCCAGCGCGGCCGTCCAGAGCGGCAGACCCAAGGCGGGCAGCAGCGTACCCAGCAGCGCGGCGGCGCCGGCTACAATCAGGACGCGCCGCAACTGCGCCCGCCCCGAACGATCGGGCGGCGCAAGCGATCGCGCAGGTGAAGTCGCACTCATCTCGATGCTGTGATGCCGAATTCTGGGATGCGCCGTGAGCGGGCGCACCCAACGAGGGGCGAGAGGGGTAGGGCGGCCGGCCTAATTGCTTGCGGGCGTGGGTGTGGCGGGCGCCGCAGTGGGAATCGGTGCAGGTGTGGCTGTGCTCAACGGCGTTGCGGTGGCTTCGCTTGTGCTGGTGGCTGCCGGCTTGACCGCGCCCTCGGTAACCGGCGTCTCCGCCGCGGCGTCGGGCGTGGGCGTGGGGGTCGGCACGAAGGGCACGCCAGTAATCAGCGCCTCCAGTTCGAGCAGCGCGCGGTCGAGCTGCGGGTCCAGGTCGGCTTCGCGGTCGGCGTCAGTCAGGGGGACCGTGAAGTTTGGCTCCAGCCCCACGCCGTCGATGGTACGGTCGTTGGGCGTAAACCAGCGGGCGATGGTGACGCGCATAATGCTGCCATCGTTAAGCGATTCGGGCAGCTGCACGCTGCCCTTGCCGAAGGTGATTGTGCCCACCAGCGGGGCGCGGCCTGTGTCTTGCAGCGCGCCGGCCACAATCTCGCTGGCGCTGGCGCTGCCCTCGTTCACCAGCACCACCAGCGGCAGGTCGGTCAGCACGCCTTCGTCGGCGGTGCGGTAGACCTCCTCGTCGCCGTTGCGGAAGCGCTCGTAGAGCACCACCTCGTCCTCGAGGAAGAGGCCGCTGATGGTGACCGCCTCGCGCAGCAGGCCGCCGGCGTTGCCGCGCAGGTCGAGAATGATGCCCTTGGCGCCGCGCGCCACCGCATCCTCCACCGCCTGCTTGACGAGCGTGCCGGCGTTCTCGTTGAAGGTGTAGAGGTGAATGTAGGCGATGGCCTCTTCGCCCAGCGTGGCGCTGCCCAGGCGGTCGGTCGTCACTGTAGGCGTCTCGATTGTGTCGCGCGTCACCTCAAGCTCAAAGGGCTGGTTGTCGTTCTCGCCCAGGCGCAGCAGCGTGAGCAGGACGGTGGAGCCCTTGGGGCCGCGAATGCGCGCGACGGCGCTGCTCAGGTCGGTGCCGATCACCGTCTCGCCGTCGATGGCGAGGATCAGGTCGTCGCGGCGCACGCCGGCGTTCCATGCCGGCTGGTTCTCGAAGGGCTCGACGATGCGCACGGTGTCGGCGTCCACGTCCCACTCAACACGGGCGCCAATGCCTTCGAAGGTGCCGCTGAGGTTGGTGCGGAAGACCTCGGCCTCTTTGGGCGAGAGGAACGAGGTGTTGGGGTCGTCCAGGTTGTTGACGACGCCGCGGATGGCGTCGTAGGTGGCGCTGTCGCCGGCGGGCAGCTCGCCGTAGAAGTTCTCGTTGAGGACGTCGATCGCTTCCCAGAAGGTGCCGAACTTGGCTTCCATGTCGGTGCGCAGGTCGCGCGCGGCAGCCTCGCCCTGCTCGCCGCCGATGGCCATACCTGCCTCGCGCGGCGAAACGCCCGACGCAGAGAGGCGGCCGAAGCCAAAGCCGATCCCTGCGCCCACGGCAAAGAAGGAGAGCACCACCAGCGCCGCCGCGCAGCCGAGCACCAGGCGGTTGCCCGTGATCTGGGAGAAGGGCGAGGTCTCCGCGGGTTCGGGGGGGACGGGCAGCGGGGGCTGCGGGTTCGGCTCTGTGCTCATGGAAGTCTGGCTACCTCGACACAATCTGGCCGGGAATGGGCTTGCCGGGAATCGGAGGGTTCAGGGTTGGGGCTGTTCGAGCACGGCCTCGCGCGCGGCGGCCAGCGCGTCGGCGTCGGCCTCGACGGCGATATCGGGCGCCAGCCCACCGCCCGAAATCTGGCGGCGGTTAGGTGTGAGCCACTGCGCCGTCGTCACATGCAGGCTCGAAGCGTCGGAGAGCTCATAGAGCGTTTGCACGCTGCCCTTGCCATAGGTGCGGCTGCCCACCAGGCGGGCCCGGCCGGTATCCTGCAGCGCGCCGGCCGCAATCTCGCTTGCGCTGGCCGAGCCGCCATCCACAAGCACCACCAGCGGGAAGCGCTCGCCGCCGCCGCCGCCATGGGCGTTGAAGACGCGCGCGGCGCCTTCGCTGCGCTCCTCGATCACGATCGCGCCGCGGCGCAGCCAGAGGTCGGTGGTGTCGATGGCAGCGGCGAGCAAGCCGCCGGGGTTGCCGCGCAGGTCCCAGATGAAGCGGTCGGCGCCGGCCGCAACCAGCTCCTCCATCGCCTCCTCCAGTTCCTGGGCCGAGCGTTCGGTGAAACTCGACTGCTGCAGGTGGCCGATGGTGGAATCGGGGAGCATGGCCGCAACCACCGAGGGCGTGCGAATCTCGGCGCGCGTGAGGGTGACGTCGAAGTCGCGCCAGGCCGGCGCGTCGCTTTCGTCTTGCCCCTGCGTTACGTCGGCGGGCGCGGCCGTGCCGGTGACGGACGCGACCGCCGTCTCCGTCAGCGCGCGCCGCAGCGTGAGCACCACTTGCGAGCCGACCTCACCGCGCAGCGCCGCCACGACCTCGTCAGAGCCCAGCTCGGCGGTCACAGTCACACCGTCGATCGCACGCAGCTCGTCGTTGCGCTGCACGCCGGCCGCAGCCGCCGGGTGGTCGGGCAGGGGGTTGAGCAGGAAGCGGGTGCCCGAGATCTCGATCGTGGCGCCAATGCCGCCGAAGGAGCCGCGCATGTGGTCGGCGTCGAGCTCGTTGTTGGCGGGGGGCAGCACCATCGTGTAGGGGTCGTCGAAGCTGGCCACCATGCCGGCGACTGCGGCCTGGAAGCGCTCTTCCTCAGAGGGAGTCTCGCCGTAGTAGTGGGTGTCAAGCAGCCCCCACGCCTCCCAAAAGGGGGTCAGTCCCTCGCTTTGGCCGTCCATGCCGACGGCGGCGGCAGCCTGTGCGGCGGGCGAGGCGAAGGGCGCGCCGGTATGCAGCAGCGGATAGGCGCCATAGCCTACCCCAAATGCAAGCAGCACCACCACCGCTGCGCCCAGAATCCAGCCAAAATGCGCTTTCAAGCGTCTCCTCAATCGCGTCGCCTGGTGGTACGATCGCCACCGGCGCCGGTACTCAAGCCTGCGAGCGTGCTGTTGCCGCCGGCCACCTGCGCCGGGCAACCCGCCCATTGTAACATGGCGCGCCCGGTGCTTTGCGGCGCCGGGCAGACCGAACAGCGCCAGTCTACCACCGCCGGCGCAGGCAACAAGTACGGCGGCGTCCCATCCATGGCGTGACTGCGGAACTGCAGCCCCCGCCGCCAGCGGACGCCAGCAACTGCAGCAGCAGGAAAGTGCCACAGCGGCGCCACCCTGCGGCCGCTTGATCCGAGAATGCAGCCTGACCCCTCCCCTGGACAAGGCAGCTCCCACATGCAACCGAGCTCTCTGCAAACCTCCATGCAGCCGCCGCCCGCCGCAGCGCAGTGTGGCGCGCCAGGACGCGCGCAGCGGGTGGCGGCCCTCACCGAAGCCAACCTCGACGACCTGTGCAGTTCGCTTGGACTGGCGCGCCACGCGACGGGGACCGTGGCCGAGCAGGGCCGCCGGCTGCTGCGTGCGGCGGTGCGACGCGGCGGGCGCGCGCCGGCCGCCCGCTTCGCCGCGCTGATGACGGCGATCGACGACCACGTGGGCGCGGTGGGGCTGGCGGGGGGCGCCATGTGGGGGCTGGGCGCCCTGCAGGCGAGCCTGCGCGTGGTGGGCGCCCACCGCCTGCCCGATCAGGGCCCCCTGCTCTTCATGGCCAACCATCCGGGTATGACCGACACGCTGGCGCTCTTTGCCGCTATCCCGCGCCTGGGGCTGCGCACGATTGCGGCGCGCCGCAGCTTCCTTGAACTGCTGCCCAACCTGAGCGCGCCGCTGATCTGGGTGGAGGACGAAGAGAGCCCGCCCGCTGCGGGCGATGGCCAAGCGCTGGGCGCCGCCGAGTCGCGCATGCGCGCCGTGCGCGCGGCCACCGCCCACCTGCGCGGCGGCGGCGCGCTGCTCACCTTTCCGGCCGGCCGCATCGAGCCCGACCCCGCCGCCTGGCCGCTCGATGAAGCGGCCCCGCACGACTGGAACCCAAGCATGGAATCGATCGCGCGCCTGGTTCCCAACCTGGTGATCGTGCCCACACTCGTCAGCGGCGTGATCTCGGCGCGGGCTGCGCACAGCCCGCTGCGCCGTCTGCGCCGCACACGCGACGGGCAGGACCTGCTGAGCGCCATGCTGCAGATCGCCTGGCCGCCCTACAAGACCACCGACGTCTGCGTGCGCTTTGGCGTGCCGCTGCCGGTGGCGGCGCTGCTTGCGCCCAGGGGCAGGCCGGCGCTCACTCAGGCGGCCATGGCCGTGATGCGTGCGCTGATGCAAGAAGAAACGCGCGACCGCCGGTCGCGCGCGTAATACCTCGATGCAAGGGCGCAAAGGGCGCCAGGGGACGCAAGGAAAACCAAGAAGTACACGGAAACAACGGAAAAAGCGGAAACAACAGAGGAACATCTGCTGGCCCCATTGGTGCGTGCGTGCGGTTCGCGCGTTGCCGATGGTGCAGTCTCCTGCTGTTCCTTAGCTCTTCCTCCCTTTTCCTTGCGTTCCCTGGCGCCCTTTGCGTCCTTGCGTCGGATGTTGTCGTCAGTCCGGCAGGCGGACGGGCGGGTCCCACGTGCGCAGGGCGCGCCAGGGGCGGCCGGCGGGTGCGTCCAACTCTCCGTAGTCAAAGTACTTGGTAACGGTGAGCATCGGCCCCTTGTGGCAGAGCAGGCCGCCTTCGAGCACGCCGTTGTGCAGGCGGATGCTGCGGTAGTAGGCGGGCGCCAGCTCGCGCACGGCGTGGGCGTGGCGCGGCCCCTGGTTCCATTCGTCGCGCGCGCCGTCGGCCACGCTGAGCACCAGATTGCCAAACTGGCCGTTGGGCAACTGCGCTGTGTAGTAGGCCACGATCTTGTCGTGGTGGCGTCCCATCTCTTCCACCATGTGGTCGTCGACGCCCGACATGTGCGCGACGTCGGCGTTGTCGCGCCGCTGGCCAAAGAAGCCCACCAGAAACAGGCGCGGCAGGGCGCGCAGGTTGTGGCCACTGCGCACGATGATGCGCTGGTGCAGCCCCTGTTCGTCGTCAAAGTGCCACTGCTGCATGGGGCCGTCCCCCTGCAGAAGCCCCGAAAGCAGTGCCGCGCGCAGCCGGCTCAGCGCCAGGTTGAGCGCGCGCAGGTCATCGACCGTGCGCTCGGGGTGGGTGAAGGGGCGCTCGTCGAGCACGCTGCGCGCGTCGAGGAGGGTGTCGTAATGGGACGGGGTGGCGAGCATGAGCAGGTGGCCGATAGGGCGACTGCGGTCGCGCAGCGGGTGCAGCAGACGCCGGCCCTGCGCTGGGGAGCGGGCCGGCGAAACGAGCGCATTTGTGCAATGCATATAGCATGAAAATGGCACCCGTGCAAGCGGTTGCGAAAAACGGGGCGCCGTTCAGACTGGCGGCGGGAAACAAGCGAGAAGCGAGAAGCGAGAAGACATCTCCCGGCGCTCGGGCTGTCTTCTCGCTTCTCGCTTCTCGCTTCTCGATCTCAGTTACGCTCTGCGTAACTTGCGGTACGTAATCCGGTGCGGCCGGTCGGCGGCGGCGCCCAGGCGGCGGTGGCGGTCGGCCTCGTATTCGCTGTAGTTGCCGGGATACCAGAAGACTTGGCTGTCGCCCTCGAAGGCCAGGATATGGGTCGCGATGCGGTCGAGGAACCAGCGGTCGTGCGAGATGACGAGCACGCAGCCGGCGAAACCTTCGAGCGCGTCCTCGAGTGCGCGCAGCGTGTTGACGTCGAGGTCGTTGCTCGGCTCGTCGAGCAGGATCACGTTTGCGCCCGACTTCATCATCTTGGCCAGGTGTACGCGATTGCGTTCGCCGCCCGAGAGGGTTGCGACACGCTTCTGTTGGTCCTGGCCGCCAAAGCCAAAGCGGGCGGCGTAGGCGCGCGAGTTCACCGTGCGGTCGCCCAGCACCAGCTGGTCGTTGCCCTCGGCGATCTCCTCCCACACCGTCTTCGCCCCGTCGAGCGTGTCGCGCGACTGGTCCACATAGGCCAACTTGACGGTGCCACCTACGGCCAGCGCGCCGGCGTCGGGCTGCTCCTGGCCCACGATCATGCGGAAGAGGGTTGTCTTGCCGGCGCCGTTGGGGCCGATAATGCCGACGATGGCGCCGGGGGGCACGTCGAAGCTCAGCGCCTCGTAGAGCAGCGTGTCGCCGTAGCCCTTGGCGACGTCGACGGCGCGGATCACCACATCGCCCAGGCGCGGGCCGGGCGGGATGTAGATTTCTCGGTCTTCCTGCGCCCGCTCCTTGTTCTGCTGCAGCAGGTCGTTATAGGCGTTGATGCGCGCCTTGCGCTTGGTCTCGCGCGCCCGGGGTGACATGTGCAGCCACTCCAGCTCGCGCTGCAGGGTCTTCTGGCGCTGCGCCTCCTGCTTCTCCTCCAGCGCCAGCCGCTGCTGCTTCTGTTCGAGCCAGGAGGAGTAGTTGCCCTTCCAGGGGATGCCGTAGCCGCGGTCCAGCTCCAGAATCCAGCCCGCCACGTTGTCGAGGAAGTAGCGGTCGTGGGTGACGGCGATGACGGTGCCCTTGTACTCCTGCAGGTGGAGCTCGAGCCAGGCGACCGATTCGGCGTCGAGGTGGTTGGTCGGCTCGTCGAGCAGCAGGATGTCGGGCTCGTCGAGCAGCAGGCGGCAGAGCGCCACGCGCCGCTTTTCGCCACCCGAGAGCACGGAGACAGGGGTGTCGGCCGGGGGGCAGCGCAGCGCGTCCATCGCAAGCTCAAGGCGGCTGTCGAGGTCCCACCCGTTCATCGAGTCGAGCTTGTCCTGCACGTCGGCCTGGCGGTCGAGCAGCGCCTGCATCTCATCGGGCGTCATCTCCTCGCCGAAGCGGGCGTTGATCTCGTCGAACTCGCGCAGGGCGTCGACCACCTCCTGGGCGCCCTCCTCCACCACCTGACGCACGTTCTTGGTGGGGTCGAGCTGCGGCTCCTGCTCGAGGTAGCCGATGGTGTAACCGGGCGCCATCACCGTTTCGCCGTTGAACTCCTTCTCGACGCCGGCCATAATGCGCAGCAGCGTGCTCTTGCCCGAGCCGTTGAGGCCGATGACGCCGATCTTGGCGCCGTAGAAGTAGGAGAGGCTGATGTCGCGCAGAACCTGCTTGTTGGGCGGCCAGTTCTTGCCGACGCCGATCATGGAGTAGATGATTTTGGTGCTCATGCAGAAAGGAATCTCCGGGCCGCACACGGGCCATGGGCTGGGCCGCCCCTGCGGCGCGAGCCGGCGGGCGTTCTTCTGGGCTGGAATCGGGCTTGGGCGGCGCAGAGAGCGCTGGGTGGTGGGTCGCCGCCCGCCCGCAGTGTACCCGAAGGCGGCGTATTGCGCGCATTGTGGGGGGTGCGCCACGCGATTCGCGGCATCGCTGCGTTACGAACGCCTGCAAGACAAACGTGGGCGCCCCCGCGAGGCGCCCACGCTGAACTCTCTTGCTGCCGGATTGCTGCGCGCTGCGGCTACTTGCCGGCGGGGATATAGACGTACGGTGGCCCACCTGCAGGCGGCTCGCTGTAGAGCTTCATGGCAGCGAAGATCACCATCTGCGCCAGGAAGCCGACGACGCCCAGCACCACCGTCAGGATTGCCGCGAGCCAGTTGCCATTGTTGAGCCAGCCAAAGACAAGCGGCCAGAAGTAGGCCAGGCCGGCCATGACGATGCCTGCGCCGGCAAGGGCCGTGATCCACATCACCATGACATCCTTGAGCACCAGCCAGAGCAGGGCGAAGATCAGACCCAGGCCAATGCCGATGATGACATTGACCCAGTTCCAGAAGCCAATCCACTCGCCAAAGGCAACGCCAAGGCTGAAGCCCATGATGGCGCCGCCCACCGTTACCAGCAGGCTCCAGTAGGCGTAGGCAAGCACCGCCAGCACAACCGCAAAGAGGATGCCCAGGACAAAGCCCCAGACGTTGCTCTGGACCAGCGACTGGCCCAGGATGTAGCCGTAGAAGAAGCCGAGGAAGGGCAGGATGAGGCGGAAGACGCCGTAGCCAAAGAAGGTGGCGATCAGGCCGACGATCACGCCCAGACTGCCAAGAACGATGTGGTTCAGAATACTTGAGGTTTCGGTCATGCGGTTGCTCCTTGGGTAAGCTGCCTGTGGGGTTACGCTGACTGTGGACGACGATGAAGGGTGCGACGTTTGCCACTTTTTGGCGATGCAGGCGACGGGCTGAAGCCCTGAAGCTGCCACTTGTGCGTGGACCGCACCTGGCTTGCTTGCCAAGAACACGCCACCTGTGATGAAGTTGCGCAGGATAGCGTGCCGAGGATTGCCGGTACGCGTCTATGCGCAGATGGAGCCGGTGCGACAGTTTCAAGAACGCCCGAGAACAAGCGCTTGTTTGATGATAGCGAGCGCCTCTTTGTCCGTCAAGTAGTGCTTGAGAATGCAGCGGCTACTCCAGCTTGCGGGCGATCACCTCGTAGAAGTGCCAGTGCTTGGGGCCTGCGAACGAGTCGCCATCCTCTTCCGTCTCGGTGAACTCCTCAACCACCAGCCCATCGAGTAGCGCTTCGGCCTCGGCGCGCGTCTGGAAGTTCATCTCCTGGCTGCGCGTCCAGTCGTCGCGGTCGCCGAAGAGGTGGCCGGCAAAGCGTGCACCGGGGAGCAGCGCCCCACGCACCGCCTGCCATACGGCGTTAAAGTGCTGCGACGCGCAGAAGGGCAGGCTGGCTCCGGCGTAGACAAAGTGCGCCGGCCGCAGGATGGCGCTCTGAAAGGGCGCGACCTGCGTCTCGAGCGCAACGCGCAGGGCGTCGGGCGTGCGCTGCTGCACGGCCTCAATTGCCGCCGGCTCATGGTCAATCGCCAGCACGCGCCAGCCCTGGGCAAGCAGCAGCTGCGTCTCGGTGCCGTCGCCGCAGCCCAGGTCCAGCGCCTGGCGCCCGGCTCCCGGCGCAAAGAGTGCCAGCGCCCGCACAAAGAGCCGGCGGGGCTCGCGCCCTTCGATGGCGTGGTAGTAGGCGGGCCAATCATCGCGCTGCTCTGCGCCGGTTCGCTCCGTCTCGCCTGTGCCCATAGGTCGCTTTCTGCGCTGCACCCGGCTCTCTGGTGGCGCAATGAAACAAAATGTGCGATTCTTGCGTCTGAAAGAGCAAATGCCAGGCAAGCGGCGAGTGGAGAGTGCCACGCGCCGGCGCCGGCAAGGAGTGGATCGATGATTGTGGTGAGTGAACGCATCTCGCTGGACGAAAGCGAGCTGCACGAGGAGTTCGCCCGCAGCGGCGGCCCCGGCGGCCAGAACGTCAACAAGGTGGCGACGGCGGTGCATCTGCGCTTTGACGCCGCAACCTCGCCCAACCTGCCCGACGAGGTGCGCGAACGGCTGCTGCGCCTGGCCGGCAAGCGGGTCGACGCCGACGGCGTGCTCCACATCATGGCGCGCGCCGCCCGCACGCAGGCCGAAAACCGCGCCGCCGCCCTGGAGCAGCTGGTGCAGCTGATCCAGCGCGCCGAAGTAGTGCCCCGCCCGCGTCGCGCCACCCGCCCCAGCGCCGGCGCACGCGCGCAGCGGCTGGATACGAAGCGGCGGCGTTCGGACGTAAAAGCGTCCAGACGCACTGCGCGCACTGCGCTAGAGTAGAGTCGCACCTGTAGCGCGCGCCCTCCCCCCGCCGAACGCTGCGCGCAGGACGAGCCTTTCCAGCCCCGGCAGCCATGGTGCACACCGGTGCCGCCGCAGCCCCACCCACCGCCGAACCGATCGCCGCTCACCGCCGCCCGTGCCGGAGCCCCCTGCATTGTGGGGCGCTTTACGGGGCGCAAACGCAGCCCGCCGCCGCGGCCGGCGCCGTACGGCCGCACCTGAAGTTGTTCTCAGGAGCACAGTCCGACCTGCACCCGAGTGGGTGCAATTACGAGTTGTCAGAAGAGTTGACATAATGAAAGTCGCGATGGTGCCCTTCGGCTCTTTCTCAGAGGGGACACTTCATTTGGCGTGCCGGCGCACAAACTCACTGACAACTCTTGATTGCACCCCACCCGAGTAAGGCGCTTTACAAAAGTCTGAATGCGCGTTACTCTATCAGGAAAGCGTCGAATTGTCTCCACCCTACTTCGCACATTCCGCTGTGACGGAGGCTTTCATGCGACGGACAAGCCTGTTGCTTTTTGTCATTGCCCCATTGCTGCTCTTGCTACTGCTCGCGCAATTGGCAGGCCCACAGGCCCAGCGCACCCTGCAGGCCGGCAACACGCCGACTGCGATCGCAACGGGCGCGCTTTCCACTCCCGATGCCGACCCAACCGAGGCCAACGCCGAAGCCACCGCAGATGCCGACGCCGACGATGCGATGGCCGATGAAGTCGCGCCCGCCGGCACGAACATCTTCACGGCGACCACGCCCTTCTCGCCCGCGCTGGGCATTCGCATCCGCAGCCAGGTGCCGCTGACCATCGCGCTCGCCCCTGGCGCGCTCGGCGCAGTCACCGCCAGCGTCGATATCCCGCTGCTTTCGGCTGAACCGCTGACGCTGACCCTGCCCGCTACCCGCCCCAGCGCGCTCGATGACGAGGAAGAGATCGCCGCGACCAGCGAGCTGACCGTCGGCCTGGAACTGACGACCTCGACCGGGCTGACCGAATCGGTGCTCATCACCGGCGCCGACCTGCTCACCGACGTCCAGATTCCGCTTACCGGCGCCGGCGCGCTAGATGATATCCCGGCGCTCACGCTCACTGTCGGCTCCACGGCCACCGCCTCGATCACCGGCGCCATGGCCACCACGCTCGAGATCCCCAGTTCCGCCCTCGAGACGCCGGTGCTGACTACCACCGTCGGCGCCCCGGTCGGCGAGGAGCTGACCTCGACCGCCGACCTCACCGAGGCGGTTACGGCGACTCCCGATATCGCGGCCGGCCTGCCCATGACGCTCGAATTCGACATCTCGGTGCTCGTCACCGATACCTTCACCAGCACCGTGCCGGCAACGCTTGTGCTGCGCATCAGCGGCATGCCCAGCGTTTCGGTGCCCATCTCGGTGGTCTTCGGCAGCATCGAGAGCGCGCTTGTGAACCTGGAACCGGTGACGATCACCGAGGCGCTGACCGAAGGCGAGGCGCTTACCGAGACCGAAGTCGAGGCAAGCGAAGAGCTGACCGGCAGCGAAGAGCTGACGACGACCGCCGACTTGACGCCCGCAGCCACCCCGGCGCCGTTGGTGCCGGTGACAGTGACCGTGCCGGTGAGCACCAACGTGCGCCCCGGCCCCGGCGTCAACTTCGACCCGGTGCGTGTCGCCCCGCCCGGCTCGGTGCTTGAAGTGCTGGCCATCGACGCCTCGCGCGAGTGGCTGCTGCTCACCGACGGCAACTGGATCGCCGTCGTGGTGCTGGGCGCAGCGCCGGCCGACCTGCCGGTGGCTACAACCGAACTGGTGGAAGAGGTGCGCGCCGAAGCCGCCCTGCGCACGCCCACGCCCACCCCAACGCCGCCGCCGCCCACCATCACGCCCACACCGCTGCCGCCCAGCGGCCCGATCACCGGCACCACCACCACCAACGCCAACTTGCGCTCCGGCCCGGGCACCACCTTCGGCATTGTGGGCAATACCGTGCTCGGCCAGGTGGTGACTGTAATCACCCGCAACGAAGCCGGCGATTGGCTGCAGCTCGACAGCGGCAGCTGGATCTCGGCTGCGCTGGTGGCCGGGCTGACCGACGTCGCCAGGCTGCCGGTCTTTGACCCCGACGCGACGGCCACGCCGACGCCGCCGCCCGCTGCGCCGGCCGCCGGCGTCACCGGCACCGTCACCGCCACATTGGCGGCGCCGCTGCTGCCCACGGCCACGCCGCGCCCCGGCGAGACGCCCGCCGCGCCCGCAGCCACGCCGGCGCCCGTGGCGACGCCTGCACCGCTCACCGTCGAGGAGAATCTCTACCTCGTCGAGTTCGATACGATCGCACGCAAGTACGAGCTTGCCCTGACCGGCGTCGACAGCCTGGTGGATTCGGCCAGCGGTAATCCCGCCGTGCTGACTGACCCCCAATGGCAGACCGATATGTCGACCGCGGTTGGACTTCTGCGCAGCGCCGGGCAGAACGTTGCCGCGCTGGCTGTGCCCGAGCGCTTTGCCGCCGCGCATGCCTCGCTCGAGACGGCAGCGACGCAGTACAACCTTGCCGCCGACGCGCTGGCAGCGGGCATCGCGCAGGGCAGCGTTGAACCCTTCACCGAGGCCTTCAGCGCCATTACGCTGGGCGATGCGGCACTGGCCCAGGCGTCAACGGCGCTGGCTGCCTTCCGCCCGTAACCGCTGCCGCACCCAGTTGATCGGATTCGGATTCCAAGTGCCAAGACCGAGAGGGCCAGCGCCTTCTCGGTCTTTCTCTTCCGTAGCCTTGCACACCACAGCAGCCGTAGGGTCCGCACCTTTGCCTTGTTGAAGGAGAGCCGAATGGAAGTCGCGATCATGATCGAGGGCCAGGATGGCATCACCTGGCCGCTGTGGCAGCATATCGTGCGCAAGGTCGAGGCGCTGGGCTTCGCCGGCCTTTACCGCTCCGACCACTTCACAAACGCCAACCCGCCCGACCTGGACTCGCTCGAGCTCTGGGTTTCGCTGACGTGGCTGGCTTGCAACACCGAGCGGATCGAGTTCGGCCCCATGGTCACCCCCTTCTCGTTCCGCAGCCCGATCTTCTCGGCGCGCATGGGCAAGGATGTGAACGAGCTGAGCAACGGGCGTTTTACGCTCGGCATTGGCGCCGGGTGGCAGGAGCGCGAACACACGATGTTCGGCTTCCCGTTGCTCGAGCAAGGGCCGCGCCTGGACCGCTTTGCCGAGGGCGTGGAGATCACGCACCGCCTGCTGCGCGACGAGGGGCCGGTGAATTTTGACGGCGCTTACTACCAGCTCAAGGGCGCACAACTGCTGCCGCGAGCGCAGGCAGCAGGGCCGCGCATCCTGATCGGGGGCAACGGCGAAAAGCGCACACTGCCGCTGGTGGCGCGCTGGGCCGACGAGTGGAACGCCGTGCTGATCCCGGCCGAGCGTGTGGCTGCGCTCAATGCCCACCTCGATGGACTGCTCGCCGCCGAGGGGCGCCCCGCCAACGCCGTGCGCCGCTCGCTGATGACGGGGCTGGTCTTTGGCCGCCGCGAGGACGATCTCACCGACAACTCCTACGGCGGCGCGCCCGACGCGCTGCGCGCGCGGGGCATCCTGGTCGGCACGCCCGAGACGCTACCGGCGCAGCTGGAACCGCTGGCTGCGGCCGGCGTGCAGCGCGTGATGCTGCAGTGGCTGGACCTTGAGAACCTGGACGGGCTTGACCTGTTGGCCGCCACGCTCGAGCTTGAGCGCAGCAAGCCGGCACGCGCGCGGCGGAATGTGCTGCACCGGAGCAATGACTAAAGATCGAGAAGCGAGAAGCGAGAATCGAGAGGCCGCCGGCGGAGATTGGGTTTTGAGGGTGAGAGCCGGTGGGCGAGCGAGAAGCGAGAAGCGAGAGGCCGCAGAGGTGCGCCATGGATGGGGAAGGGCAGGGCATTCACCAGGAGAACCGGGCGGCGTGGGAGGCGAAGGCCACGTGGTGGGACGAGCTGCACGGCGATGCCGGCAACCCCTTCCACCGCACGGTGGTGAGCCCCGCCGTCGAGGAGCTGCTGGCGCTGCAGCCCGGTGAGCTCGTCGTGGACATTGGCTGCGGCAGCGGCCAGCTTGCGCGGCGGCTGGCCGTGTTGGGCGCGCAGGTGCTGGGCGTGGACGGCGCGGCGGCCTTTCAGGCCCCGGCGGCGCGACGCGCGCAGGCGCTGCCGGCCGACGTGCAGGCGCGACTCCACTGGCGTCAGGTGGACGCCACCGACGAGGAGGCGCTCTCTGCCCTGGGTGAGGGGCGCTTCGACGCCGCGGTGAGCACGATGGCGCTGATGGACATCCCCGATATCGCTCCACTGCACCGCGCCGTTGTGCGCCTGCTGCGGCCGGGCGGGCGCTTTGTGGTTGCCGTGGCGCACCCCGCCTTCAACAACGCCGGCGTGGTGCGCGTGGCCGAGATGGATGACCGCGACGGTGTGCTCACCACGCGCGTCTCGCTCAAGGTGGCCGATTACCTGACGCCGGTGGTGCGCCGCGCGGCGGGCGCGCCGGGCGAACCTCTGCCCCACTACGACTTTCACCGCCCGCTGCAGCAGCTGCTGGCGCCCGCCTTCGCCGCCGGGCTGCTGCTCGATGGACTGCTGGAGCCGGCCTTCCCGGCGGGCGGCGAAGGGCGCTCTCCCTTCTCGTGGCAGGCCTACAGCGAAATCCCGCCTACGGTCGTCTACCGGCTGCGCAAGCCGGGTTGATGGGCCAAGGCAGCCATGGCGGCATTCGCATAGCCACAGCTTTCGGGTTGCGGCCGCTTGTTTGCTCTACGAAGCGTTGCCGACTTTGTGGGGTTGTCATACAATAGGGCAGCAGCGCCTGCCGCTGCGCGCAACAGCGTACCCGCAGCACCCAACCATGTTAACCTTCGTGGCCTGCCGTCGTTCGCCCTTGCCGGGCGGCGCGACGTCCAGGCGCCACTCCGATGCTGACCACTCTGCACACCCGGAGGCCGCATGAGCCAACCCAAGAAACTTGTTGTGTTGCTGGACCCCACCACCAAGAGCGCACGCTTTGTGGTGCGTTTTGCTGCGCCCGGCGAGGAACAGCCTGTTGAGTGCGGCGAAGTGCGGCTGGAGACCGGCGACGGCGGCGTGGTCAACGTTGGCACCATCTGCACGCCGCCCGTGCTGGAGTGGCGCCACCGCGACGAGCAGGAGCTGGCCGCCCACACCTACACCGGCAAGGGACCCTTTGTTGCCGCCATGAACTGGGGCACCGAGCGCTTTGAGACGACCGTCGGCGGCCCACGCCCGCAACAGGCGCCCGAAGCCTCGCGCACGTCGGCCGTGCTCTCACTCTTCCAGGCGCGGCGCGATGTGAGCGACCCCTACAACGTGGCGATCCGCGTGCGCGCCGAGGGCATGCAGCGCGAGCAGCGGCTGCGCATTGATACCGGTGCCGGCCAGGTCTTCTGGCTCGAGGCCGCAATGGCCGCGTCCGAGAACGTGCTCACCGCCGTCTACAACAAGATGGGCGCCTACAGCATCGCCTGCGACCTGATCGACGGCGACGGCTTCCGCATGGTGACGCTGGGCGAGACCTCGGTCGAGATTACCGACGAAGAACCAGAGGTGACCGCGCCCGCACCGGGCGCCGCCGAATCGGTGCCGGCCGAGTTCGTCCTGGATACGAATGTGCCGGTAGTGGCTGCAGCGAGCGAGGCGTGGCTGCCCTTCCGCTACGCCCGCCCCAACTTCGCCTGGACGCGCACCTACCGCACGCCCGGCGGCTACGTCTCGCGCTCGCTTTCGCCCGGCGCGTATGTGGCGATCCGGCAGCAGGTTGCCCACGCCGGCCAGATCTGGTTCGAAACCGGGGCCTTCGACTGGGTGCCCGCCTCTTCCGTCACCATTGTCACGCCATCCCCGCTGCGCGGCGTGGTGCTCGACGGCACGACGACGCCCGCACCGCCTGTCGAGCCCCCCGTAACGCCGCCCACCAGCGGCGAGCGCCAGGGCACGGTGATCGCCGGCGTGCTCAACGTGCGCGCCCGCCCCGGCACCTCGAGCGACAACCCGCCGATCGAATCGCTGCGCTACGGCGCTGCCGTCACCGTCTATGAAGAGCAGGTGGTGGCGGGTGTGCGCTGGTACCGCATCGGTGAGAACCGCTGGGTCCACTCGGCCTACGTGCGGCTCAGCGGCGCGCCTGGTGCGTCGGACCTGCCGCCTGCGCCCGTGGATGTGACGCCCGTGGGCGCGCCGGCGCCGCAGCGGGTGGCGCAGGCCACGCAATCGCCTGCGCTGCCCTTTGGCTGGGTCGTCTCGCCCACGCTCAACGTGCGCAAGACGCCGGGGCTGGATGGCCGCCTGCTGGGCGAGCTGACGCACTATCAGGTGGTGCCCGTGCTCGAAGAGGTGATCCGCGACCGCCAGCGCTGGTACCGCATCGGCCAGGAGCAGTGGGTGAGCGCCACCTGGGTGAGTGTGGCGCGCGGCAAGGGGCGGCCGGGCAACATCCGCGCCGACGAGCGCTGGGTGGGCGTCAACCTCAAAGAGCAGACCTGCATCGCCTACGAGGGCGACAAGCCGGTCTATGCCGGGTTGATTGCCTCGGGCGTGGCGGGTTCGCCCACGGTGCAGGGCATCTTCCGCACCTGGTGGCGGCTGGAGTCGCGCCGCATGGTGGGCCCCGGCTACTATCTGGAAGAGGTAACCTGGACCTGCTACTTCTCGGGCGGGTATGCGCTGCACACGGCCTACTGGCACGACGCCTTTGGCCGCCCGCGCAGCCACGGCTGTGTGAACCTGAGCCCCTACGACGCCTGGTGGATCTACCAGTGGAGCGCGCCCGGCGGCGCAAACGCCCCCACGGTCTACAGCTACTGGACGTAGCCCGCCCCCTCTCCCATCTGCAAAAGCAGAGCGCCCGGCCACTCGAATGGCCGGGCGCTCTTGTTCTCAGCGTGCAGGTTCGGCGCCGGCGCAAGCAGGGCGCTAGCGCAGCCAGGGGAGCATGTCGAGCGAGGGCTCGCGGCCGCTGAAGCGCCGGTAGACTGCTTCGGCCGCCGCCTGCCCCGACCGTTTGGCCGCCTGCACGGTGCCATAGTCGCGCGCCTGCGTGCCCTCGCCGGCGAACCAGACGCGGTCGGCCATAGGGCGGGCGTACTCGCTGCGATCCTCGGGGCAGGAGTGAATGCTGTTGAACGAGTAGGAACCGCGCGCCCAGGGGTCCGACAGCCAGCGGGTGACGAGCACGCCGGTGGGAGCAGGCGGCGTGCGTCCCGTAATCCGCTGCAGCGAGGCGAGGCCGTGCGCCACGATCTCGTCGTCGCTCGCCACCAGGTCGTGATGGACGGCGGCGCGGCCGTTGGCAAAGCCCATCAGCGCCGGAACGCCCAGCAGCGGCTCGACGTTGATCCAGTTGGTGTAGGCGCCCCGCTCGGCGGGCGTGGGGGGCAGCGTGTTGCAGCGCTCGGTGGTATCGTCCCAGAAGCGTTCGGGGAAGCGCAGCACCAGCTTGTTCATCGCTGCATCGCCCGCGGCCGACGCGCCAAAGCCAATGCGGGCGATTGCGTCGCGCTTGGGGCTGGGCAGTTCGGGTGCAAAGCGCAGCCGGCCGCTCTTGAGCACACCCAGCGGCACGGCGACGATCACGGCGTCGGCCTGTAGCGCCTGCGTCGGCGCAGAGACGGGTGCAGAGCCGGCAGCCGCCGTTTCGCATTCGATCTGCACGCCATCGGCGGTGAAGCGCACGCAGGCCACCGGGGTGCCCAGGCGCACGGGAACCCCATGCGCCACGTCGGCGATCAGCTGCTCGTAGCCGCCGGCGGGCATGGCGTTAAGGCCGTTGGCTTCGGCCGGGTACCAGTCGCGCAGCGAGATCAGGTGGGCGGGCGCTCCTTCCACCCCTTCGCTCATCGAGACCACCCAGGCCAGCAGCCGCCGGTCGGCGAGGGGCAGGCGGGGGTTGGCAAGCAGTGGCTCGAAGGCATCGGCCATCGAGACGGGGCGGCCGCTGCGCCTGCTTTGGGCAAGCAGAAACGCCGCACGCAGGCCGGCCTGGCCCAGCGTGCGCCAGGCCCGCAGCGAGAGCGGTTTGAAGCGCACGTAGCGGCCCTGGTCGTAGAAGCGGCGCTCGCCCGTGGGCGCAATTTGCAGGGCGATGCCGGCGTTCTGGCACCAGCGCACAAGCGGATTTGTGCCGGCGCCGTGCACCCACGAAGCGCCCAGGTCTACCGGCACGCCGAGTGTGTGGTTTGTCCAGATGCGGCCGCCGAGCCGTGTGCGGGCCTCGAGCACCGTAACGTCGAAGCCGCTGTCGTGCAGCATGCGCGCCGCAACCAGCCCGGCCATGCCTGCGCCCACGATGACGACGCGCGTGGCGCGCTGCGCAGCGCTGAGGGGTTCTGCGGTGCTGCCAAGCAGCGACCAACTGGGGGTGGGCATGGCTCGATTCCTGTCGTGGGCTGCTGGAGGGGGCGCACCGGCTGCGAGATCGCCACGCTCTCTCGAGCAAGTGCTCGCCGCGGTCTGGCCATTTTGGGCGATGCGGCGCACCTTTGCTACACTTTTCGCCGGTTTGGGGACACGGCGCGCAGAACTCTGCGCCGATTCTAGCGCCCCGCCAGCGCTTCTCACTCCGGCACCGGGCCGAGGGTGGCAGATGCGCCGCACTGCTGTTTGCGCCCGTTTGGCGGCCAGCGTGCGGATGAGGCGGGTTGCGCTCTACTTTACCTACAGCTTGGTTGCGGCGCAGTACAGACGGTGTGCGCTGGCCGACAACCACAGTTCTACAAAGGATATCATCATGATCAAGCGAGAAGTCGCGCGTAACAAGAAGGAAGTCAAGGTCACCTTTGTGCAGCCGCTGAATGGCCAGTCGATTGTGGTGCTGGGTGACTTTAACAGTTGGGACCCGGCCAAGGGCAAGCTGGTGAAGCGCGCCAATGGGACGGCCAGCCTGACGGTGACGATGGAGCCGGGGACCAAGGTGCAGTTCCGCTACATGCGCGAGGATGGCAGCTGGTTCAACGACGAAGCGGCCGACGCGTACGCGCCCAATGGCTTTGGCGAGACCAACAGCGTCATCGTCGCCTAAAGCGCCCGCACATGGCGGGTGCTTGCCCGCCGCGCTGCAGCAAGCTTGTTCCCAACCACGCCTGCAGGAACCAGAAGCGCCGCAGCCACTCACCTGGCTGCGGCGCTTGTCTTCTCCCCTCACGCATCGAGTCCGCTGCGGCCTCTCGCTTCTCGCTTCTTGATCGGCTACACCTTCCCGTTCACCGCCAAGTACGACCACGCCGACAGCGCCGCCTTCGAACCTTCGCCCAGCGAAACGGGCACCTGTTCGGCGTGCACGGTGGTGACGTCGCCGGCGGCAAAGAGGCCGGGGACGCTGGTTTCGCAGCGCTCGTTGATCTGGACGTGCCCCTCTTCGTCGAGCGCAGCCAGGCCGCGCACCAGGCCGTTGGTGGGGATCAGCCCCAGCTGCATGAAGACGCCGTCGACTTCGAGCGAGCGGATTTCGCCGTTGGCGCCCACCAGGTCCAGGTGCGACACAAACTCGTCGCCACTGACCTGCTGCACCTCCCAGCCGCGAAAGGGGATCACCTTGGGGTGGTTGAGCGCCCGCTCGGCCGCCGGCGAATCGCTCAACTCGTTGCCGCTCGAGACGATGAAGTAGATACGCTCGACCAGCGGGATGAGCGTGAGCACGGCGCTGACGGCGCGCGGCCCGGCGCCCACCACGGCGACAATGCGTCCGCTGAAGAAGGGCGCATGGCTGATGGCCGAAAAACTGACGCCGCGCCCCCAGTACTCACCCTCGCCGCTCACGTACAGGCGCTGTGGGCGGGCGCCGGTGGCCAGAATCACCGCATCGCTCAGCAGCGTCTCGCCCGTGCCCAGGTCGACCTCAAAGCGACCGTCGTCGAGGTGGCGCAGGGCCTTGGCGTCGGTGGCAAAGTGCTGCTCAAGCTGGGTGCGCACGCGCATCTCCAGCTCGTGCACCAGGCTCGCGCCCCACACCGTGTCGCGCGAGGGTAAGTTGCGCAGCGCAAAGGGGTAGCTGACCTTGCCGCCCAAATCGGGCGTGATCATGGCCACGGCGAGCTGTGCGTGAAGCCCATAGGCGGCGGCGGCCAAGCCAGACGGGCCACCGCCGATGATAATCAGGTCAAATTCGTTCATGGGGTGATGGTCGAGGCCTGTTGCCCGCTTTGCACAGCGGCCGGCTGGAAAGGGCCGGGCGCAGGTGAAGTCGGGAGCGCGAGTGTCGATGCGCAGCGAATGGAGCGATGGGAAGGTGCGGCGCCCTGCTAAGCACTCTCGGCGTTGGCGCCGTTGAGCGAACGCAGCGCGGCGATGAGCTTCTCGGGCGGGTCGGCCTTGCTCACAAAGCGGTGGGCGCCGGCGGCCATGGCTGCGGCGCGCGCTTCAGGGCGGCCGCCCAGCACGATCACGCGCAGTGCCGGCGCCACGGCAAAGAGCCGGCTCAGGCTGCGGTCGCCGCGCTGGTTGCGCAGGTCGCGCTGCAGCAGGGGCAGCTCCCAATCGAGCAGCAGCACGTCGGGCGTCAGCTCAACACAGGCCGTCTGCAGCCCTTCGGCGTCGCTCACCGTGCCAACCGAAACCATGCCGCTCTCCTGCTCCAGCACAAAGCAGAGCGCCGAGCGCAGCACATCCTGTTCTACAGCCAGCAGCACGCGCATCATGTCAGAGTCTTGAAAAGTTGTCAACCTGCGCCGTCAAGGCCAGGCTCAGCGGGCGGCGGCTTCGGGGGCGGCTTCTTGCCCATGGGGGCCGCTGGCAGCGACTTCGGCAGGCAAGTTGTCGGCAAACTTGCGGAAGTTTTCCTGGAACATAGCGGCCAGGCGGGCGGCGGCTGCGTCATAGGCCTGCGGGTCGCTCCAGGTCAGGCGCGGGTCGAGCACGTCGACGGGCACCTCGGGGCAACTGGTGGGCACGGCCAGGTTGAACCAGGGGTCGAGGCGGGTGGGGACGCCGTCGAGCGCGCCCTCGAGCGCGGCATGCACCATGGCGCGCGTGTAGGCGATACGGATGCGCTTGCCCACGCCGTGCGGTCCGCCGCTCCAGCCGGTGTTCACCAGCCAGACTGCGCTGCCGTGCTGCTCGATGCGCTCGCCGAGCATCTGGGCGTAGACGTCGGGCGCATGCACCATAAAGGGCTCGCCGAAGCAGGCGCTGAAGGTGGCCTGCGGTTCGGTGACGCCCTTTTCGGTGCCGGCTACCTTGGCGGTATAGCCCGAGAGGAAGTGATAGATCGCCTGCTCACGCGTTAGCCTGGCAATCGGCGGCAGCACACCAAAGGCGTCGGCGGTGAGGAAGACGACGGTGTTGGGGTGGCCGGCGACGCCGCTGCGGGTGGCGTGCGCAATGTGGCTAATGGGATAGGCGGCGCGGGTGTTCTCGGTGAGCGAGTCGTCGTCGAGGTCGACGCGGCCGCTGATATTGTCGAAGCCGACGTTTTCGAGGATGGTGCCGAAGCGGCGGGTGGCCTCGTAGATGTCGGGCTCGGCGGTGGGGGAGAGGTGGATGGTTTTCGCATAGCAGCCGCCCTCGAAGTTGAAGATGCCATTCGGTCCCCAGCCGTGCTCGTCGTCGCCCACCAGCGTGCGCTGCGGGTCGGTGCTCAGCGTCGTCTTGCCCGTGCCGCTCAGGCCAAAGAAGAGCGCCACATCGCCGCCGGCGCCATAGTTGGCCGAGCAGTGCATGGGCAGCACTCCCTGCAGCGGCAGCAGGTAGTTGAGCACGGTGAAGATCGACTTCTTGATCTCGCCGGCGTACTGGGTGCCGCCGATCAGCACCATGCGCTCGGCAAAGTTAATGACGACGAAGACCTCCGAGCGGGTGCCGTCTTCCTCGGGGATGGCGAAGAAGTTGGGCGCCTGGATAACCGTAAACTGGGGAATGTGGCTGCGCAGCTCGCCGATGTCGTGGCTGTGGATGAAGAGGTTGCGCGCAAAGAGCGCCGTCCACGCGTGCTCGGTGATGACGCGGATCGGCAGGCGGTGCTCCATGTCTGCGCCGGCGTAGCAGTCCTGCACATAGAGGTCGCGCCCCTGCAAGTAGGAGCACAGCCGCCCCTGCAACTGCCGCCAGTGCGCTTCGCTCATGGGCTGATTGACCTTGCCCCAGGCCACCTTGTCGTTTGACGACGGCTCGTTGACGACGAACTTGTCGCGCGGCGAGCGCCCCGTGTGCTGCCCTGTGCGCACCACCAGCGGCCCCAGATGCGCCAGGTGCCCCTCGCGCCGCTTGATCGCCTGCTCGCAGAGGCTGGGCGTCGACAGGTTCCAGTAGACGGCGCCTGGGTTGCGAATGCCGTGATGTTCCAGACCATAGCTGCTGATCGGCTGCGTCATCATGGAAGGTCCTCCTTGACGGTTCACAAGGTAGGGAGATCCAGCACTCTGGCAGCAGGAGCTGGGCTCTTGCTGCTGGTGCTGCAGCGGAAGGAAGGGGAGCAAACGGAGTAAACGGAGTAAATGGAGTCTGTCGGCCGCGCACGTGCTGCCGCTGAATCCCTGGCACAAAAAGTGTAGGCGCAGCGCAGCGCGCGTGCGTCATGCACAGGTTCAGACCTTTGCTGGCCGCATTCACAGAGCCGCCCCTGGTCAAGTGACCAGGGGCGGACGTTGCTGTTGTTCTACGGTGATACCGAAATGAGAGACGCGTTCGGACGCTGTTCCTAGCGCCCTTCCTTGCGGCTCCTCGCGTCCTCGCGTTGAGCAGTTGCAGTTCGCAGTGCGACTCAGCGCAGGTCGGGCGTGTTCGGCGTGGGCTGGGGAACCAGGCGCAGCTGCAGCGCCAGCACCACGGCTTCGGTGCGGTTGGCGACGTGCAGCTTGGAGAGGATGCTGCTGACGTGGAACTTGACCGTGGAGCGGCTGACGACGAGCTGTTCGGCGATGTGCGAGTTGTTGAGGCCGGCCGCCATCAGCGCCAGCACCTCGCGCTCGCGTTCCGTCAGGTCGTGGCCGATGGGTGGGTGCTGGCCGTGGGTCGCGCTGTGGATCAGGGCGTGGGTGGCTTCGGGGGCGAGCGTGGGGCGGCCGGCAAAGGCGGCGCGCACCGCGTTGGCCAGCTCGTCGGCGGCAACGTTCTTGAGCAGGTAGCCAATTGCCCCGGCGCGCAGCACCTCCTGGATCATCTCCTCCTCTTTGAACGAGGTAAGGGCGATGACCTGCAGGTTGGGGTTGTTCTCGCGCAGCAGGCGGGTGGCGGTGGCGCCATCCATGCGCGGCATCTTCAGGTCCATCAGCACGACGTCGGGCTGCACGCGCTCGGCCAGGCGCACGGCCTCTTCGCCGTCGCTGGCTTCGCCCACCAGGTGCAGGTCCTCAAAGGCGAGCAGAAAGGCCATCAGCCCGCTGCGCACCACGGCGTGGTCATCCACCAGCAGCACACGAATGGGGCGGCTGGGTGTGGCGCGCGCCGTGCTGCGGCCGGCCATGGGCGAAGCAGGTTGGCTGTAGGGTGGGTGTGTCGTCATGAGGGATTGCGCGCGGAGCCGGCGCTGGTGGCGGCTCCGCCCCGCTTGCTGTCGTCGTGCGGCGCTTCGTGCCCGGCCGTCCAGCTGACCGAGACCTCGGTGCCCTCTCCCAGCGTCGAACCCAGCGAAAGCGAGGCGCCGATGTCGTCGGCGCGCTCCTGCATAATGGTCAGCCCCAGATGGTCGGAGCTGATGGCGTCGAAGCGGAAGCCGCGACCGTTGTCGCGCACCTGAAGCTGGACTTGGCCAGGCTGGCGGTTGAGTTGAATGGTGGCCGCCGTAGCGCGCGCGTGTTTGGTGACGTTGTTCAGCGCCTCTTGGGCGATGTGATAGAAGGCAACCTTGACATCGGCCGGCACCGCGGCGGCGCCCTCGATGTGCAAGGTAATCGGCAGGCGGGCGCGGCCGATTGCGGCTTCGGTGAGCTGGCGCAGCAGGTCGTTCAGGTCGGCGTCGACGAGGGCGCTGGGGCGTAGTTCGAGCAGCAGCGTGCGCATCTCGGCCAGCGCGCCGCGCGTGAGCGAACGCAGCTCCTCGAGGCGGCGGGTGCTCTCGTCGCGGTCGCGGTCCCACAGGCGGGGCAGCACTTCGGCGATCAGGCTGGCCGAAAAGAGCGTCTGGGTGACGGAATCGTGGAGGTCGCGCGCGATGCGGTTGCGCTCGGCGGTGACGGCCATCTGCTCGGACTGTGCGCGCAGGCGGGCGTTCTCGATCGCCAGCTTGGCCTGCTCGCTGAAGCTGACAGCCAGTTCGATCTCCTCGTTCGAAAAGTGGCGCGGCTGGCTGTAGAAGAGCATCAGCCCGCCAAAGACCTCGTCGCCCACACGCAGGGGCACGGCGAGCTGGGCGCGCGCCAGCGCCTCCATCTCGGCCAGTTCGGCGCCGGGTTCACCGCTCGGCGCAGGTGGTATGCCGTGGCTCGAAAGCACCGTCATCGGCTCGCTCTCGTCGTCCAGGCGGTAGATGAAGGCGGCGTCGGCATCGAGCAGCCGGCTGGCCTGTGCCGTGATGTAGTCCAGGGTTTCGAGCAGCGGCCGGTTCGAGTTGAGGATGGCGACCACCTCGCTCAGCCCTTCGGCCACGCGGCGGCGGCGCTCGATCTCACGCGTGCGCTCCTCCACCCGCTGCTCGAGCATCCCTTCCGTCTGCTTGCGCCGGCTCAGGTCCTGCACTGAGCTGAGTGTGACGGTGTGGCCGTCGACGTGGATGTGGCTCAGGCCGGCCTCGATGGGAAACTCGGCGCCGTCCTTGCGCCGCGCCATCAGGTCCATGCCCTGGCCCATGGGGCGCGAGTGGGGGGCGCGGGCATAGCGCGAGCGGTGACCCGAGTGGTCCTCCTGGAAGCGCTCGGGCATCAACAGCTCGACGGATTCACCCATCAGCTCGCTGACCTCGTAGCCGAAGAGTTCGTTGAGCCGCTTGTTTGTGAAGATGATGTTGCCCTGCTCGTCGACGGCCACAATGGCCACTGGCGCTGCGTTCAGAAACAGCTCGAGCGTGGTCTGCGTCAACTGCAGGGCGACGGGGCTCGGCTCGCCCTGCGCGCCGGGCTGGCTGCCATTGGGCGCGTGGGGCGGCTCGACCGTTCGCCCGGGGTGCGGAGCAGGGGTCGCGGATAGAGCGCTCTGTGGGTGGTGTGGCGGACGCATAGACGGTCAGTATACCATACGCGCCCGCGCGCCGGCGGTAGAGGAGACGTCCGGCCGCGCCGTGCGCGGGCGGCTTGACGAGAGCCGGCGCGCACGCGATAATTGCGCCGGCAGTGGGCGCCATCCGCCAAGATGGCGTTCTTCTGCACAGCGCACACAACCGAGCCCATTGCCGCCCACGCCTTCGCGTACAGAGAGCCTGCCGGTTGAAGACCCTATCGCTTGCCCCGCGCCACGACATGCGCGGCGCGGCGCCCGCCCCGCTGGCCGGGCCGCCCGCACCACCCACCTTTGCCCTGCTGATTGGCATCGACGATTACGCGGTCGATTCGGGGCTGCCCGCCTTGCGCGGCAGCGCTAACGACGCGCGCGCCCTGCACGCGCTGCTGCAGGATCGATTGGCAACGCCGGCTGCGCAGATCGTCACCCTGCTCAATGCCGAGGCGACGAACGCGACCGTGGGCGCGACGCTGGCGCGGCTGACGCAGCGCGTGCAGCGCGCCGCCAGCCGCGCGCCGGCTGGAGCGCGGCCGCAGCTTTGGGTTACCTTTGCCGGTTACGGCTCGCTCTGCAGCGACGGCGCCGGCACGATGGCGCCCAGCCTGGTGCTCTACGACAGCCGGACGCCCGCCGGCCACGACCTGCCCCTCGCCGCCCTGCTCTCTCAGCTGGACGCCGCCACGGCCGCCTGCGACGTGACGCTGCTGCTCGACTGCGGCTTTCGCGGCAGCGGGGGAGCGGGCGCGCGCCGCTTGCACGCCCACGCGCCCGCCGTGCGCGCCTGCGCGCCGCGCGCGGGCAGTTCGGCGCCCGTGGTCGAATCTACCGTGGCCGGCCCCGGCGCGCTCAACGTGATTCTGGCTGCGGTGCCGGGCGCACCCGCCTTCGAAGCGCCGCTGCGCAATTTCGAGGAGGAGCTCTGGCGCGGCGCGCTCTCGCTCGCCTTCGAGGAGTACCTGCTCTCCTGCATCGCAGGCATCTCAGGCAGCGCCGGTGACGAAGGCAGCGCCGGCGATGAGGGCGCAGCCTGCGACCTGGTGACGCCGCCTCAGGTTGCGCTGCGGCGCCATCTGCGCGCGCTGGGATTGGCGCAGCAGCCGGTGGTGCTGGGCGAAGGTGCGATGTTGGCCGGCGCGCGCGTGCGTGCGGCTGCGCTTGCGCCGCTGCTCACGATCGAAGCCGAAGAGGCGGGGCTCTACTGGGTGGATGGCGGCCTTGTGCATGGGTTGAGCCCCGGCTGCCGCCTCTATGCGCAGGGGCAGCAGGGCGAGCCGGTGGTGCTGGAGGTGGTGGAGGTGGGCTTCGCGCGCTGCGGCTGCCGCGTGTTGGCCGAGCCGATGGCGCCGCTTGTGCCCTCGCCGGTTTCGGTGGCGCTGCAGGGCGCTGCCGCCCGCGCTCCTCTCGCGCACGCGCCGCGCGGCGTGCGGCTGCACGCGGCCACGCTCTACACGCCGCCCGGCTGCGGGGCGCGGCTCGAGCTTGCCCCGCCGCACGCCAGCCTGCGCGCGCTCGAGGCGCAGAGCCGGCCGGCGTTCTTGCTGCCCGCCCCCGCACCCGCAGGGTTGGAGCAGTGGCCCGATGCGTTTGCACCTGTGCTGCCGCCGGACGAGTCGTGCGGGCCGGTGCGGCTGGCGCTGGCGGCTGACGACGCGCTGCATCTGCGCGTGAGCCCGGCGCAGCCGCTGCAGTTGGCCTGCACCCTGCGCGTGGCCCACGGCGAGCGGCCGCCGGCGGCGCTGCTGGCGCTGGCGTTCGACGGTGTTGACTTCTATCCCGTTGCGCGCGCCACGCTTTCGCCCGCACCGCCGGTCGAAGCGGCGCCCGCGCCCGCGGCGCGCCTGCGCCGGCAGCAGGCCGCGCACGTCGACACGGGCCGCGCCGCCCTGGAGCACGAGGTGACGCTGGAGATCGTCTGGCTGCCGGCGCCGCAGCCGCAGCCGCAGCCGGGTGCAGGCGCAGCGCAGGGGCTGGGGCGCACGCTGCAGCTCTACCTCTACGCGCTGACGTCGGCCGGCGACACGCCCGAACCCACGCTGGGGCTCTTCCACGTGCGCAAGGTGCCCACCGGCTGGCTGAGCGGCGCATCGCAGGCCAGCTTTGCGCGCACGGTGCCGGGCGGCGAGCTGCGCTACACACCGGCGCTGCCCGCCCGCGCCGGCGAACGGGTTGCACTGCTCCTGCATGGCATCGGCGACGACAGCGCCGACGAGGCCGATTGGGCGCTCTCGCAGCTGCGCGCCGCCGGCGTGCGCTACGACCGCGTGCTGACCTTCGAATACGAGAGCCTGCGCACGGGGATCGAGGCGAACGCGCTGCTGCTGGCCGCGGCGCTCGAGCGACTTGGCTACGCACCCGCCGCGGGCGCGCCACCGGCGCGCATCGACCTCTTTGGCCACAGCATGGGTGCGCTGGTCGGCCGCTGGTACATCGAGAAGCTGGGCGGCGCGCGCGTGGTCGACCGCAGCTTCTACTTTGGGGCCGCGCACGCCGGCACGCCGCTCGCCTCGGCCTCGCTGCTCACGCCGTGGCTGCTGGCGGCGGCGATCAACATCGCTCGGCCGTCGCTGTCGTCGCTGGTGGTGGCGTGGGCGCTGGGTACGCTGGCGCTCGATATGCGTGGGCCAGCCGACCTTTGCCCCAGTTCCGAGACGCTTGTGGCGTTGGCTGGGCCGCCGCCCGCCGTGCGCATGCGCACCCACCTGGTGGCCGGCGATTCGCGCCTGTCCGCCGCTGTGCCAAATGATGCTGCGCCGAATGATGCTGCGCCGAATGATGCTGCGCCGAATGATGCTGCGCCGAATGATGCTGCGCCGAATGACACAGTGGCGCTGCTGCCGGCTGCGCCCGAAGCCCAGCGCCTGCAGCGGCTGCTGGCCACGCTCGCCGGCGGGGCCGACGCCACGGCCTGGCGCTTCTACGGCGGCGCGCACGACTGGGTAGTCAGTGTGGAGAGCGCGCTGGCGATGCGCTCTGGGCGCGCGGCGGGCACAACGCTGCTGCGCTATGTGGCGCCCACGCACCACCTGGGCTACTTCCGCAGCGCGGCGGTGACGCAGCAGGTGGCGCGCTGGCTGATTGAGGAAGAACAACAGCCGACGCAAGGGCGGTAGGGCGCCAGGATTCGCAAGGAACTGCGTAGGAGCGGTGCTAGCGAGCTGAGGCGCTGGATCAAAGGAAGACGCCCAGCCATCCATGCGATGGCCGGGCGTCTGTTTGTTGGTGCGCGAGGCTGCTGGGCTACCAGGCGATGTGGCTGATCTGAGCCGGCGCCGCGAGCGGGGCATAGACGATGCCGCCGGCGAAGGCTTGCGCCAGCAGCGCGCCGCTCACAAATTCGGGCGTAAGTGGTGCGCCCAGGTTGGCGCTGCGGGCGTACTGGGCGAAGGCGCTCTCGGCGCTTGCCTGGGGCAGCAGCCGGCACCAGGCTTCGGCGCGCAGTTGGGCCAGCGCTTGCGCCTGAACCGCCGCCGGCGCCTGTTCGCGCTCCACGGGGAGCGGCGCGTTTTGTAACGTTTCGTTCTGGGGCGGCTCGCTCTCGCCGTGCACCCAGGGGATGAAGACGTTGAATCCCTCGGGCAGCGGCAGCGTCTCTCCCGCCTGCACCGCCTGCCAGACGACAAAGAACGAGACGTGGTGGTTGGCCGGCATGCCGCCGCCGACGACCACCTCGGACGCGCCCGCCGGCGTCCAGCACCACGGCCCCTGCTGGCCGCTTTCGGGGTAGAAGTTCGAGCCGTACATGGGAATGTTGGCCCAGCCCGAGTGGGTCTTTGTGCGGCGCAGCGTGTAGTTGCTGTAGGCGGGGTTGCCCAGCTGCGCGAAGCCGTCGGACCAGTAGCGGATCTCGTAATCGGGCAGCGGCTTGCCGTCCAGCCCCAGCACCATGGCAAAGATGTGATGGTCGGCGCCGGCGTCGTCGAAGTAGTCGGGCGCGCCGAAGGGCTTGAGGTAGCTCGCGCGCGCCCACTGCTCGACGCTGCCCATCTGCTCCGACGGCTCCCACGAGCCGTCGCGGGTGGTGAAGATGTCCTTGACGACGTAGTGGATGTCGCCTGTAGGATGGTCGGGCCGCTGGTCGACGCGCTTGATTTCGAGATTGAGCGGCTCGATCCAGCGCCCCACGCGCCGCTCCATGGCGGTGGGCGGCGTCACCGGTTCGCTGGGGGGCGCAGGCGGGGTCGGTGGTTCAGGCGGGGCCGAGCCGGGCGCGCCGCCGGGCAGCGTGGGCGCGTCGCCGTCGCGCGGCTCCAGGCCGTCGCTGCCACTTTGCACCTGTGCCCATGTGCCCCGTTCCGATTGTTCTGCCAGCATGGAGGTGACCTCTCCGCGAATGTCGTAGCTGCCCCAGCCGCCGGTGACGCCGAGGCTGAAGACCGAATAGCCCAGCACGCGCCCCGAATAGCGCTCGAGATGGCGGCCGGCGCGCAGCAGCTGCTGCACGTAGCTCTGCGCGCTGCCAAACTCGCTCCAGCCCTTGGGTGTGGGCTGCACCAGCAGGCCGTCGATACCGAATTCGGTGACGGCGAACTGCAGCCGCTTGAAGGGCAACCGGCGCAGCACCTGGTGCTCGAGGCGGTGGATGTGCCAGTCGATGGTGGGCTGCGTGAGATCGGGCGCGCCGTACTGGTGGACGACGACGATGTGGCCGCCCGCCTCGGCCTGTTCGAGCGCCGGGTAGAGCAGCCGCCAGCAGCCCATGCGCTCATCCTCGGGCAGGTCGGGGTTGCCGACGCTGAAGGCGAAGATGGCGCAGCGATAGGCCGACGGCGCCGCCAGCGCCATACGTGCCTGCTCGAAGCGGGCGAGCAGCGGCAGTTCGTCGCGCCCGCTCAGCACCTCGTTCGCCACCTGCCAGTAGTCAACCACCGGGCTGCGGCGGGCCAGCACCAGCTCGTGCGCCCACTGCGCCGCCGCTTCGGGGTTGGCCTTGATACGTTCGGAGACCTCGTTGTCGGTGGCGAAGATGCGGCCCACGATCACGCTCTGCGGGCAGGCCTCGCGCAGCAGCTTCATCTCGTCGGGGTTGGGGTCGACGACGGTGATCAGGCGCGGCTGCCACTGGCCAAGCGCGGGCAGATGCTGGTGCACGCCGCCGAGGATGTGCGGGCCGATGATGGCGCCGCGGCCGCGCGACACGCGATCGAGGTAGGGCTGCGGGTCGCTGTAGCCGCAAAAGCCGTCGGCAACCGAAAAGGGGCTGATGCGCAGGCCGAAGTGCAGGTGCGCCGGCGCGTGCTGCGTGGCGCCGCCGCTGCGTCCCATTGGCTCGCCGCCGCTGACCGACATCCCCGCGCCGATGGCGGGCGCGACCTCGGCCAGGTTCGCATACAGGCTCTGTCCCCAGGGGTGGGCCAGCAGCACATAGCGGCCGAAGCGTGCGTCGCCGCCGTCGCGGTCGAGCGAAAGCACGCCGCCGGCCTGCACGGCAACCACGGGCGTGCCGGCGGGCAGCGCGAAGTCGATCCCCTCGTGGCCGCGCAGGGGCGCGTCGCCACAGCTGTAGGCGCCGGGATGGGCTGCGGGTGCGCCAAAGGCGTGCAGCACGGATTCGGTTGCGGTAAAGGGTTTGTGGCTGAGCAAGAGCGGCCTCGAGTGCTGTCGGCAGCGATGGAGTGGCCTGGGAAGTGGGGGCAGCGGGTCAGCCTGACCGCCCGGAGCCAGCATGATAGACGAAAGGCGCGCGCCGCGCAATGGAACGATCGAGAATCAAGAAGCGAGAAGCGAGAAGACAGCGGGCGGCGACCGGGCACTCTGGAGTGAGAAGTCAGGACGGCGGCGTCCCTCTTCTCGGTCCCACTCCTGCAATCCAACATCAGCGCAAGTCCCCCCTACTCCGCATCCGCGCGGTTGTTCGCCTGTGCGCCAATGCCGCGCAAAATCAGCGTCACAATCTCCTCAGCGTCGCCGGCGTCGTCCCATGGGCGATTAGGCGCAAGGACTTGACGCGTAATCAAGTAGGTTGCCAATTGAGCCCCGATCGCCCGCATCACCACCTCGGTTGGCAAGGTGCGGATCTGCCCGTGCGCGCGGGCGCGCCCAATGATCAATTCCAGTTGTGGCCGTGTACGCTCATTAAACGCAGTGGCAACCAGTTCCCGAAAGGCAGGCCGCAGCAGCAGCTCGCGCAACGCCATCGGCAGCAGCGCTGGGTGACGCTCCGCCATGGCGATGCGTTCGGCCACCAGCGCCCGCAGCGTTGCCGCAAAGTCATCACTGTCAGCCTCGAGCAGTTGCAAGAAGGGCTCCAATGCGAGGGGGGCGAGCACCTGGAAGAGCAGGGGGAAGACCGCACTCGCAAAGAGCTGATCCTTGCTCTGAAAGTGCTTGAACAGCGTTCGCTCAGTCACGTGGGCGTGTTCCGCAATTGCCTTTGTGGTGACCCCCTCAAACGAACGTTCGGCAAACAGCGCCAGGGCCGCCTTGACGATCCGCTCACGGGGCGCAACCGGCGCCTGGTTGGGCGTCTTCGCTTCGCTCGCAACCAGTCTGCCCAAGAGATCATCAAGCGATTCCGACATGGCTGTCTCCGCTCTCCGCAGTTCAGTCACTAGACAGGACACACAAAACCAAAGTATAGTGTATACTATACTTTCGAAGACGTTAATAGTCTACAGAAGGGAGATGGGCCATGAATACCTTCCGCAAGCATTGGCACGACATTGGCGGGTTGATCGCAATGGCAATGGTGGGCGCCTTGGCCCTGTTTGGGCATCGCCTTTCGCGTCCTCGTCTCTTTTCAAGCTTGAACTTTGCGGCGCTGCTCGTTCACCAGTTTGAGGAGTACCGCTTCCCGGGCTTCTTCCCAGGGCAGTTCAATCGTGGCATGTTCAAGAGTCAAACCCCAGATCGGTATCCACTCAACACCCATTCGGCCATGATCATCAACGCGGTGATCGCGTGGCCGTTGTATCTGCTTCCGGTATTCTGGCCCAAAAAGGCTTGGCTCGGCTTGGCCACGGTGCTCTTCGGCTGGGCTCAAGCGCTCGGCCATGGGATTGTCTTTCCTCGGATTGCGAATGAACGCTACAGCCCGGGCTTTCTGGCCTCCCTGCTCTTGCACGTTCCGGTTGGAGTCGCCTACGTACGCGCAATCAAGCAGGAACAGCCGCTCGCGCGAGCGGACTGGATCAAGGCCGTCGCGTGTCTACCGCTGATTGCGGTTGGGGTAATTATGGTTCCCCAGCAGCTGTTGAAAGACAAAGAAAGCCCTTACCGCTTTACGAAGCAGCAAGTGGGGCCAGAAGGTGCTGCCAGCTAGTGGTCCGCTTGTGACTGCAGAGGCGCAATCACGGGGCGCAGCCGGCTTCTCGGCACTCTGCGTTCGTTTGAAGTAGCCCGAATTGCCAAGGCAAGCTGCAATCCTCCTGGCGCTCTTGCCCGACGCGCACACATCACACACAAAGGCGGCCCGCTCGCGCTCGCGCGCAAACGGGCCGCCTTGCAGTTCCTTGTCGTTCCTTGCGTTCCCTGGCGTCCTTGTGCCCTTGCGTCAGACGTTGTTGTTAGTCCGCCGCTTGCAGCTCGACGTCGATCGAGTGCTGGGCGTCGGTGGGCGCGTCCGCCCAGGGGTTGAGCTCCTGCTCCTTCTCTTCGCGGAACTGGCGCGTGTAGAGCCGGTAGTAGTGGCCGTGCTGCCGCAGCAGTTCGCTGTGGCTGCCCATCTCGGCGATGCGTCCGTTCTCGATCACCAGGATGCGGTCGGCGTTGCGGATCGTGCTCAGGCGGTGGGCGATGACGAAGCTGGTGCAGCGTTGCATCAGCGCCTCCATGCCCTGCTGGATCAGCGTCTCGGTCTCGGTGTCCACCGAGCTGGTCGCCTCGTCCATGACGAAGATCTCGGGCTGCGCCAGCACGGCACGCGCCAGGCTGATCAGCTGCTTCTGCCCGGTGGAGAGCAGCACACCGCCTTCGCCCACCGGCTCGTCGTACCCCTTGTCGAAGCGGGTGATGAAGCGGTCGGCGCCGGCGAGCCTGGCGGCCTCTTCGATTTCGCTGTCGGTCGCGTTCAGGCGGCCGTAGCGGATATTGTCGCGAATGGTGCCGCTGAAGAGGTGCGGCGTTTGCAGCACGATGCCCACGCGCGACTGGATTGAGTGCTGCGTGACGCTGGTGTAGTCGCGCCCGCCGATGGTGATCAGGCCGCCCGTCGGCTCGAAGAAGCGGCAGAGCAGGTTGACGATCGTGCTCTTGCCGCCGCCCGTGGGGCCAACCAGGGCGATCATCTCGCCGGGCTGCACCTTCAGCGAGAAGTCGTTCAGGATCAGCTTGCCGTCCTCATAGGCGAAGTCCACCTTGTCGAAGACGATCTCACCGTAGAGGCTCTCGATCGTGCCGGCGTCAAGGCGGTCGCGCACATCGGGCACGGCATCCTGCAGGCTGAAGACCCGCTCGGCCGAGGCGATCGCCTGCTGCGTTTCGGCGAAGACGCGCGCCATCTCCTGAATCGGCCAGACCATGAAGAGCACGTACGAGACGAAGGCCTGGATCGCGCCGTAGCTCATGCCGCCCACGCCGGTGCTGTCCTGCGTGACGCCGCTGTAGATGACGATGCTGCCGATGGCCATCGCGCCAATCAGCTGCACAATCGGGATCAGCAGTGCCGAGAGCCACGCCGCGCGGTAGCCTGCGCGGTACATGTCGCCCGTGAGCTTGTTGAACTTGCCCAGGTTCTCCTGCTCGCGGTTCAACGCCTTGATCACGCGCACGCCGGTGATCGTCTCGTTGTAGCGGCCGGTGATCTTCGAGTTGATGCGGCGCACCTCGCGATACTCGCCGATGATGCGGCGCTGCAGGATCACGGCCACCACAATCGAGAGCGGGATGATCGCCATCACAATCAGCGCCAGCTGCCAGTTGATGCGCAGCATGAAGAAGATGGCGGTGGCGATGTTCAGCGTGCTCCACGTCACGTCGAGCAGGCCCCACGTCATCAGCTCGGCCACGCGGTCGGTGTCTGAGGTGACGCGCGAGATGATCCAGCCCACGGGCATCTTGTTGTAGTACGAGAGCGAGAGCTCTTGCAAGTGGTTGAAGAGCCCCTTGCGCAGGTGGTAGCGCACCTTTTCGCCCAGGATGCCGCAGGTGTAGATGAAGCCGAAGACCAGCACCACCTGCACCACAATCAGCGACCCATAGATTGTGAGCACGCGCAGCACCGTGGGCCAGCTGCCGGCGACAATGCCATTGTCCACCAGCAGCAGGCTCATGTAGGTGAAGACCGAGTCGAGCATCGAGACCAGGCCCACACAGGCTACGAAGAGCGCGACCCGCCATTTGTAGTTTCCCAGCAGCCCCACAATCCTGCGGATGGTGGCGCCGCTGAAGCGAGAAGTGAACTCTTCTTCTTCCAGTTCAATCATTTCCGCCGACACGGACCATCTCCTCTTCCAACTCCTGCTCGATGCGCGTCTGCGCGTCGTAGATGCGGCGATAGGGACCGGGCTCGGCCACAAGCTGCTCGTGGCGGCCCCGCTGGATGATGCGCCCGCCATCCAGCACAAAGATCTGGTCGGCATCCATCACGCTCTGGATGCGGTGACCGATGATGAAGGTGGTGCGTCCCTGCATCAGGCGGCGCAGCGCGCCACGAATCTCGGCCTCGGTCTCGGTGTCCACCGACGACGTGCTGTCGTCGAGGATCAGGATGCGCGGGTCCTTGAGCAGGGTGCGGGCGATCGCCACGCGCTGCTTCTGCCCGCCCGAGAGCGTGATGCCGCGCTCGCCCACCAGCGTGCGGTAGCCGTCGGGCAGCTTCTCGAGGATCACATCGTGGACAGCGGCGGCGCGCGCCGCCTCTTCCACTTCGTGGTCCTCTACCGCGCGGCCCACGCCATAGCTGATGTTGTCGCGCACGTTCATCGAGAAGAGGAAGGGCTCCTGCTCGACGATGCCGATCTGGCGGCGTAGGTAGTCGGCCGGGAAGGTGCGCAGCTCCTGGCCATCCAGCGTGATGCTGCCCGACGTGTAGTCGTAGAAGCGCGGCAGCAGGTTGACGAGCGACGTTTTGCCCGAGCCGGTGGTGCCGAGCAGGGCGATGCTTTCGCCCGGCTTGGCCTCAAAGGTGATGTCGTCGAGCACCAGCTTGTCGCTGTGCGGGTAGATGAACGAGACGTTCTCAAAGCGCAGGTGGCCGCCCAGCACCGGCGGCGCGCCCTCTGCGCCCTGCGTAGCCTCTGCGCCCTGCGTGGCCTCTGCGGCCGGCGCGCCGCCCAGGTGCCGAGCGCCGTTGCCGTTTGTGGCGGCAGGCGCAGCAGCCTTCGCAACCTTGACGTCGCCCGCACGCGCCGCTTCGGGGATCAGCACCACGCCTTCGCTGATCGGCTCGCGCTGCTCGCGAATCACTTCGGCGATGCGGGTGAAGGAGACGAAGCTCTCGGACATCTGCACCACCAGGCGGCCCAGGTTGCGCAGCGGCCAGATCAGCCACTGCACCAGGCCGGCGTAGGCGGTGTAGGTGCCCACCGTGAGCACGCCGGCGATGGTGAGGCTGGCGGCGTAGCCGTAGCCCAGCAGCATCTGCGCCCCGCACATCAGGTCGGTAATCGGCCAGTAGAGCGCGTGCATGATCAGCAGCAGCCGGCCGCGCACGTACTTTTCGTAGTTCACCTCTTCGAACTTGCCGATCTCGAACTCCTGGCGGGCGAAGGCCTTGACGACGCGCACGCCGGTCAGGTTCTCCTGCAGCCGGCTCGAGACCACGGCCTCCTGCTCCTGGAAGGCCTTGTAGGTCGTCTCGATGCGCTTGAAGAAGATCAGCGAGACCACCATCACCAGCGGCAGGATGATGATCGAGACCCACGCCAGCCTGAAGTGCAGCGTGGCGATGACCGAGAAGGTGACCACGAACATGAGCACGATGCGCCCGGACTCGATCGCCTGGTCGGCGAAGAAGCGGCGGATGGTGTCGACGTCGGAGGTGGCGCGCTGCAGCAGGTCGCCCGTCTGCGCCTGGTCGTGGTAGCGGAAGGGCATGCGCTGGATGTGGTCGTAGAGATAGTTGCGCGTGCGCAGCGAGATGCCTTCGGCGGCCTGCGCGGCAAGGCGGCGGGCGTTGAAGGTGAAGGCCGCCTGCAGCAGCGCGAAGCCCAGAAAGCCGGCCACGATCGTCCACAGGCTGGAGCTGGGCGCGGGGTTGCCCAGCCAGTTGTCGATGAAGTGGCGCAGCAGCAGGAAGATGCCGGTGTTGGCCAGCGCCGCCAGCCCTGCGCTGAGGGTGGCGAAGAGATAGAGCCGACGGTAGCCGGTCATCAGCAGCCACATGCTCTTGAGGCGGCTGGAGACGAGCGTCTGCTTCAGGTCGTAGTCGGTGGCGCGAGGCGCTGGTGGCACGTAGCGCAGAAGCGATTGCAGCATGGGAACCTCTCCCGATGGGACTGCCTGGCGCCGGGCCGGCCATGTGCGGGCGTGCGGCGCAATGCGTGTGCAACTGGGGCCGGCGGGTTGCCTTGCGCCGGCAGGATGGGTGGTGGGCTGTGCGCTGCTCTGCGCTGCACTGCGCATGCTGCAAGTGCCGCACGTAGCGCAGAGAAACAGAAAGCGCAGGCCCCACCGGAGACGGGGTTCCTGCGCTTGGCTTGGCGCGATGCGTGCCGGGACATGGCACACAGGCTGACCAAACAAAAACCGCAGGCCCCAACGGGTGCGCCTGCGGTCCTGAAGTCAGCCTTACAGATGGCTTACTGGACGAAGGGCGCACCTCTCCCCACGCGGACAAACAGTCCGGCGCGTGGGATCTTGGCGAGGAACGTCATCAGGGTGCTACCCATGTTCATCCTTTCACGGCCCGCAGCGTGCGGCCGGCCGGAGGGGGGTGGTGCACTGCAACAGACAGATGTGCGGCGCTTGTGGCGCCAGATGGGAAGATAGCACACAGCTGTGCGGCTGTCAATCGGCAAAACGTGCGAAAATTGGGAGGCGCGATGTTGCAGCCCGGGCTGAGGAAGCGGCCGATGCGCGGGGCGTACCAGCGGGCGCCGTAGTCGTAGAGTCCTGCGCCGCCGGGCAGGCTCGCTTCGTGGTGCTGGCCCATGAAGCGTTTGGTGGTGAGGGTGAGCTGGCCGGCGCTAAGTATGAAGCGACTTTAGGGCGTGGTGGTCGTAGCGCCCAGCACCTCTACAAACTGCTTGTCGACTGCGATGAGCATGGCCTCCAGTTCAGCCATCGTCAGATAAGCGGGATTCATGTTCGGCGTGTCCATCTCGACGTTGGCCCACAGCACAGAGACAAACTCACTGTGGCGGACGATCTCACCACAGTAATAACGCAGGTAGAGCTCGATACAGCGCGAGTATCGTTGATCGGCCCTGCGCGATCCAGGTTGCCAAGTGGGTGGCGGCGGCTGACTCCATTCACCGCCTACAGGGAAATAGTCCGAGTTAGTCTGCATGAAGTCAAACCAAAGCTGTGCCTTGTGGGGGTCATGGAAGCGGTAAATGTGCTGGGAGAGGCCACCAATGGTTCGCCCATCCGGGTCCTCAGTCACGAAGTTGGCACGAAGGTCTTCCTCCCCCGCAAAGTTGGGCGCGCCAGGTAACCATGGAGTCGCACGACCCAGTCTCCATCGACTTGGCAGATTGGCAGGGCTAATCAGTACTGTGTGCAGATCAATGGGAGGCTGACGATCATACCCGATTTGTGTCGCCAGAATCGGGGCGAGCGAGCAGCCTCCAAGCAAGGCTTGTATGCAAGTGGCCGCCAAGACGAAGACCAGCCTGTAGCCCCAGTTCTTCATATCGCATGTTCCATCCATCTCTCGCTGTGCCAAACCAGATGCTGCTCCCGTATGCAGACACCCAAGCGACCGGCTCCCATGCCCAGTGCCTCGCTTGCTGCCACGAGATGTCAATGAGCGTCGCCGCCGCCGCGGCTGGGCGCTGTGTGCTGCATGCGCCGATCCACGGCTGCAATCAGTTCGTACATCGCATCTGGAAGCCCATCGTCGCGGCGGAAGGACATCCTCACCTCGGTGAAGACGGACCCGTAGGCGAGGCGAACGACGCAAAAGATCATGATGATGGCGCCGGCCTCGTGCGTATCACACCGACTGGCCATGCGATCGGCGTGCGTAGACGGCATCTCTGCCGGGTTGAGGATGTTGACCTCTCCGACCCATGGCAGGTCGTAGTCCACACCGCCAGAAGTGAGTGTGGGCCACCACTTGGCCAGTGCTTCGCTATCGGCGAAGCGAATGAACCGCTGTCTGGCATCTACGTGGACTGTCTGACCTGCAATTGCGACGACGAGAGCCTCGACAGCCGGGATATCGGCACGCAAGTCAGGCATGTAGTTGCCAGTGCCTGAGATCGCCCACCCGGCGGGAAGGTCGCTACCGTCAAGGAGAAATTCCGACTGTGGGCCGCCAATTACAAGTACCTCTGCTACAGGGCCTGTCGGACGCACCTCGCACCCCATCAGAAGAAACGCAGCAACAAGCATCCATGTGGCGCAGCGCCGGTAGCTAGCTTTCATGAGGTTGCTTGTCACCAATTCCCCACCTCGAACGGATGCGAAAATGCATGGCATGGCGCCAAAGCCGGGCGCCGCCGATGTGTATCGCGTGTTGCACGTGCAGTCTGTGCTGCGTCGCCGCGACAACAGCGTCTCCGTCAGTCAAGCCAGATGGCCGAACCAGAACGGGGGCCGAACGCGTGTCGGGCGCAAGAAATGTTGGTGGACGCCAACGCCGTTTCTGTACAGCAATGTGCGCTGCATCTTCTGGTCCAGGGCCGCCACCAGCCAGTAGACGGAATCTGTGAGTCCCTCTACACCCTGATCGGACTTCACCTCCAACTCGGCAAGGACCGAGCCATACGTCATGCGCACGACGCAAACCGTAACGTCCCACTCATGGTCATCGCATTGATGGCTGATCTGGTCGGCGTGGATGCGCGGCATCTTCTCCATGTTCAGCAGGTTGACCTGCCGCTCCCATGGAATGTCCCATTCGGTCCTCCCCATACTCACAAGCGGCCACCAATTGAACAACGCTTCTTGATTGGGAAAGCGCACGAAGCGATTCCTGGCCGACTGCCAACCGGTTGGCCCGGAAAGCCACACCTCCAGGGACTCCGTCGCCGGTATCGCGTTGCGCCAGTCGAAGACCGCGTCGCGCGTGCCGACGACTGTCCAACCCTCCGGCAAGTCCTCGGCTTCAAGCAGCAGGTCCGACTTGGGGCCATGCTCTGACGCCCCAAAATACGAGAGAGGAAGGCTGGGCAGTGGCTCACCGCAAGCTCCGAGTGTGAGAAGCGCGACAACAGCGACAAGCACCGGCACGACGGCACGCCAACCATTGGTCTTCATGGTGGGAAAGCGCCTCCTGCAAGCGGTTACGGGGTATGGAGTTGCGAGAAGCTTCTTCTCAGTAATCCGCAATAACTAATACAACGTAGTGAAGCGATGGGGTTGGGCTGGATCATTCTGGCGAGCAAGCTCGGTGCGCAGAGCGGTCAGCAGTTGCTCCTGGCAGGCAAAGAGGTGATTGGCGC